>Ga0209278_1000095_pt1 | contig 137630 bp, 118 predicted proteins | sample JI81BgreenDNA_FD_187504 | JGI IMG/M metagenome (GOLD analysis project Ga0209278, IMG submission 187504) | Wastewater effluent complex algal communities from Wisconsin, to seasonally profile nutrient transformation and Carbon sequestration -... | ecosystem: Engineered > WWTP > Effluent > Algae... | reverse complement strand
GCGGGCGAGCAGCACGGCGCGCGCACCCAGCAACCGGGCCAGCGGCTCGATCGGTGCCCAGCACGGCTCCTCCACGTAGAGGTGCATCACCGCTTCCCAGTCGCAATGCAGGTCCAGCACGACGTCTGCGTCGTGGGCCAGCCGCAGCAGGGCGCGGCGCTGGCTCTCCAGCTGCGTGGTTGGCAACCAGGCGTCCAACCATTGGCTGACGTGTCGGCGCACGGCGGCGACGTTGGCGTCCCCGTCCGGGCCCATCTGGCTTCGAACGGCCTCGAACACCGCGCTGGCGAGATCGGGGTAGTGGCGGTTGAAGTTTTCGCCGGTCTCAAGCTCGAAGCGGCCCATGGCCTTGTAATCGAGCCGCTGGTTCAGGCCGATCGGGTTGGCCGCCGGGACCAGGATGACCTGGCCGCGCAGACGCCCCGCGGATTCGGCCGCCTCCAGCGCGGCGCGGAGGTGGTGGGCCACCAGCATGCCGGGCAGCTCCTCGGCGTGAAGGCTGGCCTGAATGGTCACCTTGGGGCGGGCGTCGGGATCGCCGAAGCGGAAGGCCACCAGCGTGGTGCGGGCGCCCAGGCTGGGGTTGAGCAGCTCGATCTCGTCGCGGGTCATGGGCAGCGCCGGTGGTGGGAGCGGTCGGTGGAACGGGTCAGTGGGTGCGCGGCGCCAGGTGGGCCAGGAAGCGGCGCTCGGCAAGCTTGAAGAGGCCCACCAGCGAGAAGGTGATCACCAGGTAGACGCAGGCCGCGGCAATGTAGGCCTCAAACGGCAGGTAGAAGTCGGAGTAAATGCGGCTGGCGGCGGCGGTCACGTCCAGCATGGCCGGCACGGCGCTGGCCACGCTGGTGCTGTGCAGCATCATCACCACCTCGTTGCTGTAGGCCGGCAGGGTGCGGCGCAGCGCGCTGGGCAGGACGATGCGCCGCATGGCGAGCGAACGGCTCATGCCCATGGCTTGCGCCGCCTCGATCTCGCCGGCCGCGGTTTCGCGGATCGAGCCGGCCAGCATTTCGGCCGTGTAACCCGCGGTGTTCAGGCTGAACGCCAGCAAGGCGCAGAAGAACGGGTCTTTGAAATGCGTCCAGGGCCAGACCTCGTCCCACCGGGCCTGCACCCACTCCAGCTGCGAAATACCGTAGTAGATGAGGTAGAGCTGGATGAGAAGCGGCGTGCCGCGGATCACGTAGGTGTAGGCGCCGACGATCCAGCGCAGCGGCGCGATCGTGCTCGTCAGGGCCAGCGCAAACACCAGCGCCAGCACCGCGCCCACCGCCAGCGACGACAGCAGCAGCGTCAGCGTGGTGGCCAGTCCCTCGGCGTACAGTGCCAGGGTGGTCGGTTGAAAAATGACTTCCCACTTCATGGAGCCACCGCCTCAGACCCCCGGGCGCTTGACGCCCAGGCTGAAACGCCGGTCCAGCCAGCGCAGCGCCCACAGCGATACCGACGTGTAGACCAGGAACAGCGCCGCGGCGAACAGGAAGAACGTAAAGGGCTCGCGCGTGGCCGACGAAGCCTGCTTGGCGAGGTAGGTCATCTCGTGCAGCCCGATCAAACTCACCAGCGCCGTGGCCTTGATCAGCACCAGCCAGTTGTTGGTGAAGCCGGGCAGGGCGTAGCGCACCATCTGGGGCAGGGTGATGCGCAGGAAGGTCTGCAGCCGGCCCATGCCGAAGGCCCAGCCGGCCTCCATTTGCCCCCGCGGGATCGCCAGGATCGCCCCGCGGAAGGTCTCGGTCATGTACGCGCCGTAGATGAAGCCGATGGTCAGCACACCGGCCAGAAAAGGATTGATGTCCACCGTGGCCCGGCTGCCCAGGGCCTCCAGCAGGTGGTTCATGCCGATCGTGCCACCGTAGAAGACCAGCAGCATCAGCACCAGTTCAGGAATGCCGCGGACCAGCGTCGTGTACACGGTGGCCACGCCCACGAGCACCGGACGGCCCGAGAGCTTGGCCGCCGCGCCGGCCAGTCCCAACAAAATGGCCACCCCGAGGGCGGCCAAGGAGACGCCCACCGTGAGGAGGGCGCCTTCCAGGATGGAAACGAAGTAACCGGACAAACCGGATCGTCCCGTTGGCGGGAAAAACCGCGGTGATTACTCGCCGTACACGTCGAAGTTGAAGTACTTCTTCGCGATGGTGTCGTAGGTGCCATTGGCGCGGATGGCCTTGATGGCGGCGTTCAGCTCGTCCTTGAGCGCGGTCTCACCCTTGCGCAGGGCCACGCCAGCGCCGTAGCCGAAGTACTTCGGGTCCTTCAGCACCGGGCCGACGAAACCGTAACCGGCGCCTTCGGGCTTGCTCAGGAAGCCGCCATTGACTTCCACCTGGTCGGCCACGGTGCCATCCAGACGGCCGGACTTGATGTCCAGATAGACCTGGTCCTGGGCTTCGTAAGGCACGATCGTGGCGCCTGCCGGCTTGAGTTCACCCATGGCGTACTTTTCCTGGGTGCTGCCCTTGAGCACGCCCAGCTTCTTGCCCTTGAGCGACTTGAGGTCGGTGAACGGCGTGTCGGCCTTCACGACGATGCGGCTGGGGGTGTTGTAGTACTTGTCCGTGAAGTCGACGACCTGCATGCGCTCGTCGGTGATCGACATCGAGCTGATGATCACGTCGTACTTCTTGGCCTGCAGGCCCGGGATCATGCCGTCCCACACCTGTTCGACGTACACGCACTGGCGCTTGATTTCCTTGCACAGCGCGTCGGCGATGTCCACGTCAAAGCCGGTCGGCTTGCCGTCGGGGGTCTTGAAGGTGAACGGCTGGTAGGTCGGGTCGATGGCAACCTTCAGCTCGGGCAGCGGCGCGGGCGCCGGGGCGGCGGCGGGCGCAGCGGCCGGTGCCGGGGCGGCGGCGGGGGCCGCTTCTTCCTTCTTGCCGCAGGCGGTCAGGGCCACGGCGCCGATCAGGCTCAGGGACAGGATCAGGTGTTTCATGAACGGGTCTCTCTCCAGCGCGGGATCGCCGCGCCAACGGTTGTTGAGGCGATGGATTGTAGGTTCGGGAATCGCGCGCCCCAGGGCCACCGTCGGGGGTATTTCCCCTAAAGACAACAGCGCAGTGGCACCCTGGGGACGACCGCGACGCATGTCGCGGCAAACCCGATCATGGGAAACCGCGAACCCGGTCGTTCGGGGATGGGAGGACCCAGATCGGCTGGTGAAGGCACTTTTTGAGCCTGCCAACGGACAGCCCGACAAATCAAGCACTTAGCTATTCGCGATTTCGGGCTTGCAGGTCTATGCGTGCGACGAGGACAAGTTTTGCAAGGTATTTCTTGCAACGGTCCAGGAGGTGTCGTAAGTTGTTGATTTATAAGAACAAAATCCCAAGAGGGCGTGGACGTTCTTTCTGGTGACGCGCCAAGGCCACCAGTTCAGAATTTGCCCCTGACTTCAAGAGACGTTCGGCACAGCGCCCAGGACTTGAATTCCCCGGAGCCGTGGGGCTTGGCTGAGGTGGCGGTGAAAACACCGCTACAGGTCGCGCCGCCACCCCGCCACCGGGCGCGCCTGGTGAGACGCCGCGGACGCCCACATCTTGTTTCTTCAGCCCTATGGGTCGCACGTAGCTGCAGCAGTTCTACCGTTCCCTGGGGGACTTCCAGAGGACAAGCTGTTCCAGCGCGTTTACCGGGCCTATGAGTGCCCGGGCCTCTTGGAGCCGCCCGAGAACCTGCAGTCGCTGCTCCTCCGGCAGGCTTTCAGCTTCTCGTGTCTGCCCGGTCTTCCCCTGAGAGTCCGTCGGCGGCGTTGGCAAGGGGAGCCGGTCCCAACATCGCTGAAGGGTTTTCCCGCGACATTCGTTAAAGATGCGACTCGACTCGCTCTGCGTTCGCCGAGCCAGGATGAGGAAGGCCGGTCAGGATTCGAGCAACTAAAGCCCTAACGCGAGTGCTTGGCCACGTGCGTCCAGTTGACCGGCAAGTGGTCATGCGACGCAAGTGAGCACGTTCCGCCTGGGAATGGAGCTGCAGTCCGTTCAGACGTCAGAGTCAACTCCAAAGCTCCATGGTCACTCGCCTGGCGGTCTTTGTTATCATCATTTTGATTATGTAAGCAAGTCATAATGATTGACATTGGTCTGGGCGCGGACTATGCTGACTTGGATGAATGCCGCCGAAGTCTGTTTGCCGACCGCTCTAGCTGGACTCCCAAAGGTCCAAGCGGACCGCTTGGCGTACATCGAGTTCCGCCTGTTGTTCCTAGGGGAACTGCGCCGGCAGGACGTGATGGAGCGATTCCAAACTGGTTCTGCGGGCGCCACGCGCGACCTTGCTATGTACAAGCAGCTCGCGCCCGACAACCTGGAGTTCGATTCGACGGCCAAGATGTACCGGCCAGCACGCGCTTTCAGACCCATATTTGTGCACGAGCCTGGCCGAGTATTGACAGCCCTCTCACAGGGTTACGGCGAGGTGGCTACAGACCGCCAGTACCCACTGGTGGCCTGTGAGGTGCCTGCACAGCCTGGTACACCACAGCTTGAAATTTTGTCGGCAGTCAGCCGTGCGATTCACAGGCGCAAACCCCTGAGGGTCACTTACGTCTCCAATACAAGTGGCCGAAGCGACAGAGAGGTCGTGCCCTTGGCACTGGTGAACACAGGCGCCCGCTGGCACGTGCGAGCCTATGACCGCAAGTCGCAGGAGTTCCGAGACTTCGTGCTCACGAGATTTGCCAAGGCGACATTGCTCGAAGACGGGAAAACTCATGGCAATGAGACGGCCGACAAGGACGTCCAATGGAGCCGCATCATTGAGCTTGAGCTGGTGCCACACCCCTCCGTCAGGCGCCCCGAGGTAGTCAAGATGGACTACCAAATGCCTGGTGGCGTTCTGAAGGTGCGTGCCCGTGCCGCAAACGTGGGTTACATGTTGCGGTTGTGGAGCGTCGACTGCTCGCCCGACCACAGCTTGGTCGGCCCTGAGTACACGCTCTGGCTGCGGGACCCGCTGGTCCTGTACGGTGCCGACACGGCCCATCTGGCTCCCGGCTACAAGGCGCCGGCAGCTCGCAAGCATTAGGAGCGCAGGTGCACCTGTTCGACCGGATTCCACCAGGCATCTTCGGCCCACTGACTGGTAAGAACAGCCGCCGCACATGGACGCTGCTCGCTCGTCTGGCTGAGAGCTATTTCGGCCCCGATTCAGTTCCGCCGTATCCGGACGGGTACTTGCACGAGCAAATCACCAAGGAAATCGAGCGCTTCCTCCTCGATTCCGGCTGGGATGAGGACGACACGGACTTGGCTACGCCGTTAAACGTCCAAGCCAACAATATTCTGGCTCGCCTGGTCGAGTCGGGCTGGCTCTCAGAAGACAGGGTGGGGGTTCGCAAGTTCGTGGCCATGAGGCCGGTAGTCAGTCGCTTCTTCGAAGCGCTGCAGCAGTTCGCCATCGAGGGCCCGCAGCTGGTGAGCGGGAACATCCTCGTCATCCACAGCACGCTTAAAGATGTGGCGAACAACCCAAGGACAAACGCCGCGGCATTCGTCACCGCCGCGCAGACCTGTGTTCGCCTCATCAACTCCCTCAATTCAACGACGCTTCGCACCCGCGACTTGATGAAGGAGCTTACCCGGGAACAGGACACGCCAGTCTTCGTTCGTCGCTTCTTCACCGAACACATCGCCGAGATGTACGTGCGTGACTTCAAGGAGCTACGTACTGCCAATCACCCGCTTCGGCTTCGATTCGACATCATTGAGCTGGTACACCGCGTCGCTGAATCCGAGCCCCTTCGTACCCAGCTCCTGGACGGATATCGGGAGCTACCGGGTACTGTTCCAGGCGAAGAAGCCACTGCACTGGAGCGCGACATCCTCCGCTTTCGTCGGCTACTGGACGTCGAGAAGTTCCTGGAGCGTATGGACGGCGTCATGGAGGCCGCCAGCCAGCGCGCGCTGGCGTATCTTGGCTACCGGCTCAAGGCTTCTGAGCGTATTGAAGAGGTCATCACCGACACCCTCGACGCACTTAGCCGCGCAGAACAGCTTGGCGTCCAACCGGAGGGTCGGCTGCTGTCGCCGCCTCCCGTCATCGCGGAAGGTAGGCTTCGGATGCCGGCCCCGGCGCCGGCAAAGCCTGTGCGCAAGCCCATGGTCAAACGAGAGATGACCCCTCACGAGAAGGCGCTCCATTGGCTGCGCAAAGCCGTTGTGACCAACCGTGATGCGACGCCTGTGGCGATGAAAAAGTACGTCCAGGCCAACCTGCCCAATGGGGTCGAGGTCCGCGCTGCGGACATGCCGAAAGAAAAAGTTCAGGACGCGGTTGCGTTTGTAGTGCTGATGCGTCTCGCCGCGCTGGCGAAGAACAACCCCGCGATGGCGCGCAGCAACCCACTGCTTCGCCGGCTAGGCTTCTCTGCAACCATGGACAAGAACGGAGGGCGGGTAGACACGCCGCTGTTCAACGCCTCGGACTTCACAGTGAAAAGGGAGGAGTGAGATGCGCAGTTGGGAAAGCCTTGCGCAGTCGTCAGACGGGCTATACGTGCCTGACGACTTCCGGCACGCGTTCTACCAGTTGGTTGTGCAACAGGCTCTCTACCTGCGCTTCATGCACCAAGCGGTCGCCTACCGGCTCATTTCAAGCTATAGGTCGGAGTTCAAGGAGGCCGCTGAAATGCTTGGCCTCAGGCTGTCTTTCAACGACCGGCTGGAATACTGCTACGTGGTGCAAGACAGCGGCCGCTTCAGCCCAATGAACCTTCAGGAAACCATGCTGCTGCTCGTGCTGCGCCAGGCGTACCACCAGCGCGCCAGCGCCGGCGACCTGACGCAGGAAGGTGACGCCGTCATCAGCATCCCAGAGTTGCAGGAGCTGCACAAGCAACTCACCAAGCGCGACCTGGACGTCGGCGCGCAGGCCCTGCGCGCCCAACTCAAGGACGCCCACCGGCATGGCTTGGCCAGAACCGTAGATGCCCCTGAAGGGGACGTTCAGCCGTTCGCAGTGGCTGTCATGCCTGCCATGGCCGACATCCTGAGCGAACATGCGGTGGCTAGGTTCGGCGCCAACCTGAAGGCTAGCCTCATGGGTAAGGAACCCGGCGACTACGACGCCTCCCGCGAAGAGGAGGTTCAATGAAGGCTCTTCACGCAGTCCACATCGTCCAGTTCTCGTTTTGGGACTACGAGACGTTTGAAGTCGCGGCGGGTGGTACCGCCTTCATCGGTCCGAACGGCGCCGGTAAGACCAGTCTTGTGGACGCCATTCAGATTGCAATGGTTGGCGGGCACGGGCAGCACCTGCACTTCAACGCGCAGTCCGTGCAGAAAGACGCACGCTCGCTCTGTGACTACGCGCTGGGCACAATGCGCTCCGGTGAGGGAGACAAAGGGGTGCTGACGCGCAAGCGTGACCACGCTTTGTCGTACATCACCCTGGTGTTCAAAGGCGAACGCGAACAGGACTACGTGTCGGCCGGCATGTGTATCACTGCCTCTGGACAGGACAAGTCGCATCGGGTCCTTGGGTTGTTCGTGCTGCCTGGCATGAAGTTGGAGCTAGCGGACCACCTCGAGGACCGTGGCGAGGACGGAAAGGCTCCTTGCGACTGGGGCGCGTTTGAAGCGGAGTGCCGCAATCGGGCAAAGGCAGTCGGCTTGACCCCTACCTTCACCAGCAAGCCAGAAACGTATGTTTCGGAGCTTCTTCACAGCATCCAGCGCGCCGACCAACCCATTGACACCCGTCGGTTCCTGAGAGCGCTTGGTCACAGCATCAACCTGAAGCATGTCTCTAGCGTCGGGGACTTCCTCCGAGGCTACTTGGTACAAGCAACGCCCATCGACAAGCAGGGCACGCTGCGCCACATCAAGACGCTACGCCGCCTGAATCAGCAGATTGACGAGGTTAAGGAGCAGCTTGTCAGGCTGGCGGACCTCGAGCGGCGCTTCGGAGCAATCGCGACGCACCATCGCACTCGAGCGGCAGCCATTGCGACAAAGTTGCGGCTTCAAGTCGAAAGTGCGGATGAACAGGTCGCCAAGCTCTCTGGGGACATTGAGACCCTGGACGAGAGGATTGCTGAGGCTGCAGCTGCCATGGAAACCCTGGCAAAGATTGAGCGTGCGCGACAAGAGGACTACAACAAAGCTTTCCAGGACCAAGTCAACGACCCTGAGCGCAAGTCGGCCGAAGAGGCTGGTGAGCTCAGAAATAGCTACGCCCAAACACTCAAGATTGCAAAACATGGTCCGGATGAGGCCTCTCTCCATGTCCGCACAGTGTTGCTGGAGCTGTCCGAAGCCCTAATGGAGCGCTCGGCGCAGGAGGCTAAAGCCCTTCGTAGTCTCCATGACACGTGGGAAGAGAATGCCAGCAAGGGGCAGGTGCCGAGTCTCGCTGAGATGCAGGGGGCCCTCGCAATCCTGGCACGCGCCAAGTCAACGGTGGCAGATACTGTTCGCTCAGATGGCGTTGCTGCTTTCGAAGCAGACAAGCGTCTCCAAGCTGCCAAGGGCAAGCAGTCTGCAGCACGCTCGGGCTCTCGCATCCGAGATGAGGACGTTGGACGTGCACTAGCGCTCTTTGAACAGGAGGGTATCGAGTGCCAACCCGTCGCCAGCCTGGTGCGGGTGACAGACCTGAACTGGCAAGGCGCCATTGAGTCGTTCCTGGGCCGCAACCGCTTTGCTCTCGTGGTCAAGGCCGGTCGCGAACAGGACGCCGTGCGCCTCATTCGCCGCAAGCAGATTCCGGAAGTGACCGTGGTGCAGCCGAACCACCTCAGGGAAGTCATGCACATCTCGCCGGAGCCAAAATCGGTTGCTGCGCTGCTCAAGAGCGATAACGCGGTGGCGCTGGCATTCCTCCGGCGAATTCTGGGGAAGATGCGTCAAGTCGAGACCGAGGCAGAGCTGGAGGAACACTCGCGAGCGCTGACGGCCGACTACATGCTCTCCGCCAATGGAGGCACAAGGCGCCTTCGCCCCTTGGACCAGGGTGAGTGGGTGCTGGGCGTCCAAATATCGTCCAAGGACCGGGAAGACTTGCGGCAGGAGCTCACCGACGCCGCGAGCAAAGCCTCTAAGGCCAGTGCGCGAAGCAGCCGCTCTGCTGCTGCCCAGGCCAAGCTAACAGCACTTTTGGCTAGCCTCACACTGGAGAAGTACCAGCTTCGGCTGAGCGACTACGAGTCTGCAAAGAGGAACCAGGAGAGTCTTGGCCTCATTCCTGCGTCCATGTCTGAACGGCTCAAGTCGCTCCAGGAACAGGTCGCACAAGCGCACGCAGATTGGGAGAGGGCTCGTACCGCCACGACGGATAAGCGGATTCAGAAAAGCGCGTGGGAAACCGATAAGAAGGCCAAGGAGAATGACCTCGAGAACTGGCAAGTGCGCCTCAGGCAGATGGGAGAGGAGCTGGATGAGGCGACCGGTGACATCGACTACGACCCTGAGCAGGCTGCGGCAGCATACGAACGCGCGCTTCCAATACTGTCCAAGGCGGGGTTGCCCGAGGCGCTGGCTTTTCTCGAGCGCGAGAAGCAAATTGCCGATACGAAGCTTCCGGGTATGACCCAACTCGTCATGGCGGACTTCAGCGGCTTCATCGGTGAGCAGTCCATCAATCTCGTCGAGGAGCGCAGCGACTGGCGCAAAGCGCGCCGCTGGGTTGAAGGTCACGTCAAGCGGCTGACCGATTCAACGCTGGTCGAATACAAGGCTCAGGCAGAGGCTGCGAGGGAGGCTGCCGAGCTGGCATTTCGCTCAGACGTCAAGTATCGACTGCGGGAAGCCATCCAGAAGGTCGAACACGAAATCCGCGACTTGAATCGAATGCTCGACACTTGCCCGCCATTTACTGGTGGCGAGAAGTACCGGTTCGTCGCCGATATTTCGCCGGCGCATCGCGCTCTCTACGACCTCATCGTGCGCCAGCCTGATGACGGTGCCTCGGAGAGCCTGTTCGAGTCAAACGACGTTCAGAACAAGCTTTTGAGCCTCATGGAGGCTTCTGAGAAGGGGGAAGACAAAGGCAACAACCCTCTGGAGGACTACCGGCTCTTCTACAACTTCGACTTGGAAATCCGAGTCGAGGGTGTGAAGGTCGACGTGCTCTCCAAGCGTATGGGTGTTGCTTCAAACGGCGAGCACCGCGTTCCGTTCTACGTCATCGCCGGCGCCGCGCTAGCGACGGCTTACCGGATGAAACCAGGCGCAGGGCAGGGTGGTGGCCTCATGATTCTGGACGAGGCCTTCTACGGCATGGACGCACAAAACACGTTCGTCACGGCAGAGTTCCTGCGCAGCTTGGGCCTGCAACTCGTGATGGCGGGTCCCGACTCCGACATCGGCAAACTCCTGCCCGTGCTGGAGACTTACTTCGACCTAACGCGCTTTGGCCCGGACGTGTTCGTTGAGCGCGTACTCGTCAAGGAGCCTGCCAGGCGACTGCTCCAAAGTGACATGCCTGAGCGCAATCCGCAACTCGTCGAAGACAAGGTACGCCAGCTTGTCATCGCTGAAAAATGAGCGAGGCCGCGCAAGACGCCCTTCGCCGCCTCTTGGCCTCTGCCGAGGCCGCACATGCGCGAGGAGGTGCCACGCGCAAGGTCACTCTGGCCCTGACAGCCTCCTCGTTTCCTGCATACCTGAAATTGGCTCGCGCTGAGGAAAAACAGGTTGCGAACATGGAATTTCTGGCTGCAGAGCGCGCTGGCGCGGTAGCGGTCGAATGGGACACGCAGGCGGGCGAGCGAACGCACGCTGTTCGCCTTGTCCTTCGGGATGCAAAAGCACTTGCCGCGCACCTACAGGTTCAACCTAGGTGGGAGGAGGTCAACCAAGCGCGCGTGCATCTCGAGCCCTTTGTTGCCGCGTATCCGGTGCTTGCGGATGTCCTGGAGCGCTGGACCAAGGGGCAAAAAGTCCGGGGAACTATGGCCATAGATGCAGCTGACTGGGTCGACGCTGCTCGGGTTGTCGATTACTGCCGCGAGAACGCTGGCCAGGACATACCTGTCAGGAGGGCCAGTGCACATCTCTTTCGCAACAGCAAGCGCATCCAGGATATCTGGCGCTTGGTCGAAGTGCTGTCAACGAACGAACTGCAGCCCACGCAGAACGACTTCGAGGAAGTATTGGCAAGCGTGGGCTTGGTACGCTTTCCCCCAACATTTCTCCTGGCTTGCGATGGTCAAGTCCGCGGTACGTCTGGGTCGGTCCAGGTACTTGAACCGTATCTGGGGCTGCCGCCAGCCAAGGTTCTTGAGCTCGTGCACTCGTCAGAGCCGCAGTTGCTCCTAACCGTCGAGAACCTCACGACCTTTCATGAACTCGCCGCCATACGCCCTTCCGGCGCGGTGCTGCTGTACACCGCAGGCATGCCGGCTCGGTCGTGGACGGCTGCCTACGTCCGTGTACTCAAGAGCGTCCCCGCGTCGGCCTGTTGCCTGCACTGGGGAGACATAGACCCTGGCGGCTTTCGAATCGCAGCGCACTTAGCGCGGGTATGCGAAAGCGAGGAACGGCATTTGCAGCTGCACTCGATGGTCTGGCGGCCGGTTGGAGAGTCGGACGTCGGGCGGGCGCTCCAGTCATCTGACCTGCGCCAGATTGCGGGAATCTGCGAGCGCTGGGGATGGGAAGTTGAAGGACGCGCCATCATTGAAGCAACGTATGCCATCGAACAGGAGGAGCTTCCAGCCGTCTGGCCATCTGGAAGCGCATAGCCACTAAGTCAATGGGGGAGGACAACGATGACCATTTCTCGCGCGCACGCCGCATTCCTTGAGTCAATCAAAGACGCTGAGAACCTGCTTGGTATCTTCGACGAGCTGAACGCCAAACCGCCGCCACCGAAGCTTGAGGTGCTCAAGCGTGCTGGCCTCGTCATGGCGATGACGGCCTGGGAGACGTATGTCGAAGACCGCTTACAAGAAGCGGCGGCCGAGAAACTCGCTGGCGTTGCGGACTCCATAGTGGGCAGATTTGTTCTCAGCCGCCTGGCAGAGGACATCAAGCGGTTGCACAACCCGAGCTCGGACAAGACCATCCAGCTTTTTGTCGACTATGCTGGCGTAGACGTCTCCGACGGCTGGCTGTGGAGTGGCCTTGAGCCGAAGAACGTAAAGACGCGCTTAGACAGCTACTTGAAGCTCCGCGGGGACGTAGTGCACCGCTCCAGAGTCGCGGTCAAAGGGCCGCCTCCGCCCGACCCGGTAACGCGTGAAACGCTGCAAAAGGCCGTCACCTTTTTGAAGGAGCTAGTGAAAGTGACCGACAAGGCGCTTGAGCCAGCAAAGGCCACTACTTAGTGCCGTAGACGCGATATGGGCCGAAGGCATTTCGTTGTGCGAAAGTACAGCAATGTCCTTGATATCGCGTTGACACACCTCGCCCCGGAACCGTTTACTCCCAGTTCATGAACCCGTTGGCCTGTAGCGCCGCAACCGAGGCAGCTGGTGCGGTCGATGGTATGGCCAGGAGTAGCAGGTCGCACGCTCTAGTGATGGCGACATATCCGATACGCCCTTCCTCGGAGACAGGGCCAGCCAATAGGTTATTCACATCGGCCGTCTTGGTGACATAAAGCACAGCCCCGATGCTTTCACCCTTGGCCATGTGGACTGTCCGGACGGGCAAACCGCCCAAATCGCCTTCGGCAAGGTCTCTGCGTAGCAGCGGACCATCGCCAATACCTGCGGACGTGACGTTCTGTCGCCAAGTTGGAAGGCGAGTCAGTCCACAATCTCTCTCCAGGGTGTCCAGCAAAGCGGGTAGACGGCCTTTCAGGTCAACGAGCCACTCGGCTTTGGCGTCACGCCCAGCGTAAGGGAGCCCAGAATCCGGCGCCTTTAAGAAATGCCAAACGAGGCGCCGCACGGTCCTTGGTAGGGCGTCGCTGCTCCCAGCAATCACGTCCCGCTTCAGTGTCTCGGGTGCACCCTTGAGCACACGGAGGACGCCATCCAGAGCGTATTCAAATGCTGTGGCGATGTCGCCAGCGATGTCTCTGGCAATCGCAGCGCACGCGAAGCGCTTGGTCGCGCCACGACCGACCTCTTCAGTACTTCCCACCAGTCGTTCGAGGAGCGTATTGCCCCGACACAGAACGGCCGATTCCGACTTTGCGTACCCGCATTTGGCAAGAATCCCGGAGAACGTGGCGAGCAGCTTGTCAAGCTCCCCCGTCTTGTAGCGGAGGATAAAGGCGCCATGCTTGCGTTGAGGTGCGTCGCGGATTGCTTTGCTGTTAGTTCCTGAGATGAGGTTAGCAACCTCAACTATGGGCTTCACCGAACGGCGGTTCTCGGTCAACGGCTGAACGAGACAACCAAGCTCCGATTTATGGCTGCGCAAGAACTCCCCATCGGCATCGGCGAACTCGAAGATGGCCTGATTGGGGTCGCCGATAAGTGAAACAGTGCTTCCTGCCTCCATCAGAGCGGAAAGCAGCGCTCCGTGCATCGAGCCGACGTCCTGCGCCTCATCGACGAGGATGTATGGGTAACGGCGTGCAAGAATTCGGAGTAGCCGGTCTTGCGTCACGAGACATGAAAGCGCCCAGTATCGGCCAAGCTCATACGTGTACGCCCCAGACTTCCCGAGTCGATGAATGGCCTTCCTCGCCTCGTCCGGAGCGACAATCTTCCGCGGCCCGTTGCGAGATGATTCCGAGAACACCAGCTGTCGGTTTCCATCTAGTGACACGTGGAGATATTCGATGTCGACATTGTGTTCTCCATTGAACACCTTGAACGAGTTGAGAAATGGTTCACCACCACGAACCAAAAACGGCTGTCTGTCACAGCCCATTGTCCTAGCGGCGTGTGGAAGCAGAATGTTCGAAGTGATAAACGAGTCCACCGTCTGTATGACGACTCGACGAGACTGCGTCGGGTGCTCCTTTGCAAGGCCGTTGTACTCCTCGCGAAACGTATCGACGGCAACGTTCGAGTACGAAAGTAGAGCGACGTATCCCCTTTCGGTACCGAGCCGCTCCCTGAGTTCTCGAAGCCGCCGAACGGCGGTGGCCGTCTTGCCGCTGCCGGCGCATGCGATGACCTGCTGGGAGACTAGGTCGGCCTCGATGATGGCTTTCTGTTCAGTTGTAGGAACGAACGTCATGCTCAATCCTTCACGATGAACTCGAGCATCTCTTGGATGTAGGGCGGAGCCTTGAACGTTGTACCGTCGGTGGCAATCACTTGCGCCAAGGTCTGCGCATACCTACCCTTTTGGATACTGGCGCCCTTGTCGCGCTCGAACATGCCAGAGAAGAGGACTCTAGGCCTCTCATCCACTGGTGCCTCGGCAACGGCAATGCGCAACGCTTTGCCAATGTCGGGATGCATTTCCTCCAGCGCACTTAGCATGAGAGATTGGTTCTCTGCTTGCAGCGCCAAGTCGTACTCGAGGGTCTTCTGCGCGAAGAAGGGTCTCACAAAGGCGGACGTCCTAGCCTCAATGGACTTCGCTGCGTCCGACAGCTCGAGTGCGTCACCAGCCTTCGGATACCTCTTAGGAGGGTCCGCATCGGTAAGGACCGCGACTCTGACGTTGAGTGCTTCCTGGCCGAAGAGAGGGAGGAAGCAGTCAAAGTTCAGTCCTTCTGTGCTCAAGATGCTGACAGAGTGCTTCCGCAAGTCAAACTGAAGCTTCCGTGCGATTGCAGCCACAACGAAGAGCTCAGCCGAACCTTCGACAAGAATGATGCGGCGCGCGAAAAACAACTCGGCACGCGTGACGTCCAAGTACCGCTGAAGTTTCTCCTTCTTGGTCTTCTCGAAGCTCACATCACGCGGCGAGAAAGCCATGATGCCGTTGTCGCCTTGATGCACGCAACCGATAGTGTCGATATTCGCGATACTGGCGAAGTTCGGGGAATGACTGGTAACGAATACCTGCACAGCTTTCTCGCCTTGAGCAGGTACCTCCTTTGACTGCAGGTACTGAAGAAGGACCGCTTGCAGTTGGGGATGCAGATGGGCTTCAGGCTCCTCAACGATGAGTGCCTTAAATGCAGCATCTGGGTTGAGGCGCAGTTCGCTCAACACAACTGCCATGTAAATGAGATTGTTGTAGCCGAGCCCGTTCTGCTCTACGTCGAGGTCCTCTACCGCGAGGGATAGCCTAGCGGCGATGCGCTGAAAGTCGGGGGGAGTCAGGCCGACCTTCAGAGCTTGCTTCAATACAGGCCCCAACATCTCTTCGTGCCGGGCCACGATGGCGGCCTGTGTCTTCGCGACTGGAGTCTGACCTGATAGTTCGTCTTCGAAATCTCGCAGCGCTTGAACTAGTTCCTTCTTTGCAGCCTCGTCGGCCAGACGGTCTATCAGTCGAGCTAGCTGGCTGTAGCGGCCTGGTCGGAGGCCTGACGCTGGGTCACGCAATGGCGGCAGGTAGACGGCGCGAAGGTCCTCAAGCATGTCGCTGGTAACGGCGTTTTCCTCATGGACTCCGCACCAGCGCTTCGGTCGCAAGCGTCCCCCTTGAGCTGTGGTGTAACGGACCGCCAAATGGGCCTCGTATTCGGTCGATTTGCCTGCCGCAGGCATTTTGGGCCTCAGGGCAGCAAGGAAGTCTGCCTCTTCGTTCTCAGTCAGGCCTCTGAATACATAGCGGAACAGGATTTCTCCAGCCCTTTTACCTGTTGCGTCGACGTGCAGGTCGAACTCGTCGACGCGAAGTGCACCCTCGTCGGTAGTCGACAGCAGAGCCCGAAGAGCGTCAACAACCGCCGTCTTGCCAGTGTTGTTTGGACCGACCAAGACATTTAGGCCTGGCCGAAACGTGATGTTGAGCTTGTTGAGTTTTCTGAAGCCCTCAATGGTCAGTTCGGCTAGATACACACCATCCCCTTCGCTTTTCTTCTATTCTGGCGACTCCGCGGAGGTCTACGAGATATCAACTGAATCTCGCCCTGTCAGTAGAGCCAGAATGAGTTGGTCTAGGCTGGCCAATGCACGCTAGCAAGTTCTTCAAGGCGAGTCTTGGCGTAATCTGGCTCAATCTGTCGAGCAAAAGACAGCAGCCCTTCAATATGATTCCGAAGACCTGCTACGGCAGCAAAGCCGCGTCGAGCAGCATGACCAGCAGGTCCTACCTCAGGGTGCTTGAGAAAATACATGTGCATACGCAGCGCGGATTTGAACTCACGAGTCAATCGCGGAGCCTCACCGTCAACTAGCAGCCCCAGTACAACCTTTCTTCCCGCTGGTGGCACGACCCGTGTCTTCGTGGAGTTAGGAGACAAGCCATGCTTTCCCATGAGTGCGTAGACTTGCCCAATGACTCTTGCTGCCTTGGTCCGATTGAAGTCCTGCTCATGCGTGGAGAGCGTGATGTCGTCGGCGTACCTCGTGTAAGTCAGGCCATGGTGCGCCGCTAAAGCAGTTAGTTGCTCGTCGAAAGTCACCATCGCCAGATTGGCAAGCATCGGACTGGTAGGCGCGCCCTGCGGAAGGTGACCCATTCGGCCATGCACGTACGCTTGGATGACATGGTTCTGGGTGACGTCGCTTTTACGCCACCGCTTGCGCCGTCTTATTACGGTGCCAGAGCCAAGGCGAGTGCTCAGGCGAGCAAGTTCGAACGCGACCAGTGGCTGATACCCAAGACGGCGGAAGGCACGGTATGCAGAGATTTCCGAGATTGATTCAAAGAAGTTCTTGACGTCCAGCTTGATGAGCCAGCGACATCCACAGTGAGGTTCAGCGGCGGCAATCAGTCTGCTGCCTTTTGAGTACGCGGTACTTGCACTATGAGTTCTTCCTCGACTGAGGACGTACTCTGCTATCCAGCGCTGAACACCGAGTAGGGCCGGGTCGGGCGCGCATATAGTTCGGTAGCGTCGCTCGCCACTTTCCGAGGGGCGTTTGCGAATTCGAAAAACTCTGTACGGGTTCTCATTTGCGCGCTCGACGATAGCGCGGAGCAGGCCATAGTCCGCGCCCGTTTGGTGGGCCAAGTGCCGCAATGTGAAGATGGGCGGAAGATTGGCATCGACGTCAATAACCGCCTGTCCTGACGCGATGGCGTTGTCGAGAATCTGAGGGTCAATTCCCTTCGACTCACCCACCCTTCGATAGGGTTGAGGTCGCCACGTTTTCATCTACTTTGACACCCGAAGGGTGAGACATGTCGCCCCGCATCGGAAGACATCGCCACCGTTTGTGGGGTGACATGCCTTAGCCGCAAGCGAGAGCTGGTTCATCGAGCAGCAGTAGTCTGCGCCCAGAAAAGACAGCGCGGACGCCATCCTTGCCCCAGACCCCGAAAGGTCTGGCTTCATCTAGACTTCTCCGCGGGCGACCTCAACGACTGCGGATAATAAGCGGGTTCCGCACTCTTGACCATGGTCCCAGCCTGGAGGTCCATATTGTTGCCTTCCGTTCCGGCTGCATGCCTAAGCTGTCCGTAGCCTGCATCCGTCAATCTTCGACTATCGGTCATCCAGCCGAGGTCTATGAGACTTCGGCACACATCTTCAATTTCAATTACGGTCAGTCCAGTACGAATGGCCAGCATTTCGTCAGTGTGCGGGGGTCTGCTCGTGGCTGCCATTACTAAGAAGGCCTTGCGCGTTTCGTTGCTCGCTACGTCCAGCCAAGCACCGCGAGCCAGTGCTCGATGGCGGAGTTCGCCAAGTCGGGTTCGGATGGCGTCAGCCGTTGTCTTTGTTCCGAAGTGCTTGCTCGGAATGCTCGACGTGACACGGGCTGGGAAGAGGGGAGTCCATCTAGTCCCTGCTTTGTGGAAGATGCGAGGCGCGTTGTTCGGCACACCGTGAGCAAAGGCAATCAGGGTGCCAAGACCCCCGACGCCCAAGCTCTCGTCTACGTCACGACTCGTCGAGTCGTAATGAATGCAGAGGTTCTTCATGCTGGTCGCATCCGGCCGAGCGAACACCGTATCAATGGTCGGACAGGGAACGACGTGCGAAAGCTTGGGTGCGCTGGGGTGTCTTTCCACAAGCGTGCGGCCTCGGTCGGTGGTCGCGTATGCGACGACCTCAAATCGCATCAGGCGCAACGACCACCAACTTCGAACGGAACGGACGCGCCACGCGGCTTCCAGGTAGGTTCTTGCGCGTCGTCCCGAGCCCACAAGGTCCGTGACGAGCAAGAAACAGCGAACCTTTTTGCGGCGAATCTCGTCTGGACCGGGATGGTTGATGTATTTGTTTGGGTCGGTTCGACATAGCTCGGTGATTAGCTGAGCTACCAGACCTTCGCTTCCAACATCTGGGTCGTATCCACGCGTCGGCTTCACGGGTTGAGGGCCAATGCCCACCGCCCGCTTGACCTTGCGGTTCGGTTCCTTGAATAGGCGATTCGCAACACCGAAACGCTTTGGCAGTTCGCGCTCCGCGTAGAGGGCAACTGGCCCTGGGTGAACCCTGGCGCGAGCGGTTAGGAGCGCGCGAAGGTTGTCATGGAACTCGTCGTGCGAGACGAGCAGGAAGCGACTGACCAACTTCGCCGCGCGCTCTTGGTCCCGAATGTCAAACTGCGACAGCCACGCAAGAGTGGTTTCCTCTGCAAGGATATTTGGCACGGGGCTGCTCATGTATCTGCTGTCGACTGGACGACCGCCTTGACTATCTCACGCCGCCTAGACGGGCTGTACAACGCAGAGCTCGACCTGGGGATAAGGCATGTTGCTCCTGAGGTATTTGAGGAGATTGGTCAACTGGCCGTGGGTGAGCTTGTCCTTGTTCTTGACCTCGACGAAGCGAAGAAGCCCGGTCGATGGGTCGAATACGAGCAAGTCGAACCCACTGCAGTAGACGTCATGGACTGCCACCGGATTGAGGGCAGGTTGGTAGACCATTGTCTCCATGGCCTTGAGCAAAAACTCTTCGATGTAGTTCGCGCTGCCGTACTTATCTAGGCCGGAGTCGGCAAACTTCTTGGCTCTGGCCTTGATGTAGTGCGATAGCATTACGCTCATCGACTGTCTGATGCTGTCGAGCTGCGAGTGGTATCGCTCAGCGAGTTTCTGTACTGGAACTGCTAACTCGAAGAGCGGTGCGGCCCTGACCATGGACCTCTCAAATTCTGCCTGGCCTTCGGTCGGCGGCTCAAATACCTGGCCTGCGAGGTCAAAGTAAACGTAGGCCGTGAGATAGGGGGCGTAGGCGTGGGCGTCTCCATTTGCCAGGAGCCAGTCGTTGTCCAGGTTCCAAGTGGCGCCGGCGGTTCGCCTGTCGGTGAGGATGTTCTCAGTGTAGCGGTAGCAGTTGGCGAGGCCTGAGAGTAGGCAGTCCCTGAAAGCGTCTCGCAGGATAGAAAAAGAGGTGCCCTCAGACCAGTTTGCGAGGCAGCCCTGGTTCTCGTAGTAGCGTTTGGCCACGAGCTCCACGCGCTTGAACTCGGCGAAGTCGTAGTGGAACTCGCGCGCCGTCACGCTGATTACACCCGGCACGCGCGTTACTGGCAGCCCGTAGTGCTCGAACAGGTCGGCGGGGGTCCTGTGGCGCGCCAGCAGTTCAGCGGGGGTTGTCGTGTCCAGCTCCATGGTGCTCAGGGGTGCCACGGTCGTGGGTCTCCAGTCCGCTTCGTGTACACAAGCATACTGGCTCGCGGGTGAGGGGCCTCGGCTCTCGGAGCAGTTGAAGGCTGCAGGTTCTCCTCAAACTGTAGGTTCTTCACCGAGTCGCCTAGGCGGGGCACATGGCTCCCAGGTTTACTTGGCCATTGTCAATCCGTTGGCAGGCTTAACTAGTGGCCGTTGGCTACCGCAGCACCATACGCTGCTCCAAGCCCACTTTCACCAGCTCTTCTGCCGATGCTTTGAAGCGTTAGGAGCCATTGACCGTGACCACCCAGCCCTGCAACGGATAAAGAAGTCGAGTGCCACACTCTATGGACCCAGACCATGCCGCGAAGGCGGGGCGTACCGAGCCCGAGGTCGAGCGGGCCAAGTGCGCCTTGCGGCCGCGAAGACCTAGGTCTTCGGCGGCCGCAGGGTCTCAGTTGGGAAAGCCCGCACCGCGGATGTTGTCGAAGAACCACTCGTCAACTGTTAGCTTGAGCGTGCCGCGCTTCTTCATCAGTTTGGCCGCAAGCTTCGGAGACGCGTAGTTGCTGAAGTCGAACTCGAATCCCGTCCGCACGTCCCCACTGTGGTTCGTCAGTTCCATCGCTTCTGCATCGGTCAGCTCGTGCGCTTCGGCCGCAGTCAGCTTGAGCTCCGCGGCCAACGCCTCAGCCAGTGTGCGATGACGCAACTCCCCGCCCTCAAACTCGCGCCAGGCTTGACGCGCGGCGCGAACGATGTGTGAGCCGTAGCCCGCAAAGTAGTCTTCCACCTCACGCCATGTAGAAGCCCCGATAGGGAAGGATTTGTCACGCTGGATGTCGCCAGCGATATCACCAATTGGGTCACCGCGACCTCGCTGGCCTTCGAGCCAGCGATGGAATGGAGCACGCGCGGCCTCCTTTGCGACCTGTGTTGCACGCAAAGGCGTCTCAAGCACATTCGGGGCACCGGCAGGGCGGTACTTCCGGCCGCGCTCTTCGGCCGGCAGGGTGTTCCATTGAGCAAGGCTGGACAGGAAGCGCTCGCCGTCCTTGCCGTCCGTGTGATAGCTGGTGGGAACCAAGTGGTCAAGTGGCCAGAAGACGTCGCAACGCGCGCAGTAGCACTTCGTAGGGTCGTCTTCCACTACGTCCCCGTGCAGGTAGTACCGATAAGGACCGGATGGGCGCAACGGCTTCGGCGCCACCGCGACTGCCTGGGGCGAGCCACCGCTGTGCTTCGACAGCAGCGACCAGTTGGTGAAGCCGTTCTGCACCGCAATGCGGTCTAGGGCTTCGCTGTGGCAGATGGATAGTGCGCGGCCGAGCTTTTTCGCTTCGCGGCGGAAGCGCTCGAGCTGCAAGGGAGAGAAAGATGTAGCCATGACTTGACTCCGCGGTCGCGGCAAGTCCGATGCGCCCACACACCAAGCCAGCAGCGACCATTGGAAGGTCAAGGCAGGACTCGTCTTGAAATTCGCGCTGTCAGTACGACTTCGCCTCGTGGGCGGGCAAACCGGCGCAACGGCTCAACCCGAAGCATAGCGACACTTGGGCCGAATTGTCTAGTGCCCCTGGAGGCGTCAGCAGCACACCAGACGCCTAGCCGCCTTGGCAGTCACTGTTCTTAGCTTCCGAGTTGAGCGGGACGACGCGGCAGGAAAGGAAACCTCCCACGCTAAGGTGGTTTTGGCCGACGACCACACCGCCTACGTCGGCTCTCTAGACATGAACCGGAGGTCGCTGGAGTACTCGCTGGAACTTGGTGTCTGCGTTACCGGCTGTTCCGCGGCGCTGATTGGGCATGTCGTGGACGCCTCAGAGAGCGTGTCTGTGCCGATGCGGCGACCTCGCTCGTAGGACTAAAGCGCTGCCCCCTCCGCTCGCAGCCGTTGGCCTCCGATAAACTTGATTCTTCGACGGGCCTAGGGAGACCACATGAGCGAACAGATTTCTTTCGAAACGAATGACTTTGCAAGCAACCCGGAGCCGCGCTGCCCATGCGTGCTGCTTCTGGATGTATCCGGCTCTATGGGTGGGCGACCGCTCGAAGAGCTGAACGCAGGTCTTGCGACTTTCCGGGATGAGCTTGCAGCTGACGCGTTGGCCATGAAGCGTGTCGAAGTAGGCATCGTCACCTTCGGCCCCGTAAACGTCGAGATGCCCTTCACGGGCGCCTCTACGTTCTATCCCCCAACTCTCAAAGCCCAGGGCGACACGCCAACGGGTGCGGCCATCACGCAGGCGCTCAACATGGTGGAAGACCGCAAACGTGACTACCGGGCCAATGGAATATCCTACTATCGCCCTTGGGTGTTCTTGATTACCGATGGACGTCCGACTGATAGCTGGACAGCCGCTGCGGAAGCAATTCGCGAAGGCGAAGCGTCAAAGAAGTTTGCATTCTTTGCAATTGGCGTTCAAGGCGCAGATATGAACGTGCTGGGGCAAATCAGCTCGGCGCGCGCGCCACTGAGCCTTCAAGGCTTGAAGTTCCGAGAGCTCTTTAGCTGGCTCTCCAGCTCGCTGCGCTCGGTCTCGCGCTCCACGCCGGGCACCGAAGTGCCTCTTGAAGCTCCGAAGGGCTGGGCCTCGGTGTGAGCTGGCGGCTCGTCTACGCATCGGAAGTCGGCACCTCCCACGCGCACACGGGCACTCCCTGCCAAGACAGCTGCTGGGCTACGCAGGAGAGCCTGGAAGACGGCTCGCCCTTGCTGTGCATGTTCGTGGCAGACGGTGCGGGCAGCGCGCAGAAAGGCGGGGAGGGCGCCGAGCTTGCCATTGAGGCGGCGGTGTCCTTTGTTGAGAAGCGTCTTGTCAAGGGTGAGTTCGGCTTGGGCGATGCGCTTGCGGCCGACCTCATCATCGCGGTGCGCGAGCACATCTACTCGACTGCGCTAGCGCAAGGCCTCAGAGGCCGTGACTATGCCTGCACCTTCCTTGGATTGCTATCGTGCAACCGTGGAACGCTTGTTCTGCAAATCGGGGACGGCGGAGTGGTGCTTGATACGGGGGCTGGCCTTGAATTGGCTATCGTTCCCATGTCTGGCGAATACGCCAACATGACGAGCTTCGTCACGGACGAAGGCGCTGTTGCGTCTCTGCAGACCAAGGTCTATCCGGACGTGGCTGTTCGAGTAGCTGCGTTCACGGACGGCATACAGCGCCTTGCACTCAACATGGCTGAGAACACGCCGCACGAGCCGTTCTTTGCGCCATTTTTCGCTGGTATGGGCAAGGCCACTGCAGAGCAAGAAGACCAGCTCAATCGGTTGCTTGTGAAGTTCCTGGGCAGCCAGGCTGTCAACGAGCGTACGGACGACGACAAGACGCTGGCACTTGCCCTCTGGGGCGGCTGAGGGTTCGCATGGCCAAAACCCTTTACACCTCCAAAGGCGTAGCGGTTCAGGTCGGTCGGGAACTGGGCAGGGGAGGTGAAGGCTCGGTTCATGAGATATCCGGTCTTACCGACCAGGTCGCCAAGCTCTATCACAAGGCTCTGGACCCCCGAAAGCAGGCCAAGCTCACATTCATGGCCTCCACCGGGGATGCGCAGCTGCTGAACTACCTGGCTTGGCCCCAGGAGACCTTGCACCCCTCCAGAGGTGGACCTGTCGTTGGCTTCCTGATGCCTCGGGTGGCCAACAAGGCTGCTGTGCACATGGTCTACAGCCCCGCACACCGGCGGCAGGACTATCCCAAAGCGGCCTGGGACTTCTTGCTCTATGTGGCGCGCAATATCGCAGCCTCATTTGAGACAGTGCACGCGCACGGCCATGTGATTGGAGATGTGAATCAGGACAGCGTCATGGTGGGGCGCGACAGCAAGGTGATGCTTGTCGACACTGACTCCTTCCAGGTGAACGCCCGTGGTGAGATACACCTGTGCGAAGTTGGGGTTCCCCACTTCACCTCGCCTGAGCTTCAGTCCATCAAGTCCTTCCATGGGCTAACCCGAACGGTCAACCACGACAACTTCGGGCTGGCGCTGCTGATTTTTCACGTCCTCTTTGGCGCCCGGCACCCTTTCTCCGGCGTTCCTCTTCGCAACGGGGTGGGCGACGCGCTTGAGACCGACATCAAGCATTTCCGCTACGCCTACGCGCGCGACGGCCAGAGCCGGGGCATCGCACCGCCTCCACGCTCGATTCCCGTCTCGATACTGCCGGACGCGCTGGAGTCCATGTTCCACCTGGCCTTCACGGAGAAGGGCGCTTCGGGCGTGCGCCCCACAGCTTCGCAGTGGGTGCGTTCGCTGGACACTTTGCGCCAAGGGCTTAAGAAGTGCGGCTCCTCTGGCATGCACGTGTACCCTGGCCATCTGGGGGCATGCCCATGGTGCGCATTGGAGCGGCAAGGCGTCCCTTACTTCATTGACCTGGGTGTGACTGTCACCCCGGTCTCGGGTGGCGGCTTCATCCTGTCTCGGGCATGGGCGCTTATCGAAGCATGCCAGGCACCGGCGCCACTGAGCGTGCCATTGCCAGACAGTATGTCGATGAAGCCCAAGCCTCTGCCTGCGGGCGTCACAAGCGCTGGGACTATCACGTTCTACCGGTCCCTCATTGTGGTCATGGCGCTGGGCTGGTTCGTACTCGTGCCCAAGGCATGGTTCTTCGCTGCTTTGGTAGGCTGGGGCGCGTGGGCGTTTGCCGGCTCTCTTGGCTCGTCTGAACGCAATAAAGAGCGTGCGGCGCGCGCTGCTGAGCTACATGCGGCAAAGACTGCGTACGAGCAGTTGGTAGAGCGCCTGGAAGGCGAAGCGGGCCCCAAGGGTTTTTTGGCTCGAAAGGGCGAGCTGGTCAAGCTCAAGTACGAGTACGAGGGACTTGCGAATGCAGAGAAGAAGGAGGTCGACGACCTGTACGCAACCGCATCTACGCGCCAAAAGGAGCGGTTCCTGGACAGCTGCTTTATCGACAGTGCCACTATCCCTGGCGTTGGGCCGACGAGAAAGGCGGCTTTGCGCTCCTTCGGTATTGAGACGGCGGCTGATGTAACCAAGGCGAGAGTGCGCCAGGTCAAAGGTTTCGGTGAAAGCCTCACCCGTGCGATGCTGGACTGGAAAGCCAGCTGCGAACGTCGCTTTGTGTACAACCCCAATCTGGCTGTGTTGCCCAGTGAGGTTGACGCGGTTAGAGCGAAGTTCGCGGCCAAGCGTAGAACCATTGAGGGTACGCTCAACGCGGCGCCGGCGGAGCTCAATCAGTTCAGGCAACGTTCGGCCTCACGGCTTGCGACGATGCTCCCGCAATTGGAGGCTGCCGCACGCAGGCTTGCTCAGGCACAAGCCGACCTAACGCTTACAGGCTAGGCCGTAGCAGAGCCTTGGTGAGTGGGAGGCCAAACAGGACAAGGAATACCTTCCTATCGGGCAGTCGTGGCGCAGGATGCAGCGCTGCGCTAGGACACGGGGTCGGCCAACGTCTGTTTGGAGTTGACCCGGTCCGGTGGACTGTTTCCGGTTTGGTTGTCAAACCATCTGGGGCGTCCTGTCAGCATGCAGTGGGTCATGCTCGGGGCATTGATGCCTGTTGGCAGGCCTAGTTTGCACTCGTTGGCAGCGTTAGGCAGCGACGTTGGCAGGGCAAACTGGTGTCCACAGCTGGACTGGATACGGCGGGCCCGCACCTGTCCATTACTTTACATAATATACATCGTAGAATCTTTAGCAGCAGAAAACACGGGGCCTGAGCCCCGTGTCGACCACACCGGCTTCCACCGGCGGATCCCGATCAGTCTTCCACGAACGCTTCCTCGCGTTTTTTCTTGATCGATGGCAACAACACGATCACCAGCAACAGCACCGCCACGGCCAACAGCGAGGCCGAGATCGGGCGTGTCACGAACACCGACCAGTCGCCGCGGGAGATCAGCAGCGCGCGGCGCAGGTATTCCTCCATCATCGGGCCCAGGATGAAGCCCAGGAGCAAGGGCGCCGGTTCGCAGCCAAGCTTGATGAACAGGTAGCCAATCAGACCGAACAGCGCGACCATCCAGATGTCGAAGTTGTTGTTGTTGGTGCTGTACACCCCGATCGCGCAGAACAGGATGATGGCCGGGAACAGCCAGCGGTACGGCACGGTCAGCAGCTTGATCCAGATGCCGATCAGCGGCAGGTTGAGGATCACCAGCATGGCGTTGCCGATCCACATGGAGGCGATCAGGCCCCAGAACAGCTCGGGGTTGCTGGTCATCACCTGCGGGCCCGGCTGGATGTTGTGGATGGTCATGGCACCCACCATCAGCGCCATCACGGCGTTGGGCGGGATGCCCAGGGTCAGCAGCGGGATGAAGGACGTCTGCGAGCCGGCGTTGTTGGCCGATTCGGGCGCGGCCACGCCGCGGATGTTGCCCTGGCCGAACGGCACTTCGCCGGCCTTCAGCCTGGTCTTCTTCTCGATCGTGTAGGCCGCGAACGACGACAGCAGCGCACCGCCGCCCGGCAGGATGCCCAGCACCGAGCCCAGCGCCGTGCCGCGGATCACGGCCGGCAGCATGTTCTTGAAGTCCTGCGCGGTCGGGAAGATACCGGTCACCTTGCCGGTGAACACGTCGCGCTTCTCGTCGCCGTGGGACAGGTTGCTGATGATTTCGCCGTAGCCGAACACACCCATGGCAATCACCACGAAGTTGATGCCGTCGGTGAGCTCCGGGATGTCAAACGAGAACCGGGCGACGCCGGAGTTCACGTCGGTGCCGATCAGGCCGAGCAGCAGGCCCAGCACGATCATCGCCAGCGCCTTGACCAGCGAGCCCGACGCCAGCACCACGGCGCCGATGAGGCCCACGATCATCAGCGAAAAGTACTCCGACGGGCCGAAACTCAGGGCCACTTCGGTCAGCGGCGGCGCGAACGCGGCCAGCACCAGGGTGCCGACGCAGCCAGCGAAGAACGAACCCAGACCGGCGGCGGCCAGCGCAGGCCCTGCCCTGCCCTTGCGCGCCATCTGGTAGCCGTCGATCACGGTGACCACCGACGACGACTCGCCCGGCAGGTTCACCAGGATCGCGGTCGTGGAGCCGCCGTACTGAGCGCCGTAGTAGATGCCGGCGAGCATGATGAGGGCCGACACCGGCTCCAGCCCGTAGGTCACGGGCAGCAGCATGGCAATGGTGGCCAGCGGGCCGATGCCGGGCAGCACGCCGATCAGCGTGCCGAGCAGGCAGCCCACGAAGGCGTACAGCAGGTTTTGCAGCGTGAAGGCCACGCCGAAGCCGAGCGACAGGTTGTTGATCAGGTCCATGGCAAGGCTCCGGTCAGGCGGTCAGAAACGCAGGCCACACCGGGAACTGCAGGTTGAGCATGTAGACGAAGGCGCCGTAGCTGCCCACCGCCAGGATGGTGGCCAGAATCAGCGACTGCTTGATGGAGGTACCGGGCTGGGCGAATCCGGCAATGATCACCAGCGCGTACAGCGCCACGATCAGCCCGAACGCCGGGATGCCCAGCGCGGGCACACCCACCAGCAGCGCGCCGAAGGCGAGGTTCGCGCCCAGCACAAAGACCAGGGGCCGCCAGGCGATCGCGCCCACCGGGTCGCCATCGGGGCCCCCCTTGCGGAAGGACTGGACCGTGATGATCACGCCCAGCACCGCGAGCAGCACGCCCAGCATCAGGGGAAAGTAGCCCGGGCCCATGCGGGCCGCGGTGCCGACCTCGAACTCGCGGGCGCCCAGCGCGAACGCAGCGCCCACCACGGTGAACATCAATCCGGAGAGAAAGTCTTTTTGGCTGGCCAGTTTCACGGCGTCTCCTGTGATCAACAGACGGCGCGATTGTGGGGGCCGCCCCACCCTGTCCTGCTTGTGGGTTACACCTACGGGGCCCCCGCCCCCCGCCCGGGGGTGTCGCGCCCGGCTCACCAGCGGCCCGCGGGCTGCCGGGCGCGCACGAAGGCGGCAATCAGGGCGGCCGCTTCCTCGCGGTTGGCGCGCTGCGCGAAGTCGATCGCGGTCAGGCCCTGCTCGTTGCGCAGCAGCGGATCGGCGCCCTCCTCCAGCAGCAGCTTGACCACGGCCGGGCTGCCGTAGTGCGCGGCCATCATCAGCGGGGTGCTGCCATTGGGCGATTCGGCGTCGATGTAGGCGTGGTGTTCGAGCAGCAGCCGCACCATCGGCACCGCGCCGGGGCCGGCTTGTGTGGCGGCGTAGTGCAGGGGCGCCCAACCCGGTTTGTTGACCTCGGCCTGTCGCGCGATCAGGCGCTCGGCCAGGGCGAGCTGCCCCTTGAGGGCCGCGATCATCAGCGGCGACTCGCCGGCCGCGTTGCGCACCTCGACGTTCACCGATGGGTGGCCCGACAGGAACGCTGCCGCTTCCCACGCTTCGTCCTTGAGCGCCAGCAGCAAAGGGTGCTCGCCGTTTTCGTTCACCGTGTTGAGGTCGAAACCCCGCGCCGCCAGGGTCCGCAGGCGGGCCGGGTCATCGCGCTTGATCGCGCTGAAAAACTCGTTGAAGGAGTTCGCATGCGCCGGTGTCGCCAGCCCGGCGACCAGCAGAAGCACAGGGAAAAATACTGCTAAAACAATGAACTTTCTGAGGCTCTTCATGCGATGGATGAGGTGTCAGGCGGCGGCCACCCGCCGGAACAGGGCGTCAAAATTGCGCGATGTGTGCTCGGCAACCGCTTCCACCGGGAGTCCCTTGAGTTCGGCCACCTGCCGCGCCACCCACGGCACCAGCGCCGGCGTGTTCGTCTTGCCGCGGTGCGGGACAGGCGCCAGATAAGGGCTGTCGGTTTCGATCAGCAGGCGGTCCAGCGGGACGAATCGCGCCACGGCGCGCAGGTCTTCGGCGTTGCGGAAGGTGAGGATGCCGGAGAAGGAAATGTAGAAGTCAAGGTCCAGCGCCGCCCGCGCCACCGCCTCGGTCTCCGTGAAACAGTGGAACACGCCGCGCGCCCGCGGCAGGTCGCCGGGCGCCGCGCTGCCGGCAAACCCGCCGGTCTCGCGCAGGATGGCCAGGGTGTCCTCAGACGCCGCGCGGGTGTGGATCACCAGCGGCAGGTCGGTCTGTCGGGCGGCGCGGATGTGGGTGCGAAAGCGCTCGCGCTGCCAGGCCATGTCGGCCACGGTGCGGTCCCCGAGGCGGTAATAGTCCAGCCCGGTTTCTCCGATCCCCACCACGCGCGGGCGCGCTGCACCCGCCAGCAGGTCGTCCAGGGTGGGCTCGCGCACGCCCTCGTTGTCGGGATGCACGCCCACCGTGGCCCACAGGTGGTCGTGCGCGGCGGCCAGACCGGCCACTTCGTCGAACTCCTCCAGCGTCGTGCAGATGCACAGCGCACGGCTGACCTGCGCGTCCTGCATCGCGGCCAGCACCTGCGGGAGCTGCGCGCGCAACTCAGGGAAGCTCAGGTGGCAATGGGAATCGGTGAACATGGCAGCGAAAAAGGCGGGACGGGGCGAATCGCCGCGCCGGCGCGGCGCACGCCAAGAGGGACGGCCGCCGGGGTGTCAGAGGGTCTGGGTCGGTTTGTCCGAGCCCAGGCTGGTGCCGAGGATTTCCTCGATCTTGATCTTGAGCTGCCGCGACTTCTCGTCCGCCGGGAACCGGATGCCCACCCCCTGCGTGCGGCCTCCCTGGGCCTTGGCCGGGGTGATCCACGCCACCTTGCCGGCCACGGGGTAGCGCTGCGGATCGTCGGGCAGGCTCAACAGGACGTAGACGTCGTCACCGAGGCGGTAGTCGCGCGCGGACGGGATGAAGATGCCACCGTCGGCAAACAAGGGGATGTAGGCAGCGTAGAGCGCCGCCTTTTCCTTGATGGACAGCTGAATCACGCTGGGGCGCGCGGCGGACGACGCGGTGGCGGCGGGCTGGGCGGGCGTGGTGCTCATGAGTTGGCGAGTGTAGCGGCTGGCCCCGCGCAGACGCAGCGGATGGGGCCTTTCAGGGACGCGCGGTGGCGCGTGCGCCCAACACCTGCCGGGCCCGGGCGGCCCAGGCTTCCTGCTGGAGTCCCCCGTTGAAGGGATGTTCCACGTGCCGCGCGGCCTCCAGCAGCTCGCGCGACCAGGTGGCCAGCGCCGACGGCCGGGGCGGCGGCGGCAAGGCGTCGGCCGGGAAGAAGCGCGGCCGCCCGCCGGCCGCCACGGCGCTCAGGTCGTGGCAGAGCTTCTGCAGCGCACCCAGTTGCGCCGCCGGGGCCCAGTCGGCCAGGGAGGTCCAATCCCCCGCGGCAAGCGCCCGCGGCAGGCCGCGCCAGACGGCGGCGCTCAGGCCCGCGCGGGCCCACACGAGCGCGTCATCGGGCCGGCCGCCCGCGGCCTGCCAGCCGGTGGCGGCGGCATCGCGGTCGCGCACGCCGGGCTGCGCGGCCAGCCAGTCCAGCGCCTCGCCCTCGGTGGGCCAGTGCAAGGCGTGGGTCTGGCAGCGGCTGCGCAGCGTGGGCAAGAGCTGGTGGGCGGCGTCGGTGGCCAGCACGAAACGCACGTCGCCGGGCGGCTCCTCCAGCGTCTTGAGCAGGGTGTTGGCGGATTCGATGTTGAGGCGGTCGGCCGGGTAGATCAGCACCCCTTTGGTGCGACCGCGGCCGCGCGTCGTCTGGCCAAAGGCCACCGCGTCGCGCGCGGCCTCCACCCGGATCCATTTGCTGGGCTTGCGTTTCTTGTCGTCCAGCTCTTTCTGGGTGGACTCGTCCAGCGGCCAGCCGAGCGCCAGACTCAGCGTCTCGGGCATCAGCACACACAGGTCCGCGTGGGTGCGGACGTCGATGGCGTGGCAGCTCTCGCACTGGCCACAGGCCCCGCTCGGACCGGGCCGGTCGCAGAGCCAAGCGCTCACAAGCGCCAGCCCCAGCTCGTACTGACCCAGGCCCGAGGGTCCGCTGAGCAGCACGGCGTGGCCACGCTGGGCCAGCAGGTCAACCAGCTGCCGTTGCAGCCAGGGCGCCAGCGCGGCCGCGCTCACGCAGCCTCCGCCGCCAGCCAGCCGCGCGCCACCAGCACCGCGCGCACCGCCGCACCCACTGTGGCCGGGCTGGCGTGGGCATCGATGCGGGCGAAGCGCCCCGGCGCGGCCGCGGCGCGGGCCGCGTAGCCGCGCGCCACACGTTCGAAAAACGCGCCGGGCTCGGCCTCGAAACGGTCGGGCGCGCGCGCCCCGGCGAGGCGTTGGGCGGCCACGGCCGGGGGCAGGTCGAACCACAGCGTCAGATCCGGCTGGCGCAGACGGCCGTCCTGCGTCTGCACCCAGGCCTCCAACGTGGTCAGCACCCCGAGGTCGAAACCGCGCCCGTGCCCCTGGTAGGCGAAGGTGGCGTCGGTGAAACGGTCGCACAAGACGACGCCGCCCGCGGCCAGCGCGGGCTCGATCACGCGCTGCAGGTGGTCGCGGCGGGCGGCGAACATGAGCAGCGCCTCGCACAGCGGGTCCATCGGGTCGTGCAGCACCAGGGCGCGCAGCTTTTCGGCCAGGTCGGTGCCGCCGGGTTCACGGGTCAGCGTGACCGCCTGGCCCTGGGCGCGGAAGGCGTCCGCCAGGGCCCCGATGTGGCTGGACTTGCCCGCGCCGTCGATGCCTTCGAACGTGATGAACAGGCCGCCGGGGGGGCGATGGGGGGCGTGGCTCATGGATCAGCGCTGCAGGATGTAGCGGCGCACGGCCGCGTTGTGCGCGTCCAGCGTGGCGCTGAACTGGCTGGAGCCGTCGCCGCGGGCCACGAAATACAGCGCGTCGGTGGCTTCCGGCCGCACGGCGGCGCGCAGCGAGGCCAGGCCTGGCATGGCGATCGGCGTGGGCGGCAGTCCGGCGCGGGTGTAGGTGTTGTAGGGCGTATCCGTGTCCAGGTCACGGCGGCGCAGGTTGCCGTCGAAACGCACGCCCAGGCCGTAGATGACGGTCGGGTCGGTTTGCAGCCGCATGCCAATGCGCAGCCGGTTGGCAAACACGCCGGCGATGCGTCCGCGATCCGCCTCGAGCCCGGTTTCCTTCTCGACGATGCTGGCCAGGATGAGCGCCTCCTCGGGCGATTTCAGCGGCACCGACGGGTCGCGCGCGGCCCACACTTCCGCCAGCCGCTCGTCCATGGCGCGCGCGGCCGCCACCAGCACGCCCGAGGCCGGGCTACGCCGGGCCACGCGGTAGGTGTCGGGGAAGAAACGGCCTTCGGGGTGGACGCCGGGTCGGCCGATCAGGGCCATGACCTCGGCCATGGCCGCATCCGTCGCCTGGGCGGGGTTGCGCACGGACAGGTCGTCGCGGAGTTCCGGGGTATTGGCCAACGCCTGCAGGACCTGCCGTGCGGTCCAGCCTTCGATCAAGGTCACGCTGATGAGCGACTGCTCGCCGCGCACCAGCTTGCCCAGCAGCGCGGGTGCCGTGGTGCCGGGCTCGACGGCATAGAAGCCGGCCTTGACCTCGCGCGACTGCCCCGACAGCCGTAGCCCCGCGAACAGCAGCCACGCCGGGACCTGAACGCCCGCGTCGCTGATCCGCTGCGCCACGCCGCGCGCGCCGGTGCCGGGGGGGATGTCCACGTCCACCGTGGCGCCGCCGGCCAGCGGCAGGGGCTGCTGCAAGGCCCACCACAGGCCCGCGCCCCCGGCCAGCGCCACCAGCAGGGCGCCGATCAACAGGGCTTTGAGCAGGCGCAGCACGGGCGTGACGGCATCAGGGTCATGGGGCCGGCCATGATAATCGACGCCCCACCGACGCCACCGCCCTGCCCCAGCGCCGTTCAGCCCGTGACCCGTCGGTGTTTGCGCCTGTTTCGTTTCCTTTCCGAACCCGCCCCATGACGCCATCCCCGACGTTTTCCGGCATCGCCGCCCTGCCCGCGCTGGGCGTGATTCGCGCCCAGGGCGCCGATGCGGCCAAGTTCCTCCACGGCCAGCTCACCCAGGATTTTTCGCTGCTCGGCCTCTCCGAGGCGCGGCTGGCGGCGTTTTGCTCACCCAAGGGCCGGATGCTCGCGTCCTTTGTGGCGGCCAAGCGCGCCCACGACGACATCGTGCTGGTGTGCCGCCGCGACCTGTTGCCGGCCACGCTGAAGCGGCTGCAGATGTTCGTGCTGCGCGCGCAGTGCAAGCTCAGCGACGCCAGCGACGCGTTGGCCCTGCGTGGACTGGTCGGCGCCGCCGTGCCGGCGGCGCTGCCGGCGCCTGACTGGAGCCAGTGGCGCGACGGGGAGGCCAGCGTGCTTCGCCTGCCGGCGGCCGATGGCGTCGCCCGGGCGCTGTGGATCGCGCCGCTGGAGGGTTCACCGGCGCCCGAAACCACGCTCGACACCGCGGTGTGGGACTGGCTGTCCGTGCGCAGCGGCGTGGCCACCGTCGGTGCTGCGGTGGCCGATGCCTTCGTGCCGCAGATGCTGAATTACGAGTCGGTGGGCGGTGTGAACTTCAAGAAAGGCTGTTATCCCGGCCAAGAAGTGGTCGCGCGCAGCCAGTTCCGCGGCACGCTCAAGCGCCGCGGCGTGCTGCTGGCGGCCAGCGGGCCGGTCGCAGCGGGCCAGGAGGTGTTTCACGCCGCGGACGCCGAGCAGCCCTGCGGCCTGATTGCCGAGGCGGCGCCCCGGCCCGACGGCAGTGGCTGGGAGGCGATCGCCGCCCTGCAGACCAGCGCGCTCGACGGCGGCGCGCTGCGCGCGGGCGACGCCACCCTCACCCCCCAGCCCCTGCCCTACCCGCTGCGGGACGACATCTGAGCGCGGTGCGGCTCGTCGACGCCACCCCATGTGCCTGATCGCCTTCGCCCTGGACGCCGCGCCGGGCGTGGCCCTGCGCATCCTGGCCAACCGGGACGAAGACCTTCATCGGCCGACGGCGCCGCTGCACCGCTGGACGCTGGACAACGGCACCCCGGTGATCGCCGGACGCGACCTGCGCGACGGCGGCACCTGGCTGGGCATCACGCCCGCGGGCCGGGTGGCCCTGCTGACCAACGTCCGCCAAGCCGACCGGGAGACCGCGCCGCGCAGCCGCGGTGAGCTGGCCACGCGCTGGCTGGCCGGCGGGCACGACGTGGCCGGCTTCGCCGACGCCCTGTCCCCCGCGGATTACGGCGGCTTCAACCTCGTGATTGGCGACCTGGCCGGCGGTGGCTGGGCGTGGCTGTCCAACCGCGACCCGGAAGCGCCCCACGCACCGCAGCGCCCGCTCCTGCACCGGCGCGCGCTCGGCCCGGGGCTGTACGGCCTGTCCAACGCCAGCCTCAACACCCCCTGGCCCAAGACGCAGCGCCTGCTCGCGGCGCTGGACGCGGCGGTCCGGACCCCGCCCCGCGCGGACCACGCCTCCGCCGAACCGCTGCTGGACACCACGCCGGTGCCCGACGAGGCCCTGCCCAGCACCGGCGTGCCGCTGGACTGGGAGCGCGCGCTGGCCACGCCCTTCGTGCGCGCGCCGGACCGCGCCCCTCACCACGCGTATGGCACGCGCAGCAGCCTGTCGCTGACGGTGTCCCGTGGCGCTGACGGGTGGGCAGCGCACGCGAGCGAATGGACCCACGTCCACGACGGGCAGGCCCCCACCCTGGACCCGGCCCGGCACCGCAGCGAGCGGGTGGTGCTGGGCTGAGGCACCGCGGGCCGCGCGCTCAGAGCGCGCGCACCATGGTCACGTGCGGGATGCCAGCCTCTTCAAAGGGCTCGCCGCGCACCGCAAATCCCAGCCGCTGGTAAAAGCCCTCGGCGCTGCGCTGCGCGTGCAGGACCACCTCGCGGTCGCCTCGTGCGCGGGCGGCCTCGCTCAACGCGGCCAGCACCTGCGCCCCGAGCCCGCCGCCACGCAGCGGACGCATCACCGCCATGCGGCCGATCTTGGCCACGCCCGGCTCACCCCCGCGCAGCAGCCGCCCGCAGGCCACCGTCTGGCCGATGCGGTTGGTGACCACCGCGTGCACGGCGCCCGCGTCCAGCGCGTCGAGTTCGAGCGACTCGTCGATGCGCTGCTCGCGCACGAACACCTCGGTGCGCAGGCCGCGCGCGGCCGGCCCCAGGGTGGCCCAGTCGCCGACGTGGACCGACGTGACCGGCCCGCCGGCCTCGTAGTCGGTCAGCAGCGCGCGCAGGGCGTCGGGCACCGGGCGCGACGACTGCGTGGCCGGGTCGGCGTAGACGTAGACGATTTCGCCACTGATCAGGTGCTGGTCGCCGCGGAAGATCGCGCCGCGAAAGGTCATGGAGCTCTTGCCGATGCGCTCGCACTTCATCGCGACATCGATCTGGTCGTCCATCTCGGCCGACGCATGGAACTCGACCGTGGCCTTCACCACATACAGGTCCCCGCCCAGGTGCGCCATGCCGGCCTGGTACGGAAACGCCAGGGCCCGCCAGTACTCGGTCACCGCGGTGTCGAAGTACATCAGGTAGTGGGCGTTGAACACGATCTTTTGCATGTCCACCTCGGCCCAGCGCACGCGCAGGCGGTGGAAAAAGCGGAAGTCGGCGCGGGTCAGGGGCATGTCGGTGTCTCCTCGGGACAGGCAGGGGAATTCAGGCCACGCCCCACGCGTGGCGCAGGGCGCGGGCGGCGTCTTCGTGGGCGGTCAGCGCTTCCGGCACGGCGCGGCCGAACTGGATGAAGCCGTGCACCACGCCGCGGTAGATCTCCAGATCCACCGCCACGCCGGCCAGCCGCAGGCGGTCGGCGTAGGCGATGCCCTCGTCGGTCAGCGGATCGCACTCGGCCAGCCCGAGCCAGGCCGGCGCCACGCCATCGAGCTCGCGCAGGGCGCCTTCGGCGTCGACGCCGTCGAGGGGGGCGAAGCGCCAGTCGTCGCGGTCGGCGGGCCCGCGCAGGTAGTGGCCGAAGAAGTAGTCGATGTGCGCTTTCTCCAGCACGAAACCGTGGGCGAAACGGTGGTGGCTCGCGGTGGCCTGATGGCCGCCGCAGCCCGGATAGAAGAGCAACTGCAAAGCCAGCGGCAGCCCGGCGTCGCGCGCGGCGATGGCGGTGACGGCGGCCAGGGTTCCGCCCGCGCTGTCGCCGCCCACGGCGATGCGACTGACGTCCAGCCCCAGTGCGGCGCCCTCGGCGCACAGCCAGGCCAGGCTGTCCCAGGCATCGTCCACCGCGGTCGGGAACGTGGCCTCGGGCGCCAGCCGGTAGTCCACCGACACCACGGCGGCGTGCGCCAGGTGGGCCAGTCGCCGGCACAGCGGCTCATGGGTGGCGATGCTGCCCACGGTGAAGCCGCCGCCGTGGAAATACAGCAGCACCGGCAGACCCGGGGCGTCGCTGGGTGCGTACAGACGCGCCGGCAGGCTGGCGCCGTCGCGGGTGGGAACGCTCAGGTCCTGCACGCGCGCCAGGGCGTGGGGGGCGATGTCCAACACGCCCGCGCCGGCCGCATAGGCCGCGCGGGCCTGGAGGGGCGACAGCGCGTGGAGCGGGACATGACCGGCCCGGTCGATGCGATCCATCAGGGTTCGCATCACGGGCGTGAGGAGTGAGCGGGGATTGGAGGGGTGGCTCATGAAACAATTGTCGTTTTAGCGACAAAATTAGGGGCCGCGGGCCACTACAGTCGTTGCCCCGCAACCTTACCCGGAGTTCCCCGTGGCCCAAATCCTGTATGTGACGAACATCCTGATCGACTTCGGCGCGCTGGCGCAGTTGTCGGCGGAATGCGATCGCATCGGCATCGCGCGTCCGCTGGTCGTCACCGACGCGGGCGTGAAGGCCGCGGGGCTGCTGGACCGGGTGGTGGCCGCGCTGCCGGGCCGCGCGCCGGCCGTGTTCGATGGCACCCCGTCAAACCCGACCGAAGCGGCGGTGCGTGCGGCCGCGGCGGTGTACCGGACGCAAGGCTGCGACGGTTTCATCGCGCTGGGCGGGGGCAGCGCCATCGACTGCGCCAAGGGCGTGGCCATCGCCGTGGCGCATGACGGGCCGCTCAAGACCTACGCCACCATCGAAGGCGGTTCGCCCAAGATCACCGCCGCCGTGCCCCCGCTCATCGCGGTGCCCACCACCGCCGGCACCGGCAGCGAGGTGGCGCGCGGCGCCATCCTCATCGTCGACGACGGACGCAAGCTGGGTTTTCACAGCTGGCACCTGGTGCCGCGCACCGCCCTCCTCGATCCCGAACTGACGCTCGGGCTGCCGCCCCTGCTCACGGCCGCCACCGGCATGGACGCCATCGCGCACTGCATGGAAACCTTCATGAGCGCGGCCTTCAACCCGCCGGCCGACGGCATCGCGCTGGATGGCCTGCGCCGCGGCTGGGCCCACATCGAGCGCGCCACCACGAATGGCACCGACCGCGAAGCCCGGCTGCAGATGATGAGCGCCAGCATGCAGGGCGCCATGGCCTTCCAGAAGGGTCTGGGCTGCGTGCACAGCCTCAGCCACAGTCTCGGCGGCATCAACCCGCGCTTGCACCACGGCACCCTCAACGCGGTGTTCCTGCCGGCGGTGGTGGCCTTCAACGCACAGACCGATTCCATGCGGCGCGAGCAACGGCTCGACCGCATGGCCCAGGCCATGGGCCTGACCTCTGGCAGCGACGTCGGCGACGCGCTGCGCGACATGAGCGCCCGCCTGGGCCTGCCCAGTGGGCTGGCCGCGATGGGCGTCACCGCCGACGTGCACGACGCGGTGATCGCCGGCGCGCTCGCCGACCACTGCCACAAAACCAACCCGCGCACCGCCAGCGCGGACGACTACCGCGAATTGCTCCACGCATCGCGCTGAACGAACGCGGCATTGGTCGCGCCGCGTTCCACCATTCCATCAGGGTCAATCCCTGGGCTAATTGCCTGATCCGATTGGATCGGCGCAATCCTGCGCATTCGTCCATCGATTAGTCACCCTAGCCCCGTCGCGGGAGGAATCTCCACGCTCGCCAACAGCGATGGAGAATGGGCCATCGACATCGAAAATTGAGCCTTTCGTTAGCATTGGGTGAGACCTTGAACGAACGGTGAATGCAAACTGCCTCCACGCATCAACCCAGATGCCTGTACGCAGGGGGAAACGGCCCGACGAGGCCGTGGCCATTTGTCTTTCACCCAGGTTTCATTTTGACAGGAGTTGGAATATGAATGCACATTTGACGGGCGCCGGACACCCGCAGGAAACAAGCCTCACCGCCCGGGAGGCCGAAATTCTTGATCTGATCGCACAGGGCCTGACATCCAAACAGATTGCCCGTCAATTGAATATCAGTCCATACACCGTGAATACCCATCGAGACAATCTCCGGCGCAAATTGAATGTGCACAACGGCGCCCAACTCGCTTATTGCCAGGCCGCCCGCGCTGCGGCCCTCCAATCGAAATCAGTGCGATTCTGACACTGCAACATGTTTGCCCCATCAAGGAGTCACCCATGACCACTGCCATTCCCTATTCCCCCAATCTGGTGCTCGGCAATATTGTCGACAAAGAGGCCATGGACACCATTTTGGAGATCGCCAAAGAGACCGCGCCGATCGAGAGCGCGAAAGACACGCTCAATTCGTTTATTTCATTGAAACGAAGCCTGGACATGACGGTCCAGGAGTTGATCAACATGCAGATGGACCCGAAGGACCTGATCAAGAAAGTGGCGGACGTGGGGGTGCAGGTTGACACGGCCGCGAAGGAGTACGGCAAGGTCCAGATCGCCCAGCAGCGCAAGCTCCAGCCCCTGCGCGGCAAGCTGCGCCTGGTGAACGCGCCGTTGGAAAGTCCGATTGACTACAACCGCTGCAGTTTCAAGCTCATGCCGTTGGCGGCCGACTCGATCAAGATCGACGCGCAGTACTTCAGCTTCGACAAGAACGACCAGAACATCAGCAACACGCTGTCGCACATCAAAGACTACGTGTCGGGTGCCACGTCCGTGCTGGGCAATGAAAAGTCATTCCACATGGCCGAAACGGTCGCCAAACAGACCCAGAAGCAGAAACAGACCCACGACATCGAGGGCACGCTGCTGATCACGGCCAGTTGTACCCACAAGATGGCGACCTTGCTCTCGCCGCTCTTCCTCGACCCCGACAAGGCGATGCGCGCCTGGAACGCGCTCTACCCCAACGACAAGCTCAGGATCAAGGAAGAGGACCTCGAAGCTGCTCTCAAGCAGAGCGGTACCGAGGAGGAAAGGGCGATGCACATCATCTCCGGCTTCACCACAGGTTCCAGCTTCGTGGGGATGGTCCACATCCTGCGTCAGGAGTTCACGGACTCCAGCGAATCGGCTGCGAGCGACGCGCTGGACATGGCGGCCCAGATCAAGGTCGGCCTGATTGGCTCGGGCATGGCAGGCGGCTTTGGCTTCGCGGGCGGTGGGGGCCTCACCGGCAGTTTCAGCGAGTCGATGAAGCGCTTGCTGAGCAAGACCAGCATCAACGCCCACGTCAGCCTCGTCACGGCGGGTTTCATTCCCACCATCATGGCCAAGCCCGTGAAGATCGGCGTCAAGAAGTTTGCCTCGTTCGACCCGAAGGCGGACATGGAAGAGTTGCTCAAGCTGGACAACTTCACGCAGAACCAGATCGCCACGCTGCAGGCCTCCGCTACGGCCGCCCGCACCAAGGGGGAATTCGTGTCCCTGAAGACCGCCACCATCACGTCGGTGATCGGCGGCCTTGCAGCCATGGAGCAGGAAGCCAACAGCATGTTGGACATCAACTCGATGATGGAAGCCTTCAACGACTACATCCTCGCGGCCACGGAAGACCAGGCGGGCAAGGAAACGACCGGCACGATCGGTGTGCCCATCAACTACATGCTCAAGCCGATCACCAAGCTGCAGATTGCGCAGCTCTGGGTGAACAAGTATTTCCCGGGCAAATACAAGGCGTTCCAGGGGGACGACGCAGCTGTGCCACCGCCGGCGCAGCCCGGCGCCGAAGCCACCCCGGCTCAGAGCTGAAGTCCCGGCCTCGCCATTCCTCATCCCTGATTCCGGAGAAACGTCATGCCCTCGTCCATTCCCTACAACCCGTCGCTCGTGCTGGGCAGCATCGTCAAGCCCGCCGCTGTCAAGGAGCTGCTGCAGATGTCGTCGTTGCTGGCGCCGGTGGATGCCGCCCAGGAAACGCTCAACTCCTACATTGCGCTCAAGCGCAGTCTGCAGATGACCGTCGACGAACTGGCCAACATGAACATCATGCCTGGCGAACTCATCGAGGAAATCCAGCAGGTGGACGCCGACCTGCAGAAGGCCGCGGTTGATTACGCCACGGTGCGCAGCGAAACCGAGCTGAAGCTGCAACCCCTGCGCGCGAACATGCCCTCCGTCAACGCGGCGACGGAGAGCCCGATCGACTTCAAGGTCACCGAGCTCAAGCCCATGCCTTTGGCCGCCGACTCGCTGAACATGGACTCGCAGTACTTCACCTATGACAAGAACGATCAGGACGCCACGAACACCGTCGGCAGCATTCGCTCGTTCGTCTCGGGCTCTCTGGCCATCATGGACACCACGATCGCCGGCGAAGTGGCTCGGACCACGGCCAATCAGATCAACCGCCAGCGTCAATCCCACGACATTGCCGGCACGCTGGTGATCACGGCGACCTGCACGCACCGCCTGGCCAATGTGTTCGCTCCGCTGGTGCTGGATGTGGACAAAGCCATCCGCGCCTGGAACGACGTGCACCCCAACAGCGCCGACAAGATCAAGCCCACGGTCGAGTTCATGACCAAAGCCCTGGCTGGTGAAGGGAAGGCCGACGAACCCTCGATTCAGATCATTTCGGGCGTGACGTACGGATCAAGTTTCGTCGGCATGGCCCATGTGCTGCACAAGCAGTCCACAACGTCTTCGCAGGACATGGAAAGCAAGGTGTTCGCGGCGGAGGTGACGGCTCAGAAGGACAGCTTCTTTTCGTCGCAATCTGGCGGGATGGGTCTCGATGACGAGCAGGCCTCTGACATCAAAAAGATGCTCAGCACCGAGTCGGTGTCATCGCACGTCACGGTCATCAGCAACGGCGTGATCATGAGCATTGCGCCCAGCGACATCGCCACGGCGGTTGATATGTTCGTCGAGAGCAACGAAGCCAACAGCATGGCCAACCTGGCCACCATGGCCACCCAGGCCGGCGAGAACTCCAACCAGGGCCTTGAGTTGGCCGCTCAGGCGCGAACGGGCCAGTCGATGGCAGACGTCCGGCGCGCTGAGATCACCTCGGTCCTTTCCGCCATCTCCAAGATGGAGGCCACCACCAACAAGGTGCTGGACGTCAATTCGCTGGTCAAGGCGTTTGATGACTACGTGGGCAAGGCCAAAGCAGGGGGCGCCATCGGCGTTCCCCTGAACTACTACCTCAAGCCGATCACCCTGAGCCAGATCGCGCACCTGTGGATCAACAAGTACTACCCGGGCCGCACGCTGGAAGTCGAAGGCGATGACCGCAAGGCCGCGGCTGAGAAAAGCGGCGCTTGAGGACCGTGGTCGTGGACACTTCGACGCTGGCTGCCCTCACCTTGCGCCCGGAGGACGACGTGGCCGTCTGGGTGGATCCGCTGGACCAGGCCATGGCGGCCTTTGCCATCGACACACCCGCGCGCCAGGCCGCCTTTCTCGCGCAGATCGTGCACGAGTCCGACGGGCTGGCCCATCTCGTCGAGAACCTGAATTACAGCGCGGCGCGCCTGGTGGCGGTGTGGCCCCACCGCTTCTACCTGCCACCCGATGAGGGCGGCGAGCGACTCTTGGCAAGCGACTACGAGCATCAGCCGGAACGATTGGCCAACGTCATCTACGCCCATCGGCTGGGCAATGGCGATGTCGACTCGGGCGATGGCTGGCGTTTCCGGGGTCGGGGGCTGATCCAGCTCACTGGTCGGCGTCTGTACAACGAGGCGGCGCAGGCGCTCCAGGCAGACCTGCTGAACCAGCCGGAACGGTTGCAGCAACCCGACCTCGCCGCCTTGAGCGCTGCCTGGTACTGGTCGCGCGTGAATGGCAACAGCCTGTCGGACACGGAAAGCGCTGACGACTTCGCGCACCTCACGCAGGCCATCAACGGGCAACTGACCGGCGAGGAGCACCGCGTCGCGCTGTGGCAGCATGCCCGGTCGCTGCTGGGTCTGCCAGCGGCCGGCTGAGTGGCATGGGCGCTGCCTTCGACCGCTCCTGGCGCCCTGTCCCCGCGCTGCTTCAGTTGGTTCTGTGGGCGCTGGCGGGGCTGACCGCCGTGGCGGCCCGCGCCGACCCCCCGGTGCACCCGGCCGGGGTGGACGACGGTCCCGTGGTGGTGGCAACCAGCCCCACGGTGCAGCTCAACCGGGTGTTGAACGTGCGCGTCCAGGGGCTGGCCGCGTGGCGGGCGGTCCCCGGGCACTCCCCCTGGCGGCTGGTGCCCTACATCAACGGCCGCGCCATCTTGAAGACCTACCCGGTGGCGGTGAATCTGGAAACCGGGTGGATTCGCTACCACCTGCGTCCCAACGATGACAGCCGCGAGGCCTGGGCCGAGTTGCTCACCCCACTGGGATTCACGCGGGAGGTCGGCCTGTCGGTGGGCCTGGAGCTCCAGGATCCGCTGCGCAGCCGCTTCGAGCCGCCAATGGGGACGGTTCGCCTGGTGATGGTGGACGTTGATCTCGCTGCCGCGGCAAGTGGGGTGATGGTGTGTGCCCTCCTGGCCTTCGTGGCACTGGCGTTGCGCACCTCGCTCCTGATGGAGCTGGTCACGACTGCGGGCGGCGATCAGGAGTGGCGATGGAGCCTGTCCAAGGTTCAGCTGGCCACGTGGTTCTTCCTGATCTTTGGCGCCTTTCTGGTCATCTGGCTGGTGACCGGCCGCATCGACACGATCAACGCATCCACGCTGGGTACGCTGGGCATCAGCGCCGGCACGGCGTTGGGCGATGCGTACACCCGAAGCAGGCAGTCATCGCCACTGAATTCCATGGAGTCGCGACCCAAACCGCCCTGGCGCCGGCTCGGCGTCGAACTCATCAGCGACGACAAGGGCTACTCCATCTTTCGCTTCCAGATGGCGGCCTGGAGCCTGCTGTTGATGGTGGTCTTCGTGGCCGACGTGCTGGTCGATCTGATCATGCCGGTGTTCAGCCCCGAGTTGCTGTATCTGTTGGGATTGAGTTCAGGCACCTTTGTCGCCCACCGGCTTCCCGACGTCCTGCACAGCGCGCCGGCGTCCAAGGCGTCCGGTGCAGCCCCAGGGGCCCCTGGGGCCCCCGCGACCCCGCCCGCGGCGCCATCCCCACCGGCTGCGCCCTCGGCGAAGTCGGGCTGACGGCCGTGGGTTGCGAGGTTGCAATGGTTACTAAAGTAATCATTTTCAACTCGACGACACTCTTTTCAATTACATTTTTGGGCTGTCTACAGGAACAAGGAAACCTCGCAGAGGTGGCAGGGAGTGCGGGCCGGCTGTCCAGCGGGCGCTCTCGCCCACACGACGGCGCCTGAGTTCCCACCACCAGAAGGCCGCCCATGAACAAGAAGATCAGTGACTCCGCCCGGGAGGAGTTCCGATTTGACGACGTGGTTTTGCGCAGCGACACGCGCGAGCTGTGGCGCGCGGGTCAGCTCCAGGCCATCGAGCGGCGGTCGTTCGATCTCCTGCTCTACCTGATTCGTCAGGAAGGTCGGGTGGTCAGCAAAGAAGAGCTGCTCCAGAACGTGTGGGGCAACCAGTTCGTCTCCGACTCGGTGATCGCCCAGAGCATCATGAAGGTGCGCAAGGCCCTTGGCCTGTCGGGTCGCGCGACCGGCCCCATCAAGACGATCCATCGCATCGGGTACCGCTTCACCCAGTCCGTCCAGCGCGAGGTGCACCCCGACCCCGCAGCCCAGTCCGAAGGGGATCTCCCGGCTGCCCTCCAGCGGGTGCTGTGGCTGAACACGGTGGTGCCACCCGATCAGGGGTCGCTGGCCTGGGCCCGCACAGGGCTGGTCCCGGTCGCCCACCACGTGATGCAGGCCCACCGGCTCGAGACCGTGCCCGTCAGTCCCGATGCCGATCCGGTCGACGCAGCGTCCTTTTGGCCTCTCGCCCGGCGCCGGCTGGAGCAGGAGGATGTGCATGCCATCGTGGGAAGCTGGCTCACGATCGAGAGCGCCCAGTTTGCCTTGACCTGGTGCCTCGCCGGTGCGGGGGAGGAACAAACCCGCCATCTGCTGGGCGACTCGCCCGCGGAGTTGGCCCTGCGGGCGGCCACGGAGATTGCCCTGGTGCTGCGTCTGCATCTTCCCCAGAGCCTGTCGGCCACGCAGCGTGAACAGTATCTGCAGGATCTGTTGCCCTTGGTGCGGGCGGCCGAGCAGCATCAGCTGATTGATCGTGCCGGGCCGCTGCTGCTGAGCCTGGCCGATCACCCGCGTTGTCCGCCGGCGATCGCGGTCGAACTCGCGGCGGTGCTGGCGCGGCGCCACCACCCGGCAGCGCTGCCGCAGGTCCAGCGGCTGCAGGCCCTGGCGCGGCGGGACAAGCGACCGGGCCTCGACAGCTGGTCTCAGCAGTGCCTGGCGCTGTACCACCTTTATGGCCGACAGCCAGCCCTGGCCCGCCTCTACGCCACCCAGGCCGAGGCCATGCTGGACGACACGAAGGCCGAAAACCTCCAGCCACGCGCGCTCTACACCGCCGGTCATCTCCGCGCGCACCTGGGCGACCGCGGCCATGCGCAGGAGCACTGGAACCGCCTGCAAGCCATCGTGGCATCGTCCCAGGACCCCAGCGCCGCTGCCTGCGTCGATCTGGCCCGGACCGAGCAGTTGCTGCTTGAAGGCCGTCACGCCATCGACCAGAGCCAGTTTGCGGAGTTGCTGCTGCGCGCGCGCCAGCGCGGGCAACATCCGCTCGCGGCGTGGGCGCAGATTGGCATGGGCTTGCACCACGCGTGCGTCGGCCGTTTTGACCGTTCGCTCGAGGCGCTGGACGCCGCCGAGCGCTGCGCGGACCAGTCCGGGGAGTGGCGGGTGACCTTGTACGGCCGGTGGCAGCAGGCCCTTCTGGCCGCCCGCATGGGCGATCGCAACCGCCTGCATGCGCACCTCTTGCGCTTGCGGGAACCCGTGTACACCGCCTCGCCGCTCGGCCGCGCCTTGGCCCAATGGATCGAGGCACGTCACCTCGCCCTCGAGGATCGGTGGAACGACGCCCTCGCCCTCAGCAGCCTCACCCTGCCGCAACTGGCCGATTTCGGCCTTTGGTGGCCGGAAGACCAATGGCTCTGGACCGTGCAGGCCGCGCTGCGCGTTGAAGACCGCACCGCCGCCCTGCGCACCCTGCAGAAGGCCGAAGCCGGCCCACCCGGCTCCGCACCCCGACGCGCCGTGGTCCGCCTCATGAAGGCATTGCTGGCCTGTCACGACCGGCAAATGCCGGTGGCCCTGGATCATGTGCACGCCGCCCAGCCCCTGGCACGGGACAGCTTTCTCGCGCCGGTGTGTCAGGTGTTGCAGGTCTGGCTGGACTTGCTGATGGGACAGCGGCCAGGGCTGGACCGGCTGGACAACCTGCACCACTGGATCGTTCAGACGCGCTCGGGCCGCCTGTTGCACACCGTGGTTCGCGAGGGCCTGGGGCTGGCCCGTACCGACAACGGCCCGCGGCCCGGCATCGTGGTCGGCGCTTTGGACGGCAGCACCACGCTGCTCACGCCCCTCACCGCGGCCGAACCGGGCCCGGCCACGGTCCCGAGTCAGCTCCCGCTGCCGCTGTGACCTGGCACGCTGCCGACGTGGCGTTGACCGCGGGCAGCGGCCAGTTCGACCTGTCGCTGCCGCTCGGCCAGTGCCGCCCGCTCGGCCTCGGATCGCGTGCCATGGCAGCGAGGGCAACTCACGCCGCGCACGAAGCGGGGTGAGGCCCGGTCTTCGGGCGTGACCGGCCAGCGGCAGGCGCGGCACAGCTCGTGCGGGCCGGGCTGCAAGCCGTGGCCCACGCTCACGCGCTCGTCGAACACGAAACACTCGCCCCGCCACGCGCTCGCCTCGGCCGGGATCTCTTCCAGGTACTTGAGGATGCCGCCCTCAAGGTGGTACACCGACTCAAAGCCGCGCGCCTTGAGCAAGGCGGTCGACTTCTCGCAGCGGATGCCGCCGGTGCAGAACATGGCCACGCGGCGGCGCCGTCCGGCCTCGCCTTGCAAGTGGGGTTGCGCGTCCAGCCAGTCGGGCAGGTCGCGAAAGCTGGCGATGGCCGGATTGACCGCGCCCTCGAACGTGCCGATGGCGACTTCGTAGTCGTTGCGGGTGTCGATCAGGAGCACGTCGGGCTCGCGGATCAGCGCATTCCAGTCGGCCGGCTTGACGTAGGTGCCCACGGCGTGTGCCGGGTTGGCTTCCGGGCGTCCCAGGGTGACGATCTCGCGCTTCAGGCGCACCTTCAGGCGATGGAACGGCGGCTCATCGCTCCAGCTTTCCTTCGCCTGCAGCGACGCCAGGCGCGGATCGGCGCGCAGATGCGCCAGCACGGCCCGCACCCCGGTTTCCGGGCCGGCGATGGTTCCGTTGATGCCTTCGGGTGCGAGCAACAGCGTGCCGCGCACGGCACCGGCCTCGCACACGCGGCGCAGCGGGGCCTGCCACGCGGCGAAATCAGGCAGATCGACGAAACGGTAGAGGGCAGCGGTCAGGAAACGCGGCATCCGCCGATTATCGCGGCCACCCCACCCCCACCGATGCGATCACAGCGGTTCCACGCGGGACAGATCCGGGTTCGCCAGCCATTGCTCGAACTCGTCGGCGAGCTGTCGACTGGCTGACGTGGCGGCCGACCAGGCCTTCACCCGGGCCTCAAGGTCCTGGCCGTAGCGGGTGAAGTCGCTGCGGTCGGGCAGCTTGCCGTTGGGCAGCCGGCGCACCCAGTCGGGATCGGGCGCGAGGACGACCATGGCGTCCAGGGCCGGCGTGCTGCGGTGGCGGTGCTTCCAGGCCTTGTCCAGCCAGCCGGGCACGACCGATTTCTGGAAATGCGGATACAGCACGATGGGGCTTTGCACCGGCGGTCGGTAGTGCAGATGCAGGTGATAGTCGGTGATGCCCCCGTCCCAGTACGTGCCCGCCGGCGCTCCGGCGATCGGGTGCACCGGGCGCAGCATGAACGGGATGGAGCAGCTGGCCTGCAGCGCGTCGTGGAAGTTCGCGCTGGTCAGCGGCACCTGGCGTGTGCGCAGGTCGTGGGCCGCAAAGGGCAGCGGCGCACCGTCGCGGGAGAACACCACGCGCTCCAGCCATGCACCCAGGGACGGTCGATGAAGGGCGTTCGCGGCAAACGCCGCGAGGTAGCCCAGCGGAGTGCGCCAGCGTCCTTCATGGGCGAGCAGCCGGCGGCCGCGCGAGGTGACGATGTGCAGCCGCCAGCGCGGGTGGTTGAGCACGTCCGGCACCCGTTCGCCATAGAAGGCGCGCAGGTTGCGCCCGAAGGTTTCGCTGACCTGGTCGGGGGTCGGCCGCTTCTGGCCGGGCGGCAGCTCGTAGTGCTGGTGGATGTAGTCGTGCTCCAGCCGCTCGAAGGCAGCGACCGCGTGAGGCAGGCAGGCCGTGGCCATGCGCCACGCGCCGATGGAGGCGCCGATCAGGTCGACGGGATGACCGCTGTCGCGCAGCCAGTGGCCGAACAGAAACCGGTCAAGGGCCAGCAGGGTGAGGCCCTTGGGGCCGCCCGCGGCGGCCGGAATGGCGCCCACATCCTGGGGACGCAGCCCGTGGGCGTGGAGGTGTTGCAGGGCGCGGGGCCCGGCGTAGATTCTCAGGGCCGGCATGGGCGAGATTGTCCCCCAGCCGGGGGGCAGGCTCAGTGGGCCACCGGATCGCCCGACGAGGCTTCTTCGTCGCCGTGGCGCGACAACGACGGAATGTCTTCGGCCACCACCGTGTCGGGGTCGATGCCCAACACGAGGCCCACCGGATCCGGGTAGGTGTTGATCAGCAGCTCACTGCGCATGGACTGCTCCTCCGCCCGCGCGCGCCACGACCCGATGTGGATCACGCCGGCGATCGGCTCGTACACGTCGTTGTCGAAGGGGGCGGTCTGGTGCTCGATCGCGTTGATCATGCGCTTGGGAAAGCGCCATTCGCGCGCCAGGGCGGCGCCGACTTCGGCGTAGCTGTAGCCAAACAGGCCGCGCTCGGCCTTGGAGCGCTTGAGGTCCAGCATGGGGATCGCGCGGTCGAGCTCCAGCATGGCTTCGGGCATGCCGGCGTGCATGACCAGCTCGCCGATGCCGTGGATCAGGCCCGAGGTGAAGGCGGTGTTTTCGTCGATGCGGATCGGCAGGGCGATGTATCGGGACAGGTTGGCGGTGTTCAGGCTGTAGCGCCAGAACTGGTTCATGTTCACACCGCCCACGGTGTGGAAGCCCTCGCCCAGCGAGGCCGCGATCACCAGCGCCCGCACCTTGATCAGCCCCAGCACGCTGATCGCCTCGCGCGCGTTGGTGACGTTGCGAGACAGGCCGAAGAACGCCGAGTTGGCGGTCTTGAGCAGCTTGGCGGTCAGGACCGGATCGTCCTCGATGTACGAGGCCACCAGCATGGGGTCCACATCCTCCTGATCGAACGAATCGATCAGCTTGCGGACCACCTTCGGCGCCGAAGGCAGCGCGTTCGGTTGCTTCAGGAGCTTGTCGAGGTGCATGGTGTGCCTGCCTTGTCGGGAATTCGGGGGACGTGAAGGTGACATCGGCGGCGGTGGCCGCAACTTGAGGGGGCTCGGCTCAATCGACAAAGGCCCCGAGCGCCTGGCTGAACGACCATTCCTGCGGGTCCTTGCTCAACACGCTTTCCACATCCAGACCAAGCGTCAGGCCCACCATGTCCGGGAACGTCGCCACGAGCCCTTGCTCGTCGAGCTGAATCTCTTCGGCCCGCGCGCGCCACGAGCCGATGTGCAGCACGCCCGCCAACGCGTCGTACACCTCCCCGCCGAAGGGATCGATCTGATGACGCAGCGCCGAGACGATGTCCGGCGGGAACTGCCAGCGCTCCACCATGCCCGCCCCCACCTCCGCGTAGGTGTAGCCAAACCGCGCCTGTTCGGCGGCGGCGCGCCCCAGGTCGAGCGGCGGGACGCCCATGTCAAGCGGGCCGATCTCATCCGGCATGGCAATGTGCATCACCAGGTCGCCGATCGCGTGGATCAGGCCGGCGGTGAAGGCGTTGCCCTCGTTCTGGCGCAGCATGCCGGCCAGCGAACGGGAAATGTCCGCCACCCGCAGGCTGTAGCGCCAAAACTGTGGCAGGTTTACCCCGGGCACGTTCTTGAAGCTCGATCCGAGTGCCGCGGCCATGACCAGCGATCGCACATGGGTCATGCCGAGCAGCGCCACCGCCTCGTGCGCACTGCCGATGCGGCGGCTCACGCGGAAGAACGCCGAGTTCGACAGACGCAGCACCCGGGTCGTCAGTGACGGGTCCTGCGACACCAGGTCGGCCACCCGCTTGGGCGACGGGTCCTCCTTGTTCATCTCCTGCAGCAACTCCGTCACGGTGCGGGACATCGCTGGCAGGGCGCGCGGGTAATTCAGGAGGGCTTCGAGTTCCATGGTGCGTGTGCCGTGGCGACCGTTTGTTCACTCACGTATCGGCGCCGACACCCCCAACTTGAGCCCACCGCGACCGGCAGCGGCCCCCGACCCACCGCGCGCAGCGGGCTGCCGGTTGTCAGCGCCGGCCGCCGGACTGCTGCAGCTTGGCAAACGCGCTGGCCATGGCCGACGGCGCAGCGGCGTCACCGCCCCGCCCGCCCGGTCGGGCGCCCCGCGCCGGCTCGTAGCGGTTGTCGCGCGGCGCCCCGTCACGGCGCCCCGCTGGTGCCGCATCCAGGCGCATGCTCAGGCCGATGCGCTGCCGCGCCACGTCCACCTCCACCACCCGCACCTTCACGATGTCGCCGGTCTTGACGACCTCGCGCGCATCACCCACGAACTTGTGGCTGAGCTGGCTGACGTGGATCAGGCCGTCCTGATGCACGCCCAGGTCCACAAATGCACCGAATTGAGCGACGTTGCTGACCGTTCCCTCCAGGATCATGCCTTCCCGGAGGTCTTTGATGTCTTCGACCCCGTCGTTGAAGCGCGCCACCTGGAAATCCGGGCGCGGGTCCCGACCGGGTTTTTCGAGCTCCCGGAGGATGTCGCGCACGGTGATCGCGCCCACGGCGTCGGTGGCAAACCGCTCCGGCTTGAGGGGTTGCAGAACCTCGCTGCGGCCCAGCAGCGCGGACACGGGTTGTCCGGTGGCCGCAATGATTTTTTCCACCACCGGGTAGCTCTCCGGGTGCACGCCCGTCATGTCCAGCGGGTTGTCGCCGCCGCGGATGCGCAAAAAACCCGCGGCCTGCTCGAAGGTCTTGGCGCCCAGACCGCCGACCTCCAGCAGCTGTTGCCGCGTGCGGAAAGCCCCGTGGGCCTCGCGCCAGCGCACCACCGCCTTGGCCACGGCGCCGGACAGTCCCGACACCCGCGTGAGCAGCGGCACGCTGGCCGTGTTCAGGTCCACCCCCACCGCGTTCACGCAATCCTCCACCACCGCGTCCAGCGCACGCGCCAGCTCGCTCTGGTTGACGTCGTGCTGATACTGACCCACGCCGATGCTCTTCGGATCGATCTTGACCAGCTCGGCCAGCGGGTCCTGCAGCCGCCGCGCGATGCTCGCCGCGCCGCGCAGGCTGACATCCACGTCCGGCATTTCCTGGCTCGCGAACTCGCTGGCCGAGTACACCGAAGCACCGGCCTCGCTGACCACCACCTTCTGCACGCCCGGGTGCCGCTTGATCAGATCGCCCGCCAGCTTGTCGGTCTCCCGGCTGGCCGTGCCGTTGCCGATGGCGATGAGCTGCACGCCGTGCTTCGCGCACAGGCGGCCCAGCGTGTGCAGGGCGCCCTCCCAGTCGCGGCGCGGCTCGTGCGGAAACACGGTGGCGGTGTCCACCAGCTTGCCGGTGGCATCCACCACCGCCACCTTCACCCCGGTGCGAATCCCCGGGTCCAGGCCCATCACCACCCTCGGCCCCGCCGGGGCGGCGAGCAGGAGGTCCCGCACGTTGTCGCCAAACACCTTGATCGCCACCGCCTCGGCCTGCTCGCGCAGCCGGGCAAACAGATCGCGCTCGGTCGACAGGCTCAGCTTCACCCGCCAGGTCCAGGCCACGCAGCGCCGCAGCAGGTCGTCGGCCGGCCGACCGGCATGGCTCCAGCCCAGGTGGCGCGCAATCCGCCCCTCGGCCACGCTGGGCTGGCCAGGCACCGGCGCCTCGGGCAAGGCCAGCCGGGCATCGAGCAGTTCCAGCTGGCGCCCGCGGAACACAGCCAGGGCCCGGTGCGAGGGCACGCGGCCGATCGGCTCCTGGTAGTCGAAGTAATCGCGGAACTTGGCCACCTCGGGCGCGTTCGGGTCCTTGCCCGCCACCAGCTGGCTGGTGAACACGCCCTCCTCCCACAACCAGGCTCGCAGCGACTGGACCAGCGCCGCGTCCTCCGCCCAGCGCTCCGACAGGATGTCCCTCACGCCGTCCAGCACCGCCGCGACGGAGGTGAAGTCACTGCCGTCCTCGCCCTTGTCGGGCTTCACATAAGCCGCCGCCACCGCAGCGGGGTCCTGGGCCGGATCGGCCCACAGGGTGTCGGCCAGCGGCTCCAGCCCGGCCTCGCGGGCGATCATCCCCTTGGTGCGGCGACGCGGCTTGTACGGCAGGTACAGGTCTTCCAGTTCCTGTTTGGTGGGCGCCGCCTCGATGGCGGCCTGCAGGTCCGGCGTGAGCTTGCCCTGCTCCGCGATGCTTTTGAGCACCGCGGCGCGGCGCTCGGTCAGCTCGCGCAGATACGCCAGCCGGGCTTCCAGCTCCCGCAGTTGCACATCGTCCAGACCGCCCGTGGCCTCCTTGCGGTAGCGGGCGATGAAGGGCACCGTCGCCCCGCCATCGAGCAGGGCCACCGCCGCCGCCACCTGCGCCTCGCTCACCCGAATTTCCTGCGCCAGCTGCGCCACGATCGCCTGCATGTCACTCCTTGATCGGCCAGGCCGCCGGTCCCGGGGCCCCTGCAAAGCGCGCGAGTGTGCCACAGGCCCTCCGGCCGGCGTGACACCGTTCACGGCAGCTTGAAATGAATACCTTGCTACTACCTATGCGGTATCGGCCGGCCTCCGGGTCAACCCTAGCATCGCCGCCCATCCCCCGTTCCGCAGGTCCACCCATGTCGCCAGCGCCCTTTCGACTCACCCGCTACTTCACCCTCACCAGCCTGGCCGCGATCGCGACACTCGCCACCACGCTGGTCTACCTCGAAGGGCGGCAAACCGATTTCTTCGCGGGAGTCCAGGCCCGCGGCGCCCAGGCGGTCAGCGCCATCCAGAGCGACTTTGCCCGCCGAGCGGACGAATCGGCGCGGCAAGACCTGATCGCCGCGCAGGAGCAGGGCCACGTCAATCTGACGCAGCTGCTGTCCAACGCCTTGTGGCGTGAACTGGTGGATCCGTACCTGCTGGAAACCCAACGCCTGGACGTGGCGCGCTGCCGCCCGCTGCCGGACGTCACAGACCCCAGCACCGGGAAAACCGTGCCTGGCCCGGAAAAGACCACCTGTCTGGCCGAGCTCGGGCTGGCCCTGCAGCAACTCCCGTCCTTCCGCGCGCTCGACCAGCGCATGCGCGAAGCCATGGCGCAGACCTCGATGGCCAAGATCAAGGTCTATTCACTGGACGGCATCGTTCGCTACACCACCGACTTCACCCAGTTGGGCGAAGACAAGGCCCAGAGCGCCTCCTTCCAATCCGCCCGCCAGGGCAAGGCGGCCTCTGAACTCAGCTTCCGCGAGCGCTTTCGCTCGGTGCACGGCGATCAGGTGAACCGCAACCTGTTCTCCAGCTACCTGCCCGTGCGCGCGCCCGGCACGGAGGAGATCGTGGGGGTGATCGAGCTCTACTCCGACGTCACGCCGATGGTGACCCAGGTCAAGGCCTCGGCAGCGCGATTCCAGACCGTGGCGGCCGACAACGAACGGCAGCTGGCCGAACAGGCGGCCCAGGATCAGGCCGAGGTGCGGCTGAGCGGCCAGCGGCAGCTGATGATTCTGGTGGGGCTGCTCGTGCTGCTCTACCTGGTGCTCCTGGTGGTGGTGCGGCGCGCCCAGGGAGTCATTGAGCGCCAGGCGTCGGACGCGGAAGCGGCCAAGCAGCGGCTGGTGCAGTCCGAGAAGATGAATGCGCTGGGCCAGATGGTCGCTGGGGTGGCGCACCAGCTGAACACCCCCTTGGCCTTCTCCCGCAGCAACGTGCAGATGGTGTCCGACGCCCTGCAGGAACTCGACCGCGTGGTGGACGCCGAACTGCGCCGCAAACTCGACCGCAACCCGGGCTTGCAACTCGCCGCTGAAGAGGTCAAGGAAAGCCAGGCGATGCTGGCCGACGTGTTCAAGGGGCTGGACCAGATGAACGAGCTGGTGGACAACCTGCGCAGCTTCAGCCGCCTCGATCGTTCTCCCACGCACCAGGTGTCGCTGTCCAAGATGCTGCAGAGCGTGTGCTACATCGCGCGCACGGTGATTCCGTCGAAGATCGTGCTGGAGGAGCACTACGACAGCGTGCCGCCGATCACCTGCAACGTCTCCGAGCTCAACCAGGTGTTCCTCAACCTGCTCATGAATGCCGCGCAGGCGATGGGCGACACAGGCCACATCCGGGTGGAAGCGCATGCCGCCGGGGAGCTCGTCGAGGTGGCGATCAGCGATACCGGGCCCGGTATTGCCCCGGCCATCCTGCCGAAAATCTTCGAGCCCTACTTCACCACCAAGCCAGCAGGCCAGGGCACGGGCCTGGGCCTGTCGATCGCGCGCGGACTGGTCCGCGACCACGGTGGCGACATCACCGTGCGCAGCACACCCGGTCAAGGCGCCACGTTTGTGGTGAGCCTGCCCTTGAACGACGAAGGAAGCTCCGCGTGAAAACCCCGGCCAAACCCCGCGTCCTGTGCGTGGACGACGACCCGAGCCTGCTGCGCTCGCTGCGCTGGCTGCTGCGCCATCACTACGACGTGATCATTGCGGAAGGCGCCGAGCAGGGTCTGCTGTTGATGAAGGCAGACGACTTTGACGTCGTGATCAGCGACCAGCGCATGCCGGGCATGACTGGCGTGGAGTTTCTCGAACGGGCGCGCGAGATCTCCCCGCGCACGGTGCGCCTCCTGCTCACGGGCTACGCCGATTTCAATGCGGTGCTGGGCTCGGTCAACGAAGGCGAGGTGTTCCGTTTCATCACCAAGCCCTGGGACAACCAGCGGCTGCTGGACACCGTGGGCGAGGCCGCCCGGGCGGCGGCCCTCTCCCGCGCGGGATGGACCGGTGCACCGGCCGCGCTCAGCGAACTGGACCTGGAGCGGGCGAACGAAACGGTGCTGGTCTACGACGAGGAGCGGGCCATCTCGACGCAGGTGGAAAGCGCTCTGCGCGGTGCCCTGCGCGTGCTCTGGACGCCCGACGTGGCCGATGTGGTGGGCATGGTGGCGTCGGGCCGGGCGGCTATCCTCGTCTGCGGGCTGCGCTCAGGCGATCACCAGACGTTTGAACTGATCCGGGCCTTGCGCCGCCGCCAGCCCCAACTGGTGGTGCTGGTGTACAGCGAGCAACGGGACAGCACCGCCCTGGCCAACCTCATCAACCAAGGCCAGATCTTCCGCTTCATCCACCGGCCCGCCGGCCCGGATTACCTGCGCCGCCACATCCTGGCCGCCCTGCTGCGACACCGCGAATTGCTGACGCACCCGGACCGGCTGGCCCGCCACGCACCGCGCTGGGACAGCGGCGGCGAACTGGAGATGGCCTACGCCAGCCTCGACGACACCAGTGCAGCGAGCGCCACGGCCCCGGCCGCCGCTCCGCCCGCGCTGGCCAAGCGCGGGTGGCTGCAGCGATTGTTCCGTCGGTGAAGGCAGCGCCGCGACCGCCCTCCCCTTCAGCCTCGCCCCTCAACCCTGTCGCAACGCGGCGCGCAGTTGCGCGCCGATCTCCGGGCGCTCCAGAAACGGATCCACCGGGTTGGTGGCGGTGACGATGTTCTCCATGCGCGCGCGCACATTGCCCAGCGCCCGCGGGTGGCTGAACACATAAAAGCGGTCGTCGCGCATGGCGTCGAACACCAGCTGCGCCACCTCGGCGGCCGTGACCTTGCCGGAACTCACCGCTTTCTCGCTCATCGCCTGACCAATCAGCTGGCTGGCGGTCGGCTTCTCGTCGGCCAGCGCCGCAGGCCGGTTGCGGTGGCTCTGGCTGATGCCCGTCGGCACGAAATACGGGCAAAGCACGCTGGCCCCGACCTGGTCGGTCACGAGGTGCAGGTCCTGGTAGAGCGTCTCGGTCAGGGCCACCACCGCGTGCTTGCTGACGTTGTAGATGCCCATGTTCGGCGGCGTGAGCAGCCCGGCCATGCTCGCGGTGTTGACGATGTGGCCGCGCCAGGCCGGATCGGCCTTGGCGGCGGCGAGCATCATCGGCGTGAACAGGCGCACGCCATGCACCACGCCCCACAGGTTCACGCCGAGCACCCAATCCCAGTCCTTGACCGAGTTTTCCCAGATCAGACCGCCCGAGCCCACGCCCGCGTTGTTGAACACGAAATGCGGCGCACCAAAGCGGGCCTGCACGGCCTCGGCCAGCGCCGCCATCTCGTCGGCGCTGGACACGTCGACGCGGCGGGCCATCACCGCCACGCCGGTGGCGCTCAGCTCGGCCTCGGCCTGGGCCAGCGCGTCGGCCTGCACATCGACCAGCACGAGGTTCATGCCCAGCCGGGCACCGAGACGGGCGCACTCGAGGCCAAAGCCCGAACCGGCGCCGGTGAGGACGGCGGTCTTGCCGCGGAAGTCTTGCAACATGAAAAGTCTCCTGGTGAAAAGCTCAAACGGAGGCGCCGGCGGGGTCGCGGCGCATCTCCACATGGTCAATGCCGTCCTCGTCGTACACCGGGCTGGCGGTGACGAAGCCGTGCTGGCGGTAGAAATCCTGCAGGTGGGCCTGCGCGCCGATGCGAATGGGCTGCAGGCCCCAGAGGCGCTGCAGCGTATCGATGGCCTGCGACATCAGGGTGTGGCCCAACCCCTGCCCCCGGGCGGCGGGGTCCGTCACGACGCGGCCGATGCTGGCTTCGGCAAAGGCGCGGCCGGCCGGCACCAGCCGCGCAGCCGCTACCAGACCTCCGCCGCGCTCGCCCAGCAAGTGCAGGCAGTCGGCGTCTAGCCCGTCGAGGTCCTGGAACACGCAGGCCTGCTCCACCACGAACACCGCGCTGCGCAGACGCAGCAGCGCATACAGCGTTCGTGGGTGCAAGGCGTCAAACGGCAGGCAGCGCCAAGCCAGCGGCAACGGCACGGTCAAGCGCGAACTTCCTTGAGCACAAAGCCCACGCGGGGGAAATGCACATGGACCCGGCCGGCGCGCGGGTCTTCGCGCTCCAGGGTGTAGCGCGTGCGGGTGGCCGCGCGCAGCACGCCTTCGGTGGGCTCGGTGCCGAAGGACTCTGCCTGCACGGTGACCAGGCTGCCCAGGGCGATGCCATGGTCGTCCTGAAAAGCCTCGTCACTCAGCGGTGCCGGGTCGCTCTGACGAGCGATCTCGACCGCCTCGGCGCTGGTCAGGGGCGTGGCCTGGCCGTGGCCGATGGCGGCCAGCCGATCCATCCACGCCAGCACCTCCGGTGTGGCCTCCAGGATGCCGGCCATGGTCGGGTTGACGACGCGACTGAACCACAGCGGGTGGTACGCCGCGAAATCGGCCACGCTGGGCACCGCGCCCAGCAGGTAGGGCTGGCCGTCGAGCATGCTGGCCAGCCGGCGCAGGTAGCTGCGGTAGGCGCTGGTGGCGTCGCCGGGACGCAGCTGGGTCATGTTGGTGCGCATGGCGCCACGATCAGCGGCGAAGGCCTGCGCCGCCTCCGGAGGCTGACCGGCGAACAGGGCCGCGGCACCCTTGGGGCTCAGGTTGTACGCCATGGCCGCCCAGAACAGCGTCCCGTCGGCCCACTGCGCCACGGTCCGGGCCAGCCCGCGCACACCCGCCGGAAACAGCGTGGGCTCGGGCTGGCGGTGTTCGAGCACATCGGCGATCAGGGCGCTGTCGCAGTAAATGTCGGCACCGATCTGCAGAAAGGGGGTCTTGCGGTAGCCGCCGGTCAGGGCCACGACGTCGGGCTTGGGCAGGATGCGCGGAATGTGCACGCTGCGCCAGGCCAAGCCCTTGTGACCCAGCATCAAGCGGACTTTTTCCGAGAACGGGGAGCTGGGGTAGTGGTGCAGGATCAGGTCGGACACAGCGCTTCTCCGGTGGGGTTGGGTGGAGATGGGGTGGGGCAGCAAGGTCAGTGGGGCATGGCGCGGGCGATCAGCGCGTCCAGGTCGGCGCGGGCGGTCAGCGAGCCAAAGCTGTGGCCCCAGTGGCCGCCGAGCCGCGAATCGCAGAAAGCATGGAACACCGCCGCCGGGGCGGTCTGCGCCAGCAGCGCGGCCTGCACGGCCAGGGCCACGTCCTGCGCGAGCCGGCGCGCCTCCAGCTCGGTGGCCATCTCCTCGACGCGCAGGGGCAGCCGGTCGGCCAGGTGATCGAGCGCCGGGTTCATGCCGCGCGCCGGGGCGAGTTCGTGGGCCAGCGCGGCGCCCGCATCGGCTTTGCGCAGGGCGCGGAGCAGATCCAGCGCCATGATGTTGCCGGCGCCTTCCCAGATGGAGTTGAGCGGCATCTCGCGATAGATGCGGGCCATGGTGCCTTCGCCACCCTCCTCGACGTAGCCGTTGCCGCCCAGGCACTCCATGGCTTCCTGCGCGAAATGGCTGCCGCGCTTGCACACCCAGAACTTGGCCACCGGCGTGAGCAGACGGGCCATGACCTGCTCGTGGGCATCGTCGGGCCGGTCGAAGGCGCGGGCCAGGCGCAGTGACAGCGCGGTGGCGGCCTCCGACTCCAGGGCCAGGTCCGCCAGCACGTTTTTCATCAGCGGCTGGTCGATCAGGTACTTGCCAAACGCCTTGCGCTGGGTGGTGTGGTTCAGCGCGATCGACAGGGCCTGGCGCATCAGACCGCTGGTGCCCAAGGCGCAGTCGAGCCGCGTCATCGTGCCCATGGCCAGAATCTGCGGCACGCCACGGCCCTCCTCGCCCACCAGCCACGCGGTGGCCCCGTGGAACTCGACCTCGGAGCTGGCGTTGGCCTTGTTGCCCAGCTTGTCTTTGAGGCGCTGAATGTGCAGCGCGTTGCGGCCACCGCCGAGCCAGTCGGGCAGAACCCGGGGCAGAAACAGGCAGGACAGGCCGCTGGCGGTCTGGGCCAACACCAGAAAGGCGTCGCACATCGGGGCCGAGAAAAACCACTTGTGGCCGGTCAGGCGGTAGCGCGCGCCCCAGGCGTCGTGGCCGTCCAGCTCGGCGCGGGTGGTGTTGGCACGCACGTCGGAGCCGCCCTGCTTCTCGGTCATGCCCATGCCCAGCGTGACGCCCGGCTTGTCCCCCAGCGGCAGCAGGCCGGGCGCGTAGGCACGGCTGGCGATGCGCGGACCCCAATCGGCGCTGATGGCCGCATTGGCCCGCAGGGCCGGGGTGACCGCGTAGGTCATGGAAATCGGACACAGGATCGACGGCTCCAGCTCGGTGAACAGCATGAAGCCGGCGGCACGGCGCAGGTGGGCATGGCCGTCGGTCTCGCTCCAAGGCGTGCCGTGCAGGCCAGCGCCCGTGGCGGCGGTCATCAGCGCGTGGTAGCTCGGGTGGAACTCCACCTCGTCAATCCGGTGCCCCACGCGGCTGTGGGTCTTCAGGACCGGCGTGCACACATTGGCCAGCCGCGCGTGGCCCTGGTACTCCGCGCTGCCCGTCAGACGGCCAAGTTCGCGCAGCGCCCCGGTGTACAGTCCCGGTGCGTTGAAGGCCAGCGCGGCCTGCATCGCCCGGTTGGTCTCAAACAGATTGACGTCGGCCAGCGGCGCGGGTTGATTGAACACCTCGTGGGTCACGGTCATTGCCTTCTCCAATCGCGGACCACCGCGGAACCGGCTGTGCCGGGCCGCCGGTGATGCCCCTTGAGGGGCGACGCCGCAGGCGGCCCTCGGGAATCAGAGCTTCACCAGCTGCTTGCCGAAGTTCTTGCCCTTGAGCAGGCCGATGAAAGCCGCCGGCGCCGCGGCAATGCCCTCGGCCACGGATTCGCGCGGGCGCAGTTTGCCGGTGCCCACCAGCGTGCCCAGCTCGGCCAGGGCCTCCGGCCAGACTTCCATGTGTTCGCTCACGATGAAGCCTTCGATCTTCAGGCGGCTGACCAGGATCATGGCCGGGTTGGCCATCGGCAGCGGCTGGCCGTCGTAGCCGGCGATCATGCCGCACATGGCGATGCGGCCAAAGGCGTTCATGCGCAGCATCACGGCGTCGAGCAGCATGCCGCCGACGTTTTCAAAGTACCCGTCGATGCCGTTCGGGCAGGCCACCTTGAGCGCCTTGACCATGGCGCCGAGGTCTTTGTGCTCGCGGTAGTCGATGCAGGCGTCGAAGCCCAGTTCCTCGGTGACGTAGCGGCACTTGTCCGGCCCGCCCGCGATGCCGACCACGCGGCAGCCGCGGGCCTTGGCCAGGGCACCAAACGCGCTGCCCACCGCGCCGCTGGCGGCGCTGACCACCACCGTCTCGCCGGCTTTCGGGTTGATGATCTTGACGAGGCCGTACCAGGCCGTGACGCCGGGCATGCCGACCGCGCCCAGGTAGTGGCTGAGCGGCACATGCGTGGTGTCGACCTTGCGCAGCGCGCCGGGCTGCGTGGCGTCGACAGCGCTGTACTCCTGCCAGCCGCCCATGCCGACCACGCGGTCGCCGGGCTGGTACTTCGGGTGGCGCGACTCGACGACCTCGCCCACGGTGCCGCCAATCATGACCTCACCCAGCGGCTGCGGCTGCGCATAGCTGCGGCTGTCGTTCATGCGCCCGCGCATGTAAGGGTCCAGGCTCAGGAAATGGTGGCGCACGAGCACCTGACCGTCCTGGAGCGGGGGGGTCTCGGTGGTCACGAGACGGAAGTTGTCGACGGTGGCTTCGCCCTGGGGGCGGTTGTCGAGCACGATCTGGCGGTTGGTGGGCATACAGGCTCCTGGGTGAGGTCGGGTGGAGGGCCGCGCGGGCGGCCCGGAATCAGTCGGTGGGCAGGCGGTTGAGCGGCTTCACCTGGCCCGGGCCGGCGGGCAGCCGGGGCACGAACTTGAAGGTGCCGGTGGCGTGGCAGCACAGCTGCCCCGCCGCGTTGAACACCTGGCCCTCGGTGAAGGCCATGGTGGCGGTGCGGTGCAGAAGGCGGCCGCTGGCCCGCAGTGGCCCTTGCGCCGCGCGCATGAAACTCGTCTTCATCTCAATCGTGACGCAGCCCATGTCGGGCTGCACCGAGCGCGCGGCGTGGGCCATGACCACATCAAGCAGGGTCATGCTGGCGCCGCCGTGCACCACGTCGAAGGAATTGAGGTGATCGGCCGCCGGGTTGAAAGCAATCTCCGCCTCACCACCGTCCATGCGGCGAAGCTCAAATCCGAGCAGCTCAACGAAGGGAATGCGGACTGAGAATTCCATGTGCAAACAACGCAGTCGGTCTGGTGATGCGCCTAACGACCAGTGGCACCGCGGGTCCGGCTCCGCCGGCCCGCTGGTGCCGCCCCCTGGAGGGGGTCGCGCGCAGCGCGGCGGGGGTGTTCCGGTTTCTATCCGCCGGCGATGATGGACACGCCGCCGTCCACCGCCAGCCACTGGCCGGTGATGTGCTTGCCGGCGTCGCTCGCGTAGAGCACGGTGAGGCCCTTGAGATCTTCGTCATCGCCCAGGCGGCCCAGCGGCGCGTGGGCCGCCAGGCGCTCCTCGCCCATCGCCTTGAGCGTGCCCTGCGTCATCTTGCTCGGGAAGAAGCCGGGGCAGATCGCGTTGACGCGGATGCCATGGGCGCCCCACTCGGCCGCCAGCGCGCGGGTGAAATTGATCACCGCGCCCTTGGACGTGTTGTAAGCGATGGTCTTCATGTCGCGCGGGTTGCCGCCCAGACCGGCGATAGACGCGGTGTTGATGATGCTGCCGCGGCGACGCGGGATCATGCTCAGCCGGGCGACCTCCTGGCTGAGGATGAAATAGCTGCGCACATTGAGGTTCATCACCTTGTCCCAGGCGTCGACCGGGTGATCCTCGGCCGGGGCGCCCCACGCGGCGCCGGCGTTGTTCACCAGGATGTCGATCTGGCCGCCGAGTCGTTGCAGGCTCTCCTGCGCCAGTCGCCGGCACTCGGCCTCGCTCTGGCCGTCGGCGGCGATCCACTGGGCGTCGATGCCAGCGGCTCGAAGCTCGGCGGTCGCCTCCTCCAGATCCGACGCCTTGCGGGAGCTCAGCAGCACGCGCGCGCCGGCCTCGCCCAGGGCGTGGGCCATCTGCAGGCCGAGGCCGCGGGAGCCTCCGGTGATGAGGGCCGTGCGACCCTGGAGGTCGAAGAGCTGCTTGATCGTGCGGGTCATGGGGTTGTCTCCTGGTGAAAGTTGCGCGCGCGCCGGCGCGCGTCAGATGAGGAAATCCATGCAGTGACGGCTGGCGACCGCCGCCTTCATGAAGGGCTTGATCGCCGCGTGGGTGGGGTGCGCCTGGTACGCGGCCAAGGCGTGGGCGTCGGTGAAGGTGCTGTCGAGAACGAGGTCGGCCGTGCAGTCCATGCCCGGTGTGGCGGTGGCCACCGTGAAATGCACGATGCCGGGGGTGATGCCGGCGCAGCCTTCGAGCAGAGCCCGGGCTCGGGCCACGTTGGTGGCGCGGTCGGCGCCTTCCGCCTGCTCCCGAAAGGTCCACATCACGATGTGGCGCAGCATCAGAAGGCCCCTTCGGGCAAGTCGGCACAGGTGGTGTCGCGACGGCTCACCACCCCCAGCCACGCGCCGATCTTCGGCAGCTCGTAGTGGAAGAAAAAGCGCATGGCCGCCAGACGCCCGGTGCGCGCGTCGCCGGGTTTGCTGGCGTGGGCGGCCAGCGCCACATCAAGCCAGATCCAGGCGAGCACGGTGTGGCCGAACGCCTGCAGGTAGGGCACGGCGTTGGCCAGCGCCTCGGTCGGCTCGCCGGTGGCCCACGCCGCCTTGGTTGCCGCACCGACGTCCTGCAGCGCCTTGCCTAAAGCGTTGGCGTGGGCCGCGAGGTCGGGCACCTGAATGGCGCGCTCGATGGTGGCGTTGATGCGACCGGCCAGCAGCTGCAGGCCGCGTCCGTTCTCCATCAGCACCTTGCGGCCCAGCAGATCCATGGCCTGGATCCCGTGCGTGCCCTCGTGGATCATGTTCAGGCGCTGATCGCGCCAGTACTGTTCGACCGGAAAGTCGCGGGTGTAGCCGTAGCCGCCGTGCACCTGGATCGCCAGCGAATTGCCCTCCAGACACCATTCGCTGGGCCAGCTCTTGGCGATCGGCGTCAACACCTCCAGCAGCAGGCGCGCCTCGTCGGCCGCCTCGGAAGCGCCGGTGTGCTGTTCATCGACCAGACGCGCGCAATACAGCTCCAGCGCCAGCGCGCCTTCGGCGTAGCTCTTCTGCGCCAGCAGCATGCGCTTGACGTCGGCGTGTTCGATGATGCGGATCGGTGGGCTGGTCGGGTCCTTGCCCGCGGGTCCCATCGGGCGTCCCTGCGGCCGGTTCTTCGCATAGTCGAGGCTCGCGTGGTAGCCCGCCATACCCAGCATGGTTGCGGCCATGCCCACGCCGATGCGGGCCTCATTCATCATGTGGAACATGCAGCGCAGGCCCTCGCCCGGACGCCCCACCAGGTAGCCAATTGCACCGGGAGCGCCGCGCACCGGGAATTTGCCTTCCCCGAAATTGAGGAGCGTGTTGGTCGTCCCGCGCCAGCCGCACTTGTGGTTCAGACCCGCCAGGGCCACGTCGTTGCGTTCGCCGGTCAGCTGCCCCTCGGTACCCACGAGCTTCTTGGGCACGATGAACAGGGAAATGCCCTTCACGCCGGGCGGCAGCTTGCCATCGGGCCCCGGGATCTTGGCCAGCACCAGATGGACGATGTTCTCGGTCAGCTCGTGTTCCCCGGCCGAGATCCACATCTTGTTGCCCTTGAGGCGAAAGCGCGGACCCAGCGGATCGCTCTCGAAATCGGCCCCGTCGGGCACCGCGCGCGTGGCCACATCGCTCAGGCTGGAGCCGGCCTGGGGCTCCGAGAGGCACATGGTGCCGCTGAAGCGGCCAGAGAACTCGTTGAGCGCAAACACGCGCTTCTGCGCCTCGGTGCCGTGGGCCATGAGCAAGTTGGCGTTGCCCACGGTAAGCATGCCGGCGCCGATGCTGACCGACGCCATGGCGAAGAAGGCGTTCGCGGCCGCTTCCACCGTGTAGGGCAGCTGCATGCCGCCGATATCGTAGTCCTGGGCGGCGCTCAGCATGCCGCTATCGGCGTAAGCCTGCCAGGCGTCGTGCGTGGCCTGCGGCAGGATCACCCGCTCCCCGTCGAAGTGAGGCTCCTGCGTGTCGACCAAGCGGTTGAAGGGCGCGTACTTCTCCCTCGCCATGCGCTCGCAGGTGTCGAGCACCGCATCGAAGGTCTCGCGGCTGTGGTCGGTGAAGCGCTCGCGCTGCTGCAGCGACTGGACATCAAGCCAGTCGTGCAGCAGGAAGTCGATGGTGGGGCGAAGTGACATGGATCCCTCGGACAGTGGCGGCCAAAAACGCTCCGTGCGGAAGCGAACTTTCTGTGCCGGCGCGGAACCGGCTTCCCCGGGCCGCCTTCGGCGCCCCTTGAGGGGTGACGCCGAAGGCGGCGCGGGGGGAGTCACATCCTTCGGCGCGCGCGGTGTGGTGCCACCGCGCAACGCGCGGCGTCACAACACTTCAAATATCCCGGCTGCGCCCATGCCACCGCCGATGCACATGGTCACGCACACCCGCTTGGCGCCGCGGCGCTTGCCTTCGATCAGCGCGTGTCCGGTGAGCCGCTGGCCCGACACGCCATAGGGGTGACCGACAGCAATCGCACCACCGTTCACGTTGAGCCGGTCGGCCGGGATGCCGAGCTTGTCGCGGCAGTAGATCACCTGCACCGCAAAAGCCTCGTTGAGCTCCCACAGGTCGATGTCCTCCATCTTCAGGCCCAGGCGCGACAGCACCTTCGGGATGGCGAACACCGGGCCGATGCCCATTTCGTCCGGCTCACATCCGGCAACGGCAAAGCCCAGAAAACGGCCCAGCGGCGTGAGGCCCTTTTTCTCGGCCAGCGTCTCGTCCATCAACACGCAGGCGCCAGCGCCGTCGCTGAACTGGCTGGCGTTGCCGGCCGACACCAGACCACCCGGCAGTGCCGAGCGCAGGCCATGAATGGCCTCGAACGTGGTGCCGGGGCGGATGCCTTCGTCGTTTTCCACGGTGACCTGTTTGGTGATCAGGCCCAGGGTCTTGTCCGCCACGCCAGCGGTGACGGTGATGGGCGCGATCTCGGCCTTGAACAGGCCGGCTTCCAGCGCGGCGGTGGCCTTCTGCTGGCTGGCGGCGCCGTATTCGTCCATCTTGTCGCGGCCGATGTTGTAGCGCTTGGCCACCTGCTCGGCGGTTTGCAGCATGTTCCAGTAAATCTCGGGCTTCTGCTTCTCCAGCGCGAGGTCCTTGAGCATGTGCTGGTTCATCTCCTGCTGCACGCAGGAGATGCTCTCCACGCCACCGGCCACGTACACGCTGCCTTCGCCGGCGATGATCCGCTGGGCGGCCAGCGCGATGGTCTGCAGACCGGACGAGCAGAAGCGGTTGACCGTCATGCCCGAGACGGTGATCGGCAGACCCGCCTTGAGCGCGATCTGGCGAGCGATGTTCGCTCCGGTCGCGCCCTCGGGGTTGGCGCAGCCCATGATGACGTCCTCAACCTCGGCGGCGTCGATGCCGGCGCGCTGCACGGCGTGCTGCACGGCGTGGCCGCCCAGGGTGGCGCCATGGGTCATGTTGAAGGCACCCTTCCAGCTCTTGGTCAGCGGCGTGCGGGCGGTGGAAACGATGACGGCGTTGCTCATGTGATTTCTCCTGATTCGGTTCGGGGCGAGGCGGCGATCAGGCGTTGAAGCCCTTGCCTTCGGCCACCAGGCGCTGGATCAGCGGGGCCGGCTCCCAGAACTTGGCGTCGTCGAGCGGGTTCTGCTGGAAGCGCTTCATGGCCTGCACCACGTTGAACAGGCCCACCTCGTCGGCGTAGCGCAGCGGGCCGCCGCGGTGCACCGGGAAGCCGTAGCCGAAGATGTAGACCACGTCGATGTCGCTGGCCTTGTTGGCGATGCCTTCCTCCAGAATATGCGCGGCCTCGTTCACCAGCGAGAACACCAGGCGCTGCACGATTTCCTCATCGGAGATCTTGCGCGGCGTGATGCCCAGCGCCTTGCGGTGGTCGGCGATCATCTGCTCGACCTCGGCGTTCGGGATCGCGTCGCGCTTGCCCGGCACGTAGTCGTACCAGCCTTTGCCGACCTTCTGGCCGAAGCGGCCCTTCTCGCACAGCAGGTCAGCGGTCTTGCTGTACTTCATGTCGGGCTTTTCGGTGTAGCGGCGCTTGCGGATCGCCCAGCCGATGTCATTGCCGGCCAGATCGCCCATGCGGAACGGGCCCATGGCGAAGCCGAACTTCTCGATCGCGCGGTCCACCTGGGCGGGCGTGCAGCCCTCATCCAGCAGGAAGCCGCCCTGGCGGCCGTACTGTTCGATCATGCGGTTGCCGATGAAGCCATCGCACACGCCGGACACCACCGCGGTCTTCTTGATCTTCTTGGCCACGGCCATCACGGTGGCCATCACGTCCTTCGCGGTGGCGTCACCGCGCACCACCTCCAGCAGCTTCATCACGTTGGCCGGGCTGAAGAAGTGCAGGCCCACCACGTCCTGCGGACGCTTCGTGAACGACGCAATCTTGTTGAGGTCCAGCGTCGAGGTGTTGGAGGCCAGAATCGCGCCCGGCTTCATGACCTCGTCGAGCTTCTTGAACACGGCTTCCTTGACGCCCATGTCTTCAAACACCGCCTCAATCACCAGGTCGGCATCCTTGATGTCGTCGTAGTTCACGGTGGTGGTCAGCAGCGCCATGCGCTGATCAAGCTTGTCCTGCTTGAGCTTGCCCTTCTTGACCTGGGCCTCGTAGTTGCCGCGCATCACGCCGACGCCGCGGTCCAGCGCTTCCTGCTTCATCTCCAGGATGGTCACCGGAATGCCCGCGTTGAGGAAGTTCATCGAGATGCCGCCACCCATGGTGCCGGCGCCGATGACGGCCACCTTCTCGATCTTGCGCTGCGGCGTGTCGTCCGCGACGTCAGGAATCTTGCTCGCGGCGCGCTCGGCCATGAACAGGTGGCGCAGCGCCCGGCTTTCCGCGGTCCACATCAGGTTGATGAAGATCTCGCGCTCGAACGCCATGCCCTGGTCAAACTTCTGCTTGGTGGCGGCCTCGACCGCGTCAACGCACTTGCCCGGCGCCGGGAAGTTCTTGGCCATGCCTTTGACCATGTTGCGCGCGAACTGGAAGTACGCGTCGCCGTCCTTGTGCTTGGCCGGCAGATGCCGCACCAGCGGCAGTGCACTGCCGTCGGCGTGTTTCGCGCCCACTTCCTTGGCAAACGCCAGGGCTTCGGCGGCGAGCGAATCGGCGCTGGCCGCCATCTTGTCGAACAGCTTCTGGCCCGGCAGCATGGCGAGCATCTCGCTCTTGACCGGCTCGCCGCTGACAATCATGTTGAGGGCGGCCTCCACACCCACCACCCGCGGCAAACGCTGCGTGCCGCCCGCGCCGGGAATCAGGCCGAGCTTGACCTCCGGCAACGCCACATTGCAGCCGGGGGCTGCGATGCGGTAGTGGCAGCCCAGCGCCAGCTCAAGCCCGCCGCCCATGGCCACGCTGTGGATCGCGGCCACGACCGGCTTGCGGCAGTTCTCCACCGCCAGAATCACGCTGAGCAGGTTGGGCTCGGCCAGGGCCTTGGGCGTGCCGAACTCCTTGATGTCGGCGCCGCCTGAAAACGCCTTGCCTGCGCCGGTGATCACCACCGCCGTCACGGCGGCGTCCGCCTGTGCCTTTTCCAGACCGGCCACGATGCCCTGGCGGGTGGACAAACCCAGGCCGTTGACCGGCGGGTTGTTCAGCGTGATGACGGCCACATCGCCGTGCACCTGGTAATCAGCGGACATGAAAGCTCCTCGTGAAACGTTGGCGGGATCGGGGAACGCAAGCTCACTCTAAAAAAAGAACGAGCGTTCGATTTCTGGAATTCTAGGGAGGGAGAGACGGCGCGGCAAACGCCTTTGTCGCCGCAGGGACAAGCGCGGTCCTGCTGACGTGGGCGCCGGTCCAGGCGCCCGGCGGATTCACTTGTTCTTGTCTTTGCCGCGCGGGATGACGGCCGTCATCGGCGGCGTCGGGCGGTCAGACACCGGCGCGGGCGCCTTGCCACCGCCGGCATCCTTCTTCGGCTTCTTGCTCATCTTTTCGCTGCGCTGCTCTTTGCCCATGGTGAACTCCTGTGGGATGGTTGGGTGAATGCGCTCATCGTACCGAGCAAATCCCCGGCATCACACCTCGAGCCACTCTTTGCGCACCGTCGGGTTGGCCCGCAGATCGTCCGGCGACCCTTCGAACACGATGCTGCCGTGCCCCATCACCAGCGTGCGGTCGGAGATGGTGAGCGCGATCGTGAGCTTCTGTTCAATCAGTAGGACAGACACCCCGCGCGCCTTGAGCTTCTGCAGGTACTCGGCCACCAGCTCGACGATCTTCGGCGCGAGTCCCTCGGTCGGCTCGTCGATGATGATCAGGTCGGGGTCACCCATGAGCGTGCGGCACAGGGTGAGCATCTGCTGCTCGCCGCCGGACAACACACCGGCCTCCGTGTGCTGCCGCTCCTTGAGGCGCGGGAACATGGCGTACATGTCGTCAAACGACCAGCGCGCGCCTTTGCCCTTGCCTTTCTGGCCGAGGAGGAGGTTCTGGTGCACCGTCAGGCGCGGGAAGATGTCGCGGTTCTCAGGCACGTGGCCAATGCCCAGATGCGCGATCTCAAAAGGCTGACGGCCGCGGATGTCCTGGCCCTTCCATTCGATGCGGCCGGTGCAGTCGACCAGTCCCATGATGGCTTTCGCCGTGGTCGATCGGCCCGAGCCGTTGCGGCCCAGCAGGGCCACGATTTCGCCCGGTTGCACCGAGAAGCCCACGCCATGCAGGACGTGGCTTTTGCCGTAGAAGGCGTGAAGGTCGTGAACGTTCAGCATGTCAGTGTCCTGCCGCCTGTTGTTCGGCCAACACGGAGCCCAGGTAGGCCTCCTGCACGCGCGCGTTGGCCCGCACCGCGTCCGGCGTGTCGCAGGCGATGACCTCGCCATACACCACGACGGCAATGCGATCGGCCAGACCGAACACCACGCCCATGTCGTGCTCCACGGTCAGCAGCGTCTTGCCCACCGTCACCTCGCGGATCAGCTCGATGAACCGGGCGGTTTCGCTCTTGCTCATGCCCGCGGTGGGCTCATCGAGCAGAACCACCTGCGCGCCGCCCGCGATGGTGATGCCAATCTCCAGCGCGCGCTGTTCGGCATAGGTCAGGTTCATTGCCAGCACATCGCGCTTCTTCTCGAGACGAATCATGCGCAACAGCTGCTCGGCACGCTCGTTGGCATCGGTCAGGCCGTTGAGGAAGCGGAACAGCGTGTAGCGGTAGCCCAGACTCCACAGCACACCACAGCGCAAGTTCTCAAACACGCTGAGCTTGGGGAAGATGTTGGTGATCTGGAAGCTGCGGGACAGGCCCAGCCGGTTGATCTCGAACGGGCGCTTGCCGTCGATGCGCGTGCCGTGCAACAGCACCTCGCCGCTCGTGGGCGCAAAGCGGCCGGAGATCAGGTTGAACAGCGTGGACTTGCCCGCGCCGTTGGGTCCGATGATGGCCACCCGCTCGCCGGGCTGCACCGACAGGCTGGCGCCGCGGATGATTTCGGTCTTGCCAAAGCTCTTGCGCAGGTCGCGCAATTCAAGGGCGGGAACAGTGCTCATGCGGCCTCCTGCGCGCGCAGCCGCGCTTCAATGGTGGTCTGCACCTCGCTCCATCGATGCGAGAAGCCGCGCCGCACCCATTCAAACAGACCCAGGCCCACCGCCGCCGCCACGGCCGAACCGATCCAGCTGGCGGCACTGCGGGCGTTGAGGGTCAGGCCAAGGAAATTGAGCTCGTCGCCCATGGCCGCGTTGAGCTGCAGGTGATACACCATTTCGATCATCGCGCCGGCACCGACCAGCGCCAGCAGCGCAAACACGGTCATCAGCGCATAACTCCCCAACAGGGGTTTGAGCAGGCCGTGGGCCGCGACACGGACGTTCATCATGATCAGGCTGGCCACGCCGCCCGGCGCGTACATCACCATGAACAGGAAGATCAGGCCCAGGTACAGCAGCCACGCCTTGGTCAGCTCGGACAGCAGCACAAAGGCCAGAACCATCAGTACCGCGCCAATGATCGGCCCGAAGAAGAACGTGGCGCCCCCCAGGAAGGTGAAGAGCAGGTAGGCGCCCGAGCGCGGGGCGCTCACCACCTCGCTGGTCACGATCTCGAAGTTCAGCGCGGCCAGACCGCCCGACACGCCGGCGAAGAAGGCGGCGATCACAAACGCGATGTACCGCACGACCTGGGTGTTGTAGCCCACGAACTCCACCCGCTCGGGGTTGTCTCGCACGGCGTTGAGCATGCGCCCCAGCGGTGTGCGGGTGAACATGAACATCAGCACCGTGCACACGAAGGTGTAGAGCGCGATCAGGTAGTACAGCTGGATCTGGGGGCCGAAGGTGATGCCAAACGGGCTGCTGCCCGCCACCCGGTTGCCGGAGATGCCGCCCTCGCCACCGAAGAAGCCGGGAAACATCAGCGACATGGCCCAGACCAGCTCACCAATGCCCAGCGTGATCATGGCGAAGGTCGTCGCCGATTTCTTGGTGGTGACCCAGCCAAAGATCAGCGCGAACACCGCGGCAGAAAGCCCCCCCACGATCGGCAACAGGCTCACCGGGATCGGCGTGCCTTCGGTGACCAGGTTGAGGGTGTGGATCGTGAGAAAGGCGCCCATGCCGGAATACACGGCGTGGCCGAAGCTGAGCATGCCGCCCTGGCCGAGCAGCATGTTGTAGCTCAGGCAGACGATGATGGCGATGCCCATCTGCGAGAGCATGGTGTGCGAGAGGCTGCTGGTCCAGATCATGGGGGCGGCGATCAGCAGGATCGCGAAGCCGCCCCAGATGGCCAGGCGAGCGGGGGGAAGTCGTCGGGTAGAGACCATGGCGTTGTCGATGGCGGGTGTCCGGCGGGCTCAGCCTTCGCGCGTGCCCAGCAGGCCGCGCGGACGGAAGATGAGGATGAGCACCAGGAAGAGGTACGGCAGGATGGGCGCCACCTGGCTGACCTTGAGTTTCCACAGGGCGTATCCAAAGGTCTGCTCCGTGATCACCACCCCAAACTGGCTCAGTGTGGTGGCCAGCGACACGTCGATCGCGACCGCGAATGTCTGAATCACCCCGATGAGCAGCGAGGCCAGGAAGGCGCCCGACAGCGAGCCCATCCCGCCCACCACGACGACCACAAAGATGATCGAGCCGACGGTGGCCGCCATGCCCGGCTCGGTCACGAAGGCGTTGCCCCCGATGACCCCCGCCAGGCCGGCCAGCGCGGCGCCGCCGCCGAAGACCAGCATGAATACACGCGGCACGTTGTGCCCGAGCGTTTCCACCGTCTGCGGGTGGGTGAGCGCGGCCTGGATGACCAGACCGATGCGGGTGCGCGTGAGCAGCAGCCAGATCGACACCAGCATCAACAGCGACACGCCCATCATGAAACCGCGATACAGCGGAAACTGCGTGCCATAGAGCGTGAACAGCGGGCCCGACAGGGCCTCGGGCACCCGGTAGTCCACCGAACTGGTGCCCCAGACCAGTTGCACCAGCTCCAGGATGATGTAGCTCAGGCCGAAGGTGATCAGCAGCTCCGGCACGTGGCCGTGCGCGTGCACCCGCCGCAGCACGTGCTTTTCAAACAGCGCCCCCAGCAACCCGACCAGCAGCGGCGCCACGATCAGCGCCGGCCAGTAACCCACCAAGGCCGTCACGGTGTAGGCGAAATAGGCCCCCAGCATGTAGAAGCTGGCGTGGGCGAAGTTCAGCACGCCCATCATGCTGAAGATCAGCGTCAGGCCCGAACTGAGCATGAACAACAGCAAGCCGTAGCTCACGCCGTTGAGCAGGGAAATGGTGAAGAATTCCATGGCGGGCAGAGTAGGTCACACGGGCGAGCGATACCCGGGGGACTGGCCGCAACCAGTCCCCCGGGCCGCGATGCGGCCTGAGGCGACGGCAACCGTCAGGGCTTCTTCATGTCGCAGCTGGTCGGCGTGCTGGCGACATAGGCTTCGAGGTACTTCACCGGCGCGAAGGTGTAGCCGGTGTTCTCCACGCTGTATTTGTTTTTGGCGTCCACCTTCTGCCACTTGGAGATCCACAGGCCTTGCTGCAGCTGGTGGTCCTTGTTGCGGAACGTGCTGTCGCCATTGAAGCCCTTGAACTCGAGCCCGCTCAACGCGGCCGCCACCTTGACCGGGTCGGTGCTCTTGGCCTTGGCCATGGCGGTGCCCAGGGCGACGATGCCGTTGTAGGTGGCGAAGGTGTAGTAGTCGTCGTTGAATCGCTTCTTGAAGTCGGCCATCAGCTTGGCCATCTCGCCGGTGTAGTTCGAGTGGTTGTAGGCGATCTGGTAGACCTCGATGTCGCCGCCCTGCGCCAAGGCCGTGGGCGTGCCACTGACGCCCGGGTAGTAGGCGTACATCGGAATCTTCAGGCCCGCGTCGTTGAGCGCCTTGACGAACAGGGTCAGGTCGGCGCCCCAGTTGCCCGTGACGATGGTGTCGGCGCCGGACTGCTTGATCTTCGCCACGTAGGGCGCAAAGTCCTTCACCTGGCCCAGCGGATGCAGATCCTCGCCGACGATCTTCACATCAGGCCGCTTGCGCTGGATGCCCTCCTTGAAGTACTTGGCCACCTGCTGGCCGTGGGCGTAATTCTGGTTGAGGAGGTAGACGTTCTTGACCTTCGGCTGGTCCTTCATGAAGGACGTCAGCGCCTCCATCTTCATGGTGGTGTCCGCGTCAAGGCGGAAGTGCCAGTAGCTGCAGCGCTCGTTGGTCAGCGACGGATCGACCGCCGCGTAGTTGAGGTACACAACCTCTTTGCCGGGGTTGCGCGCGTTGTGCTTGTTGACTGCGTCAAGAATCGCCGCGGCGGCGCCGGAGCCGTTGCCCTGCGTCACATAGCGGAAGCCCTGGTCAATCGCGGCCTTCAGCGCGTTCAGGCTTTCCTGCGGCGAGCCTTTGTTGTCGAAACCGACGACCTCAAACTTCACGCCAGCCGGGCTGTTGGCGCCACCCTTCTGCTCCGCCGCAAACTGCCAGCTCTTGAGCTGGTTCTGCCCCACGTTCGCAAACGGGCCGGACAACGGGTCGATGAAGGCGATGCGCACCGTTTCGCCCTTCTGGGCGTAGGCGCTGGCCGCACAGGCCAGCAGGGTGGCGACGAACAAAGGCTTGAAGGTCTGGGGGCTCACGCGTGTCTCCTGGGGTGGGTGAAGTTTGCGGGCAGCTTACAAGGCTGCTGCAGCGCACCACTCAGGGATAGCCCTAGCCTCTATCGCGCGGGTGACTGCCGGCGAGGCCGGCGGTCACCCCTGACGCTTCAAGCGCCCGGCAGGCGGTAGTCAGCTAGCTGCTGACGCAAGGTCATCTTTTGCATCTTGCCGGTGGCGCCCAGCGGAATCGCGTCGACAAACACCACGTCGTCCGGAATCTGCCACTTGGCCGTCTTGCCTTCGTAGAAGGCCAGCAACTCCTCGCGGGTGACGCTGGCCCCGGGCTTTTTGACCACCACCACGATCGGCCGCTCGTCCCACTTGGGGTGCTTCATGCCAATGCAGGCGGCCATGGCCACCGCCGGATGCGCCATCGCGATGTTTTCAACGTCGATCGAGCTGATCCATTCGCCGCCCGACTTGATCACGTCCTTGCTGCGGTCGGTGATCTGCATGAAGCCATCGGGATCGATGGTGGCCACGTCGCCGGTGGGGAACCAGCCCTTGCCGTGCGCATCGGTGCGCAGCGGGTTGCCGCCCTCCCCTTTGAAATAACTTTCAATGATCCACGGGCCGCGCACCAGCAGATCGCCGTAGGTCTTGCCGTCCCAGGGCAGCTCATGGCCGGCCTCGTCCACGATCTTCATGTCCACGCCGAACACCGCGCGGCCCTGCTTCAGGCGAACCTTGAGTTGCTCCTCGGGTGAGAGGGCCAACTGGGCATTTTTCAGGGTGCAGACGGTCCCCAGCGGCGACATTTCGGTCATGCCCCAAGCGTGCAGCACTTCAACGCCGTACTGGTCGTTGAAGGCATTGATCATGGCCGGCGGGCAGGCCGAACCGCCGATCACGGTGCGCTTGAGCGTGCCGAAGCGCAGGTTGTTTTGCTGCATGTGTCCCAGCAGCATCTGCCACACCGTGGGCACGCCTGCGGCCATGGTCACCTTTTCAGCTTCGATAAGCTCATACACCGATTTGCCGTCCAGCGCGGGACCGGGGAAGACCAGCTTGCAGCCGACGGCCGCGGCCGAATAAGGCAAGCCCCACGCATTGACGTGGAACATCGGCACCACCGGCAGGATGCTGTCGCGGGCGGAGCAACCCAGCGCGTCCGGCAGCGCGGCGCCGTAGGCGTGCAGCAGGGTCGAACGGTGCGAATACAGCGCCGCCTTGGGGTTGCCGGTCGTGCCGCTCGTGTAACACATGCTCGACGCGCTGTTCTCGTCGAACTCGGGCCACGGGTACGCGGCGTCGCTTTGCGCCCCGATCCAGGCTTCGTAGCTCACCAGCCCCGCAATGCCGGTGTCGGCCGGCAGCTTGTCCGCATCGCACAGCGCGATCCAGTGCTTGACGGTCGGGCACTTGGCCGCCACCGCCTGGACCAGCGGCAGGAACGTCATGTCAAAGCACAGCGCGCTGTCTTCGGCGTGATTGACGATCCAGACGAGCTGCTCCGGATGCAGCCTGGGGTTGAGTGTGTGCAGCACGCGCCCGGTCCCGCTGACACCGAAGTACAGCTCCAGGTGCCGGTAACCGTTCCAGGCCAGGGTGGCCACGCGGGCGCCAAAGGGAAGCGCCGTTGTGTCGAGCGCCCGGGCCACGCGGCGGGCGCGGGCGGCTATCCCAGACCAATGGGTGCGGTGAATGTCGCCCTCCACCCGCCGCGACACGATTTCTGTGGCGCCGTGATGCCGATCGGCATGAACGATCAGCGACGAAATGAGCAGGGGCTGGCTTTGCATTTGTCCGAGCATGGACTGTCTCCGGGTGTGTCGTGGTGGGTGATCGGAACCGCCGGGGCCTACGCCCGAACGGGGCGGGGCCATGGCGGCACAGCGGCGGATGGTAACGCCGTCGGGCCGGGAGAACCGGCCCGACGGTGACTCCAGCCAGCCCTCAGCGAATGAACTTGCCGTTACCGCCGATGATGACCAGTTCGACGTACTTGAAGGCCTGTCGAGAGGTTTTTGAGAACCCAACGCGCATACCGCCCATGTCAAGCCCCCCCATCCCTTCGGCCGCGGCCACCAGCCGCTGCCGGTTGAGATCGGGCCCAGCGCGCCGCAACGCTTCAGCAAGCAGCTTCGCATTCACGTAGCTCTCCAGGCTGACGAACGAGAAATCGTTTTGCCCGATGGCCCGCATCGCGGCCTGGTACTCCTTGACCAGCGGGTTCGCGTCGCTCCAGGGGAAAGGCATGACCGAAGCCACCACCACGCCGATCCCGTCTGGTCCGAGTGCCTTGATGTTGGCGGCGGTCCCCATCACGGAGAGGGTGTAGAACTGGACGCCCTTGCCGCCGGCCTTGTTGAACTGCTGGATGAACGAGAACGTCGGGCGCCCTGCCGTGATCAGAATCACGGCGTCGGGCTTGGCCTCCACCATCTTGGCCACCGCGTCGGCGGTGTCGGACGCGTCGGCCTTGATGACCACCTCGGCCACCGGCTTGATGTCAAGGTCTTGCATGGCAGCTCGCACTCCAGTCAGGCCGTCGGTGCCAAAGCTGCTGCCCTGATAGAGAACACCGATGCGCTTGATGCTGACCGTGTGTAGGTGACGCACCAGACGCTCGGTTTCCGCCCGGTAGCCGGCGCGCACATTGAAGACGTTCGGCACCATCGGGTTGCGGAGCGAATCCGCACCGGTGAATGGCGAGAACAGCGGCACGCCCAACGTGCGCACCATGGGCAGGATGGCTTCGCAATGGGGTGTACCGGTCACGTTCAACAACGCAAATACCTTGTCCTGCTTGATCAACTGCTCCACGTTTTTGACCGTGTTCGGCACCTGATAGCCGTCGTCCAGGGTCACCACCTTCAGGCGACGACCGTGGATGCCGCCTGCGCGGTTGAGCGACTCGACGTACGCGTTGACCCCGGTCTGAATCTCGCGGCTGAGGTCCGCGATGGGACCGGTAAGGGCCAGCGACTGCCCAACCACGATTTCATCGGCGGTGACCCCGGGCTCGGCAGGGGCCGAGGGAGCCGCGCCAGCGCCCCCACTGAGGGTCGCCACCATGGCAAAGATCACGGCAACGCGCTTATGATTGAAAAAAGTAAGCATCCGGAACACTCCTGTAATTCCTTTGAACACTTTAGAGGGCATCATCTCGCCATCCTTTTAGTGTTTTGGAATTAAATCATCCTGTTTTGCCCGTACCGCGCCTGCCGGACGCACGGGCATTTGGAAGGGACGAAACACATCACCTGTGCCCAGGAGGTTTCATGCTGTCGATCACCCCACGCCCCGAGGCGCTCTTCCTGTCGCGCCAGGAATGGTTTGCCGACCTGCCACCGCGTCAGCAGTCGCGCACCCTCGCCAGCGCCATCACCATCAGCGGCCGGCGCGGCGACACGCTCCTGCGCGCCGGCGCCCAGTCAGAGGGCTGGTACGCGGTCCTGGACGGGTTGGTCAAGATGCAGATGCGAACAATGAGTGGCCGGTTTGCGCATTACGTGGGCATGCAGGGCGGCGAATGGTTCGGGGAGGGGTCAGCGCTTAAACATGAGCTGCGCCGCTATGAAATCGTCGCGTTGCGCGAAACGACCCTGGTCTGCCTGCCCAACGCGCTGTTTGACGATCTGGTCGCCAGCAGCCTCGCCTTCAACCATGCCCTGCTGGCCAGCCTCAACGCGCGGCTGGGCCAGGCGATCACCTTCATGGGGACATCGCGCATGCTGTCCTCGATCCAGGTGCTGGCCGGCTTTCTGTGCCGGCCCTACTGGATGAACTTTCCCCAGACCCAGCTCCACCGTGACGAGCTGGCGCTGATCACGGGCGTGAGCCGGGATCGACTGGACCGCCTGCTGGAACAGCTCATCGAGCGGGACCTTGTGCGCCTGAACGGGGAAGTGATTGAGGTGCCCGACGAGGCCAGCATCCGAGAGTTCATCAACAACGGGCTGGGCGATTACTGATCCCTGCCGCGGGAGACGGTCTTCCGCAGCCGGGCTCGGTGGTAGCACGTTCGCCGCACCGCGCCATTGACCCTGCGTCGAACCCGGTCCGTCGGCGGCCTGGAAAATGCGGGGATGAGCAACACCGCTGTTGACACCGCCAGCCGTCCGGCGGACGTGCCCATCGAATGGCCCTGGATGGACCGCTTCGCCGGTTTGGGGGAGGCCTTTTTCACGCGACTCGACGCCACGGGCCTGCCAGCCCCGGTGTGGGTGGGCCGGCACGACGATCTGGCCCGGGAACTCGGGCTGCCGCTCGGTTGGTGGGGCTCGGAAGACGCACTGGGCGCTCTCGCTGGCAACCAACGCCTGCCCGGCAGCCACCCCCTGGCCAGCGTGTACAGCGGCCACCAATTTGGCCACTGGGCCGGCCAACTCGGCGATGGCCGCGCCCTGTGGCTGGGCGAGCTGTCCACGCCCCTGGGCCCGATGGAGCTGCAGCTCAAGGGCGCGGGCCGCACGCCCTACTCCCGGATGGGCGACGGCCGCGCCGTGCTGCGCAGCTCGATCCGCGAGTTTCTGGCCAGCGAGGCGATGCACGGGCTGGGCATTCCCACGTCGCGGGCGCTGGCCGTGGTGGGGTCGCCGCAGCCCGTGGTGAGGGAGACGGTGGAGACCGCGGCCGTGGTCACCCGCGTGGCACCCAGCTTCATCCGCTTCGGCCATTTTGAGCATTTCGCGGCGGCCAACCGGCTCGAGGAGTTGCGCCGACTGGCGGACTTTGTCATCGACAACCACCTCCCGGCCTGCCGCGAAACCGGGGGCAACCCCTACGCCAGCCTGCTGGCCGAGGTCACCCGCCGCACCGCTCAACTCATCGCCCGCTGGCAGGCCGTGGGCTTTTGCCACGGCGTGATGAACACCGACAACATGAGCATCCTGGGCCTGACCATCGACTACGGCCCCTTCCAGTTCATGGACGCCTTCGACCCGGCGCATGTGTGCAACCACAGCGACACCGGCGGCCGCTACGCCTACCACCGGCAGCCCAACGTCGCCTACTGGAACCTGTTCTGCCTGGGTCAGGCGCTGCTGCCCTTGCTGGACGACCAGCAACAGGCGCTCGATGCGCTGGAGCCCTACAAAACCGCTTTCCCCACCGCGCTGCAACGCGCCATGGGGGCCAAGCTCGGCCTGCACGCCGTGAGCGAGGGCGACGACGCCCTCATCGATGACCTGATGCGCCTGATGGCGGCCGACCGCGTAGACTTCACGATCGCCTTCCGGCGCCTAGGCGACAGCATCGCCTCGGGTGGCCCCGCCCGCGACCTGTTCCTTCAGCGCGACGCTTTCGACGCATGGCATGCCCGGTGGCGTCAGCGCCTGCAGGCCGAACCGGACTTCAGCCCGGAGGCCACCCGCCTGGCGATGCACCGCACCAACCCCCGCATCGTCCTGCGCAACCACCTCGCCGAGATCGCGATCCGGCGCGCCCGCGACGGCGATTTCAGCGAGGTGGACCGGCTGCTGAAAGCTTTCGCCGCGCCCTTCGACGAACGCCCGGACGAAGACGATCTGGCCGCCTTTCCACCCGACTGGGCGGCGGGCCTGGAGATCAGCTGCTCGTCCTGAACGACACCCTTGCGGAGCCCACCATGACTTTCCCGATCCAGAAAACCGATGCCGAATGGCGCGAACTGCTGCGCAATAAGGGCGCGGAGCCCGGCGCTTTCGACATCACCCGCCGCGCCTACACCGAGCGGCCGTTCACCGGCAAGTACGAGCAGGTGTGGGCCGACGGCAGTTACCACTGCGTGTGCTGCGGCAACCACCTGTTTGACGCCGGCACCAAGTTTGACGCGGGCTGCGGCTGGCCCAGCTTCTGGAAGGCGATTCCCGGGGCCATCACCGAAATCGTGGACCGCAGCCACGGCATGGTGCGCACCGAAACCGTGTGCAGCCAGTGCGGTGCCCACCTGGGCCATGTGTTCGAGGACGGCCCGGCGCCCACGGGACTGCGCTACTGCATGAACTCCGCGTCGATCGAGCACCAGCCCAAAGACGGCTCCTGAGGCCGTCCGGCGCTCAGCGCACGCCCTGACGAACCAGGTCCATCACACGCCCCGCGTCGAGCGTGGCCGCCTGCTCGCGGATCTGCGGCAGGTAACGCGTCTGCAGGTCGCGCGCCGGCCCCAGGAGTCCCTGGAACGTCTCGCGCAAGACGGTGGTGTTCATCGTGCGCCCACCCGCGTAATAGCGCTGCGCGAGCTGACCCAGCGCGTAGGTCGTGGCAAAGGACATCGCGACCCCGGTGGCGGCGCTGCCCACGCGCGCGCCCGTCCCGCCGAGCTTGCGCCCGAGCAGGCCGCCGATGAGTTTGCGGCCGTACTGCTCCAGGGTCTGGGCGGTCAAACCGACGCCAGCGGCCGCGAGAAACTCCTTGATGTGGCCCTGATCCAGCGAATAGCCGTGGGCCTGGCCCACGCCGTACACCAGCTTGATCTGCAAGGGGATGATGGCCATCGACGCCCACGACTGAGGCAGCAGCTCCAGCGCACCGCAGAGGATCGCGTGGCGCAGGATGCTGCGGTCCACCGCGGCCGCGTCGGCCGGCGTGGCGGCCACGGTCGGACCGGCCGGCGCAGCCCCCGCCGCCGCCGCTGCACCGGCCGCCGCCGCCGGCAGGGGACGCAGCGCCTCGGCAGCCAGGGCAGACTCCTCCCGCTCGAACCGCGCCGTCACCTCGGCCGGGGCATCGAGACGGGCGCGCAGCTGGTCGAGGAATGCCTGCTCGCTGGGCGTGCGCGCGCCATCGGCATCGCACACGCAAACAGCCATTTCGTACGCCAGCTCGCGTTCGCCCGCGTCGCGCAGCGCAGCCCACGCCTGATCCAGCGTCGTGCGACGCAACAACACGCCCTGCAACGCACGCGCCAGCTCCGGCTGGCCCTGCCCCAGGGACTCGGCCAGATCGCGCAGCGACTGACGCTCGGCATCGGCCTGGGCGCCATCGGCGTAGGCGGCCATGAGGGCGATCGACAAGACGGCGGCGGTGGATTCGGTGTTCATGACAGGCAGATCCTGAAAGCGCGTGCCCGCGGCAGCGCGGCGTGCGGTGAGCGAAGGGTAATCCCGAGACCCGGGCGGGCCTGCAAAGTTCAGCCGCTGCGCCCGGGCGGGAGCGCCGCCGATAATGGTGCCATGCGCCTGCTCATCGATTTTTTCCCGATCGTCCTCTTCGTGGCGGCCTACAAGCTGCAGGACATTTACGTGGCCACCGCGGTGCTCATGGGCGCCACCGTGGTGCAGACCGGTTTGATCTACGCCATCGACCGCAAGCTGCAGACGATCCACAAGGTCACGCTGGTGCTGGTGCTGGTGTTTGGTGCGCTCACCCTGTTCCTGCAGGACGAGCGGTTCATCAAGTGGAAACCCACCGTTCTGTACGCCAGCATGGCGCTGGTGCTGGCCGCAGCGCTGTGGATCTGGAAGAAGAACTTCCTGCAGCTGCTGCTGGGCAGCCAGCTGAAGCTGCCCGACGGCGTGTGGGCGCGGCTCACCGTGGCCTGGGTGGCCTATTTCCTGTTCATGGCGGGCATCAACGCCTGGTTCGCTGCCTTTCACACCACCGAGGAATGGGTCAATTTCAAGCTCTGGGGCTACATCTTCCCGGTGCTGTTCATCGTGGGCCAGGGTCTGTACGTGTCGCGCCACCTCAAGGACGAGCCGGAGGGCGGCGCATGAACGCCGCGGTCGTCCCCACCGCCGAGGCGCTCGAGCGCCGCCTGCGTGAGCGACTGTCGCCCCACACGCTAGAGGTGATCGACGAGAGCGCCGCCCACGCCGGCCACAGCGGCGCCAACGGCCTGGGCTACGGCACGCACTTCCGCGTGCGCATCGGCGCACCCGCTTTCGACGGATTGAGCCGGGTGGCGCGGCACCGCCTTGTGTATGATGCCCTGCGCGATTTCACCGACGCTGGGCTGCACGCCCTGGCCATCGACATCCGACCCTGACACGCCCCGCATACGTTTTGGCACAGGCTCCGGCACAGGTTCTGACAACCTCCGCCGGAACCCCTCGGCCCCGCGGCCGCTCTCACTCCCTCTCAACTCCCTAGGATCCCCATGAAACTGTCCCTGTCGGCCCTGACCGCGGCCGTGCTGATCTCCACCGCCCCGTGGGCCGCAGCCCAGAACGTGGCCATCGTCAACGGCAAGCCGGTGCCGACCTCGCGCGCCGACGCGCTGGCGGCGCAGGTGGCGGCATCCGGCCAGCCGGTGGACGACACCGTGCGCGCCAAGATCCGCGAGGAAGTCATCCTGCGCGAGATCTTCATGCAGGAGGCCCAGAAGCGCGGCCTCGGCGGCACCGAGGATTTCAAGGCCCAGATGGAACTGGCCCGCCAGACGCTGATGATCCGCGCGCTGTTCGCCGACTTCCAGAAAAAGAACCCGGTGACCGACGCCGACGTGAAGGCCGAGTACGACAAGTTCGTCTCGGCCAACAGCGGCAAGGAATACCGCGCCCGCCACATCCTGGTGGAAAAGGAAGAGGAAGCGAAAGCGATCATCGCCTCCCTCAAGGGTGGTGCGAAATTTGAAGACATTGCCAAGAAGCAATCCAAAGACCCGGGCTCCGGCGCCAACGGCGGCGACCTCGACTGGGCGCCGGCGGCGAGCTATGTGCCCGAGTTTTCGGAAGCCATGGTGAAGCTGGAGAAAGGCAAAGTCAGCGAAGCGCCGGTGAAGACCCAGTTTGGCTGGCACGTCATCCGCGTCGACGACATCCGCCAGGCCGAGCTGCCGAAGCTGGAAGAAGTGAAGCCGCAGATCGTGCAGCAGCTGCAGGGCATGAAGCTCAACCAGTTCCAGCAGGACCTGCGCAGCAAAGCCAAGATCCAGTGACCGGCCGGGCTCTCCCGCCCAGTCCGCTGCGTCAGAGACAACGGCCCCTCGGGGCCGTTTTTTGTGGGCGATCGGTCCTTGGCGTTCAGCGCGCGCCGGCGAGCCACACGCCGGCAGCCAGCAGGCCGATCATGACGGGTTGGTGCAGCAGGTAGTAGCTCAGACTCCAGCGGCCCAGCGCAGCCAGCCGCCGCCCCACGGCCCCGCCCGGGACCGGACCACGCAGGATGGTGGGGCGGCGGGCCGTCAGCCACTGGCCGGCGGCCAGGCCCCACCAGACCACGCCGAGCCACGGCAGCAGCGGCACGTAGTCCTCGGTGACCGGCTTCTGGGTGATCAGTCCCAAGGCGTTCGGGCCGGGCGCGTTGAGCCAGGCGGCCAGCGCCGGCGCGTCAGCCAACCCGATGGCGGCCACCGAAGGGGCGATGAGCGCCAGCGCGCCCGCCGGCCACAACCACACCCCCCAGCCGGCGCTCAGGCGGGCCACGATCAGCATGAGCGCCAGCCCATGCAGCACCCCGACATAGATGAAGCTCTGCGGAAAGACGAGCGCGGAGCCCGCCGACACCAGCAGCGCCGCGCCTGCCACCTGCGCCCAGCGGCGCCAGAAACGCGACCAGCCCTGGCCTTGGGCGAGCGCCACCGCCTGCGACAGCCCGGCGGTGAACAGGAAGGTGGTGACGATGGCGGTGCGCTGCAGCGTCCACACCGGGTCGGTGAGCATGGCCTGCGGCGGAATCAGCCGGAACCAGTTCAGGTCGTACACGAGGTGGTAGGCGGTCATCCACACCATGGCCAGGGCGCGCAGCGCGTCCAGGCGATCAAACCGGTCGGCGGCCGCCATGCACTAGCCCCGGGCGATGTCGAGCAGTTCGTCGGCCAGCGCCTGCGGGGCGCTGACCATGGGGTCGTGGCCGGTGGCCAGCCGGGTGACCTGCCAGCCCGGCGCGCGGCGCACGCGCTGGCGGGCGACGTCGATGGTCGGCAGCGCGGGTTCCGGGCAGTCGATGAACCACCGCGGCAGGCGGGCCAGGGCGTCGGCATCGAAATCCAGCGGCTCGTCGTACACCGCGAACGGGTGCGGCGTCTGGCGGCGGTTGACCCAGTCCCGGTCGGCGCCGGACAGACCGAACACGGCGGCGTCGGGCGGCGGCAGGCTGAGGCCGCCGGTGGCTGCAGCGGCTTCGCGGCGGGCGCAACGGGTCTCTTCGGTGTGGGTGCTGCTCCAGGCCTCACCCGGTTCGGGGACACAGGCATCCAGGTACACCAGCCGGGCCAATGCGCCCGGTCGCTCGCGCTGCAGGCGGTCGGCCACGCCGGTGATCACCAGGCCGGCGTAGCTGTGTCCGACCAGCACCACACGATCAAGCTCTTCGGCCTCGATCAGGCCGATCACGTCCTGCACGTGGGTGGTCAGGGTCACGCCGGGCGTGAGCAGGTGGGCGCGCTCGCCCACGCCGGTGAGCGTGACGGCGTGGGCGCGCGCGCCGGCCGCGGCAAGCCGGGGCAGCACGCGCGACCAGCACCAGCCGCCGTGCCACGCGCCATGGACCAGCACGAGGGGAAGGAATGCAGACACAGGGGTTCTCCGGGACAATCGGGGTTTTGCGGCTGGCGGGCATTGTGCCCGCGCGTGATGACATGTTGCCCCACCAGATCGAACTGCTTTCCCCCGCCCGCACCGCCGACATCGGCATCGAGGCCGTGAACCACGGCGCCGACGCGGTGTACATCGGCGGCCCCTCCTTTGGCGCTCGCACGTCCGCCGACAACCCGGTGAGCGACATCGCGCGGCTTGCGCGTCACGCCCACCGCTTCGGCGCACGCCTCTTCGTCACGATGAACACCATCCTGCGCGACGACGAGCTGGAGCCCGCCCGCCGCCTTGCGTGGCAGTTGTATGACGCCGGCGTCGACGCGCTGATCATCCAGGACATGGGCCTGCTGGAAATCGACCTGCCGCCCATCCAGCTGCACGCCAGCACCCAGACCGACATCCGCACCCCGGAAAAGGCCCGCTTCCTGCAGGACGCCGGCCTGTCGCAGATCGTGCTGGCGCGGGAACTCACCCTGTCGCAGATCGCCGCCATCCGCGCCGCCACCGACCCGGCGCGCTGCACCCTGGAATTCTTCATCCACGGCGCGCTGTGCGTGGCCTACAGCGGGCAGTGTTTCGTCAGCCATGCGCACACCGGCCGCAGCGCGAACCGTGGCGACTGCTCGCAGGCCTGCCGCCTGCCCTACGAGGTCAAGGACATGCAGGGCCGCATCGTGGCCCACGACAAGCATGTCCTGTCTATGAAGGACAACAACCAGAGCGCCAACCTGCGCGCCCTCATCGACGCCGGCGCGCGCAGCTTCAAGATCGAAGGCCGCTACAAGGACCTGGGCTACGTCAAAAACATCACCGCCCATTACCGCCGCCTGTTCGACGAGATCCTGGACGAGCGGCCCGAGCTGGCCCGCGCCTCGTCGGGTCGCTGCAGCTTCCGGTTCACGCCCGACCCCGACCAGAACTTCAACCGCGAGTTCACCGACTACTTCGTCAACGGCCGCCAGGAAGACATCGGCGCTTTCGACACACCCAAGAACCCAGGCCGCCCGATCGGCTGGGTCACGGCCGTCGGGCCGAACTGGGTCGAACTGCAGTGCGACGACGAAGCCACCGTCATCCACAACGGCGACGGCCTGTGCTACCTCGACCTGCACCGCGAGCTGGTCGGCCTGGCGATCAACCGCAGCGAACCCGGGGGCGCACCCGGGCGGTTTCGCGTGTTTCCCAAGGACGCGATGGATGGCCTGCGCCACCTCAAGCGCGGCACGGTGGTCAACCGCAACCGGGACATGGACTGGATCCGTGCGCTGGAGAAGAGGTCGTCCGACCGGCGCATCGGGCTGTGGATGACGCTGCGCGAAACCGACGGCGGTGTGCGGCTGGAACTCACCGACGAAGACGGCCATACCGCCGCCGCCGAGCTGCCAGGCGCGCCCGAGCCGGCGCGCGACGCAACCCAGGCCGACGCCAAGCTGCGCGAGTCGCTCGGCCGGCTGGGCGATACCCTTTTCGAGGCCACCGACATCGCGCTGGCCCTGCGCGGGCCGCGCTTTGTGCCGGCCTCGCAGCTCAACGCGCTGCGCCGCGACGCGGTGGCCGCCCTGGAGGCGGCCCGCGCCGCCGCGTGGCGCCGCCTGCCCCGCGCCCAGCCGGTCGAGCCGCCCACGCCCTACCCCGAGGACACCCTCACCTACCTGGCCAACGTGTTCAACCACAAGGCGCGCGACTTTTACGCACGCCACGGCGTGAAGGTGATCGCCAGCGCCTACGAGGCGCACGAGGAGACCGGCGAGGTGAGCCTGATGATCACCAAGCACTGCGTGCGCTTCTCGCTGAGCCTGTGCCCCAAACAGGCCAAGGGCGTCACGGGCGTGCAAGGCACGGTCAAGGCCGAGCCCATGACCATCACCCACGGCCACGAAAAGCTGACCTTGCGCTTTGATTGCAAGCCGTGCGAGATGCACGTCGTGGGCCGGCTCAAGCCGGCGGTGGCCCGTCAGGCGGCGGCGGCACCGGTCACGTTCTACAAGACGCGGCCGGTGCCGGTGTCGGGTCAGACGTAAGGCGTGGGCTGCGGCGCGTGCCGCAGGTGCAGCGAGAGACCCAGAGCGGCCATGTGATTGCCGTTGCGACCGAGGATGCGTTCGGCCAGCGGCAGGAAGGCCGCCTCCTCAAAGCCCGCGTGGGCCTGGTAATCGGCCACCAGCCGGTGCAGGTCGCCGACGTCGAGTTCGCTGTCCTGCCCCTTGGCCACCCGGCGCAACTCCCGCTCCAGCGACTTCCACAGCCCCTCCAGCGCGCGGTGCTGCTCGGTCAGGCGCTGCGTCATCGCCATCACCGCGTCGCGTTCCTCGCCGGCCACGGCGCTGGCCAGTACGGCGGGAAACAACTCACGCTCCTCTTCCAGGTGGTGCTCGAAAATGGCTTCGCGAAAGAAGGCCAGCGACTGTTCGGCGATCTGCCGCGCACGGGCGGCCGGTGCCAGCAGCGCGGGCAGCTCGTCGAGCGCCTGCAGGCGGCGCAGGATGCCGCTGTGGCAATGGGCGAATCGGGTGAGGGGCTGGTCTTCGACCGTGTCCATGGCGGCTCCTGGGTGATGCCACCAGTCTAGGCAGCGCTCGCCGAGCGCCTCTTGACGCAGGTCAAGCCGCCGCCGCGCCGCGCCAGCGGCCCACCAGGCCGACGAGCGCGACCACCACGGCCCCCGCCAGCAAGCCGAGCAAGGCGCCGGCCACGGCAGGGACGACCGACCCGATCACGCCCAGCGTCGCCGCCCAGGCGTCCACGGCATGTCCCAGCGGTGCCACGCCGTGCAGCAGGATGCCGCCACCGACGAGAAACATGGCGGCCGTGCCCAGCACGGACAGCGCCTTCATGAGCCACGGCGCCAGCGCCAGGAGACCGCGCCCCAGCGCGCGCTGCCACGTCCGCGGCTGCCGACCCAGCCACAAGCCCAGATCGTCGAGCTTCACGATGCCGGCAACCAGCCCGTACACACCCACCGTCATGACCAGCGAGATCCCCACCAGCACGCCGATCCGCTGCTCCAGCGAGGCGCTGGCCACCGTGCCGAGGCTGATGACGATGATCTCGGCCGACAGGATGAAGTCGGTGCGCACCGCACCGCGGATCTTGTCGCGCTCGTAGGCCACGAGATCCACCGCCTCATCGGCCACGGCGCGCGCCAGCGCGTCATGGCGGGCCGCCGCGTCGCGGGCGGCGCCCGGCCGGTGGTGCCAGAGCTTTTCGGCGCCTTCAAAACACAGGAACAGCCCCCCCAACATCAGCAGGGGCGTGATGAGCGCCGGCGCCAGCGCACTGATCAGCAGCGCCACCGGCACGAGGATGGCCTTGTTCAACAGCGAGCCCTTGGCGACCGCCCAGACCACCGGCAACTCCCGGTCGGCGTTGACGCCGGTGACCTGCTGCGCGTTGAGCGCCAGATCGTCGCCCAGCACGCCGGCGGTCTTCTTCGCCGCCACCTTGGTCATCACCGACACGTCGTCGAGCAAGGTGGCGATGTCGTCAATCAACGCAAGCAGACTGGTTCCGGCCATGGGTCCTCCGAGTGTGAATGGATCGGGCGCCGAGACTGCCAGCGCCCCACCCGGCCTGCCCCCGGGGGTGTCAGCCCCCGGGCGACGGTCAGCCGACCCAGCGGCGGGCGTTGCGCCACAGGCGCATCCAGCCGCTGTGGGCCGCCAGCGGCTGGTCGGTCCAGCTCATCTGGACATTGCGGAACACGCGTTCGGGGTGCGGCATCATGGCCGTGAAACGGCCGTCGGCGGTGGTCACGGCCGTCAGGCCGCCCGGGCTGCCGTTGGGGTTGAACGGGTAGCGTTCGGTGGCCGCGCCGTGGTGGTTCACAAAGCGCATCGCCCCGATGACCTCAGCCGCGTTGCCGCGCTGGCGGAAGTTGGCGAATCCCTCGCCGTGGGCGACGGCGATCGGCAGCCGGCTGCCTGCCATGCCAGCGAAGAACAGGCTCGGCGACGGCAGCACCTCCACCTGCGACAGCCGCGCCTCGAAGCGCTCGCTGCGGTTGGTGGTGAAGCGCGGCCAGGCCTGCGCACCAGGGATGATGTCGGCCAGTTCGGCGAACATCTGGCAGCCGTTGCACACGCCGAGGCCGAAGGTGTCGGTCCGGGCGAAGAAGGCCTGGAACTGCTCGGCCAGGGGCGCGTTGAAGGTGATCGATCGGGCCCAGCCGATGCCGGCTCCCAGGGTGTCGCCGTAGCTGAAGCCGCCACAGGCGACCACACCGCGGAAATCGGCCAGACGGGCGCGCCCGGTCTGCAGGTCGGTCATGTGCACGTCGTGCGCGTCAAAGCCGGCTTGCGTGAAGCACCAGGCCATTTCCACGTGCGAGTTCACGCCCTGCTCGCGCAGGATCGCGACCTTGGGGCGCGACAGGTTGAGGAAGGGCGCGGCCACGTCCTCGGCGGGGTCGAAACTCAGGTGCGTGTGCAAGCCCGGGTCGGTGGGATCACCGGCGGCCGCGTGCTCGGCGTCGGCGCCGGCCGGGTTGTCGCGCCGCTGGCAGATCTTCCAGCTCACGCTGTCCCAGACCTGCTGCAGGTCCGCCAACGTGGCGCTGAACACCACCTTGGTGTCGCGCCAGACCTGCAGCTGGCCTTTGCCGGCGTCCATGGGGGAGGACGCCGGGCGGGTCTTGCCGATGAAATGGCTGTGGCGCGACAGACCGTGCTCGCGCAGCACCTGCATCACCTCGTTGCGCTCGGCGGTGCGCACCTGGATCACCGCGCCGAGCTCTTCGCTGAACAGGGCCTTGAGCGTGAGTTCTTCGCGCCGGGCACTGATCTGCTTGGTCCAGTTTTTGGCATCGCCGAAGTCAGCACGGCTGTCGGCCACGCCGTCGCTCTCCGTGACCAGCTGGTCCACGTTGAGCGCCACGCCCACCTGCCCGGCGAAAGCCATCTCGGCCACGCAGGCCAGCAGGCCACCGTCGCTGCGGTCGTGGTAGGCGAGCAGGCGGCCCTGGGCGCGCAGGGCATTGATCGCGTCGACCAGGCGGACCAGGTCCTGCGGATCGTCCAGGTCGGGCACGGCGCCACCGGCATGGCCCAGGGTCTGGGCCAGGATGCTGCCACCGAGGCGGTTGCGGCCGCGGCCCAGGTCGATCAGCACGAGCGTGGTGTCATCCGCCGTGCGGTCAAGCTGCGGCGTGAGGGTGCCGCGCACGTCGGCCAGCGACACGAAGGCACTGACGATCAGGCTCACCGGCGCCGTGACCTTGCGGGTCTGGCCGTCGGCCTGCCACTGCGTGCGCATGGACAGGCTGTCCTTGCCGACCGGAATCGACACGCCCAGCGCCGGGCACAACGCCAGACCGACGGCCCGGACCGTGTCGTACAGGGCGGCGTCTTCGCCGGGCTCGCCACACGCGGCCATCCAGTTGGCCGAGAGCTTCACCCGCGACAGCTCCATCGGCGCAGCCAGCAGGTTGGTGATCGCCTCGGCCACGGCCATGCGGCCCGAGGCCGGCGCGTCGATGGCCGCCAGCGGGGTGCGCTCACCCATGCTCATGGCCTCGCCGGCGAACCCGGCGTAATCGGCCAGCGTGACCGCGCAATCCGCCACCGGCACCTGCCAGGGTCCGACCATCTGGTCGCGGTGGCTCAGGCCGCCGACGGTGCGGTCGCCGATCGTGATGAGAAAGCGCTTCGACGCCACGGTCGGGTGGCTCAGCACGTCGATCACGCTCTTCTGGAGGTCGATGCCGGTCAGGTCCAGCGACGGCGCCTCGCGCGCGACGCGCTGCACGTCGCGGTGCATGCGCGGCGGCTTGCCCAGCAACACGTCCATGGGCATGTCGACCGGGTGTCCCTCGCCCCCCACGCCCCCCGCCGCATGCGGGTCGCTGCCCCCCGAGGGGGCTGCGCCGGCTTCGGGCGGCCCGGCGCGGCGCGCGACTTGTCCTTCGTCCACCAGCTGCAGCCGACGTTCCTCGGTGGCCACGCCGACCACCGCAAACGGACAGCGCTCACGCTCGCAGAAGGCGCGGAACTGCGGCAGCGACTCCGGCGCAATCGCCAGCACATAGCGCTCCTGGCTTTCGTTGCACCAGCTCTCCTTGGGTGCCAGGCCGCTCTCTTCGAGCGGCACCGCGCGCAGGTCGAATCGCGCGCCGCGCCCGGCGTCGTGGGTGATCTCGGGAAACGCGTTGGACAGGCCGCCCGCGCCCACGTCGTGGATCGCCAGGATCGGGTTGCGCTCGCCCTGGGCCCAGCAGTGGTTGATGACCTCCTGCGCCCGGCGCTCAATCTCCGGATTGCCGCGCTGCACGGAATCAAAGTCGAGCGAGGCGGCGTTGGTCCCGGTGGCCATGGAACTGGCCGCACCGCCGCCCATGCCGATCTTCATGCCCGGGCCGCCCAGCTGAATCAGCAGCGTGCCAGCCGGAAACCGGATCTTCTGCGTGAGCGTGGCATCGATCGTGCCCACGCCGCCCGCGATCATGATCGGTTTGTGGTAACCGCGCTGCACGCCGTCGATGTGCTGCTCGTACTCGCGGAAGTAGCCCAGCAGGTTCGGGCGGCCGAATTCGTTGTTGAAGGCCGCGCCGCCCAGCGGGCCCTCGGTCATGATCTGCAGCGGCGTGGCGATGTGCTCCGGCTTGCCGCCGGGCTGGTCGGACAAGCCGCCCCAGAGCTTGCCCACCGTGAAGCCGGTGAGGCCCGCCTTGGGCCGGGCCCCGCGGCCGGTGGCGCCCTCGTCGCGGATTTCACCGCCCGCGCCGGTGGAGGCGCCCGGGAACGGCGAGATGGCGGTCGGGTGGTTGTGGGTCTCCACCTTCATCAGCACATGGTGCGTGGCCGGCTCGGTGACATAACGCGGTGCGCCCTGCCCGTCGTCGCGGGCCAGAAAGCGCTGCACCGCGTGGCCTTCCATGACCGAGGCGTTGTCGGCGTAGGCAATGACGGTGTGCTGCGGATTCGCCTGGTGGGTGTGGCGGATCATGGCGAACAGGCTTTTGTCCTGCGCCTGACCGTCGATCGTGAATTGCGCGTTGAAGATCTTGTGGCGGCAGTGTTCGCTGTTGGCCTGCGCGAACATCATCAGCTCCACGTCGGTGGGGTTGCGCCCGAGCGACTGGAAGGCCTCGAGCAGGTAATCGATCTCGTCGGCCGCCAGGGCCAGGCCCCAGTCGGTGTTGGCCCGTTCCAGCGCCGCCCGCCCGCCGCCCAGCACATCCACGCGCGCCATCGGCTCGGCCTGCAACTCGGTGAACAGCGCCGCGGCCTGGTCGCGCGAGGTGCTGACCGACTCGGTCATGCGGTCGTGCAGCCACTCGGCGGCGGCCCGCAGCTGCGACTCATGGAGGCTGGCCTTGCCCAGCAGGCCGGATTTCAGGCCCAGGCGGATTTCCACCAGCCGCTCCACGCGGTGCAGCGTCAGGCCGCAGTTGCGGGCAATGTCGGTCGCCTTGGACGCCCACGGGGAAACCGTGCCGAGACGGGGCATCACCACCAGCGCCGGCGCGCCGGCCGCCTCGAGCGCGCGGTGCGCGTCGGTCGCCGGTTCGCCGTAGGTGAGCAGCTCGCCCAGGCGGCGCACGGTGGCTTCGTCCGGTGCGGCGTCGAAGGCCGCGAGGTGCACAAACCGGGCGCTCAGCCCGGTGATCTTGTCGCTCACCGCGGCGAGCCGGGGCAGAAGCTGCTGGATCTTGAAGTCGCTGAGTGCGTTGCCGCCGTCGAAGAAGCGCAGGTGCTGGGACATGAAATGGCTGCACCCCCGGCGCGCGGCGCGGGGGTCGGTGAGGCGTTGGGAAGCCCCGGATTTTACCCGCCGCGCCCCGTGGCGATTGGGGCGCCGGCGGCGCCTCGGCGGGGCCCGGTGGAATAATCGCCCCATGAGCATCACCTACAAGGACGAGGCCGGCATCGCCGGCATGCGCACCGCCTGCCGCCTGGCTTCCGAGGTGCTGGACTTCCTCACCCCGCACATCCAGCCCGGCATCACCACACTGCAGATCGACCGCCTGGCGGCGGATTACATGAAGCAGCAGGGCACGGTCTCGGCCACCATCGGCTACCAGCCGCCGGGTTACCCGCCCTACCCGGGCCACCTGTGCACCTCGGTCAACCATGTGGTGTGCCACGGCATCCCGAACGACAAGCCGCTCAAGAAGGGCGACATCGTCAACATCGACGTCACCGTCATCAAGGACGGCTGGTTCGGCGACAACAGCCGCATGTTCCTGATCGGCGGCGAGGCCGCCTGCTCGGTCCAGGCGCGGCGGCTGTGCCAGGTCACGTTTGAGGCCATGTGGAAGGGCATCGTCATGGTGCGGCCGGGTGTCCGGCTGGGCGACATCGGTCACGCGATCCAGACTTTTGCCGAGGGCAACGGCTACTCGGTGGTGCGCGAGTTCTGCGGCCACGGCATCGGCCAGAAGTTCCATGAGGAGCCTCAGGTGCTCCATTACGGCCGCCCAGGCACGCTGGAAGAACTCAAGCCCGGCATGACCTTCACCATCGAACCCATGATCAACGCCGGCAAGCGCGACATCAAGGAGATGGGCGACGGCTGGACCATCGTCACACGCGACCGCTCCCTGTCCGCGCAGTGGGAGCACACCGTGCTCGTCACGCAGACCGGCTATGAGGTGCTCACCCTGTCGGCCGGCAGCCCGCCGCCGCCGGCGTTCGTGGCCGCCGACAGCGCGCAACCGGCCTGACCCGCCATGGACGAGCTCGCCGCCCTGCGCCAGCGCTACCGCGACGACAAAGCCGCCGTGTTCGCCGCGCTGGGCGACACCGGCGCGTCCACACGCGGCGTGCGCCGGGCCCTGCAGCGCCTCGCCCGCCTCACCGACGACACACTGCGCCAGCTGTGGACGCGCGCTGGCTTTGGGCCCGACGCGGCGCTGGTCGCCGTGGGCGGTTATGGGCGCGGCGAACTGTTCCCCTACTCCGACGTGGACGTGCTGCTGCTGCTGCCCGAAGGCTGCACCCCGGAAACGGACGTGCCACTGCGGGCACGGCTGGAGGGCTTCATCGGGGCCTGCTGGGACATCGGGCTGGAAATCGGCTCGAGCGTGCGCACGCTGGCGGACTGCGTGGCCGAGGCGGAAAAAGACGTCACGGTGCAGACCTCGCTGCTGGAATGCCGCCCCGTGGCGGGCAGCCGCAGCGCTTTCCAGGCGCTGGTGCGGCGCCTGGGTGAAGCCATGGACCCGAAGGCCTTCTTCGTGGCCAAGACGCTGGAGATGCGCCAGCGGCACCAGAAGTTTGAAAACACGCCGTACGCGCTGGAGCCCAATTGCAAGGAAAGCCCGGGCGGCCTGCGCGACCTGCAGATCATCCTGTGGGTGGCCAAGGCTGCGGGCCTGGGCCGCAGCTGGGACGAACTCGCGCGCCGCGGGCTCGCCACGGCGCTGGAAGCGCGGCAGATCAAGGCCAATGAGGCCCTGCTCAGCCTGATCCGCGCGCGCTTGCACCTGATGGCCCGCCGCCGCGAGGACCGCCTGGTGTTTGACCTGCAGACCGCGGTGGCCGAGTCGTTCGGCTTCCAGGCCCAGCTGCCCGCGCCCGGCGAGAGCAACCCGCGCGGCACCCGCCGGGCCAGCGAAGCGCTGATGAAGCGCTACTACTGGGCGGCCAAGGCCGTGACCCAGCTCAACCAGATCCTGCTGCTCAACATCGAGGAACGGCTCAATTCCAGCGAAGATGGCGTGGCCGCGCTGCGGCCGATCAACGAACGCTTCTTTGAAAAGGGCGGCATGCTGGAGGTGGCCAGCGACCACCTGTATCTGCAGCAGCCGCACGCCATCCTGGAGACCTTCCACATCTACCAGACCACGGTCGGCGTCAAAGGCCTGTCCGCCCGCACGCTGCGCGCGCTGTACAACGCCCGGCGCGTCATGAACGGCAAGTTCCGCGCCGATCCGGCCAACCGGGCAATGTTCCGCCGCATCCTGATGGAACCGCAGGGCATCACCCACGCCATGCGGCTGATGAACCAGACCTCGGTGCTGGGCCGCTACCTCTGGGTGTTTCGCCACATCGTGGGCCAGATGCAGCATGACCTGTTCCACGTGTACACCGTGGACCAGCACATCTTGATGGTGCTGCGCAACGTGCGCCGCTTCTTCATTCCGGAGCATTCGCACGAATACCCGTTCTGCTCCCAGCTGGCCGCCGGCTGGGACAAGCCCTGGATCCTGTACGCCGCCGCGCTCTTCCACGACATCGCCAAGGGCCGCGGCGGTGACCACTCCGAACTCGGTGCGCAGGACGTGCGCACCTTCTGCCGCCAGCACGCGATCGACCGCGAGGACACCCGGCTGATCGAGTTCCTCGTCGCCGAGCACCTGACCATGAGCCGGCTGGCGCAAAAGGCCGACCTGTCAGACCCCGACGTGATCGCCGATTTCGCACGCCGCGTGGGCGACGAGCGCCGCCTGACCGCCCTGTACCTCCTCACCGTGGCCGACATCCGCGGCACCAGCCCGAAGGTCTGGAACGCGTGGAAGGGCAAGTTGCTGGAAGACCTCTACCGGCTCACGCTGCGCGCCCTCGGCGGCCGGGCGCCCGATCCCGGGGCGGAGGTGGAGAGCCGCAAACGCGAAGCCCTGCAACTGCTCGCGCTGCACGCCCTGCCCCACAACGCCCACAAGGCCCTGTGGGACACGCTGGACGTGAGCTACTTCATGCGCCACCAGGCCGATGACATCGCCTGGCACACCCGCATGCTGACCCGCGAGCTCGCCAGGCCCGAGCGGCAGACGACCGAAGCCCGCGAGCGGTGCATTGTGCGGGCGCGCCAGTCACCCGAGGGCGAGGGCCTGCAGGTGCTGGTGTACGCGCCTGACCAGCCCGACCTGTTCGCCCGCATCTGCGGCTACTTCGACATGGCGCACTTCAGCATCCTCGATGCCCGCGTGCACACCACCCTCACCGGCCACGCGCTCGACACCTTCCAGGTCGTCGTGCCCGAACTGGCCGACCACTACCGCGAACTCACCGCGATGGTGGAGACCCGGCTCGCGCAGGTGATTGACGAGCGTGGTCCGCTGCCCCCACCCACGCGCGGGCGCCTGTCGCGCCGGGTCAAGAGCTTTCCCATCACGCCGCGCGTGGACCTCCGGCCGGACGAGAAAGCCCAGCGCTGGCTGCTGTCGGTGTCCGCCAGCGACCGCGCCGGCCTGCTGTACGGCATCACCCGCGTGCTGGCCAAGCACGCGCTGAGCGTGCAACTGGCCAAGATCACCACCCTCGGTGAGCGCGTGGAAGACACCTTCCTGATCAGCGGCGCTCCGCTGCAGGTCAACAAGCGGCAGATCGAGATCGAGACCGAGCTGCTCGAAACCCTGGAGGGTCCGCCGGTCTGAGCGGTGGGGCCGCTCAGTCGTCGTCGGAGGCCGCGTCCAGGCCCGGGAACAGCACCTCGGTGAAGCCGAACCGGGTGAAATCGCGCACCCGCATCGGGTACAGCACGCCCCACAGGTGGTCGCATTCGTGCTGTACGACGCGGGCGTGAAAGCCCTCGGCCTCGCGGTCGATCGAGCGGCCTGCCGCGTCAAACCCCTGGTACCGGATGCGGCGCCAGCGCGGCACCACACCGCGCAACCCCGGCACCGACAGACACCCTTCCCAGCCGTCTTCCTGCTCCTCCGACAAAGGGGTGATCACCGGATTCACCAGCACCGTGCGCGGCACCACCGGCGCCTCGGGGTAGCGCGGGTTCGGCGCACCGCTGCCGAAAATGACCACCTGCAGATCTACCCCGATCTGCGGTGCCGCCAGCCCCGCCCCGCGCGCCGCCGCCATGGTCTCCTGCAGATCGGCCACCAGCGCGTGCAGCGCCGGGGTGTCAAAGGCGGTGACCGGCTGGGCCCGGCGCAGCAGGCGCGGGTCGCCCATTTTCAGGATGGTGTGGACGGTCATGCGCTCATCTCCCCGGGTGCGAGCAGCGCCCGCATCGCCGCTTCGTCGATCACCGCGACACCCAGTTCCTGGGCCTTGGTGAGTTTGCTGCCGGCTTCGGTACCGGCCACCACGTAGTCGGTCTTCTTGCTCACCGAACCGGCGACCTTGGCGCCGGCGGCTTCCAGCAGGGCTTTGGCCTCGTCGCGGCTGAGGCTCGGGAAGGTGCCCGTGAGGACAAAGGTCTTGCCCAGCAGGGGCTGCGGCGTGTTCTGCGCGCCCTCGCCCTCCGGCCAGTGCACCCCGGCGGCCCGCAGCTGCTCCACCACCTCGCGGTTGTGGGCCTGGTCGAAGAAGGTGCGGATGCTCTGGGCGACCACCGGGCCGACGTCGTTGACTTGCAGCAGCGCGTCCACGCTGGCGTCCATGACGCGATCAAGGCTGCCGAAATGCCGCGCCAAGTCCTTGGCCGTGGCCTCGCCCACGTGGCGAATGCCCAGACCGAACAAAAAGCGCGGCAGGCTGGTGGTCTTGCTCTTCTCGAGCGCGTCGAGCACGTTCTGCGCCGACTTCTCGGCCATGCGCTCGAGGCCGGCGAGCGCGGTGAAGCCCAGCTTGTACAGGTCGGGCAGTGTCTTGATGAGGCCGCTGTCCACGAGCTGCTCAACCAGCTTGTCGCCCAGGCCCTCGATGTCGACAGCCCGGCGCTGCGCGTAATGCAGGATGGCCTGCTTGCGCTGCGCGCCACAGAACAGGCCGCCGGTGCAGCGGTGGTCCGCCTCGCCCTCCTCGCGCACGGCATCGCTGCCGCACACCGGGCAGTGGGCCGGCATGGTGAACGGCGCCGGTTCGCCGGTGCGCTTGTCCGCCAGCACCGACACCACCTCCGGGATCACGTCACCCGCCCGGCGCACGACGACGGTGTCCCCCACGCGCACATCCTTGCGGCGCGCCTCCAGTTCGTTGTGCAGCGTGGCATTGGTCACCGTCACACCGCCCACAAACACCGGGGCGAGCTTGGCCACGGGCGTGAGCTTGCCGGTGCGGCCGACCTGCACGTCGATCGCCAGCACGGTGGTCAGCTGTTCCTGCGCCGGGTACTTGTGCGCCACGGCCCAGCGCGGCTCGCGGGTGACGAAACCCAGGCGCTGCTGCAGGGCCAGGTCGTCGACCTTGTAGACCACGCCGTCGATGTCGAAGGGCAATTGGTCGCGGGCGGCGGCGATGCGCTGGTGAAAGGCCACCAGCGCCGGCGCGCCGGCGCAGCGCGCCGTCTGCTCGGCCACCGGGAAACCCCAGGCCTTGAGCTGCATCAGCGCGCCAAACTGGCTCATCCCGAACACGGCCGGGTCGCTCACCTCCCCCCACCCGTAGGCGAAGAAACTCAGCGGTCGCTGCGCGGCCACCGAGGAATCGAGCTGGCGCACCGCGCCGGCGGCGGCATTGCGCGGGTTGACGAAGGTCTTCTCGCCCTTGGCGCCGGCGGCGATCTTTTCGCGCTGGCGCTCGTTGAGGGCCTCGAAGTCGGCCCGGGCCATGTACACCTCCCCCCGTACCTCCAGCACCGCCGGCACGTCGGCCGGCAGGCGCAGTGGCACCTGCCCGATGGTGCGCACGTTGTGGGTCACGTCCTCGCCGGTTTCGCCGTCACCGCGCGTTGCCGCGCGCACCAGCACACCGTGTTCGTAGCGCAGGCTCATGGCCAGACCGTCGAACTTGAGTTCGGCCGCGTACACCACCGGCGGGTCCGCCTCGCTCAGGCCCAGCTCCCGCCGCACGCGGGCGTCGAAAGCCTCGGCGCCGCTGGCTTCGGTGTCGGTTTCGGTGCGGATGCTCAGCATCGGCACCGCGTGGCGCACGGGGGTGAGCGCCTTGAGCACGGCGCCGCCCACGCGCTGCGTGGGCGAGTCGGGCGTGAGCAGCTCGGGATGGGCCGCCTCCAGGGCCTGCAGCTCGCGGAACAGGCGGTCGTACTCGGCATCCGGGATCTCGGGGGCGTCGAGCGTGTAGTACAGATGGGCGTGGTGGTGCAGCTGCGCCCGCAAGGTAGCGGCGCGCGCAGCGGCATCGGGGGGTGGGGCGAACAGGTCGTCGGTCACGGGTCGGCGAGCGCGGAGGGTCGGTCGCGGAAGATGGGGCGCCGTGCTGCGCGGGGCGCGGCGGCTCAGGCAAACAGCCGGCGGGCCTGGGGCGATCCGGCCGACAGGTCGCGCGCGTCGAGCGCGTCGTACAGGGCTTCCAGGTCAGCACCGATGCGGTCGAGCGTGTCGTCGGACAAGGGGGCGCCTGCGTCGTCGGTGACCACGCCATCCATGGCGGTGGCCAGGGCCTGGGCCGCCTGCCGCAGCCGCACGAAGGGCTGCTCGGCGCGCGGCACGTGGGTCACCTCCAGCGACAGCGTGATGTCGCGCAGGGCGCTCTGTTCCGGGTCGTCGGCCATCGCCGCCTGTGGGTCGAACGCGAGACTGAGGATCGGGGCGGCACCATCGTGGGGCGCGGGCAGGACCATGCGGCCAGGCAGCGCGCCGGCCACGAAACCGAGCTGCGCCGCGTGCTGCGCCACATAACCCGGGCTCCACAGGGCGCGCCGGGCGCGCAGGGTCAGGCCCAACTGGGCGTCGTGGCCGCTGGCGAAAGCGTCGAGTTCGCGGGCCCGCGCCACCTCGGCGCGCATCTCAGGGAACTCGGGCGCCGCGCCCAGGGCGTCGGCGAAGGCCTGGGCCTTGACGACAAACTCGGAGAACTCGATGTCGTTGAGCGCGCCGGCGCGGTTGGCCAGCTGCACGCCGGCCTGCAGCGCGCGGTAGCGTTGGCCGGGCCGGGGCGCCTCCCAGTCCTGACCGTGTTCGGGCAAGCCCTCCACGGCAAACGGCTTGCTGCCCACGCGCCGCGTGGCCGGCAAGGCCGCCAGCACCGCGTCGCCCGACACCGGCTCTTCCAAGGCGAGGGGCGCGATCACGTCGATGAGCGCGTCAAGCGCCGCCTTCTTTTCCGGGGGATGCACCAGGGCGCCGATCGGCGCTTCGCCGGGCGAGGTGTCCGCAAACGCGGGCAGCGGTTCGCCCAGCACGGGGTCGATGCGCTCGCGCGCGGGGTCGTCCACGTCGGGCACCGCGTCCTCGCGCGGGGCCTCGCCCGGGGCGATGCGCTCGCGGGCGGTGCGCGGCGCGCTGCGGCGGGTGACCCAGGCGTTGTAGGCCACCACGGCGGCCAGCACCAGCCCGCCGATGACAGCCAGTCCGAGTTGCAACGTGCTCATGCGTCGGTTCTCCGGGGCCGGGTCAGGTGGGCTGCAGCATGCCAGCGGCGGACTCCATGTCCACCGCCACGATGCGGGACACGCCCTGCTCCTGCATGGTCACGCCAATGAGTTGCTGGGCCATCTCCATGGCGATCTTGTTGTGGCTGATGAACAGGAACTGGGTCTCGCCCGACATGGCGGTCACCAGCTTGGCGTAGCGCTCGGTGTTGGCGTCGTCCAGCGGAGCATCGACCTCGTCGAGCAGGCAGAACGGCGCGGGGTTGAGCTGGAAGATGGCAAAGACCAGCGCGATGGCGGTGAGCGCCTTTTCGCCGCCGGACAGCAGGTGGATGGTCTGGTTCTTCTTGCCCGGCGGCTGCGCCATGACCTGCACGCCGGCATCGAGGATTTCCTCGCCGGTCATCACCAGCTTCGCGTTGCCCCCACCGAACAGCTCGGGGAACATGCGACCGAAGTGGCCGTTGACGGTCTCGAAGGTGCTGCCCAGCAGGTCGCGCGTTTCGTTGTCGATCTTCTTGATCGCGTCCTCCAGCGTCTGCATCGCCTCGTTGAGGTCGGCGGACTGGGCGTCCAGAAAGGTCTTGCGTTCGCGCGCGGCCGTGAGTTCGTCGAGCGCGGCCAGGTTGACCGCCCCCAGCGCCTGGATGTCGCGATGCAGGCGGTCAATCTCCCCCTGCAGCCCGGCCAACCGCACGTTGCCTTCGGTGATGCTCTGGGCCACGGCGGCGAGATCCGCCTGCGCCTCGGCCAGCTGCTGGCTGTATTGCTCCACCCCCAGACGCGCAGCCTGTTCCTTCAGCTGGAAATCGGTGATGCGCTGGCGCAGCGGGTCCAGCTCACGCTCAAGCTGCAGGCGGCGCTCGTCGCTGGCGCGCAGCTTGAGCGTCAGATCGTCGTACTGGCTGCGCAGGGATGACAGCGCCTGCTCGCGCTCGGCCTTGGCGGCGAGCGCGGCCTGCAGGCCCGCCTGGGCCGCGGCGTCGGTCAGCCGCGAGAGCTCGTCGCGGGCGCGCTGTTGCTCGTCAATCAGGGCCTGCTCCTGGCCTCCCGCGGTGTCGAGCGCGCGGCGCAGTTCGGCCTGGCGCGCCTGCAGGCTGCGCAGGGCGAAGGTGGCTTCCTGGGCCTGCCGCTCCAAGCCACGCTGCTGCTCGCGGGCCTGGTTCAGCGCGCGCTCGGCCTCGATCACCTTGTCGTCCAGCGCGGCGTGGCGCTCCTGGCTGTCGGCGAGCTGCATGTCCAGCTCCTCGAAACGCGCCTCGGCGGCCACGCGGCGCTCCTGCAGCTCCTCGAGCAGCGCGTCGACCTCGGCGAGGTCGGCGCCGATCTGGTCGCTGCGAGCGCGGGTCTGCTCCGCCTGCTGGGCCAGGCGCAAGGCCTCGACCTGCGCCTCGTGCGCCCGCGACTGCGTCTCGGCGGCCTCGCGGCGTGCGCTCACCAGCCGCGACGCGGCGTCGCTGTACGCGGCCTCGGCGCGCACCAGCGCGGCCCGCGCCTGCTCGGCGATCAGCGCCTGGGCCTTCAGGGCTTTGTCGAGGTTCTCGATCTCCTGCGCCCGCGCCAGCAGGCCGGCCTGTTCGCTGTCGGGGGCGTAGAAGCTGACGCTGTGCGCGGTGACCGCGTGGCCGGCGGGCACGTAAATGGCCTGGCCCGGCTGCAGGCCCGCGCGGCGGGCGAGCGCGTCGTCGAGGCTGTCGGCGGCAAACGCGCCCTGCAGCCAGTCAGCCATCAGGGCCTGCAGGGCAGCGTCGTTCAGCCGCAGCCGGGCGGCCAGCGGTGTCAGGCCCGCCGGGGCGGGCGGCGTCGCGGCGGGCGCGGCCGGCGCGGCGGGCGGGTTGAAGAAGGCCAGTTTGGCGGGCGGCGCGTCCTGCCCGAAGGCGCGCACCAGCTCCAGCCGGGACACCTCGAGCGCGCCGAGGCGCTCGCGCAAGGCGCCTTCGAGCGCGTTTTCCCAGCCAGTGTCCACGTGCAGGCGGCTCCAGAGCGCGGCCAGCCCGTCGAGCCCGTGCTTGGCGAGCCAGGGCTTGAGTTTGCCGTCGGTGCGCACCTTGTCCTGCAGGGCACGCAAGGCGTCCAGCCGGGCGCTCAGGTCGGCCTGGCGGGCCGACTCGCCGTTGACCGACTGCTGCGCGGCGCGGCGCTCGTCGTCCAGCGCGGGCACGCTGTCTTGCAGCGACTGCAGGCGTGCGGCGGCTTCTTCGGCGGCCTCGCGCGCGCTGGCCAGCAGCGACTGCGCGCCGGCCAGCCGGGCCTCGTCGGGCGCGGCCAGGGCCTGGCGGTCGGCCAGCAGCCGGTCGCGCCGGGCGTTGAGGGTGCGGGCCTGTTCGTCGAGGCTGCGCTGCTCGGCCGCCAGCACCTGGATCTGCTGCTGCACCAGCGTGACGCTGGCGCGCTGTTCGTTGGCGCGCGCCTGCGCGGCGCGCAGCGCGTCTTCCAGCGCCGGCAGCGCGCCGGCCTGGTCTTCGCCCTGGGCGGCCAGCACGACCGACTGCTCTTCGGCCGCAACCAGCTGCTCGGCGAGCTGTTCCAGCTCGGCCTGGGCGTCCTGGCTGCGGGTGCTCCAGGAGGCAATCTGTTCGGCCAGCTGGCCCAGCCGCTGCTCCACGCGCTGGCGGCCTTCGACCACGAAGCGGATCTCGGCCTCGAGCTTGCCGACCTCGGCGCTGGCCTCGTAGAGGCGGCCCTGGGCCTGGTTGACCTGGTCACCGGCGGCGTAATGGGCCTGGCGGATGGTTTCCAGATCGGCCTCGACGCGGCGCAGGTCGGCCGTGCGCGACTCCAGGTCGGTCAGGGCCTGCGCGGCGTCGGTCTTGATCCGGGCCTGGTCCGCTTCGGCCTCGGCCTTGCGCAGGAACCACAGCTGGTGCTGCTTGAGCGTGGCACTGGCGTTGAGGCTGTGGTAGCGGGCCGCCACCTCCGCCTGCTTTTCCAGCTTGTCGAGGTTGGCGTTGAGCTCGCGCAGGATGTCTTCCACGCGCGTGAGGTTCTCGCGCGTGTCGGCCAGCCGGTGGGCGGTTTCGCGGCGACGCTCCTTGTATTTCGACACGCCCGCGGCCTCTTCCAGAAACAGGCGCAGCTCCTCGGGCTTGCTTTCGATGATCCGGCTGATGGTGCCCTGGCCGATGATGGCGTAGGCGCGCGGGCCCAGGCCGGTGCCGAGGAACACGTCCTGCACGTCGCGGCGGCGCACCGGCTGGTTGTTGATGTAGTAGCTGCTGGTGCCGTCGCGGGTGAGCACGCGCTTGACGGCGATTTCCGCGAACTGGCCCCACTGGCCGCCGGCGCGGTGGTCGGCGTTGTCGAACACCAGCTCGACGCTGGCCCGGCTGGCCGGCTTGCGGGTGGTGGTGCCGTTGAAGATGACGTCCTGCATGGACTCGCCGCGCAACTCGCTGGCCTTGCTCTCACCCAGCACCCAGCGCACCGCGTCCATGATGTTGGACTTGCCGCAGCCGTTGGGGCCGACCACACCCACCAGCTGCCCGGGCAGCATGAAGGTGGTGGGTTCGGCGAAGGACTTGAAGCCGGAGAGCTTGATCGAGGTGAGGCGCACGGCGGGGTATCCGGTAGCTGCTGACGCGGCCGCGGGCAGGCCCGCGGGCAGCCGGGGATGATACCCGCCGGCGCCGGTCTCAGCCGGTCTGGCCGAGGGCGTCGAGCCGTGGGTGCATCCGCGCAAACCACAGCGGTGGCACCAGCGCCAGCAGCACGCAGCCGGCGTAGCCGGTGGGCAGCTGGGGCGCCGGCGCGGCCGCCGGGCGCAGCGTGGGGTACGGCCGGTGGGCGTGCTGGTGGTGATCGCTGTGGCGCTGCAGGTTGGCCAGCAGGGCGTTGGACCACGCGTGGTCGGCATTCCAGGCGTGGGCGTAGCCAAACGGCTCGACGCTCCCATCTGTCACGCGGCGTTGCAACCCGTAGTGTTCGATGTAGTTGACGATCTCCAGCAGGCACGTGGCCACCAGCGCCTGCCCCGCCCAGAATGCCAGCACGGGCGCCGCACCCGCCAGCGCCAGCGCGGACAGCGCCAGCGCGGTGCCCACCGTCCAGGCGGGCAGCGCGCCGGTCCAGACCGGCCACCCCCGCTCCCGTTGCCGGGCCGCGTGCAGCCGCCACGCGCTGCGCCAGCCACCGAGCAGGGTGCGCGGCAGAAAGGCATAGACGGACTCGCCGCGCCGGGCGCTCGCCGGGTCCGCGGCGGTGGCGGCGCGGGGGTGGTGACCGCGGTAGTGCTCCACCATGAAGTGGCTGTAGCCCACGCTGCCCATCAGCAGCCAAGCCAGCGCCCGGTCAACCCGAGCCGGTCGATGGCCGAGCTCATGGGCGTACGTGATGCCGATCGCGCCTGCCAGCCAGCCCACGGCGAACGCCAGCCCGGCGATGGTCAGGCCGTCGAGACCGCCCTGCGCCACGCGCCAGCCCACCGCGGCCTGCAAGCCGATCTGCAGGGGCACATACCCGCGCAGGGCCCAGCGGTGCAGCGGGTGGGGCTGGCAGGGGGGCGGGGAGCGCTGCGCACCGGGCAGCCAGGCGTCGGCCGCGGCCACCACCGCCCAGGTGAGCAGCGTGCTCCCGAGCGCCCAGGCCGGCGCGCTCCAGGCCTGCCAGACCACCAGCGGCGGAAACAGCCAGGTGACCCAGAAGCGCCACTCGCGCCGGGCGGGCGGCAGGTCGGCACGACCGGCGGGCGACGGAGCGGCGGGCGCAGTCATCCGGGCACTTTGCGCGGGTGTGGCCCTGCCGTCAATCCGCGACAGCCCCGACTCGCCCCCGCCGCGGCGCTGGCCGGGCCCAGCGCCGATAATCGCGGCCCATGAATCCCCTGCTCTCCCGGCTGCAGCCCTACCCGTTTGAGCGGTTGCGCCAGCTCCACGCCGGCGTCACGCCCGCCACCGCCCACCGCCCGATCAGCCTGGGCATCGGCGAACCGCGGCACCCGGCCCCTGATTTCTTGAAACAGGCGCTGGCGACCGCACTGGACCACGGCCTGTCCACCTACCCCGCCACCGCGGGCGAACCGGCGCTGCGCCAGGCTTGCGCGGCCTGGGTGCAGCGGCGATACGGCGTGACCGTGGACGCCGCGACGCAGGTGCTGCCGGTCAACGGCTCGCGCGAAGCGCTGTTCGCGCTGGCCCAGGTGGTGGTCGACGGCAGCCAGCCCGGCGCCACCGTGGTCTGCCCGAACCCCTTCTATCAAATCTACGAGGGCGCGGCGCTGCTGGCGGGCGCCACGCCCTATTTCGTGCCCAGCGTGGCCGCGCGCAACTTCGCCGTCGACTGGGATCGGGTGCCCGAAGCCGTGTGGGCGCGCACGCAGCTGCTTTATGTGTGCTCGCCGGGCAACCCGGCCGGTGCGGTGATGCCGCTGGACGAGTGGGAGCGGCTGTTTGCGCTCAGCGACCGGCATGGCTTCGTCATCGCCAGCGACGAGTGCTACAGCGAAATCTACTTCCGCGACGAACCGCCGCTCGGCGGCCTGGAGGCCGCGTGGCGGCTCGGTCGCACCGATTTCCGCCGCCTGATCAGCTTCACCAGTCTGTCCAAGCGCAGCAACGTGCCCGGCCTGCGCAGCGGCTTTGTCGCGGGCGACGCCGCCCTCATCAAGCCCTTCCTGCTCTACCGCACCTACCACGGAGGCGCCATGAGCCCGGTCGTGCAGGCTGCCAGCGTGGCCGCCTGGAACGACGAAGCCCACGTCGTGGACAACCGGCGCCTGTACCGCGAGAAGTTCGCCCAGGTCACGCCGCTGCTGGCCGAGGTGATGGACGTGAAACTGCCCGACGCCTCGTTTTACCTGTGGGCGGGCGTGCCGGCGTCGTTCGGTGGGCGCGATGGCCTGACCAGCGACGAAGCCTTCGCCCGCGAGTTGCTCGCTCAATACAATGTCACGGTGCTGCCGGGCAGCTACCTCGCCCGCCGCGCCGATGGCGACAACCCCGGCGCCGGCCGCGTGAGGCTGGCGCTGGTGGCCGGGGTGGATGAATGCCTCGAAGCCGCCCAGCGCATCGCCGATTTCTGCCGGGCCCATGCCTGAGGCGCCCCCCTCTTCCTGCCCCGACTTCCTCGGTTTCCCGCCCCTTCCCCAACGTGATCAACCCATGACCCAACAGCTCCAATCCATCATCGATGCCGCGTGGGAGAACCGCGCCAACCTGTCGCCCGCCGCCGCCCCGAAGGAAACGCTGGATGCCGTGGAACACGTGATCGCCGAGCTGAACAAAGGCCGTCTGCGCGTGGCCACGCGCGAGGGCGTGGGCCAATGGACGGTGCACCAGTGGATCAAGAAGGCGGTGCTGCTGTCGTTCCGACTGAAGGACAACCAGGTCATGCGCGCCGGCGATCTCGGCTTCTTCGACAAGGTGCAGACGAAGTTCGCCCACCTCGATCCGGAGCAGATGAAGGCCACCGGCGTGCGCGTGGTGCCGCCGGCCGTGGCCCGACGCGGCAGCTTCATCGCCAAGGGCGCCATCCTGATGCCCAGCTACGTCAACATCGGCGCCTATGTGGACGAAGGCACCATGGTCGACACCTGGGCCACCGTGGGCAGCTGCGCCCAGGTGGGCAAGAACGTGCACCTCTCCGGCGGCGTGGGCCTGGGGGGCGTGCTGGAGCCGCTGCAGGCCAACCCGACCATCATTGAAGACAACTGCTTCATCGGCGCCCGCTCCGAGGTGGTGGAGGGCGTCATCGTCGAGGAGAACTCGGTCATCTCCATGGGCGTCTACATCGGCCAGAGCACCCCGATCTACGACCGCGCCACCGGCGAGGTGAGCTACGGCCGCGTGCCGGCCGGCTCGGTGGTGATCAGTGGCAGCCTGCCCAAGGACGGCGGCAAATACAGCCTGTATGCGGCCATCATCGTCAAGCGCGTGGACGCGCAGACCCGGGCCAAGACCAGCCTGAACGATCTGCTGCGCGACTGACGTGAAACACCCCTGCCGCGCTTCGCGCGACCCCCTCGAGGGGGCGACAACTGAGGTCCGGCGAAGCCGGTCCCTCGGTGTCTCCCGAGGGCAAACCCGTCTGTAGAGGAACTGGCATGAGCAGCGGAACGATGGAGCGCATCCTGCGCCTGATGGCCGACAAGAAGGCCTCGGATGTGTACCTCACCGGCCACGCGCCGGCGATGATCAAGATCAACGGCAACACCATCCCCATCAACAGCCAGGTGTTGCCGGCCGACGCGCCGCGCAACCTGCTGTCCGAAATCGTGCCGGCCAAGCGCATCGAGGAGTTGCTGGAGACCGGCGAACTCAACATGGGTGTGCCGCTGGAGGGTGTCGGCAACTTCCGCATCAGCGCCATGCGCCAGCGCGCCACCTACGCGGTGGTGATCCGCTATGTGCCCGGCGAGATTCCCAAGATGGACGCGCTGAACCTCCCGCCCATCCTGGCGGACCTGATCATGGAAAAGCGCGGCCTGATCCTGATGGTGGGCTCCACCGGTGCGGGCAAAAGCACCACGCTGGCGTCCATGATCGACCACCGCAATGAACACGCCAGCGGTCACGTCCTGACGATTGAAGACCCCATCGAATACACCTACCGCAACAAGAAGTCGGTGGTGAACCAGCGGGAGATCGGTACCGACACCGCCTCGCTGCAGATCGCGCTGAAAAACGCCCTGCGACAGGCGCCGGACGTGATCCTGATTGGCGAGATCCGCGACCGTGAAACCATGTCGGCGGCCATCGCCTACGCCCAGTCGGGCCACCTCTGCCTGGCCACGCTGCACGCCAACAACAGCTACCAGGCGCTCAACCGCATCCTGAGCTTCTACCCGGTGGAGGTGCGGCCGACGATGCTGGGCGACCTGGCCGCGGCGCTCAAGGCGGTGATCTCGCAGCGGCTGCTGCGCACCGAAGCGGGCGGGCGCGTGCCGGCGGTGGAGGTCATGCTCAACACCGCGCTGATCGCCGACCTGATCAGCAAAGGCGACTTCTTCGGCGTGCGCGAGGCGATGGAGAAATCCATGTCCGAAGGTTCGCAGACGTTCGAGCAGGACATCGCCCGCCTCATCAACGACGGCTTCATCACCCGCGCCGAGGGCCTCGCCCACGCCGACTCGCCCAACAACCTGATGTGGCGGCTGCAAAACGACTTTCAGCGCAGCCGCGCCGGCACGCTCGACGGCCTGGACGACGAAGGCGACCAGGACGACGCGCCCTCGTTCACCGAATTCACGCTCGACGTCAAGAACGGATGACCACCGACACGCTGCGCCTCACCGAGGCGCTGATCGCCCTGCCCTCCGTCACACCGCAGGACGCCGGTTGCCTCGACCTCATCGAGGGTCGGCTGACGCCGCTGGGGTTCGCCTGCGAGCGGCTCGACAGCGGGCCCGCCGATGCGCGCGTGAGCAACCTCTGGGCGCGCCGCGGGCGGGGTGACCGTCCCACGCTGGTGTTCGCCGGCCACACCGATGTGGTGCCCACCGGCCCGCGCGAGGCGTGGTCCAGCGACCCGTTTGTGCCGACGCACCGCGACGGGCGCCTGTTCGGTCGGGGCGCCAGCGACATGAAAGCGTCGCTGGCGGCGATGGTGGTGGCTTGCGAGGCCTTCCTGGCGGCGCAGCCCGAGCCCGCGATCGACATCGCGTTCCTGCTGACCAGCGACGAAGAAGGCCCGGCCACCGACGGCACCGTGGTCGTCTGCGACGCACTGCGCGCCCGGGGCGAGCGGCTGGACTGGTGCATCGTGGGCGAGCCGACCTCGGTCGAGCGCACCGGCGACATGATCAAGAACGGCCGGCGCGGCTCGCTCAGCGGCCGCCTCACGGTGCGCGGCGTGCAAGGGCACATCGCCTACCCGCAGCTGGCGCGCAACCCGATCCACCTCGCGGCCCCGGTGCTGGCCGAGCTGGCCGCCACCGAGTGGGACCGCGGCAATGCGTTTTTCCCGCCCACCAGCTGGCAGGTCAGCAACATCCACGCCGGCACCGGCGCGACCAACGTGATCCCCGGGACCGTGGTCATCGACTTCAACTTTCGGTTCAGCACCGAGTCCACACCAGACGGCCTCAAGGACCGGGTGCACGCCGCGCTGGAGCGCCACGGGCTGCGCGTCGGGCAAGACGCGGTGATCGACTGGACCCTCGGCGGCCGTCCGTTCCTCACCCCGCCGGGCACCCTGGTCGACGCGGTGCGCGACGCGATTCGCGCCGAAACCGGCATCGCCACCGAACTCTCCACCACCGGCGGCACCAGCGACGGCCGCTTCATCGCCGCCATCTGCCCGCAGGTCATCGAACTCGGTCCGCCCAACGCCACCATCCACAAGGTGGACGAGTCTGTGGCGCTGGCCGACATCGAGCCCCTCACCCGCATCTACCAGCGCACGCTGGCCCTGCTTGACGACCGCAGCCGCCGCGCCGGCTGACGCCCCCACCGTGACCCTGTCCGACCTGCTGCGCGACGCGCAGCACCGCCTTGAGGCCGCCGGCCTGTTTTTCGGCCACGGCACCACCAACGCCCGCGACGAGGCCGCCTGGCTGGTGCTGTGGCGCCTGGGCCTGCCCCTGGACGCCGATCTGAGCCCTGAGCCGGGCGGACTGGCCCAGCGCCCGGTCACGCCGGCCGAGGCCAAGGCCGTGCACGCGCTGCTGCAACGCCGCATCGACACCCGCGAGCCCGCGGCCTACCTCACGGGCGAAGCCTGGCTGCAAGGCGTGCCGTTCCACATCGACCGCCGCGCCATCGTGCCGCGCAGCTTCATCGCCGAGCTGATTGCCGACGGCAGCATCGATCCCTGGCTCAGCGACACCACGCGTGATGTGCTGGACTTGTGCACTGGCAACGGCAGCCTCGCCGTGCTGGCAGCCCTGGCCTGGCCCGACATCCGTGTGACCGGCGCGGACCTGTCCACCGAGGCGCTCGCCGTGGCGGCCCTCAACGTGGCCCGCCACGGGCTTCAGGATCGCGTGACCCTGGTGGAAAGCGACGGACTGGCGGCCTGCCCCGGGCCCTGGGACCTGATCCTGTGCAACCCGCCGTACGTCAACGCGGCCAGCATGGCCGCGCTGCCGGCGGAGTACCGCGCCGAGCCCGCACTGGCGCTGGCCGGCGGCGACGACGGCATGGACTTCATCCGCGGCCTTCTGGCGCAGGCGCCGACGGCGCTGCGCCCCGAAGGCGTGCTGGTGCTGGAAATCGGCAACGAGCGCGCGCACTTCGAGGCCGCGTTCCCGTACCTGCCGGTCGAATGGCTGCCCACCAGCGCCGGCGACGATCAGGTGTTGCTCATCACGCGCGACGCGCTGGACACCACCGCATGATCACCCTGCGCGACGTCGTGCTGCGGCGCGGCACCCGGGTGCTGCTTGACGGCGCCTCGGCCACCATCAACCCCGGCGAAAAGGTCGGCCTCGTCGGTCGCAACGGCGCCGGCAAGTCCAGCCTGTTCCGCCTGCTCGACGGCGCGCTCCACGAGGACCGCGGCGACTTCAGTGTGCCGACGCAATGGCGCATGGCCCAGGTCGCGCAGGACATGCCCGAAACCGAGCAGGACGCCACCGGCTTCGTCGTCGATGGCGACACCACGCTCCTCGCCGCCCGCGCCGCGGTGGCCGAGGCCGAGGCCAGCGGCGACGGCGAGTCGATGGCCCACGCCTACACCGCCCTGCACGACGCCGGCGCACACGACGCCACCGCCCGCGCGCAGGCCCTGATCCTCGGGCTGGGCTTCCGGCCCGACGAGCTCACGCGCCCGGTCAACAGCTTCTCCGGCGGCTGGCGCATGCGCCTGCAGCTGGCCCGCGCCCTCATGTGCCCGAGCGACCTGCTGCTGCTCGACGAGCCGACCAACCACCTCGACCTCGACGCCCTGGTCTGGCTCGAAGGTTGGCTGCAGCGCTACCCCGGCACCCTGCTGGTCATCAGCCACGACCGGGAGTTCCTCGACGCGGTCACCAACGTCACCCTGCACATCGACGCCGCCCAGCTGCGGCGCTACGCGGGCGGCTACACCCGCTTTGAGGCCCAGCGCGCCGAGCAGCTCACGCTGCAGCAGGCGGCCTTTGCCCGTCAGCAAGACCGCATCGCCCACCTGCAGAAATTCATCGACCGCTTCAAGGCCAAGGCCAGCAAGGCCAAACAGGCCCAAAGCCGCGTCAAGGCGCTGGAGCGCATGGAAAAGCTCGCGCCGGTGCTGGCCGAAGCCGAGTTTTCCTTCGAGTTCAGCGAGCCCGCCAGCCTGCCCAATCCGATGCTCGTTCTGCAGGACACCACCGTCGGCTACCCCGGCAGCGAAGGCGGCGCGGCGGTGCCCATCGTCCGCGGCATCCAGCGCTCGGTGCTGGCTGGCCAGCGCATCGGCATCCTGGGCGCCAACGGCCAAGGCAAATCGACCCTGGTCAAGACCATCGCCGGCGTGCTCGCACCGCTGGACGGGCAGCTCACCGAAGGCAAGGGCCTGCAGATCGGCTACTTCGCGCAGCAGGAGCTCGACGTGCTGCGACCCGACGACTCGCCGCTGGCCCACATGACCCGCCTCGCCCGCGACCTCGGCGCCACCGGGCGCCTGGGCAACCAGGCCACGCGCGAGCAAGACCTGCGCGGCTTCCTTGGCACCTTCAACTTCACCGGCGACCAGGTGTTTCAGGCCGTGGGCACCATGAGCGGCGGTGAGAAAGCGCGGCTCGTGCTCGCCATGATCGTGTGGCAACGGCCCAACCTCCTGCTGCTCGACGAACCCACCAACCACCTCGACCTCGCCACCCGCGAAGCGCTCGCCGTGGCCCTCAACGGCTTCGAAGGCACCGTCATGCTCGTCAGCCACGACCGCGCCCTGCTGCGCAGCGTGTGCGACGAGTTCTGGCTCGTCAGTCGCGGCGGCATCGAGCCCTTTGACGGCGACCTCGACGACTATCAGCGCTACCTGCTCGACGTGGCGCGGCAAGCCCGCGAGGCCATCCGTGACGCCGCGCGTGAGGCCTCCCGCGACAGCCGCGAGGCCGCCCGAGCCAAAGCCGCCGCATCCGCCACCGCCACGCCCGTTGCCACGGCGGCGCCCGCGCCCTCCGCCGCCGAAGCCCGCCGCCTGGACGCGCAGCGGCGCCAGCAGCGGCTGGAGCAACTGCGGCCCCTGCGCCGCGAGCTCGAACAGGTCGAAAAACGACTGGCTGAACTCGCCACCCGCAAAGCCTCGCTCGAAGCCGCCTTGTCGCGCCCCCTGTCACCCGCCGACATCGCCCAGGCCGGCCGCGACCTCAAGACCGTCAACGACGAGAACGACACCCTCGAACAACGCTGGCTTGAACTCGGCGAGGCCATCGAAGCGATCGGCCCGGCCTGACCGGGGGTGGGGGTGTCCGCCGCGGCGCGGCGCTACAGTGGGCGCCCGTCATTTCCTCAGGAAAGGAACCGCCCCGTGTCGATCCTCATCACCATCGTCATCGGCTTCATCGCCGGCCTCATCGCCCGCGCCATCAAACCCGGCAACGACAGCATGGGCTGGATCATGACCACCCTGCTGGGCATCGCCGGCTCCTTCGTCGCCAGTTACGGCGGCAGCGCCCTTGGCCTGTACGCCCCCGGCCAGGCCGCCAGCTTCATCGCCTCGGTCATCGGCGCCGTGCTGATCCTCATCGTCTGGGGCTTCGTGCGCAAAAGCTGACGCGGCCTCGGCGCCCCAAAACAAAAAGGCCCAAGTCTTGCGACTTGGGCCTCATGTTTTTTGGTAGGACGTGGCAGGCTCGAACTGCCGACCAACGGATTAAAAGTCCGCTGCTCTACCAACTGAGCTAACGTCCCACGCTTTCCGCGATGTCCTTTGCAGCACCCCGCGAAGCCTCAGATTATAGCGTGGTTTTTGGTGCCTTTTGAAGCCGGCTTCACTTTTTCCCCGGCGCCCCGCGCGATCGTGTCGATCACATGGCCGGCGGCGGCCATGCCGAAGGTGGCGGTGACGCTCACGAGTGAGCCGTAGCCGTGGCAGTTGAGGCTGCCATCGCCGCCGTCGAGCGCGCACGACGGATCGGGCGGCGCCACGGGCTCGCGGCTGAACACGCCAGTGACCCCCATGGCTCCGGCGCGCGGCGCACCGTGGTGCTTGCGCAGGCGGTAGCGCAGCTGCGCGAGAAGCGGGTCGTGGGTGATGTCGGCCAGATCGGCGAGCGCCACCGCTTCCGCGCGGCGCTTCCCGCCGGCCGCACCGACGCTGACGAAAGGCACGCCGTTCGCCACCGCCCAGGCGGCGAGCGCGGTCTTGGCGCGCACCTGATCGCAGGCGTCGATCAAGGCATCGGGGCGCTCGCCACCAAGCAGCGCGGGCCAGTTGTCGGGTGTCACGAAATCGTCGATGCACACGACGTCGGCCCGCGGGTGGATCGCCGCAATCCGGTCGCGCAGGGCCTCGGCCTTGGCCTGGCCGAGGGTGTCGCCCGTGGCCTGCAGCTGGCGGTTGATGTTGGACTCGCTCACGTGGTCGAGATCAATCAGCGTCAGGCGCCGCACACCGCTGCGCGCCAGGGCCTCGACCGCCCAGGAGCCCACGCCGCCGAGGCCGACCACCGCGACGTGAGCGTCAAAGACACGCTGCGCGCCCGCCACGCCAAACAGCCGCCGCAGCCCGCCGAAGCGGCGCTCGAAGGCGGCGTCGGTCTCGGTCACTCGCGCTCCAGCAGCCACATCTGGAAGCGGAAGCCCAGCCAGGCGCCCGCCACGATGGCCGCCACCGCCACCGCGCTCATGAGGCTCAGCGTCGACAGGCCAGACAGGCCCTGGCCGACGGTGCAACCCAGCGCGGTCACGCCGCCGGCGCCCATGCAGACGCCGCCCACCAGGTGCAGCGCGGTGTCGCGGGTGCCATTGAGCCCTTCCCAGCGGAAGCTGCGCTCCCACAGGGCGCACACCGCCGAGCCCACGACCACGCCGACCACCGTGACCACACCGAAGGTCAGGACCTTGGCGCGGTCGCTGTAGAACATCAGCCAGTCCAGCGTGGTGGCCATGGGCGCACTGAAGCTCAGGGATTCCATGCGCCCGGTGGTGCTGCCCAGGTACACGGCTTCGAGCGTCTCGGGGTGTTCGGCCACAAAGCCGAGGCGGCCGCTGACCCACCACATCGCCACGATGCACAAGCCAATGCCAGCGCCGGCGAGGAGGTTGTTGCCGGTGCGGAAGTCGCGCGAGGCGAGTGCCCAGCCGATCAGCGCCAGTCCCAGCGCCACGGCCGCCAGCGTGCCGGCGTCGCCACCGGCCGCCCGGTCCATCCAGCCGGCCAGCGTGGCCGCGCCGTCGAACTCCAGCACCGCGCGGTCCACCGTGTTCACCCGCCACACGCCAAACAAGCCGCGCAACGTCATGAACGCGGCCACGCCCATCACGACAAACACCACCAGCGCGCGCAGGCTGCCCGCGCCAATGCGCACCAGCGTCTTGCCGCCGCAGCCGGACGCGAGCACCATGCCGAAGCCGAACAGCAGCCCGCCCACCACCGCCGAGAGCCACATCACGCGCGGGCCGGTGTACAGCGCCGCGCCGGCGTCGATCCAGCCCAGCCAGACCAGCGCGTGAAACCCGATCGCCGCCACGCCGATGGCCATGACCCACATGCGCAGGCGGTTCAGGTCACCGAAGTTGAAGGCGTCACTCAGCGCGCCCATGGTGCAGAAATGGGTCCGCTGGCTGATAAAACCAAAGGCGACGGCGACGGCAAAGGCCGCCCACAGAACGGTGGTGTGCAGGGAGTCGAGGGCGGCAGCGTCCATGGCGCGCGATTGTAGGAGCGGCGGTCGTGGGACCGCCGCTGTCGGGTCTCCCGCGCGCGGGAACGGTCAGCGCAGGCGAGCGAGCCGCTCGCGGGCCGCGGCGGCGGCTTCCGATTGCGGGTAGCGCTTGATCAGGTCTTCCAGCGTGCGCCGCGCGCCGCGGGGATCCTTGAGTTCCACCTGGCTGTTGGCCATCGCCAGCATCGCCTCGGGGGCGCGGGCGTGGGTGCCGAACTCGTTGACCAGCCGCGTGTGGCTGACGATCGCGTCCTTGTAGGCGCGGTTGGCGTACTGCGCGTTGCCCAGCCAGTACAGGGCGGACGGGGTGTAGCCGCTGTTGGGGTGCTTGCGCAGGAACACGGTGTAGGCGGTGGCCGCGGCCTCGAACTCGGAGCGGCGCAGCGTGTCCATGGCGGCGTCGAACTCGCGCTTCTCGGCCGGCTGGGCGCTGAAGCTCAACCCGTCGAGCTCGACCTTCAGCGGCTCCACCTGGCGCAGGCGCTCGTCCAGCCCGACCTGCACGTCTTTCTGCGCCCGCTGCAGCTCCGCCACCTCACGCGCGAGCTGCTCGTTCTGGCCCCGCAGACGGGCGATTTCGGCGCGCAGCTGCTCGATCTGGTTGGCCAGATCGAGCAGGCCGCGGCGGGTCGTGGCTTCGCTCTCGGCCGCCGCGGCTTCCTGAGCCGCCCGGTTGGCGTCCACCTTCTGCCGCAGCTCGATGATGGCCTTGCGGGCCTCATCGTCGCCAAACAGCGCATGGGCGGACAGCGGCGCGAACGCCGCCATGGCCACGGTCAGCGCCGCCAGCGGCCCGCGCGGGAAGATCCAGTCGGTCAGGCGGGCCATGGCGTCGGTCCTCAGCGGTAGGTGATCTCGACGCGGCGGTTCTTGGAGAAGGCAGCTTCGTCGGCGCCGGCCTGGGCGGGCTTCTCCTCACCGAAGCTCACGGCCTCCATCTGCGACTCGCTCACGCCCAGCAGCGACAGCGAGCGACGCACGGCCTCGGCGCGCTTCTGGCCCAGCGCCAGGTTGTATTCGCGGCCGCCGCGCTCGTCGGTGTGGCCTTCCAGGCTGACGCGGGCGGTCTTGTTGGCGTTGAGGTAGCGGGCGTTGGCTTCCAGCGCGGCCGCAAACTGGCTCTTCACCTCAAAGCTGTCGTAGTCGAAGTAGATCACGCGCTGCAGGGCCTGGGGCTGCGCGCTGCCGGCGCCGGGGACCTGCACGCCGGCCACGCCGCGCTGGTCAACACCGCTGCCCTGGCCACCGGCACCGGCGGCGGTGCCGCTGCGGTCGGCGACGGGGACTTCGTCGAGCTTGACGTTGGAGCCGCAGGCGGCCAGCAGCGCGGCGGTGGAGAGGGCGACGGACAGGCCGGCCCAGCGGCGGAGGGTGGAGCGGGTGTGGGTCATGGTGACGTTACCTAGGGTTGAAAAAGCGGGGGATACGAAAGCGGTAGATACGAAAACAACCAAGATCAGCGCAGGAACGGGCCCCACTCGGGCTCGCGGATGTCGCCCTGCGAGCCGGCCAGGCGGGTCTTGATGCGACCGTCGACCGTGGTGGTCATGAGCGCTTCCTGGCCTTTGTCGCGGGTGGCGTAAATGATCAGTCGGCTGTTGGGCGAGAAGCTGGGACTCTCGTCGGCCGAAGTGTCGGTGATGGCGCTGACCGCGCCACTGGCGAGGTCCATCACGTGCAGGCGGAAAGCGCCGCCCACGCGGGACACATAAGCGAGCCACCGGCCGTCGGGGCTGGGCGCGGGGGAGATGTTGTAGTTGCCGCTGAAGCTCAGGCGCTGCGCGTTGGCGCCCCCGGCGTCCATGCGGTAGATCTGCGGCGAGCCGCCCCGGTCGCTGACAAAAAAGATCGACTTGCCGTCAGCGCTGAACACCGGCTCGGTGTCGATGCTGCCGCTGTTGGTCAGGCGCCGCGGCTCGCCACCGCCCGCGTCCATCGCGTAGATCTGCGCGTTGCCCGAGATCGAGAGCGTGGCCACCACGGTGCGGCCGTCGGGCGACCAGCTCGGTGCGCTGTTGGAGCCGCGGAAGTTGGCCAGCAGGCGGCGGCGCCCGGTCGCCACGTCGTGGGCATAGATCACCGGCTTGCGCGCCTCGAACGACACATAGGCCAGCTGCCCGCCGTTGGGCGCCCAGCTCGGAGAGATGATGGGCTCGGGGCTGGTGAGGGCGGCGCGGGCGTTTTCGCCGTCGGCGTCGGCCACCCACAGGTGATGGCGGTTGGCCGACTTGGTCACGTAGGCGATGCGCGTGGAGAACACGCCTTTGTCGCCGGTGAGCTTTTCATAGACGTAGTCGGCGATGCGGTGCGCAGCCAGGCGCAGATCGGCGGCCGACACGGGGTAGCTCAGACCACCGAGGTCCTGGGCACGCACCACGTCCCACAGGCGGAAGCGCACGTCGAAACGGCCGTCGGCCAGCCGCATCACGCTGCCGGTGAGCAGGGAGTCGGTGCCGCGCTCGCGCCACGGCGCGAGGTCGGGGCGGGAGGTTTCATCGAGGCCGCCGCCGACCGGTTCGACAAACCGGAACTGGCCGCTGCGCTCCAGGTCGGCGCGCACGATGGCCGCGATGTTTTCGCTGGCCACGTCGTTGCCGCGAAACGCCACCACGGAAAACGGAAACTGGGTCAGCCCAACACCGGCCACCTCGACGCGGAACTGCGCGTGGGCAGGCGCGAGGGGCCAGGAAAGCAGCGGCAGACTCGACAGCAGGCCCACGGCTCGGCGGCGCGCCAGGGATGCCGTCGCGGCAGGGCGGATCGAAAGGGTCATGTGGAGGTTGTCGGGCCGGAAAAACGGCGGAACGAGGGCCGGCGGCGACCGGTCGATAATACCGGACGCGCCACACACACCCGTGACAAGATGTGCGCGCGGCCCTGTGCCACTGCGGCTCACTGACCCGCGGCGGCGCGCCGAGTTCCCGGGCCCGATCCCGACCCACCGATTTTTTCGCCTGCGTGTCCGAACCCTCCCCCGCCTCCGACGCCGCACCGGTCGCCCCCGCGCCCCCGCGCGGCACGCTGTCGCAGCGGCTGCGCCGCGTCTGGCCCTACTTCCGCGGCGCCCGGCCGGGCATCGTCATCGCCGCACTCGCCACGGTGATCGGCGCGCTCACCGAGCCGGCGATCCCGGCGCTGCTGCAAGGTCTGCTCGACAAAGGCTTCAGCGCGGGGCAGGTGCCTTTGTGGATGGTGCCGGTGGCGCTCATCGGTCTGTTCGCCGTGCGCGGCATGGCCACCTTCGTGGCGCAGTACGCCCTGGCCTACACCGCCAACATCGGCGTGCTCAACCTGCGCCGGGCCATGTTCGCCAAGCTCAACGACGCCGAGCTCACCCTGTTCGCCCGGCAAAGCGCGAGCAAGCTGTCGAACACGCTGGTGTACGAGGTGCAGAACGGCTCGCAGCAGCTGGTGTCGGCCTTCCTCACCCTGGCCAAGGACAGCCTCACCGTGCTCGCCCTCATGGGCTACCTGCTGTGGTTGAACTGGAAGCTCACGCTGATCGTGCTGGCGGTGTTTCCCGGGCTGATTCTCATCATGCGCGTGCTCTCCAAGCGCCTGTACCGGCTCACGCGCGCCAGCCAGGAGGCGACCGACGCGCTGGCCTACGTGGTCGAAGAAAACGCGCTGGCCCACCGCATGATTCGGCTGCACGGCGCGCAGGCGCAGCAGGCCGAGCGGTTCGACGGTCTGTCGGTAGCCCTGCGACGACTGGCCCTGAAGTCCACGGTCGCCATGGCCGCGATGACGCCACTCACCCAGATCCTCGCCGCCACCGCCCTGTCGGCCGTGATCGCGGTGGCCCTGTGGCAAAGCACCACCAGCGGCGTGACCGTCGGCAACTTCGTCGGCTTCGTGACCGCGATGCTGATGCTGATCACGCCCATCCGCCACCTCGCCGAAATCACCGCGCCCATCACCCGCGGACTCGCCGCGCTGGAGCGCGGGCTGGAACTGATCGAGCAGACGCCGGAACAGACCGGCGGCGCCCACCGCGCCGACCGGGCGCGCGGCGCCATCGCCTGGGAGACGGTGTGGGTGCGCTACCCCGAGCGCGAGGGCGACCCGACCGCCACGCGGGCCGCGGCCCTGCGCGGGGTGTCGCTGCGCATCGAGCCGGGCGAGGTGGTGGCCTTTGTCGGGCCGTCGGGATCGGGCAAAACCACCCTGGTCAACACCCTGCCCCGCTTCGTGGACGTCGCGGAAGGCCGCGCCACGCTCGACGGCGTGGCCCTGCCCGAGTGGGACCTGGCCAGCCTGCGCCGGCAGTTTGCCCTGGTCAGCCAGGACGTGGTCATGCTCAACGACACGCTCGCCGCCAACGTGGCCCTGGGCGACAGCGCCTCCGCCGTCGACGAAGCACGGGTGCGCGCCGCGCTGGCGTCGGCCAACCTCGGCGATCTGGTCCAGCGCCTGCCGCAGGGCATCCACACGCCGGTGGGGCACAACGCGGCCGAACTCTCCGGCGGCCAGCGCCAGCGGCTCGCCATCGCGCGGGCGATCTACAAGGACGCGCCGGTGCTGATCCTCGACGAAGCGACGTCCGCGCTGGACAACGAAAGCGAGCGCCTCGTGCAGGACGCGCTCGCCCGGCTCATGACCGGCCGCACCACCCTGGTGATCGCCCACCGTCTCTCCACCATCGAACACGCCGACCGCGTGGTCGTGCTGGCCGACGGCCGCATCGCCGAACAGGGCACCCACCGCGACCTGATCGCCGCCGATGGCCTCTACGCCCGCCTGCACGCGCAGGGCATGCGACCCGAGGTGTAAGCGGGCGAAGAGGCTCCACCCAGAACACCGCGGAACCGGCTTTGCCGGGCCGCAGGTGTTGCCCCTGGGGGAGGCGCCGCAGGCGCTTCGGGGGGGACCCTAGAGCAACACGATGTCGTACTGTTCCTGCGTCATCGTGCTCTCGCTCTGCAGCGAGATGGGCTTGCCGATGAAGTCGGACAGCCCGGCCAGGTGGGCCCGCTCCTCGTCCAGGAACAGCTCCACCACCTTGGGCGAGGCCACCACGCGGAACTCGCGTGGGCTGAAGGCCCGCGCTTCGCGCAGGATCTCACGCAGGATGTCATAGCACACGCTGCGCGCTGTCTTGACCGAGCCCTTGCCGCTGCAGGCTTCGCAGGGCTCGCACAGCATGTGGGCCAATGACTCGCGCGTGCGCTTGCGGGTCATCTCCACCAGACCGAGCTGCGAGAAGCCACCGGTCATGGTCTTCACCCGGTCGCGCGCGAGCTGCTTGCGGAACTCGGCCAACACCGCCTCCCGGTGGTCCTCCCGGGTCATGTCGATGAAGTCGACGATGACGATGCCGCCGAGGTTGCGCAGGCGCAGTTGCCGCGCGATGGCCTGCGACGCTTCCAGGTTGGTGCGGAAGACGGTGTCGTCGAAATTGCGCGCACCGACGAAGCCGCCCGTGTTCACATCCACGGTGGTGAGGGCCTCCGTCTGGTCGATCACGAGGTAGCCACCCGACTTCAAGTCAACCCGCCGGCTCAGCGCCTTCGCGATGTCCTCGTCGATGTGGAACAGGTCGAAGATCGGGCGCTCGCCGGCGTAGTGCTGCAGTTTGGCCACGGTGTCCGGCATGAACTCGCTGGCGAAGGCGGTGAGCAGACCGTGTTGCTCGCGGGAGTCGATGCGGATGCTGGCGGTCTGCGCGCCCACCAGGTCGCGCAGCACGCGCTGCATCAGGTTGAGGTCTTCATGCAGCAAGGTGGCGGGGGGCTGGCGGGCGGCGGCGTCGCGGATCCGGGTCCAGGTCTTGCGCAGGTAGGCCACGTCGTCGCGCAGTTCGTCGTCGCTCGCATCTTCTGCGTTGGTGCGCAGGATGAAGCCACCCGCCGGGCTTCCATCGGGCAACGCCGTCAGGCTCTGCAGACGCTGGCGCAGCGCCTCTCGCTGGGCCGGCGGAATCTTCTGCGACACACCGATGTGGTTGTCCTGCGGCAGGAACACCAGCAGCCGACCAGCGATGCTGATCTGCGCCGTCAGGCGCGCGCCCTTGGTGCCGATCGGGTCCTTCAGCACCTGGACCATCAAGGCCTGCCCCTCGAATATCTGCCGCTCGATCGGCAGCACCGGGTTGGGCACCAGCACCTTCGCGCCCGCGTCGCCGCCCTCGGCCGCCTGCTGGCGCTGGGGCGCGTGCTTCGCCGCGATGTTGGGCATCAGGTCCGCCACGTGCAGAAACGCCGCTCGGTCCAGACCGATGTCGATGAAGGCCGATTGCATGCCGGGCAGCACGCGCGACACCTTGCCCAGGTAAATGTTGCCCACCAGGCCGCGCTCGAGCGTGCGCTCCAGGTGCACTTCCTGGACCGCGCCCTGCTCCACCACGGCCACACGGGTTTCCTGCGGAGACCAGTTGATGAGGATGTCCTGCGTCATGGGTGCCTGGGGTCAAGGGTCAGTGGGTTCGTCATCAATAAAGGGCCAGCCCCGCGGCACGCAACAGCGCCGCCGTCTCGTGCGCGGGCAAGCCAACGATGCCGGTGTGGCTGCCGGTGATGCGGCTCACCCACAGACCGGCTTGTCCCTGGATGGCGTAGGCCCCGGCCTTGCCCATGGGCTCTCCGCCCTCAACGTAGCGGCGGATCTGAGCGGCGCTGAGCGGCGCGAAGGTCACGGTGGAGACGCTGAGCGCGGTCCAGCGCCGCCGTCCGAGGCCCACACCCAAGGCGGTCAGCACCCGATGGGTGCGGCCGGACAACGCGGCCAACATGGCCCGCGCCTCGGCGGCATCCGCCGGTTTGCCCAGGATGCGGCGCCCCAGCGCCACCGTCGTATCGGCGCACAGCACCGGCGCGGCGGGCAGCCCGCGCCGGGCCCAACGCGCCATCGCGGCCTCCAGCTTGAGCGCGGTGACCCGCCGCACATAGACCGCCGGCGCCTCCGACCCGCGCACCGCCTCCAGCGACTCCACATCCTCGTCGTCATCGGGCAGCAACAACTCAGGCCGCACGCCCCACTGCTGCAACAAATCCCGCCGACGCGGACTCTGCGAGGCCAGGTAGATCCACGCGCCACCGCCGGGCCGCCCCAAGGTGGCGCGCCCCCCCGCTGGGGGCAGCGACCCGCGCAGCGGGGACGCGTGGGCAGTCTTGGTCGTCATTCGCGGTGGTACGGGTGGTTGGCGTTGATGGACCAGGCGCGGTAGAGCTGCTCGATCAGCAGCACGCGCACCATCGCGTGCGGCAGCGTGAGGTCGGAGAGGCGCATCCGCTGGTGGGCGCCATCCCGGAAGGCCGGCTCCAGGCCATCGGGACCGCCAATCACCAGGGCCACATCGTCGCCGCCGAGTTGCCACTGCCTCAGTTGCTGGGCCAGCGCCTGGGTGGTCACCGGCGTGCCCCGCTCGTCGAGCGCGACCACACGGGCACCGCGCGGCACCGCGGCTTCAATGCGCTGCCGCTCGGCAGCCCAGAGGGTTTCCACGGTTTTGGAGCCACGCGGTTCGGTTTTGACCGCCTTGAGCTCGACCCGCAGGTCGGGGGGGAAGCGCTTGGCGTAATCGTCGTAGGCGGTCTGCGCCCAGTCGGGCACCTTCTGCCCGACCGCGACGATCACCAGCTTCATGCCCGGGACTTGCCGGCCGCCGGCTTGGCCGAGGCCTGGCGCGAGGGCGCCTTCGCGGGCGCGGCGGCCTTCGCAGCGGGTTTGGCGGCTGATTTCGCGGCAGGCTTCTTCGCAGCCACCTTCTTCGCCGTCGGCGCACCCACCACGACTTTCGGCAACGCCGCGCGAGGCTTTTTGGCGGGGGCCTTCGCCGCTGACTTGGCGGGTGCCCTGGTTACGGTTTTGGCCGCGGCCTTGGCGGCTGACTTCGCGGGAGCGGCTGAACGGGCGGGTCGCTGGGCGGTCGCCTTCGCGGTCGGCTTCGTCGCCTTGACCGCGGCTTTGGCGGCGGCCTTGGCGGCGGTGGACTTCGCTTCGGACGGGGTGAGGGACTTGGCAGCGGTCTTCGCGGCCGTCTTGCTCGCCACCTTGCTCGCCGTCTTGGCCGGCGCTTTGGCCTCGGTGCCCGCCGCGGCGCGGGGGGCGGGCGCGGCCTTGGCCGGCGCCTTCAGACGCACGGGCTTGGCACCCCAGATCTCCTCCAGGCGGTAGTACTGGCGAATCACCGGCTGCATCACGTGGGCCACCGCCTGGCCGCAGTCCACGATGATCCATTCGCCGTTGTCCTCACCCTCCACGCGGGGCTTGTCGAAGCCGGCCTCACGCACCGCGTCCACCACGCTGGCGGCCAGCGCCTTGGTCTGTCGGTTGGAGGTGCCACTGGCCACAATCACCCGCTCGAACAGCGGGGACAGGGCCTCGGTGTTGAACACCACGATGTCTTGACCCTTCACATCCTCCAGCCCCTCGACGATGGCTCGTTGCAGTTTCTGGATGTCTTTCTTGGCGGCGGTGTCGCTGGTCATGAAGGGTTCTGGTAGAGGTGGTGTTGCGAAATATAGCCTGCGACCGCGGGTGGCACCAGTTCGCGCAGGGCCGCGGCACGCGAGGCGGGATCGGCGAGGCGCGCGCGGATCGCGGTGGCGCTGAGGTCGGAGAGGGTGAGGCTCAGGCGCGCGGGCGGCGCGCCGAGGTCGTCTGTGGGGGGCATGGCAGGGACACCGGCGCGGCCAGCGACCGCCACCGTGGCCAAGGCCCGGATGTCGCCGGGGCGGCGCCAGCCGGCGAAACCGCGCCACTGGTCCTCGCCGATCACGAGGAACCACTCGGCCGCCGGGTGCTCCCTGCGCAAGGCTTCCAGCGTGTCCACGGTGTAGCTCGGGCCCGGACGGCGCATCTCCCGGTCGTCGAGAGACACCCCGGGCAAGTCGCCGAAGGCGGCTGCGCACAAAGCCAAGCGGTGGGTTGCGGGGGTCAGGGTGCGTGTCTTGTGCCAGGCGTCGCCGGTCGGGATGATGAGCAGACTGTCCAGGCGCAGCTGGGCCAGGGCGGCGCGCGCCACGGCCACGTGGGCGTGGTGCGGCGGGTCGAACGCGCCGCCGTAGATCCCCAGGCGCGCGCGGGCCCCGGCGATCGGATCGCCCATCAGGCCCAGTCCCGAGGCACGAGGAAGTGGCTGTACAGGCGGGCCTCCGGGCTGCCGGGCTGCGGCCGGCGGTTGTACGCCCAACTCACCAGCGGCGGCATCGACAACAAAATCGACTCGCTGCGCCCGCCCGACTGCAGGCCGAAATGCGTACCACGGTCCCACACGAGGTTGAACTCGACATAGCGGCCACGGCGGTAGAGCTGGAAGCTGCGCTCGCGCTCGCCCCAGGCCATGTCCTTGCGCCGGTCCACGATCGGCAGGTACGCATCCAGAAAGGCGTTGCCCACCGCACGCAGCATGGCGAAGCTGCCCTCGAAGCCGAACTCCGCGAAATCGTCGAAGAAAACGCCCCCGATGCCGCGCTGTTCCTGGCGGTGCTTCAGGTGGAAATACTCGTCGCACCAGCGCTTGAACCGGGGGTACTTGTCCACGCCAAACGGATCGAGCGCGGCCTTGCAGGTGCGGTGGAAATGGACCGCGTCTTCTTCAAACGGGTAATAGGGCGTGAGGTCCATGCCGCCGCCAAACCAACACACGGGCGCGCCACCGGCCGGGGTGGCGGCGATCATGCGCACGTTCATGTGCACGGTGGGCACATAGGGGTTGCGGGGGTGAAAGACCAGCGAGACGCCCATCGCCTCGAACGGCGCTCCGGCGAGCTCGGGGCGGTGCTGCGTGGCCGACGGCGGCAGACGGGGGCCGGTCACGTGGGAGAAGCCGCAGCCCGCGCGTTCAAACACCGGGCCATCTTCCAGGATCTGCGTGATGCCATTGCCTTGCAGGGTCTCGCCCGGCGGCTTGCGCCAGCGGTCGACCACGAAACTGCCGCCATCGACCATGGCCACGGTCGAGGTGATGCGGTCCTGCAGACCGGTGAGATAATCGCGCACCTGCGCGACGGGGTTTTTGCTGCTCATGGTCACACCGTATCGGCCTTCACCGGTTTGGGCAAGGGTTGCACAGGGCTGGCCTGGTCGGCCCGCAGGCCGCGCACGCCCTCGTAGGCCGCGGCGATCCGCGGGTAATCGAGCGCCGGATCCCCCGTGAGGGACAGGAACTGTGTCAGGTCCACCGTCTTGCGTCCGTAGTCCAGCCGCACACAGGCCAGGGGGACCGATGCACCGCAGGCGACCTGATAGAAGCCGCTGCGCCAGCCGGGCGTGCGGCGGCGGGTGCCCTCGGGCGACAGGCCAAGCCAGAGCAGCCCATCGGCCGCCCGCGCCTCGTCGAAGGCGGCGACCATCTCGCCGACCGCGCCACGCGGGGAGTGCCGCACCAGCGGCATGCCGCCGAGCCAGCGCATCCACCGCCCCAGCAGGGGCACGCGGAACAGGCTGTCCTTGCCCCACCAGCGCGCGGGCACGCCAATGGCCCACTTCGCCAGCACCATGACGATGAAGTCCCAGTTGCTGGTGTGCGGGTACACGATGGCCACGCCCTGGCGGGTCGGGAAACCGTCGAACGCCACCCGCCAGCCGATCAGGCGCAGCGCCGCCACCGCCAGACGCGAGCCGCGAAAACGCACGGGTCGGCTGGCCGGGAGCGTGTCCCGGGTCGGTGACTCGTTCATCCCAGCGCGCGGTGGCCGATGTCGCGGCGGCACTGCATGCCGTCGAACGCGATCCCGTCGAGCGCGGCGTAAGCCCGCGCCCGCGCGCCCGACACGCTGTCGGCCAGCGCCGTGACACACAGCACCCGCCCGCCGCTGACCACCACCGCGCCATCGCGCTCGGCGGTGCCGGCGTGGAACACCATGCAGTCTTGCTGGTCGGGCGGTAGCCCGGTGATCGCGTCGCCCTTGCGCGGATCGAGCGGATACCCGGCCGCCGCCATCACCACGCCCAGCGCCACGCGCGGGTCCCAATCGAGATGCACCCGGTCCAACTCGCCGCGCGTCGCCGCCAGCAGTACCTCGGCCAGGTTGCTGCGCAGCCGCATCATGATCGGCTGCGTCTCCGGGTCGCCCATGCGGCAGTTGAACTCCAGTGTCTTGACCGCCCCATCGGGGGTGATCATCAGGCCGGCGTAAAGAAACCCGGTGTACGGGATGCCGTCGGCCTTCATGCCGCGCAGCGTGGGCAGGATCACCTCCTCCATTGCCCGGCGGTGCACGGCCGGGGTGACCACCGGGGCCGGCGAATACGCGCCCATGCCTCCGGTGTTGGGGCCCTGATCGCCGTCCTTCAGGCGCTTGTGGTCCTGGCTGGTGGCCAGCGCGAGCGCATGCTCCCCGTCGCACAGCACGATGAAACTGGCTTCTTCGCCGGCCAGGAATTCCTCGATGACCACTCGCGCCCCGCCCTCGTTGTGGGCGACACCGAGCTTGTTGTCCAGCAGCATGAAGTCGATCGCCTCGTGCGCCTCGGCCAGCGTCATCGCGACCACCACGCCCTTGCCCGCGGCGAGCCCGTCGGCCTTGACGACGATGGGCGCGCCCTGCGCATCGACATAGGCGTGGGCCAGCGCCGCATCGGTGAAGGTGTCGTAGGCGGCGGTGGGAATGCCGTGCCGCTTCATGAAAGCCTTGCTGAACGCCTTGGAGCTCTCCAGCTGGGCGGCCTGCTGCGTCGGCCCGAAGATCGGCAGCCCGTGGGCGCGGAACTCGTCCACCACCCCGGCGGCCAGCGGCGCCTCGGGGCCCACCACCGTGAGCGCGACGCCGTTGGCCTGCGCCCACGCACGCAGCGCCGCCTTGTCGGTGATCGGGAGATTGATCAACTCGGCGTCGCGCGCCGTGCCGGCATTGCCCGGCGCCACGAAAACCTGCTCCACCCCCTCCGACTGCTTCAGCCGCCAGGCCAACGCATGCTCACGGCCACCGCCGCCAATCACCAAGACTTTCACATCGTTCTCCAGAAAAGCCGCCGCGCGCGCGAGGCGTTCAACCGAGGCGGCCGCAGAACCGGCTTCGCCGGGCTGCCGGCCGCTCCCCCTCGGGGGGTGACGCCGCAAGGCGGCGCGGGGGGATCAGATCTCTGCGTTGTGGAAGACGTTCTGCACGTCGTCCAGGTCTTCCAGCACGTCCAGCAGCTTCTGCATGCGGGCCGCATCGTCGCCGGTCAGGGCCACCGTGTTTTCGGCGCGCATCGTCACCTCGGCGATGTCCGGCTTGAGGCCCTTGGCTTCCAGTGCGTTCTTCACCGCCTCGAAGTCGCCTGGTGCGGTCAGCACCTCGATCGCGCCATCGTCGTCGGTGATCACGTCCTCCGCGCCCGCCTCCAGCGCCACCTCCATGACCGCGTCTTCCGAGGTGCCGGGCGCAAACACGAGCTGCCCGCAGTGCTTGAACTGGAAAGCCACCGAGCCGTCGGTGCCGAGGTTGCCCCCGTGCTTGCTGAAGGCATGGCGCACTTCAGCCACGGTGCGCACCCGGTTGTCGGTCATGGTGTCCACGATGATGGCCGCACCGGCAATGCCGTAACCCTCGTAGCGGATTTCCTCGTAGCTCACGCCGTCCAGGTTGCCGGTGGCCTTGTCAACGTTGCGCTTGATGTTGTCGGCCGGCATGTTGGCCGCCTTGGCCTTGTCGATCGCCAGGCGAAGCCGCGGATTCATCGTCGGGTCACCGCCGCCGCTGCGCGCGGCCACGATGATTTCACGGGTCAGGCGCGTCCAGATGCGCCCGCGCTTCTCGTCCTGGCGACCCTTGCGATGCTGGATGTTCGCCCATTTGCTGTGTCCGGCCACGAAAACGTCCTCTTGCCCGTTGGGCTTTGATCTAATAAGCCCACGATTTTACGTTTCCACCGCCCCGAGGGACCCGCCATGGCCGAACCGCAGCCGATTGCCCGCAACGCCACCACCACCTGCCACCTGCTCCCCGGGCTGGCCAACCGCCATGGCCTGATCACCGGCGCCACCGGCACCGGCAAGACCGTCACCCTGCAAAAGCTCGCCGAATCGTTTTCGGCCATCGGCGTGCCGGTGTTCATGGCCGACGTGAAGGGCGACCTCACCGGCATCAGCCAGCCTGGACGCATCGGGGAGAAGATGGCCGGCATCCTGCGCGACCGCGGCATCGAGCTGCCGGCGCCGGTGCAGTGTCCGGTCACGCTGTGGGACGTGTTCGGCGAGCAGGGCCATCCGGTGCGCGCCACGGTGAGCGACATGGGTCCGCTGCTGCTGGCCCGCATGCTCGACCTCAATGACACGCAGACCGGCGTGCTCAACCTGATCTTCAAGATCGCCGACGACAACGGCCTGCTGCTCCTTGACATGAAGGACTTGCGGGCCATGCTGCAGCACGTCGGGGACAACGCCAAGCAATTCACCACCGCCTACGGCAACATCAGCGCCGCGTCGATCGGTGCGATCCAGCGGGGCTTGATGCAGATCGAACAGCAGGGCGGGGACCGCTTCTTCGGCGAGCCGATGCTCGACATCCACGACTTCATGCAGACCGTGGGCGGGCGCGGGGTGATCAACATCCTGGCGGCCGACAAGCTGCTCAACGCACCACGCCTGTACGCCACCTTTCTGCTCTGGATGCTGTCCGAGCTGTTCGAAACCCTCCCGGAGATCGGCGACCCGGACAAACCCAAGCTGGTGTTCTTTTTCGACGAGGCCCACCTGCTGTTCAACGACGCGCCGAAGGTGCTGATCGAACGCATCGAACTGGTGGTCCGCCTCGTGCGTTCCAAGGGTGTCGGGGTGTATTTCGTGACGCAGAACCCGCTGGACATTCCCGACACGGTGCTCGGGCAGCTGGGCAACCGCGTACAGCACGCCCTGCGGGCGTTCACCCCGCGCGACCAGAAGGCCGTGAAGTCCACCGCCCAGACCATGCGTCCCAAAGCCGGCCTGGACATCGAGGCCGCGATCACCGAACTCGCCGTCGGCGAGGCCCTGGTCAGCCTGCTGGACGCCAAAGGTCGCCCGAGCGAGACCGAGCGCGTGTTCGTGCTGCCCCCCGGCAGCCAGATCGGTCCCATCACGCCCGATCAGCGCCAGCTGCTGCTGCGCGACTCGCTGGTCAGCGGCACGTACGAAAAGGTCGTCGACCGCGAGAGCGCCTACGAGATGTTCCAGGCCCACGCCGGACAGCGCGGCGCCGCCGACGAGGCAGCGGCCGACGGCGCGCCGCGTCAGCCCCGCATCCCGGGTGCGCCCGCCGAACCGGCGGCCGATGCCGCGGGCGGCGGGCTCGGCGGCATGCTCAATGAGGCCCTGTTCGGTCGGACCGGCCCGCGGGGCGGGCAGTACGACGGCCTCGTCCAAACGATGGCCAAGACCGCGGCGCGCACCGTCGCCAGCAGCCTGGGGCGCCAGCTCGTGCGAGGCGTCCTCGGCGGCCTGCTCGGCGGCAAACGCCGGTGAAGGCGCCGACCGTGGCCGCCACCCTCGCCGCCGTGCTCGCGGCCGGCCTGCTTGCCGCCCAGCTGGGCGCACTCAGCGGTTCGCCGCCGAACGACCTGGGTGTGCGCGACGGGCTGCTGAAGCCACCGTCCACCACCCGCAACAGCGTCAGCAGCCAGGCCGAACGCCATTCCGGACACCCGCAGCGCGACTACGCCACCATCGCCCCCCTGCCCTTCAAGCCCGGCGGCGCCTCGGCCAGCCTCGCCGCGCTCGACGCCGCCTTGAGCGAGGTGCCGGGCCTCACGCCGGTGACCCGCGCGCCAGACTACCGGCGGCTGGAGGCGCGCACACGGTGGCTGGCGTTCGTCGATGACGTGGAATTCTGGGCCGACCCCTCAGCGGGCGTGATTCATGTGAGAAGCGCCAGCCGCCTGGGGCGCGAGGATTTCGGCGCAAACCGCGAGCGTGTGGAGGCAATCCGCGCGGCCTACGCCCGCCAGCCCTGATTCACCGCCCCGGCAACACGGTCGCCGGGGCCGCCTCGAGTCGTCGCCACGGAAAACACAAAACCCCGCCGAGGCGGGGTTTTGTCTGGCAAGCCCGGCGGGGTCTCAGACCTCGGTGGCTTCCTCTGGCTTGGCTTTGCCTTCCTTCTTCGGCAGCGGCTGGATGTCGAGGTCCACGTCGTGGATCTCCTTGCCGTCCTCGCCGGTCTTGGTCACCAGATCCACGGTCAGACGGCCGCCCTCGGTCAGACGACCGAACAGGAGTTCGTCGGCCAGCGCACGGCGGATCGTGTCCTGGATGAGGCGCTGCATCGGTCGCGCGCCCATCAGCGGATCGAAGCCCTTCTTGGCCAGGTGCTGGCGCAGCTGGTCGGTGAACGTGACCTCCACCTTCTTCTCGGCCAGCTGCTGCTCGAGTTGCAGCAGGAACTTGTCGACCACACGCAGGATGATCTGCTCGTCCAGCGGCTTGAAGTTGACGATGGCGTCCAGCCGGTTGCGGAACTCCGGCGTGAACAGCCGCTTGATGTCGGCCATCTCATCGCCGGCCACCCGCGGATTGGTGAAGCCGATGGTCGCCTTGTTCATGGTCTCAGCGCCCGCATTGGTGGTCATGATGATGATCACGTTGCGGAAATCGGCCTTGCGCCCGTTGTTGTCGGTCAGCGTGCCGTGGTCCATGACCTGCAGCAACACGTTGAAGATGTCCGGGTGCGCCTTCTCGATCTCGTCGAGGAGCAGCACCGCGTGCGGCTTCTTCGTGATGGCCTCGGTCAACAGGCCGCCCTGGTCGAAACCCACATAGCCGGGCGGCGCACCGATCAACCGGCTCACCGCGTGGCGCTCCATGTACTCGGACATGTCGAAGCGGATCAGCTCGATGCCCATGATGTAGGCGAGCTGCTTGGCGGCTTCGGTCTTGCCCACGCCGGTTGGTCCGCTGAACAGGAATGCGCCGATGGGTTTGTCCGCCTTGCCCAGGCCGGACCGAGCCATCTTTACGCTGGCCGCCAGCACCTCCAGCGCCTTGTCTTGGCCGAACACCACGCTCTTGAGGTCGCGCTCCAGCGTCTGCAGCTTGCTGCGGTCGTCGTTGGACACGTTCGCCGGCGGAATGCGGGCGATCTTCGCCACGATTTCCTCAACCTCGACCTTGCCGATGGTCTTCTTGCGCTTGCTCGGCGCCAGGATGCGCTGGGCCGCGCCAGCCTCGTCAATGACGTCAATGGCCTTGTCGGGCAAATGCCGGTCGTTGATGTACTTGGCCGACAGCTCGGCTGCGGCCTGCAGCGCGGCCACGGCGTACTTGACGTTGTGGTGCTCCTCGAATCGGGACTTCAGGCCCTTGAGGATGTCCACCGTCTGCTCCACGGTCGGCTCAACCACGTCCACCTTCTGGAAACGCCGGGACAGGGCCGCGTCCTTCTCGAAAATGCCGCGGTACTCGGTGAAGGTGGTCGCACCGATGCACTTGAGCTGCCCGCTGGACAGCGCCGGCTTGAGCAGGTTGGAGGCGTCCAGCGTGCCGCCGGAGGCGGCGCCGGCACCGATGAGGGTGTGAATCTCGTCGATGAACAGGATCGCGTTGGGCTTGTCCTTGAGCGACTTGAGCACGCCCTTGAGGCGCTGCTCGAAGTCGCCGCGGTACTTGGTTCCGGCCAGCAGGGCACCCATGTCGAGGGAGTAGACCGCCGACTCGGCCAGGATTTCCGGCACGTCGCCCTGCGTGATGCGCCAGGCGAGGCCTTCGGCAATCGCGGTCTTGCCCACGCCGGCTTCCCCCACCAGCAACGGGTTGTTCTTGCGGCGGCGGCACAGGATCTGGATCACGCGCTCGACCTCGTACTCCCGCCCGATCAAGGGGTCGATCTTGCCGTCTTTGGCCGCCTGGTTGAGGTTCTGGGTGAACTGCTCCAGCGGCGACTGCTTCTCGTTGCCCTTGGCCTCGGTCCCCTGCTCTTCGTTCTCTGCCGCGCTGTCACCGGGCTTGGAAGCCTCGGGGGGATCGCTCTTGCGGATGCCGTGGGCGATGAAGTTGACCACGTCGAGACGGGTCACACCCTGCTGGTGGAGGTAGTAGACCGCGTGCGAGTCCTTCTCGCCGAAGATCGCGACCAGCACGTTGGCGCCGGTGACTTCCTTCTTGCCGTTGCCGGTGGACTGCACGTGCATGATCGCGCGCTGGATCACGCGCTGGAAGCCCAGCGTGGGCTGGGTGTCGACCTCGTCGGTGCCGGCGACCTGGGGCGTGTTGTCCTTGATGAAGTTGGTCAGGGACTTGCGCAGGTCGTCGATGTTGGCAGAGCAGGCGCGCAACACCTCAGCGGCGCTGGGGTTGTCCAGCAGCGCCAGCAGCAGGTGCTCCACGGTGATGAATTCGTGCCGCTGCTGCCGGGCCTCGACAAAGGCCATGTGGAGGCTGACTTCAAGTTCTTGGGCAATCATGGGCACTTCCTTGGGCTGGGGTCGGGATTCGGTGTTCGGTGATCACCAATGGTGTCGCATGTGGGGCGGCTGGTGGCTTATTCAACCGGTTCGCTCAGGCATTGCAGCGGATGACCCGCCGCCCGGGCCGCCTGCAGCACCTGGTCGACCTTGGTGCTGGCGACGTCGCGCGAGTACACACCGCAGATGCCTTTGCCCTCGAGGTGAATCTTGAGCATGATCTGCGTCGCTGTCTCGCGGTCTTTGCTGAAGAATTCCTGAATGATGTGCACGACGAACTCCATCGGGGTGTAGTCGTCGTTGAGCAGCACCACCTGATACATCTGCGGCGGCTGTACGCGCTGCGTCCGGCGCTCCAGCACGACCGCGTCGTCGGTGCCCGCGTCCGGCGGCGTGACCGGCTTGTTCGGGGGGGTGGGAGTCTGGGAAGCCATGAACCCATTCTAGCGGCGCGCCCCCCGCTGCGCAGGCCGGGGAAATAGCCCCCAGGGCCTGCGTGCCGGGACGGACGGAACCGCTGGAGCGCACGGAGTTCATGGCCTCATTGTGAAGCGCGCGGCGCGACTTCGAAGGCCCGAGCAGGACGGCGAACGCACCGCTCTTCCGGCGGTTGAACGCACCATGAAAAACGCCCCGCCGGGCGGGCCGGACGGGGCGTGGCGCGGAGCCGGCCGTGGGGCCGGCGCCACATCACATGTGGTCGATCATGACCTGACCGAAGCCCGAGCAGCTGACCTGGGTGGCGCCGTCCATGAGGCGCGCGAAGTCGTAGGTGACTTTCTTGGACTGAATCGCCTTCTCCATGGAGCTGATGATCAGGTCGGCCGCCTCTTTCCAGCCCATGTGGCGCAGCATCATTTCGGCGGACAGGATCTCCGAACCAGGGTTCACGTAATCTTTGCCGGCGTACTTGGGCGCAGTGCCGTGGGTGGCCTCAAAGCAGGCCACGGAGTCGCTCAGGTTGGCGCCCGGGGCGATGCCGATGCCGCCGACCTGGGCCGCCAGGGCGTCCGACACGTAGTCGCCGTTGAGGTTGAGCGTGGCGATCACCGAATACTCGGCCGGACGCAGCAGGATCTGCTGCAGGAAGGCATCGGCGATCGAGTCCTTGATCACGATGTCCTTGCCGGTCTTCGGGTTCTTGAACTTGCACCACGGACCGCCGTCAATCTCCACGGCACCGAACTCGCGCTTGGCCAGCGCGTAGCCCCAGTCGCGGAAACCGCCTTCCGTGTACTTCATGATGTTGCCCTTGTGCACGATGGTCACGCTGGGCTTGTCGTTGTCGATCGCGTACTGGATGGCCTTGCGCACCAGACGCTCGGTGCCCTCGATCGACACGGGCTTGATGCCAATGCCCGAGGTCTCGGGGAAGCGGATCTTCGTGACCCCCATCTCCTCCTGCAGGAACTTGATCAGCTTGACGGCCTTGGGCGACTTGGCCTCGTACTCGATGCCGGCGTAGATGTCTTCCGAGTTCTCACGGAAGATGACCATGTTGGTTTTTTCCGGCTCTTTCAGCGGCGAGGGCACGCCTTTGAAGTACTGCACCGGGCGCAGGCAGACGTAGAGGTCCAGCTCCTGGCGCAGCGCCACGTTGAGGGACCGGATGCCACCACCCACCGGGGTCGTCAGGGGGCCTTTGATGGACACGACGTAATCGCGCAGGGCATGCAGCGTTTCTTCCGGCAGCCACACGTCGGGGCCGTACACCTTGGTGGATTTCTCGCCGGCGTACACCTCCATCCAGTGGATCTTGCGCTGACCGCCATAGGCTTTGGCCACCGCCGCGTCCACCACCTTGAGCATCACAGGCGTGATGTCGAAGCCGGTGCCATCGCCCTCGATGTAGGGCACGATCGGCTGATCGGGCACGTTGAGCGACATGTCGGCGTTAACGGTGATCTTCTGGCCGGCGGCGGGCACTTTGATGTGCTGGTACATGGAATCGGGTCTCCGGTGATGCTGGGATGGGCGAGGCGCTTCGCGCCGGCCCAACTGTCTGAAACATCATTTCACATGATGCATCGGTGGGATTTTAGCCCCGTTGTATTCGATGGCCCTGACGAATCTTGGTTCGGGTGGCGCCGGGCCCGCTAGGATTTCGCCCATGACCCGTCTCCCCTTGTCCTTTCGACGTCGCGCGCTGCCGGTGGCCCTGGCGCTGGGCCTGTCCTCGCTCGGAGCGCTCGCGCAAACGGCCGCCGGCCAGCCCCAGCTCAACCTGCCGCGTGTGGCCCTGCAGGCCGGCATGCACCGCATCGATGCCCAGGTCGCCTCCACCCCATCGCAGCACCAGACTGGCCTGATGCACCGCCGCGAGATGCCCACGCACGAAGGCATGCTGTTTGTGTTTCCCCGGGCGGGCATCCAATGCTTCTGGATGCGCAACACCCTGATTCCCCTGACTGCCGCCTTCGTTGCCGACAACGGCCGCATCGTGAACCTGGCCGATATGCAGCCGCTGTCGGAGGAAAGCCACTGCTCCACCGAGCCCGTGCGGTATGTGCTGGAGATGAACCAGGGCTGGTTCGCGCGCCGCGGCGTTGCGGCGGGTTTTGTGCTCAAGGGCCCGCCTTTCAACGCACCCCGCTGACCCCGCGGATCGGGCCAAGAAAAAAGGGGCCGAGGCCCCTTTGTCGGACGACCGCCAACCGAGGCTTCAGGCGAAGTTCTGCTCAGCAAACGACCAGTTGACCAGCTTGTCGAGGAAGGTTTCGACGAACTTGGGGCGGGCGTTGCGGTAGTCGATGTAGTAGGCGTGTTCCCACACGTCGACGGTCAGGAGCGCTTTGTCGGCGGTGGTCAGCGGGGTGCCAGCGGCGCCGGTGTTGACGATGTCCACCGAACCGTCGGCCTTCTTGACCAGCCAGGTCCAGCCAGAGCCGAAGTTGCCCACGGCCGACTTGATGAAGGCTTCGCGGAAGGCGGCGTAGCTGCCCCACTTGGCGTTGATGGCTGCAGCCAGCGCGCCGCTCGGCTCGCCGCCGCCGTTGGGCTTCATGCAGCTCCAGAAGAAGGTGTGGTTCCAGATCTGGGCGGCGTTGTTGTAGATGCCGCCGCTGGACTTCTTGACGATGGACTCGAGGTCCATGCTCTCGAACTCGGTGCCCTTTTGCAGGTTGTTGAGGTTCACCACGTAAGCGTTGTGGTGCTTGCCGTGGTGGAACTCCAGGGTCTCGCGGCTGTAGTGCGGGGCCAGGTCGTCCAGGCCGTAGGGCAGTGCGGGCAGGGTGTGTTCCATGGGGTTCCTCAGTGAGTGGGTGTGGGGAAAACGCGCATTGTAGGCAGCGCCCATGACGCCCTTGACGTCAGGGTCATGCCGGCGCTTCGGGGTCCACGGTCAGCGGCACCGAGCCGTCGGCCAGGCGCGCGCGGACCGGCTGACCGGGTCGCAGATCGGCGCGCCGGCGGACCACCGTGCCGTCGGTGGCGGTGACGATGGCGTAGCCGCGCTCGAGCACCAGCTGCGGATCGAGCAGCGACAGGGCCTGGGCGGCACGCTCGAGTCGGGCGCGGTGGCGCTCGGTGTTCCGGGCTGCGGCGCGTGGCAGGGCATCGGCCAGCCGGGCGAGCCGCTGCTGCCCCTGCCAGACGGGGCGCTGGAGCGCGGACCTCAGCCGCTGGTCGAGCCGGTCGAGCGTGAGCTGCGCGCCGTGCACCCGCGCCGAAGGTCGACCCAGGCGCTGGGCCAGACGGTCCAGGTGCTGCTGCCGGCTGTCGATGGCGGCCAGCACACCGTCGCTCAGGCGCGAGGCCATTCGGTCCAGGGCTGCCAGACGGTCGGCGCGGGCCACCGCACACAGCTCGGCCGCGGCCGTGGGCGTGGGTGCGCGCAGGTCCGCGGCGAAGTCAGCGAGCGTGACATCGGTTTCGTGCCCCACGCCACACACCACCGGCAGGCCACACGCCGCCACCGCGCGCACCACCACCGGGTCGTTGAAAGCCCACAGGTCCTCCAGGGAGCCCCCGCCTCGCACCAGCAGGACGACATCGGCCTGCCCATGGCGCTGGGCGGCGGCCAGCGCTTGCGCGATGTCGGCGGGCGCCTGCGCGCCCTGCACAGATGCCGGGTACACCGTGACCGGGATGTGGGGCACGCGCCGCGCCAGCGCGGTGGCCACGTCACGCAGCGCCGCCGCCCCGAGCGAGGTCACCACACCGATGTGGCGAGGCTCGGCCGGCAGCGGCCGCTTGCGCGCCGGGTCAAACAGGCCCTCGGCTTCCAGCTGGGCCTTCAGGCGCAGGAACTGCTCGTACAAAGCCCCCTGCCCCGCCGGCTGCAGCGTCTCCACGATGAGCTGCAGGTCACCGCGCGGACCGTAGACGTCCAGCCGACCGCGGGCCACGACCCGCAGGCCGTCACGCGGCGCGAACCGGAGCTGTTCGGCCGAGCGGCGAAACAGCGCGCACCGGACCTGGCCCTGCTCGTCCTTGAGGGTGAAGTAGCAATGGCCACTCGTGGCGCGCGAAAAGCCGGCGATCTCACCCTGGACCGCGACCGGGTTGAAGCGGGCGGACAGCGCGTCGGCGATGGCTCGCATGAGCGGGCCAACCGCCCAGACGCGTTCGGCGGCCGTCGAAGCGGCGGGGGAGGAAAAGTCGTCGGCGTCGGCCATACAAACGCGGTGAATGGAGGGCTGCGCCGCCGTGCGACACCACACCCCCGGACTTGCCCGGACATGCCGGCGTGAGGCGGCGGGTGGGGGGCATAATCCGCCCGTCTGTTCGCGTGACCGCCGCCCGAGCGGCCCCCGCCTGGAGCCCTGACTTGCTGTCCATCATACAAGCCGCCGGCTGGCCGATCTGGCCGCTCATTGCGTGTTCCATCGTTGGCCTGGCGCTCATCATTGAGCGCTTCATCAGCCTCAAGACACAGAAGATCGTGCCGCCCAAGCTGCTCGACGAAGCCATCATGGTGTCGCGCACCGGCGTGCCATCGGCCGACGTCGTGGCGCAGCTCGAACAGAACTCGGTGCTGGGTGCGGTGCTGGCCACCGGATTCCGCACCCTGAGCAACAACCCGCGCGCCAGCGAAGACGATCTGCGGGCCAGCCTGGAGGGCGCGGGCCGACAGGCCGCGGCGCAGCTGCAGCGCTATCTGGGGGCATTGGCCACGATCGCGTCGGCCGCGCCCCTGCTCGGGCTGCTCGGCACGGTGATCGGCATGATCGAGATCTTCGGCTCCCAACCTGGCGGCACGCTGGTGGTGCCGGAGGGCAGCAATCCCGGCCAGTTGGCGCACGGCATCTCGGTGGCGCTCTACAACACGGCCTTCGGCCTGATCGTCGCCATCCCGGCGCTGATCTTCTGGCGTTACTTCCGCGCCCGCGTGGACGACCAGCTCCTGGCGCTGGAACTCGCAGCCGAGCGTTTTGTGCGCCACCTGATGCTGCTGCGCAAAGGCTGATCGAGGACCGACGCGATGAACTTCCGCCCCGGCTCGCGCGAAGAACCCGAGATCAACCTGATCCCGTTCATCGACATCCTGCTGGTCATCCTGATTTTTCTGGTGCTCACCACCACCTACAGCAAGTACACCGAGCTGCAGGTCAATCTGCCGGTGGCCGACGCCGAGGCGCCCCGACAGAACCCCCGCGAAATCGTGGTCTCGGTGGGCAGTGACGGGCGCTACGCCGTCGACCGGCTGGTGCTCGATCCGTCCGGCGGCGTGGAGGCGCTCACCAGCGCCCTGCAGCAGGCCGCCGCCGACCGCAAGGACCCGGTGATCGTCATCAGCGCCGATGCCACCGCCGCCCACCAATCGGTCATCAACGTGATGGACGCCGCGCGCCGCGCCGGGCTGGTCCAAATCACGTTCGCCACCCAGCACAGCGGTGGCGGTGCCCCGAAACGCTGACCGCATGGCCGCGCCGCGCCGCGGTACCGCCGAAGCCCGCTGGCGAGCACTGGCCGAGCGCCGCGGAGCACTCGCCCGGGCGCTCTGGCCGTTGTCGTTCCTCATGATGCTGGTCGTGCGGGTGCGCCACGCGCTGTACGCCGCCGGGGTCTGGCGCAGCGAAGTGCTTCCGGTGCCGGTGATCGTGGTGGGCAATGTGGTGGCGGGCGGGGCCGGCAAGACGCCGGTCACGCGCGCGCTGGTGGAGGCCCTGCGCGCACGGGGCTGGCGGCCGGGCCTGATTTCGCGCGGCTACGGGGGCTCGGCCCACGGGGCGCAGGCGGTCGCGCACGACAGCGACCCAGCCGCGGTGGGTGACGAGCCCTTGCTCCTGCACCGCACCACCGGCGCGCCGGTGGTGGTGGCACGGCGACGCGCCGAGGCCGGGCGCGCCCTGCTGGCGGCACACCCGGATGTCAACCTTCTCATCGCCGACGATGGGCTGCAACACCGCGCGCTGCAGGCCGATCTGCGCATCGTGGTGTTCGACGACCGCGGCTTGGGCAACGGCTGGCTCTTGCCTGCGGGCCTGCTGCGCGAGCCCTGGCCGCCTCGAGGCGCACAGCCGGTGCCCGACTTCGCCGTGTGGCCACAAGGCGCGGCGCCACCGCGCCTGCCCGCGAACTGCCGCGGCTTCACGATTCACCGAGCGCTGCACGACACCGCGCTGGAACTGCGCCGGGGCGAGCGACAGCGGTTGGCCGATCTGTCGCCGGCGGCGGCGCTGGCCGGCATTGCCCGGCCGGAGGTGTTCTTTGGCCAGCTGCGCGCCGCGGGCGTGACGCTGACCCAGACGCACGCCGCGCCCGACCACGCCGACGGCCCGTCGTTGACCGCGGCGCTGGCCTGGTTGCCGGCTGAGCGCCCGGTGCTGTGCACCGAGAAGGACGCGGTGAAGCTGCCCGTGACGCTTCCCGTCGGACGCGTCTGGGTCGTGCCGCTGGCGGTGTCGCTGCCCGTCGCCCTGCTCGACGCCGTGGACGCGACGCTGGCCGCGCGCGCGCCCCGCCGCTGAGCCACGCCGCGCGACGCGCCATCGGGTGGCAACGCTCCTATCATTCGGCCATGGACACCAAACTGCTTGAACTGCTGGTCTGCCCGGTCACCAAAGGTCCCTTGGGATTCGACCGAGAGCGCCAGGAACTCGTCTCCCGCAGCGCCCGACTGGCCTACCCGGTGCGTGACGGCATCCCCGTGCTGCTGGAGCACGAAGCCCGCGCGCTGAGCGACGAGGAACTGGCGCGCCCGAGCACGCCGGCGCCGCTGGCGTGATGGCGTCCGCCGCGCCCGACTTCACCGTGCTGATCCCGGCACGGCTGCAATCCTCCCGCCTGCCCGACAAGCCGCTGGCCGACATCGGCGGCCTGCCGATGGTGGTGCGGGTGGCCCGCCAGGCCGCGCGCTCGCGAGCCCGGGCGGTGGTGGTGGCCACCGACCACCCGCGCATCGCCGACGCCTGTCAGGCGCACGGGGTGTCGGTGGTGATGACCCGGGTTGACCACCCCAGCGGCAGCGACCGGCTGGCCGAAGCGGCGCTGGCGCTCGGTTTGCCCGACGAGGCCATGGTCGTCAACGTGCAGGGCGACGAGCCGCTGATCGACCCCGCACTGATCGACGCGGTGGCGCTTGCCCTGGCGGCGCGACCGGATTGCGCCATGGCCACGGCGGCCCACCCCATCACCGCGCGCGCCGACTGGCTCAGCCCCCACGTGGTCAAGGTCGTGACCGACCGCCACGGCACCGCCCTGACCTTTTCGCGCGCGCCGCTGCCGTGGTGGCGCGACGGCATGGACAGCGGCGCCCTGCCCGACCCGGCCCCGCTGCGCCACATCGGCCTGTACGCCTATCGCGTGGGCTTCCTGCGGCGCTTCCCGGGCCTGCCCGTGGCGCCAATGGAGCGGCTGGAGTCGCTTGAGCAGTTGCGGGCGCTGTGGCACGGCGAGCGGATCGCGGTGCACGTCGGCGACACCGCGCCCGGTCCCGGGGTGGACACGCCCGAGGACTTGGCCAGGGTGCGGGCCCTGATCGGCCACGGCGGCTGACGCTCCGAAGCGCCGCCCGAAGCCGGCCCTGTGTAAGGCGAGGCAAGGGAGGCGCGTGCTATCCTCGCCCGCGTTGCCCCGGGAGCCCTGAGCCTCATCCGGGCGCCGCCGCCGGAGACAAGCGGCCACGCCATTGAAGACACGACACAAAGGAAAGCGATGAGACTCATTCTGTTGGGCGCA
>Ga0209278_1000094_pt1 | contig 137916 bp, 112 predicted proteins | sample JI81BgreenDNA_FD_187504 | JGI IMG/M metagenome (GOLD analysis project Ga0209278, IMG submission 187504) | Wastewater effluent complex algal communities from Wisconsin, to seasonally profile nutrient transformation and Carbon sequestration -... | ecosystem: Engineered > WWTP > Effluent > Algae... | reverse complement strand
GGCAAATTGAAAAAAGTTTTGCAATTTGTTGGCGATTGGAAACAGTCATAAGAGCCTTATTTTTGGTGGTGCAACTCCAAAAGTGGGCTTTTATCTTTTAAATAGCTAAAAATTATCGGGTAGAGTATGCTCAAAACTAACATTTCTCAAAGAAATGTTAGTTTTAATAGAGTTTATGAATAATTTTTTCTTATGACCTCACCCTGCCCTCTCCATTTGGAGAGGGTTTTATGGAATCATTCATAAACTCTAATGTAAAGTTAGTAATTAAAAATTTACTAATTACTAATTGCCCTTAGCACTTCTTATTCCTCATATTTCAATAAAAACTCTGGGTTAATAGCCTTAAAACTTACTCGGCTACCCATGCCGTCTGGTAATGTAGCATCATATTTTTCAGTCATTGGGCGTATCACAATACCTTCTGCCCATGCCGTAGGGCAAAGTGTACTTTTAATCGTAGCTTTTTGTACCAAATCAGCTATGTCATTGTTCAATGCGTAGTTGGTTTCAAGTATAGGCACAGCCACTAAGTCTAATTGTTTAAGAGTGGCAATAAATTTTTCATAAGAAAGATATTGATAAGCATTAATATCAAAAATATTGAAAAAATAAACTTGTTGTCCCTTGATTTTCAACTTGTTACCTTGCACACCTTCGCCTACTAACTCCCCTTGTAAGGCATAGTTACCACCTAAAGATTTGAGTTTGTTTTCTATGTCTAATTGACGAGCCAAACGCCAAAAACTGTTTTTTTCATCTTCCAAAAGTTCATAATTACGACTACACACACCAAATTCGCCTTCGTACACAAAGTAGGTAACACTGCTACCATCTAATTTTTCGGCAACATAGCACAATTCGCCTTTGTATTTGTCCAAAACTTCTTGCAAAACTTGTATGCGGGTTTCGTCTGTTTTGGGAATAAACGAAGGAAATTTGCCTTTCATCACACCACTAAGACTGGCAGGTAAGACAGGTTCGTATTTAGTAACGCCTAAGACTTCGGAACAATCTGCACCTTCTTCCACAGTGTAATCTGCGGGTAAAATGCTCAAAGGCAAACACAAACCTTGCGAAACTTGTCCTCTTAGGCGTAAAGTACGGATTCGCATACCTCTTGCCTTCAAAAACTCAAACTCTGGTTTGTCGGGTAGCACACTGTCAATTTCGAAGTACACAACCAAGTCATTTAGTTGTACTTCGTTCTTTTTGCAGACGACTTTCCAACCTAAAATACTGACGCATTCAATAGCATCAGCATTTGGAATTGGCTCTATAGCCAAAACTCTTTGAATAGAAGCTAATTTTCTTGCCATAAAATTTTAGAAAATAATAAATTGATAATCAAGGGTTTGTATTTAAAAAGATATTGAGAAAAAGCATAAAAAAATGTGGTACAACTTAAAGCCATACCACATTTGTTTAGAACAACTGTTGAGTGAAACAACTACGAGAGTTGCAAAGGTATGGGGATAAAATTTTGTTGCTGGAGGGCAAAAAAAGAGGTTTGCTGCCCCAATAGGAGATGATTGGGCAAATAATTACCTATTTCTACCTGTAGATTAGGAGAATTTGTTATCTGATTAGAGAGAGAAAAAATAGGTAACAGATGTAAAGGCATAAACTTATTTTTTGTTGTTCTACGAACTCCCTCAAAAAAGGTTACACACCAAGCAACCTTCTTGCTATAATTGATGTCTATGTGGTGAATACTTTGCCTATAAATTTAATTTTTCTTAAACTTTATAAAGAACTCAAAGTTTTATGTGCTAAAACGATTAAAAATACGTAACTTACAATCAAACAAACCTTTACAACCATGAAAGCCTTTACATATCTTTTACTCTGTGCCGTTACCAGCCTTCTTTTCGTAGCTTGTGGGGCTGTTAAGACGCATCAAGACTATAAAAAAACATTGCCTGCAATAGAGCAAGTAGCTGTACTTACGCCCTATGTGCAGGTGCAATTATTGACTCGCAATAATGATTTTGAGAAAGAAAAAACAAAAATAGATTCGTTGAAACTTCAACAAGGTACACAATACATTCAGCATAAAATATTGCAAGAACTCCCCCAAAAATTTCAAGGATTTCATAAAAATTTGTCTTCTGAATTTACAACTATAAGTTGTAAAGATATAGATGTTTTTTTTGAGTTATTAGACAAAAAAAAGATAACTGCTATTAGTGTTCCTGCGTATTTAAAAACCTATTTACAACAAGAAAAAATACAATATGCTGTTATTTCATCTTACAAAGGTTTTTACAAAACAAAACTACGAAACAAACAAGACGAAGTAGCTTATAATGCAGCAGAAACCTTACAAGGTGTTTTTTCGGCAACTACAGTGCCTGAACCCTTGTTTCCAGATGATGTGATTGGTACTTTATATTTTGTCTTATATGATGTAGCTAATGATAAATTATTGTACTATTCCAAAGAGATTAATTCAGAGTTAGCTGTGCCTGATGTGCCTATTTACCCCAAAGCCATAGACAATCAAATGGCTGAAATTATTAGGAAACTCAAAAAAGACATGAATTGTGTAGCTAACTTATAGCTTTCAAAAAGACATTAAATATTTTGTATGGACTTACCTTATATTCAAGCACAACATTTTGAGAAAATTCATTTTACGGAAAACCCTTTACAAGTGGCAGAATACGAAGATTGTAAGTTTTTGCAGTGTGATTGGAGCAGTGCAGATTTATCAAATTTTCGGTTTATCAACTGCGAGTTTGTGCAGTGTAATTGGAGCAATGCAAAAATTCGCAAAACGGTAATAGATAACGTAAAATTCAAAGAATGTAAATTATGGGGTTTACACTTTAACGACTGTGAACCTTTTGCTTTAAGTTTTTATTTTGATAAATGTTCCCTCAATTACACTACGTTTTTCAAGACTGTGATTAAAAAAACGACTTTCTGTAATTGCCAATTACACGAAGTAGATTTTTCTGTGTGTAACCTTTCACAAGCTGTTTTTGAAAACTGCGACCTTCACAAAGCTATTTTTGACCAAACAGTATTGGACAAGGCGGATTTTACGACTGCCTATCACTTTTCTATTAATCCCAACCAGAACAGTATTAAAAAAGCTAAATTCTCTTTGGAAGGACTCAAAGGACTTTTAGATAGTTATGATATTATTGTCAAATAAAGTGTAGTTGCTTAGTTATTTGTTGGTGAAAATTTGCAAATTTGCTACCACTTCATCAATTTTCTTTCTACCGAAATTCTCTCTATTTTATGCAAGACGTACTTCACGAGGAACTCATCACATTGCAAAAAAACTTGCAAACCATTCAGTCGGCTTCGCAGCAAATAGAGTTGATGAAGGCTACGGCTCAAAATGTAGTAACGGCAGTACAAGCTATACAACAACGCTATGAAGAACATTTGCCTGCTACATTGGCTGCTTTGACGAAACAACAGTACCAAGAGTTTCAGTCTTTGGAGGCACACTATAAAACTACGGTGGCGGAGTTGGTAGAAAATTTGAATACAGTAAAAGACAAAATTGCTTTGTACTACGAAAAACAACACGAAGCAATTAATGAAAACTTAGGAAAATACCAATCTGTAGTAACTGCGGTAGGCAATTTGGAACAAGCTATTCGCCAAGTAGATTTTCCAGAGAAATTTGTGAGTTTAGATGCCCATATTGTCAAGATTTATGCAGAAATTCAGCAAGATATAGCAGAATTACAAGCTGTTAAACAACACCATGACGACCATTTGGCTGCGGTACAGGCTGCCCATCAATATTTTTTGCAGGCATTAACAAGCCAAGCCGAAGAAAAATTACAGGCTACTATCCAACAATTTACTACGCAAAGTCAAGGTTTAGCACAAAATTTACAGACTGCCCAACAGCATTTTGAACAACAAACTACTGACCAGAAAAATGCTACCCAACAACTTTTTGACGAAATTACTACACAACACCAATCTTTATATACACAAACACTTCAGACAAATGCCACGATTCAAGAGCAAATAGAAGTACAAGTAAAGGCAATGTTGCAGAGTTTTCAACAACAACAAACAGCCTTAGATATGTTTGTGGCTCGTTATGAAAAGTTGGTGCAGTACACTTATGCCGTAGAACAAAAAATAACGGAGTTGAACTTTCCGCAAAAGCTAGCTTTGATAGCCGAACAGTTGGCAAATTTGGAACAAACTGTAGAGGACAAATTAGGTGTATTTAAGTCGGAAGTGAGCCGTTATTGGAATGATTTGGACAGCAAAATAGCTACTTTCAAAAAACAAACCGAAGGGCATTTACAAGTAGTAGAAGGGCATGAACTCTTGCTACAAACGCAAATAGAGCAACTGCAACGGCATTTACAACAACAAATTCAGGAAAGTAGTAAAGAAGAAATGACGTTGTTGAAAGAACAAAACGAATTTTTGAACACCCAACTGAAAAGCCAAAATCAACAGTTATTTTACCTTCTAATGGCGGTTTTGGGCATTGGTTTGGTCATCATTTTACAAACCATTTTGATAGTCATGAAATAACACCTTCTAATTTCCTTTTAAGGCTTACAAATTGTGTTTTTAAAGAGGCTTTCCGTTATTTGTAGTATCAAAGCAACCAGTTAAATGTTCAACGTCATGAAAGCACAAGTTAAATTTTTGCTGTTCTTATTTTTTGCATTTTGTCTTTCTACTATTGCTATCGTATCTACACAAGCAGCCATAGAAAACTCACCCGCATCAAAAGAATTGCAAGAGAATCATTAAGGAATAAATACGAAAAATTGTATGCTATTTAGCCCAAAGAGGCGAATTAATAAGAAAAATAATAATTAGTGTTTCATAAGTAAAGTAAAAGGAGAAAAAAAAATGAAAATTTGCGAATAGCTTTTTCATAGTTGAGTGAAAGACCTTACAAGTTTCTTGTAATGGTCTTTTTGTTTTTATAGCTTTACTTGGTTACCACTACTTTTTTAAAAGTTGTTTGATTTTCTGTTCAAATGCAAATCCAAGGGCAGCTATTAATGCAGCCATACCCATTAATAAACTCATTAGGGGTAAAATACGATAAATAGGTACTTGTTCGGCTCTGTCGTATTTTGTTAGGTCATCAGGTGAAACCACTAATGGAATTGTATCACCAACTTTTTCGTTTATTGTGGCTGTTGTGTTAAAACAAATGGTGTCTTTGCCACGTTGGTAGCAAAATTTGGTGTGAATTTCGTCGTACCAACCCCCTGCTTTTTTGGAATAGACGGGTACAGCTTTTTTTTCTACAACTACAGATTTTACTTCCTCAAAAGTTCTGTTTTCATTTTGTTGTGCCTCTTTTTGCATCAAAACACTGTTAATCAATAAGGCTATTCCAAACAAAAAAAGATAGGCAATTAAAAATTTTTTTAGCATAAATGATAGGGATTATGGTTACAATGTAGCATTTTTTAGGGTAAATAGGTGTTTTTAGCTTGTAAGACGATTGGATTTTTAGTTAATAGGAGTTATGTAGTATTAGATTAGCCCCACCCCTTGCCCCTCCCCACAGGGAGGGGAGTTTACAACTCTGTGATTATCAAGCTCCCCTCCCTGTGGGGAGGGGCAAGGGGGTGGGGCATTTAAAGCACTACATATATGACTCGCCAAGAAGATTATAACATAAAAAGCTATTTTACCAGACTATATGAAGTAAAAAGCCCAAGAACTACTGTTATTTAGAAATTCCTTGTGTACCTTTGCGAAAAAATATAGTAATACTATGGAAGTGTATGTATGTAGGGTGGAGCATTTCAATGCTGCCCATAAATTATATAATCCGAAATGGACAAAAGAGCAAAATGATGCTGTTTTTGGGGCTTGTGCCAACGAAAACTGGCATGGACATAACTTTGAACTTATTGTGAAAGTAAAGGGAGTTCCACACCCCGATACAGGTTTTGTGATTGATTTAAAAGTATTGAGCAAATTAATCAAAGAATTGATTATTGACAAAGTCGACCACAAAAACCTAAATATGGACGTGGAGTTTATGAAAGACAAATTGGCAAGCTGCGAAAACCTGATTGTAGAGTTTTGGAAAATCTTAGCTCCAGCCATTGCCCAAGTGTCTTCGGCTAAACTACACAGCTTGACTTTGTACGAAACACCAAGAAATTTTGTAGAATATTTTGGCGAATAATGCCGTTTTATTTGTTATTTTTGTGTGTAAAACCCTCAAAACAACTGTACCAATATGCAATATAACTGGGATACCTACGCCACACCTGATGTATTAGAAGATGTAGAGTTGGACGTAGATGCTACGCTGGAAAGAGAATTGGTGGTATTCAATGATGATGTCAATACGTTTGACCATGTGATTGATACTTTGATGCAGGTTTGCCAACATACTGCCGAACAAGCCGAACAGTGTACTCTCCTTATTCATTTCAAAGGAAAATGTACTGTCAAAGTAGGTACATTTAACAAACTAAAACCTATGCGAGATGCCATTTGTGATAGAGGCATTTCGGCAGAGGTACTCTAAATGCAACAAAACTCTCTTTTGGGAACAAAGGAGAGTTTTTTATATTTTGTTCTTATGCTATAAGTAGTTATCAAGAATTAGCTTGGTTTGTTTTTTTAGTATAAAATATTGCTAACAATTTGATAATCAATAGTTTAAAATAATATTTAATTAAAAATTTACTAATTAATAATTGTGCGTTAGCACTTATGACACTCACCCAATTAGAATACATCATTGCCTTAGACACACATAGACATTTTGCTATGGCTGCCGAAAAATGCTTTGTTACACAGCCTACGTTGAGTATGCAAGTCCAAAAATTGGAAGAAGAACTCAATGTGTTGTTGTTTGACCGCAGCAAACACCCCATAGTACCTACTGCCGAAGGAATAGCTATCATAGCTCAAGCCCGTACTGTATTGGCAGAGGCTTCACGCATTAAAGAAATAGTGAAAGAACAACAGCAAGAGGTAAGCGGAGAATTGCGAATAGGCATTATACCAACTTTAGCACCGTATTTATTGCCTTTGTTTCTGAAAAACTTTATAGAAAAATACCCTTTGGTCAGACTCAACATAGAGGAAATGACCACAGAACAAATTATTTACCAACTAAAAAATGATTTGTTGGACGGTGGGCTATTGGCTACTCCTCTCCAGGAAGCCCAAATTTTGGAGAAACCTTTGTTCTACGAGGCTTTTGTGGCGTACCTTTCGCCTTCACACCCTTTGGCACAAAAAAAAGAGTTGCACCCCGAAGATTTGAGCCAAGAACCTTTGTTTTTGTTGGGAGAAACGCATTGTTTTAGGTTACAGGTCTTGCAATTATGCCAACTTTTGCCCCAAAAAACAACGAATTTAACTTTTCAGGCAGGCAGTTTGGAAACTCTTAAACGCATGGTAGATTTGTACGGAGGCATTACTTTATTGCCAGAGTTAGCCATAGATAGTTTGTCTGAAGAACAGTTGGACAATGTGCGTTACTTTACTTCGCCAAGTCCTTTGCGAGAGGTGAGTTTGGTGCAGCATCGGAGTTATGTCAAACAAAAGTTGTTAGGCTTGTTAGCAGCAGAAATTTGTGGGGTCATTCCGCCAAAAATGTTGGCACAAACCGTTACGAAAAAACAGATTGTGCCTATTAAAAACCGTAGTTAATCAATGTTGTTTGCACAAAAAAGGTGTAATCTTTTCGAAAAGATTACACCTTTTAGTATTAACTCTATAAGGCTGTTTTATTCGCAAGTTGCGGCTGCGATATTAAAAATTTCTTTGGGTGCTTTGTGTTCTTTCCACAAACAAGCCCACCAAACATCTGTAGAAAAAGCACCACCTTGTACCACTATCCATTGTGTACCTGTTTTTTTGAGCAAATATTCTACATGACAACAGTCGGCTGCTTCGTCTTTGGGTTCGTAGGCTTTTCCGTTTTTCAGGGTGGCATCTCCTATAAAAAATGCAAAATTGTCTTTTAATTTAAGATGATGCACTACAAAGATAAATTCAGGATATTTTTGTTTGACCAAATCATTGCGAACAGCATCTAAGATGCTTGTTCTTTCTTGGGCGTTGTCGGAGGTTTTTGTTTTGTAATCTTTTAAAGTTGTTTGTGCTTGTAATTGGGCAACCAATAAACTGAAAAATAAGGCTAATAGTATTTTATGGTATTTCATATTGTGTGGGTGAATGATAGGTTAAATAGTGGGGTAGTCTTAAAGATGTAATGTTAAAGTTGTAATCTTTCGCAAAGATTACAACTTTTTACTCATACAGTATTCGTTGTTTTTGATATACAAATGACTGATAAACGAAGAGTTACTTATTTATCCATTGGCAAAATCTCTAACCTACCTTCCTTAAATTTACCTATAAACAAATGCTGATTGTCTTGCCCGTTGCGGTAGTCAAAACCTTCTAATAACAAACCCTCAATTTTTAAAGGGGCTGTTTTGCTTACTTCCGCAAAGTTTTTGCCGTATTGTTTTATCATTTTTGCAAAATAGTACAAGACATCATGCCCGATATAAGAAAATTTGGAGGGCAAAATATTAGATTTGTCTATATATTTTGCATCAAATTGGCGAATGGCAGGCAAGTAATAATCTATGTAATTGTTCATAATAAAATTGACATTTGCCTGTTCCAGTTGGGCATACGTTACTTGTGTAAAATCCAACCATTCTTGAGTCGTGATAATGTTCAAGGACAAATTTTGGGACTGTACCCCACTCAAAATGTTTACTGCCGTAGTTGCGTCTGTGGTAGCCACCAGTACAGAGGCTTTGGTCGTTTTACCCATGTAAGGGCTTAAATCTGAACTTACTACCCGAAAAGCATTTTTTAGGGTGCTAATATTTTTGATAATAGGTACTTTTCCGCCCAATTCTTTGTATTTGTTCATAAAACTGTATGCTAACAAAGAATCTTGTTTTTGGTTGCCAAAATAAATGATAGTCGTATCACTAAATGTTTTTTGGACATATTGGGCTGTTTTGCTGCCAATACTTTCTGCACTTGGTTCAGACAAGTAGCAGTTTCTACAATTCTTAGCCCATTCTATATTAGGTGTAAGGGGATTGACCAAACAAATATTGTTGCGTTGGGCAAAATCTGCCAATGGATAAGTGTCTTTGGGGTACATAGCCCCTATTAACAAGTGAGAATTTTGTAGCTGATTGTTATTCAACAGCCTTTTTATTCTATTTTCATCTCTTTCTGTGTCGTATAAATACAGATGTACGTCTATGCCTTCTTCTTTCAATTTTTCTTGTGCTACCAACAAACCGTAGTAAAAATCTATGACAAATTGCTGTTTGCGGGACTGCTTGCTTACATCAGCTTCTTTCAACAACAGAGGTAAAAATAAGCCTACATCTATTTTGTCTATGTTAGCAGTTGGGGTAGGGGGGAGGGGAGTAGTTGAGTTATTAGTTGTGGTGGTAGAATTATTGCTGGGAGTCAATTTTAATTGTGCTTGTAAAACCGCCAAAGTTTCCTTTTCTGTACCAATTAAATCTTTTTTGGCTACCAACAAAGTGTATAATCTGTAAGCTACATTTTCATTTTTTGGATACAAACTATATAATACTTTAAGAGTGCTAAGGTCGTTGCTATTACGCACATAATACGCCTCTAAATTGTACGCATCTTGTTGAATATCAGGCTTTTTAATATTTCGTATAACTTGCACTCCGTTCTGTAATTTATTAGCAGCAAAGGCACTATGAGCCAATAAATAATACGCCTCATCTATTTTTTCCCATTGGCTATACTGCGAAACCAATTCTTGGAGGGTAACTTGTGCTACGGCATACTCTTGTTTTTGAAAGGCAGCGTAGGCGTAGTAATAATGCCCATATTCACGCCATTCGTTATTTGCACTTCTTTCTAACAAAGGTTTAAAGGCTTCTTTGGCAAGGTCGTATCTTTTTTCGGCTAATAAGCCTTTGCCGTATTGCAGGGCATTTTTCAGTTCTGTTGCCGAAGGCTGTGCATAACTTTTAAAAAATACAAAAAAACATATAAAAGCATAAAAGTATTTCATGGTGCAGGATTTTAGGTTTTTATGTGCTATAATCTATAAAGCATACTACGCTAACTTCGTGAGAAATTAGCGTAGTACACTATCCTTGCAAAATTACGAATTTATTTGATTTAGATGAATCAATATAAGAAGACTTTGAACCTAAAAGGCTTTACTAATTTACAAGGTTACAACAAATTAGAATTTACGAGCAGGGAAAAATGCCATTTCGCCTAATTCTTGCTCTATACGTAACAACTGATTGTATTTTGCCATACGGTCTGAACGTGAAGCCGAACCTGTTTTGATTTGCCCTGTGTTCAATGCTACAGCCAAGTCTGCAATCGTAGCATCTTCAGTTTCGCCAGAACGGTGCGACATGATGCTCTTGTAGCTGTTGCGGTGTGCTAAGTTTACGGCATTGATAGTTTCGGTCAAAGAACCAATTTGGTTTACTTTTACCAAAATTGCATTGCCTACATTGGTGTCAATGCCTTGTTGTAATCTTTTCACGTTGGTTACAAACAAGTCATCACCTACCAACTGCACTTTGTCGCCTATTGTTTCTGTTAATTTCTTCCAACCGTCCCAGTCGTCTTCTGCCATGCCGTCTTCTATAGACAAAATTGGATATTTTTTCACCCAATCCGCCCAGTAGCTTACCATTTCCGCAGAAGTTAGTTTATTGCCCGAAGACTTTTTGAAGTGGTACAACTTCGTTTCCTCGTCATAAAATTCAGAAACGGCTGCGTCCATTGCAATAAAAATATCATGTCCGGGTTTGTAACCAGCTTTTTCTATAGCTTGCAACACCGTTTCAATGGCTTCTTCATTAGATTTGATGTTTGGTGCAAAACCACCTTCATCACCTACGTTAGTAGAATAACCTTTGCCTTTCAATACAGTTTTTAAGTGGTGAAACACCTCTGTACCCATACGCAAAGACTCTGAAAATGAAGGAGCATTGACAGGCATAATCATAAACTCTTGGAAATCAATAGAGTTGTCTGCATGACTACCACCGTTCAAAATGTTCATCAAAGGTACAGGCAATGTGTTTGCGTTTACGCCACCAATGTATCTGAACAAAGACAAACCCGCCTCTTGTGCAGCTACTTTTGCCACTGCCATAGACACCGCCAAAATAGCATTTGCCCCTAATTTCGCCTTGTTGTGCGTGCCATCAAGGTTGAGCATCAATGTATCTATATAATTTTGGTCAAAAACAGACAAGCCAATAATTTCATCTGCAATAATTTCGTTTACATTTTTTACGGCTTGCAACACACCTTTGCCCATGTATTTGCTTTTGTCGCCATCTCTTAGTTCTACGGCTTCGTGTTTGCCTGTAGATGCTCCCGAAGGTACGGCAGCACGCCCCACTTTGCCTGTGTTCGTGATAATGTCGACTTCTACAGTAGGATTACCTCTTGAGTCTAAAATCTGTCTTGCAATTACGTTTTCTATGTATGCCATGAGATTTGTAAATGGTTAATTGAATTACACAATGGAATGTGTCGTAAAACTATAAGTTTTCTATAGGATAGCAAAGAAAGTAGGTATTATTTAATGACTAAACCCTAAGGATTTTCAAAATTCCTTAGGGTTTAGCAAATATAGTAGCTGTAATAAACTACACTGTATCAATAAAATCTCTTTCTGTGTGGTTAAATAAAATTACACCCACCAAAAACACAATAACAGCCCATATTGTTGTGTAAAGCAACCCAGTAAAATCTAAAGAACCAACATTCAGAAAAGCATTGCGAAATCCCTCCATAAGAGGTATAATGGGGTTATACATCAACCACTCTTTGTAGGGTGATTTGGTGAACGATAGTGGGTACACCACCGCAGAAGCATACATCAAAACTTGAATGGCGTAACCAATAAAAATACCAAAATCTCTATATTTAGTAGTAAAAGCAGCTACAATAGCCCCCATACCTACACCTAATGTGGCTGTAAGTAAGAGTAACAAAGGTAAGCAAAGCAATGCTGTGATGTTTACCTGCACATCTATTTTTAAAAAATACTTATAACCTAAAAAAGTCAAGAAGTAAATGCCTATCAATATGATAAATTGTATCAAGCTAGATAGTACACTTGCTATAGGTACAGTCAGGCGAGGGAAATAGACTTTACTAAAAATACCTGCATTAGCAGTAAAAGTGCCTTGTGTAGCAGAAAAACTACGTAGAAAAAAACTCCAGCAGGTCATGCTACAAAGTTGAAATAATAGGGCTGGTGCACCTTCCATATTGATATTGGCAATAACTCCAAACATAATGGTATATAAAACACTACTAATCAACGGGTTCAACACTAACCATACGGGTCCCAAAATGGTTTGCTTGTAAGCAGCAATAAAATCTCTCCAAACAAATAGTTTGATTAAATCTCTATAACGCCAAACTTCTTTGAGTTTTAAATTCCACCATGGCATTTCCGAAGAAATTACCTCTGTCCATTCTTCTTCTTCATGTTTCATGTGTATCTATTATTTTTGTAAGACAACAAAAGTAATAATTTGTTAGAAGTCTTTACAAAAGAGAGCCTTTTTGTAGCAAAAAAAATACTTACCTTTATTGCCAAAAATACAAACCATGGAAAGACGAGATTTTTTAAAGACCACATTGTTGTCTGCAACGGCAATGGGCTTGGGCTTTTCTCCCCTACAAACTTTTGGGGCTACCGACTATAAACTAACCATTTTGCATACTAACGATACACACTCACGTATTGAGCCATTCCCAGAAACAGGCAACCAGTGGAAGGGCTTGGGCGGAATGGCACGCAGGGCAACCTTGGTAAAAAAAATTAGGAAAGAAGAATCTAATGTACTTCTGTTAGATGCAGGAGATATTTTTCAGGGAACACCCTATTTCAACTTTTTTGGAGGTGAATTAGAATACAAACTAATGAGCCAAATGGGGTATGATGCGACAACAATGGGCAACCACGACTTTGATTTAGGCTTGACAGGCTTTGTGAAACAACAACCTCACGCCAAATTTGATGTCTTAGTAGCCAATTACGACTTTTCTAAAACCATAGTCAAAGGTTTGACAAAACCCTATAAAATTTACCAAAAAGGAGCTATTAAAGTAGGTGTTTTTGGTTTGGGCATAGAACTCAACGGCTTAGTGCCGACCAAATTATACGGCGATACGGTATGGCAAGCACCCATTCCCGTTGCCAAAGAAATGGTACAAGAACTCAAAGCCAAAGGCTGTCATTTGATTATCTGTTTGTCGCACTTAGGCTATGAATACGCTGATAAAAAATTTGTTTCTGACCAAGATTTGGCACAAGTAGAAGGCATTGATATTATCATTGGCGGACATTCGCATACCTTATTGAGCAAACCTACCGAAGTACAGCAGGCACATGGGCATAAAGTCATTGTGAACCAAGTCGGTTGGGCAGGCATCTGTTTGGGCAGGATAGATGTAAGTTTTACTACGGACATGGCAAAAAAATCAGTTGCTTACCATACACCTATTTTGATTGATGGAAAATGCTAAGTTCATAATGAAAGAAAACACCCCAAAAGGTATGCTCAAAAATTTATTGTATTGCGTTTGCTTGTTTTTCATAACGGCTTGTACCCTACAAGATGAGGTAATTACAACAGCTACCTCAGCCAAACTCTCTTTTTCTACGGATACCATAGCCTTTGATACAATTTTTACATTGACCAAAAGCACTGTAAGGCGACTAACCGTTTACAATCCTAATAGCAATGCCGTTATTGTGAGCAATATACGCATAGGAGGTGGAGCTAATTCTCCGTTTAGTTTAGTCATTAATGGTAAAACTTTGAATGAGCAGAATAATTTACGGATTTTGGGCAAAGACAGCATTTTGATTTTGGTAACTACAAAACTGCCCGAAAGCCGAAAAGATTTGCCTTTGTTCGTTGTAGATTCTTTGTTATTTACAACTAACAGTAATTTGCAAAACGTAAAACTAACGGCATGGGGACAAGATGTAACTTTGCTTAAAAGTGCAGATATTACACAACCTACAGTGTGGCGAAAGGGCAGCAAACCGTTTTTAGTGGCAGATTCTCTCCGCATTTTGCCCACAGGCACACTGACTATAGAAGAAGGTGTAACAGTATATATGGCTTCGGGGGCATTGATAAAAGTGGCGGGTAAGCTCAATATACAAGGCAGTGCCGAAAAACCCGTACAAGTGTTAGGGGTGCGGAATGATGGTCGTTTTGCCGATTTAGTAGGGCAATGGGGTGGAATTTTATTTACAGAAAAAAGTTTAGGGGCAGACATTAACTATGCAGAAATACGCAACGGTGTAATAGGTTTGTATGTGGGTATTCCTGATAATGACACAATTCCTGATGTAGTAGTACGCAATACTAAAATTCAAAATATGTTGAACTCTGGTATCTGGGCTGCTACTTCAGACATTGTATTGGAAAATGTGTTGATGACAAATTGTTTGGAACATTTATTTAAAGCAGAAATTGGCGGTTATTATCGGTTACAGCACTGCACACTAGTCAATTATCGCAGTGTTATTCGCCAACAACCAGCCGTTTTACTCACAAATTTTCTTCGTTTCGAGGACAGCAGAGGGCAAATACAAACTTTGGAAGCTCCTTTACAAGCCATTTTGCAAAACAATATTATTTGGGGGGACAATGAAGAAGAATTATCTATTTTAGGTATTAGTTCAAGCCAAGCTGTGGCGTTGGTACAAAAAAACATGATTCGCACCACAACCAAAACCTCTTTTGGTACAAGTAATTTGGAAAGTCAAGACCGTATTTTTCCTAAATTTAAAAGTCTTTTCAAAAATGATTATTCATTAGACAAACAAAGCCCTGCCATCAATGCAGGTTTGCGTTTAGGTATCAAAACGGACATTTTGGGCAAGAAAAGAGATGAACAACCCGACTTAGGGGCGTATGAATTGCAGTAGTTGTTATATACATTATTGGCAATGCTTACAGAAATTAACAATCGTATTTGAGGTATAGCTAAAGAAAAAGAAACTGTTGCCAAAGACAACAGTTTCTCCCACAAGCTAATTAAACCAAATAAAATTCTTACACCTGAAATCAGATGTAATGAACCTCCCTTTTACTTTGATACAAATATAAGTAAGAAAATTTGATTTAAAAGAGTTTTTCGGTAAAATATTCTTTTTTTACGATAAAATACCGAAAATTACCGATAAAAGGTAGTTATATAGCTTTATAACTATGTAAATAATTGAGTTTTATACCCACTTGTGATTAGTTGGATATTTCATATTTTTAAGACCTTGATGGTTACCAAAATATCTAAGACAACTAACAGCAAAGCAGCCAATAAAAAATAGTGGTATTTGTTCTGTGCTACATCAACTTTTTTCACATCTCTCACCTCGCCTTTGATTTGTCGTATTTGGTTCAATAAGGCTTTCATGTCATTCCGCACATTGCTCAACTCAAAATACTTACCATTGACAGCCGTAGCTATTTCTTTGAGTTTTTCATCATTCAAACTCGTAATAACCTCTCTACCAGAAACATCTCTCTTGTAACTTTTACGAAAAGGGATTTTTCCGCCTTCTTTTGTGCCTACACCCAACGTAAAAACTTTAATATTAGCACTTTCAAGGTCTTTGATATAATTGTCTGTTTCTTCGCCAAAATCTTCGCCATCACTGATTAACAACAGCACTCTTGAATTATTTTTGTTCGTATCATCATTGTCATCATCTGTGAATTTCTGCAAAACCATTTTGAGTACCGCCGAGTAGTCTGTTCCTGTAGATGGCACTAAACTGGTATTCATGGTTTCTATAAAAATGCTCAAAGCACTTTGGTCAAATGTAAGAGGACACTGCATAAAGGCTTCTGAAGAAAAAATAACAATGCCAATACGGTCTGAACTTAACGCCTGCACCAAGTTTTTGAGTTCATACTTTACTTTTTCTAATCGGGAGGGCGAAAGGTCGGTTGCGTCCATAGATTGCGATAAATCTACAGCAATGTAAATATCTTTGCCTACAGTTTTAATTTCCTTTTGTACCTCGCCAAAAGAAGGACCTAACAAGGCAATTAACAACAATGTGCCATAAGCCAACCGCAATAACAGTTTGGCAATAATGCGTTTAAATGAAGTATTTAAGACTTTGGCTATGCGGTAAATTCGCCAAACATATAAAACGTAGGCAATAATGAAGACAGCTATAAAAAAAAAGTCTAAAGAATTGAGATACCTGAACCAAGTCATAAGCCAAATAGTGCGTAAAATCTACTGCAAAGTAAAGAACTGTTAGGAGAAATGCCAAACTATCTCATAGAATTTATCAAAAGATATTTAGCTAAAATATTGATAATAAGTGAATTAGAAAAAATTTGAAAAAAAAGATAAAAATATTTATCGAAACATTTGGTAATATACAGAAAAACGTGCTACCTTTGCATCGCAATAAACGGAAAGGAGAGTTGCCTGAGTGGTTAAAGGAGCAGTTTGCTAAACTGTCACCGGGTAACTGGTGCAAGGGTTCGAATCCCTTACTCTCCGCCACTTGCCATCGGAGTTTAGTTCAGCCCGGTTAGAATGCCTGCTTTGGGAGCAGGAGGTCGCAGGTTCGAATCCTGCAACTCCGACTAAAACCTGACAATTTATTTGTTGGGTTTTTGTTTCAATAAGAGTACCGACTTGCTAGCTCAGCTGGATAGAGCAACTGCCTTCTAAGCAGTAGGTCGCTGGTTCGAATCCAGCGCAGGTCACTAAAATTTGATTATAGGTTAAAAGCTGCCTCAAAAGATTCAAAATTTTTTGAGGCAATTTTTTTGTGGTACTGCCACAAAAGTAATGTTGCAACTACATTAAAACTAACATTGCTCAAAGAAATGTTAATTTTGAGCATTAATATAGTTTAAACAGCCCTAAAATAGCTACTCAAAGCATTTTAGGGCTGTTTTTTTATAGTTTTGCTTGCTAGCACATATTTGTAGTTGATTTTTTAATTGTATCGAATAGATAAATTCATGCTATCGCCAACAATTATCTTTTCTTTTGCTATCCCAACAAGGTCTGCCTTCTTGGTTATCACAACCAAAACAACTATCACAATAATTTTCTATGCAACAATAGCTTTTTCCATTTTTGCGTCTTGGCATAGAACAATCGCAACTGCAACACTCAAAACATTCTCCGCACTCACAACATTCACAAGCCCCACAATCACATTCTGTGGTGTGCATAACAGGCGTAAGTTGCGGATTTTCGGGATTAATGAACCAACGAGGTGCATTTTTGCGAACTTGCTTACTTAGTTGTTGAGAGAGAGCAGGCAGTAGTGTCATTAAAATAGGAGAGTTGCTTTGATAAATAGGCATTGCCAAGAGTTCTTGTTGGGTTACTCGCAACAACTTATTGAAATGTTGGTAGGCGTGTAAAAGTGAAATTTCTTGCGAAGTAGCATATTCTACAATCGGATTGTATTGATTTTGTGTAATATCTTGCTGTAAATCAATTAAATGGTCGGCTATTGCTATCATTTCGCCTATTTTAGCAAATAAGGCTGCCCAAGCTGCTAATTCGCCTTCGGGAATACTTAAAGTTGTGCCTATGGCAATGGCAAGTTGTTTGGCTAAGTTGGCAGACAGGTTTTTGACTCTCTGAAAATCTTTGTCATTGGTTTGGATAGCCCACAAGTAGTCTGTGATGACATTTTCTAAGTCTGTTGATAATTGCCAATTCATGGCTTTAACCTTTGTGGTTAATTTTTTTAGCAAATATTTCTTTGTGAAAGAGGGTTGGTCGGTTTGGCTGTCTGTGGTTTTGAGCCAAGCTAATAAAACTGAAAATTGGCTGGCTAAGTCAATAGCTGGGTGTCTTTTGATATTTTTTTGTCCCAAAAAGAGTTTTGCAGGGCATAGTGTGGTAGTTTTTTCACTACTGGCATTAGAAGTAGCCCAATAGGGGTAAAAAGCCAACAAAACTAATGTCATTTCATTATTCAGCAGTAATCCATACGCCAAGCCTTGTGTAGTTCTTAAAGACGCACAAATGGAGCAATAGGCTAACCAATAGTGAGGTTGGTAGGAGGGGGGAATGGCACATTTTTGCGGTTGGAGGTGTCCTATCATAGCAAAGTAGGTAAAAAGTTACAGTGAACCATAACGCAGAAAAAGCAGCAAGGTTGGACTCAAATTGTCATTCTTTATTAAAAGTGGGCATAAAAAAACTCTGTTGATGATTTGTAAAACCAAAAAAAAGAGTTTTTTTAAGAGGTTAATTTCAGTTATCAGTAAACAGTTATCAGTCATCAGTAAACAATGAACAGTTATCAGTTTTTTGTAAGCAACTTATTTCTAACTGTTTACTGATAACTGTTCACTGTAAAAAATCCTTTTTTTTATGGAAAGAAGAAATTGCGAATGGTCAATTACGAATTAACAGCAACGTAATTCGTAATTGACCATTCGCAATTCAAACAAATCCTTCTTTTAATGGAAAAGACATTTCTACGTTCACTTAATTAACTTGTAATGAAATGGTTGATTGTCGCAATCCTTATTTTAATGGAAAAGACATTTCTACACAATAGACCCTTTTGGTAAACATACCAGAAGAAAGTCGCAATCCTTCTTTTAATGGAAAAGACATTTCTACAAGATAAGAAGCCTTAAAGCTGAGGCAAAAAAGCTAGTCGCAATCCTTCTTTTAATGGAAAAGACATTTCTACTACAAAGTTCATCTACGAATTAATGTTGATGATGTTGAGTCGCAATCCTTCTTTTAATGGAAAAGACGAAATAATTAGTAAATTTTCAATTAGTAAATTACTAATTAACCAATTTAAAATTTACTAATTGAATAAAATCTTTCTTTTAATGGAAAAGACATTTCTACAGCCAATAAGCTTGTTTTTTAAGATTTTTCAAAGAACATAAGTTCTTGTAGTATAGGAATCTCCGCAACTATGTAGGAATTTCCGTATTACTTACTACTCAAAGGTGTGTAAAATTTACAAAAACTCCAAACTTTCGGGCTGTTTTCTTTGTCATTCCGCACTGTTTTTAGCCAAAATAAGCTAAAAAAAGAAACATAGTGTATGTTTTACACCTAAAACAGCCTATCCTCTCCTTTTACTGTTTACTGTTAACCGTTTACTGTTTCAGTATTTCCGAAAAGCCTTGTGTTTAAAAACCTTCTGCAATACCACACTGCCGTCTGGCTGGGCTTGTTCTATGGCTACTCTTTCCGTTGTGGCATAGACAGGCGTATAACCTGCTTGTTTACAGTGGTTTACCAAATAAAAAGTAGCTCCGAAGTCGCCTTGTATCAGCACTACGTCATGGGCTTGGGCGGTTGCTGCCAAAAAATCTTTGAGAGGCTGTAAATAAGTCGCAAAATCCAACTCGGCATCAGGCGGTACATTGCCCCACAAGGTTTTGAGGTTTTCGGGCAAACTCACTAAGTTCTCTATGCCCAAACTGTTTTTTGCGTCTGTGGCTTGTTCGGGGGTGAGGGTATGTGAGAAAATGAGGAAAAAAGATGTCATAAGTAGTATTGGTTTAGTTACTGTAGCTACGGACTTCAGTCTGTAGTGTATTGATTACGGACTGAAGTCCGTAGCTACAGGTTAGAATAGTAAATCAAATAGTTTTATGATTAGGTAATTCGTCTAATTTAGAACTTGTAATCCTATTCTTAAAGTATTTATACAGTGCTTCAAATTTAGCAGGAATTTCAGTCTTACTTACTTGGTCATTTTCTCTTACATGAGCCAAAGAGTTTCTTATATCTGCCAACTCTTTAACTTTTATAGGAAAATCTTGTAATCCGTTAACATCATTGTAAATAGCTATAATAGTACGGTCTTTTGCTATTTTACTACATCGTGAATAATCTTCCATACTACTCTCATCTATTGTGCAATTAGCATTCTTATAAACTTTTGCAATTCTACTAATAATAGCTTCATATAGAACCATAATACACATAGTTAGTTGCTTTGTATTGTAATACCTTTCTGCCATTAACAACATAAATTGCCAATCTGTAGTTTTCTCATTTATCTTTTCAGGAAATTCTCTCATCAAATCTTTGGTAAATTCAAGAGGTTTTATTTTTCCTTCTGTACTGATTTTCTCCAATTGGTTGATAAACTTTGTTGAAGCTGCTCTTACTCCTGTTACATCGTTAAGTTGTAGAATAGTGGCATAATTTTCAGCTTCTTTAATAAATTGTTCAGAAATTCTCTGTTCTTTTAGTAATTGGGTGAACAGCGAAATATCTCCGTAACGGTGAAACACAGTGGCAGCATCTACCCAAGCCAAAATGTCCACCATAGGTTTTAGGTTGAAAATAGGGGCTAACTCTTTTCCATTTTCTTTAAAATCTTGTTGCAATTCTATCCCTCCATAAAATACGTCTTTGATACTAATGTTTTTTATATTTTTAAAATAAGAAAGGGCTAAAAACAAAAAAAGTGGTTGATATCGCAACCCATGTGTAATATCTATAGAAACTATGTCTTTTTTGTTAGGAATATTGGCTATTACCTCAAACACACGCCACAATTCTTCCTCTGTTCTACCTATGTCTATAATTTGGCACTTGGTTTCTATTCTTATCAACTCTTTAAAAACTTGTGCAACTATTTGTAGTGTATTTTCTGTTATCTCCCTATTCTTTATTTCACTGTGTATTTGTTGAAATTGTTGCTCTACATCTTCTCCCAACCTATCCATTTCCAAAGAACAATGTGCATATAAAGTATGCCACATTGAGTCGTTTGTCCCCAAAATATAAATAATATCAAAGGTTTCCTTTGGAGGTATAAGATGAACAATAGCTTCACCCACAAAAGGCGTAGTTTTACTGTTTTTTTTATCCCCTAAAAAATAGTTGGCTTGCCTATACTCTGTCAATTTTAATTCTTGTTGCCCTTTGCCCAAGATGGTGATAAGTATCTTTGCCATAACTTGAAAAATTGTTTTTGATGTGAAAGAAATGAATAAAATTATCGTGTAAGCAACTTGATAAAAGTCAATGTTACTTTTCCATTTTTACTTTTTTCATACCGAACTAGAACTAACTGCCCTTTGTTTAGGGTGGCTTTGTCTATACTGCCTTTGGGGACAAGTAATTCTGCTTTTTGCGACAAATCCAACTTTTCATTTGTGCTGTATTGTGCCATGAAAAAATTACCAACATCAGAAATTTTAGCCTCTATCTCTACGCCATTTTGCAAGTTGGCGGTGTATTGTGGAAACTCCATGAGCTTTTCTTTTAACTCTGCCTCTTTCTTTGCTGCTTGTTGTACTAATAAGGCTTGTTCGGCTTGTGCTTGTTGTTGTAACTGTTGTTGTTTTTGTGCCATTAGTGTTCCCACAGAGTTTTTGACCAATATAGTTTGGTAGAGGCTTTCATCGATTTTAGTTAATTTTACAAAACCCATAGGCAGCAAATTAGTAGTATCACTAAAAGCTATTTTACGGGTTTTTGCCTTTATTTTGCCAACATCTGCTTTCCGACCTTCATCTTCTCGTGTCCAAAACCCTGTTTTTGTAAAGTCCTCAAACTCCCAATCTCCTCTAATGCTATGATACCCACTTCCTGCCGCCATTTTGAGAATACAATAGGAATTATCCGTAGGAATTTGTGCCAATAGTTTTTCGTACATTGCTCTTACTGTTTCAGTTTTGGCAACTTCATAGGTAGTAAAAAACTTTAACTGTTTCTGAATATACGTTTTTGTATGTGTGTTGATAAGCTCAAATAAATCTGTTGCTGTTTTGGGCAAATGGTTATGTGTTTGGTGTAAATGGGTTTTAATTTTTTCTAAGATTGTTGGGTGAAAATGATTGGGCAATGAAATACGGCAAACACCTACCCCACAAGTAGTATCTATGACTTCGTAGTCTGTCGTAAATTTTTCAGTATCAAATTCCGTTGTAGTATTGCTGTCGCCATGTTTCCAACCACCACTTTCTTTACTTTTGAGATTGAATAACTTTACACGAGCCAATCGGGTAGTAGTAAAATGTGCGTCTGTAACTTGCATCATTCGCATGATATTGTTCTCTATTGTCCCAAACAAATACTTGTCATATTCCTTCTTTTCTAAACTTACTTCTTTCCATTCTTTTTTCTTGATTGCCTCATTAAATACTTCCTTCTTAACTTTGGCGTTTTGAGGGGCTAATTGTTTGTATAATAACTTAAACAATACACTCCGTATAGCCCCTTTTAGCGAAGAACCTGCTATGTAGGGCTGCCCTTGTCCTGTGCGTAAAAAAGGTTTAATTTCTTGGTCTAACTTAAAAGGGAACTGAAAAGAATGATGAATGACTGTTCCCTTAAAGAATTGTTTAAGCAAAGTCCATTCAGTCACTTTCCCTTTTGCCAAATAGCTCATAAAATCATTCATTTTTTCCGCAGGAATGACTTGAAAGAGTTGTTCTTGGTTAATGATATGTACGCCTTTTTCGTCTTGAATAAAGTCTAAGCCATTTTGCCATGCTTTTTCTGCTCCTATACCTATGTGTACGGGGGTTAGGGCTTCTATTTTACAATAAATGGGTTGCGTGGTATTCATCACAGATAGTCAAAGATTAAGAAGTTTGTTGGGGATAAACCATAGGCACAAAAATAGCCCGACCATCTCGCCAAATAGGGTGAGGTTGGGTAAATACGGCATTGTCTTGGGGTTGCAAATCAACTAATTTGCCTTTAAGGGCAAGGCTTGTAGGTGCTATGTTGAACACAGAACCTTCGGCAAACATATAAATAGACTTTTTGCGTAAAGTACGGTGTTTGTCGTCTTGTGGACTTGCCAACCAACCGCCTCGTTTTATCAAGTTATAAGCTGTTTGCGTGTCATCTTCTCTAATAATTTGCGGAAACTCTTGTTCTTCAGGGCAGTACAAAGACAAATTCATTTGCATAGTAGCTGTTGGATTTACTGCAAATGTTATTGCATCTTTGATGTATTCAGGCGAAAAATTACCGTTTCCGACATTTCTATCCGTTCCAAAACCATTTTCGCCCAATAAATTCAAAGCATTTAAAACTTGTTGCTCGTAGGTTTCATTGTGAAAGTCTATCAAAAAAAACATTCCTGCATTTTCGCCAAAAAACAATCTTTCCATATAAAATGGTACAGCATCTTCACCATTTCTTGGAATAGTAACTCGTTGCACTACTTCCGATTGTATCAAAACAGGTTTTTCTATATGTTCAAAAACTTTACTCAAATAAGCCCCTGCAACTGTTTTTTCTGCTACAGCACTTAGTTGGTTATTGAGCATTTGCTCAAAATGTTCATGGTCTAACCATTTTATTTTTTTGGCTTGTTTTCTATTTTTCAGTTCGTCTTTTCCCTCTATATTGATTTTGGCAGTAAGGGCTTTTGGGAAAAAATAACGAAAATTATCTTTCCCTTCTTTGTTTGCATTGTAATAAGGAAAGGCAGATGACACCGAAAAACTATCGAGAAAATCATTGTTTGTGGCTGTCTGTTTTTCGGTAATTTTTTCACCATACAAACTAAGAGCAGCTACAAAAATGGCGGACTTGATAGTATCTGAATGTAAAACTTCCGAACTACTATCATAATCTGCCTTGCCTTTTGAGAGGTGCAAGGGACTTAGAAATTTTAGGCGAATAAGGGAAAAGGTTTTGGTGGTCATGGTTGCTTATTAGGCTTTTAACTCTTTGGGTAAATCATATTTGTAGATTTTTGCTTCAGTAGCAGTATTGTTATGGTAGTCTGTGCTATCTCGGTATGAAACTTCTTTAATTGTAAATTTCACTTGCCCACTACCACGAGAGCCACAACCACCCAAATAATCGTCTTGTACCATTAACAAGCCTTTAATGGCATGACTAACTAATTCACTTTCTTTGTCTGTATCAAAAATATTGATAACAATATCCAACGAAAATTTAGCTCCTGCAGGTACTCTTTCAAAGGTACGAGGCATAGCAGCAGAAGTAATACGGTCTATCACTACCTCCGTTTTGGTTTCTGTATAAGGCAATTCCGTTTTATTGGCAAATTCACTTCCATTGACTAAACCTCCATCTCTCACTATAATACGAGAAGGTTGTTGTTTATCATCACCTTTGGCATTACCAAATAGCCTTGTAGTTACATGAGCTATATTTTGGCTTACGCCATTTTTGACTTTACCCATATTTACTTCTTCTATATAACCATAAGATTGTTCTAATAAAGACCTCATTTTGCCTTTTAAAGAACTACCTGGTACGTAGGGTTGATTGGTAATAGGATTGCGAATTACCATTTTGTCTGTCCCTCCAATTTGCATTGCGGAGTTTGTCCCACCAATTAGCAAACCTGTTAAGGCTTCTATTTCGCCTTTGATAAATATTTTTTTGAGTAATTGTGCCATTTTAAACTTTCTTTTAAGAGGTTAAACAGATTAGTCTTTGCCACCATATACTTTATGATAAGCTATGATACCTTCCAAAAATTGACTGAAATTGATGAACTGTTCAACAGTTTGCACTTTTGAATGTGCTAATTCTATAACTGTGCGAAAATCCTTAATTTTATTGTACTGACTTTTACCTAAAACTCTTGCAGTTGCATAAGCTATTTTAGGTCTTAATAATAAGAAAGAAGTTTTTCCCTCTTTTTCCCAATCACTTTCTTTTCCTGCTATTTTCAACTCAATACGTTTCACCTCACCAAAAATATTTCTAATTTGAGAAGTTGTCATAGCATTATTACCTGTGTATCTATCTGCTTCATTTTTTTTATCACACAAGTAAAAACCAAAGTTTTCTAAATAATCAATGCCTGCTGCATCAATTTTGTCTGTAATCCAAGATGTTTTAAAATCATTTGTTGGATTAAAATTGGGTTTAATTACACTCATAAAGTTTTGAATATTTTATGTTAGAAATTATGATTTTTTACCCCTCAACTCAAACTCTGCCCAACGTGCAGCCAAATTAAGTAAGGTAAAATAGTCGTGTTTTTTAGTTACTTTTTCCCCATCAATAGTATCTGCAACCACATCAATTTTGATTTGGTGCAACAAGGTTTTCAATTCCTCATTGTGTTTATATTGTTGGGCTGCACGAGCAAAATTGTATGCCATTTGCCACCGCCACGTTTGCGTTTTGTTCTTCTTTTGCTCCTCTTGTGCTTGGTAGTAGAAAGCCTGAATTTTCATTAATACAGATTTTGGCATATCCATTTTGACCAGCTTTTCTTTGAGTGATTTCACTATTGGAAATTCATGTTCCCAATGCAACGGTTCTCCAAATAAGGTGATAGCATTTTTTTCCTTTATTTTTTTTTGTTTATTGCTGTCTTCATACTCAATTTTATGCCCTTTTGCCAACTTTTCATCTATCTCACAAAGGGCTGCTGCTTTACTTATCGGAAACTTAGGTGTAACAATGGTAATACCTCCCGAAATGCCTATTTGGGGATTTCCACAAGTCCATTGTTTAAATGTAGTCTGTATATCTTCTGCAAAATCTATAATGTAGTTCCAATGTCCCACAATAAACAAGTCATCTCCACCTGAATAAATAATTTGCGTATAATTTTTATACTCATCTTTTGAGTTCCAAATCACATTCAAAAAGCCTTTGAAAAAGTAATCTAAGTTTCTACTCAAAGAAGCCAAACGTGAAAAAGTAGCTACACTTGTTTGAGTGGCTTTGTCTGTTATAAAACCTTGACTAAACAAACTACCTAAATTATCTACGTCCATTCGTAAAATAGCTAACCGTTTGAATTTGACACTCTCAAATTCTTTTTCTGTATCAAGGTTATACTCTCTGTCCGCATCTTTCTGCCCTGCCATTTCCGAAAAAGTTTTAGGCATAGGTACACACCGTTTTGTAGCTTTATGCTTATCAGTTGCCCATATTTCAGGGTAGTCATTACCACCATAAAAAGCAAAACCGTAACTGTGATTACCACTGATTAAGTTTTCCAAGAAATTCAGGTTGTTGAAACGAGCAATGTGTAAACTACTTTTTTTGTAGTCTTTAAATTTTTCCGATTTCTCTTTAAATTTTCCTTGTTCCAAAAAATAGAAGTAGTTAGACAAGTTGGCTGGCGAAAAGGTTTCTTTGTCAAAAAAACTTTCTTTTCCGCCCTGTGCCAATACCGCATAATCAAACTCTCGTAGTTTAGCCCCTAATATAACTTGTTCGTTGTTTACCTTTTTAACAAATGAAATAGGTCTGTTATTTTCATCTGTATCGTAGTCATATTTGGTTTCTCCTACCGCAAATTCTTCTCCTGTTATAGCATCTCTTTCGGCTAATCCACCTTGTTCAAAGGGTTCAAAAAACTTTGCATAGTTGTTCAATAGCTGCAATTTATTTTTCTGCTTTTTCTTTATATCCAATTTATCATACAGAGATTGCCACACTTGCCCAATATTTTTCTTCAAGATGCTTTCTTTGCTTACTTCCACACAATCAATCATAAAACCTAAATTGGTTTTGTGTTCTGCAAAAAGTTTGTCTGTAATTTCTTTCTCTAATTTACCTAATGCTTTTTTTACAAAATCTGTATTGGGTGCAAGCACAAAGAAATTACCACCAGACGCATAAATTACATTGGCACTAAACAACTGTAAATCTTTGGTTACTTTTTCTACTATGCTGTCTGTCAATAATTGCAAGTAAAACGACCTACCTTTGAGGTTTTTGGCTGCTTTGCTACTGATAATGTCATAGATAAAAGACTGAATACCCGAAATGTCTGCACCAATTAATAGAAAAGGTTTTTCTTCATTTTTAATCTCCAAAGGAGTTGTTAGCCTACTTTTACTTTCCAAATAATCATATAGACACACCGCCATTGCCGAAACAACTTTTAGGTGGTCATATAAACTTACATCTGGCAAGTCCGTTGTGCTGCTGGGTACGGTTACAGCGTATTTGTGCAATAAACTCATAAGAGTTTCTGCAAAAGCCTTAAAATCTGTAAAGTCTTTGATTTTGCTAAGTTCTTTGGTAAATTCTGCCCAAAGTTGTTTGTAGTTAGCTTTAGTTTCATTGGCTATTACTTTGTCTTGCTGACTACTTTCGTATTTTTTTGGAAAATATTTTGTTATAATGTCCTTTGTATTTCCTGCTAATACAATAGAACTGATTGGTAAAGAATATTCGAAAGCAACTTTTCCATTCTTATCATAATTGCCAACAGTTTCCAAAATCGGACACAATCTTACTGTTTTGAAGTCTTCCCAAGAGCCTGTTCCCTCTACCTCTTTTTGCCCTTCATTAGCCACTCTTTCACCACCCGAAGCCAATCTATCTGCTTCTTGTACTATAAGTTGTAAAATCTCTTTGGGATTGGGTTTATGATGAGCTGCTGCTATTGTAGCCAATGATGTAGCTTGGTTGGCTAAAATGGCATTGAACAAGTCTTTGAAATCTTCATTTATAAATTGCATAGTCCAAATTACGTGCTTGTGAGAATATTTACTATTGTAAACAGGGCAAAATACACTTTCAGCTTTTTTAGTGTCATTACTCAATAGTTTAGAGTATTGCACACCATTATCATCTGCTCTTTGGTAAAACTTACCAATGTCATGTAATAATGCTGCCAAAAAAGTAATGTTTCTGTTTATCATAGCAAGATTGTATGAATATTTTTTCTAACACCTAAAAAATTAAATCTATTCGATAAATCAAAATTATATTCAAAATATTTACACCAATAAATTGTATAATCATATTGCTATGTATATGATAAATATATGAATACAAAGATGAAGTGTGGCTTTTTTAGTGCTTTTGAGCATTTTTATTGTTTTACTCAGTTGTTTTGGTGTGTAATAAGCATTTTGTGCTAATTGTATCTCAAAACTAAAACCCAACTGTGCAGTGTAACTACACAATAAACTATTCTTGAAAAAATTTTATTTTTATACCTACACCCACTATTTTAGCCTAAAATAATGAAAAAGCACAATGGCAAAAAACAAACAGGCATTGATTCGTTACCGTATCATAGACAGGGCTTTGCAGCATGGCAGGCACGTAAAAAGTGAGCAACTCCTCGACCTTATAGCCGAAGAACTCGCCAAATATGACCAAGAGGGCATTTCTCTCCGCCAACTCCGCACAGACATTACAAACATGAAAAGCCCCGACCTCTATGACGCACCCATAGAGGCGAGCAAAAACGGCTACTACTACGCCAAACGCAATTTTTCTATTACCAACTGCCCCATCACCAAAGAAGATGCCGACTGTATCAACGAGGCACTTACTACGCTGGAGCAGTTCAAACACTTTGGTTTTTACAAAGAACTACAGGGCATCATAGAAAAAGTAGCCCAAAAAACCAAAGTCCATATCAACCCCTTCAAGTTGGCGGTGGTTTTTGAGAGTGTCCCCAACTATGAGGGCTACAAACATCTGGACGGGCTGTATAGCTGTATCATAGAAGAAAAGACGATAGAGGTAGTCTATCTGCCTTTTCACGAAACCACGCCCCAAACCCTTGTCATACACCCCCAACTCCTCAAAGAACACAATAACCGTTGGTTTTTGATAGGCTATAACAGCAGAGCAGCCGAAAAAGTACAAGCTATTCGCCCACTGCCCTTAGACCGTATCATAGAGTTTTGGGAAAGTACCGAGCAGTACCACAAGCTACCACCAAAGGAATTGGACAATTTTTTCTTGCACATTATCGGTGTGGGGCTGCCTTGGGAAGACCAAACTCTGCACCACATTCGCCTGCGGGTACGCCAACCCAGAGCAGCCTATTTGCAGAGCAAACCCTTGCACCCTTCGCAACAGGTTGTAGAGAGTACGGCTACGCACATAGATTTTTCCTTGCAGTTGATTCCGAACAGAGAGTTTTATGCACAAGTCTTGTGGTTTGGGGCAGATATGGAAGTCCTAAGCCCCGAACCAGTGCGAGAGGCAGTGAAAAAACAACTCCAAGAGGCAGCACAGCAGTATTCATAACATTTTGTAGCATAGTCTTTAGGCTGTGCAATGAATGGATTGCGGTACAGTTCACAGCCTAAAGGCTATGCTACGACTAACTTCAATTCACAGCCTAAAGGCTATGCTACGGCATTACATAACGTCTATTATCTTTAATAAAAATACTTATGATACACAAACTAAAATACCTTCGCATAGAGTTTGACGAAAAACTCTCTGCCCATGAAATACCGCAGTTTCGTGGGGCGTTGATTGCCAAAGTGGGCAAAGAAAATACATTATTTCATAACCACTTGGACGACAGCAAGTATGTTTACGGCTACCCACTGATACAATACAAGGTAGTTCGGCACCGCCCCACACTGCTTTGTTTGCACAAAGGGACAGAGGAAATTCACCACTTTTTTAGTCAAAGCCAATGGAATTTGCAAATCCATGATAGAGAATTGCAGATGAAGATAGCCCAGTTGGACATGAAAGAGTACACGATGAATGTTTGGGACAAATTTTTTGCGTACCGCCTGCACCATTGGCTTGCCTTAGACGAAAATTCTTATCAAGAGTATCAACGGCTTTCTACGGAAGCAGCACAAAGGACTTTCTTAGAAAGTAAACTTTGTGGCAATATCATCAGTTTTGCGAAGGGTATCGGGTGGACACTGCCCGACAAACACACTTCGCCTGTGGTGTGCCGTATTACGTCTGCGGTTCGCCAACAAGCAGCCAAATTTAAACAGACAACTTTGCTGGCGTTTCATCTGGACTTTGAGAGTAATGTTTTTTTACCGCCCTACATGGGCTTGGGCAAAGGCACGAGTAAAGGCTACGGAATAGTGGAGGCACGCAAATAGTACATTTGCCTATAGGCGAATATAGTTTAGTAGTTTAAAATATACACTACCAAAAACAAATCATTGTGAGTAAATAGAAAATACCAAAAAAAGGGAGTAAATATTTGGAGTTCTTGTAATTTTTACACACTTTTAAACAGTGATTATTGCAGACATTCCTACATAGTTGCGGATATTTCTACATGATAGCGGCGAAATGCCAAAAAAAAACAAAATTTTGCTGTAGGAATGTCTTATCCATTAAAATAAGGATTGCGACTTTTTATTGAACACTTGTAAAGCCTGTAAGTATTTTTGTAGGAATGTCTTATCCATTAAAATAAGGATTGCGACCATAGAACCGCAAGCCGTTTGAGGCAAAGAGTTTTAGTAGGAATGTCTTATCCATTAAAATAAGGATTGCGACGCTAATTCTGCTTTTTTTTGTTCTTGATTCATTTTCGTAGGAATGTCTTATCCATTAAAATAAGGATTGCGACTGTAGTAATAACGGTCTGTGCCGTAATCTGTAAATAGTAGGAATGTCTTATCCATTAAAATAAGGATTGCGACTTTGTTTTGCTTGGTCGTGTTCCTGTGTAACATATTTGTAGGAATGTCTTATCCATTAAAATAAGGATTGCGACTTAACATTACCAGCCCGAACAGTTGAGGAAACTTAGGTAGGAATGTCTTATCCATTAAAATAAGGATTGCGACTAAATAAGTTTAATCGGGGGTGCTTTAGTACCCTTTCTTGTAGGAATGTCTTATCCATTAAAATAAGGATTGCGACACGGCACTGATACGTACCAACTCACCGTTAAGTTGTTGTAGGAATGTCTTATCCATTAAAATAAGGATTGCGACAACATAATAGCAACTTCTACATTATTCTTATTTAAGAAAGTAGGAATGTCTTATCCATTAAAATAAGGATTGCGACTTCTACATTTACTAAGAAACCAGATGCAGAAAACTTTCGTAGGAATGTCTTATCCATTAAAATAAGGGTTGCGACAATCCAACTGGTATTTATAAAACCTTGAAAGAATTTGCTGTAGGAATGTCTTATCCATTAAAATAAGGATTGCGACAGCCTCCAATGCAAGTTCACAGCTCATACATCTTCCTGTAGGAATGTCTTATCCATTAAAATAAGGATTTTTTACAATGAACAATTATCAGTAAACAGTTAGTAATGAATTACTTACAAAAAACTGATAACTGTTTATTGTTTACTGATAACTGAAAATTTTTATAGTGAACAGTTCTAAGAGCTTGTGAATCATGTGAAATTATCTAAGATGATAGGATTTCAATATTAGTTAATTTCCTCTATAATTTACCATAAAAAAACACCATAATTACTACAAAAAGAATTTACTTCATGTAGTAATTATGGTGTAATTTTATCGTTTCCTACTCACTTGTTTTTTAGACTTACACTTGTAGCAATGTGAGTGTGCTTGTTTTTAGTCTATCAAATTAAATAATCTACTCCAACGGATACGTTCAAACAAACTTTTATCGGTAGGTTGTAAACGTGAACCATCTCCTGTATTTTGTTCCATAGATAGCCAAATGAATAGGGCTTTGCCTACTACGTGGTCTTCTGGTACGCAGCCCCAAAAACGAGAGTCCAATGAATTATGACGGTTATCACCCATCATAAAATAGTAGTTTTGTTTAAAGGTGTATTCAGTTACTACATTGCCACCAATAGAAAGTTTACCACCTTCTATTTTCACGTCTTTGTTGTCCTCGTATCTTTCTATGATGTAGCCGTATTTCGCCAAATTTTCAGGATTAATTACAATTTTCATGTCTTTGGCTGGTATGGTGTATTCGCCAAAATTATCTTTGTTCCACTTCAAATTAGGCTGGCTGGCTACGTCATTGTAAAAACGAAAACGGTAATATGCCATTACATCTCTTTCTATGCTGTCTTTAGGCGTAATATAAGGTGTAACAGAGGCAATAGTCGTATTGGCTGTTAGTTTTTCTACGATTGCCTTGCTTGCATTCACATTGTAAATGCCTTTTTGCTCTTCTCGTCTTTCTCTAATGCCCACAGACTCAAAGTACCTGTCCCCTAAAATATCATTAGGGTTTTTCATTTTTATTGTATAGCTCGTCTGTTGTTCTGTGGCATTTACTTGTGGTTGTCCGTTGATATACACTTGCCCTTCTCTTACTTCAAACTTGTCGCCTGCCGTTGCTACACATCTTTTGATGTAGTAGGTTTTTAAATCCACAGGGTAGTCCATTTCGTCTGGGTAATTAAATACCACCGCATCGCCTTTTTGCACATCAGAAAAACCCGGTAATCTGAATTGTGGGAGTTGCAGCCAATCTAAGTAAGAAGGCATATTTGTTCCCCATATTTTTTGGTGAGATAGGGGGAGTTGTAAAATGGTTTTTGGGGTTCTTGCTCCGTAGTGTAGTTTACTCACAAACAAAAAATCTCCTACTAACAAAGAGTTTTCCATAGAGGAAGTAGGAATGGTAAAGGCTTCTAAGGCTATCCACCGTACAAAAGTGGCAACAACCACTGCAAAAATGAAGGAGTCAAACCATTCTCTTGCGGGTGATTTTTTCGGGGTTTGTTGATTTGTTTTTTGGGCAGTTTGATTCAGCATTGTTCTAAAGTTCTATTTTTCAAGTTGCTACAAAAGTAATGGTTTTTTAGATTGATTTTCCTACTCTCTGCTACTATTTCGTGTGTGTGGGTGTTTTTCGAGTTCTTGTATCTTGGTAGAAGATATTGAAGTTGTTTTAAGATTCATTTTTTTATCCACTATTGCCTCTATTTTTAAGCCTCTTTTTGATTTTTACTATTGCTGTTTTACCACAAGAACACAAGTTCACAAGTTTTTTACGATTACATTTTTGTGTACTTGTGGTTAATTGAATCTTGCATAAAGGCGTAAATATAATATTGAAAGTTAATGATGAATCCTAAACAACTTCGAATACTTAGATACTAACAAGTAACTTCATAAAAAATCCCCTACAAAACCTTTATTTTGTAGGGGAATGTGTTATCTACTAAGGATTAGAACCACTTAATAATCTTACACCAAAACTAATGACTTGCAAATTAGGTGCATTGGTGGTGTTAAACATTGGGCTAAGGTCGTAATTACAGAACAAAGTAGCATATTTGAGGTCTAAGGCAGCCCGTAAACCATAACGGATATTGTTCATAAAATAACTATCCGAAACTCTTTGCTTATCCTTGCCAGACTCCACAAAAGCAGCGTAAGAATCTAATCTGTAACCCACATAACCGCCTACACTCACGCCAAACGGTGTACCTTTGATGCGTGTGCCTATCGTAACAGGCACATTTAAGTAGCAACCTACCAATTTTGATTTGTCTTGATTAATGCTACTTTCTAATAAAGTAAGGTTGTTGCTATTAGTAGATTTTTCAACTCTTATATTGTTATTTTCAAACATCAAGTTGTTCCAAGCTATTTCCAAACCTGTTTTGATGTACGGAGATTTTTCTTTTGACAAACGGATTCTTACCCCCATACCTATTGCCACATATCTCGAACCAATCGGAGAAAGGTTGTATAATCTGTTGGGCAATGTCCCTACATAGTTGTTCAGCCCTAAGTCTAAGTTAAGATAGCTACGCACCCAACGAGTTTTATTTCTGCGTTCTTCTTCATCGTCAGACCAAGTGATGTTCCAAGATTTACGTTTTTTCGTAGAGTCCATCACTATTTTACTTTGCTTGTTTTCGTTGTAATAGATTTTCATGCTTACACCGTCTTCTTGCACTATTTTAGGCTCTCCACTATCATCTAATTGGTCTAATTGCTTTGTTACCTTTTTGATGAGGGCATTTACATCTAAGTTTTTTAGTTTTTCTTTGTCGGCTTCGTTGGCTACATACACAACGATTTTGCTGCCGTTACCAAAGTTGATAATGATACTGTCTTGAGCATGAATAGGCTCTACAAGGTGCTTGGCATACGAAATTTGATGAACAAATAAGCAAGCTACAAGGGCGAAAAATAAATGTATGTTTTTCATGGTTTTAGGATTTATAGTTATTTTTTTACAATAGTCATGCTGTCTTGTATTTTTACAAGATATTTTGAATGACATTAAATTATTGTTTGATTTTTAACAGTGTAAAAGCTGTTCAACTTTTACACTGTTGTAAGCAGGGCAGATTTATTGTTCTCTTTTCAGGAAACGAGGCAATTTATTAGCATTAATTCCTACATCTTGTAAAGTCAATAATTCACCTTCTCTGAGTTTGTGCCAAATACGCCCTAAGCCTTTGCGTTTCGGAGCTACTTCGTCTGGGTTTTCTGTTGCTAAAACACCTTCATTAGTAGCAGTAGGCGTAAATACTTTAACAATAATCTCCACATTATCAGTTGTTTGTGGATTTACGGTTACGGCAGTAGTATTTTCTACAACTACTTCATTGGTTTGAGCAATACCTTGTTCAACTACTTTTTCTTCTGTGCTGTTAGGTATTTGTAAAACTACTTGTTGTGCTACATTTTCTTGTACCACAATAGTAGGCTGTTTTTCTGTTGTTACCGTACTATTTTTTACTGTATTTTTGGTCTTATTCACCTTGATTGTGTTGGTTTGGCTAACAATTTCAGGCTTTGTATCTACAGTGTTTTGTGTTACAGTTGCTTTTTCAATAGTCCTATTGGCTACATCATTCGTAGTTGAATAATTGGTACTATTTTTTGGTGCTACTACTGTTGTATTTGACTTTACAGTAGCTATGTCAGTGGTAGTTTGTACGGTGTTTTTTTGTTGCCACACCAATACACTCAACCCTACAGCAACCGCAATACCCGCAGCAGCCTGCCAATAGATACCGCCCAATCTTTTTTTAGTAGCTTTTTTTGCCAATTCTTTTTCCAACTTGCCCCATACCGCAGGCGGCGGTGTTACTGTATGGTTTTGCAGTTTTGTTTGAAAAAGGTGGTCTATATCATTAGTTTTTTTCATTTTCTTAGCTGTTGAAGACTGTTTGTAATTGTTCTGATTGTTGTAAAAGTTCTTTGAGCATTGTTCTTGCTCGGTTGAGTTGAGATTTTGAAGTACCTTCTGAAATTCCCAACATCTCTGCTATTTCTTTGTGTCCATAACCTTCTACCGCATAGAGATTAAAGACTGTTTTGTAACCATCGGGCAGTTTGTCTATGAGTTTTAGTAGTTCTTCTGCCCCCAAAACATTGTCTATGTGGCTATACACATCTGCCAAATGTCGGGCTGTTTCTACGGATTCATGGTAAAAGTCTTTTCGTTTTCTCAACAATGTCAAAGATTCGTTTATCATAATTCTGCGTATCCAACCTTCAAAACTGCCTTCTCTCTTAAAGTTGGGCAACTGTTGGAAAACCTTTAAGAAACCACTCAACAAGACTTCTTCTGCCTCCATGCTATTGCCTACGTACCGCAAACAAGTCGCAAACATGGTTGCACTGTACCGTTGGTACAAAGCCTCTTGTGCAACTTGCTTCCCCGCTATGCAGTCTGTAATCAGGTCTGCGTCTTCCGTATATTTCTTTTTGGTTGTAAAAAACAGCACGATACAAAGTTTGTTTTGGTTGTTTGATGAATAGATGTAAAACTTTGGAAGAAGGTTGCTTGAGGGTAAAAAAAATTTGATATTTTTTTTGAGCAACTAATTAATTGATAATGGTTTTTACTAAGGTTTTTAATTAACTAATTGATAATCAAACCTATAAGGTTTTTAAAACCTTATAGGTTTTCCATAACAGATTTTATGAATAAAAAGAAAAAATCTGTGATTTATCCTTAAAATCTGTGTTATCCGTGTTCCAAGTTCGCAAGTAATTTCTTGATGGTTTTGATTACTAAAAAATCTTAGCTCTCTTACTACCTAACAAGCTATTATTTTTCCTAACTTTGAACAAAGGCAGTGATGCCTCTCAAACAAAACTTACTTTTCAGATGAGTACAAGAGAAAAAGAAAGTCGGAATATAGGTCTAATCAGTAGTGTGGCGGTACATTCGGGGCTTTTGTTGTGTTTTTTGTTGGTTACGGCATGGTCTGCCCCCGAACAAAAGCTATTAGATTTTGGTATGGCAGTCAATTATGGTACAGACGAGGCAGGTTGGGGAGATAACCAAACGGCTACTTCGCCTGCGGTCAAGATAGAACCACCGTCTAATGTGCCTCAAATTAAGCAAGAACCTTTGAAAGAAAGTCATTTTGAAGAAGCCAAACCTTCGCCTACGACCAACGAAATAGACGAAAAACCTTTGACAAGTACAGATAAAGACGCAACGCCTATTGTTACAAAAGAAACTACTACCCAAAAAAATACTAATAATACTCCTACACCTACACCGCCAAGTCCTCATACAGATGCCTTGTTAGAAAAAAGTGATGCACAAGGTGGAAACTCTCGCAACAGCACAGGCGGTAACAACGGCAATGTAAAAGGAGCTGTTGGCGACCAAGGCAACCCCAATGGTGATATTAATGCAGATGCTTTGCTGGGTAATGCTGGTGGAATAGGGGGCGGTGCTTCTTTAGATATGGCAGGCTGGGCATGGGACGACAAGCCCGTAGTCAATGATAATTCGGCAGAAACAGGCAAAATTGTTTTTGAAGTAAAAATAGATGATGATGGCGAAGTGATTTCTGTAAAAAATGTTTATTGTACCGTAAGTAGGGGAGTGGCTGCTGCCTACGAAAAGGCTATTTACAACCTTACTTTTAGTCCAACAGTAGAAGGTGTAGCAAGACCTGCGGTAAGTACAGGAAAAATTACTTTTGTGATTACGTCAAGATAATTTTAAAATTACGAATTACGAATTTTTAGTATTTGGTTACAATTTTTTTAATATAACTATTTGATTATTAATTAGTTATATTAAAAATAAACAATGCTACAATAAATCATTAACATAAATTCGTAACTCGTAATTTAAAATTTGTAATTAAACTCTACCATTTTTCTACGGCAAAATACATAGCTACATTGCCTTTGTTTTTGGCAGGAATTTCGCCTCTGTAGGCACAATAGATGTCGTTTTTCACCAATTTATAGGTTTCTTCTGAAATATTCACCATACCTACCTCGCCACTCGACTCCATACGGCTGGCAAGATTTACCGTATCTCCCCAGATGTCATAAGCAAATTTCTTTGTACCAACGACCCCCGCAATGACAGCCCCAGTGTGTACGCCTATTCGCAGTTCAAAAAATGGTTCTCCACGCATTTCTTTTCTGTCTTTCAGGTCTTTCATAAATTGCTGCATTTCTAAGGCTGCCAATACTGCATCTAAGGCATTGGTGCTATTGGGTTTGGGAATACCCCCTGCACACATATAGGCATCTCCAATGGTTTTGATTCTCTCTAAATGGTGCTTTTCACAAATAGCATCAAAAGCCGTAAAACAAAGGTTGAGTTCTTCAATCACTTCTCTTGGAGTCAATTTTTCGGCAATATTCGTAAAGCCCTTAATGTCGCCAAACATTACGGTTACTTGGTCGTAGTGTTGTGGCACAGCATAACCTTTAGCTTTCAATTCATCTGCAACAGCTTGAGGTAAAATATTGAGCAATAGCTTATCGGATTTATCCTTTTCTTCTTCTATCAAAGCCTTTTGTTGTTCAATTTCTTTGGCTTGCTTCAAGATTTCGGCATTTTGTGCTGCCAACTTGCGGTTTGCCTTCCGAATACTCAATGCCGATACAATAATGATAATAAATACTAACAAGAAAGCCACTCCCGCCGCCGACAAGAAGTAAATCTGTTGTTCTTTTTCTTTGCGTTTAGTTTCAGAGGCTTCTAATTCAAGCTGTTTGGATTGCAGAGAAAGTTCCATACTGCGAAGGCTGTCTTTCAAGGCTTTTTCTTTCTTAGACCTTTCATGTTGGATTCTCTCTATTTTTGCGTGTAAATCCTCGGCTTTTTCAGCAGATACATTGCCCGATTTTATTTGTGCTTCCAACTCGGCTCTTTCTTTGTCCATAGCTGCAAGTCTTTCTCTTTCTTGCTCCTCCAACAATCTTTTTCGGTCTTCAATAATTTTTCTCTCTGCCTCTAATTTTTCTTTGGCTTGTTCTATTGCATTGTCGTCATCACTAGGTTTGGGAGGTGCTACAGCCACTTCTTTGGCGGGTTGTCCTTTAGAGAGCCGTTTGTATTTGTCCGCATTTTCTTTGTCGCCTTCTGCCGAATAAATTTGCGAAAGCAACTCATAACATTGTATTTTTTTGGCGGGTTGGTTGTAGGTTTCCGCCTCTTTGATACACTGTGACAATACGGCTATGGCTCTATTATTGTCCTTTTTGGTGGTGTGCAGACGTGCTATTTTGATAAGCACCTCTATATAAATGTCATATTTCCTGCCGTCCTTATAGAATTTTGCTGCGTCTATATAGTTTTTTAAAGCCAATGCGTTTTCGGCATATTTGCTGTAATGGTCGCCTAAAGTACGGTGTGCTAAGGCAGCCGAAACAAAATCACCAATTTCTTGGGCAATACGGCTGGTTTCGCCACTATAGTAAAGGGCTTCTCGGAAGTTTGGTTCTTGTGGGTTAAAATAAATATTTGCCAAAGACAAAGCCGTTTTGATGAGGTCTTGTTTAATGACTTTCGCCTCTCTGGGTACTTTTGGGGCAGGTGTATTAGGTCTGCGTCTGGGCTGGTTCTTTGGGGGTTTGTAGTTTTGCGATTCTCGTAGCTCCTTTTGCAACTGGCTGTATTTTGCCAACAAATCATCTAAATTTTGGGCAAAAATAGGAAATTGTAGAGAAAAGAAGGCAATGAAAACCGCAAAAAATACAATAGGTTTGATAGACATACGAGCAAAAGGAATTTGTGCCTATAAAAGACAAGTGAAACAGACAGTTTTTCAGCAACTAATCTACTTAAATAAATCTGAAAACCAAGAGTTTGTAGCTTGAAAATATGTATTTCTAAACCATTCTTTGCAAAAAGAAGAAGTTATTTGCCAAATTCTTTTATTATCATACTATCAACTCCACCCAAGCAGAATTACTTATATGCACTAACAGAGTCCCTGTTTTTTGTACTTCTAAATAACCTTCTGCATTGATTTTCAAATTATTGTCTGTTTCGACAGGGGCAGGCGTAATGCTAAGCAACTGACCTTTGGGCAACCATTTGGTAAAACTTGGAGGCATTGCCCAAAAAGATTTATTGCCTGTCATATCCATTACCACAATCGTCAGAGTGGACGTAAAAGGCAGCAATTCATCAGGGTTTATGGGTATTGTAGAGCAAATATTAACGGCAGAATGTTTGTTTTCCAATAAATAATTGAATGTAGCTATTAGATTTGTTGGGTCAGCAGCCAAAATTTTAATGGGCTGTTGGTGGGCTGTTAGGGTTTCGGCAGTGCTTACAAATGATGGTGGACAAATGACCACATCTATTTTGATACCATGTTGCAAGGCAGCAAACAAAGAGTTTTCTGTGCATATCACCACAGGACTCCATTCTAATAAGTCATTGATGTATTTAGGAAGAGTGCTATCAATCGTATATAAAAAAAGTGCAGGTTCTTGTGCTTCTCTTACAATATGGTGTGAACTCATAATTTTTTGTCCTTTTGGTGTTAAAAGTAGTATAACGGTACAATTTTTATACTATTTATCATTCAAAAAAGTTATCTTTGTAAAAGTTTATTACTCGTACTCAGACTTCGCAAATCTTATTTAAAGCAAAATTGTTCGGCAATGAAGCGGAATTTTCAATATCAAATTATTGTGTGTGTTACAAGTCTTTGGTTACTATTACCTTTTAGTAACTTCGCTAACTCTACTTACAATACAAACACTTTACGCACACTTTTCAGACCTTTACAAACCACTCCTCCACCTACTTGTGGGACGAGTTCGCCTGATTATGCAGCCCTAAAAGCCTTGTATGATGCCACTAACGGAGCTAAATGGACAAATGCTTGGGATTTAACCAAGTCCATAGACCAATGGGCAGGCGTTACTGTCGACCCCACCACTTGTAAGGTTACGAAATTAGACCTTTCTGGGCGTGGCTTAGATGGTATTATTCCAGAGGCTTTCAAAGGTTTTACAGCTTTAACAGAACTCCGTTTGAACGGCAATAAATTGCGTGGGAGTGTACCTGTGGGGGTAGCAGTAAGTACACTTACATTGTTATATTTACATGATAATCAATTTACGGGTAAATTACCCAATGAATTTGCTTCTATTAAGACATTGAAACAACTGAATTTATCTAAAAATAAATTCACAGATGTACCTACGTTTGCTGTTGCTAATGCCTTTACAGAATTAAATGTAGATAATAACCAATTAGGTTTTGGGAGTTTGGAAGATAATGTGAAAATTCCTATTATTAAATATACGCCTCAAGACAGTTTAGCCACAGATACTACAATTATTGTAAAAGAAGGAGATGCGGTAGATGTAGCTACGGCAGTTTCTGGCACATTAAACTCTTATCAGTGGTACAGACAAAGTGGTGCTAACTTAGTGATTTTCAATAATACGACTAATGCTCTTACCTTCCCAGATGTACGCACAACTGACGCAGGGAATTACCAATTACGTATTACCAACTCTGCCGTTCAAGGCTTGACTTTGGTACGCCGTTATGTACGCCTCAAAGTTACACCTTGTTCTGTTACTCGTACTACTATCGAAAAATCACAAGATTACTGCGAAGGTGATGCCCTACCTACTTTGACAGGTACAGAAGCCCAAAGTGGGATTACTAGTTTAAAAGTAAGCTACCAATGGCAACGCAGTATAGACTCTACAAATTGGATAGACATTGGCACACAAAAAGACTATAAAATTACAGGTATTGCGGTTACTACTTGGTACAGACGTTTGGCAATAGATGGACGTTGTAAAAATGATACAAGTAATGTGGTAAAAGTTACTTTCTTGAAACGCATTAGTGGTAATACGATTACTACTAAAAGAACTTTGTTATGTGATAGGTCATTACCTGATTCTTTGGTAGGCTCTACACCACAAGGCAGTGGGGGTATTTACAAGTATTTGTGGCAAAGTTCACGCAACCGCCAAACATGGACAGACGAGGATAGAGCTAAAAACTTCTTCCCAATTATTGCGAGTGATACAATGTATTTCCGCCGTATCGTAAGTGGTATTTGTGGGAAACCAGACACAAGTAGTGTAATCACAATACGAGTTGTAAAAACTTTGCCTAAAAATGAAGTGGGTAGCAACCAATTTGCTTGCCCTAATGGAAAAGGCTTAGCCCTAAGAGATACCATAAAAGATTTTAAGGTAGATTCTGTTAGTTTCAAATATTTGTGGGAAATCTCTTATGACCGTCAAAAGTGGGCAAGGGCAGATACAACCAAAAACCAAACAGATACTTTGTACTACTTTACACCTAACGGACAAACGAAAGATAGTTACTACCGCCGTTGGATACGCAATGGTTGTGATTCTATTCTAAGTAATATAGTCAAAGTTACGATTCACCCACGTATTTTACGCAATACAATTAGTACAGACAGCGAAGTTTTTTGTCAAGGAGATACTGTAGGCATTAAACTGACAGGGACAGTGCCTGTAGGTGGCGGCGAACAATACAAATACATTTGGCAGAGTTCATCTGATAAAAAGCTATGGAATAATAGGGGAGATTCTTTGAATTTACCAAAACCAGCTCTAACAGATACAACCTATTTCCGCCGAATAGTCAATAGCTTATGTTATACAGATACAAGTAATGTATTGAAAATCAATTATATCTTCCAATTTGGTCGCAACGAAATAGGCCCTTCTACAAGAAATTGTGTGGGGGACAGCACAGCCGTTTTAAAAGGCACTAAACCCGCAGGCAAGGGCTATTTTGAATACCAATGGATTTTTTCAAGAGATTCTATCAACTATGTTGGTATAGACACATTGGGCAATGGCTTAGACTACAAAGTGGGCAGACTACCCGAAGGCAAATACTATTTCAGACGTTTAGTATTCAATGGTTGTACGGTAGATAGTAGCAACAGAGTGCTAATAGAAATGGTAAGTCCTATTCAAAATAACACTATTAGCGGTGCGGGGCAGTTTTGTGAGGGCGACTCTTTGCCTACATTAGTGGGTTCTGTACCTACGGGTGGTGGCACGAAAAACTACCGTTATACTTGGCAAAGTTCTAATGACAATAAAAACTGGGCTATTGCAGGACGAGAAAAAGACTTTAAACCGCAGTCTATTATTCGTAGTACCTTGTACCGCCGTTTAGTTTTGGGTGATGCGTGTAACCCTGATACAAGTAATGTGATTACATTAAAATTTGCAAATAGACTATCTAATAACCGCATTACAGATAACCAAAATATTTGTATTGGCGATATTGTAAAGGATTCTTTGAGGGGGACAATTCCGTTTGGTGGCGACTCTACGTATGTGTATATCTGGCAAGCTACACAAGACTCTGTTTGGCGAAGTGTAGGCAGTGGCAGAAATCATTTACCTAAAGACGTATTGAAAACTACACAGTACCGCCGTATCGTATTATCTGGTTGTTTTAGAGATACAAGTAATGTTGTGCGTGTGGCTGTAGTGCAACCTATCTTGAACAATTTTATTTTAAGTGGTAGCCAAATCCGTTGTCGTGGTATCAAACCTGATTCTATTCGAGGTTCTTTGCCTAATGACGGTGGTACAAACATTTTCAAATATCAATGGCAACTGTCCACTAACCAAAGACAATGGACAAATATTAATAACGCAACGGCAAAAGACCTTGTACTTTCTACTACCCCAGACATTACTACGTTTTATAGGCGTGTAGTTTCCAGTTTGTGTTTTAGTGATACTACACCTTCGGAAAGAGTATTGGTTTTGCAGTCGCCAAACATTAGAGCAGGTAGAGATACGATTGTGAATATTGGCTATGAAATTCGGTTAAATGCAGGTGGAGGTGTAAGCTACTCTTGGTCGCCGAAAGAAAGTATTGTTGATGGTGATACTACTTCAGCTTCGCCATTGGTAAGACCTTCGCAAACTACACAATATATTGTTGTAGGCAAAGATGCTACAGGTTGTATAGGAGCAGACACAGTATTAGTGATTGTTGTTGATAATCCATTGACTAAAACGGTTGATATTATTACGCCTAATGGGGACGGACTCAACGACAATTTATACATAGACAATATAGAAAGGTATCCCGATAATTTACTCATTGTCTTCAACCGTTGGGGAGGCGAAGTGTACCGCAAGAAAAACTACAAAAATGATTGGAATGGTACGATTGATGGCGTTTCATTGCCTACAGGGGTGTATTTCTATGTTCTCTCATTTGAAAATACCAAACGAGTCAAAACAGGGGCTATTCACGTCTTGGAGTAAAAAGATTTCAGTAACAATTTTCCTCTCCAGTTGAAGAAAAAAGCCCCTCTCTAAGTGGAGAGGGGTGAGTTTCAATATTTTTTAAGTAAAAATGTAACAATAAAATACTATGACACTGCAACGATTTGTGGCGAAATATCTTGGAGGACTTTTTCTGGTGGTTTTTTTGCAGCCCACACTCTTACAAGCTCAACAAGTACCTTTGTTTAGCCAATATTTTCATAATCCGTTCATCTACAATCCAGCGTGGGCAGGTGGCGACAAATTTGGCTCTATTAATTTTACGCACCGTAACCAATGGGACGGCATTCCTGCTGCACCTGTTACTAGTCAATTTACCTTAGACGTACCTTTTTACGAATACAGAGGTGGTTTAGGCATCAATGCGTATTATGAAAAAATAGGCTTTTTTACTACAACTAAAATTCAGTTTAGTGGGGCTTATCACATTTTTAAACTTTATGAAAATGCTTCTGTGTTTTCTTTTGGTTTGACGGCAGGTTATATTAATAACCGCATAGACTTTACGAATGCCTACGTACAAAATCCGGGTGACCCAAAAATCATTAACAATACAGGAGATTATCAAGGTATGGAGTTTTCTTTTGGTATGAACTACCGTTTCAAAGACAAATTCCAGATAGCCGTAGTAGTTCCGCAGTTTTTGAGTGCGGGGGTACGTCCTGTAGATGGTTTAGAAAATAATATCAATTTGGTAAGTCATTATCTCATTTCTGCCAAGTGTACGTTGAAAAGTTATGATGATATACACCGTTTAGAACCTATGATTATGTTTAGGAAAGCCCCACGTTCTCCTTTACAATTTGATATAGGCGTGCAGTACACCTACAATAATTTGTTATGGGCAAATGCTGCTTTTAGGTCAAACTATACCACCGTAGTAGCTGCGGGTATCAATGTCAAGAGGTTTAGATTTGGCTATGCCAGAGATTTTTCTACGGGTGCTTTGGCAGGTGTTGCAGGAAGTTCTAACGAAATTATGTTAGGTTACAAGTTCAATTTCTTACCAACCTACGACTATGACGGCAAGAAAGGCAAGGGCAACACCAACCGCAAACGAAAAATAGCACACCCTTCGCAACCGAATCCGTTTAAAGACCCCAAAGATGTGCATTTCAAGAAAAATAAGAAAACACCACCAAAAGGTTACAAAAAAGGCTAAAAAGTAGTAAAATTGAATTAACCACAAGGACACGAAATTAATAGTATAAAAATCTTGTGTACTTGTGTCCTTGTGGTGAACTCTCAATAGCAAAAATCAAAAAAAGGCAAATCTACCGCAAAGCCCCCACAATTTTTGCCACATTTGCCTGCACCATGCCTATATAAGTGCCTTCGGTGGTATTGGCTGCCCCCATTGCGTCTGCGTACAGTTCTCCACCAATCACTACTTGATGCCCCTTAGATTGACATCCCTTCACCACAGCTTCTATTGCCTTTGGCGACACAGAACTTTCCACAAAAATAGCCTTGATTTTTCGGTCAATAATCAAATTGACTAATTCCGAAATATCTCTTAGCCCAAACTCTGCCACAGTAGAAATGCCTTGTAAACCCTTAACTTCTATCTGATAGGCACGACCAAAGTACCCAAACGCATCATGCGAAGTAATTAAAAGGCGTTGCGAAGGCGGAATAGTTTGTAATTGTACTTTGTTAAGGCTGTCTAATAAATGTAATTTATTCAAGTAGTTGCCTAAATTTTGTTGATAACTACTGCGGTGTACCGTATCTATTTGGCTAAGTTGTTTGCCTGCATACGCCACCGCCTTAGCCCACAAAGCTACATCAAACCAAATATGTGGGTCGTAAACGTGGTTAGCACTGTCTATACATATCAAATCTTCGTGAACAAGCCCTTCTCCAAAGGCAATAACAGGTTTTGTACGGCTCATTTTCTTAAAAATCTGCGTCATTTTGCCTTCCAAGTGTATGCCAATGTAAAACACCATGTCGGCTTCGTAGAGTTTTTCTAAGTCCCCTGTTGTAGCTTTGTAAAGGTGTGGGTCGACACCTTCGCCCATCAGTGCCACTACTTTGGCGTGTTTGCCCACAATTTGCTGTACGGCATCTGCCACCATGCCCGTAGTACAAACAATATATAGTTCATCTTTTTGGTGCAAAGGTGCTTTACAAGCATTGAGTCCCCATATACACACGAATAAGCCCAAAATAAATTGTGTAATTTTTAGCATATCATAAAGATTTGATAGAATAAATACAAAATAAAAACCCAACGGCTTTTTGATTACATACTAATCAAAATACCGTTGGGCTAAATATACATCAATTTAGGATTATTTTGCTTGTTGTTTTTTCAACAAATCTCTAATCTCTGACAACAACACTTCTTCATTAGACGGTGCAGGTGGAGCTGGCGGTGCGGGTGCAGGTTCTTGTTTTTTGAGTGCATTCATGCCTTTAATCAACATAAACATTACAAAAGCTACTAAGGTAAACTCTATAGCTACCGTAACAAAAGTACCATACTTGATTGTAACAGCAGCTTGAGTTACAACACCTGCTGCATCTTTGATTTCAGGCTTAAGTTCAAAAACTAATTTAGAAAAATCCTGTCCACTTGTAACTAAACCCACTAATGGCATAAACATACCATCGATAAAAGCAGATACTACTTTACCAAAAGCAGCTCCCATGACAACACCGATTGCCATATCTACTAAATTCCCTTTTACGGCAAACTCTTTAAATTCCTTTAAAAAACTCATAAAATTGATTTGTTGAAAAATAGAATAGAAAAGTTGGTAAGTTGATGGAATATTATTTAATCAAGTTGTGTAGAATACGATTAGATAATATTATGTAGTCAAAGAGATAGTATTGCAATGTAGTTTTTTGAAACTAAAATCCAAAGAAAAAAACTATTTTTGTGTAGAAAATACACAATACTTATAAAGATTGATTGGCTAAAAAGCCTAATAGTTGGTAGGAAATTGATGTAGAATACTGTATTTTAAGCCCCAAAATCAATGATATATGAAATCTAACAAACTATTTTTTACCCCTCACAAATTGTATTGCTTTGTACTCTTATGTTTCCAAGTCTTGTATTTGGGTGCTTGCAAAACCTCTCAAAACAAAAGCAGTAGCCCTAACGTATTGATAGGACGTTGGCAAGAAACATGGGACAACGGCACAGGCAAAAACAATGTAGATTATTCTGATGTTTACAGAGTAGAAGTAAAAGGCAGTGAAATTGCTATTTTTGGCATTACACACAAATATTTCATTAGCAAAATCATGTATGAAAACCGTATTTTGCAGTTTGAAGTCGTGAATACAGATAAATATGCAAAAGAGGCGTACACGATTAACTACACATTGAACTACAATGCCGAACAAGATGTTTTGGAAGGAAAAGCCCTAACGAATAAAGGCGTACAAGCCAAAATTTTGTGGAAAAGATACAATTAATCACACAATTTGGCTAAATCCACGTACCTTTGCAGGTATTTCGCAAAACACCGTAATACACCACTAAAAGCACAATCTATATGAGTTGGTTTAAAAGACAAGAAAAAAATATTACCACACCGACTACCGAAAAGAAGGACACCCCCAACGGGTTGTGGTATAAAACCCCGAATGGGCATATTATTCATGTAAGAGAACTTAAAAATAACGTCTTTGTATGTCCCGAAGACAACCACCATGCACGTATTGGCTCAAAAGATTACTTTGAGATACTCTTTGATGACAACCAATTTACAGAAATAGCTGCCAATATGTCGGCTGTAGATGTATTGAGCTTTGTAGATTCAAAGCCCTACAACCGCCGTATAGACGAAACACAGAAGAAAACAGGCTTAAAAGATGCCTGTAGAGCTGCCTACGGCAAAATGAGTGGTATGGATATAGTGGTGGCGTGTATGGATTTTGAATTTATTGGTGGCTCAATGGGGGCAGTAGTAGGCGAAAAAATAGCCTTAGCCATAGACCACGCAAGAGCTACTAAAACCCCATTTTTGATGATTTCTCGTTCTGGTGGAGCAAGAATGATGGAAGCTGGGCTTTCTTTGATGCAAATGGCGAAAACTTCTGCTAAATTAGCTTTGTTGGCAGAGGCAAAAGTCCCTTATATTTCTCTTTTGACAGACCCTACTACAGGCGGTGTTACAGCTTCTTACGCCATGTTAGGTGACTTCAATATTTCTGAACCCGAAGCCTTGATTGGCTTTGCAGGACCTCGTGTCATCAGAGAAACGATTGGTAAAGACTTACCTAAAGGTTTTCAAACAGCAGAGTTTGTCTTAGAACATGGTTTCTTAGACTTTATTGTAGATAGAAGATTACTAAAAAATACTTTAACAAGGTTGCTCAAAATGTTGGCAAACTAAGCAATTCAACCTATAAGGTTTTTTTAACCTTATAGGTTTGTTTTTTAAATTACAACGCAGGTAATACTTGCCCCACCACTTCGCCAAAACCTACTCTCATGCCATCTTTTTCGGCATAACCTCGCATAATTACAGTGTCGTTGTCTTGTAAAAACTTACGTTCACTACCATCTGCCATTTTCAAAGGCTGCGTACCCCTCCAAGTCAATTCCAATAAAGAACCAAAAGAATTTTTGTCTTTTCCGCTAATCGTACCAGACGCATACACATCTCCTATACGAGAATTACAACCATTAACGGTATGGTGTGCCAACTGTTGTGTTGCACTCCAGTACAAATATTTGGTATTAGAATGACAAATGACAGTTTCAGTTTGCCCTTGTGGTTGAATAGCTACTTCTAATTGTATATCAAAGTTTTTATTGCCTGTTTCTTGTAAATAAGGCAAAATAGGTGTGTCGTCATGTGTAGGTGTCGCTACTCTAAAAGGTGCTAGGGCATCTAAAGTTACTACCCAAACAGACATAGACGAGCAAAAGTTTTTACCTAAAAAGGGACCCAAAGGCTGGTATTCCCAAGACTGAATGTCCCTTGCAGACCAATCATTGAACAAAACAAAACCAAAAATATGTTCTTCGGCTTTTTCTATAGGTATCGTTGTTCCCATCGCATTACCTTTGCCGATAATAAACGCAAATTCTAACTCAAAATCCATTTGGCGACTTGCCCCAAACGAAGGATTTTCTTGGTCAGGTAACTTGAATTGTCCTTTTGGGCGGTGAAAATTTGTACCTGACACCACAATAGAAGAAGCACGACCATGATAACCAATCGGAATATGTTTCCAATTCGGTAACAACGGATTATCGGGGCGGAACATAGAGCCTACATTAGTGGCGTGTTCTATACTTGAATAAAAATCTGTATAATCACCAATTTCTACAGGTAGTAATGACTGTACTGTTTCAATCGGCAACAATAAACCTTTCTTCACATATTCTTGAGTTTTGGCTGCATCTGGCGTACCTGTCAAAAAATCTTGTATTTTTTGGCGAACTGCCCGCCAAACTGCATTGCCACAAGCAATAAAATCATTTAAAGTGGCTTTTTTCAATACGTTTTTGTCAAACTGAATGTCATTTAAAAAGCCTAACTCTGCAAAAACAAACACATCTACAGCATAGTCGCCAATACGCGAAGCCACTCTTGTAGCTGTAGTGGGCGTAGTGAATACGCCAAAAGGAATATTGTAAATAGAAAAGTCGGAGTGGTCGGGGACAGTAACCCAAGAAGTTTTCATAAAATTGTGTGTTGATTAAGTATTCTCAATTTACTGCCGTAAAGGTACGATTTGCAGTTTATTTTAAGTCTATAAACTCTCAAAACCTTTGTAGTCTATGATAATTTTTATACAGCAAGTCATAATAAAACAGCTATAAGGTTTTCAAAACCTTATAGCTGTGATAAGCCTCATGTTTAAAGTAAAAAAGGTATTAGACTTTCGCCTAATACCTTTTCGTTCTGAACGAAAAACGAATTACTTGATTTCGATTTCAGCACCAGCTTCTTGCAATTTTTTAGCCAAATCATCAGCTTCTTCTTTGCTAACACCAGTTTTCAATGGTTTTGGAGCTTGGTCAACTAAATCTTTAGCTTCTTTCAAACCAAGACCTGTCAAGTCTTTAACTAACTTAACAACGTTCAATTTGTTAGCACCGCCGTTTTTCAAGATTACGTCAAATGCTGTTTTAGCAGCAGGAGCAGCCGCATCGCCACCACCCGCAGGTGCAGCCATTACTACAGCACCACCAGCAGCTGGTTCGATACCGTAATCAGCTTTCAAAATATCTGCTAATTCTTTTACTTCTTTTACAGTCAAGTTTACTAACTGTTCAGCAAGAGCTTTTAAATCTGCCATGTTCGTATGAAAATTTAGAATTGTTAATACAAAATTGAATAAATGAATGTTTTTTGCAAATTACAAGGGCATTTGCGAGCCACTAAATTGTAATTGTTAATTGTTTCGTAACAAAAAAACTTTTAGCCAATTACAGAAAAGACTTTACAGTCTGTTTGGCAATTAACCTTCTTTGTCACCCAAAGTTTTAAGGATACCTGCCAAGTTGTTGCCGCCACTTTGCAATGCACCAATAACATTTTGTGCTGGAGCTTGCAACGCTGCGATAACGTCGCCCAAGAGTTCATTTTTAGATTTCATTGTTGCCAATGCGTCTAAACTTTCTGCTCCTGTAAACAATCCAAAACTAATGGAAGCACCTTTTAATTCAGGTTTAGTCTTAGCTGTCTTTTTGTGAAACTCTTTTAAAAGTTTTGCAGGTGCATTAGCCGAATCAGTTCCGAACATAATGCCTGAGAAACCTTTTAATACTTTCTTCTCAACGAATGGAGTAAAGTCTGCACCCAAATTGTCTAAAGCCTTTTTAATCAAAGTATTTTTAGCTACTTGGTATTCGATGCCTTTCTCAAAACACATTCTACGGAAAGCATTAATTTGCTCTACAGTCATACCACCCGCATCAACTATGTAGAAATACTCTGTACCTTTTAATTTTTCGGTGAGTTGTTCTACTACTTCATATTTTTCTTCTCTTGTCATGATTTTCTACAAAGTTTATAGTCCGGGGATTGATGCTTTTTCTATTTTGATACTTGGACTCATTGTGCTTGACACATAAATCGTCTGAATGTAAGTACCTTTTGCAGAAGATGGTTTCAATTTTTGCAAAGTAACCAATACTTCTTTAATGTTGTCCGCCAATTTGTCTGGAGTGAAAGATACTTTACCTACTGACGTATGCACGATACCTGTTTTATCAACTTTGAAGTCAATTTTACCTTGCTTCACTTCTTTCACCGCCTTACCAACTTCCATTGTAACAGTACCTGCTTTAGGGTTTGGCATCAAGCCTCTTGGACCTAGCACACGACCTAATTTACCAACTTTTGCCATTACTGTAGGCATAGTGATAATTACGTCAATATCTGTCCAACCCTTTTCAATGTCAGCAATAAAGTTATCTAAGCCTACATATTCTGCACCAGCTTCTCTAGCTTCTGCTTCCTTGTCTGGCGTACAAAGCACCAATACACGAACTTCTTTACCAGTTCCGTGTGGCAATGCAACCACACCACGCACCATTTGGTCAGATTTACGTGGGTCGATGCCTAATTTTACGTCGATATCAACGGAAGCATCAAATTTAGCATAGTTTACATCCTTTACTAAGGCTGTAGCTTCCTCCAGCTTGTATTCTTTGTTACTATCGACTTTGGCTTGAGCAGCCTTTTGTTTTTTAGTTAATTTTGCCATTGTATGAATTATTAAAGTCCGAAATGTTGTGAAACCTCGCTGTAAAGGCTTCTTTCGGGTGAAAAAACAATTTGATTAGTTATTATCCCAAGGGGCAGTGCCTTCCACCGTAACACCCATACTTCTTGCTGTACCAGCTACCATTTTCATAGCAGACTCTATTTTGAAACAGTTTAAGTCAGGCATTTTTGTTTCAGCAATTTTTTGTACTTGTTCCCAAGTCAATTTGCCTACTTTTTTACGGTTAGGTTCAGCAGAACCTTTTTGAAGTTTCGCAGCTTCCAAAATCAAGATAGCTGCAGGAGGAGTCTTAACAACGAAATCAAATGTTTTATCTGAATACACTGTCAAAACTACAGGTAACACCATGCCCATTTTGTCTTGAGTTGCTGCATTGAATCTCTTACAGAACTCCATGATGTTCAAACCTTTACTACCTAACGCAGGACCGATAGGAGGTGAAGGGTTAGCCTGTCCACCTTTTACTTGTAATTTTACGTACCCTGTTATTTCCTTTGCCATAGTTATACTTCTTTTTCAACTTGAATATAATTGAGTTCTACGGGTGTGTTTCTGCCAAAGATAGTTACCACCACATTTAATTTCTTTTTATCATCTAAAACCTCTTCGATAACACCAGAAAAACCGTTGAAGGGTCCGTCCATGACTTTCACTCTTTCACCTTTTCTGTAAGAAATTTCGTGTTTTACTTCATGCTCATCTGTTTCTTCTATCTTACCTAAAAGACGGTTGATTTCAGTTTCTCGCATGGGTTTGGGCAATTCTGTTGGTTTCGCACCGTCCACGTTAAGGAAGCCTAAGACGCTGGGTACACTGCGAATTGTGTGTAACACTTCGCCATTTGAGAGGTTGGCTTGCACAATTACGTATCCCGGCAACGTGTTCCGTTCCGTAGTTATTTTTTTGGTTTTCCCATCTTTAGATTTACGAGTCTGATAGACTTTTTCAGAAGGGGTTAGCACTTGTCCGACATAGCTATCCATTTTACGAATACCTATCTCTTTTAATAAATGCTCTTTTACCTTTCTTTCGTGTCCGTTCACTACTCGCAAAATATACCATTTTAGTTCCGTATCCATGTGTTCTTAGAAAGACTTGTAGAAGGCATCTAATCCCTTTTCCAAAGCAAAGTCAGCACCAAAGATAACAATAGCAAAAATGATAGAGGCTACTAAAACTAACGTAGTTAGGTTTTGCAACTCACCAAATTTTGTCCATGTTACGTGTTCAGTAATCTCATCATAAGATGCTCTGAAAAAATCCATCAATTTGTTCATAACCGTTTTCAATAACAAACCTATAAGGATTTTCCTTATAGGCTTTGGGTTAAATTTGCACGGGTACAAGGATTCGAACCCTGATCGAAGGTTTTGGAGACCTCTATTCTACCATTGAACTATACCCGTTTTTTTTGGTTTGCAAAGGTACTAAGTGTTTATAGATTTGCAAACTTATTTCAGCTTTTTTTCTATATTTTTTAAAAGTATTTTCAAACGAGTTTGAGCAACTTATCTATTGTTGAATAGATAAGCACATTAGAAAGCAAATTTCTTACAATAATACCTCTATTTTTACATCAATCTTACATCTGCAATAACATTTAGGATAAATAGTTGTTATGCTTACATAATTTTATTTTAGATTTTTTAACTTTGTAACAGTTTTTAATCGGTTCATTTGTATGCAATATATGTACTCTTTCAACCCGGTTACTCCTTTTAAGTCTGCCTATAAAAAAATCTACATCATCAGACATGGTGAAACGGAATTTAATAAGTTAGGTATGGTGCAAGGTAGTGGCATTGACAGTAATCTGAATGAATTGGGGTGGCTACAAGCACAAGCCTTTCATCATCATTACAAGCATATTAAATTTGACAAGGTTTATACTTCCGCACTACGCCGTACTCACCAAACTGTTTCGCCTTTCTTAAAACAAGGCATAGCTTGGGAAACTCTCAAAGGTTTGAATGAGTTGTGTTGGGGAAACAAAGAAGGACGAATTTTGACACCACAAGATGACGCAGAGCATTTTACGATGTTAGAAGGTTGGAAAAAAGGCGAAGTACATCTAAAACCAATAGGTGGCGAAAGTCCTTTGGAAGTAATGCAACGCCAAAAAAGAGCTTTGAGTTATATAATGAACCAAACAGGCGAAGAAACCGTATTGGTGTGTATGCACGGCAGGGCAATGCGAATTTTCTTGTGTTTGTTGTTACAAGAGGATTTAAGAAGTATGGATAGGTTTGAACATACAAATTTATCGTTGTATGTGGTAAAATATGAAAATGGTCGTTTTCAGATAGAAACTAAAGATGACCGTAAACACCTGAAAAGTGTTTGCCACGAAAGAATGATTTTGCAAGAGGCTGCTTTTTAGGCTTATCTAACACCTATAAGTAATTAGCATCTTATAGGTGTTTTTTATTGTCCTCTATTTTTACTCCGCCAAAATTGGTCATCATATTTCCGTTCAAAGGGTATATAATAATGTTTGTGCGAATAGTTTTGTAAATAGTTCATCGTATTAAAACCGCAAGCCGTAAATATTTTTTTTGCTTTTTTGACCAAACTATCCGTATCAAAAGTTTTAAGGTATGTAATTTTTGTGTCCAATACATAACTATTCAATTCTTTTTTGATGATTGCTGGGGCTATTTGACTTACGACCACAAAAGTTACATTGTCTTTTGTAAGTTGCTGTTTATCATAGGCATAGTGCAACAAAACGGCTATTTCTTCGGCTGGTTCTGAATGTAGCACCAAATAAAAATCTTCTTGAATGGGGCAGTAGTCTGTTGTTTGGGGAATAGCTGCTGTTACTTTTTGTTCAATAATTTCTTGAGAAGACTGCCATACAAATTCCCAATGGTTGGGTTGCAAATCTTCCACCACAAGGGTACGGCTAAATTGTGGTCTATATTTTATCAGTGGTTCGTATAATTCCCATTTCATTCTACGGGCAATATACACCAAATCTAATGTAGGAAATTGGGGTAAAACTTCATTCCATTCGCCTATAATACCCAACGGAAAAACATCTATGTAAATAGTGGTGAGCTGTTCTTTTTGCAATAAATTAGTCAAAAACAGTGTCAAAGCAGAGGGTTCATTAGCCCAAATAGTCGGGATAACATAGTAACGCAAGCCATGTTGTTGGGCAAAAGTAGGCAGGTGTGGCGAAGCACTGCAAACGACTGTGTTTTGTGTAGCTCCCAAACTATTTTTGAGCAAAGCCACACAACGCTGCAAATGCCCCAACCCGCCACCCATAGCATAAAATAATGTGGGTGAGTGCATAAAACGACTGAAAGTAGCGTAAATTTGCACAAAATACATACATTTGGAACAACTTACATAGCATTTTCAGTATCTTATGGAAATTATTACACAAGCATTGCAACAACTTAGTGCAGGCGACCCTGTGGCTTTTGCCATTCCTGTTTTTGTTATTTTAATTATCATTGAGGCGGTAATAGACGCAGTAGGCAAACATCACTGGTACATTCGCAAAGATGCGTGGGCTTCCTTGTCTATGGGCATTGGTTCGGTATTTATCAACCTTGCTATGAAAATCTTTTTCTTTTTAGTTTTTACGTATTTGTACCAAAACTTCCGCCTTTTCAATATTCCTAGCCAAGCGTGGTGGTCTTGGGTACTGATTTTGTTTGCAGATGATTTTAGTTTCTATTGGCATCACCGCAGTAGCCACCAAATCCGAATTTTGTGGGCTGCACACTCTAATCATCACTCGTCCACTTGTTACAATTTGACGACAGCACTACGTCAAAGTTGGACAGAATATATTTACAAATATATTTTCTGGTTGTGGTTGCCGATTGTTGGTTTTGAGCCTATGCAGATTTTTACAATGATTTCGTGTAGTCTTATTTACCAATTCTTTTTACATACAGAGGCTGTGGGCAAATTAGGCTTTTTAGAGTGGTTTATGAATACGCCTTCGCACCATAGAGTTCACCACGCCACGAATGTAAAATATTTGGATAAAAACCACGCAGGTATTTTTATTATTTGGGACAGATTATTTGGGACTTTTATAGAAGAAGACGAGCAGGACAGACCTATTTTTGGTTTGACTAAAAATGTTGGTACATTCAATCCGATTGGTATTGCTTTTCACGAATACATACAAATTTTCAAGGATATGCAGCAAGCCCCTACTTGGAAAGGCAAATTAGGTTATTTACTCAATCCCCCGGGTTGGCGACATGACGGCAAAGGCTCAACAACCAAAGAATTACAAGGGTAAAAGTTAATCCAAAAAGTTAAAAGGTTTCATCTTTTCAAAAGATGAAACCTTTTTGTTACTCAATCACTAATTTACGTGAAAAACTATGATGAGGCTCAACGGTATTTACCAATCTTACGATATACGTACCATGTTTTTCCAAATGAAAACTAAGGTCGTGTTGAGCTAAATTTTCGTCTGTATAAACTACTTCTGCTTGCATATTATAGACTACTAATTTGAGATGTGATAATTCTTGTTTGTCTATTTTCAAATATACCGTAGAAAAAGTAGCCGAAGGATTGGGATAAACCACAAAAGACGGAGTCACTACAACAGTGGTTTCTTTTGTAGAAATATTGCTTAATTTCTTATTTACAGGGCTTTGTGTCCATGCCTTACCAGTTAAAAATAACAATGTAAAGATAAAAATGAGATGTTTTTTCATTGGAATTTCTAAAAGTTGAGTAAACTAAAATAGGAAATTAGGTGATTAATAGATTTATACGAAATACTTAGTGTAAAGTTTACACTAAGTATGTTTTTTTTAATCCTATTAAGGTTTCAAACCTTGATAGGATTAAATTTACTTGATTTCATGTACTTTTGCCCCATGCTTACAATCCTTGTCATAGCTATTTTGTCTTTGCCCTTACTGAACTTTGCAGTATGGTTTTTCTTGCCACGCCAATACTACGCCAACTGTGGCTATTGTGCTACGGCTGTTTTGGCTGCTAACGTACTGTTAAGTGCTTTTTTGTGGCAAGATGTATGGCATACTACCCAACAAATGCCCTTTATTTGGTTCAAAATTTCGGAACAATTAGGCATTTACACATACGTTTATTTAGACAGACTAAGTGCTGGTATTATCTTTTTGGCAAATTTTATTGGCTTTTTGGTGCAACTCTACGCCATTTTTTACTTACAAGGCGACAGACGTTACCACCGTTTTTTTGGTTTGTTGGGCTTGTTTATTACCGCCATGCAAGTATTGGTATTAACAGACAATCTACTGATTATTTATGTGGCGTGGGAAGTTGTGGGTTTGTGTTCTTACTTATTGATTAGTTTTTGGTACGAAAAACCAGCAGCCGTTCAAGCAGCCCAAAAAGCCTTTTTGCTCAATAGGGCAGGGGATATTGGTTTTTTGTTGGGCATTGGTTTGTTCATCAAATTAGGTGTAACAATGAGTCTTAGCCTGCAAAGTTTATACAATACTTCGGCAGCTACACAAGAGAGTTTTGTATTTGTGGCAGGTTTAGTAGGCATTTTGATAGCTTGTTTGGCGAAGTCTGCCCAGTTGCCTTTTTCTACATGGTTGCCCGATGCGATGCAAGCCCCTACGCCTGTTTCTGCCTTGTTGCACGCCGCCACAATGGTAGTGGCAGGGGTATATTTGGCGGTGCGAATTTCGCCAATGTTTCCGCCTTATTTATTAGAAGCTGTTGCAGTAATTGGCAGTATTTCGGCATTAGTGGCTGCGGTAAAAGCAAGTATAGAAACCCAGCCCAAAAGAATATTGGCGTACTCTACTATTTCGCAGTTGGGTTTGTTGTTTGTGGCATTGGCTACGCAGCAGCCCGCAGTAGTGTTTTTTCATTTATGTACCCATGCCTTTTTCAAAGCCAATTTGTTTTTGACGGTTGGCGTTTTGATAAAAGAAAACATACGCCCAGCCCTTGCACAACTTACTTTTCTTGCCTACCTCATTTCGGCTGCAAGTTTGGCGGGTTTGCCGTTTACTTCGGGCTTTTTGTCCAAAGAAGCCGTACTTATGGCGTATTTGTCTGCCCCTACGCACCATTTTATTGTTATGGTGTTAGTAGCAGTAACTAACTGTTTAACAGTGTATTATATTCTCCGCCAAGCCTATTTGTTGGCTTTGCCGTACCGTTTTGAATGGAAAAAATTTAGTTGGAACTATACACAATTTGACAAAGCAGACAAAACGTATTTGTTGATTTTTGGCATTTTGGCAATGCTTTCTTTGTGGTTGCCTTTTGCTCTTTCGCCTTTTGATACCTTACATTCGGTTTGGGTGGGTGAATTGGCTACGACTTTTGCCCCTGTGCATAACGTAGCTTTGGGTTTGTCTGTAATGGCGTGGTGTGTGGGTGGCTGTTTGGCGTATTGGCACTTAATCCTTCGCAAAGGAAAAGCACCTGTTTGGCTTTACAAATTATTGACTACCAATTATTTACAACTATTTTATGAATGGATTTGGAAAAACGTATTCATCAAAAACAGTGTACGCCTCAAAAACTCCAACAACGACCTTGCGAACTCGGTGGCGTGGATAGATGGACAATTTTCGCAGTGGTTTGACAAGTATGTAATAGACAAAATCATAGAAACTTTTACGGTGGTGGTGGTGATTTTGGGGGCTTTGGCTGCGTGGTTCGACAAACACGCCATAGACGGAGGTATCAACGGTATGGCATGGCTTACGGGCAGTTTGGGCAATAAAAGCAGAACTTTGCAACGTGGCAATATACAAGCCTATATCTTGGGGGTGTTGGTGTGGGTGATGTGTTTGGCGTTGATTTGTGGGGGATTGTTACTCACAAAGCTATAAGTTTTTTTAGGGTGTACTATAAAATTTTCCACAAAAAGTGTTTAAACCTAACATTTATCAAATAAATGTTAGGTTTCTTGCTAAGACTTTATTGGTTCAAAAGTTTATTCCCCCACCATCACAAAAGCCCCCCAAAAAAACGGCTGTGGATATTTCTTTCTAATATCCTGTTGTGCAGCCAAAAAAGCCTGCCTTTTGTTGCCCATTTTCAACCAATTTGCATAAAAAGTAGTCATCAATTCTTGTGTAACTCTATCATCTACTTTCCAATGACTCATCAAAATAGATTTTGCTCCTGCTGCCTTAAATGCCCTCTGTAAACCGTACACACCTTCGCCATGTCGCACTTCGCCTAATGCGGTTTCACAAGCCGATAAAACCACCAAATCTGTATAGTCCAAAGCCAAGTTTTGGGCTTCGTGGGCTGTCAAAATACCATCATCTATGTCTGGTTTCTCTGCACTGCGGTAATAATTGCTTACACCTGCCAACAAGACCCCTGAATTGAGCATAGGATTTTTGGTAGTAGAATCGGCTATAAAAAAACCATGCGTGGCAATGTGCAAAATACTTGGGTTCTCCAACGACTTGATTCTCTGTTCAGTAGCTTGGTGCAACAAATATTTTTCTGTTGTTACATGGTTAGTTTTCAACAAACTTTCAATCACTTCTATTTCTTTTTCTGTTCCCAACAAATCCGAAAAATTACCTTTTTGCAAATCACGTATATCACGCAAGGCATAAGCATTGTTAGTAGCTTTTGAAAGTTCTTGATTGACCAAGTACGTTACGCTGTCCATGTCGTAAGCTGGACGACCAAACAAAACAGCCTTAAACGCCGCATGATTTTTTAGTTCCTGCAAAGTTTTTGGGCTTTGAAACGCCAAAATTTCTCTCGTATTGGTCAGTTGTTCTATTTCTATTTCGTCCAATACATATTGTTGATTGACAGGATTTTTTAAAATATTCAAATTCACTTGGTTAAAAATACCGTCAGGAGAAAGATAGACTTTTTTGGTTTTGCCCAATTTTTTTTGAATAGGCAACCAATACTTTGCATAACTTTCTTTGTCTTCAACCCGATACAAAGCCTTGCTACGGTATTTTTTAAACGCCAGATTTTCCAATTCATTGCCGTTGGTCAGTAAAACCAACTCTGGTTCTTTAGATTTTTTCTTGACAATCAAAGCTGCATAATAAACTGTATCAGTCAAACCATACACAGGATATTTTGGGAAACCCGAAGGGTTTTGAAAACCCTTCGGGTTTGCTTGCCAATCTGTAGTATCTGTTACAGTTTTTTGCACACCAAATTTACTAATTCGGATAATCTCTATGGCTGCCTCGTCTGTTTTGAGTTGTTGTTGAATGTCTTTCCAAGTAGATATTTTTTGTTCAGAAATTTTGGCAAAAGCCTCAGATTTGCGGGCAAGAGATTTCTCCATTTGATTGACTACTTTCTCCAAAGAGTCTAATTGCAAGCCCGTTTCTGCAAATTCTTCTTGGCTCATCTGTTGGTATTTGGCAAGAGCAAGTTTTAAATTATTCCAAATTTTGTATTCATTAATTACTACAGAGTCTTTGCTATTCAAAATACGGTTTTTCATTTTTTGCGTAGAATTGAGCAAAATTCCTTTGGAGAAAAGTTGTAAATTGTAGAGTTGGGCATTTAATCCTTGTTGTGCAATGGCGAAAGAGTTGAAAAAATTGTAATGCTCTCTCATCTTGTTGTTAAAGTATTCCGTTTTTTCTGATTCAGACAAAAAAGAAAAGTTTTGTTGAGTTAAATATTGGTTCTGATTAATGCTTTTTAAGTAATAGGGTAAAGCCTTTTTATTGTCATTTTCAGTTTGGTACAGAGTCGCCAACTGCAACATACAAGCAAGGTTATCGGAGTGTTTTTCTGCCCGAACTGTTTGACTAATGCGTAATGCCTGTAAATTAGTTTGCTCGGCTACGGCATACTTGCCCATATTTTGGTATAAACTGGCTATACTACCCAATGTAAGGGCATAAATAGCATGGTTTTCTCCTATCACTTTTTTATATAAATCCAATGCTTTCAGGTACAAAGCCTCAGATTTTGCATAATTACCTATCGTAAAATGCAGGGCAGCCAAGTTGCTCAAAGAGTTAATATAGTCAAGGTCTGTTTCGCCTACCGTTTGATGATAGACGTTTAAAGCCTTTGTATAATAGATTTCAGCAGCAGTATAGTTACCCATATCACTGTATAAAACGGCTAAATTGCTTGCGAATACCGCACATGAAGGACTATTTGCACCGCCAACTTTTTCTTGGGTACTTAGGGCTTGGATAAATAGTTTTTCGGCAGTAGCATAATTGCCTAAGTGCATATAGAGAACTGCGAAATTATGTGCGTAAATAGCATAACTCTCATTGTTTTCACCTAATATATTTTTGCAAATAGGTATAATTTTGAGGTACAAGGACTCGGCTGCTCCATAATTTTCTAATTCCATATACAGCGTTGCCAATACATTTAAAATATTCAAATAATCTATATGATTTTCGCCTACTATTTTTTTGCGTAAAATCTCTACCTTTTTTAAATACTGTTCGGCTTTTTGTACGTCATTGCCTTTGAGAGAGGGCAAATAAAAACAACCAAGATTATAGAGTGCAGTAGCATATTCTTTGGTTTTTTCTCCAAATTTTTTGGTCAATGCTTCATTTTGTAGTAAAAAAATACTGATACTATCTTTGGTACTTTCATACAATAGACAACTTCCTAACTTATTTCTACTTCTTAAATAGACAGTACTCATTTGTGTAGAGTCTTTTTCTATTTGAGGCAATAGTTTTTCATACATAGGTTTTGCTAACGTAAAATGGCGTTTTTGGTACAAAGAATCGGCTTTTTGGAGATTAGTTTGCCAAGTTTGGGCAACGGAGGGCAAAGTATATAAAAAGAATAGACTGATTGTCCAGCAGCAATATAGCACTTGATTTGTCATAAGAAGGTAGATTTTGAGATAAAAAGAGCAAAAATGATATTAAGAAACTGTTTAAGTTCTTTATTTTCAATAGATAGGGTTTACAAACCTTGTATTAGCACTTGTGAAAATTAGGTATAAATTTTTAGCAATCTTTTCAGTTTAAGTATAAAAACAAAGGTATCATTTGTGCAATGATACCTTTGTGATGAAATGTAAAGTTCTATAAAACTACATCAATTTAGCAGCTTTTGAGTTGTGTATATAAATTATAGTAGAAATCCGAAAACGTATCGTCATCTTGTTGAGCCACAGGAGCTTCTGAATCTACGGCTTTGCAGTTGCTGGTAGCTTTTACGACTGTATCCGAAAATCTCATACCTGTCTTGATAAACCCTGCGTAGTCGGCTGTCTGTAATTGCGTAAGAGCCTCGTCATCTACGTCCAACATCTTGGCTTTACCCAACATCATAGACCCGTCAAACTTGTGCGAAAAATAGCTGTCATAAATCGTAAACACTGTTTTTGTATCTTTAAAAACAGGGTCGTTTTTATACGTTGTTTTGAGGTACATTGGGATAAGACTTGTCATCCAGTCGTTGCAATGCACGATGTCTGGTGCCCAGCCCAATTTTTTTACTGTTTCTATTACGCCTTTGCAAAAGAAAATAGCTCTTTCGTCATTGTCTTCATGAAATTGATTGTCTTTGTCTGTAAACATAGACTTGCGTTGAAAATAATCGTCATTGTCTATGAAATAGACTTGTAATTTGGCATTTGGAATAGAGGCTACTTTGATTTGGAGGGGCTTTTCTTCATCTCCTACTGAGATATTGATACCTGAGAGTCTTACTACTTCGTGGAGTCGGTTTTTCCGTTCATTGATGATACCGAAACGTGGAACTAAAATCCTAATTTCCATACCCATTTCCTGCATTGCCTGTGGTAATTTATGAACATAATCGGCAACATCGGAGCTTGTAAGGAAGGGTTTTATTTCGCTGGCGACATAGAGAATTTTTAATTTTGACATAGGGTATCAAGAGGGTTTAAATGTCGTTGAAAAATGTTTACAAAATTACGATTTTTTTTCCAAAAAAACAATGGTACTTTCAAAAATTATGTATTATTGCAACTAACTTAGGGTGAATTGTGCCTTTTTTATTATTCCAATGATTATTTTTCATATAACTACTGCCATCGCATGGCAAACTGCCCAAGAAAAAGGCGAATATGTAGCAGAAAGTTTAGCTACAGAGGGTTTCATTCATACAAGTAGGGCTTCGCAAGTGCAACCTACACTACAACGATATTTTGTGGGGCAAAAAGACTTGGTTTTGTTACACATTGATACACAATGCCTTACGAACTCATTGCGGTATGATGTGGCTACAGAAGGGCAATATTTCCCACACGTTTACGGGGCTATTAATTTGTCGGCAGTCGTAAAAGTTGAAACATTATTTACATAGCATAGGGTTTGCAAACCCTATGCTATGTAAATAAATAACTTTAATAAATGTTTAGCTTAGTTTTATCTTCCAAAATACTCGTCGTGTTTATCTCTGCGTGTAGGGTCTTCCAACGGATATTCTTTGCGGAGTGGAAAATAGTCCATATCTTCTATGTTCAACACCCTGATAAGGTTAGGGTGTCCTGTGAATATCACACCATAAAAATCATACGTTTCTCTTTCCATCCAGTTTGCCGACTCGTACAATACCGTTGCCGTAGGTACGTGAGGGTCTTCTATGGGGAAAAATATTTTCAAACGTAATCTTGTATTGGTAGTAAGGCTGTGCAAGTGGTAAACGACACCCAACTCCTGCCCTTTGTTGTCGGGGTAGTGAATCCCACAAATATCTGTCAAGAACTGAAACTTGAAAGTAGTGTGGTTAAACAAATAACGTAAAATATCTATAATCTTTTCACGTTTGGTCGTGATAGTCAAGAAGTTATACGGTTCTTCTGTGTGCAGTATTGCCTCGCCAAATTGTTTGGTAAGGTCATCTATTATAGTTTGGTGTGCAATCATATTCATTGACCAAAGAATTTTAACTCAACAAAGTTATATTTTATTCTATGAATTTATGTGAAAGGTAGCTATTTTTTCGTTTTTTAGCCCAAAAACCTTGCTTTCAATTCAGGCGTAGGCATACGGCAACTGTCCGATTTGCCAAACCATTTGTAACGGTTTTGAGCTACTTGGTCATAAACAAAATCTCGAATAAAACGTGGTACTACCAACAACAAAACGGCTAATTGATACACACCGCCCAACTCTTTGGCAAGCAATAATACGCCTGTAGATTTTTGGTAGGCTTTGCCTTTATGCACAAAAACCAATGAATTAAAAGTCTGTGTAGGTAGTTCGTGTGTTCGTAGTAGTTCTTGCCCAAAAGCCGACTGCAAAGACGCAAATTGAATTACCCCTTTTTTGTCTATATCTATGATAAAATTAACAGCCCCGTTACACAAGTTACAAACACCGTCAAAGAGCAAAATGTTATTGGCTGATGTCATAATTTCTTCAAAAATTGTACGATAGTTGGTACTAAATTAACGTGCAAAGCCCTATCTGGTTGGGCATAACTCGCCATATTTTCGTTAGCATCTTCGCCAATATCCTTTAATACGTGGTTCATGTTGTCTATAGTGGTATAGGTAGCTTTTGGGGCAGCTTTGCGTAGGTTTTCGGCATCTTGCAGCGTAACTTGTATATCTTTTGTGCCTTGTATAATCAAGAGGGGACATTGCAATTTGGCTATTTCTGTAGCTGGACTGTACCTAAACCACGAAATGAGATAGGGCTGCACCGAAGGACGGTACAAAGCCATAAGGTAAAAAGGCACATTTTTTACTGCGTGTCCCATTAACAAACTATCCATGATTTGTTTGCTTTCTTTTTGCACTTGTGCAGGTTGTTTTGCTAATTGTTCTGTAATGACTTCGGCAATAGGTCTGCCTGCCCCTGCCAAAGAAATATAGCCGTTGATTTTAGTTTTTTGTGCTGCCAAAGTACCTATCAACGCCCCTTCTGAATGTCCCAAAACTACTATTTTGCCTACTCTTTTATCTTTTTGCAATAATAATAGCCATTGTTCGGCATCATTGACATAATCATCAAAACGCAAATCTGCCTCTTGTGTCATGGCTTTGGCACTTTCCCCGATACCTCTTTTGTCGTACCGCAAAGAAGCAAAACCTTGTTGGGCTAATGCTTCTGCCAACATTTTTAGGCTATTGTTTTTTGCAAAAGAGTTGTTTCCATTGCGGTCTGTAGCTCCCGAACCTGCTATGAGTAGCACAACAGTAGGTTTTTGTACGTTGTTAGGGAGTACCAAAGTACCTACTAATTCGCCAACTGCTTGCGGAATTTTAAGGTTTTCTTCAGTAAAATTGTTTGAGGTTTGGGCAAAAATGGTGGAAATAGCGAAAAAAAATACGCTAATGAATAGGTAACAACGTAGTTGGAGCATGGTATAGTTGTTTGATAAGAGCTAATATACAATTATTAATTAGCAAATTGTAATGAAAATTGTCACTCAACAATTTATTGAAAAGATTTTAATTACAGAAACATCTAAACTAGTTTTTCTGCTGTTATTAGTAGCATCAACATAACTGTTGAGCTAAAAATTAGCTTATTTTTTCACTATACCTTTGATATAAATATTGACAATCAAGTAATTGAAAATGTATTTGCTGATATTAGTTGGTACAAAAATTTCTTAACTTGATGCTTGTTTCAAAGTAGCAACAGTGAAAATAATTACACAAATTGACCGAAAATATTATTAAACTTTCTTTCTACATGAGAAAATTTATTATTGGAGATATTCATGGCTGTTATGATGAATTGCTTGAACTATTAGATAAGGTTGATTTGCAAGCAGACGACTGGCTCATCTCAGTGGGCGATATTGTAGATAGGGGTAATCAATCTCAAAAGGTCTATGAGTTTTTTCGGGACAGACCTCGTTCTATAGTCCTTATGGGTAATCATGAACGGAAACACCAAAGAAAACTACTCAATTATGCCCAAGAGATTGTAAAGGTACAAATGGGTGATAAGTATGAGGAGTTTTTGAGGTGGCTTGACACTTTGCCTTATCATTACGAAACAGAAGAAGCTATAGTCGTACACGCAGCATTTGAACATGATAAACCTCTTTGTAGTCAAAGAGAAGATGTTTTGTGTGGCTCTACTGCTGGCGAAAAATATTTACAAAACAAATATATGCCTGAAACGTATTGGACAGCTTATTATACGGGTAACAAGCCGATTATTTATGGGCATCATGTTGTGGGTGATACACCTAAAATTTACAATAATACCTATGGGATTGATACTGGGGCTTGTCATGGGCATTTCCTCACGGCTATTGAACTACCTAGTTTAGCTATTCATCAGGTTAAAGCTAAAAAGGACTATTGGAAAGATGAGCAAAGGTTATGGCAAATTCCTGTTCTCAAAGCCAAAGCATGGGGCGAAATGTCTTTTGTTGAGATAGACAAAGAACTGGATAAGTTAGCTTATATAACCGAGCCAGCTACACGACAATACTTAGATGAGTTACACAAATGGCAAAGAAACTTATTATCATCTTTTGACGCACTCAAAGAAGATATTGACAAATTAACCCAACAACTCTTGCAAACTCATAAAGAAGATTTCAGCGTAATAGCCCAACAGTTCATTTTTAAAGTTTATATTTTCAAAAGCAAAACGGCAACATTAAGTAAGGAGGATTTGATGAGAGGGCTAAACACACCAAATAAATTAATGGTAGTGCTACAACAACTAAAAGAGTTACAGACTGATAAGTGATGATAATTTTTGAATTACATGATTTTCTTTAGTTTTAAAAATAGTCTTTATATCATGCCTATTTTCCGTATTCTTAGCCCAATAACAATTTAAAGTCAAGTAGATGAAAGGATTTTTGTTAATCCAAAAGATTTCTTCATAAAGTAACACTCTATTAACAATTCAAATTATCTTTGCTATTATTTGAATTTTACAACTATGGAACAATTAAGTATAAAAGAATTTTATAAGGAAATATGTGGAGAAGGGGCTTGCCAATTAGACTATTTTTTAGACAACAAAACGTATAATGATTTAGGGCATTTCAATGTTTTTGACATTGCTAAGTTTTACTATTGTGCAAATAAAAAGTCTGAAATGACTTATAATCGCAGACTCTACTATAAAATCAGCTTAATTAAAGGCAAAAATCTTGTTGAATATGCCGATAAAACCGTGTTGATAGAAAAACAAGGAATATTATTTGCCACCCCAAAAATTCCTTATCGTTATACCCCACAAGAGGATACGGGACAATCTGGTTATTTTTGTGTGTTTACCAAAGATTTTGTGTCTAAGTCTAAAATAGGTTTAATCATAGATGAATTGCCTATTTACCAACCTAACAGTGATTTTGTATATCAACTAAATGATGAGCAGTACCTTGAAATTGAGGCGATATTCAAGAAAATGAGTACGGAAATGTCTTCTGACTATGAGTTTAAGTATGATTTACTCCGCAATTATGTTTTAGAGCTAATTCATACAGGGCAAAAACTAAAGCCAATAGGAAATACAGCTAATACAACTAATGCTGCAACTAGGATTTCTTCTTTGTTCATAGAGCTATTGGAAAGGCAGTTTCCTATCGAAAATAATGCACAAACTATGCAGCTAAAAGCCCCTGCGGATTTTGCAAGAACTCTGGGCATACATATTAACCATCTGAATAAAGTGTTGAAAGAAACTACAGGCAGGAGTACCACTGATATTATTAATGGAAGAATAGCTGAAGAAGCAAAAATCCTATTGAAACAAACGCAATGGAATGTATCTGAAATAGCTTTTGCTTTGGGATTTGATGAAGTAGCTCACTTTTCTAATTTTTTCAAAAAACACACCTCACTTTCTCCTTTGAAATATAGGCATTGATTGAATTTTGCAAATAGTAGTTTGTTATTTGCAAACAACTATTTGCAAAAACTGCTGACCTTTGTAGCAGATTTAAACAACAAATACAATGTCAAACAATGCAAACAAAGTAGCCTTAGTAACGGGTGGTAGCCGTGGATTAGGCAGAGATATGGCTATTCAATTAGCTAAGAAAAATTTTGATGTCATCATCACCTATAACAGCAATGCAAATGAAGCTGCCAAAGTAGTTGCTGAAATCACTAGTTTAGGTAAAAAAGCAAAAGCTCTACAATTAGATGTAGCCAATGCGAAGAATTTTGATGCTTTTGTAAGCCAAGTGAAGAATGCACTCCAAGCCGATTTTAAAACAGAAAGTTTGTTTGCTTTGGTAAACAATGCAGGTGTAGGTGCATACACAAGCATAGCAGATACATCTGAAGAAGTTTTTGATAGTATGGTGAATATCCATTTGAAAGCACCTTATTTCATTACACAAAAATTATTACCAATTCTTGCAGAAGGAGGCAGTATTGTGAATATTTCTTCGGGTTTAGCCAGATTTAGCTACCAAAACTATGCTCCCTATGCCATTATGAAGGCAGCTATTGAAAGTTTGACAAGGTATCAAGCACAGGAATTTGGAAAGAAAAAAATAAGAGTAAATACTGTAGCACCGGGTGCTATAGCTACTGATTTTGGTGGCGGTGTGGTAAGAGATAATGCTGACCTCAATGCGATGATAGCTAATATGACAGCACTTGGTAGGGTAGGTTTACCCGATGATATAGGTAGCGTGGTTGCTTTCCTATGTAGTGATGATGCAAAATGGGTAAATGCTCAACGTATAGAAGTAGCTGGTGGTGTGCATATTTAAAAATTTAATAGCTTCTGTGTAGGTTGAAAACCTATACAGAAGCATTTTTTTGAAGAAACTATGCACTTTTTTTAAGGTTTTTGTTATATTATCTTGTGTAAGACCTTGAACTATTCCTTTTCTACCACCCCATAAACACCCGTAGCACAGCCAAAAAATAAACTATACGTTTGGCAAGGCAAGCCCATTGCCTCGAAATATTGATGCACTGCATTGCAATTACCAAAAGCTATGGTGTAAAGCCCCAGCATACGGTAAGTAGAGGGATTACCCAAAAATAATTTGCCTAATAGTGGTATAATGTACTGTAAATAAAAGAGATACAAAACCCGCAACAAGAAAAAAGGCGGAGTAGATACCTCTACCAACGAAAACTGACCCCCATTTTTCAAAATTCTTTTTAGTTCCAAAGCTAATTTTTTGAGTTGTTCTTCATCAAAAGTTTTTAGCCCATAAGTAGAAACGACTGCATCAAGACTGCTGTCTGGAATGGAATTGGCAAATAAATCTTCGTTTTTTATCGTAATTTGGTGGGCTGCAAACGGCTTTTTCTGCTTTCTTTTGTGGGCATACTGCAACATTCCTTCCGAAAAATCTAAGGCAATAAGTTGTCCATCTGTGCCTATTTTGGGCAATAAATGATGCCAACTTTCGCCCATGCCTGTCATTAAATCGGCTACCACAGACGGCGTGGACAAACGCAGCCTTTGGATACACTGCCAACGCCACAATTCCGAAAAACCGAAGGAAGTAACGTAGTTCATTAGCTCGTAGGTGCTACTCATGTCATCAAACAGTTGTTTGATGTATTGGCTTTCATATATTTTTTTCATCTGAAAAGGCTTACAAGCTAATAGCTAAATAATTTTTTGAAAATTTTTAAAATTATTTTTTAAGGTATTTATTTAATTCTTCTATCAACTCAAAAATCGTAGTACAAGGGTTTTGTTCAGAATAAGGCTTATCTTTTTGACTTTCAAATAATCTTTTAGCCCTTTTTATAGCTTCTGCTTGGCTTGCTTCTGTATCATTTTCTAATTTTTCATATACTTTCTTTGCAAACTCAATAGTTTTTCCATTTTTACGGTAATTTATATCCCATTTTTCGCCCAAAAAATCAAAATAAACATCACGATGCAGTTCACCACTTACAATGTCTTTATAGTGTAAAACATACCAAAGTTCAAAAGCATCATTTGAATAAGCCACTTTAAAACCTTGTTTTACAGCATATTCAATAGCAAAATTGTAATCTTGTTTTTGGTTTTCTATGTTGGGGTTTGTATCAAAATCAAATACACACCAAATTTCATAATCTTTGTACTCGTCTAAGTTACTTAAATTTTCTGCATATTCAACTAATTCCAAATTAGACATACCTATCCCCACCGCCTTTATTGTTGCTGTTACAATAGGGAAAGATTTAAAATAATACTCTTCTGTTTCTCCTTCACAAACAATTAAAAAAGATTTAGCCTTCTCTATAGTATTATTTTTATAGGGCTTCTTTTTAAGAATTACTTTTGCCCATGCTTTATTTTTATCTGTTGGTTTGATGTAGGTCATGCAAGGCTATTTTAAAAATCCATTCTCAAAATTATTCAAAAAAGGTACAGCACCATAAGCCCCTCTCAAATATTCTTTTTCATAAGAATCATCATTGCGAGTGCCTTTAAATTCAACTAAAGTTTTGAGTGTAGAACTACCAAATTTATCTTTTTCTACAAAACAGATTTGGTCACGCCTTAAAAAACTTGGTTTCATCAGACTTGTATCATGCGTTACAAAAATAAGTTGGGCATGATGAGGATTAGTAAGTTTTGAATTGAACAAACTCACAATTTTTTTAGTCAATAAAGGATGCAGACGTGCATCAAACTCATCAATCAATAAAGTTCGTCCTTCTTCCAATGTCCTAAGTAATAAAAGACTTAAATCAAGCATTTTTTTTGTACCTTCAGACTCCCACTCATCAATATTTTGGGTAACTTCTCCAACTTTTTCATTTTCACTATTATACTTACTGCGTGTAGAATAAAAAGAAGGAGTTGGTTTAATTTCTCCTTTTTTGGCTAATTCTTTCAACTCATTAGGTAAGTTTTTGAAAAAATCATCTTGGTTATTGTCTTTTACAAAAATAGCTTCCATGCACAAATCCGCAGATTTTAAAAATTGTAAAATCTCTTTTTGTGTACTCACATTGCTTTCCTTAAATTTTTGACTAATAAATTGTCTTAATTGGTGGTCTTCTAAACCAGAAAGAATACTAAGATTATCAATGACATCTATAATATTTTTTGCTTCAGTTACTCCCATAGCAGCAGTAGCACTTAAAAATAAAGAGTTATTTCTGAAAATTTCATTATCTCCTTTTTTACTAAGATTTTCAAATTTTTTAGCCCCTTTAAAAACCCTTTCATTCACTGTTACTGTCATGCCTTCACGCACAAAATAAGGTACTTCTACCCTTTTGGGTGTGCCAAATAACCATTCAGTCAAGATTTCATTGTCTTTGACTTCAAAACCATAACGATATACAATATCCTTATTTTCTTTATTTTTTACTGTAAAAACTAGTTGAAAAAAAGTAGGTTCATTATTATTTTCTGTACTTAATTCATATTTTTTAATTAATTGATTTAAAATATCTTGCATACTTACAGACTGTTTAATAGACCACATAAAAGCTAACAATGCCTTTATGATATTGCTTTTTCCACTTGCATTAGCTCCATAAATAGCTTTCGTAGTTAAAAGTTGAAGTTTAGGCGATACTTCAAAAACATTATTTTCATCAAGTTGAGGCTGTTTTGAACGAATAGTAGCAGCTTGCATACTTAAAGTTTGCATAGTTTTGAAGGAACGGAAATTAGCAACACTAAACTGAATAAACATAAAAGTAGCATTTATATTTGTGAAATATTCACAAATATAAATGCTACTTTTAAAAAAGCAAATTATTTGATAGCTATTAACAGTACAAACAAAACCTTTCAAAAGAAAAAAACATTGTTTTTTACTTCCAATCCCCCAACAAAATAAACGGACTCCAAAAAAACGGGTGGGCATAGCCTTTTTGTTGCGAAGTCCGCACTTGGGCTTGTCGCAGGGCTTCGGCTAATTCCATGTTGTTTTTCAGGTTTTCATAAAACGTAGTGCTGAAATAAGACGTAGAAACGTCATTTACCGCCCACAAACTCGCCACTACAGCCCGTACACCTTGTTGCAAAAAGCTACTCGCAGGGCTTACAGGGCTGCTTTCTGTATCTTTGTCGGCTACAGCCGTTTTGCACGCAGACAGCACCACCAAATTAAAATGTTTCATCAAATCCAACGACAGCAATTCCTCTAAGGTCAGTTGTCCGTCTTCGTTTTTGCTGGGGTTTTCTGCCATTGTCAAATACGACTGGCTAAAGTCCTGATAATCAAGGTTGCCATGTGTAGCAAAGTGCATGACATTAAAATTTTCGTGGTCGTCTTTGGCTTTGTCTTCCGTAGCCTCTTTGCGGAAATACGTGGTTGTGTTCGGGAAAATGCCCTTAATCTGCTGCACTTCGTTTTCTGCCGCAGGCAAAGAACCGTCTGGGTTGCCAAACGCCAAAATGTGCATATTTTTCACGTCTGTTCTGTCTGGTCGGTGCAGCATTTCCAAAGAATTGGCATAAAAAATCGTATGTTGTTCTATCAACGGACTAAATTCTCCATTGCCCAACGTCTTGCCAATGACCTGAAACGGCAAATAATACAGCCTTCCCGCAGGCATTATCGCCAATTTCTTTTTGCTGCTAATCTCCGCATGAATAGGGGCTATCAGGTGCAAATACAACTGTTCGCAGGTTTTCAGAAAGGCATCTGTTTGTTTGGGGGCATTTGTGGGCGGTGCTACCCTTTTGGCATCACTGTTTTCCAAGCTCAATGGCTTCACTTTGCCCGCCTTGTAAATAATCTGGTTGTTCAGCGTATTCACCAATTTTTTCAATTCTTCTGCACTTACATTCACCTCTTTGCCTATAGCAAATTCTTTGGTCGTAACGAAAATATACAATTTTTCTGTACCTGTCAAATACGACACCAACGCCATGTCATCGGGTATCAACTCCTTGCTTTTTCTCAACTCAATAGGTCTTACCGTAGTCGTAAAATACTGTTGTAAGTCCTTCATTTTGTTGATTTTAAAGTTCACAAAGTTGTTGTATTCCGTTTCTGCAATGGTCTTAATCTGCTGAAAAGCTGCTATTTTTTCTTGGTTTTGTGTCGTGCTACTTTGCTGTTCTTTGGCTATTTGCTCCTCTATATTTTCAATTTTAGCCTTCAAACTCCGTTCCTTTTCTATTGCCTCTTTCTTTTCTCCCCTGAAACGTACATTCAAATCTTTATATTTTTTCTTCAAATCATCTGCATTATTTCGCTGCACATAGTCAAAGGCTTCTTCTACTTCGCCCCTTTCCAACAACACCGCCACCAATGCCTCATACACACGAGTTTTCTTTTCAGAATTGCCAAACAATTTTCGGGCTTCTTCGCCACCTGTAACTTTGTTTCGCAACTTTTCTATAATCTCTATGGCTTCTTTCAGTACAGTTTTAGCTTTTTCGGTATCTCCTTTTTGTCTATAATAAACTCCCTGCCAATACAGACTTTCCCAAAGGTCATAGAACACACCTAACTGCTTTTGTTGCTCAATAGCTTGTGCCAAAAACTCCGCAGCTTTTTCGGGTTCTTTGTTTTGCATAAAAGCCTCACCCAAATACGCCGTTTGTTGGGCTATGCTGGCTTTCATGTTCAATTTTTTGCACACAGCTAAGGACAACTGAAAATACTTTTTGGCTTCTTCGTATTTTTTTTGTGCCAATAAAATTTTACCTTTTAACGTATTCGCACTTGCTTGCATACGCACAATGCCCATTTTTTGGGCTATTGCCAAGCCTTCTTGCATATTTTTATCTGCTAAGGCATATTTTTTTAGGTTCAACTGACATTCGGCAGCATTCAAAATAGCCACGCACAAATTTTCATCTTCTATTTTTAGCTGTTTCAATATTTTTGTACTTTTCTCAAAAGCTACCAACGCCATCGAGTCTTTTCCCTCAAAATATTGTAACCTTCCCAAGACCAACGCCACATTTGCCAACTGGTACGTAGAGTTAAGGGCAGTGTATAAACTATCGGCTTTGTGAATGTACGCCTTAGACTGTTCATAGTCGCCTTGACTTGTTTTGAGGTTTGCCAAATCTAAATACGTATTCGCAATGCCCCAATCATTTTTATTGGTTTTATACAAATCAACTGTAACATCAAATTCTTTTTGTGCATTTTCAAATTCGCCTCTTACTAAATTTAACCAAGCCAAACCACCATGTGCCGAAGCCTGAAAAATAGTGTTTTGTTGCTGTTCTGCTATTGTTAAAACCTCTTTGTAATAGTTTTGGGCAGCTGTAAAATTGCCTTTAGACGTACTCAAATACGCCAAATGCAGCAATGCACTCATTTGTTCTGTTTTATCCTCTAATTTGTTGGCGGTTTCTATTGCCTTTGTGCTGTACAAATTGGCTTTTTCGGCTCTGCCTGTTTGTAGGTATAACTCCGAAATTCGGCGGTAACACCACGCCAAAATACTATTGTCATTGATTTGTTGGGCTAAGGTAATGGCTTGCAGAAATGAATTTTCTGCCTTCACAAAATCATTGTCATTGAAATACGCAATATTGCCTAAATTGGCTAAAGCATACACTTGTTCAGATTTATCGCCTATTTTATGGCACAAATCATAGTTTTTTTGGTAATAAATCTTGGCTTGTGCGTAGTTTTTGAGGTCATAATAAATGCTTGCCAAATTCTTGTAACTTTCTGCAATGTCCGTTTGCTTGTTCAACTGCAAACGAATTTGCAGGGTTTTCTCCAAAAATTCAATGGCTTTTTGATAGTCTTTCAAATCTTGGTACAACTTCGCAATATCGTTATAGGTTGTTGCCAAGTCTGCCAATTTTTTTTCGGCTACATACACTTCCGTAGCTTTGTTGTAGGCATTAATGGCTTGGGCGGGCAAACCGTTTTTCTTATACAAATTCGCCAATTTATTATAAGCAAAGGCTATTTGAGAATTACTTTGTGCAGTAGTCGCAATTTTTACCGCCTCCAAAATCACACTTTCCGCCTCTTTAAACTGCCCAGCCTCACCCAAAGATTGCCCTTTAAAAGTCATACATTGGGCTACATTTGCCTGATAATCAAGGTTTTTGTAAATGTCAAGTGCCTTTTGATAATATTCTGCTGAAACACCATATAAATTGTTGCGGTAATACGTATAGCCCAAATAATACAACGTTGTGGCTTTGCGTGAGGCGTTGCTGGTATTGGTGCTGTCCAAGCCCTCAAAAACTTGTAGAGATTGGTGCAGTTGTGTTTTGGCAGTTTCGTAGTTGCTGCGGTACAAGTACGAAAGTCCTAAATGCCTGAATAACAAGCCTTTCACGCCTTTTAAAACTTGCTGTGTTTTGGGTTTTTCTGTGGCATTCAACAGCAATTTTTCGACTAATTGCAGCCCTTCTTCGGCTACAACTTGCGTTTCTGCGTAGAGATCATAGTCATTGAGCTTATCCGCAAAGTCATTCAAAAATACCAAATACGCACCTTCCGCACCACTTTGTTGGTAGGCGGTTTTGGCTTTTTGGTACAAGGCTAATTCTTCGGTGCGTTGTCCTTGTGCTGCTTTGAGTTCGGCATTTTTGGCATAAAATTTACCTAATAAATCATTGATTTTCAAGGTATTAGCTATATTTAACCCCAAATTAAGAGTTTGTTGAGCATTTGCCCAGTTTTCATTTTTAATAGCCGTTTCTGTTAAACTAATCAATTTATCAAAAAAATCCTCGTCCAAATCCGTTTCATACTTTTTGAGTGTAGCCTCAAAAGCCTGCGTACCTTTCGCCTTCAAAAAAGCCTCCAGCACTTCTTCTGTAGCCAATGGTGAACTATTGAACAACCAAGTCGCAAAAGTTTCTGAAATTCGCCAACTATTGCCCATGTATTTGTACGTATAAGCACGCACAAATCGCAAAAAACTCATCAAATCTGCGGTAGTAGCTTTGTCCATCAAATCAAAAAGATTTTGCCCCTTAAATTTCCCTTTGTCCACTATTGGGGCTTCCATTTGGCTTCGCATATCTGCCGAAACTTGATGAATATCTTTTAGTAGTTTAGCCAATAATTTGTTTTGATAATCCTCATGACTTTTGTACTCTGCCGTTGGTTTGTTCGTGAAATTATTGTTTAAATCAAGGGTTGTTTCTATGTCATAAAAATCTTTGAACTCGTAGTTATCCTTAAAAAAAATACTAAGTGCAGCCAACTCAAAAAATATACTGCGTTGTTTATCAGGCAATTCTACGGATAAAGCTACTAAATCTCCAATTTCCACAGGCGTATTCGCATCTTTTTCTTTGGCATATAACCAAGTAGAAACATCATTCCTGCTTTCTACTCGGCAGTGGGCTAAAGTGCTGTTTCTGTCGGGTTTTTCGCTGTTGTACCTCGCCAAAATAGTGCCTTGCTGCCCAATATTGATGCCTGCATACCAGCCGTAGGGAATATTGAGGTACACCGAATCATTGCGTTGTCCTTCTATTTTGGTAATGAAAAAGTGTAATTCATAGGTTTTGTTCTTTTGAGCAAACAGAGGAATTGCCAAGAAAAAAAATATAAAAAAATGAATAATGCGTTGCATAAAAATCATGGTTTGATATACACTATTCAATTTAGCTTTTTTAGGTGTGATTTACAATAATTTGGCTTTAAATCCACTGAGCTAAAAACAGTGGTGTAGCTAATTTTTCTCCTTGATTTTCATTTATTTTGCCGTTATTAGTCTTGCTATATTTTTTAATTAACTGATAATCAATTAGTTTTTAAAATACGTTATTGATGTTTTTTGAGAGTTTTTTCTGTTGAAGCTAAGAATAGCAGGGGAGCTTTAATAAAACCATCTTACAAACAACAGATTATTTACAGTCAGGTGTTTCACCATTAAATTCAAACTTTATAATTTTACCATTGCTTCTTTTTAGTGTTATACAACCTTCACCTTTTAACTTAATAATTGTATCACCTACTAAAACAGAATCGTATAAGCCTAAATGTTTAGATGAAAATAATGAATGAACATAACGTACATTTTCATTCATTGTTATATCAAAAAAATATATACTACCTCCCTTAGAACCAAACTCTATTTCCTTCTTATTTATAACACCATAGTAAGTGGTATCACTAATAAACTCTTCATTACGATTTTGCATAGTTAATTCACTAAGCCAAAATAAGAAACAGAATAGAAAAACAAATCCTAAGGGGCTAATAAAAACGACATCTAAAAAATGGAGTATTTTTTTCATATTAGATTTATTTGTTGAACCAATTACAGAATGTTTCGTTATCCGTAGTTTTCTAGTTTGTTGGTCTTAGAGTTAGGCTTCAGCCGTTCTATCCGCACTTTGTTTTAGCAAATCTCCAGATTTGCGGTTGTATATTTTCCCTATACATCAAAAGTAATTGATAGCTGGTTACTCTGCCAATCAAAACGAATTTTTATCTTATCAATTTTTCTCAATACATACGTTGGACAAATAAGTATTGTTGTTGGTGATAAGACTAACAAGAAAAGTAACAGCTTATTGGTAAACTAAGAATTTGTATTTTCCATTTTCGCCCTCCTCGTTCAATGAGGCATAACAAGGGCAGAAATTTTTGTATAGCAAAAACAGTAGCCTACCTAATTTTTCTTTTTGATTTTCATTCATAGCTTTGTCATTCATTTTTAGGTTTTAGCCCATGAAAAAATATAGTAATTGGTTGTTTTTGGCTTTATTGGTACACCTAACAGCCTGTTTTGAATTAAGAGAAGAAATAGAGTTGCAAACCAACGGTTCGGGGAAATACTATTTGTTGCTGGACATGAGCCAAAGCAAAAGTACGATTGACCTTGCCATGAATATGCAAAAAAACAAAGGTGAGGACAACTTGAAACAGTTAAATTTTTCTATCGACTCTACTTTTTCCAAAAGTGTGCGAAGATTTAACGGCATGAAGGGCATCAGTAATGCCAAAGACAGTGTAAACAAAACAGATTATATTTTTGGTATCTCCTTTAATTTCAGTGATATAGCTTCTTTGAATAATGCCATTGTGCAGCTCAATGAAGAAAGAAACGGCACTTATACCACTATTTTTGATTTGGCAAAAAATACATTTTCTCGTACCAATCAATTTTATTTGGCGTATATCAACGAAAATTTGCAGCAAAACTTTACGACTAATCCCGAAAAAGTAGCTCAATACAAAAATTTATTGCAAACCGCCCAATACACCTACATTGTAAAAGTGCAAGGAAAAATCAAGAAGTTTTCTAACGAAAAAGCGGAGTTGGACTATACCAAAAAGGCTTTGCGGTTGAGTGTACCACTTACACAAGCCTTAGAAGGCAAGGCGGTGCTGGAGAATGAGATTAAGTTTAAGTAAGAAAATGTCGGACATAACGAAAATGTCCGACATTGTTTTTATTTCCTGATATAATACCGATAAGCTACTGCAAAAGAACCTGTCCCATTCCACAAATTAAAAGCAAAGCCACTATTTTTAGTTGCAGAAGAACCATTGTAAGTGCTATAATTCGCATTGACAAGAGTTGTCATAAGCTCAAAACTGCTACGTTGGCTTACAAAATAGGCAATACATGGCGTAAAAGCTGCCGAAACTCGGTGTGCGTCTGTAGCATCTAAATTTTGTAGGTTGCCTGTCTGGTAGCCTAAAGAAGTTTGTGCAATGAGAGCAAACTTTTCACCCAAGAAATGGTAGTAACGCAAGATAGGCGTAAAACTAAAACTATTTCCATCTACCCTATTAGTGCTACTCACTTGTGTTACATAATTAGTGTTTGTAAACTCACTAACTCCTCTGCCCACGCCAAATTGTAGTCCTACGGCTAATTTGGGAGATAGAAAAATGCCTCCACCAAATTCTATAGTTGCATTATACCCAACAGCAGAGTATTCCGTTGTTTGGGTTTTATTAGTTCTGTTTTGTGTAGTAAAATTAAAATTACCACCTAAAAAAATACTATTTTTATTCATTTGGGCATACCCATTGGTGATAATAGCCAATAAAAGACTTATCACTATTGCTATAATTTTCATATTTTTAGAAGTTAAGAGAGAGGGTTAATTAAAAAAATAGTTGATACCAATAAAGAAATTGGTTAAAGAAAGAGTAGGAGCAAAAGAGAAATTACTTTCGCTATCATCTCTATTCAATACAGTTGGGGTGGGAGTACCATTAAAAACATTGTAACTATTACTAACAGCAGACACATAATTATACCCTGTGCTAAGAGTAGCAAAGCCTGTTTCTAAACTCCATTTACGGTGTATAAAATAGTAAAAAGTAGGACGAAGTGCCAAATTGATATCCCTACGAGTGGTTTTAGATAGACTTACTTCTGATGCTGTGCCAAGAATTGGTCTTTCTGAATAGTTATCTGTAGTAGAGTTGCCAAAAGACAAAATTAGTGGAATATAAAAACCTAATTTTTCATTAATAGGCAAATAACGGCGAACTTGAAAGTTTACACCCCAAGAATTCGAATTATAGGTAACTTTGTAATAACTTCTGTCCTCTTTAGTAGCAGCAGTACCTAAACTACCACCAAGAACAAAAGCCCAATTATCTTTCCAAACGTAACCAATACTTGGACTAACAGAATAATAGTTATAGTCTATTTGTGTATTGTTAGACTTAATTTCGTTAGTGCTTACCCCAAAACTTCCAGTCAAAAAAACTCTTTTGGCAGTAATTTGTGCAAAAACATCTATTTTGTGCAAACAAAAATAGAGTAGAAATAAAATGAAAATACTTTTTTTTGACATATTTTTTAAATTTAATTTGTTGCAAAACAACCATAAAATAGTATTTAAACAAAAAAATAGTCGTTAATCTCTGTTAAGAATAGTCAATGGGTTTTTAACAAAAAGCTATGGAGCATTGCAGAAACTTCAAGCCTTTTACTAACTATCTTTCCCAAAACTCCTTACTTTTGTAGCTATAAAAACACCCAACAACATGATAGTAGTAACAGGAGCTGCGGGGTTCATTGCAAGTGGACTCGTGAAATGGCTCAACGAACAAGGACATACTGACCTTGTGATAGTAGATGATTTTTCGTTCCCACAAAAAAATCTGAATTTGGCGGGCAAGCAATTTCGGTTGCAAATAGAACGGAAACAGTTTTTGGCTTGGTTTGCCCAAAATGCCAAAGACATCAAATTTGTGTTTCATTTGGGGGCAAGAACAGACACTGCCGAATTTAACTATGCCGTATTAGAAGAATTGAACGTCAATTATTCACAAAAAATATGGGAAATTTGCACGCAGTTCCAAATTCCTTTGGTGTATGCGTCTTCGGCTGCTACCTATGGCGGTGGCGAATTGGGCTACAAAGACGAGGAACAGTTGGCTTTTCAACTCCAACCCTTGAACCCTTATGGCGTGTCTAAAAATGAATTTGATAAGTGGGTGCTACAGCAGACTGCACACCCTCCGTTTTGGGCTGGTTTGAAGTTTTTTAATGTCTATGGAGCAAACGAATACCACAAAGGACGCATGGCTTCGGTGATATTCCACTCTTTTAACCAAATTCAACAGACCCAACAAGTGAAGTTGTTTCGTTCTCACCGCCCAGATTTCAAAGACGGCGAACAGCTAAGAGATTTTGTGTATGTAAAAGATTTGACCAAAGTATGTACGTTTTTGATGGACAAACAACCTACTTCGGGCATTTACAATTTGGGGACAGGCAAGGCTCGTACCTTTTTGGATTTAACCAAAAATACGTTTAGAGCATTAAATATCCCCGAAAATATTGTGTTCATAGACACACCTATAGATATTCGGGACAAATACCAATATTTTACAGAAGCCGACATGAGCAAACTCCGCCAAGCTGGTTACACACTGCCGTTTACGTCTTTGGAAGATGGCGTAACGGACTATGTGCAGAATTATTTGGTGGGGCATAGGTATTGGTAATTAAAAAAGTAGTTCTTTAAGTGTTGATGACACTTTAAACTTTCCAAGTCTAATAGGGTCGTGCTATAAATTGTTATACTTAGTGTTCAAGGAGTTCTATAAAGATGTAATCTTTTGAAAAGATTACATCTTTATAGAACTCCTTGAACACAATCAACTTATTTCTTTGAAAAAAATTAGTTTTGCTATAACTTTTTAAGGCACGACTCTAAAAGACTTGGAAAGTCTTTTTTTAATTTCTTGTATCAACATTTTTTGATAATTACTAAAAAATAATTTGATTGACCATGTTTGAAATAAAACTACCTCTTTTTGAAGGTCCTTTTGACTTGTTGCTGTTTTTTATAGAAAGAGATGAATTGGATATTCACGATATTCCCATTTCAAAAATAACTCAAGATTTTTTGGCTTATTTGCATGACTTAGAAACATTGAACATAGAAGTTGCCAGCGAATTTATTTTGGTAGCTGCAACTTTGATGCGTATCAAGGCAAAAATGTTGTTGCCCCGCCCTGTTTTAGACGAGCAGGGACAAGAAATAGACCCCAGAGAAGAATTGGTCAGTCATTTATTGGAATACAAAAAGTATAAACAAGCTGCCGAAGAATTAGCCAATTTAGAGGCGGAAAGACTATTGAGAGAACCTAGAGGCAATGTTTTGCAAGAAATTCAGGCTTTATTGCCCAAAGCTAATGAAGAAGCTGAACTACAAGACTTAGATTTGTATAAGCTCCTCAAAGTTTATATGAAAGTGATGAACAGGTTTACGGAAGCACAAAACAAGCCCGTACACCAGATTATTCCGTACCCGTACACCGTAGAACAACAACGCCAAGAGATTTTAGCCTTAGTACAAGCACAAAAAACTATTTCGTTTACCGCCATCATTGCTGCGAGTCATCAAAGTAAAATAGCTGTAATTTTTAATTTTTTGGCAATTTTAGATTTGTTGCAAGCCCAAAAAATTTTTTTGGTTTATACACAAGGCTTAAATGACTTTATACTTTCGGCAGAGAATAGTCAAAATGAGGCAATATAATAACCCTAATGAGTTGAAAAAATCATTAGGGTTGAATTATACATATCTACTTGTCTTTCCTCACCCATTTATACCCCTCCATGAGCCACAAAATACCAGAGGCAGCTAATAAAGTATAAAGCCAAGTCATAAAATCTACAGGAGCTATTTGCAATACGTCTGCTAAAAACGGAATGTGCATAGCTGCAATATGTACGCCTTGTGCCAATAAAGTGCTACCTAAAACCATCAAACTACCCGAAAAAGGAATTTTGAAAGTAGATAAGGTTTCTGAACGACAGTTGAGAACATGGAAGTTTTCGATACAAACCATTAACAACAAGCAAATATTTCGGGCTTGATTTTCGGGCATATTGAGGTGATTCAGCAAGAAATACCACGCCACAAAGACAATACTTCCTGCAAAAACTCCCGATAAAAATACTTGTTCTATCATTTTTCGATTAAATACGCCTTCTTGTGGTTTTCTTGGGGCTTCTTGCATCAAATCTCTTGTTCCTTTCTCAAAAGCTAAGGCTTTGTCTTGTATGCCATTCGTTACCAAATTGAGCCATAACAACTGCACCGCCACAAAAGGCAAAGGCATTCCTGCCAACAAAGCCAAAGCCACTGCACACAACTCCGCAAAGCCTGTAGAAATGAGCAAGTAAATGACTTTGCGTAAATTACCATAAATTACCCTGCCTTCTTCTACGCCTTTGGCAATAGAAGCAAAATTGTTGTCTGCCACAATAATAGAAGCCGTATCTTTGGCTATGTCCGTACCATAGCCCATTGCCACGCCAATATTAGCGGTGCGTAGGGCTGGTGCATCATTCACGCCATCTCCTGTAACTGCTACAAAATGTCCAATGTCTTTGAGGGCTTGTACGATTTGCTGTTTTTGTTGGGGCGAAACCCTTGCAAATACCTTCTTGCCTTTGATAGCCTCGAGCAGTGCGGTGTTGTCTGTGCATTGGTTCAATGCCTTGCCTGTAATCACTTCGTTTTCGTGTTGGGCAATACCAATTTGTTGGGCAATGGCAAAAGCCGTTTGGGGGTGGTCGCCAGTAACCATTGCCACAGTAATACCAGCTTGATGACAGTCGGCTATGGCTTGTGGCACTTCGGGGCGTACAGGGTCTATCAAACCTATCAAACCCAATAACTCTAAATCCTTGATTTGGTGTTCGTCTATCGCAGGAATATCTGCATGAACATTACCTTGTGCTACCGCAATGACCCGAAAACCCTCTTGGGTCAGTTGGCTTACTTGTTTTTCAATTTGTTGATAATCAATATTTTTGCACCTTTTGGCTATTTCTTCTACTGCCCCTTTGACCGCAATGTAAACTTCGTGGGCGGGGTGATATTGGTAAAATTTGGCTGCAAATTTACGTTCAGATTCAAACGGAATTTCCAACACAGTTTTAATACTTTTTCTCAAATCTTCGGGGTGTAGTTGTGCTTTGTAGGCTACAGCTAAAATTGCTACATCTACCGCATCTCCATTATGTATCCATTTTTCACCTTCTTTTGTCAAATTGGCTTCGTTACAATACACCGCATTTTTGATAAGTTGCAGGGCTTTTTTGGCGTGGTACTCGTCTTTGGGTAGCTGTACTGTGCCTTCTCCGTTGTAACCTTGCCCCGACACCTCTATTTTTTCACCATTTGGCAAAATAAATTTCTTTACGGTTTGTTGGTCTGCGGTCAAAGTCCCTGTTTTGTCTGTGGCAATAAACGTACAACTTCCCAAACCTTCTACAGCATTTAATTGCCTAATAATCACGTTTTTGCGTGCCATTCGCAACGTACCAATAGACAAAGCCACCGTTAGCGAAATAGGCAAACCTTCGGGGATAGAAGCTACTGCTAAGGCAACCACAAACAGAAAAATTGTAAACCAAGACACACCACTCAACCAACCGCCAAAACCTATAAGTAAGCATAACCCCAAGGTGATAATTGTAATTTTTTTGGTAAATCCTTCCATTCTTTCTACCAAAGGCATTGTAGCTGCTTCGGTTTGTGTCAAGATATTGGCAATTTTACCCATTTCTGTACGGCTTCCAATGTCTGTAACCACACCTACACCCCTGCCCGAAGTTACGGTAGTACCAGCATACGCCATGTTGATTCGTTCTGCTAAGGGCAAATCGTCGATGCTTAATACACTTTCGTTTTTATGCACCGCCACAGACTCACCTGTCAATATTGCCTCCTCTATTTTCAGTTGGTTGGTTTGCAATAGGCGAATATCGGCAGGGACACGGTTGCCCGATTCCAATAAAACCACATCTCCAGCTACTAATTCTTCAGCATCTATCCGCAAAGTTTCGTTTTCTCTTTTTACGGTAGCTTGTATCCGCATAAACTCTTGCAAGGCTGCTGCATTTTTTTCGGCATCCCATTCTTGGTATGCTCCAATACAAGCATTGATACTAATAATGACAAAAATAAACAAGGCATCAACAACTTCGCCCACCAGAAATGAAATACAAGCTGCTGCCATTAGCACATAAATCAGTGGATTTGTAAATTGGTGCAAAACAATTTGCCACAAGGCAATGCGTTTGGCTTTGGGCAGAATGTTTTTGCCATGTTGTTTTTGTCTGTTTTGTACTTCCGCCTCTGAAAGTCCTTCAAAAGAGGTTTTTAGTTCATTAAAAACCTGTTCTTGAGTTGTTTGGTAGTTTTTCATGTTGAGTTGAGTTTGTAAAATTAGTTTATTTCTTTATTTTTTTCCACAATGTCATCACTACAATAATAACAGATAGCATACACGCCAACCGAGCTATGTAATCGCCGTACTGCACATAAAAAGTCATAGAGTTATTCAGTTGTACTACGCCTATCAAACTGCCTTGTACGCCATAGCCTAATTTGGAAACAACCTCCCCCGTTTGGTCAATGAAAGCTGAAATGCCCGTATTGGCTGCTCTGGCTACACTTCTTCGGGTTTCTATAGCTCTTAGAGAGGCGTAGGCGAGATGCTGGCGAGGTGCTGGCGAGTCGTCCCACCAACCGTCATTAGTGATGATACATAATAAATTTGCTCCTTTTTTCACGTATTCCGTTACAAATTCGCCATAAATAGACTCATAACAAATCACAGGGGCAGCCCGCAAAGAGTCATTTTGGAAAGCCACTCTTTCGTTTTGCCAACCCAAATCTCCTACTAAATTGCCCATGTTTTTCATTACATTGTCCCGAATAAAATTTAAAACACCTCTCAATGGATTACTTTCTACTCCTATGACTAAACGAGATTTATGGTAAAATTGAGCCTTATTTTGTCTGTCAATGAAAATAGCCGAATTGAACATATCATAGTACAAATTAGGGCTGTTCAGGCGTGCCGTAGGCGTAGGAGGTTTGGGGAAAGAATAAAACAAATAAGAATCTGCCCCTACCAAAAACGTAAGTTGTGGATACTGTTGGCGAAACTCCCGCAAACGGTACAAATGTCCATTATTTTCTTCGGCTAACTCGTCAATGTCTTCGTGCAGCGAAGTTTCTGGATAAATCACCAAAGCCGTTTGTGGGCTTACTTGCTGCTTGGTTAAATCCAAAAATGTAGTAAGTTGTTTCTCAAAAGGAACATAAGTATCATTATTCAGTGTCATAGTACGTGCATTGTACTCAAACTTTTGGGTATAAGTATCAAAATTGGGTTGTACCACTACTATTTCTTTGGCAATGCCTTGTTCTTCATAGCTATTTTTGAGAACTAAAGAAATGCTAATAGGCACAAGTAATGCAGCTAAAAAAGCACTTATCCACTTGATTTTTTGAGAGTTAGCTGTTATAGTTTTGAAAAGTAATACATTTAATAACAACAACCACAAAGAACCACCAAAAACACCTGTGTATTCGTACCACTGGGCAAAAGTTGGAGCTAAGCCCAAACTATTTCCTAAGTTCAACCAAGTCCAAGAACCACCCCAATCTTGTGTATGTAAAAATTCAAAAACTATCCAAAATACAATAAAAGGTAAATATCCATATTTATTTTGTGTAGTTTCTTTTACATAATGATATGCCCACAAAGGAATGGACATTAACAAAGAATTGGCAATAACCGCAAACAAAAATGGAGCAAAACCCACGTAATACAACCAATAGTAGGCTGTCAAATTCCAAGTAAGCAGAGCTACTAAACTATATTGCCAAAATCTTTTGGTGCGAAGTTGTGATAGTTGAGCTATGTACGTATTTTCTACATAAAAAAGAGGCACAAAACCAAGGGCTGCAAAAAAAGGGCTGAAATGCCATGCCAAACCTAACAATACACCACTCAATAGGAGTAGCAAAAAAACGGTAGAAGGACGCAGTTGGACAGATAAAGTCATGGAACGTAAAATAGTTTTCGAGGGTGTCGTTACAGAAAATCTTACTATTATGGATTTACACAAAAGTAACTAAAATTCTTTTAAAACATAAAAAGCTATAATCCTTAACAAGATTATAGCTTTTTTTACATTTCATTCATTGCTTAATTCTTCGTACTGTCTGCTGGAGTAGTTTCTTTTTTCTCCTCTTTCTTCTTGCCCCAACCACCAAAGAAACCATCTTTGATACGGTTAATGGCATCTTCTGCACGTTTTTGTGGCGGTTGGGCGGTGCTGTCTTTTTTCAAAACATCAGCAATAATCTGTTTGCCCGTTTCCGTTCCCACTTGTTTTACAGAGTCCACTGCACGTTGTTTTTGTTCTTCTAACTTCTGCTTAATTTCCTCTTTTACGTCTTGCCCTGTGTTTTTGTCTAAGGCAAAGGCAGGAGCTTTGTAATTTCCACCAATTTTAATCACTAACTTTACAGTTTCTTTGGCTGCTGCATTCGTGCCTACGTATTGGTCAAGTTTGCTACTCAATTCTTGCCCCAATCTGCCTTTGGGTACATTCAGTTCCATGACATAATCCAAACTTCCGTCCAAACCGTTGCTACCAATAATAGTGCCTGCAAAATCTCCTAGTTTAAACGGCGTATTGCCCACATAAAAACGTCCTGCCTTTATTTCGCCTTGTAGATTAATGTCTTTGAGGCGGTTGCTCAAATTGTCTAATTTCAAGAGACTTTTCAGTTTATCTATCATTTCCGCATTTTGAAGGGCAGCATCTAAGAGTTTTATCATACCGCCACCGTCCAAACTCGCAAGGTCGGGGAACATATCTTGTTTCAATACACCTTTGAGGTTAAAGCCTGTAGAAAAATCTCCTGCAAGGTTTTGAGCCAAAGGCATTAAGCCTTGTACGGTGTTAAAGGTTTTGTAGGCATCTTGTACTTTTACGTTAGTCATGTTAAAAGAAAAGTCAAATGTAGGACGTGCCAAATTCGTAGGGTTGTATGTACCTGTGGTAATGAAATTTCCGCCTAATGTATTGAATTTGAAACCATTAAGGCGTAAAATTCCATCTTTCAAAATAACATCTCCCGCCGCATCATTCAGTTTCATGTTCGTGTAAAGTACCTCATTGATACCTGCATGAAACACAAAATCTATGTTTTTTGGCAATTCTATGACTGAATATTTAGCCTCCTCCTTCGGTTTGCTTTTATCTTCGGTCATCCATTCATTACAATCAAATTGTTTGGAGTTGAAATTCAAATTGCCTTTAATCGTTTCATTATTCAACAAAAACGCAATGTAATTAGAGATTTGTCCCGACATTTCTACGTCAGATTTGCCCATTGTACCATTGTATTTTTCCAAGACAATATTTTGCGGTGTAAACTTCATCACAGCTTGCGTTATTTTTACGCCCTGCGGTACGGTGCTACTGCTAAACGTAAAATTGTCTAAGGTCATATCGCCACTTGTAGGTAGTTTGTCGTATTTTTTGGCTTGTGCATCAGACAATTTGCCTTTGGTTTTGATATTGGCTTTGAGTAAACCTGTAACTTTTTTGTCTTCTAACGGGTAAATTTTCGTGATTTTGTCTAAATCTATTTCGCCATTTGCCGACAAATCATAGTTGATGTCATTCAAATCTTTGAAGAAACCTTGCATTGTAAACGGCTTGCCTTGCAACACCATACTGAAATTTTCTAAGTTAATTTCTGTGTCTGCTTGCTTGGTCGTTACATTTTTTACGATAGCCGAAAATTGTAAATTTTCAAGAGGCATTGTCGGGTATTTATCTGTTTTCACATAACCATTAGACAGTTTCATTTTGGCATCTATCTTCGGAATAGTCTTGCTTACGGTGTCATATACACCGTTTGCCTTTACATTTAGCTCGTATAAGCCCTTTAAAGTCATGCTATCTATTGGAAAAACCTGTGTCATCTCCGCTAAATTGATTTTTGCGGAAATGTCTGCATTAATCGGATAGTTTTTCAAATTTTGTACTTTTACTTTACCAAAAATTGGATTACTACCCAAATTCATCTTGAATTGACGAATATCAATCACTGTATTTTCTGTTTTACCCGATTTGTTATCCACTTCCATATCTACCAATACATTGCTTACAGGCGTAGGCAGTTTAGGATATTTGAAATAACCCTCGTCTATTTTGAGTTTTACGTTATAGGCGGGCATTTTGCCTCTTTCACCATCAAAAACACCTTTCACAAAACCATTAAACGCCAAAGTGCCTTTGGTTTCGAGGTCTTCATAACCTTTCAAATACACCGCAGGAATTAAGGAAATAATGTTTTTAAAAGCCGTTTCTTTTGCCCCAAACGTAAGGTCTATGTCATAACCACCTTTTTCGGGCATGGTAAAATAGCCCTCAAAACCAAAACCAAAGTCATTGATTTTGAATTGGTTATCTTTAAAAGTATATTTTGACAATGCCTTCACGATACTAAAAGTCATATCGGCTTGCCCTTTCACTTGGTTCAAATACCTTGTGCCTCCGTATTCGGCAGTGAATTTATCTATAGTCGTTTTGATGCTCAAATCAAATTCGTCTTGTGTAAAGTCGCCTTTGCCTTCGTGGTTGATACCCAAAATGCTGGCATAAGCCCCTTGCAGTTTGTCGTCATAAACAATGCTACCGTTTTTGATTTCCCACCTGTCCACCGAAGCCGAAAACTTGCTTTGTGCCGTATCAGGCACTTCTTCGGGCTGCGGTTTGGCGATGTCGTAGTTGGCTTGTCCACTTTTAAGGACTTTTACGCTAATGCGTGGCTGGTCTAAAGTAATGCCTTTTACCTCGATGTTGTCGCCAAAAAGTACAGATTTAAGGTTAATTTCTACCTCAAAACTTTTCATAGCCAACAGCGTATCTCCTTTAAATGGTTCATAATTAACCACTTGGAAATCTTCTAAGGAAGCCGTAAGGTTAGGAAAATTACCGAATAGGCTTACACTAAAGTCGCCAAAAGTAACGGCTGCATTCACTTTGGCAGCTATTTGTTTGTCTATTTCCGCCCGTATTTTCGGCTTGACAATAGGCGGAATGATGATGATACCCGCCAAAACGAGGATACCCACCACCAAAAACGGGATTACATACTTTTTCATATTCAATTAAGGATTTTTGCGAATATAAAAATTTTGGTGGTTTTTACGGTTTTTGGCTAAGAGTTTTCTGGCTTATTAACGGAAATTAACGAAAGAGTTTATTCGGGGGATTGCTAACAACAAGTCCAAAATAATCACTCTTTGTTTATCTCTGCTTTTCGCCTACTCTCCTATCTTTGCGGTATGTCGTCATTCAGTTATCGTCAAGCCTCTGTGAAGGCTATTTTGCAGCACATTTGGCATTCGCCTACTTTTACCACTTGGGGCAGTTTGTCGGTCAATATCCTGCGTATGTTGGTCTTATTGCCGTTTACCCTTAACCGCCTCAGCACCGAAGAAAATAGTATTTGGCTGCTTTTTATGAGTATGTTGGCACTGGGCAACTTGGCAGATTTGGGCTTCTCCCCTACTTTTACTCGTATGATAGCCCTTGCTTTGGGCGGTATCACGTCTTTTCAGGACTTAGAAAAACCCCAAAAATCTACCTTAGGCGGTTCTCCCAACTGGGCTTTGATAGAAAAAATCTACGGCACTTATGGCATTACCAACCTCTTAGTTACGTTTTTGGCGGTGTTGGTTATGGCTACCTTAGGTTCTTGGGCTGTTTTTGCACCTATTTCCAAATTACCTAACACCATTGTTTACTGGCAGGCTTGGGCGGTGCTTTGCCTCACAGTTGGCGTGATATTTTTTAGCAAAAAAAATGAAAATATCATTATGGGCATGGGCAAAGTAGCCCTTGTAAACCGTTGGAATATTGTGTTTGGAGTCCTTTCTATTGCCCTGTCTGTTACTGTTTTGGCAGTAGGAGGCAATATTTTACACCTGTTCTTAGCTCTATTGCTATCTTCTTTGGCAAGTGCCACTCGCAATTATTTTTTGGTTACAAGCATAGCAGAAGAAAGATTTAAACAATTTAGGGCTTATTATTTGGACAAAGAACTGTTCAAAATAGCTTTCTCTCCTTCTTGGAAAATAGCAAGTGCAATGTTTTTTTCAGTAGGACTTAACGAATATACTAATGTACTCTATGCCCAATTTGCTAATACTACTGCCTTAGCCTCCTACCAATTTGCTTTTCGTATTATGGCTCAACTAACAGAGTTTTCCAAAGCTCCTTTTTACGCAAAAATCCCCGAATTTACCCGTTTGGCAGGGGCTGGCGAACAGGAAACCTTGATTTACAGAAGTGAAAAAAGTATGCAATTAGCCCTTTTGTTCTTTGTGATGGGGGCAATAGGCGTAGGGCTTTTTGCAGATGTAGGTTTGTGGTTTATTCAGTCAAAAGTACAATTTATAGACTTACATTTGTGGGTTTTGATGGGTTGGGTGGCTTTTTGGGAAAGATACCAAGCTATGCACTCACAACTGTATATGGTGCAAACTCTCAACGCACATTTCTACAAACAAATCATTTTGGCAGGTTGCCTTAATGCTTTATTCATGTTCTTGTTTATCAATCACTTAGGAATGTGGACTTTTGCCGTTTCCTTAGGATTGAGCAATATTTTGATAGGAAATTGGTACTTTGTGCGTATGTCCCTTCGTATTTTGCCCTATAACAAACGTACTTATCTATTCAAGTCTTTGGCTGTTCCGTTTAGTGTATTTGTGTTGGGAACAATAGCCTTGTTATTTTTTGAACATTACAAACACGCATTGGGGGCTTTTCTGAAAATAGTGTTTTATTAGTTTGTTATTTTCCGAAAAATCTTTATTATCTTTGTGTAAAAAAATAGCTGTTCAAACATGAATATAGGAGATAGAGTACGGTTTTTACATGACCGTCAAGAAGGTATTGTTATCAAGTTTTTGCCTCATGATATGGTAGAGGTAGAAATTGAGGAGGGATTTCGTATCCCCGTTTTAAAATCTGAATTAGTAGTTATTGCCAAAGAGGAATCTGTTGTGTTTGGGTTGCCCAAAAAGCCTAGCTATAACAACCTTACTAACTCCAATACTACATTTACCACCGCAACAGCTATTACAGACCACAAGGTCTTTGCAGAAGTGGGTGTTTATTTGGCGTATTTGCCCTTCAACGACCACTTATTGCACCTACACATTATTAACAATACAGATATTCAGGTACTTTATACTTTTGGCGAAACCAATAACGGCAGTTTCATAGGCATTTCGGCAGGTAATTTAGCCAAACGCAGCAGCCAAAAAGTGCATGAACTTTCCCTACAAAACTTTGAGAAATGGTCGCCAATTATTATTCAGTCTTTGGCGTTTCGTCAGGGAATAGGCACATTGAAAGAGCCTTTTTGTAAGAAACTTAAATTTAGTGCAGAGGCATTTTTCAAAAGCAAAAAACAAGCTCCCATTCTCAACCAAGAAGGCTATATTTTCCAATTAGACCAACAGCCCGACACCATGGCAGCCCTCGCCATTAAGCCCGAAGTGATTAAGGAAAATATGCTTTATAACAACCACCGCCAAGATATTCCGATGAAAACGGCTGTTCCTTCTACCATTAGCAAGCCGAAAATGGAAATAGATTTACACATAGAAAAACTGACTCCACATAGTTTCAGTATGACTAACAGCCAGATTCTACAACTCCAATTAGATATTTTTGAAAAGAAATTAGATGATGCCTTAGTAGGCAATTTCCCCGAAGTTACCTTTATTCATGGGGTAGGCAACGGTATTTTACGCAATGAAATACATAAGAGATTGAGCAAACACCCACACGTAGAGTATTTCCAAGATGCCCAAAAAGAAAAATTTGGTTATGGAGCTACTTTGGTGAAATTTAAATAACATGAATTATTAATTAAAACTCCGCAAGGGTTTGAAACCCTTGCGGAGTTTTAAGTTACTTAGACCTTCATTAAAAGTTTTATCTATTACAAATGGTGCAGAGATTAAACCTCTGCACCATTTGTATTTATAGGCATTTTGGTCAAATTAAGGTCTATTTGTGTAGGCATATTTTCTTTATTTTCAGGAGCTATTTTAAAGCCCATCACCAAAATATCGTCCATTTGTCTTGATTTGCCTTTCCAAGATTCTATGGTGGTGTCTAAGATTTTTTGTTGGGTTGCCATTTCTTTTTCGTGCAACTGGAGTAATAAATCTTTAAATTTTCTCAACGTAAATTTCTTATTGTCATCACTAAATTGGTCGGCATATCCATCAGAAAATACATAGACTGTGGTAGGAATAGCCAAACTAATCTCATGTTTTTGGAAAATCCGTTGTGTTTCTTTCTGCAAACCGCCAATCGGGTGCATATCTCCTTTGATGTAATGCAGTTCGTTGTTTTGAATATACACAATAGGGTTCTTAGCCCCTGCAAACTCCATCGTTTGTGCTTCTTTGTCTATCACACATAACGCCATGTCCATACCGTCCCTATTGTCTGTTTCGTCTTGTTTCAGGGCTTTTCTCACGTTTTTGTGCAATTCATTCAAAATCTGGTCTGCCTCTGTCATGTTCCGTACCGTTACAATGTCATTCAACATATTAAGGGCTATCATTGTAAGCAAAGCACCCGGTACGCCATGCCCCGTACAATCTGCTGCTGTAATCAAAATTTTGGAGCAAGGTACAGTTTCCTTTACAGTTGTCGTAGTAGGTAATGTGGGCTTTGCAGGTAAGTAATCTCCGTAGTCATAAAAATCAAAACCTGCTGATGTAGTATTTGTTACCACATTTTCAACTTGTTTTTCAACAATTTTTTCAGTTTTTACTTCTGTAAACCAATAATAATCACCACTAACAATATCACGAGGTTTAAACAAAATAAATGATTCGGGCAATAATTGATGTAAATCTGCGGTACTTGGCAGCATAGCTGTTTGAATACGTTTCGCATAATTAATACTGCCCGTAATTTTTGAATTAATCTCTGTAATTTCATTGAAAGCCCCCACTAACTGTGTCCTTTGCATCTCAATATTATCTCTTTGAGCCTCCAATTCTTCTGCTTGGCGTACAATAGCTACGTTTTGTTCGGCTAATTTGGCGTGGTCTTTTTGTTTTTGTTTGTAACTTTTGTAAAAGAAATAGGCAGAACCTATCATCATGACTAACATCAACAAAATAAAATAACGAATATAGGCTTCATAACGCAGTTGATTTTCTTGTTCTTTTAAACGTAACTCCTTGATTTTTTCTTCCTTATTCAACAAATCAATCATAATTTGGTGAGTTTTAGCTTCTTTAGCTGCTCTTTTTTCCAAATCATGTAGGGCTACATCTATTTTTTTCAATGAATCTGCCTTAGAATTTAATTCTTGTTCTTTTGCTAATTTTTCTGCCTCTATTTCTTTCATGTGCAAAGCCACTTCTTGCATTTTTTGTTGGCTTTGTTCCTCCCTGCGTTTTAATTCTGCATCTTGTATGCGTTGTTCAAAAGACGCATAAAACTTGAAATAGTAAATAGATTTTTCGGCATTACCAGCTTTTTGGTGAATTTGTGCTAAAGTCCCATAACATTGTGCTATGAGCCTATCATCATTAGCTTCTTGGGCTGCGGGCAGTGCTTCTTCCAAATACTTAATTGCGTTACTATACTGTTGCATATTTGCATAGGCATTAGATACATTGATAAGCGAAGAAACAATCCCTACTTTATTTTTTTGCTTTTTGCGTTGTGCCAATGCAGCATTAAAAAACTCTAAGGCTTTGTCATAACTTTCATTGTCTGAATAAATCATGCCCAAATTATTGTTGAGCATAGCTAAACCGTTAATATTATTCGTTTGTTGGGTGAGTAGAAGGGACTGTTTAAAAAACTGTGCTGCATCTTGTAAATGTCCTTTGTCCCAATACATATACGCAATTTTATTGAGGTAACGAGTAGCTTCATTAGCTTCATTAGCTCCTATTAATCTATCGGCTGTTTTTTTATACGAATCAATCAATCTTTTTTCTGTATCACTTATCACCTCTACCAAGTGGTCGCCTGCACTCCCCGCAGACCTTGCTGCCATAGGTGGAGGTTGGCGTTGTGCCAAAACAGAGAAAGTGGTAAGCAACAAAAGAAAGACAAAAAGCTGTAATTTTTTGACAAAACTACAGCCCATAGATACGTTGCCAAAAAGGTAACGTGAGAACTTCATAGAAAATTAGTTGGTTGTTTGAGATAAAAGTTATTCACTTTTCCCAAACTTACACAAAGCAAGGCAAATAAGCTAATAAAATCTACAATTTTTTCGCCTTATTTTTAAATAGGTATAGTTGTTGCTATTTCTTATGATTACGCCTATTTATTTCCAAACAGGGCAATTTACGCCATAAAACTGTTTGTGGGCTTTGGTTGCCATTTCCCAAACAATCCCTATTTCATGTGAACCTCCCGATGCTGGTGTAAGCCCTGAAATTGTAAGGTCATAACTATACATACATTTCCAATCTCCGAAACGAATACCTATCAACCCTGCCACAGCATCCTGGTAAGTAGGCGTTGGGATTCCTCTGTAATATGCCCCAAAAATCAATGGAGAATTGTCGAATGTGAACCGCACTCCTGTATCAAATTGGCGGGCTGTTCCTTGCATTTTCACCAATAAGGTTGGTAGCATATAAGTTTGATAATTTTTTGAACCCATAGGTAATGTAGCTCCTAAATGTAGGGCAAATTTCATGGGCAATACGGCATTACCAACACTCAACGCCCCCACCACTGGCTGGTTCAAGTGATTAGCAGCAAAACCTACCCAAAATTTGTCGTTATGTACTAAAATCCCTGTTGAAAAATCCATTACCAACCTACTCATCACTAAGGGTGCTTCTGAAATAGGGGGTTCATTAAGTAAAACTTGGCTTGGAAAAACTAAATTCATATAATCATTACCTCTTTGCAATAATGCTCCCTGTAGCCCCAAACGAAAAGTCCAATTTCTAAGCTGAAAATTAAAGGCATAACTCCCTGTGGCAGACATGGATACGGCTCTGTCTTTCCCTGCCAAATCATGACTTAACAGCAAGCCAAAACCACTCCTTAAAGGCACAAGATTGTATTCTACGCTGGCTGTAGTGCTAATAAACTGTGCGTCTATAGCCAACCATTGGCTACGGTGCAGCAAATTAGCCCGCCATTGTTCCGTTGCCCCTGTCATGGCAGGGTTTAGGTATAATGGGCTGTTAAAAAACTGCGTATATTGAATATCCTGAGCCGTAGTTTTGTATGACAACAAACCCCAAAAAAGTGTAAAACAACAAGTATAAGTAATAAAAATAGAGGTTTTCATTTGAACAAATAAGTGATTTTTTGAGTAAAACAAGTAGCAATTTACAAAAAGTACGGCATTTTGCAGGTAATCCAACGTAAAAAGTGTAAGTTCGATAATTAGTTCGTTAATTTATAAAAAACTCTACCTTTGTTACTTCATTCTCGGCGTTATGTTATTCCACAAGGCTTATTTACATACAAACTCGACTGAATGGTTGGTGCTGGTGCATGGGGCAGGCAGCAACTCGTCGATGTGGTTCAAGCAAATTAAGGCTTTTGCCCAACATTTTAACGTATTGACCATAGATTTGCGGGGGCATGGACGGTCAAAAGACTATCCGCCTCGCCACGAAAGAAATACTTATACGTTTGAAATGGTAAGCCAAGACATTGTAGATGTGTTGAACAAGCTAAAAATTACGTCTGCTCACTTTGTTGGTGTGTCTTTGGGGACACTCATTGCACGTACTATTGGCGACATAGATGCTGCCAAAGTCAAAACACTTATCTTAGGCGGGGCTATTACGCACCTTAATTGGTTTGGGCAATTCATGGTGTTTTTTGCACGTTTTTGTAAACATCTTGTACCTTTTTATTGGTTGTATTTGTTGTGTGCGTGGATTTTGATGCCCGGTAGTCGGCATAAAGAGGCTCGGTTGCATTTTATTACAGAGTCGCAGAAGTTAGAACAGTCCGAATTTTTGCGTTGGTTTTCGCTGACTTTACAAGTAATGCCTACGTTACGCAAATTTTTTAAGCATGAACTACCTGTACCTACCTTGTATTTAATGGGTGAAGATGATTTTATGTTTTTACCTCATGTAAGAGATAAAATTGCACATTTTCACCAACACACTATCGTAAAAATTATAGAAAAGTGTGGTCATGTTTGCAATGTAGAAGCACCCGACATTTTTAATAATACAGTGATAGATTTTGTGAAAAAGCATAGTTAGAAAGAAATCTTTTAATGAAGTCCATACAACATAAAAAACCTCAAATAGTAAAATCTATTTGAGGTTTTATGTTAAATACTATTAAATGAAATCTTTATTGATTAACCATTTCTTCCTTTTCCACAAAAAGATATTGCAGTAAAGCATCTCCCAAAGACATCATATTTTGTACTTCTTTGTCAGACAACACCAACATTTCGCCATGAAAAATAAACAATGATTCGCCGTCTGACTCTACGTGAAAATCTGGGTTTTTCATAAAAATATCCATCAATTTCACCGTAAAGAATTTACGTATCTCATCTTCATCTTTGCCTTGCAAAAAGAAGTTTTTAGAAAATTCGGGGTGTTCTACAAAATCTATATCTCTGAAACCATCTGAATCTAACATTCGGTGTATCAAAGACTCTTTTTCCATGTAGAAAGAAGGCAGTTTGTAAGGCAAATCCGAAATTAACAACCCTGTAAAATGGTAAAACTTCAATGAAATTTGAGCCCCTTCACGAGCCTTAATGTCCGAAATTTGCAAATGGGCTTTGTTAATGTGTTTGTGTAAAATATTTTCTTCGTACCGCAAACTCTTGTGTAGAAAGAACGGTAGGCTTTTCAGCTTAGAATCAAATAATACTTTTTGGGGGCTAAATGTGTAGTCGTTTTCTTGTGCCAAAGCTAATAACATCTCTTGGCGTTTGGCTAACTTCGCTATTTTATGCTTTTCGGTGGCAATACGTGCAGCCAAAGGGTGGTCAGAAACAGGGGCTAAATTTTCCATACCTGCTAACTCCAAAATACCGCCTGCTTTTGTAAAATCCTCACGCAAATAATAGAGATGCTCCATAGCTGTATGGTCGACAAAAACGGCTTCGGAAAAGTCTAAGATTACGTGCTTATCTTTGGGCAATCTTGAAAAAAAGCCTTTAAATTGAATATAATTAGAAAAAATCAGGGCTTTACCCACAAAAATATGGTAAATATCTTTGTTTTCGTGTTTGATAGACACCCAAGACCTAAAAAATGCACTTAGTGGTACACCATAGAAAATATGCGTAAGCACCTTGGTTAAGATGCCAATACCAATGCCTTTCAGAAGGTCGGTAGCCAAGGTTGCTACAATCGTAACGACAAAAATAATGAGTTGGGCTTTGCCAATGTGGTACGTATGAATAAACTCTTTGGGGGCAGCTAATCTAAAACCTGTAAAAACCAACATGGCAGCCAAAGAAGCCAAAGGAATTTTTTGGATAACAAAAGGCAACATAGCTACAAAACCTAACATGAAGAAACCATGAAAGAAATTTGCCCAACGGGTTTTTGCACCGTTATTAATGTTGGCAGAACTCCGCACAATTTCCGCAATCATTGGCAAACCACCTATTAAACCCGAAAGCATACTCCCTAAACCTATCGCAGACATATCTCTGTTCAAGTCTGCTTGTCTTTTGTAAGGGTCTATTTGATTAACGGCTTTTGCACTTAACAAAGTTTCTAAACCTTGTACTAAAGTGATTGTAATGACGGCATTCATAAAGTCTGTTGTTTTCCACGCACTAAAATCGGGGAAAGTAACAGCTTGTAGCATATCAAAAGGTAGGCGAACTAAGTATTGAGGACCCACTTCATAGAATTTTGCCTCAAAAAACAAGTATTTGTGTTTGTTTTCTAAATCTAACAAAGCACTAATGGCAATACCTACCAATACAACAACCAATGGCGGAGGTATCATTTTGATATATTTGTTTTTTACCATTGGTAAAAAAATTAATATCAATAAACTCACAATACCAATAAAACCAATGTAAGGGTTAATATTTGCAATACTGTTCGGAATCTCGAGGAGAAGTTGGAGTGTGGTTTTGCCTTGTGATTTCACACCTAACATGATGTGAATTTGTTTGGAAATAATAATAATACCAATGGCAGACAGCATACCATGTACGGCAGCCGTTGGGAAAAAATCACTTAATTTACCTGCCTTTAAAAAGCCTGCAATCATTAAAAATGCCCCTGAAATAACTACCGCAGCCAACATTCTTTCATAACCTACTTGTGGGTTGCCGTCCCCTAATGACAAGACGACACTGTAAATAACGGCTATTAGCCCTGCTGCGGGTCCATTAATGGTTACATACGAACCACCTACTAATGATACCACCATACCACCAATAATGGCAGCGAAAATACCCGCCATAGGTGGCGTACCAGAGGCTAAGGCAATACCCAAACAAAGAGGTAGAGCAATAAGAAATACAAAAAAACCAGAAAGTACATCACTTTTCCAATTTTGGACTAATCCTGCTATTCCGTCTTTGGGTACTTCTATGTGAGTGGTAGGCTTGCTCATAGGTGTTGAATGTTAGTTTAGTAGGTAGAATGATAGCAAGTATCTTAAAAAACTACACTATTTTTATTTACAAAGAAAACTAAGAAAAGTCATCAAAATAGCAAAGTATTGCTTAATTTTTTATTAAACTTGTTGGCTTAAAAGCTATTTAGTGCTTGTGATGTCCACCGTCATCTGTTATTTCCCATGTAAAATCACTTTCACAAACATCATCTTCAAAGGAATAAGTTTTACCATCATCAAAGAATAATTTTACCGTAACTTTGTTTCGTCCTATTTGTGTGCAGTCAAATTTAACGGTAACAGACTCGTCAGGGTGCAAAATCTCGTAGTCTTTCAAGACATCTCCACTGTCTTTGCCTTTAAAAATAAAGTGAATGGCATCTATATCAGACAAAGTTTTGTTTGTAATTGTCAGTTCTTTGTCGTTTGTAGGTACACAAGGTAGAAAAGAAAAATGACCAAGAGTTAAAAAACTCATTAGCAATAAATTAGAGTAAATCTTTATTTTCATATCAATAGATTATAGGTGGTACAGTAATTATACAAACGGCACATAGTTTAGAGTGAGAACCTTACAAAAACCTTGCAGAATATTAAATACTTGTTGATGTAATTACAATTAAGAATACCCCTACAAAGTTTTACAACTTCATAGGGGATTTATACTTTATGTGTTTAATCTCTCCAATAGCCCGAAACTTCTATGGCTTCAATAGCATTTTTGAGTCTTTGTTTGTCTGTGCCTTTAATTTCCATGAAATTTCTTTTGTGGGTCTGTAAGTAATTTTTAAACAATTCGTACATCTCCATACGTGCATTAGGTCTATCCCTTAAACCATCTGCCACCCAAGCTATATCGGGGTAGAGCAATAGGTAAAAATCGTAACTTCGTTTAGCTGCTATTTCATTGAGCCAAGTAGGAGATTGTTGGAAATAATATTGGCTATAAATCAAATTAGTTTCCACATTGGTATCAAAAAATACCATTGGGTATTCAATAAATTGAGATTGTTCTATAATGCTATCTTCCATTGCTAACTGCCCAATAGCCATAGGTTCAACATCTGTGTAGGTGGACACAACTTTTGTTGCTTTTCGAGTAGCTTCTTGGTTGCGAATAGTCAAATAAGCTCTTGTATATTCTATGCAATACAAGGTATGAAAGTGTGCAGCTAATTGTAAAGTAAGATTAGTTTTACCCACACATTCAGGTCCCATTAATACAATTTTTTTCATTGTTTGGTAGTTTGTTATCAGTAGGGTAATATTACTAAGAAATGTTTTGATACACTATTTTTGGTTATACAAATTTTTGTAGTTTTTGCATATTACCTTACTACTCTTGCTCTAATTCTTGATAATGTAGTGATAATGATGTTGCTATTGAAAATAAGAATAGGAGCAAAAGCCATTGTCAATACAGAAACCGCCAAAAAGTATTGGTAGAGTTCTACGGGCATCAAGCCTACTTCTATACCAGACTTTGCTAAAATAAATGCAAACTCTCCGATTTGACAAATACCTATAGCTGTTAATAAGGCTGTTTTATTGGACATACCTAAAAGCCGAATGGCGATAAAAGCCATAACTGCCTGTACTACAATACTTTCAAGGGTATAAAGTAAAATTTGTAAGAGGTTGTTTACCAAAAAGTTTACGTCCATTAACATACCAATAGACACAAAGAAAATGCTTGTAAAAATTTCTTTGAACGGCAAAACTATTTCGGAGGCTTTGTGGGCATATTCAGACTCTGAAAGCACCAAACCCGCCAAAAAAGCCCCCAAAGCCAATGATAAACCTGCCAGATTGGTAAGATATGCGATAGAGAAACAGAACACGACAATCGTAGAGATGAATAACTCTGTACTGCGTGTATTGACTACTAAATCTAAAAACCATTTTATTACATATTTTGATAAAATAATTAATAAAATAATAATACCAATGGCTTTTAAAAGGGCAAATAACATTTTTATTCCTATACTTTCTTCTGTACCACTATTAATCATAGGCAATAGTAACATAGCTGGCACAACGGCAATATCTTGAAAAATCAAAATAGCTAAGATTGTTTGCCCATGTGCTGTTTTCATTTCTCCACGTAACTGCAAGATTTTCAATACAATAGCCGTACTACTTAGGGTACATAAAAAGCCATAAAAGAAGGCAATAGACAAGTCATTGTATTCACGAAAATAAGTAATACAACCAAATGCTGTAGTAGTTAAAAGCAACTGCAAGCCTCCTCCTAATAATACACTTCGTTTGATTTTCAATAAGTTAGGTACAGAAAACTCCATACCAATCGTAAATAGTAACAAGATAACACCAATCTCCGCCAAAATGTCTATGTGTGCTTGTTCTGTTACCAATTCTAAGACGTAGGGTCCCGCCAAGACACCTGTAACCAAAAAGCCCACAATACTTGGTAATTTAAGATAATGTAAAAGTAATATAACAGGAATAGACAATGCTAAAATAATAACAACATCTGTAAGAATAGGAATAGATAAGAAGAACATAGGCGTATCATTTTAAGTAATTTACGAATAAGTTTTCCCTCACTCTAATTTTCTACTTAGAAGGGACAGTTGAGTGCTAAAAATCCAAAAATATTTAAGTTTGTAATTTAAACGATAAGCAAGCATACAAGATAATAGTTTTTTATCCAAAATCTAAGCTAATGCGTTGAAACAAGAGAAAAGAAAGTAGCTGTCAGTTCTTTTGGTAAAAAATAAAGCCTATTATCACAAAATAAAAAGTTAGTTTTATAGGAGTTAAAGGCTTTAACGTCCTACAAAACTAACTATGAAAGCAATTTTTGAATTATAATAAAATGCAGATTGTTATTTACACAACCAACTATTCTATATTGACCAACTCTATATCAAATAGCAATACAGAATTAGGAGGAATAGAACCTGTTGCCCTATCGCCATAACCTAATACCGAAGGAATGAATAAGGTAGCTTTGCCTCCTTTTTTTAAGAAACCTACGCCCTCGTCAAAACCCTTAATCATTTGCCCTGCATTGTAGCTGAAGTCTAAAGGTGTGCCTCTGTCATAGGAAGAATCAAATTTTGTTCCGTCCAACAACCTGCCTAAATAATGCACATACACTTTTTTACCTGTCGTAAGTGCCTCGCCATTGCCTTCTTGTTGTATGGTGTAATACAAGCCTGAACCTGTTTTTTGGTAGTTTGTAATATTATTTTTCTTTAAATAATCTAAAATCTGTGCTTCTTCTTTTGCCATTTGAGCTGCGTTTTGGGCTGCTTCTGCTTGTTCAGAAACGGCTTCTACCAATTCTATATCAAATACCAAAACGGAAAAAGGCGGAATTGTGCCTGCTGCACGACTGCCATAACCCAAATGCGAAGGAATAAACAAAGTGGCTTTGCCTCCTTTTTTCAAGAAACCTACGCCCTCGTCAAAACCCTTAATCATTTGCCCTTTGTTGTAACCAAAACTTAAAGGTTCACCTCTATCATAAGAAGCATCAAACTTTGTTCCGTCTAATAATTTGCCCGAATAATGCACACTTACTTTTGTGCCTGTGGTCAAGGTTTCGCCTGTGCCTTCTTGTGCTATAACGTAGTACAAACCCGAAGCTGTTTTTTTGTAATTGGTAATGTTATTTTTTTGCAAATACTCTATAATCAAGGCATCATCTTTTACTTTTTGTGTGGCTACTTGTGCCTCCATTTCTTTTTGGCGTGCCTCCGTATAGGCTTGTTCGGTGGTAATGTCTAAAACACGAATATCGAAACGGACATCAGAGGCTTTGTCGATAAAATCGGGGAAATTGCCTTTGAACAACGAATCTGCCTTTACCAAAAACGCAGCACTGTCACCTTTGGCTAATAACACAAATCCTTCTTCTATACTGCCCTTATAAGTTGGAGGCATCACTTTTACTGCAAAAGGCATAGGCTCTTTGAAAGTATTGCGGAGTATGCTATCTCTACCGCCAGCACGTACTTTCATAACGTATTGCATCACGATTATATCATTAAGTTGGGCTTTTTTGCCTTGTTTTTTTACATAATGTTTGTAACGCAAGCCTGTCTTGGTTTGTGCAAAAACCTCTTTGGGACTTCTGCCTTTGCGACTTTTACTATATGTTTTTTTAGTAGTTTTTTTCTTGGGGCTTTGTTGTGGAAAAGCAACTTGTGCCATAAACAACGCCAATACAATGAATAATAGTTTTTTCATGATTAAAACTTTTAAATAGGCTGTAACGAAATAGGTAAGAGAATAATAGGTGTGGGCGATGTTTTCACATCATTGTTTGTAAATAAATCACAAACACACTTTATTCACTAAGAAAAAAATAACACTTAATTTTATGTTTTTACTTGCAATAAAAAGTAACCTCTTTTTTGAGGTTGCAAATATAATGCTTATAACTCTTTTTTAATCCTTCATTTCATTAAAAAACACTTTTAGTAGCTTATCTTTGAAAAAATCAAAAGATTATGATTGAGTCTTTCAAGATATGGCAACATCATGGGCAACAGTTTATTCCTGATGTAACCAAAGTCAATTTACCCGAAATATTTAGAGGCAGACCTATCATTACAGATGCCCCCGTAGCTACAGATGAGTTGGTCAATTTATGCCCAACAGGAGCTATAGCAGCCCAACCTGTGCGGATAGACATGGGAAAATGTACTTTTTGCGGTGAATGTATGCACGCATTTCCCGAAAAAATAAAATTTGTAAATGACTACAAAACAGCTACCAACAGCAGAGAAGCCCTGATTATCAAAGAAGGCGACATCAACCCAATTAGTTTTGTGCCTTCATTGGTACGTGCCGAAATTCGCAAATACTTTGGCGACTCCCTAAAACTCCGCCAAGTGTCCGCAGCAGGCGACAACAGTTGTGAAATGGAATTAAATGCGTGTTCCAATGTCAATTTTGATATGAGCCGTTTCGGAATAGACTGGGTAGCTTCGCCACGCCACGCAGACGGCATTGTAATTACAGGGGTAATTTCTGAAAACATGGCAGAACCTCTGCGAATTTGCTATGAGGCTGTTCCTAAGCCCAAAATTGTGATTTTAGCAGGTACAGATGCTATTAGTGGTGGCATTTTTGCAGGTAGCTCCGCCCTTAACCGCAGCTTTTTGGACACTATCCAAGTTGATTTATATGTACCGGGTAATCCTGTTCACCCTCTTACTTTTATTAATGGTGTGTTGTTATTGATGGGGAAATTGAATAATGGGGATTTGGAGTAAACTTTTTAATTAATGGAAGTTGTGTATTACTAAATTGGTTTTAACCCCACAAGGAGTATTCATTTTCCATAGTGTAGGGTTTGCAAACATTACGCTATGGAAAATGAATTAACTTGAATAATATAATTTTTTTAATTTTTAGATAAAATAATTGTTATATTTATACTAAAAACACACTTTAATATCATCTTTAATTGACCTTGCAGTTGAAGTCAACCCCCGCTAAGGGTACGGTACATTTTGTACTATGCAACTTACGTTATTTAACTATCAATAGTCAATATCTCTGGTAATCAAACGAAATTTTAGTGTATTCCATTTAGAAGTTAATCCTCTAAGAAAAATCAAATTCCCATACTCGTCCATAGTATTCTTACGATTAGACTTTTTGAGCCAATCATTGTAAAATGTATCAAATTGCTCACTATCTAATTCAGGAAGTTTACAGCCTGATATGTCCCAATATTTATAGAAATGTAGATTATCTAATTCATAGCTAATAAACTCACGAATATTCATTAACTCTAACAACAGCTCAAGTTCTTTCTCATTCGCCAATTCTACAGTCTGAAAATCAGGAAAATTATTGACAAAATCTTCTATATTATTTAAAATATTCAAGTCTAAATGATTACCTGCTATAAAAGTAAAGTGCATTGTTTTATCTTTAATGAAATAGTGGAAATGTAGAAAATTATTAGTTGCTGTTTCAATTACTCTTTAAGAATTAAAAATTTACTAATTAAGAATTGCAAATTAACCTTTAATCCACCTATTTCCCAATACAACACCATACACCACAAAGGGCATAAACCCAACTTTGATGCGTAAAAGTGTACCAATATTAGGCGTAGCCAATGCCAACAACACCGCCAAACTCAAACAATATAACAATACAGACAAAAGTAAAATTTTTTGGGCTGTTGTTAGGCGAAAAGGTATTTTGATGCTCAATGCAGCCAATAGTAACACCGTATTTTCTACGGCAGCAGCTATTTTTAACGGATTACCTTGTGTGTCTGTGAGCAGAGGCGAATAAAAACTTGCAAACAAGGCTTGGGGTATATTGCGAAGGACACCCCAAATGTCTGGCGTAAAAAAAGTGTAATGGGTTGTACTTTCTACGTCTGAATGTAAAGCCAAGTAATGGTAATTTTGTACCAAACCTATAAAAAAATACTGTAAACGTAGGTTTTGATGAAAAGGACTGACCAAAACCAATAAAGCCACAAAAGCAACGGCACAACTCACCACTATTTTACTAAAAGACCACCGCAAATAATGGTGTAAATACATACCTATTACATACATACTTACCGCAGCAAAAAGCACTACGGCATAATAGTATTTGAGTTTGAATAAGACTAAAAAAGTTATGAATAAAAAGGTTATTTGCTTAAAAAACAATGGATAGTATTTACCCCACCCCCAGCCCCTCCCCACTTGGGGCGGGGGAACTTGCCAAATTTTAAAATTTGGCAATAATTGATGCAGCAAATAAATGATGCTACCCATTAAAAACCACAAAAGACTTTCTTTGAGCAAACCCGAAGACCACGCAAGCATGGAAGGGAAACACAAAAACGCCACGACCACAGGCAAACTACGTTGGTGTAGTTGGTAAAAAACATTGGCACAAGCCCAAAAACCTATGAAACTCAACCAAGAACAGTACAAATTGACTAACCAAAAATCATTTTGAGCCAATAAACACAAGATACTCACCAATTTGTAACTAAAAACAGTCTGAAAACTCCAATCTTTCAATAAACCGTAGTAGTCCCAAAAGTCGTGTTGGTTACTATGCAAAAAAAAGTAGCCCCAACGCAAAGGGTCTTCTTTGCATTTATTGGCTACCATACAAGCTGCCTCAAACAAAGCCTCACTGTCTGCCAATGTCCCATACAACCGCCTAAAAAGTAAGTTAATGACAATGCCAGCCCCTAATTTGAGGCACAAAGCCCACCAAAAATGCTTTTTGAGTGGACTTTGACGAGAAAATTGGTAAGAACTTATTACCAAAATAATAAAAAACAAGTAAGCTAACACAAAGAAAATATTGAGGAAATGAAAGTATAATTTGCCTTCAGGCGAATGACTTAGGAACTTAGTAGTTAATGTAAGTTACTACGCAACTTACGTTAGTTAATGTATTCACCTGAAGGCGAATGTACTTTTATTTTGCAAGTTCAATTTTATACTTGTTGCCTTTTATTTTTTCTGTCTGCACAGTTTTTAGCAAAGTCGCCACTTTTGTTTTTTTCACCGCCACAAAGGTCATAAAATCCATGACCTCAATCAATCCAATATCGTCTTTTTCTAAATTGCCTTTTTTGGCTAAAAAACCAACAATATCTATTTTGCTCAATTTACTTTTTTTGCCCCCACTGATATAAATAGTCGTCCAATTTGGTGCAGTGGGTAAACTCACTTTTTGTGGTAAAGTGAATGTACTTGGTAATTTTTCAAGATAAGGGATTTTAGTTTCATTTTTTTGCAATAATAAATAAGCTGTTCCCTCTGCATTCATGCGGGCTGTACGTCCGTTGCGGTGAGTGAAGTCTTCGGCATTGAACGGCATTTCGTAATGCACAATGTTTTTGACAGCAGGAATGTCCAAACCTCTTGCAGCCAAATCCGAAGCTACTAAAAACGTAACACTTCCGTTCCGAAAATTCACCAATGTTTTTTCTCTGTGGAGTTGCTCCATTTTTCCATGAAAAAATGCAGCAGCTATGCCTTTTTCTTGTAGAGCCGTACACACTTGTTCCGTTGTTTCACGTTGGTTACAAAAAATCAGCGTAGCATCTGCCCCTAAAAAACACAATAATTTGACAAGAGTGTCTAATTTATTTTCTTCGCCCACCATGATAGTTTTTATTGTCAAACTCTCTTTGTTTTGTTCATTGTCGGGGCTAAAATCTATTTTTGTAGGCTTGTTGAAGGCAACAAAAGGTGGAATTTTACTCAAATTGGTGGCAGAAACCAATATCTTTTTTTGTACTTCGGCTAATTTGCTTGTGATAAAAGTCATTTCTTCTTCAAAACCCATTGACAAAGATTTATCAAATTCATCTAACACTAAGATAGGCGTATGACTAATGTCAATGCTGTTTCGGGTCAAATGGTCTGCTATTCGACCCGGTGTGCCAATTAATAAGGCTGGTGGTACGGCAAGACTTTGTAGCTCCGTTTGTACCGCATGACCTCCGTAACACATCGTGGCTTTGAAACCTGTCCCCATTTTTCGCCAAACTTGTTCTATCTGAATCGCCAACTCACGAGAAGGCGTAAGGATTAGGCATTGAATATTTTTTTGTTGAGGGTCTAACAATTCGAGTATTGGTAACAAAAACGCCAACGTTTTACCCGAACCTGTAGGTGCTATGAGCAATACTTGGTTTTGATTTTTGATGGCTGCCCTTGTTGCTATTTGCATTTCGGTTAGGTTCTCAATCCCTAAGTTTTGCAGTATTTTATCGGAAATTTCTGGTAATATCATGGCACAAAGGTAGGGTTTATTCTTAAAAGCTGCTTGAATTAACTCCGTTAGTTTTTAATTCATGGAGTTGGTGTCATGCCTTCAAAACTAAGGAAGAAGTAACATTTCTTTGAGAAATGTTACTTCTAAACCTTTAATACGTAAACTTCACATCAAACATGATTTGCCGTCCCATGCCTCTGTAGTCAAAAGGATAGGCGAAGTTTTTAATCATGGTCAAAGGATTGTCCAATAAGTTGTTGCTATATACGGCTATTTCCAAAAATTTATTGGGAATGTAGCCTATTTTCATGTCCATTGCCACAAAAGCAGGCACTGTAGCACTGCGGTACAAAGCTGTTTCGGGGGTAACATCACTGTTTCTGCGAAGTACCTCGCCTTGATAGTGCAAAACGGTACTTGCATAAAATTTCCCAAACTTGTAACAAGCAGCTAACTTGGCGGTGTGAGCAGGCACCCACGTTAATTTATTGCTTACGCTGATGGTCGTATCTACAATATTTTCTTGTAATCTTTTCGTAAAACCGTAGTTGGCAAAGCCCGAAAAATTGCCCCAATTCCACTTCGTTTCTACTTCTACGCCTGCATTGTGCAAAGAATACAAATTGGTACTCAAATTATTGTTTTGCACACTGTAAGCAATGATATTGTCAAAATCTGTGTAAAAACCATTGACACGCAGTTGTAACTGTTTGTTGATGTTCCAATCTGCCACCAATTCGTAAGTATCTACGGTTTCGGGTTGTAGTTGGCGAATGTTAGAGGCTAAGGCAAAGGTATTTGCCCCAAACATTTCGGCAGGGGCAGGAGTGCGGAAACCACGCCCCGCAATAGCCTTTAAGTACAAATTTTCGGTAGCCTGAAACACCAAAGAAAGGCGAGGACTGAACTTTGCAAAAGACTTGGATTCTGTAGGTCTTGCCGTTTGGGTAATGTCTGTATAGTTTAAAAATTGGTTGTCAAAACGCAAACCTGCCGTTATGGTTAGTTTTTCTCGCAAGAATTTAGGCGAAATGAACTGCACAAAAGCACCCACATTGACCAAAGGTTTGCTGGTCATATAATCCAAATAATTGCCAACGGGTAACATTTGGTTGTCTGGAAAAGGCGTAAAATCTCCGTTTAGTCGTATGTTGCTACTGTGAATGGCATCTCCGTTGTATAAAAAAACACTATTTTCTACACCACCCAACAGCAAAGCCTTGTTTTTGAATGTATAGCTTAGTTGCCCTCTTAGAAAAATGTCGTCCATTGATGTTTTTACGACTTCGGTTACACCATTTGGGTAGTCAATTCCTAAATAATTAGCCTTATTGGGGAAAAAACGCATATTCCAATCTATTGACTTGCTTTGATACCGCAAAACAGCTTCATAGTTGAAAGGACGACCTTTGTTGGGGTTGGTATAGCTAAAAGACACAATTCTCCGCCCTTCGTTCATATTTTCGGGTTGGTCTGGCACTTGGAACAACCAACCATGCCCTGTCCCAAAACTCCAATTTTGTTCGTGGTACTGAAACGACAAGCCAGTGAATTTGCCTTTAAAATCTGCCTTTGCAAAAAAATAGTTGCTTTGTCTGCGGTCTTGCAAGGCAAATTGTTGCAGTTTACCGTTGCTGGCTATTCGCCCAGAGGCATCATAAGTTGTTTCTTGCAAACCATGTGTAAAAAAATGATTGAACGAGGCTACCAAAGACAGTTTTTCGTTACTAATTCCTGCTATAGCATCATAAATTTGTGTGCCGTTGCTACTGATACGGCTGCGAGCCTCTACATTCCCTTTCAAATCGGCAGGGCTAAGGGTTTGGATACTCAACAAGCCGTTCATGGCATTTGTACCATACAAAGCCGAACCTCCGCCCCGCATAACTTCGATTGACTTTGTAAAAACCAAAGGCGTAATTTCCCAAGTCAATGCCGAGCCGTAAATATTTTCGTTGATAGGCACACCATCTATTAAAATCAACAAGTGATTATTGTTCCAACCCTCGTACACTCCTCTGGCAGATACGGTCATTCGGTCATAGTCTTTGGACATAGAAAAATTCGGCTGCAACCATAACAACTGGTTAAAGCTAAAAAAACCGTAGTCTATCAATTCTCTGCGTTTGTAAGAATTGATAATGTTAGGAGCTTCAAAAATATTTTGGGCTACCTTTGTGGCAGTTGTAACTTTGGTAGCTTCTGTAGTAGGTTGTATTACCAATAATTCTTGTACGGAGGCAGGAAAAAGAATAGGCTGCTTAGCTATGCTGTCTTTGTCTTGTCCATACATTTTATATTGTATCAACATGAAAAAATGAAGGCACAATACGCCACCAATCATAGAAATAGGACTTTGCATAGGCTTTCATAGTTTGAGTAACAAAAACTACAAAAGAATCTGACAAATACCTATAAGTAAGTGTGAATTTTTTGTTAAAAAACTATGCTGTTTATGCTGATAACAAACGTAAAGGCAAATTAAGACAGTAAGTATAATTATCTCTAATTTTAATTTTCACATTAACATTTAAAACTATGTAAGTAAGAGTAGCTAATTAATTGATAATATTTTGTATTTCAAATATTTGAAAATCAAATATTTATACGTTTTTTCTACTATCAAATAATTTGTTCCAATTAATAGCTATAATTTTGCAGACGATAAGGAACAAGTCATAGACTTGCTGCAAAAGCAACTTGCTTGTGTCTGAAAACTATGAAAATAGTGAGATTATTGTAGCAATAGACTTTAGTCTGTGTATTACATCAATGCACAAACTAAAGTCTATGCTACAGGCTGTAGTTTAAAATTTATGCAAATACTTGTAACTTTGCAAAAGTATATTCATCTTTGCAAACTTTTCGACTATTCACTTTAAACATATAACGAATATGCCTTGCGGAAAAAAACGTAAAAGACACAAAATAGCTACGCACAAGCGTAAAAAAAGATTGAGAAAAAATAGACATAAAAAGAAAAACAGATAGTCTGTAACCACCTCTAGTGGTTTTATGCTGTTTAATTTCTCATCAACCAACATAAAACTTCCTAACCTTCAAACTTTTAGGAAGTTTTTTTGTTTATTTAATAGGTAAGGACTACAAAAGTGTAAATACTTACCATTTTTTTATATAAGTTCTTTGAAAATCAAATTATTATGACGCAAAGTAGTGAACTCATTATCAATGCTACTCCTACGGGAGATAGGATTGCACTCTTGCGGGATAAGCAATTAGTAGAGTATCATGTCGAGAGTAATAACGAGGAGTTTCATGTAGGAGATATTTTCTTCGGTATTGTCCACCGAATTCATGCAAACCTCAACGCTGCATTCATCGATATTGGTTACGAAAAAGATGCTTTTCTGCATTACCACGATTTAGGTCCCAATATCAAATCTCAAATCAAGTTTACCCGCCTCATGCAGCAAGGTAAAAAGAACTCAGGTGTGAGTTCCCGCCTTGCAGGATTCAAATTAGAACCCGAAATAGATAAATTCGGTAAAATGAGTGATGTACTGAAAGGCAATAACCTTGTCTTGGTACAAATCGCCAAAGAACCCATCGGCTCGAAAGGTCATCGTTTATCGTGTGAAATTTCATTGGCTGGCAGATATTTAGTATTAGTACCGTTTGGCGACGGTGTAAATGTATCGAAAAAAATTACGGACAACGGAGAACGTAAAAGACTCCTTCGGTTAGTTTCCTCTATTAAGCCCGAAAACTTCGGCGTAATTGTACGCACAGTAGCCGAAGGCAAAGACGTGGCAGAACTCGACAAAGACCTCAACGAATTGCTGGACAAGTGGCAGGCTGGTATGGAAAAACTCCAGAATGCACGTCCAAGAGAAAAAATTATCGGCGAAATGAGCCGAGCAACCTCTATCCTGCGAGATATGTTGAATGAAAGTTTCGATAGTATTCTTGTCGACACCAAAGAAATGTATGACGAGGTGCGAAGTTTCATTCAAAACATTGCCCCAGACAAAGAAAAAATTGTTAAACTACACAATGGCAAAACCAAAGTTTTTGAACAGTTTGGTATAGAAAAACAACTCAAAATGTTGTTTGGACAAACTGTAAGCCTGCCTAACGGAGGCTACATTGTGATAGAACACACCGAAGCTCTGCACGTAATAGACGTAAACAGTGGCAACAAGTCGAGCAATGTAGAAGACCAAGAAACTACAGCTTTTAATGTAAATATGGAGGCTGCGGCAGAAGTAGCCCGCCAATTACGGTTAAGAGATATGGGCGGTATTATTGTCATAGATTTTATTGACATGAAAAACCCACAACACAAACAGCAGATTTATGACCACATGCGGAAAGAAATGAAGGCGGATAGGTCTAAATCTACGGTGTTGCCCCTTACTAAGTTTGGTCTTATGCAAATCACAAGGCAACGAGTACGTCCTGAACTGAACATTATTACGCATGAAAAATGCCCAACTTGTAACGGTACAGGCAAAATTACGGCTGCCATCTCTGTTTCTGACCAAATAGAGGCAAAACTCGACTATGTGCTAACAAAACAGAATGAATCGGGACTAACTCTCACCGTTCACCCTTACCTGCACGGATATTTTTCGACAGGGTCTATCTTCTCTCGCCGTTGGAAATGGTTTTGGAGATATTATAAGTGGGTGAAACTCGAACCCGATTCTTCATTGGCTATTACAGAGTATTATTTCAAAAATAAACAAGGTGATGTGATAGAATTAGAATAAATAAAAGCCTTTACAAAGTGATTTGTAAAGGCTTTTTTTGTTTTTATGCCTAGTTGGATTATCCTAAAACATGGTAGAAACCATAGAAATATTATACCTTTGCCAACAAAGCAACTATTTGATTTTCAATCATGCAACTAAAAGATATTTTACAAAACATACCTGCCTTAGCACTACAGGGCAGTACAGATGTGGCGATAACGGCTGTGGTACAAGATTCTCGTAAGGTGGGTGTAGGCAGTTTGTTTGTGGCAGTGAAAGGCACACAAACAGACGGACATCAGTTTTTGGCACAAGTGCTTGAAAAACAAGTAAGTGCCGTTATTTATGATGCAGACATAGACATTTCTGCTTTTGCCAATTCGGCAGTTACTTGGATAAAAGTTCGCAATTCGGCAGAGGCGTTGGCGTTGGCTGCTTGTAATTTTTACGGTAATCCTTCCAAAAAACTTAAGTTGGTGGGTATCACAGGCACAAACGGCAAAACAACTACCGTAACCATGTTGTACCGTTTGTTCAGGGCTTTGGGTTACAATGTAGGTTTGTTGTCCACCGTAGAAAACCGTATCAATGACGAGGTAATTCCTGCTACACACACCACACCCGATGCCGTTACTCTCAATGAATTGTTGGCAAAAATGGTTGCCAAAAATTGCCAATTTGCTTTCATGGAGGTAAGTTCCCACGCCTTAGTGCAGCAAAGAGTGGCAGGTATCCAATTTGCGGGGGCTATTTTCTCTAATATTACCCATGACCATTTGGACTACCACCATACTTTTGATGAATACATTAAAGCCAAAAAATTATTGTTTGATGGACTGCCCAAAACGGCTTTTGCCTTAGTGAACAAAGACGACAAACGGGCTGCGGTTATGCTACAAAATACGGCTGCCAAAACCTACTCTTTTGCTCTCAAAACAGGGGCAGATTTTAAAGCCAGAATTTTGGACAATAGCCTCAAAGGCTTGCATTTGGACGTAAATGGACAAGAAGTGCATTGTAAATTGATTGGTGAGTTTAATGCGTACAACCTCATGGGTATTTATGGGGCTGCGGTCTTATTGGGAGAAGATGCACAAGAGGCTTTGCAAGTCTTATCGGGTTTATCAGCGGCGGCGGGTCGTTTTGAACAGGTGGTTTCGGCAGAAGGAGTTTGTGCTATTGTAGATTATGCACACACGCCAGATGCTCTCCAAAATGTCTTGGAAACTATTTCGCAACTTCGTACAGGTAACGAACAAGTGATTACGGTAGTGGGTTGTGGTGGCAACAGAGATGCTACGAAACGTCCTATCATGGCAAATTTGGCGTGTAAATACAGCAACAAAGTGATATTGACTTCGGACAATCCACGTTTTGAAGCACCCGAAGCTATTTTGGCAGACATGGAGGCAGGTGTAGCCATTACAGACAAGACCAAAGTTACGGTAATCGTGGACAGAAAAGAGGCGTTGCGGTTGGCGTGTAGTTGGGCAAAAGGGCAAGACATTATCCTAATAGCTGGCAAAGGACATGAAACTTACCAAGAAATTAAGGGAGTAAAATATGATTTTGATGATAAAAAAATAGTGGAGGAGATTTTTGGTCTTAATTAATTTGCCTCACCCCCAAACCCCCTCTCTAGTTGGAGAGGGGAGATTTTTTTGGGGAGAGAATTGTCAATTATTTTTAAAAATACCGTTAAACAATAGTTTTTCTTGATGAGAGCTATTGGCTTTTGGACTAATATACATTTCTTCCAACATAGTAGATAAATCTAAACCACATTTTTGAAAGTAGGGCGTACTATCCAACCACGCATTTCCATTAATGTATTGCTCAAAAAATGGACTCATATCACTGCCACTTACTTGGTTACAAATTCTCAAGACATCTTGATAACTATATGGTTTACGACTTTTTCCAAACTCTTCGTATAATTGACGTAATACGTTGTCTAAACTGCGTTGATTTTGCGTTTTTTCTCTGATTTGAACATCTATAGCAAAACCCAACAAAGCTCCTTGTCCATATATCAACATTCTATTTTGACTTTTATTCAAACCTGCCTCACGTACACTGCTACTTATTCCTTGTAACCTTTTGGCAATCAAATACCTACGATTAAAGTTCTCCAATTTTTTGTATAATATTTCTTCTGTAATCAAACGGTTACGACTTAACAACACTACACTCATATAATCTGTAACCCCTTCTTTAAACCAATCTTCTTTACTTTCTTGTGGCACAATAGTCAGTCCATTCCAAAGGTGAAAAGCCTCGTGTGCAATCAAATGACCCCATACAACACTACTATTTTCTGTAATATCATCTTGTGCTATTTGGCTGTAACTTTGCCTAAAGGCACTGCCGTCATTCATATTTCCCTCGTTTACCACCACCAAATAGTTTTTAGCCATACTACCACCAAATAGTTTTTGATAAGAGGCTACCAATGTATTCAAAGTACGGCTGTACATTTCCATTACCTTTGAATTTTTGAACCTTCCCCCCATTGCAATTTGAATTTGCATATCTCCCAAACGGATAGTTTCCATTTGTGCTGTCCCTACAAATAAACAGTTATTCAGCAAATACCGAGAACTTTCTACTTCAAATGTATGAGTTTTGGGCATACTCAGCCATGGAGTAGCAGCCCGCCAAGACGGAGGCAAAACAAATTCTACTTGTATATTTTTTTGTTCTATGTCTGTGTACATAAACAGCGTATAACCTGTAAAAAATAACCCATCTGAGGCTATATAGGCTACCTCGTCTATACCACCTACTTCGTCCAAAGGGTATTTTTCATGCTCTAACTTGATTTCATACTGGATATTTAAGTATTTTGGGGTGGTGGCATAACTTAGTTTCCAATCTCCTTCTTTCTGATAAGCAGTAGGTATGATTGTTCCTTTTTCATCTTTTACTATCAAATTTTGAACAAATGTAGCCTCACCTTCTGGCAGTTCGTTGGTAGGTCTAACGAACATCGAGATATTATCTTCCTTAAAAGGTAATTGAGCCTCTACTTTCACAACTTTCTTAGCTTCGGTAACAAAAACTTTGTAATAAGGTTGTTGTCCAAACAACTCTAAGGTAAGGCTACAAAGTACAACTAATAATGTAAATTTTTTAAATTGCATAAATTGAAGTTAATTATATTAAACAAACTACTTGTTAATACAAGGTACTATCTAAAAATATGCCATTAAATTATGTATTTGATTTTCAGGTGTTTAAAATTTATGACAGTTTAATCATGTTCGGCTACGAACAGCTTACATTTCGTTTTATGAACATATTGGCTACTATCTAAAAATGGGGGTGGACTTTTATTGTATATACTTTTTGACTTTTTAAAGTAAAAAAAAGCCCCCTCTCCAAATAGAGAGGGGGTGAAGTCAAATCTATATCAAAGTCAATTTCCGATTCACTTCCAACGCCATAGCCTCCTGACGCAAAATAATTTTGAGTTCTTTTACATACTCTATCACTTCGTCGAGGTATTGGTTCAAGGCAGAGTGCGTAACGTAAGTATGCACAATAAACACTTTTTCGCCAACTAAACCTGCTTTGTCGCTGTTCCACACACCACTTACTTCTTTGCTGGTAGCTCCGCCAAATCTTTCTGCCAAGAAATTCAAAGTTCTTTCTACATATTGGTTGGTGTCTATTTTTTGGTCGACATCTACTGTCGTAGGAATAAATACGCCAATTTGGTTGGTTCTTTCAAGCCTGTCCACAAAGTTGTTTATCATTGGCATTACTTCCATCGGAATACGGAATTGTATCACATCTGCCACTTTTAGCGAAGGGAAAGTTTCTATATAAGGTATCTCAAAATCGTATGGTTCTTCCACATTCCACTCTTGTAGTTCGGGTTTGTTGCGGTTGGCTACGGTAAAGACAATGGTTTCTTCGGGGCGTACAAATTTTTTGAGTTGTTTTTTAAATTCTTCTATCCCTGCCCACATTTCTTTGGAAGGTGGAGCTAATAAAATCACTTGGTTGGCATCATCTAAAACACTTGCTATGCTTTCGTCTATCATGGCGGGCAGCGTCATGACCACATTGTCATATTCTTTCAATACATTGTCTAACAACAAAGTCATGCGGGCATTGTGCGGTAAATGGCTGTTTTCTTCCATAGAAGCCAAAATATCAAAACCTTCTTCGTGGTTATAGATTTTCACCCGTTTGCTAATGCCCAAATCCGAAATGATTTGTTGTGGGTTGGGGTACTCCATGAACAAAGTGCGGTGTTTTGTCCGTTCCACTAAGGCTTTGGACACAAAACAGCCCATACTTGTACCACTTGCCCCTTTTTGCATATTGAAAATCATGATAAGTTTGGCGGTTTTGTTGCCACGAGCCAAACGGCGGTTGGTTTCTGTTAAGTAATGAGCCAACATTTTTGCCAATTCTATAGCCAAAGCAGGATATTTGAGCAAGATGTCCATAAAATCTTGTCTGCGAATCACCAATGTATCTACTTCACTCATTGCCACGATATTGGCAGAACGAGGTTGCCCTTCCAAAATGCCTACTTCGCCAAAGGTATTGCCCGCCATCAGGTATGCCAAAATATGTTCTTGTCCGTTGGGCAATACTTTCCGCACAGACACAATGCCATTGAGGATAATATACAAACTGTCGCTGGGTTTACCTTGCCACACTACAGTTTCTTCTTTGAAAAACTGCCGAAATTTGGTGAGTGAAGCTATGTCTGTAAGGGCATCTGTGGGTAGATTTTGGAACAAAAAAGATTTTCGTAAGGCTGCAATCGTCTGTTGAGTATTCATAAACAAAGGAAGTTTCTACAAGAAAGGTATTTGAGAATTGGCAATATACAGATTAGCTTGAAAGTTAGCAATAATCTTTTGATAAGCTAATCCAAAATTTATTACTTTTATTTGAATAGCAAGTAATATAGGTTTTATTTCACAATATAATTGATAGGCAAATTCTTAGCTTTACCATAATCTACCTTTTAAAGTTAATAGGTTATTTGCGATAAACATAAGAGGATTTGTTGTTGTTACTTCTGTAAAAATACCAACTAAAAAATGATTTATCGTAATTGCTAGCTTTACTATTTTTCTTTGTAGCAGTTGTTAATTTGAAGCATTTTTCTAACAAAGACTTCACTTCTTTTGTAACTATTGCAAAAGGTGGTAGTGTCATAGTGAAGTGGCGAATTAAAAATTTTGGCAGTGCCTAGTGGCAGCCCCCTCGCAAAACCCAACCAATAGTTGTTTTTTATCAAGGTTATTTCCCTAAAAATTGTGAAATTTGCAGCCCTTTTGCCTTCCCTGCGTTTACTTCTTTGGAAATGCAGTATTAAGGCAAATTGATTTAAAGAAATAGCTTTATGAATATATCCGTTGCAAAACATCAAAAAAATTCCTCTTTTTTCTCAAAAATCGTTGGTATGTGGCGTTGGTTCTGGGCTTTGACTGCCTATTTTGGGTTCATGACGACTTGTATAGCCCAAGATTTGCCTGCTGCAAGCAGCGAAGAAAACAAAGATAGCCGTTATCTTATTAATGATTTGGTGGTGCAAAACCAAGTAACAGATGCCATTAATGCCATGTATAACTTCAAATTTGAGGAGGCAGAAAATGGTTTTCGTTGGCTCAAATACCGCCACCCGCAGCACCCTCTCGGCAATTTCTTGTTAGGCTTGTGCCAATGGTGGAGAATTATGCCCAATTCGGAAGACAGCCAACATGACGACAAGTTTTTGGCTTTGATGGACAGTAGCATTGTGCAAGCCAAAGATATTTATGACAAAGACGAACAAAACTATGAAGCTACTTTCTTTTTGGCTGCTGCCTATGGTTTCAAAGGCAGACTACACGCAGAAAGAAGACATTGGACAAAAGCCACAGTAGCTGCCCGCAATTCATTGGAATACCTCAAAAAAAGCAAGAAAAGCAATGATTTTAGTCCAGAGTTTCTATTTGGCGATGCCCTCTATAACTATTACGCCATGTGGATTCCTGAAAACTACAAGTTTTTGAAACCTATTTTGGCAATGTTTCCCAAAGGCAACAAAGATTTGGGGATTCAACAGTTAGAAAATGTAACCCGCAATGCCTTTTATACTCGCACAGAAGCCCAGTATTTTTTGATGCGAATTTATGCCAATGAAGAAAACAATCCTATCAAGGCTTTTCCAATGGCGGAATATTTGGCAAAAACTTTTCCTGATAATGCTTATTTTGAGAGAAACTATGCCCGTATGTGCTACCAAATGGGCAGAACAGGTGAAACTGAATTAGTTTCTGTCCGTATTTTGGACAAAATCCAACGCAATATGGTAGGCTACGAAGGCACAAGTGGACGGTATGCAGCTTTTTATTTGGGCTACATCAACTACCATTCGTACAACAATAAAGTAAAAGCCAAAGACTATTTTCAAAAAGCCGTAGAGTTTGCCAAACAAACCAATGCAGCCACTTCGGGCTATAACTTATATGCTTTGTTGTACTTGTTCAGGATAGCGAAAGAAGAAAACCGCAAGGAAGATGCTATTGCGATATGCGAACAAATTACGGAGTTGGCAGAGAAAAAACATGATACCTACAAAGAAGCCAAAGAATATTTGAAGGCAAATAAGAAGAAAAGGTTTTTGTTTTGGTAGTTCTTTCACACAACTCCGCAAGGGCTTGGGGTGTCGTGCTTTAAAAAGTAATATAACCCTATAAGGTTTTTAAAACCTTATAGGGTTGATATAACTACAAAGGATACGCAAAAAGCACCCGCCCACTTTCGCCAGCTATATATTCTACCCACATTTTGCCCTTATCATACAAACGCAAAACTGCAAAACCTTTTTGGGACACAGTAAACAAGGCTTTATGCCGTTTGGCTACGTGCCGAAGTTTACTGCCCGAACCACTCACAATAAAATGCTGCTGTTGGCGGTGGTGTAGTTGCAAATTGTGGTCGTGTCCTGCTGCATAGACCAAAGGCGTAGTACCAAAGGTTTGTAGCATACGTTTCCGAAAATCCTTGTAGTTTTTGTGAGCAAAATCGTGGCGACTTACGCCCAAACGCCTACTCCACACATACAAAGTACCCAAAACAGGCAAAGGCAGCACCCAACGAGGGTTGAAGTCTGTAAGGGGAAACAAGTGAGATTTCCATGTAAAATAGGCACTGTTGGAGTACAAAGGGTGATGCCCTACCACCACTATTTTCTTGTTTGGGTGCTGTGCGAGCAAAGTCTGTAAATTTGCCAATAATTCCTCTTTACTTCGGCTGGTGCAGTTGCATTTTTCGCCTTGTGGCTTTTCAAATTCATGAAACCACCATTCTGTATCCAATGCCAACAAAACCAAACTATCTGTTAATGAAATACTTACTACCCCTGCACAAGCCGTATCGGGCAAAAATGTATTGCCTTTGTTCAGGTAGTTTTCTACAAATTTTTCTTCTCTGCGAACTGCTGCTTGTCCACCTACTCTGCTCATGTTCCAATCGTGATTCCCTGCTATGAAAAATGGTTTTCCGCTATAATTTTTCACTGTAGCCAACTGGCGTAGTAAATATGTGGCTGCGGTGTTGTAGTCTGCCGAAGTGCTATCGGGCAAGCCTGCGGGGTAAATGTTATCTCCCAAAAATACTACGGCACTTTGCGGAGTTTCCTTTGCCAATAGAGCTTGTAAAGTCTGCAAAGTAGGCTCATTTTCCGCAGCTTTGCCTGCATCGCCTATCAAATACAAGGAAAAAACAGGGTTGCTTGTTGGTTTCGGGGCAATATTTTTGACTTGCGAGGCTATATAAGGCTTGTTCAAACTACAAGAAAAGCACAGAAAAGCAAACACAACCGAAAGTATAAGGCGAAATAGCATAGTTCATCTTAATTTTAATGACCAAAGCTACAAGTTTTCATACGTTAATAAAAATAGCTTATCTGTAAACGAAATTTAGTCCAATTCTATTAAGCTAAGGGAATGAGTTATTTTTTATATAATCCTTTGGTTATCAAGTGATTGATTTTAAAAAGTTCCGTTAGGAACGAAATAGTTATAGTGAAGTCAAGCCCCAATTACCTTAAAGTGCCGTAGGCACGACATATTTTGCCCGCAGTGGAACTGCTACGGCACTTTGAAAAAAGGAAAATAACATTACTATAAATATTTCGTTGCCCACAATGGAATTGCTAACGGCACTAAAAAATAATTTCTTAGCCTAATAGCATTGGAATAAAGTCCGTTCTACAGTTTCGAGACAATTTTATTTGAGCATGAAATTATATAGCTTGTTAGACAATAAGCCTAAATTAATGTAATTTTAGTGTATAAATGTTCAGGCAATCATGGAAAACTTCAAAGACAAAGTAGTGTGGATAACAGGGGCATCTTCGGGCATAGGCGAAGGTTTGGTAGTGGCTTTTGCAAGGGCTGGGGCAAAGGTCGTATTGTCGGCAAGACGCAGAGAGGAACTCGAAAAAGTGCAGCAAAACGCACAACTCAACGACAACAACAGCTTGATTTTGCCCTTAGACGTAAGCCAAACCGACAGTTTGACCGCAAAAACACAAGAAGTGCTGCAAAAATTTGGACGCATAGACATTTTGGTCAATAACGCAGGAATTACCCAACGGGCAGCCTTCAAAGATTTGTCTTTTGAGGTGGTTCGTCAAATTATGGAAATCAATTTTTTTGGCAATATAGCCTTGACCAAAGCCGTTTTGCCCCATTTATTGGCTCAAAAAAGTGGGAGTATTGTCGTGATTAGTAGTGTAGTGGGCAAATTTGGCACACCACTGCGGACTTTGTATGCAGCCTCCAAACACGCCTTGCATGGCTTTTATGATGCACTACGGGCAGAAACTTGGGCAGATAATCTGCACGTCATGTTGGTTTGCCCCGGCTATGTGAAAACAAATATTTCTTTGAATGCGGTAATGGCAGACGGCAGCAAACAAAACAAAATGGATAGTGGGCAAGAAAAAGGAATGTCGCCTTTGGACTGTGCCGAACAGATTTTGAAGGGGATACGCCACCGCAAAGCCGAAATTTACCCTGCGGGTTTGAAAGAACTTATGGCGGTGTACTTGAAAAGGTTTTTTCCTGCGGTGCTTAGGCGTATGGTGCGGAAGGTAAATGTAACGTAGTTTTTCATTTTTTGGTATATATTTGTAGTCAATTATCCCAAAGGAATCTGTTGTTTTTCCTTTAAATTTATGTAAATCATGAAAAAAAGACGTTTTTCTACCCAACAGTTGTTGGCTTTTATCTTATTGGCTGCTTTTGCTGCTCCTGCGGTTTTTTATGTAGTTCGTTTGATTGATTTCGGTAAGGCGGACAGAGAAGAAGCCACCCGCAACGCCATAGCCCAATACAGCCCTGCTGCCCCAACTGCCTCTGAATTTGTGAAAGAAGGCGAATTGCAGTTGTTAAATGCCAAAGGCGACACACTCAAAAAAATAGACATAGAATTAGCCACCAACGACACCGAAAGAGCCAAAGGGCTGATGTTTCGCCAAAGTATGACAGACGGACAAGGTATGTTGTTTATTCAGGACAAAGAAGAACCGCAGTCTTTTTGGATGAAAAACACCTATATTTCCTTAGACATTTTGTATATTAATCAACAAAACCAAATCGTAAAAATTGCAAAAATGGCACAACCACATTCAGAAGTGTCTATTCCTTCCGAAAAACCTGCTATTTATGTTTTGGAAGTAAACGGTGGTTTTTGTGATAAATATGGCGTGAAAGAAGGGGATAAAATTGTGTGGAAGTCTTTGGTGAGTCAGTAATTGAGGCTTTTTTTATCAAACCTATAAGGTTGCAAAACCTTATAGGTTGATTGTATAGAGAAATTACACCAAACTTTTTAACTGTTGGTAACTAATAGTCGGGAAATCACATTTTTGTAATAAATCATTTATCATGCCTTGCAGCCCCAAAGACCTGCCGTCATCTGGTGAGTAAATACGTGCTATGCCGTAGGCGTGGAGTTCTGCTATTTCATCGGGTAAGATAGTACCACCGCCACCACCAAACAGCCTGATGTGTCCAGCTCCTCTTTCATTGAGCAAGTCGTACATATATTTGAAAAACTCAACGTGTCCGCCTTGATAAGACGTAACGGCAATGCCTTGCACGTCTTCCTGAATGGCACAGTTTACAATTTCTTGTGCAGAACGGTTATGCCCTAAATGAATAATCTCTGCTCCCGAAGCCTGCATGATACGCCTCATAATGTTGATAGCTGCGTCATGTCCATCAAACAAAGCTGCAGCCGTTACAATACGAATTTTGTGTTTAGCCTGATACGGTACTTGTGCTGTCATGGTGTTTTATTGGTGTGTTTGCTATACACAAAAGTAACAGAAAGATTAGAACTACATAGTAGAGTATATAAATAATTCTTTTGTAATATAGCTTTTAGTTGGTGAATGATTGATTATCAAAGTTTTGGAAATATATTACTTGTTTGCTATGAAAGCCTATTATACACAAAGTATTCATTACCTTAACAATCTTATAAGGTAATGATAATTAAATAGTTATCTTTCATTTACAAAGTTATAATTACCCACTATCTTTGTTTTATTTCTTGCAAAAATGATGTATAAAATAGCTTTAATAGGGGCGGGCAATGTGGCGTGGCATCTTTCCAGAGCCTTAGAAATGGTCGGACACCGTATCACAGAGGTACACAGCCGACAAATAGCCAATGCTCAACTGCTTGTCAAGCAACTGTATGATGCTACCCCTACCCAACAACTCAATCTATTGGACACAGAGGCAGACCTTGTACTCATTGCCGTACCCGACAAAGCTATTAGCGAAGTAGTTGAGAAACTGCAAGTACCTGCCGATGTGGTTGTAGCTCATACTTCAGGTACGCAGTCCATAGATTTATTGGCAAAATTTGGGGACAAGGCAGCCGTTTTTTATCCTTTACAGACTTTTACTAAGACCAAACAAGTTGATTTTGCACAAGTACCTATTTGCATAGAAGCAAAATCGGAGGCTGCTTTAGACATTTTAGGCGACATTGCCACCAGCCTTAGCGAAGAAGTGTATCAACTTACCTCTGCCCAACGCCAAGTTTTACATTTGTCCGCAGTGGTAGCCTGCAATTTTGCCAATCATTTATGGGCTATTTCAAAAGAAATTTTAGACCAAGCCGACATGGATTTTGATTTGTTACACCCTCTTATTGTAGAAACTACCGAAAAAGCCCTGCAAATGCCCCCAAAAGATGCACAAACAGGTCCTGCTAAACGTGGAGACAAAGAAGTAATACAAAAGCAGTTGGAATTGCTAAAAGAAATGCCTCACTACCAAAAAATCTATCAGCTATTGACAGAAAGTATTGTAAGTATGCACCAAGCATAGCTAATAGGAAAGTTGCCTTTAGGTAACTTGTTACGGCTATAAATGAATAATTATTTGATAATGAATGTTTTACAAATTTTTCTCATTTGTTAGTCTTATAACCAAGTATCATTTGAGGAGAATTTATAGGCTAAAAGTTTGTTTTTATTGGCAAAGAATCAACTATGAATTACTGTTGATATGTGTGGAAACGTGTAACGGCAAAGCTGGAGATTTGCTATGAAAAAGGTTTTAGAATTTGATGAAACTAACTGCCTATAATGTGTTTTTAATCATTTGATAATCAAGTAGTTTTAAAAAATGTTATTTGTACTTTTGTATATTTTTTCCGTAGAAGCTACCAATAAAAAATAGGATAGACAAGTGTAGTATAATACTTTAAAGCACAAAACTATAATAAAATAGAAACCTATGCAGTTTAAGGATTATTCTTATGTTTCTTTTACTTGTATTAAAGAAAATATAAACATCATACAAGAGGCTTTGTATCAAATTATTACTAAAAAAGGTGATAAATGGCTAATTACTAATTTAGACAGTTTAGATATTAGTAGTGTCTATTTCCCGAAGCCGCAAAGAAAAGTTAGTGATAAACGCAAGTTTATTTTATGGGAATCTTTGCACTATCCCAATACAACTATTTTTATGTCTAATGTTAGTGATGGTTGGGACACTTTAATACATATTCTTAATCATCAATTTAAATATGAACTTGTGAAAGTACATTTATCAGGTAATAATTATGAGTTTCCTAATTTTAGTTTTCACCATCGAATGGCAAATAAACAAAGACTCGTGATGTGTATAAAGGAAAATAGATGGATTTTCTATGAAAAAGGCGAAATAATGTTTTATGAAAAGAAAGAATATTACTTGGATAAAATAATAAAAAAGAGGCTAACTTTCTTTATTATACAAGAATATTTAGTTCAACTAGGTTGGGACATAACTGACGATACTTTTTATAGTCCAATCGGAAGTGTTAGATTGTTTGAAGAAATATAATGTTTTAGTTGTCTGTAGTACTACCCTGTTGTCCGTAGAGTACGTTGCACTAACTCTACGGACTTTCTTATAACAAATCTTCAGATTTGCGTATATTTTATTCTCTTTACCTTTCTTTTCTTGCTATACCTACTTTCAAGCCTTAAAGTACGCCGTTTTTTCCCTTGTTATCCGTAGTTACCTATAGTCAATTTCCCTGTTTTCTAAATTTTTGTTAAAGTACGAAAAAAATCGTAGATAAAATTTGTATATACGAAACCTATCGTACATCTTTGTTCTACGAAGTTTGTCGTACATAAAACAGCTTCCAATTCACTTATGAAAAACAACCTAAAACCTACCGAAGCCGAATTAGAAATCCTACAGGTATTGTGGGGGCTTGGTGCTTGTACGGTGCGTACCGTCAATGACGAATTGAGTAAACGCAAAGGCGTAGAAATTGGCTACACGACCACCCTTAAAATCATGCAACTGATGTATGAAAAAGGTTTGGTGAAACGCAATGACGAAGGCAAAACGCATATTTACGAGGCAGCTGTATCTGAAACTGCCACCAAAACGCAACTGCTCGACAAATTTGTGGACTCTGTTTTTGGTGGTTCTGCCCTTAAAATGGTCATGCAGGCATTGGGCGGAAAACAGTCTAATACGCAGGAAATTTCTGAAATACGCCGTTTCTTAGAAGAAATGGAAAACAAGCAAGACGACCAAGACCACTCGAACAACCCTACAAACAAAGGAGGTGCGAAATGATAACCCTACAAACTTTTTTTGGTCAGTGGATTTCGGCAGCCGTTTTGGAGGCTTTGGGCTGGACAATCCTACATTCTTTGTGGCAAGGTGGCTTGATAGCCGTTTTGTTGGCGGTAGTTTTGGCTGCCTTACGCAACAATGCGTCAAGTAACCGTTATGCTGTTTCGGTAGTGGCTTTGGTGGCTATGGTCATGTCGGGGGGGCTTACTTTCTTTTCTTTGTATGAACCTACAACTGTGTACCAAGAAGTGCCTGTGGCATATATAGAAGAAATGGCTTTTGCAGATGCCTTAGCTCCTGCACCGCCACCCGCACCCGAAGCTCCTGGATTTTCTTTGGAAATATTTTGGGATAATACATTGAGTACTATTCACCAACATTTAGATTTAATCGTGTCTTTGTGGTTGGCAGGAGTTGTACTTTTTACCTTGCGTTTTTTAGGTAGTTTGTGGTATGTGCATCAATTACAGACACGAAACACCAATATTATTCCTGCGGAATGGTTGCCTTTGTTACAACAATTAAACTACAAACTTAGAATTAAGAAAAATATTACGTTACTACTCTCTAATAAAGTAGATGTACCCACAGCTATTGGCGTGTTCAAGCCTGTTATTCTCTTTCCTTTGAGCCTACATACAGGACTAACTTTACAAGAAGTAGAAAGTGTATTGGCACATGAATTAGCCCATATTCGTAGAAATGATTATTTGATAAATATCTTTCAGTCTTTGGCAGAAGTTGTATTTTTCTATCACCCTGCTATGTGGTGGATTTCATCAAATATTCGTGAAGAACGTGAAAACTGTTGTGATGACATGGCGGTAGCTGCCGTAGGCGACTCTTTGGTGTATTCTAAAACATTGGCAAAAATCAACGAATTAACTACTAAATTTCAGTACGTACACAATGCAGAGCCAGCTATGGCGTTTACAGGTAAAAAAGGTAGTTTGTTGCTCCGTATCAAAAGATTGTTTTTACAACGCAACGAAAATAATTTAATGGCAGAAAGATTGGCTGCTGCTACAATTATTATGGCGGGCTTGTTGATTTCTACGAATGCAAATGCTGCTTTGCTCAAAGAAAAAGCATGGGCAGTGGTGAGTGAAGTCAAAAATATTTTGCCTGTTACCACTCCACAACCTGATGAAGATTGGGAAACCAAATTAGCACAATTTGAGGCGGAAGGTTTGAGTGTGGAGGACACCACAAAGAAGAAAAAGAAAAGCTATATCATAGAAGTTGATGAAAATGGCAAAGTAGATACCATTTATCAAGGTGAAAAGAACCAAGAGTTCTTTTGGTTACGTGAAGATGCCAAAAAATCTCACTTCTTTATGGATAGTTTAGGCAAAAAAGGGAATGTTCAGTTCTTTTTCAATGAAGATATGGATATGGTTGCTCCGCCAATGCCACCAATACCTCCTATGCCTCCATTACCGCCAGATGCTTTGGACGCATTAGATAACTTAGATGTGTTGGATTTTGACTATGAATATGAGTTGGACGGAGATGTGGATATAGACATAGACATTAACGAAGGGGCAGGTAAAGAAATGCGTGTTTTGACTTGGGGCATGAATAGAAAAAACACACTGAATTTAGATTCTTTGAAAAAAACAGGCAAAAAAGTAAGTGTAGATACCAAAGATGGTAAAATGGTTGTGTCTGTAGATGACAAAGTAGTGAGAACTATAGACCTTGACTCTATTCGCAAGCATAGAAAGGAAAAAGTGGTTGTTATTAATAGAAACCATTTCCCTCTTGCTTTTCATCAAAATTCAAAAGCCTTTGACAGCCTTAAAAACACTAAAGAGTACAAAAAGAAGATGAAAAAGCTGGAGGAGGCTCGCAAGGAGTACGAAAAAATGATGGAAGAGTATCGTCATAACCTACGAGAATTGCAGCAACGCAGCAAAGAAGGCGACCAAGGTATGCGAAGGGAAGCTGCCGAAGCCGAAAAAGCACACAGAATAGCTTTGCGGGAACACCAAAGAGCCTTGCAAGAACAGCAAAAGGCTTTGCAAGAGCAAAGAAAAGCTATGAATTTTAACAGAGAAAGACAACAGCAAGTCATACGAATCAGACAGGCAGACGACGTGGTTACAAGCAATAAAAATTTGCTATTTAAGAATGCAGAAATTGATGCTCGTAAAAACAGTTTCAAAGAAGTGAATAGCACCCTTGCAGAAGCCTTAAAAGCTGATAAACTGATAGAAGGGAACAACTACAGTGTCAAATTTACGCCCAAAGGTATGTTTTTGAATGGCAAAGAACAACCCCAAGACGTATATGAAAAGTACAAAAAGTTGTTGAAAGACAAAAACGGCGTAGATTTAACAGAAATGTTGAAAGACAAAGATTCTATGTTTGTGATTAGCAACTAAAATACAAAAATAACTGCCTAAACCTATAAGGTTTTCAAAGCCTTATAGGTTTAAATACAAAAATTGATTCACTTCTGCTGCCTTATCCAAAACCATTAGATGCCCACCTTTGGCGATAGTTTTACTGTTTTTGATAAAAAACAAAGGTAAAATTTTATCGTTTGTGCCATGAATATGCACACAATTCAGAGGCACTAGTGTATTTTTCCATGTCAAAATGCAGTCTATAGCCCATAATAAAAACTGTTCAGGGGTATCTTGTAAAATGGCTTTTAAAAGTTGCTGGTGAGGAGCTTGGCTTGCTCCGAAAAACCAGTTAGTCAAGCTATTGTGCCATTTTAATAGTTGAACAGGCACTAAGTGATGTAGTTGTAAGCAACCTGCCCAACGGTAATAAAACGGGATTTCGTCATAGGTTTTAGCAGAAGAAATCAAAATCACTTTTTCTGTTGCTACCCACTTTGCCACTTCTACCGCCATCATGCCGCCAAAAGATAACCCCACAATAATAGGCTGAGGTGCTGTAATAACTTGGCTAATCCTTTGAGCATATTGTTCCATTTTTTCGTTTGGCAAAGGTGCTAACCACTCCACAAAAACGGCTTGGTAGTTGGGCGGAACTTGAATGTTCTGAAAGGCTCGGTAGTCTGCACCCAGCCCACTGAAAAAGTAAATTGTTTTTTTATTCATAGTTTGCACCCAATTTTTATTAAAATATGTTTAAAAATAATTACTTAACTTAATTTTTAAGTTGTTAATTACCAGTGTTTTAGTTAATTTAATAGGTTTTTTATTGACTAATTTTGACTACTAAAAAGCTAAATTAACTTTTGTTTTTTTGTATTTTACGTTTTATACAGATATTGCATTATACAAACTAATGCTAAGAAAACAGTACATTCGCCTTCATACGAATAGTGTACTTTTGCTTAACTAAAAACTAAAACTATTCGCCTAAAGGCAAATATACTCTTAGTTGAATAGATAATTGACTGTTAATTAAAACTACTACCCACAATGAATAAAGACTGGCAACAAAGGATTTTCTTTTTCTTATTCCAAATTACGTTTTTCTCTTTTGCTTCGGCTCAATCTCAACCTACACCGCCTACTGTCCAATTTGGCAAGGTAGATAGGGCAGATTTGGAAATGAAGGTATATGCACAAGACAGTGCAGCCATTGCAGTTGTGCTATATGACAAAGGACTTGTGTCTTATGTAGGTGATTATCAAGGTTTTAGAATGACTTTTGAAAGGCACTTGCGTATCAAAATCCTTAGCCCTGATGCCTACGTTTGGAGTAGATTCGAAATACCTGTTTACAGAAACCAAAGCAATAATCAAGGGGAACTTTTGTTGAACTTAGAAGGTTATACGCACTTGCTTAACGAAGACGGCAAAGTGGTACGCCACAAATTGGAGTCGCAAGATGTTTTCCAAACCAAAGTAAGCCCTGATGTTACGCTTACTCGTTTTGCTATGCCTTACTCGAATGTGGGGGCTGTAGTAGAATACAAATATACTGTGCAGTCGGACATGATTTTTAACCTGCCAGCATGGGAGTTTCAACGAGGGATTCCTACGGTTTGGAGTGAATACGAAGCAAAAATTCCTGAATATTTGGCTTTTTCTGCCTACAAACAAGGAGATTTGGCTTTGGACATAGAAAAAATAGAAAAGTACCAAGATTATTTTGGTTTGCAAGGCAGCATTTACACCGCAGATATTTACAAAAACAGGTATGCTATGCAAAATGTACCAGCCTTTTTGCCTACGCCAGATTTGCAATATCCGCAGTTGTTGGTGAACCGCATGGAGTTTTTCTTAGATAGTTTCAAATTTCCTTGGATGAGTAAAACTGAACAAGTACCCAATGATTGGATAAGTATTCACAAACAACTGCAAAAAGATGATGTAGTCAATGATTTTGTGAAAAAAAGTGGAGAGGCAAAAGACTTTGTAAAAAATTTAACAGATACTTTGCGGAATGATTATGACAAGATGAAGAAGTTATTGCAGTATGTCCAAAACAATGTGCTGTTTACAGGCGAAACAAGTCGTGTACCTTCGTTGAAAAGTGCGAATTTTTTGTGGGCAATGAAGGAAAAACAAGGCAATACGGCAGACATGAATTTGTTTTTGTTGGCACTGCTGCGACACGCCAAACTAAAAGCCGATTATGTGGTGCTTTCTACCAAAGACGCAGGACACCCGAAGGTAGATAAAGTCATTTTTAATAAACTGAATATGTTGGTAGTGGCAGTAGAGATAGACGGAAAAATGTATTTGTTAGATGCAAGTGATTTTGATGCGACACCCGAAAAACTGCCCCAGCGTTGCAAGAACCGTAAAGGCTTGATAATGAGCAATGAATGGCGAACTGTTAATTTGGAAAACTAAACAACTTCAAACCTATAAGGTTGCCAAAACCTTATAGGTTGAGGTACTAACTAACTAAAACGAACAACAATATGATATGGATTTATACAGACGGAGCCTCTAAGGGCAACCCCGGACGTGGTGGCTATGGGGTGGTGCTTTTATCACCTGCACACCAACTCCGCAAAGAATTGTCGGCGGGGTATCGGCTGACGACCAACAACCGCATGGAGTTGTTGGCGGTGATTGTGGGTTTGGAGGCTCTCAAAATTCCACAAACAGAGGTTACTGTTTATTCAGATTCGCAGTATGTTGTGAATAGTATAGAAAAAGGTTGGGTGTGGGGTTGGGTCAAAAAAGATTTTAAAGACAAGAAAAACAAAGATTTGTGGTTGCGTTTCCTGAAAATTTACCGCCAACACCGCGTAAAAATGGTGTGGGTGAAGGGACACGCCAATATTCCTGAAAATGAAAGATGCGACCAATTAGCCGTAGCTGCTGCCGAACAAGCCGACTTATTGGTTGATGTGGGTTATGAGCAAGGGGAAGGGGAGTAGCTGCTCCTATTTTTATGAAACCTTCTGCTATTTAGACATTTCTTTTATTTTGTAATGAAAAAATACTTGTATAGTCTTGTAGTCGTTGCTATGTTTTTTGCTTGCCAAAGCACTAAATATAGAAAACCAATACCATTTAGTGCTTTACAAGGTTCTTATGATAAGCACTGTTCCCTTCTTTGGGACAGTCTGTCCATTACGGCAGACAGTTTATATGAAGTTTCGCTAGGCTGTGCAGGTGGCGAAGCATATAAGACACCTGTTATTTATCAGGCTGACAAAGGCTTGTTGCTACGTCCTTCTATTTGTAATGAAACTATAGATGTGCCTGTTCGTTTTCGTTATCCTATTAGGGTAGATTCATTAGTGGTATTGATGGAGTATGGCTCTTTGTTCTGGACAATGGAGGAGCAGTATTTTGAAATTATCAAGGCTTTTAATGCAAAACAACCAATAAAGAACTTATTTTACAAGCAACTAAATAACCCTCCAGTAGAATTTCCCCAAGTGCCTCGTGAGTATATGCAATATATTCTTAGAAAACCCAAAATAGAATGTATGGTAATAGACTCTATTAATGATAGTACCTATATCATAGACAAAGGATATAAAGATGGCATAGTGCCTAAGTTGCACTTGTACCAACCCATTACTTACACATACAAAGAGGAGGATTCTACTATCACAGAAACTAATAACTTGCACTATGAGGTAGTACAAATAGGAGCAAAACAATCTACTATTGTGATTAAAAACTATCTTTGGATTTATGACAGCCTTTTTAATTCTCCAAATTTGGGAGCAAGGCTTCTTAATATTCCAATAGAAAAAAAATCTAAGAGTAGCAAGTCGTCTTTTTAACTTTGGGAGTAGATACTGAAAAATTAATTGCCTTTAAAATGTTCTGTAGAAAGGACATAAATCCATACCACTGCGTTTTTTAGTAGCTCATGCTTTAAGTTCTTTTTACTTTACAAGTTCTTCACAAATATTGTAGAGTAGTAGAGGAGTCATTTCTTAGCTTTTCTTGCCCTATATTTCGCAGAATGGTTATGAAGTTTTACTTTTACAGAAATTTTAAAACAATTATGAAAACTCCCAAAGAATTAGGGTTTATGTTTCCTGCCGAGTGGCATCCTCATGTGGCTACTTGGTTGAGTTTCCCACATAAAGAAGCCTCTTGGCCTGGGAAAATCCAAACTATTTTTCCGTATTACATAGAGTTTATTAAGGAACTCACCAAAGGCGAAAAGGTTTGTATCAATGTGAAAGACGAGGCACACAAGGCAACTGTCTTGGCAATGTTACAAAAAGCTGCTGCCGACCTTAGCCGTATAGAATTGTTTATTCACCCTACAAATGATGCTTGGTGCAGAGACCATGGTCCCGCATTTTTGATAAACCCAACTACTCGCCAAAGAGCTATAGTAGATTGGGGCTATAACGCATGGGGAGGCAAATATCCACCCTTCGATTTAGATGATGTCATTCCAACAAAAATAGCCGAACATTACGGTTTGCCTGTCTTTTATCCGAATATCGTTATGGAGGGAGGTTCTGTAGAGTTTAACGGAAAAGGCACTTTGTTAACCACTAAGGCGTGTTTGTTGAATGAAAACCGTAATCCACACCTTTCACAAGCCCAAATCGAGGAGTATTTATATAATTTCTATGGTGTAGAGCAAATTTTGTGGTTGGGAGATGGCATTATAGGGGACGACACAGACGGACATATAGACGATTTAGTCCGTTTTGTGAATGAAGACACCGTAGTAACTGTAGTAGAAAGCAACAAGCAAGACGAAAACTATGAAATTTTACAAGAAAATTTGAAGGATTTAAAAACTTTACGCCTCTTAAACGGCAAGCCTTTGAATGTTGTGGAATTACCAATGCCTTCGCCTGTGGTGTACGAAGACCAAAGACTACCAGCCTCTTACGCCAATTTCTACATTGCCAATGCCTCTGTGATAGTGCCTACTTTCCGTTGCAAAGAAGACGATATTGCTTTGGGCATCTTAGAAAAATGTTTTACAGACCGTAAAGTCATAGGCATAGATTCTACAGATATTATTTGGGGCTTGGGTAGTTTTCATTGTTTGAGCCAACAAGAACCTGCTGTATAAGTTTTTTTATAGCCAAACCTATAAGGCTACTGCAACCTTATAGGTTTGATAATCAGTTATTTATATTATTCAAATACTATGAATTTTACCTGTCGTCCCACCGAAGCCAAAGACGCAAAGGCGTTGTTCCAACTCTATACAACCGTAGCTGAACAGGGCGGAGGCATAGCCCGCAATCCCCAAGAAATTACGGAGGATTACATTCAACACAATTTGGAAAAGACACTGCAAAATGGAGTAGGGTATGTTGTTGAGCATCCTTCTGTTGCTACCGAGTTAATAGCTTCGGTACATTGTTACCAATTAGTGCCTTCGGTGTTTAGACATATTTTGAGTGAGCTAACTATAGTCGTACACACAGCTTTTCAGGGGGCGGGTTTGGGTAGATTAGTTTTTAGTGCCTTGCTCCACCATGTAGCCCAGCACCGCCAAGAAATTTTACGCATAGAGCTAATCACTCGTGAAAGCAACCAAAAAGCTATTCGTTTATATGAAAAATTAGGTTTTCAACAAGAAGGCAGGTTAGAAAAACGAATTTGGAATGTTACAGGCGAATGGGAAGCAGATATTCCAATGGCTTGGTTCAATCCTAATTTTCAGAGATAGATAATGCTAAATAACTCTTTATTCATTTTTTAATCTATCTTGATTTACCTTTTTCTTTTTATCGGAAGGTAGCTTACTTAGATATTGCATAAAAAAAGGTAATGCTTGTTCCTTGCTATTATTAATGCCTTCTACAACTAAGTCAAAAAAACTTTGGCTATGGTCTTTTTGCAGTAAAAAAGGGACTGCTTTTGCAAAAAAAGATGATTCTTCATTGGTAAGATGCAGGAAACTTTCATAATCTATGTTATTATTATTAGCAACATCATATCGTTGCTTACTACTAAAAATACTCTTTTTGCAAATAGCTACTACCCTTTGAGGATATTTTTTTGCCAAACTATCAAACAAGAAAATAGGAATAGTATTAATAGAATCTCCTAATTGTAATACCAAACTATCGTAAAGTGGTGTATAAAACCTATTAATGGCAGGGTATAAGGCTGTATAAAGGGGCAATTCATGATTTTTTGATTGTTCAAAAGTGTTTTTTAGTAATTTACTGGCTTCTGTAGTCTGATAACTTGCTATAGCCTCGTACAAAGCCCGAATAAATAGACGGCATTTTGTAGATTGTATTTGTTCTGTTTGCTTTACTAAAAAACTAAAAAATTTTGGGTGCGGAAAATAACTAATAGCTACGATTGTTGCATACAAAGGATTTTCAGTTGTTTGGTATCTATGTTGAATGAAGTTTTTTGTACTTTTATGCGATAAAATAATACTTGTATCTTGCTCTTGTTTAAATTTAGCTAAGTTAATAATTGCGTTAGGGCTATTGTTTTGGGCATATTTTCGGACTTCTTGATACCATTTCCGAAGATTTCCTGCCGTATTAAGAGCCTCATGCTGTGTTCTATTCAATGGAGAGTTTTGGTGTAATAACACACTATCTAAATAAACTATCTCTGATTGCTTCAATTCTACTTCTTTTCCCTTGCGTTTTCGGGGTAAAACCCCTTGCATTAGCACAAAATCACCAACCCTACAAGTTTCAAATGTGCAGCCCCAAAAAACTCTTATTCGTGTAGTATCATGAATATAACTAAGTAGAATAGGAACTAAAGGTTCGTTGGTGTGGTGTAATAAAGTATAAAAGGCATAGAGGCGAATATGAGGAGAATGATGTTTAGTTAAACTTTGTATTTCGTTGAGAGTGGCTTTATGGTAAAGTTGCTTACATAAATTTACGGTATTTTTATTAAGGTAGGTATCAAAAGTTGCTTGATGTTGATTTTGTACTGTTTTTGTCCATGCTAAAGTAGCAGGAGATAATTGAGTGCTATCAAATTTAACTTGTGCATAAGTATTTGATAAACAACTTATTAATAAGTAAAAAAGACAATAATAGTATATTTTCATAGTTTGATTTTGCTTTAATACAACTTGTTAGTAAAAATACTGTGTCATAAATATACTAAAAAACTTACAATTATAATTACCATAAAAATAACAGCATAACTAAATAGATTACAGATAGTTTTTCTAATTTAACAGCCTGAAATCTTTAAAGTAGTAATATGAAAAAACACTTTCTCATTCAAAAAGTATTTGGGCTGTTGTTGCTAATAGCTTTTTTTTCAAATACTTATGCACAAGGTATCCAAAGACTGCAACTCAAAAGTAGTGGCGATAAACCTACTATCATTACCCTCGAATTTTGGGACGATGACTTAGTACATTTGCGTTTTGGTGATGAAAAAACATCAGGCAAAATGTTTATCAATACCACGCTAATGATTGGCAATACCAACTACACAGGGGCAAAAGAGTTGAAACAAACAGGCAATACTATAGAAACTCAAAACCTGCGAATAGTCTATAATCCCTACAGAAATACACTCAATTTCTTTGACAAGCAACAGAACAATATTTCTTTGGTAAGCCTTACGCCTTACGATATAGATGGGGCTTGGCGTGGTATCAAAGCCTATAAGAAAAACCACACCCATTTTTTTGGCTTAGGGCAACGGTTTGATTATTCTGCCAAAGGCGGAGCAAAATTTGACTGGGACGGCAAAAAGTGGGAAGGTGGCAAGTACGGCAACGAAATGATTTATGAAAACGGCGGAGCTACAGGTGCTACCCAAATTCCAATCCTCTACGCCTTGCACGCAGCCAAATATGAAAATTATGCTATTTTCTTTGATAACGAATACAAACAACGTTGGAATTTTGAGGCAGCCCACGAATGGACAGCCGAAGCAAACGGTGGCGAATTAGATTTTTTCTTCTTTCAAGGGCATGACCTAAAAGATTTGCGAAAAGATTTTATGGAATTGACAGGTAAACCGCCTATTCCGCCCAAACACGCATTAGGCTTGTGGGTATCTGAATTTGGCTATGATAATTGGCAAGAAGTAGATAGCAAATTGGCTACCTTACGCCAAAACAAATTCCCCTTAGAAGGTTTCGTTTTAGATTTACAATGGTTCGGTAACATTAAACCTAATTCTTTTATGGGCAAATTGGATTGGGACACTAAAAACTTTCCTGATGCCCCACAAAAATTAAAAGAATATGCCAATAAAGGCGTGCATTTTATCAACATAGAAGAACCTTATGTAGCCAAAAGACTACCTGAATTTGATGAAATGTACCGTTTAGGCTTGTTAGCTACCTACGCCACAGACCGAAACAATGCCTACATTTTACCCAAAGCATGGTGGGGAGCAGGTGGTATGTTTGACTACACCAACCCACGTACAAGTGTGTATATTCATGACAATAAACGCAAAAAATTGATTGAAGACGGTATCGTAGGGCATTGGTGCGACTTGGGAGAACCTGAAAACTATAACGACTCGGCTGCTTACTACGGTGGTTTACACAAAGATATTCACAATTTATTTGCTTTAAATTGGGCAAAAGGTTTGTATGAAAACTACCAAAAATCTAAAATAGCCCAACGTCCTTTCATTTTGGGCAGGTCGGGTGCTGCGGGTATCCAACGGTACGGAGCAGCCTTGTGGTCAGGAGATATTTCTGCACGCATCAGTAGCTTAGAAGCACAACAAGCAGCCCAAGCAAACATGGCATTTTCGGGCATAGACTACTACGGTTCAGACATTGGCGGTTTCCACCGTTATATGGACACTACCGTAAAAGTAGATTTTAACGATACCTACACTCGTTGGTTTGCTTATGGTTGTTTGTTTGAAATTCCTGTACGCCCACATACTTCTAACATAGACACCACTCGCCAATTAGAAACTGCACCAGACCGTATTGGCGACAAAGCAAGCAATTTGGCAAATATTCGTTTGCGTTATAGTCTTACGCCTTATTATTACTCTTTGGCGTACAAAGCCTATAAAGAAGGTGAGCCAATTTTCCCGCCTTTGATTTATCATTACCAAACAGACAAACAAGTCAATAACTTAGGTGACCACAAACTAATTGGAGAAAGTCTATTAGGCGTAGCCACTACCAAAGAAAAAGAAACTACTAAAAATGTCTATTTGCCCACAGGCACTTGGATAAATTTTTATGACCATGAAATCATTAAAAGTAAAGGTAAATGGTTAAAAAATGTGCCTTTATTCACTAACCAACAGCTAAGACTACCTTTGTATGCTAAAGCAGGAGCTATTATCCCAATGCAATACATAGACGAGGCGACTTGGAATTTGGCGGGTAAACGCAGTGATAACAGAACTATTAATGATTTATGGGTGCGTATTTTTGCAGATAAACAAGCAAGTAACTTTGTTTTGTACGAAGATGACGGCAAAACAAATGAATACGTTACAGGTAATTTCCGCACCATCAACATTAGCCAAGAAGGTAGCAACGAACAACACACAGTAAACATTGCAGCAGCAGAGGGCAACTACAAAGCAGACGAGCAGCGTAGTCATACAATAGAATTAGTCATTGACAAAAGTGCCAAAGGTATTACAGTAAATGGCGTAGCCCTAAAAGCCTACAGCACTCGTAAAGAATTAGTAGAAGCTACTTCGGGCTTTGTGCAAGAAGACAAGGTAATTGTCATCAAAACCAAAGCAACTACCGTAAAAACAGCAACAAACATTAATATTACTTGGTAAAAACACAACCCATAAAATTTCTTTGAGAAATGTTATGGGTTGTGTTTTTTAGTTTAAATAATAGAGTTTATGAATAATTCCAAAGAACCCTCTCCAAATGGAGAGGGCAGGGTGAGGTCATAAGAAAAAATTATTCATAAACTCTAATAGAAAAGCTAAATTACCATTTTTTCTTAGTGAACTTGTGTCCTTGTGGTTCATTTACAAATAGTTATATAAAAAAATATAATAACAGAAGTTTAGTAAAACCCTAATAGTTTAGTGAAAAATATCATACTTTATTAACTTACACACATGAAAAAACTAATTTTTGAAAAAACAGGCTTACCAAAAGATGTTTTACAACTACAAGAGCTACCAATTCCTACCCCAAAAGCCAACGAAGTATTGGTAAAAGTAAAGGCAGCACCTATCAATCCTTCAGATACAATGTTTGTGCAAGGATTATATGGCTTACGTCCTGAATTACCATCTGGAGCAGGTTTCGAGGGAGCAGGTACAGTAGAAGCAGTAGGAGAGGGGGTAGAGTTACCTTTGGGAACTACAGTAAGTTTTGCAGGAGTAGGAGCTTGGGCAGAATACATTATTGTTCCTGCCAATTCAGTAATTCCTTTGCCACCTAATATTCCTTTTGAGGTAGCTGCACAAGTTTTTGTAAACCCATTTACAGCTTGGGCAATGTTACACGAATCAAAATTACAAGCAGGAGATTGGTTATTATTAACTGCGGGAGGTTCATCTTTCGCCCAATTAGTAATTCAAATGGCAACTCGTAAGGGCATCAAAACCATTTGTACGGTACGTAGAGATGACCAAATTGAGCAACTCAAACAATTAGGAGCTACAGAAGTAGTCAATACAGCCAAAGACTTTTTACCCAAAAAAGTAAAAATCATTACAGATGGTAAATTTGCAAATGTATGCTTTGATGCCACAGGTGGCGAATTAGGAGGCTTAGCCCTACAAAGTTTGGCTATTGGTGGTACAATGTGGGTATATGGCATGATGAGCCAGCAAGAAACTCCTTTGCATAACGGCATCGTACTATTTAAAAACTTGACTGTCAAAGGATTTTGGTTATCTACTTGGCTGCCCAATGCCCCTAAAGAAGTTCGTAAAGAAGCAGCACAAACGGTTATCGGTATGTTAGCTCGTAAAGAACTCCAAACAAGTATTGAAGCCACTTATCCTTTGGCTAATTTCCAAGAGGCTTTACAACATAATGACAAAGAAGGTAGAAAAGGTAAAGTTCTATTAACCATGTAACAGCTTTCTTAGAGATTTATATATTTTCCCAGTAGCTACTTTACTTTCTATATTTGCTACTGGAAAACTTATTTACTTGTAAATGAAGTATTTATATATTAGCCTTAATTTTTTGGTAAAAAAAGTTTATAAAAAGTTTGTAATGGTATTAAACTTTTCGGATGTTTGCAGCCCGATTGATGGAGCGGAGATGAAATAGTGAAGAAATGGATAGATGGATGGATGACTATAATTTGTGTTTGTAGTATTTCTTTCTTTTTGTTTTATTATTCTTTTGTTTTTAGCAATTGGGTTAAAGGTTTAGTGTGAGTGATTTAAAAAAAAGTTTTTAAAAAAAGTGGTTTAAATTTTTTGCGAGTTCAAAAATATTTCTGATTTTTGCGACCCGATTTGAGAGTTAGGTTTTAGTAGGGGGGTAATTAGT
>Ga0209278_1000093_pt1 | contig 138752 bp, 118 predicted proteins | sample JI81BgreenDNA_FD_187504 | JGI IMG/M metagenome (GOLD analysis project Ga0209278, IMG submission 187504) | Wastewater effluent complex algal communities from Wisconsin, to seasonally profile nutrient transformation and Carbon sequestration -... | ecosystem: Engineered > WWTP > Effluent > Algae... | reverse complement strand
CCGGCGCGCGTGCCCCCGCCAGGGCACCCGTGGAACCGGCTTCGCCGGGCCACAGGGTGCGTCCCCCCTCCCAGCGCCGCACAGCGGCGCGCCAGAGAGGGGGGAAGCCGCGCAGCGGCGCAGGGGGAGCACCGATCCAGCCGGAGCAAGTGCCCCCGCCAGGGCACCCGTGGAACCGGCTTTGCCGGGCTACAGGGTGCGTCCCCCCTCCCAGCGCCGCACAGCGGCGCGCCAGAGAGGGGGGAAGCCGCGCAGCGGCGCAAGGGGGAGCACCGATCCAGCCGGAGCAAGTGCCCCCGCCAGGGCACCCGTGGAACCGGCTTCGCCGGGCCACAGGGTGCGTCCCCCCTCCCAGCGCCGCACAGCGGCGCGCCAGAGAGGGGGGAAGCCGCGCAGCGGCGCAAGGGGGAGCACCGATCCAGCCGGCGCGCGTGCCCCCGCCAGGGCACCCGTGGAACCGGCTTCGCCGGGCCACAGGGTGCGTCCCCCCTCCCAGCGCCGCACAGCGGCGCGCCAGAGAGGGGGGAAGCCGCGCAGCGGCGCAGGGGGGTGTACCTCATACCCTCCGGTGTTCCAGCGCCGGCAGTTGCTGGCGCACCCGCTGCAGCTCGGCCCGGTCAAGGTCGGCCAGCACCACACCCGGGCCGCTGGCGTGCAGGGCCATCACCTGCCCCCAAGGGTCGATGACCATGCTGTGGCCCCAGGTGCGGCGGCCGTTTTCGTGCAGTCCGCCTTGTGCGCTGGCGATCACATAGGCCTGGTTTTCAATGGCCCGGGCGCGCAGCAGTACTTCCCAGTGCGCCTGGCCGGTGGTGTGGGTGAAGGCAGCGGGCATGAGGATCACGTCGGCCGCCAGCAGGCGGTACAGCTCGGCGAAACGCAGGTCGTAACACACGCTCTGGCCCACGCGCCAGGGCTGTCCATCGCGGCCACTGCAGTCGAAGGTGGTCGGCGTATCGCCGGCCTTGAGCACCGCCGCCTCGTCGTAGCTTTCGCGTCCGTTGTCGAAGCGAAAGAGGTGGATCTTGTCGTAGCGGCTGACCGCCTGCCCCTTGGGGTTGTAGACCATCGAGGCATTGGCCGCATGGTCCGGGTCGTCGGTGGCCATGGGCAAGGTGCCGCCCACCAGCCAGAGTTTGAGGTCGCGCGCGGTGTCAGACAGAAAGTCCTGCACCGTGCCCAGGCCCGGCTCTTCGGCCAGCAGCAGTTTGTCGCGGTCCTCATGGCCCATGAAGCAAAAGTACTCGGGCAGTACCGCCAGTTCGGCCCCACACGCAGCGGCTTGCCGCAGCAAACGCAAAGCCTCGCTGAGGTTGGCATCCACGCTGATACCCGACACCATCTGAATGGCAGCCACTCGCATGACAACTCCTTCTTCAAAGATGCGCAAGGTTACTGCACAGCGCCAGCACCCCACAGCGGGGATTCGCGGCGAGGGCGCTGCTTCCACGGATGCGGGGGCGGGGGACGGTGGGGGTTGAGCTGTCTTCGTAGGAGCGGCGCCCCCGCCGCGAAGGTATTCGGGGGTCTGCCCGGCGCGGGGTGCGTAACTGGCAGGTGGGGATGAATACGGGATCGGGGATTCGCGGCGGGGGCGCCGCTCCTACAGATGCGGGGTCAGGGGCGCGTCGTCGCAGGGGTGGGCACCGATCCACCCGGCGCACGTGCCCTCGCTCCCGCCAGTGCACCCGTGGAACCGGCTTTGCCGGGCCACAGGGTGCGTCCCCCCTCCCAGCGCCGCACCAGCGGCGCGCCAGAGAGGGGGGAAGCCGCGCAGCGGCGCAGGGGGGAGCACCGATTCAGCCGGCGCAAGTGCCCCCGCCAGGGCACCCGTGGAACCGGCTTTGCCGGGCCACAGGGTGCGTCCCCCCTCCCAGCGCCGCACCAGCGGCGCGCCAGAGAGGGGGGAAGCCGCGCAGCGGCGCAGGGGGGAGATCCCAGTGTTATCGGCGCACCGGCGCCACTTCCTTCACCTCGGGTTGCGCCCAGCCGCCGGTGATCTGGAAGGCCCGGGTGGTGGCGTCTTGCAGGGGTGAGCGCAGCAGCCACTGGGCCAGCAAGGTGCCCAGGCCCACGGCGGGGTTGACGGCGGCGGCCAGCAGCGAGGCGGTGCCGGCGTTGAGTTCGGGCACCACGACGACGTACAGGTCCTGGGTTTCACGCGCCAGGTCGGCGCTGCCTTCCATCAGCACCGCGGCGTTGACGCCGGTCATTTGCAGGTTGCGGGTGTGCAGCACGCCTTGCTCGATGCGGGCGTCGCCGCGCACGGTGTCGAACGCGAAACCTTCGGAAAACACGTCGCGGAAATCGAGCGCCAGCCGCCGGGGCAGGGCCTGTAGGCTGAGCACGCCCAGCAGCTTGGCCGCTCCGGGCTCCACCCGCAAGAACTGACCGCGTTGCAGGTCGGTCTTGAGCTGGCCGCTGAGGCTGGCCAGGCCCAGCGCCAGCGGCGAGCCGTGCCAGCCCAGCGAGCCTTCGATGCGGCCCTGGCCGCCGCGCACCAGGCCGTCGCGGCCCAGGCGGGTCAGCAGTCGCCCGGCGTCGCGGATGTCGAGTGCAAAGCTCAGCGCTGTGCGCCGTGGTGCGCCGGGTGTGGTGGCCACCCAGTTGCCGCTGGCGGTCAGCTGGGCCTCGGGTGCGTCCAGGCGCAGGCGGTTCAGACGCCATTCGCGGGTGCGCGGCAGCTCGCCGCGGTTGACCGCTTCCAGCTCGACCCGGCCCAGGCGCCGGCCGCCCAGGGTGAGGTCGTCGACCACGATGTCCAGTGCCGGGACGCTGCTCGGTTGCTGCAGCATGTTTTCGACCGCTTGCGCGCTGCCCGCTGGCAACACCAGCCGCGACAGCCGGGCCTGTACGCTGCCCGCGCTGGTGCCGGCCGGGGGCCTGTAGCTCAACTGCCCGTCGACTTCCTGTGCCTGCACACGGGCCAGCCAGGGGCCCTCGTTCTGGCGTGAGGCGTCCAGTGTCAGCCCGTTGAACGGGCGTCCGCCGACGACCAGGCGGTCGACGCGCAGCGCCAGCTGGTCGGGCAGGTAGCTCAGGCTGGCGCTGCTGGCGGGCGCAGCGGGGGTGCGCATGTCGACCCCGGTGGTGGTGGCCAGGCTCGTCTCCCAGGCGTCGGCGTCGAGCAGCGCGCCACGCACATGGGCCACCACGCCGCGGCCGGGCAGCGCCGGCGCATCAGCGGCCGCCATGCCGACGGCGATGCGCCCGCGCAGCACCCGCGCGTCGGGGCCGCTGATGTCGCGCTCATACAGCAGGTTCAGCACGGGTTGCGGCGCCGGGCCCACCGCCACTTGCAGCCGGTCGGTCAGCGGCACGTCGGTGCCCAGCCCACCGGTGGTGGTGAGCACGCGGGTGTCCACTTGCAGGGGCAGCCGGTCGGCTGCGGCCTTGCCCAGCGGCGCTGGCAGGGCAAAGGCCATGCCTTGCAGGTCGCTGCTGATGGCCAGCTCGGGTTCGCCGGCGCGAAAGCCCAGTTGCACGCTGTAGGCCGCGCTGCCGCTGGCCTGGGCGAACAGGCGGGAGACGAAACCCAGCCCGGCCTCGCGCAGGCCTTCGGCGCTGGCGCTGCCCTGGCCGCGCAGGCGGATGCGCGGCACGCCGCTGGCGTCGGGGGCCATGCCACCGTCAAAACGCAGCAGGCCGCCGTACAGCTGCGCTTGCCCGTTGCTGATGCTGAAGCCGCGGTCGCTGAACGCCAGGCTGCCGCTGGCGCGGCCCAGCAGCGGCGCGTCGGGGCTGATGCGCAGGTCGTTGCCGGGAAACTGCACATGGCCTTGCACCGTGGTCTCGCGCACGGCGTACAGCGGCACGTTCAGGGCAAAGGCCAATTGCGCCGTACCACTGGCTTGGGCTTGCGCCAGCACTTCGCCGGTCAGGGCGTTGAGCGGCGAGCGGCGCACAAAGCCCAGCAGCTCGTTGGCGGGGCCCTGGGCCTGGGCGTTGACCACCACCGTGGAGCGCTGGGCCAGGTCGTCGATGCGCACGCTGGCCGAGCCCAGGCGCACGCCGGGGGCACCGGCCAGGCCCGACTGCAGGCCGCTCAGTTGCAGGGAGGCGCGGTCAAGCAGCAGTTGCCCCTGGGCACCGCGCAGCCCGGGCCAGGGCACGTCGTCAGCGGTTTGCAAAAACGCCGGCAGGTAGTCGAAGTCCAGCCCGCGCAGGTCGGCGCTGATGCGGAATTCACCCTCGGCACCCGGGGCGTTGAAGGGCATGTGCCAGATGTCACCGCGCAGGCGAAAGTCCACCCGATCGGCCTGACCGGCGCGCACCGCTTCGCGCACATAGCGGCGGGCCGGCTCGGCCACCGACAGCGGCAGGTAGCGGTGCACGCGGCGGGCGTCGGCGCGGCTGAGGCGGGCGTCGAGTTCGAGTACGCCGGGAAAGCGCGAGCGCGCCGGGCTGGTGGCCGGGTCGCTGGTGTGCCAGCGCACCTGGGCGCTGCCCTCGGCGTCGGCATTGGCCAGGCTCAGGCGGTCCAGCCGCACGTCGATGCGGCCGTCGCGCAGCGTCCACACCGCCTCGGTCTGCAGGCGTTGCAGCGGCAGCAGGCGCTCTTCGAACACGCCGGGCAGTTCCAGTGCGCCATCGTGGACCTGCACCTGCGCGCGGCCACCGGCCTGGTCGAGCGAAAAAGCCACCGCAGCACCGCGAATGCCCGGCCGCCCGGGCACCGGGTAGGGCCCGTAGGCCGAGGTGTGGCCGCTGTCTTCGCCGGTCAGCGCCAGGCCTTCGATGCGGCCTTGCGCCTGGTAGTCGCCCGCGCCGGGCGTGGCCCCCTGCCAGCGGGCGCTGAAGGCCTGCACTTGCCCCGCGGGCTGCAGGCGTTGCAGCCAGCCGTGGGCGGTCTCGGGCAGGGGCAGGTGGCGCGCCAGGGCGGCCACCGCGGCCAGGTCGATGTGGCCGGCGCTCAAGCGGGTGCTGGCCGGCTGGTCGGCACTGGCCCGGGTGTGGCGCAGTGTCAGCGGGCCGGTGGGCCAGGCCGGTCCGTCGCGGGTGCGCAGGCTCTGCGGGTCCAGGCTCAGGCCAAAGCCGCTGGCGTTCCAGTCGGCGCTCAGGCGGGCGCGCAGGGTGTCGATGATCAGCGGCGGCAGGTCGGGGCCGAGTTGGGCGTCGACGGCCTGCAGATCGAGGTCGGCGGTGGCGCCGGCCAGGCGCCCGGCCGAGACGTCGCCCCACAGGCGCACCGCGCCGCGCCCGCCGTGCACCTGCACGCCCCAGGCCGAGAGGTCGGCATACGCCCGCAGCTGGCCCACGTCGGCATGCGGCAGTTCGGCGTACAGCTCGCCGCTCCAGTGGTGCCAGGGGGGGGCTCCCGCCGGGCGCGGCAGCGGCACCAGGGGTGCGCGCAGTTGGCCGCGCAGGCTCAGGCGCTGGCCCCATTCACGGGGTGGGGTGGCGTCGAGCCGGAAGGCGTGGCGGCGCCCGCTGTTGCGCAGCACCAGGTCCAGGGCCGAGAGGGCCAGTGGCGGCTGGGCGCGCTGCTCGTCGGTCCAGCGCACGGTGCCCTGGTGGATGACGAAGGCCGGTTGCGACAGCAGCCAGTCGGCGGCGGCGCTGTCGCCACCCGTGGGGCCCGAGAGGTCCAGGCCGGCCACTTCGATGCGGCCTTGTGCGGTGCGGCGCACGTCCAGCACCGGCGACTCGATGACGATCTGGTCAAAGCCGCCGCGCCAGAGCGAGCGCGGTGAGAGGGTGGCCTGCACCTGCGCCAGGTGCAGCGCTTCGCGGCCTTGCGGGTCGAGCAGCGAAACGCCGTGCAAGGTGATGCGCGGCGCCAGGCCGGGCAGCGCATCGGGCAGCCAGCGGTGGCCGCCTGCACCAGAATCGGCACTCAGGCGGGCCACCCGCACGGGTACCCCTACAGCGCGCGCAGCCCAGCGTTCCAGGTCGGGGCGCCATTGGTCGACACGCGGCACAATCCAGACATGCAAGGCTCCCCAGGTGAGCGCGAACAGCGCCCAGGCCGCCAGCACAGCCCACAGCAGCAGCCGCGTTGCCACCGAGAGCATCTGGTGGGTGCGCATGCTCGGGGTGATCGGCGACGGGCTTTGGTTCATGTCCACTGCAAATTATGACGGTCCGCCCCTTCACTGGTTCCGCTGCCACCGCGTCCGATCTTCCTTTCCTGTCTTCTGTGGGCGACGAGAGTGGCCGCCCTCTCGGGCCTGAGGACCGACGCGCCGGACACTCGCGTTTTGTGCAGCGCATTCGCCGCCGTTATGCCGATGAGCTGGCCTTGCTGCCGCCCGGCGCCCCCACCCATGCCACCATGGGCACCTGTCTGCAGCGCCTGCGCGAGCGTGGTCTGGCCATGCCGGCGGCGCTGCGGGTGCTGCGCCAGCTGGTCATGGAGCGGCTGGTGGTGCTCGACGGCGAGCAGGATGCTCCGCTGGCCGATGTGACCCGGGCGGTGACCGAACTGGCCGAGCTGGCGCTCGACCATGCCTGCCGCCTGGCCTTTGCCGACCTGGATGCGCTGTATGGAGCGCCGCTGGTGCCCGCCGACGGTGCCCCGCCCCAGCGCGCGCGCCTGTGGGTGGTGGGCATGGGCAAGCTCGGGGCGCGCGAGCTCAATGTCTCCAGCGACATCGACCTGATTTATGTCTACGACGTGGACGGCCAGACCGCTGGCAACGCCGCCGGGCGCAACCGCATCAGCAACCACGAGTACTTTGCCAAGGCGGTCAAGCATATCTACAGCACAGTGGGCGAGACGACCGAGCACGGCAGCGTTTTCCGTGTCGATCTGGCGCTGCGGCCCAACGGCAACTCGGGGCCGCCGGCGGTGTCGCTGAGCGCGCTGGAGGAGTATTTCCTCGTCCAGGGCCGCGAGTGGGAGCGTTTTGCCTGGCTCAAGAGCCGGGTGGTCGCGCCGCTGGCCGAGGTGGCCGACGGCAGCGCCAGCGCCTTGCGCGGGCCGGTGCTGCCGTTTGTGTTTCGCAAGTACCTCGACTACAACGTGTTCGAGTCGCTGCGCAGCCTGCACCGGCAGATCCGCGACCATGCGGCCAAGCGCGCCGCCGGCCACCCCGGCCGGGCCAACGATGTGAAGCTCTCGCGCGGTGGCATCCGCGAGATCGAGTTCACCGTGCAACTGCTGCAGGTGGTGCGCGGCGGCCAGTTCCCCGAACTGCGCAAGCGCCCCACGCTGCAGGCGCTGCAGTGCCTGGCCAAGGCGGGGCTGATGCCCGCCGCCACCGCGCAGGCGCTGGCCAGCGCCTACGTGTTCTTGCGCCGGGTGGAGCACCGCATCCAGTACCTGGACGACCAGCAGACGCACCTGATGCCCACCCGCGACGACGACCTGGCCTGGATCGCCGCGACCCTGGGCCATGCCGATGTCTGCACCTTCCTGCGCGAGCTCGATGGGCACCGCGAGGTGGTGGCGCACGAGTTTGACATCTTGCTCGGCGGCACCGACAAGGGGGAATGCAAGGGCAAGGGTTGCAAGGGCAAGGGCGCCGCCAGTGACGACCTGCAGTCGGTGCTGCCCGGCCTGCCGCCGGCTTTTGCTGCGCGGGTGGACGACTGGCGGCAGCACCCGCGGGTGCAGGCGCTGCGCGAGGACGCGCGGGTGCGCCTGGTGCGGCTGGTCGAGCGCACCGGCGCCTGGATAGAGGAGGGCCGGGTGAGCGAGACCGCCGCGCTGCGCCTGATCGACTGGATCGAGCCGCTGCTGCGCCGCGAGAGCTACCTGGCGCTGCTGCAGGAGCGCCCCGCGGTGCACGAGCGCCTGCTGCGCCTGCTGGGCGCCGCCCGCTGGCCGGCACGCTACCTCCAGCGCCACCCGGGGGTGATCGACGAGCTGGCCAGCAGCCAGTTGCTCAGCGAGCGTTTTGACGCCGCCAGCTTCGAGGCCGACTTGCAGGAGCGCTACCGCTCGCTGCAGCGCACCGGTGAAGACGACGAGGAAGCCCTGCTGAACCTGCTGCGCCGGGCCCACCATGCCGAGGTGTTTCGCACCCTGGCGCGCGATCTGGAAGGGGTGCTGACGGTCGAGCAGGTGGCCGACGATCTGAGCGCCCTGGCCGACGCGGTGCTGCGGGTGACCGCGCGCTGGTGCTGGGCGCGGCTGAAAAACCGCCACCGCGACACGCCCGCCCTGGCCATCATCGGCTACGGCAAGCTCGGCGGCAAAGAACTGGGCTATGGCAGCGACCTGGACATCGTCTTTGTCTTCGACGACGAGCACGAAAACGCCAATGAAATTTATGCCGGCTTTGTGCGCCGGCTCATCAACTGGCTGCAGGTCAAGACCGGCGAGGGCGACCTGTATGAAATCGACACCGCCCTGCGGCCCAACGGCAACTCGGGCCTGCTGGTGACCAGTTTTGCCGCCTACGAGGACTACCAGCGCGGCCGGGGCAGCAACACCGCCTGGACCTGGGAACACCAGGCCATGACGCGGGCGCGCTTCATCATGGGGCAGGCCGAACTGGCGCCTCGTTTTGACGCGGTGCGCGAAGCGGTGATCACCGCGCCGCGCGACCATGCGGCGCTGAAACAGGAAATCACCGCCATGCGCGAGAAGGTGCGCGCGGCCCACCCGGTGCGCGGCGAGGTGTTTGACGTCAAACACAGCGTGGGTGGCATGGTGGATGTGGAGTTTGCCGTGCAGTACCTGGTGCTGGCGCATGCGGGCCAACACCCCGAACTGCGTGGCAACCTGGGCAACATCGCGCTGCTGCAGCGGGCCGAGGCGGCCGGGCTGCTGCCGGCGGGGGTGGGCCGTCAGGCGGCCGATGCGTACCGAGTGTTGCGCCAGCGGCAACACCAGGCGCGGCTGGACGAACTGCCGCCGCAGATGGAGCCGCCCGAAGCCCAGCCGCTGGCCGCTGCGGTGCAGCAGCTGTGGGGCCAGGTGCTGGGGGCGTGATGGTCGGCTGCACCGGTGCGCGCTGGCTCCCAGGGCGGCCCCTGTGGTCGCTGCCGCAGTGGGTCGGGCGGTGAGGCTCTCGCGCAGCTGGCTGCTGTTGTGTGCGCTGCACGGGGTGGGCAGTATGTTGCTCTGGTGGGCCGACCCCGTTACGCTGCACGCCCTGACCTGGCGCGTCGACGAAGGCTTGCAGCGCCCCTGGACCTGGTGGACCAGTGCCTGGGCCGACCCGGCCACACCCACCCTGATCAGCCACCAGCTGGCGCTGGGTGTGTTGGCCGCCGTGGCATGGCGCTGGCGTCTGCCCGCCGCAGCCACCGTGGCCTGGTGCCTGGCCTGGCCACTGGCCCAGGCCACCCTGGTGCTGTGGCCGCAGATCGGCTATGCGGTGGGCCTGTCAGGGGTGCTGCACGCCGCCTGGGCGGTGCTGGCGGTGCAGTTGCTGCTGCGCCGCGTGGCGCTGCTGCGGGCGCGGCGCTGGGGCGCCCTGCTGTTGCTGGCCTTGCTGCTCAAGCTGGGGCTGGAACAGGCCTGGCAGCATCCGGTGATCTGGGACCGGGCCAACGACCGTTCGCTGGTGCAGGCGCTGCACCTGTCGGGCGCGTTCTGGGGCCTGCTGCTGGGCGCACTGGCGGCGCATGGGCCACGCCGCCGGGCGCGCTGGCCGGTGCGCGGCACAGCCGACGGTCACCCGGGTTGAGGGCCGCGGCGCACCGCCAAGGGCTCGCGCGCCCACCCGAGCCGCCGCGCCGGGCAGCCGCCGCCTGCGGGGCGCCGACATTAACCCTGTAGACTGCCAGAGATTGTGAAAAAAGTACTCGGTCAATTCGTGACCGATCAGTCACAATAAGACCACAAAGTATTTCCTGGATGTCTGCGGTGGCAGTTTGCCCCCGTGCGTTGAAAGTCCCTCTGTATATGTACATGTCACAGCCCCGTCGGAACTTTTGCGCTGCCTCCCGGCTCCATGCCACAGGTGAGCCAAGTCACCCCTGTTTTTCACTGCGAAGCCTTCCGCCCGTGTGGGCGGTTGACCGCCTGAGGCGCTTCTCCTCCTCCCTCCCTCCCTTGTTCGCCTCGGGTTGCTTCGCAGTTTTTTCTACACCGGTCCGTCGGACCGTTGGCCGGGTGGGGGTCTGAGCGGTGTACGCCGACCCCACCCCCGCCGCCGTCGGCGGCACCCCGCAGCGCCAGCCCCGGGTGGCCATCATCGGCTCCGGCATTGCGGGCCTGGCGGCTGCGCACACCCTCACCGGCCTGGCCGATCTCACCCTCTATGAAGCGGGTGACTATTTCGGTGGCCACACCCACACGGTCGACGTGACCCTGCCCGACGCCAGCGGCCGACCCACCACCTTCGGCGTGGACACCGGCTTCCTGGTGCTCAACGAGCGCACCTATCCCAACCTGCTGGCCCTGTTCGAGCAGCTGCAGGTGGCCATCGCGCCCTCGGACATGTCGTTTTCCGTGCAAGCCCCGGGCGCCGGCCCGCGCGGCGGCCCGCTGGAGTGGAGCGGGTCTGACCTGGGCACGGTGTTTGCCCAGCGCGCCAACCTGACCAACCCGCGCTTTTGGCGCATGTTGCGCGACATCCTGCGCTTCAACCGCCTGGCCACCCGCCTGGCCCAGCGGGGCGAAGACCTGGGCGAGGGCAGCCCGCTGCTGCAGCCACTGGGCGACTTTCTGGCCCAGCACCGCTTCTCGGACGAATTCCGCGACTGGTATTTCCTGCCCATGCTCGGTTGCATCTGGAGCTGCCCGACCGACCAGATGCTGCAGTTCCCGGTGGCCACCATGGTGCGCTTCTGCCACAACCACGGCCTGATCCAGGTGACCAATCGACCGCAGTGGTACACGGTGCAGGGCGGCGCCCGGCACTATGTGGAGAAGATCGTGGCCCGCATTCCCGACGCCCGGCGCAACCGCCCGGTGCAGCAGGTGCTGCGCGACGAGAGCGGGGTGCGCATCGTCAGCCAGGGCGCGGTGGAGCGCTACGACGCTGTCGTCATGGCCTGCCATTCGGACCAGGCGCTGGCCCTGCTGGGCGCCGGCGCGCGCGAGGACGAGCGCGCGGTGCTCGGCGCCATCCGCTACCAGCCCAACCGCGCGGTGCTGCACACCGACGTGACCCTGATGCCGCAGAACCGCCGCGCCTGGGCCGCCTGGAACTACGAACGCTCGCCGCAGCAGGCGCAGGAATCGGCGCAGGTCTGCCTGCACTACTGGCTCAACCGCCTGCAACCCCTGCCCACCCCGGTGCCGGTCATCGTCTCGCTCAACCCGGGCCGCGCCATCGCCCCGCAGACCGTCATCGGCGAATACGAATACGCGCACCCGGTGTTCGACCTGGCCGCCATCCGCGCCCAGGGCCGTGTGCCCGCGCTGCAGGGCCAGCAGAACACCTTCTTTGCCGGCGCGTGGATGGGCTACGGCTTCCACGAAGACGGCCTCAAGGCCGGCCTGCAGGCCGCGCGCGCGCTGATCGATGCACACGGGCTGGCGCCCACCGCGAGCCCGGCCCAGCGCTTGCAGCAATCGCTGCCGGGGGTGTTTGCTTGACCACCCGCCCAGTGCCCAGCCGCCCGCAGGTGACCGAGCGCCCTCTGGACACCCGCCGTGAGAGCGGCGCGGCGGCTGCGGTGGCCATGATCGGCTTTGGTGAAGTGCGCCACACCCGCCACCGGCCGCGCCGCAACGCCTTTGCCTACCCCACCTGCTTTCTCATGCTGCCGCTGCGCAGCCTGCGCGCGCAGGGCAACGGGGCGCTGGCCCGCAACCGTCGGGCCGCGCTGGGGTTTCGCGACGCCGACCACGGCGTGGGCGGCCCCGACGCGCTGGCCTGGATGGAGCAGCTGCTGAGCGAGCAGGGCATTGACGACGCCGACGGCGAGATCTGGCTGCACACCTACCCGCGCATGCTCGGCTACGCTTTCAAGCCGGTGAGCTTCTGGTACTGCCACCGGGCCGACGGCTCGCTGCGCGCCATCGTCGCCGAGGTGAACAACACCTTCGGCGAGCGCCACTGCTACCTGCTCGACCGGCCGCGCTACGGCGTGCCCTGCACGGCCAACAAGGTGTTCCATGTCTCGCCCTTCTGCCCGGTGCGCGGCGAATACCGCTTCGTGTTCCTGCGCACCGAGAAAGACGGCGCCCAGCGCACCGTCGCCCGCATCGACTACCACGACGAGGCCGGTGGCCCAGTGCTGATCGGCACCAGCGTCAGCGGCACCCTCGAACCCCTGAGCCCGCAGAGCCAGCGCCGCGCCCTGTGGTCGCACCCCCTGCTCACCCTGGGGGTGATCGTCCGCATCCACTGGCAGGCCCTGCGCCTGTGGATCAAACGCACCCCTTTCTTCCGCCAGCCTGCCGCGCCGGCCGATTTCGTGACCGCCGGCACGCCCCAGCCCTGAGAGCTTCGACGCCATGAACAGCACCACCGCGCCCCAGCCCGCCGGCTTTGCCCTGCCTCGCCATGCCCCTGCCGCCGCGCGTAGCGCGCTGCAACTGCTGCAGCGCCTGCAGCACGGCAGCCTGAGCCTGCAACTGCCCGACGGCACGGTGCAACGCTTCGGCACCTCCGTGGGGGCGCACGCCAGCAACACCGCCGGGCCGCCCCAAGGTGTTGCAGCCCTCCTGGGGGGCAGCGACCCGCGCCAGCGGCGGAGCGTGGGGGCTTATGCCAGCCACACCGCCGGGCCGCCCCAAGGTGTTGCAGCCCCCCTGGGGGGCAGCGACCCGCGCCAGCGGCGGAGCGTGGGGGCTTATGCCAGCCACACCGCCGGGCCGCCCCCAGGTGTTGCAGCCCCCTTGGGGGGCAGCGACCCGCGCCAGCGGCGGAGCGTGGGGGCCCATCTCCACCTCGCCAACTGGAACGTCTTCGGTGCCACCCTCAAGTCGGGCGACATCGGTTTTGCCGAGAGCTACATCGCCGGCGACTGGAGCACCCCCGACCTGCCGGCCCTGCTGCGCCTGCTGCTGCGCAACCGCGAAACCCTGGAGGGCGCCATCTATGGTTCGTGGATGGGTCGCCTGGCCTACCGCCTGCGCCACCTGCTCAACCGCAACAACAAGGCCAACAGCCGCAAGAACATCCACGCCCATTACGACCTGGGCAATGCGTTCTACGAACTCTGGCTCGACGGCACGATGAATTACTCGTCGGCCCTTTTCGAGTCGCCCGCGCACGACATGGTGACCGCCCAGCAGGCCAAGGTGCGGCGCGCGCTGCGCATGGCCGGCGTGCAACCGGGCCACCGCGTGCTGGAAATCGGCTGCGGCTGGGGTGCGCTGGCCGAGATGGCGACCACCGAATTCCAGGCCTCGGTCACCGGTGTCACGCTGTCGACCGAACAGCTGGCCTTTGCGCAGAAACGCAATCCCACCGCCGACCTCCGGCTGCAGGACTATCGGGATATTCAGGACGGCCCTTACGACGCGGTCTGCTCGATTGAAATGGTCGAGGCGGTGGGGCGCGAATACTGGGACACCTACTTCGGCGCCATCGCGCGCCTGCTCAAGGCGGGCGGCCAGGCCTGCATCCAGAGCATCACCATCCGCGACGACCTGTTCGATCGCTACATCCGCGGCACCGACTTCATCCAGCAGTACGTCTTCCCGGGCGGCTGTCTGCCCAGCCCGAGCGAGTTCCGCGCTGCGGCCGGGCGTGCGGGCCTGCAGGTGGTCGACGCCTTTGCCTTCGGTGCCGACTACGCCCGCACCCTGCGCGAGTGGCGCGAGCGCTTCGAGGCCCGCCTCGACGCGGTGCGCGCGCTGGGCTTTGACGACCGCTTCATCCGCACCTGGACGTTCTACCTGGCCTACTGCGAAGCTGCGTTTGCCGAGGGCAGCACCGACGTGGTGCAGTTCACCCTGCGCAAGCCGGCTTGAGCGCTCAGCCACCGCCAGGAGCCCCGACATGCCACGCGCTTTCCGGTTGATCCCTGTGCTGGCCGCGCTGGCCACCACCGCCGCCCTGTGCGGGACGGCGCAGGCCAGCACTGCCGAGCCCACCGCCGCCGCCGCACTCAGCGGCAAGCAGACCGTGGGCAGCTCGCTGTTCCGCTACTGGGGCTTCGAGGTCTACCAGGCCACGCTGCACGCCGGTGCGGGCTTCGACGCCGAACGCTTCGAGCAGCAGCGGTTTGCGCTCGAACTGCAGTACCGCCGCGCCTTCAAGGGCCGCGACATCGCGCAGCGCTCGCTCGACGAAATGCAGGCCATCGCACCGCTGAACGCCCAGCAGGCGGCCGACTGGCTGGCCGCCATGCAGCGGGCGTTCCCCGACATCCAGCCCGGCGACCGCCTGCTGGGTGTGCACGTGCCGGGCAGTGGCGCGCGCTTCTATTTCAACGGCCAGCTGCGGGCCACGGTGGACGACCCCGCGTTTTCTGCCCGCTTCTTCGGCATCTGGCTCTCGCCGCGCACCTCGGCGCCGCAGTTGCGCGCTGCACTGATCGCCGGGCGCTGAACGCTGGACGGCAGGAGCATGCGCGCCGCACCCGCCACCGCACCCGCCGAGCGCTTCACCGCGCCCGGTGCCTGGCGGCACGGCCTGCAATACGGCCTCATGGGCCTGCCGCTGGCCTTTGTGGCGCTGCCGCTGTACGTCATCCTGCCCAACCACTATGCGCGCGACTTTGCCGTGCCGCTGGCCGCGCTGGGCGCGGTGCTGCTCGGGGCGCGCCTGTTCGACGCGCTGCTCGACCCCTGGATCGGCCGCTGGACCGACCGGCTGTTTGCCCGCAGCCACCGTGCGGTGCTGACCGCCGGGGGCGCGGCGGCGGTGGTGCTGGCGCTGGGCCTGTGGGGCCTGCTGTTCCCGCCGCCTGCGCTGCGTGGCAACACCCCGGCGCTGCTGGCCTGGGCCGGCGCGCTGCTGGCCGTCACCTACACCGCCTACAGCGTGGCCAGCGTGGCGCACCAGGCCTGGGGCACCCGCCTGGGTGGCAGCGAAGCGCAGCGCAGCCGCATCAGCGGCTGGCGTGAAGGGCTGGCGCTGGCGGGCGTGCTCACCGCAGCGGTGCTGCCCGGCACCCTGGGGCTGGGTGCGACGGTGCTCGCCTTTGCCGCGCTGCTGGCCCTGGGCTGGCTCGCCTGGCGGGCCGCCGTGGTGCCCACGGCCTGCGGCCTGGCGCCGGGCGCGTCACCCCGCGCACACCCCTTGCGCCAGCCGCGCTTTTTGCGCCTGCTGGTGGTGTTCGTGGTCAACGGCACGGCCAGCGCGGTGCCGGCCACGCTGGTGCTGTTTTTTGTGCAAGACCGCCTGCAGGCCCCGGCCAGCGTCGAGCCGGCGTTCCTAGCCACCTACTTCCTCTGCGCTGCGCTGTCACTGCCGCTGTGGCTGCGCCTGGTGCCGCGCCTGGGCCTGGCGCGCACCTGGCTGGCGGGCATGGCGCTGGCCGTGGGGGTGTTCATCTGGGCCGCCACACTCGGCACCGGCGACACCGTGCCCTTCCTCATCGTTTGCGCGCTCTCGGGCGTGGCGCTGGGCACCGACCTGGCCCTGCCCTCGGCCCTGCTCACCGGCCTGCTGGACGAACTGGGCGAACGCGGTCAGCGCGAAGGCGCCTACCTCGGCTGGTGGAACTTTGCCGCCAAGCTCAACCTGGCCCTGGCCGCCGGCCTGGCCCTGCCGCTGCTGGGGGCCTTCGGCTACACCCCCGGCGCGCGCGAGGCCGACGCGCTGTGGACGCTCACCGTCGCCTATTGCCTGCTGCCTTGCGCGCTCAAGCTGCTGGCCGGCGCCCTGCTGCATACCCTGCTCATCCGCCCGGCGCGCCGGCGCGCCGGCGCACCGTCCTCCTCACTGAAAGCCCCCTCATGAAACGACGCCTGCTCCTCTCCTCGGGCGCCGCCCTCGCGGCCACTGCCCTCACCGGCTGCGCCGGTCCGCAGATCAGCGACTACGCGAGCGACAAGCCCGTGCTCGACCTGCGCCAGTACTTCAACGGCACGCTCGACGCCTACGGCGTGTTCACCGACCGCTCGGGCAAGGTGGTGCGGCGCTTCACCGTGCTCATGCGCTGCAGCTGGAACGGCGACGAAGGCGTGCTCGACGAAGACTTCACCTACGCCGACGGCAGCAAGGAAAAGCGCATCTGGCGCCTCCAGTACCTGGGCAACGGCCGCTACGAAGGCCGCGCCGACGACGTGGTGGGCGTGGCCCAGGGCCAGACCGCCGGCAACGCCTTCCGCTGGGGCTACACGCTGGCCCTGCCGGTGGATGGCCGGGTGTGGGAGGTGCAGTTCGATGACTGGATGTACCTGATGGACGAGCGGGTCATGCTCAACAAGGCGGCGATGAGCAAATTCGGCATCTTCCTGGGCGAAGTCACCCTGACCTTCGTCAAGCGCGGCGCCTGATGGCCATGAACACGGCCCGGCACTTCACCGCACAGGCCCCGCGCCCGCAAGCTGCTGCAGGCGGCCGGACGCTGCTGCCACCCTACAACCCGCGCATCACCGACTGGCACGGCAGCCGCATCTGGGTGGTGGGCGGCTCCACCGGCATTGGCCGCGCCACCGCGCTGGCCCTGGCCGGGCAGGGGGCGCAGGTGGTGGTCTCCGCCCGCGGGGCCGAGGCGCTGCAGGCGCTGGCCGCGCAGCACCCCGGCCTGCAGGCCTGGCCGCTGGACGTGACCGACGCCGCGTCGGTGCGCGCCAGCGCCACCGCCATCCTGGCCCAGGGCCCGCTGGACCTGGTGCTCTACTGCGCTGGCCACTACCGCGCCCAGCGCGCCACCGCTTTCGACCTCGCCGACCTGCAGCGCCACCTGGACATCAACTACCGCGGCGCCCTGTATGTGCTGGACGCGGTGTTGCCCGCGCTGCTGGCCCGGGGCGAGGGCCACATCAGCCTGGTCAGCAGCGTGGCCGGTTACCGCGGCCTGCCGCAAAGCCTGGCCTACGGCCCCACCAAGGCCGCGCTCACCAACCTGGCCGAAAACCTCTACCTCGACCTGCAGCCCCAGGGCCTGGGGGTGAGCGTCATCCACCCCGGCTTTGTGCAGACGCCGCTGACCGCGCAAAACGCCTTCGAGATGCCCGCGCTGATCACCCCCGAGCAGGCGGCGCAGGCCATGCTCGGCGGCTGGGCCAGCGGCGCCTTCGACATCCACTTCCCCAAACGCTTCACCCGCTGGATGAAGCTGCTGCGCTGGCTGCCGTACCGGCTGTACTTTCCAGCCGTGCGCCGCTTCACCGGGCTGTGACCGGCCCGCCCCCCGCATGCACACCGCCCTGACCACCGAGACCGCCCGCGCCGCCACCGGGCGCATCTGCCGCTTCTACGAAACGCTCACGCCGCAGAGTCTGTCGCAGATCGCAGACCTCTACACCGCCGACGCCCGCTTCAAAGACCCGTTCAACGAGGTGCGCGGCCATGCCGCCATTGCGCACATCTTCGAGCACATGTTCGCCAACCTGCACCAGCCGCGCTTCGTGGTCACGCAGCGCATCGTCGACGGCGCACAGGTGTTCCTGGTCTGGGAATTCCGCTTCCGCTTCCAGCGCTTCGACAGCCGCACCGAACAGGTCATCCACGGCGGCTCGCACCTGCAACTGGCCGAAGACGGCCGCATCACCGACCACCGCGACTACTGGGACGCCGCCGAAGAGCTGTACGAAAAACTGCCGCTGGTCGGTGCGCTGATGCGCTACCTCAAACGCCGCGCACAAACCTGAAGCGCGCAGCCACGCAGTGGGGAGCGCACAGATCCCACCAGCGCGCGTGCCCCAGCCCCAAGACCCCGTGGAACGGACTTTGCCCGGCCATAGGGGTCGTCCCCCTCCCAGCGCCGCAGGCGCGCCACAGAGGGGGAAGCCGCGTCAGCGGCGCAGGGGGAGCGCACCGATCCCCCGGCGCAGGGTTCGCGATCCATCTCCGGCGAGCAGTGCCTGTGCATCAGGACCCCGTGGAACGGGCTTGGCCCGGCCACAGGGGTCGTCCCCCTCCCAGCGCCGCAGGCGCGCAAGAGAGGGGGAAGCCGCGTCAGCGGCGCAGGGGGTGCACGCCGATCCCCCGGCGCAGGGGGTGCTTGCTCAATCCGGCCGGGTGTCCAGAAAGCTCTGGCGCAGCGCCAGCTTGTCCGCCAGCCGGGCCAGGTGGGGGTAGGTGGTGCGCCATTCGATCTGCGGGAAACGGAAGCCCAGGTAGCCCAGCGCGCAGCCCACCGCCACGTCTGACAGGCTGAAGTGGTTGCCCGAGCAGAAGGGTTTGTCGCCCAGGCCCTCGCTCATGGCCTTGAGCGCCACATGGACTTTGTCCAGTTGCCGGTCGATCCAGGCCGGGCAGCGTTGTGCGTCGGTGCGACCGGTCCAGGTGGCTTCCAGCCGGGCCAGGATGGCCGCGTCCATCACGCCGTCGGCCAGGGCCTCCCAGGTCTTGACCTCGGCACGCTCACGGCCCGAGGGCGGTATGAGTTTGCCCACTGGCGAGAGGGTGTCCAGGTATTCGACGATGACGCGCGAATCGAACACCGCCTCGCCGCCTTCGAGCACCAGGCAGGGCACTTTGCCCAGCGGGTTGGACGCCATGATGGTGGTGTTGGCGGCCCAGACGTCCTCGGGGACGAACTGGTAGTCGAGTTTCTTCTCGGCCATGACCACGCGGACCTTGCGCACATAGGGGCTGGTGAGGGAGCCAATGAGTTTCATGAAACGGTTCGGTGTGTAGAGCCAGCGGGTGAGCGGGCATTCTATCGATGCCGCAGGCTCCCGGCGGGCAGGGGGGTGATGCGGGCCGGCGTTGGCCGTCCAGCGGCCGGCGGGGGCGCTTCTACAATCGCGCCATGCGTCCGAACACTGCTCCCGCCGCCGAAGCGGCCCCCCTGTCGCCCATTTCTGCCCTCTCGCCGCTCGATGGCCGCTACGCGGGCAAACTGGCGGCCCTGCGCCCTTTCATGAGCGAGCAGGGCTACATGCACCGCCGGGTGCAGGTCGAAGTCGCCTGGTTCATCGCCCTCTCCGACGCCGGTTTTGACGAATTCAAGCCACTCTCGCCCGGTGCCCGCACCTATCTGCTGGGGCTGGTCAAGCATTTCAGCGAAGACGATGCCGCTGCGATCAAGGCCATCGAAAAGACCACCAACCACGACGTCAAGGCGGTGGAGTACTGGATCAAGTCCAAATTCGACGCCCGCCCCGAGCTGGAGAAGGCCGCCGAGTTTGTGCATTTCGCCTGCACCAGCGAGGACATCAACAACACCAGCCATGCGCTGCAACTCAAGGCCGGGCGCGACGGGGTGCTGCTGCCGGCGCTCGATGCGGTCATCGACAAACTGCGCCAGATGGCCCACCAGTTTGCGGCCGTGCCCATGCTCAGCCGCACCCACGGCCAGACCGCCAGCCCGACCACCGTCGGCAAGGAGCTGGGCAACGTGGTCGTGCGCCTGGCCGGTGCGCGCGAGCGCGTTGCTGCTGTCAGGCTGATGGGCAAAATGAACGGCGCCGTTGGCAACTACAACGCGCACCTCAGCGCCTGGCCCGACTTCGACTGGGAGGCCTTCAGCCAAAAGGTCATCGAGACGCCCGAACCGCTGGGCCTGGGGCTGACGTTTCAGCCTTACTCGATCCAGATCGAGCCGCACGACTACATGGCCGAGCTGTTCGACGCCATCGCGCGCGCCAACACCATCCTGATCGACCTCTCGCGCGACATCTGGGGTTATGTGAGCCTGGGCTACTTCAAGCAGCGGCTCAAGGCCGGCGAGATCGGCTCCTCGACCATGCCGCACAAGGTCAACCCGATCGATTTCGAGAACGCCGAGGGCAACCTGGGCCTGGCCAACGCCTTGCTCCGGCACCTGTCGGAGAAGCTGCCCATCAGCCGCTGGCAGCGCGACCTGACCGACTCCACCGTGCTGCGCAACATGGGCGTGGCCATGGGCTACGCGGTGCTGGCCTACCAGTCGCTGATCACCGGCCTGAACAAGCTCGAACTCAACGAAGCGGCACTGGCCGCCGACCTGGACGCCTCGTGGGAAGTGCTGGCCGAACCGATCCAGACGGTGATGCGGCGCTACGGCGTGGCCGGTGCGTACGAGAAGCTCAAGGAAGTCACCCGCGGCCAGGTGGTGACCGCCGCCGACCTGCATGCGCTCATCCGCAGCCTCGACATTCCGGCGGCCGAAAAAGACCGCCTGCTGGCCCTGACGCCGGCGGGCTATGTGGGCAAGGCCGCCGAACTGGCCCGCCGCGCCTGAGCACGGGCCGGTGGCTGCCGCAGCCACCGCACCACCCCAGACTGCAGGTACCGACGGGGGGCGCCACCGCCGCCAGCGTCCAGCGGCCAGCGTGCACACCGGCCTTCAGCGCACGTCGATGTCCAGCCGGAAAGCGAACGCCATGAACGACTGCACCATGGCCCAGCGCGCGCTGGCGGAGTAGCCCTCGGGCCCCACCAGCCGCTGCACAAACGCGGGCGGCGGGAACACCATGGGCTGGGTTTTCACCTCGGCGTCCACATGGCGCAGGGCCGCGAGGTTGCCGTTGGGGTAGCCGACTTCATTGGGCATCTGGGCGGCCTGCACCGCGTCCAGGTAGAAATTGATGAACGCATGCGCGCTGGCGGGGTTGCGCGCGTTCTTCGGGATGGCCAGCACATCGATGAACCGGTTGGCGCCGGTCGAGGGCAACAGACCCTGGAACACCTCGGACGGCCGGGTTTCCTGCAGCGTTGCGATGGCCGACTGGATGTCACCCGACCAGCCGACGGCCACGCAGTAGTTGCCGCTGCTGAGCGTGTCGAGCAGCGCGGTGGTGAAGGTGCGGATGTCCGGGCGCACCTTGCGCAGCATCTCGGCGGCCAGCCGGTAGTCGGCCGGCTGCTGTGAGTAGGGGTCCTTGCCGATGTACATCAGCGCCAGCGGCATGATCTCGCTGGGCGATTCCAGCATGGCAATGCCGCAGCCCCTGAGGCGCTGGGTGTAGGTCGGGTTGAACGCCAGATCCCACTCGTTGGCCGGGTAGGGCAGCGGCGGCCGCGCCGCCTGGCCCGGGGCGGCGCCACCGGCCAGGGCCTTCATCACCTGCGTGCGGTTGATGAACAGGGTGGTGAAGCCCCAGCCCCAGGGCACAAAATGCCGGTTGCCCGTGTCCACCCGCTCCATCGCCTTGAGCAGTTCGGGGTCGAGGTTTTTGTGGTTGGGCAGCAGGCGCTTGTCCAGCGGCTGGTACAGGCCTTTGGCCAGCTGGCTTTTGGCAAATCCCAGACCGGGCACCACCAGGTCGTCGATGTCGGTATTGCCTTCCACCCGGGTTTGCAGTTCCTCGTTGGAGCGGTAGGTCCGGTAGCGCACCTTGATGCCCGTCTTCTGCTCGAACGACTGGATGAACGATTCGGGGATGTAGTCCATCCAGTTGCTGAAGTTGAGCACCTGGCCCTGCCCGGCCGGTCCTGCCGCAGCAGGGGCTGCGGGTGTCTGCGCTCCTGCCGGAGCCATCCCCACCCCAAGCCCCGCCGCCAGCACCAGTGGCCCCATGGCCCGCTGCAGCCGCGTGGCCCATGCCGATGGGTGAGTGCTCAATGCCCGCTTCATGTTCAGTCTCCACATCAGATCGTCTCGGGGAACCCCAAACGCCGGTCTACTTTAGCGCGGTTCGGGCCGGCGCGGCCAGCCGCCAGGATTGAACACCACACGGCATGCCGCACCACAGCCACCGCAGCGGCCTACAATGAAACGACATGCCCTGGTCGCGCAATGCGCGCCCCGTGTCTTTTGAGTCTGCCCAGCCCCTCCCCACCATGGCGATTGAACTTTTCAACAAAAACGGGCATGTGTGCCTGATGTTCACCCACCTGGGTGAAGAGGGCGGCGAAGCTGTGCAGGCCAACCAGTTCCTGGTGATCGACGAACAGCAGGGCGCGATCATCGACCCCGGTGGCAACATGGCCTACAACGAGCTGTTGCTCACCATTGGCCGCTACTTCCCGGCCAACCGGCTGACCGAAATCCTCGCTTCCCATGCCGACCCGGACATCATCGCCTCGCTCGACCGCTGGATGACCAGCACCCAGGCCACGCTGTACATCTCGCGCCTGTGGGAGCGGTTTGCGCCGCACTTCTGCAAGCCCGGCAAAACGGTCGGGCGCATCGTTGGCATCCCCGACCCGGGGATGCGCATCCCGCTCGGGCGCAGCGAAATCGTGGCCTTGCCCGCGCACTTCATGCACGCCGAGGGCAACTTCCAGTTCTGGGACCCGGTCAGCCGCATCCTGTTTTCGGGCGATCTGGGGGTGTCGCTGGGCACCGCAGACGATGCCACGCGGGTGGCCACCTCGCTGGCGCCCCTGTTGCCGCGCATGGAAGGCTTCCACCGCCGCTACATGGTCTCGGGCAAGGTGCTCAAGCTGTGGGCCCACATGGCGCGCCAGCTGCCCATCCAGATGATCGTGCCGCAGCACGGCGCGCCGCTGGCCGGTGCAGCGGTGCAGGAGTTCATCGACTGGGTGGAAAACCTCAGTTGCGGCGTCGACCACCTGACCCAGTCGCACTACACCGTGCCCGCCTGAGGGGCGGTCAGCCCGCGCCCCGTGCCGCAGCGCTGCACGCCGGTGCGGCGCGGTGAACCGGTGCGGCCCGGCAGCCGCCGCCGTTCGCTGGCCGGCGCTCACCGGCTGGCCCGTTCGGCATAGCGGTTGAAGCGCCAGGCGCGCCCATCGAGCGTGATGCGGCGCCACACGCTGCGCTTCTCGGCGGGCGTCATCGCCGTCCAGTGCTGCACCTCGTCGAAGCTGCGCCCGCAGCCCTTGCACACCTCGTCGCCCTGGCTGGTGGAGCAGATGGCGATGCAGGGCGTGTCGGGCAGGGTGTCAAACCAGTCCAGCCAGGCCTGTCGCGCCGGGGCGTCCAGGGCGTCTTCGTCCACCTCGTGCGCACCGGCATAGACCATGCGCCCGTACAGCTCGGCCAGCGCATTCAGCGGCGGGGCCAGCGCCGGTGAATCGAGCGTCTCGCGCTGGCGCCAGTGGTTGATGGCGGCTTCAATGTCGCTGATGTGGATGCTGGCCATGGCCGGGCAATGATAGCCAGCCGTGCGGTGGGTGCTGTGGAAAGTCCGTACCGCCCGGCGGTCGCCGCGCGCAGTGGCGCCGATACAATGACCCTTCAAAACAAGAGGCATTCATGGACTTTCTCACCTCTCCCGCGTTCTGGATCGCGCTGGGTCAGATCATCATCATCGACATCCTGCTCGGCGGCGACAACGCGGTGGTCATTGCTCTGGCCTGCCGCAAACTGCCCCCCGCCCAGCGCACCAAGGGCATCATCTACGGCACCGCCGGTGCGATCGTGCTGCGCGTCATCCTGATCGCCTTTGCCATGACGCTGCTGAACATCCCGTTCCTCAAGCTCGCCGGTGCGGTGCTGCTGGTGTGGATCGGTGTCAAGCTGATCGCGCCCGACGAGGAAGGCCACGACAACATCGAAGGCAGCGACAAGCTGTGGGCCGCCATCAAGACCATCATCGTGGCCGATCTGGTGATGAGTGTGGACAACGTGATCGCCATCGCCGGCGCCGCGCAGCACGCGGGCGAGCACTCGCTGCTGCTGGTGGTGCTGGGTCTGCTGATCTCCATCCCCATCATCGTCTGGGGCAGCCAGCTGGTCATCAAGCTCATGGCCCGCTTCCCCATCATCATCGTGGCCGGCGGCATGCTGCTGGGCTGGATCGCCGGCGGCATGCTGGTGACCGATCCGGCCTTTGCCAACCCCACCGAATGGACCTGGATGCCCAAGATCGAACAGACCGCGGCCATCAAATACGGGGCGGCGGTGATCGGCGCGCTGTTGGTGCTGGCCCTGGGCAAATACCTGGCGGCCAAGAACCCGCCGCCCGCAGAAGCCGCTTGAAGCGAGGCGGACGGCCTGCGCGGACACCCGCGCCCGGTCGCCCAAGGCGCTGCGGTATGCTGAAGCGATGAAACTCCTCTTCAAATGGCTGCTCGCGGCCTGCGCCCTGCTGCTGGTGGCCTATCTGTACCCCGGCGTGCAGGTGCAAAGCTACGGCTCGGCCCTGATCGCGGCGGCGGTGGTGGGCCTGTTCTACACCCTGCTGCGCCCGCTGCTGGTGGTGTTGACCCTGCCGGTGACGGTGGTGACCCTGGGCCTGTTCCTGTTGGTCATCAATGCCTTGCTGTTCTGGGCCGCCGCCAGCCTGCTCGACGGCTTCCATGTCAGAGGCTTTGGCGCCGCGCTGCTGGGGTCGCTGATCTATTCGGTGCTCATGCTGGTGATCGACGCGGCGCTGCGCGCTGTGCGTGTGCGCTGATCACCCGGCCCGCCGCGCGCCTCAATCGGGCCGCAGCGATTCGCGCAACAGGGCTTCCACAGCGCGCAGCCGCGCGTCGACAATGGCCAGTTCGATCGGGTCGGCTGCGCGGTCGGCTTCTGGCAGCGACTGCGCCGCCTTGAAGCGCTCCACCGCGCCGGCATAGTCCAACTGCGCCACGCGCGCCTCGCCTTCAGAGCGCACGGCGCGCAGGCGCTGCCCTTGCGCTGCCTGCAGCTGTGCCTGCAACTGCCAGGCCTGTGCGTCGCGCGGGTGGCTCACCACCCAGCTCTGCAAGTGCGGCAGCGCCGCAGCGGGCTGGCCCGCCGCCCAGGCCGCCTGCGCGCCCAGCAACACGCCCGAGCGCTCGCCGCGCGCCAGCGCCGCCTCGCGCAAGGCGGTCACGGCTGCGCTCACCGCCGCCGGCGCGGCCTGGGCAGCGCCGGGGGCTGACCACAGCTCCAGCAGCAGGGCATCGGCGGGCCAGCGGGTGTCGGCGCTGGCCTGGCTGCGCAGGCGTTGCGCCAGCGCCAGCGCCTGATCGTGCTGGCGCAGCCGGTGCGCCGACAGCGCGGCCGCGTACAGGTCGGCCGGTGTGGCCGTTGCGCTCTGGCCGTGCTGCAGCCAGGCCCGCCAGCGGTCGGGGCTGTTGTCGGCCAGCACCCGCGCGCGCGCGGCCATCAGCGCATGCCAGGCGGCGGACACGGGCTGCCGCCCGCTGCGGGCCTCTGTAAGGACCTCTGCACGGGCGCCGGTGTCGGCCTGCGGCAGCCGTGCCTGCATGTCCGCCAGGCGCTCGCCCGTCAGCGGGTGGCTGCGCAGGTAGGGGAAGGCGCCGGTGTCGTTCAGGCGCGCCGCCTGCTGCAGCTTGTCAAACATGGTCACAAAACCCAGCGGATCAAAGCCCGCATCGCTGAGCACCCCAAAACCCACCCGGTCGGCCTCGCGCTCCATGTCGCGCGAAAACTTCAGCTGCGACTGCATCGCCACCGCCTGACTGCCCGCCAGCGCGGCGCTGGCCACTTCGGTGTTGGCACTGGCGGCCAGCATGGCCAGGATCATCGCGCCCATCAGCCAGGGCGCGGTCTGGTCCTGGCGCCCCAGCATGCGCGCAATGTGCCGTTGCGACACATGGCTGAGCTCGTGCGCCAGCACGCTGGCCAGCTCCTGCGGCGTCTCGGTCACCGCCAGCAGGCCCAGGTACACCCCCAGATAGCCACCGGGCAGTGCAAACGCATTCACCCGCTTGTCGCGTGCCACCATCACTTCCCAGGCCAGCCGCTCGGCCAGCTCGGGCGGCACATCACCGCGGGCGCGCGCGGCGCTCAGCAGCGGCTGCCACACCGCTTGCAGATACTCTGCCAGCATCGGGTCGTCGAGGTAGTCGGGATCGCGGTACAGGTCGCGTGCGATGCTGTCGCCCAGCCGCCGCTCGGCGGCCACCGTCAGGGCCGCACCATCGCCCAGGGCCGGCAGGGCTGGCGGCCCCGCCGCATGGGCCACCGGCCCGGCCGGGCCAACAGGGGGCAGCAGACAGCCGGTGGCCAGCAGTGCGGCCATCCACCAGCTGCGTTGGGAGCTTGAAAACCAGTGCATCCCCGTATGATGCCGTCGCCCACCACAGGTTTCTGCACCGCACCGGTCTTTTACGCCATGAACCCAGCGCCCCACACCAGCCCTCTGACCCATTTTGACGCCCAAGGCCAGGCCCACATGGTCGACGTGGGCGCCAAGGCCCACACCCACCGCACCGCGGTGGCCGAAGGCCGCATCGCCATGCAGCCCGCCACCCTCGCCTTGATCCAGAGTGGCACTGCCAAGAAGGGCGACGTGCTGGGCATCGCACGCATTGCCGGCATCCAGGGTGCCAAAAAGACGAGCGACCTCATCCCCCTGTGCCACCCCATCGGCCTCACCCGCGTGGCCGTGGACTTCGAGGTGGATGCCGCTGCCAGCACCGTCATCTGCCGTGCCACCACCGAATGCACCGGCCAGACCGGGGTGGAAATGGAGGCACTCACCGCCTGCTCGGTGGCCCTGCTCACCATTTACGACATGTGCAAAGCCGCCGACCGCGGCATGACCATCAGCGGCGTGCGCCTGCTGGAGAAACACGGGGGCAAGAGCGGGCGCTTTGTGGCCCGTTGAATGCGTTTAAGTCATTGAAAAATAAAGCGTTTCAATAAGATGCTGAAATATCGGCATCTACATTGAAACGCATGACCGCAGCGCACCTCATCACCGAAAACAGCGAGGACCAGCTGCGGCAGTACACCGATGCGGTCGCCGTTTTCCGTGCGCATGCGCTGGCGGTTAAAGAGGCCGCTGCCGTGTGAGGCTCCATGTTCTGGCGGGACATCAAAGGCACCCGCTGTCTGATCCGAGCGTCTGCGGCCGGAGCCCAGCACTCGCTCGGCCCGGAATCTGAGCAGACAGTGGCCATGTTCAGCCGTTTCATGGCGCGCAAGGAACCATTGGAGCAGCGGCGCACCACCTTGGGAGACAAGCTGGACGGAATGCGCAAGCTCAACAAGGTCTACCGGGTCGGTCGCACCCCTCCAGGTGGTGGTGAGCTTGCTGCAAGTCATGGATAGGGCAGGCATTGCCGAACAGTTCCTCACCGTTGGAACACATGCCTTGTACGCCTACGAGTCCGCTTGCGGTGTTCACGTGGGCACCGAGGCACTGGCCACCCGCGATGTCGATCTGCTCTACGACACCCGGAAGCATGTGGCGTTTGTCACGTCGCTGCAACGGCTGAATTCGTCTTTGCTGGGCATCTTCCGCAAAGCTGACAAGACCTTCCGTGTTCGGCCGGACCCATCGCAGACCGCCGTGAATGACGAAGGCTTCGAGATCGACGTGATCCGTCGCCAGGCGGTGGACGCAGACCCCCATTCCCTGCCCATGAGCGACCTGGAAGACGATTTGTGGGCCGTGCAGATACCGTCAGGCAACCCGCTGGTGTCTGACCGGCGCCATGAGCAAGTGGTGGTGTCTGCGCGGGGCGACATGGCCCTGATGCGCACCGTGCACCCCCTCGACTTTGTCCGCATCAAGACGGCCTTGGCCAAGACCCCTGGGCGAGACCCGCTCAAGCGCCCCAAGGATGCTGCCCTGCAGGCCCAGGTGGTTCAGCACCTGTGGCACGAGTATCTGGTGCATCTCAACCGCGACGGAGACTGACCATCAGCGGCGTGCGCCTGCTGGAGAGGCGCGGGGGCAAGAGTGGGCGCTTTGTCGCTGTGTGACATGACGCGACGCCTTCACCCCATTCGCAGTACCAGCGGCTGAATCTCAACGGCACTCCGTCGGAGCAAAACGCGACGGCATGGTTGCAGCATGGTTGGAGCCCGCTGTCTGAGCTTTGCCTGCAGAAAAACAGGTCCATGAAACGACACCGATGGGTACAGTTCCCGCTGCCAACGCAGCCCCCTGCGCTGATGGCCAAAGTTCCAAGGTGGTTCCCGACGCGTTGGGTGCAAATGTGACCACGATCGACCCATTGAGCGTGTTACCCACGACGGAGGTCACGTTGGTTGATATGCCTCCGCCCCCCAAAAGAGAGCAGGTACCTGGTGCAGAACAGGCCGATGCATTGCCTGGCGCAGTGGGCATGCCCTTGAAGAGCCCTCCATCGGCATTGACCGATCCACTGGCTGCGTTCTCAAGCACCAAGTTTTTCAGACTCGCCACCAGCACCAGACCTTCCGTTATCCGCGCCCTGACTATGTACTGGTGGTAAACGAAGATGGAAAGGCTGGCCAGTATGCCAATGATGGTCACCACAATCATCAATTCGATGAGTGTGAATCCGTGTTGTGACTTGTAGGACATGGCAGCCTCCGAAATTGTTTGAGAAAACGTTAGTGCACATTTCATGCCGTGTTAAAAGGTATCAAGCACAGTTGAATTCATTCAAATCCATCCAACGGCAGATACGCCACTGGCAGACCATCAAGTCGGCGAACCAGAGCTACCCAGTTGGTCGCTGTATCGGTTACTAGCGGCAAGTACCCCAGCGTATCAAACGGGGCGTCTGGCACTGCATTCCGGATGGTGCCGGTTTCCTGAGGGTGGCGTTCGAACAATCTCGCCATGGGTCTGAGTGCAGCCTGAACGTCGGCGAGCTGAGTTTCATAAGGCACCCAGCGAGACGGCCGGAAGGAGGGGTGAAGGCCAGCGAGTGCAGACTGCACGCTCTCCAGAAAAGCGGGGTCGGAATTGCTGATCAATCTGACCCCCAGCAATTTCGGTCCGGTCCAACTGAGGCGCCTAAGCGCCTCGGGTGCTTCTTTCAGGTCTTGATCAGCTATGTCTGGCTGGCTGACCACGCGAAAGCGATCACCTTCAAAGGCCAGCCACACGGGTCGCGCCAGAGCCAAGCTATGCAGGCCATAGCCCAAGGCTGTCAACTGGATAAGCACCACTAGCAGGATGTCCCTTATAAGTTCTGTCCGTGGCTTGCGGGGCTCGAATATGACTAGGGTGAGAAGTGGGCCGCACACCATATCGACCACCACAACCAGCAGGAACAATCCCTGCCCTCCTGCAATCTCGCCGTAGGGATGGGGGTACCAGACGATAAATACCAAGCAGGCAACAGCTACTGCCAAAACTGCGCTTATTAATAGATGCGTCAACGAAGCTATTGCAGCCAGCTTAAAGCGCAGTTCTTTGCTCATAGTTTATAAGCGCTCAGCACAAGAAAAAAGAGCGCCTGGGCGCTCTTTTTATATTGTCTGCACCAGCAATTAACGGCACTCAGACGGCGCGAAGCGAGCAGGCAAGGTCGGCGCGGTAGTTGGCGCAGGAGAAATAGCGGTGGCAACGGTGGCAGAGTGACATTGCCACTTGAGCGCATCGGCGGGGGGAGTAAATGCCGCCGTTGCGTCAGGCAAAGCAGTTCCGCTGCCTGCGGTACCGGCAGCCCCACCGGTGTAGGGAACGAACACCACAGTACCGTTGCCAGCTCGCGCAGTGGTGGTCACAGTAATTTGGCCAGTAATTGCCGCGATAGCCACGGCCGTAAGGTTTGGAGATGCAGTAGGAGATGTGTAACCTGCAGAATAACCGGCAGCAGAATTGCGACCGGTTGCGAGAATGTCAGAAACGTTGATTTTTGCAGCTGATGCAGCAACCATAGCCTCAGACACCCGCGCCCGCACGGTGTAGTCCTGATAAGCCGGCAGCGCGACGGCAGCCAGAATGCCGATGATGGCCACCACGATCATCAGTTCGATGAGGGTGAAACCTTTTTGCAGTTGATGCTTCATGAAAAATCTCCTGGGGTGGATGGTTGAACCGCAATACCAAGTGCAGAAAGCGTGCCAGCGGCCCAAGGGCTGGTTTGGCGGACTTTTCGCACACTGTGACCTGTATAACTACCGCCAATCGACAATTTGTGTTGTCACGGGCCGTCTGTGGCCGACATTTTTTGTCAGGCGCTTGCGGTGCCTTGGGGGTGTGCGGGCCGGTGGGTCGCGGTGGTGGCAGACCGATGGTAGTCAATGAAGCGCCTGTCAGGGGCGGGTGCAGACGGTCACGGCGGGGCCACCGGTGTGCTGCGGGTGGAGGCGGCCTCGGGGGTGACCGCTGCGCCGCCAGGAGTCGATGCGTTGGCGGTCAGACGGGCGGCTGCCGCGCGCTGCATGTCGGATGCAAACGTGGTCGGCGCTCCCGGCATGGGCGGTGGTGGAGAGGCCGGCCATGGCAGCTCGCCACGCGCTGTGTTGAGCGGTGAGCCGTGAGCGGAGTGTCTTATCGCTTGATGAACTGGATCTGCGTGCCCGCCAGTTCGATCAGGTCGCCGTGGCGCAGTTGGACCGCTTCGGTACCGACGGGCACGCCGTTGACCGTGGGGGGGGTGACCCCTTCCACCAGGGCCACCACATAGCCTTGCGGGCGGCGGGTGATGGCGGCCACCGCCACGCCGGGCTTGCCGATGGTGGTGACCACTTTGACCAGCTGCATCTCGCGGCCAGCGGCAGCACCCGAGAGCACTTTGATGGCGGCGCTGCCGCTGGCATCGGGCGCGTCGGGCGAGACCACTTCGCCGGCATGGATCACCGTGGTTCGCTCGCGCAGGTCGGGCGCACCGTCGTGCACGAACTTGATGCGGTATTTGCCGATTTCGACGGTGTCGTCGTGCTGCAGCAGCTGCCGCTTGATGGCCCGGCCGTTGATGTAGGTGCCGTTGGTGCTGTTGAGGTCTTCGAGGAACACGTCGGCGCCCGACATTTGCATGGCGGCATGCTCGCCGCTGACGGCCAGGTTGTCGATGACGATGTCGTTGTAGGGGCGCCGACCGAGTGTGGTGCGGTCCTTGGTCAGTTGATGCTCTTTGATGACGACACCGTCCATGGAGACGATTACTTTCGGCATGGCCGACTCCTCTGAAACCTGATCAAAACCATTGTGAACGTTCACGACCGGCCGCTCAGGCCGATCAGCCAACGCCGCCGCTGCGGCCTTGGTTTGCGCTGCACCAGTATCACCGATATGTTGTCACGGCCGCCCTTGGCATTGGCCGCTGCAACGAGGGCCTGCGCTTTTTCGCCCAGCGAACCCATGCCCGAGAGTATGGCCGCTATCTCGCTGTCGGCCAGCATGTCGTTCAGGCCGTCGGAGCAAAACAGGAACAAGTCGTTGGCTTCCACGGGGAACTCGTTGACTTCGAGCAACACCGTGTCGGCCACGCCCAGTGCCCGGGTGAGCAGATGGCGGTGCTCGGCCTGGGCGGCCTGCGCCGGTGAGATCAGGCCGGCATCGATCTGTTCCTGCAGCAGGGTGTGGTCGCGGGTGAGGGTTTGCAGTTGATGCCCGCGCAGCCGGTAGCAGCGCGAGTCGCCCACATGACCGATGAAGCAGCGCGAGGCCTGGAACACACCCATGACCAGGGTGGTGCCCATGCCTGCGTAGGGCGGGTGCGCCCGTGCGGCCGAATGGACGGCCTGGCTGGCCTGGTCGACGCAGATTTCCATGGCCCGCTGCACGTCGCGGCGGCTGGCCGCCTGGCCCACTTCCTTGAGCCAGCGGGCGAGTTCGCTGCAGATCCAGCGGGTGGCCATGTCGCTGGCCACTTCGCCCGCGTTGTAGCCGCCCATGCCGTCGGCCAGCACAACCACCTGGTGTGCAGGATCGACGGCGACCGCGTCCTCGTTGTTGCTGCGCAGGCGGCCGGTATCGGTCAGGGCGTGAAAGTCAAAATGCATGTCCCTGCTGCGGTATGGCACACGGCCCCGGGCGGGCTGTGCCCGAGGGCGGTGGGTAGCAACAGCCACCCACCGAACACCGCGATGGGGGCAGTATATCGGCCGGTGCTGCACCCTCGTCGGGTGGTTGCGCGCCGCTTGCCCACCGGCCCGAAACGGCGGCTGTTGCCCTTTCGAACGGCATTCAGGCCGCCGCCCGGTTGGCGGCCATGGCCGCCGGGAGGGCCAAAAAAAAGCAACGCGAACGTTGCTTTTTCGTGGGCAGCCCAGGCGGGCTGCGGTTTACAGCATGGCTTTGAGGAGCTTGCCCATTTCAGACGGGTTGCGGGTCACTTTGAAACCGCACGCTTCCATGATGGCCAGCTTGGCGTCGGCCGTGTCGGCGCCGCCGGAGATCAGCGCGCCGGCGTGGCCCATGCGCTTGCCCGGAGGGGCGGTCACGCCCGCGATGAAGCCGACGATGGGCTTCTTCATGTTCGCCTTGCACCACTGGGCGGCTTCGGCTTCGTCGGGGCCGCCGATCTCGCCGATCATGATCACCGCGTCGGTGTCGGGGTCGTCGTTGAAGGCGCGCATCACGTCGATGTGCTTCAGACCGTTGATCGGGTCACCGCCGATGCCCACCGCCGACGACTGGCCGATGCCCAGTTCGGTCAGCTGCGCCACGGCTTCATAGGTCAGGGTGCCGGAACGGGAGACGACGCCAACGCGGCCCTTCTTGTGGATGTGGCCGGGCATGATGCCGATCTTGATCTCGTCGGGGGTGATCAGGCCGGGGCAGTTGGGGCCCAGCAGCAGGGTCTTCTTGCCGCCGGCGGCTTCCTTGGCCTTCATCTTGTTGCGCACTTCCAGCATGTCGCGGATGGGAATGCCTTCGGTGATGCAGATGGCCAGGTCCAGATCGGCCTCGACGGCTTCCCAGATGGCGGCGGCAGCGCCAGCGGGCGGCACGTAGATCACCGACACGGTGGCACCGGTCTGCTGGGCAGCTTCCTTGACCGAGCTGTAGATCGGGATGTTGAAGATCGACTCACCGGCCTTCTTCGGGTTCACGCCGGCGACGAAGCAGTTCTTGCCGTTGGCGTATTCCTGGCACTTTTCGGTGTGGAACTGGCCGGTCTTGCCGGTGATGCCCTGGGTGATGACCTTGGTGTCTTTGTTGATGTAGATCGACATGTTGTTTCTCCGGGCTCAGGCTTTGACGGCGGCAGCGACCTTCTGGGCGGCTTCGGCCATGGTGTCGGCCGAGATGATGGGCAGGCCGGACTCGGCCAGCATCTTCTTGCCCAGCTCTTCGTTGGTGCCCTTCATGCGCACCACCAGCGGCACGCTCAGGTTCACCGCACGGCAGGCGGTGATGACGCCGGTGGCAATGGTGTCGCACTTCATGATGCCGCCGAAGATGTTGACCAGGATCGCCTTGACCTTGTCGTTCTTGAGCATGATCTTGAAGGCTTCGGTGACCTTCTCGGGGGTGGCGCCGCCGCCCACGTCGAGGAAGTTGGCCGGCTCGGCGCCGAACAGCTTGATGGTGTCCATGGTGGCCATGGCCAGACCGGCGCCGTTGACCAGGCAGCCGATGTTGCCGTCGAGGCTGATGTAGGCCAGGTCGAACTTGGAGGCTTCGATTTCAGCCGGGTCTTCCTCGTCCAGGTCGCGGAAGGCCACGATCTCGGGGTGGCGGAACAGTGCGTTGGCGTCGAAGTTGAACTTGGCGTCCAGGGCGATGATGTTGCCCTTGCTGTCGCGGTTCAGCGGGTTGATCTCGACCAGCGAGGCGTCGGTGTCCATGTAGCACTTGTAGAGCTTCTGGCAGACGTCGATGAACTGCGCCTTGGAGTCGTCGGGCATGCCGACACCCTTGGCCAGCTCTTCGCCCTGCGCCTGGGTGAAGCCGGCCAGCGGATCGACAAACACCTTGACGATCTTCTCGGGGGTGCTGTGGGCGACTTCTTCAATGTCCATGCCGCCTTCGCTGGAGGCGATGAAGGCCACCTTCTGCGTGCCACGGTCGGTCACGACGGAGAGGTAGTACTCTTTCTGGATGTCGGCGCCGTCTTCAATGTACAGGCGGCGAACCTTCTGGCCTTCCGGGCCAGTCTGGTGCGTCACCAGCTGCATGCCCAGGATGTCGGTGGCGCGGGCCTTGACGTCGTCGATCGACTTGGCCACTTTGACGCCACCGCCCTTGCCACGGCCACCGGCGTGGATCTGGGCCTTGACCACCCAGACCGGGCCGCCGAGCTTTTGCGCGGCTTCAACGGCTTCCTGCACCGTGAACGCGGGAATGCCGCGCGGCACCGGCACACCAAACTGACGCAAGATTTCCTTGCCTTGGTACTCGTGAATTTTCATGAGGTCTCTCTCGGACGGGGGGGTTGTTCGATCCGGTCAGAAGGCACTGCCGGCGCGCAGTGGGCGGCGCGATAGCGCGCGACTGTATCATGGTGCAGCGCACCACCCTATATAAGCCGTGGCTTACATAATGCATAATTATTGCAGCCGTGGCTGATGCCTGACTGACACCAAACGGAACCGCCATGGCCAAAATTTTCATCGACGGCGAAGCCGGCACCACCGGCCTGCAGATCCGCGAGCGTCTGCAACAGATGCCCGCCATCGAGCTGCTGAGCATCGCGCCCGAGCGGCGCAAAGACCCCGAGGCCAAACGCGAGCGCATGGCCCAGGCCGATCTGGTGGTGCTGTGCCTGCACGACGAGGCGGCCATCGAATCGGTGGCCATGATCGACAGCCTGCCCGGCCGCCAGCCGCGCATCATCGACGCGTCCACCGCCCACCGCTGCCACGACGGCTGGGTGTACGGTTTTCCGGAGCTCAGCGCCGGCCAGCGCGAGGCCGTTCGCAACGCCCAGCGGGTGGCCAATCCGGGCTGCTACGCCACGGGTGCCATTGCCCTGTTGCGCCCGCTGGTGGACGCCGGGCTGCTGCCGAAGGATTTTCCGCTGTCGCTGCCGTCGGTCAGCGGCTACTCGGGTGGCGGCCGCGCCATGATCGAAGCCTATGAAAAAGGCGAGGCGCCGTTGCACGAGGCCTACGCCCTGGGCCTGTCGCACAAGCACCTGCCGGAGATCTTGCGCCACACCGGCCTCACCTGCCGGCCTATCTTTCTGCCGGCGGTGGGCAACTTCCGCCAGGGCATGCTGGTGCAGCTGCCCCTGCACCTGGACCAGCTGCCCGGCCAGCCCAGGGCCAGTGATCTGCACGACGCGCTGGTGGCGCACTATGCGCCCAGCCGGGCGCAAGGCGGCTGGGTGAGTGTGGAGCCGGCCACCGACAACGGCAAGCTGGACGCCACCGCGCTCAACGACACCAACCGGCTCGAACTGCGGGTGTTCGCCAACGAGGCGCACCGCCACGCGGTGCTGATTGCGCGCCTGGACAATCTGGGCAAAGGCGCCAGCGGTGCGGCGGTGCAAAACCTGCAGTTGATGCTGGGTCTTTAAGGTGCCGCCCCCGGCCGCCACCGCGCGGGGGGCGGGCTTGTCCGCCCCGGCCCGCCGGCTCAGTCCGGCACCACCGCGGTGACTTCGATTTCGACCTTCGCCCGGGTTTCCACCAGGCGGCTGACCTCCACACAGGTCATGGCCGGGAAGTGTTTGCCCATCACCTCGCGGTAGACCGCGCCCAGCTCGCGCAGGCGGGTGTTGTATTCGTCGCGGTCGACGATGTACCAGGTCATGCGCACCATGTGCTCGGGCCCGGCGCCGGCGCAGGCCAGCACCGCGTGCACGTTCTGCAGCGCCTGTTTCGTCTGCGCGATGAAATCGTCGCTCTCAAACTGCTGCTCGCCGTTCCAGCCGATCTGGCCGCCGACGAAGACGAGGGTGCCGCGGGCGGCCACGCCGTTGGCATAGCCTTTGGGGGTGGCCCAGCCGGGCGGTTGCAGGAATTGCATGGAAGGGTTCTTTCGCGAAGGTTCAGGCGGCGGCTTCGGTCGCCATCCGGCGCAGTGCGAAGCGTTGCAGTTTGCCGGTTTCGGTGCGCGGCAGGGCGCTGACGAAGCGCACCTCGCGCGGGTATTTGTAGGGCGCCAGGGTGTGCTTGACATGGTCCTGCAGGGCCTTCACCTGCGCGGCATCGGCGGCCTGCCCCGGCTTGAGCACCACATAGGCCAGGATGATCATGCCGCGCTCCTCGTCGGGCCTGCCGACCACGCCGCACTCGGCCACCGCCGGGTGCTGCAGCAGGGCGGCTTCCACTTCCGGCCCGGCCACGTTGTAGCCGGCGGTGATGATCATGTCGTCGGTGCGTGCCTGGTAGATGAAGTAGCCGTCCTCGTCCTGCACGAAGGCATCGCCGGGGTAGTTCCAGCCGTCCTGCACATAGTGGGTCTGCCGGGTGTCGCCCAGGTATTTGCAGCCGGTGGGGCCTTTGACCGCCAGCCGGCCGACCTGGCCGCGCGGCAGCTGCTGGCCGTGTTCGTCGACGATCTTCGCCTGGTAGCCGGGGACCACCTTGCCGATGGCGCCGCGTTTGACGTCCTCGGGGGCGGCGGAGATGAAGATGTGGAACATCTCGGTGGCGCCAATGCCGTCGAGCATTTCGATGCCGCTGGCCTCTTTCCACAGCTGGCGGGTGGCATCGGGCAGGCCTTCGCCAGCGCTGACGCTGATGCGCAGCCGGCCAACACCGTGCTGCTTCGCAAACGGCGCCATCTGCCGGTAGAAGGTGGGCGCGGTGTAACAGATGGTGGCGCCCACCTGCCCGATGAGCCGGACCATGGCCTCGGGGGTGTAGGGGATGCTGGGGAAATACACCGAGGCACCCGCCCACAGGGGGAACACCAGCAGACCGCCCAGGCCGAAAGTGAAAGCCAGCGGCGGCGAGCCGATGACGATGTCGTCGGGCGTGGCGCGCAGCACGTGGCGCGGCCAGGTCTCGCAGGCGGCGATCACATCGCGGTGGGTGTGCACCGCGGCCTTGGGGCTGCCGGTGGTGCCGGAGGTGAAGGCCAGCAGGGCGATGTCGTCGGCGCGGGTGGGGCAGGGCGCCAGCGCCGCGTCGGCGTGGCGGGCCAGCGCTTCGAGCGAAAGAACCTGGGCCTCCAACCCCGGCGAAGCCAGGCCCCCCGAGGGGGTGCCATCGTCCTTGGGGCGGCCCTGCGGGCGCTGGACCCGCTCCACTGCCGCATCGCCGGTGTTGAACAGGCGCAGCGGCAGGGCGGCCGTCTCGGGGCTGAGGGCGAGCGCGGCCTGGAGCTCGTCCTGCAGCTTCACGTCACACAGCACGGCCGCCGGCTGCGCCTTGTCGATGATGGCCTTGAGTTCGGTGGCGCGCAGCAGCGGCATGGTGGCCACCGCGACCAGGCCGCTTTGCACCACCGCCAGCCAGGCCAGCGCCATGGCCATGGAGTTGCCGCCGCGCAGCAGCACCCGGTTGCCGGGCTGTAAGCCCATGTCGGTCAGCACCCGGGCAATGCGGTTGACCTCGGCGCGTGCCTGCGCATACGTCAGGGTGCGTTCGTCGCTGCGCAGCAGCGGCCGATCGGCGTGGCCGGCGGCGAAGGCGCGGTCGAACAGCCACTGCACCGCATTGAGCTGGTCCGGCAACGCCTGCAGCTCGGGCAGGTCGTAGCGCAGTTCCGGCCACTGTTCGCGCGGCGGCAGGCGGTCGTGCACGAAGCGGTCAAGCTGGGCGGAATGCATGTGGATCTCCTGTGCTCGATACAGCCAAGGGGGTTGCCTGACGGGTGTTCATCCAGCACGCACCGCGGAACCGGCTTTGCCGGGCCGTCGGCGGGGTTGCCTGGCAGGGGGAAGACGCGAAGCGGCGCAGGGGGTCATCTCAATGCCTGCTTGCCGAGGATGAGCAGCTGCACCTCGGTCGCGCCCTCGTAGATGCGCAGCGAGCGGATGTCGCGGTACAGGTGTTCGACCACGCTGCCCACCTGCACCCCGCGGCCGCCGAACATCTGCAGCGCCATGTCGATGACCTTCTGCGCGTTCTCGGTGGCGGTGAGCTTGGCCGCTGCGGCAGCGGCGGTGTAGGCCGGGGTGCCGGCACCATGGGCGCTGCTGCAGTCGCGCAGCCAGGCGGCGCGGTAGGTGAGCAGGGCGGCGGCGTCGATCAAGGCGCTCATCTCGCCCAGCCGGGCCTGGGTGAGCTGGAAGTCGGCCAGGGTCTGGCCGAACATCTTGCGCTGCTTGGCGTGCGCCACCGCCTCGGCCAGCGCGCGGCGGGCCATGCCCAGTGCGGCGGCGGCCACGGAGGCGCGGAAGATGTCGAGCGTCTGCATGGCGAGCTTGAAGCCGCCGTTGACCGGGCCGACCAGCGCCTGCTGCCCGACCGTGCAGGCATGGAAGCTGAGGGTGGCCAGCGGGTGCGGTGCCATCACCTGGATGTGGGCGCTGCTGTCCAGCCCGGGGGTGCTGGCGTCGACGATGAAGGCGCTGATGCCGCGTGCGCCCGCGTCGGGGTCGGTCTTGGCAAAGGTCAGGTAGAAGTCGGCCATGCCGCCGTTGCTGATCCAGGTCTTCTGGCCGTCGAGTTGCCAGCCGTGGGCGGTGGGGGTGGCGCGCAGTTGCAGGCCCGCCACGTCCGATCCGGCTTCGGGTTCGCTCAGCGCAAAGGCGGCGATCTTCTGGCCGCTGGCCACCGCCGGCAGGTAGTGCGACTGCTGCTCGGGCGTGCCGGCCAGGGTGATGGCGCCGCTGCCCAGGCCCTGCATGGCAAAGGCAAAGTCGGCCAGCGGTGAATGCCAGGCCAGGGTTTCGCGCAGGATCACCAGCGCGCGCGAATCGAGCGCCGGCAGCGCGCCGCCGTGCGCCGCCGGTACGCAGTAGCGCAGCCAGCCGGCCGCGCCCAGGCGTTGCACCCAGTCGCGGCAGGCGGCGCGGTCATCGCTCTCGTCGACCCGCTGCTCGCGCGCCCAGGCCACCAGGCCATTGGCCAGTGCGCGGTGCGCGTCGTCAAAGAAGGGCAGCTCCAGATGCGCGGTCGGCGCCAGCGCGCCGTGCGGGTGGGGGTGTTCAAAGGCGACCATGGGTGTGTCCATTGAAGCGGTGGGTCGTGTCGTCGCACAGCGGCGAAGCGGGGCGGGCGCGCCCCTCACCCCCGCCCTCTCCCCACAGGGGCGAGGGAGTGAAGCTCCTTCCCCCGCCAGCGCGCAAGGGAGTGAAGCCCGCTCCCCCGCCAGCGCGCAAGGAAGTCAGGCCTCCTCCCCTGCCAGCGGGCGTGGGCGTGGAGCCCCTTCTCCCGCGGGCGGGAAAGGGTTGGGGTGAGGGTGGCCGCGTACCAATGCGCCACGGGCACAGCGGCATCTCAATCGCCCTCGAAGACCGGGCGCTGCTTCGCGGCAAATGCCTCGTAGGCGCGGCGGAAGTCCTGCGTCTGCATGCAGATGGCCTGCGCCTGCGCCTCGGCCTCGATGGCCTGGTCCAGCGTCATGGCCCATTCCTGGTGCAGCATGGTCTTGGTCATGCCGTGGGCGAAGGTCGGGCCTTGCGCCAGTTGGGCGGCCAGCTTCTGTGCGGCGGGCAGCAGGGCTGCGCTGTCGTGCAGCGCGTTGAAGAAGCCCCAGGCGTGCCCTTCCTGCGCACTCATCGCGCGGCCGGTGAACAGCAGTTCGCTGGCGCGTCCCTGGCCGATCATGCGCGGCAGCAGGGCGCAGGCGCCCATGTCGGCACCAGCCAGGCCGACGCGGGTGAAGAGGAACGCGACCGTGGCCGACGGCGTGCCCAGGCGCAGGTCCGAGGCCAGCGCCATCATGGCGCCTGCACCGGCGCACACGCCATCCAGCGCCGCCACGATGGGTTGCGGGCAGGCACGCATGGCGCTGACCAGCGCACCGGTCATGCGGGTGAAGGCCAGCAGCTCGGGCATGGTCATCTTGGTCAGCGGGCCGATGATTTCGTGCACGTCGCCGCCCGAACAAAAATTGCCGCCCGCGCCGGTGAGCACCACCGCCTGGATGTCGGTGGCGCGCTGCAGGCCCCCGAACCAGTCGCGCAGCTCGGCATAGGAATCAAACGTGAGCGGGTTCTTGCGCTCGGGCCGGTTGAGGGTGACGGTGGCCACGCCGTCGGCCACGCTGAGCGCAAAGTGCCGGGGTTGGTCGGCGGCGACGGCGCGGTACTGGCCGCGCATGGGGTTGTGGTCGGGGATGGGGTGTTTCATGGGTACTCGTTTCCAGGAGACGTGTCTGATCCAGGCGCACCACGGAACTGGCTTCGCCAGGCCGTAGGTGCGGTCCCCCCTTGGGGGGAAGACGCGAAGCGGTGCAGGGGGGTCATTCCATTCCCAGTTGGTGCTGTTTCACCTTGCCGAGCAGCTTGTGCAATTGGTCGAGTTCGCGTGGCGAGAGGCCTTCGAAGGCCTGCACGATCCATTGCTCGTGTTCGACCGCCATGCGTTCAAAGCTCTCGCGGCCATCGGGGGTGAGCCGCACCAGGAAGGCCCGGCGATCGCCTTCGACGCCCACCCGCTCGACCAGGCCTTCGGCCACCAGCTGGTCGGTGATGCCGGTGACGTTGCCGCCGGTGACCATCAGGCGCTGCGACAGCTCCTTCATCTTCAGGCCCTGCGGGTGGCGCTCGAGCTGGGCCATCAGGTCAAAGCGCGGCAGCGTGGTGTCGAACTGCTCGCGCAACTGGGTGCGCACCCGCTTCTCGATCAGCTGCGAGCAGGCGAGCAGGCGCAGCCACAGGCGCAGCGCCTGCGCATGTTCGCTGTGCGCGCGGGCTTCGAGGTCGAGGGTGTCAGGGGTGCTCATGCGCTTTCTGCAGGGTCCTGGGTGACGACCGTGGCTTGCAGGGCCTGCTGGCGGGCGACTTCGCGGTAGAGCTGGTCGCGGCCACTGAGGTAGGGCAGGGGCCAGTCGATGGCGCGGGTCTGCAGCCGGGCGGCCTCGTGCAGGGTCCAGGCCGGGTCGGCCAGGTGCGGGCGGGCCACCGCGCAGAGGTCGGCGCGGCCGGCGCCGATGATGCTGTTGGCATGGTCGGCCTCGCTGATGGCGCCGACGGCCATGGTGAGGATGCCCGCCTCGTTGCGGATGCGGTCGGCAAACGGCGTCTGGTACATGCGGCCGTAGACCGGCCGGGCCTGCCGCGTGGTCTGGCCGGATGACACGTCGATCACGTCGCAGCCCGCGGCCTTGAACAGGCGCGCGATGGCCACCGCATCGTCGGCCGTGTTGCCCCCTGGCGCCCAGTCGTGTGCCGAGATGCGCACGCTCATCGGCCGGTCGGCGGGCCACACCGCACGCATGGCGGCGAAGACTTCCAGCGGGTAGCGGCAACGGTTGTCCAGCGAGCCACCGTATTCGTCGCTGCGCCGGTTGGTCAGCGGGCAGATGAAGGCCGAGAGCAGGTAGCCGTGGGCGCAGTGCAGTTCGAGCCAGTCGAAGCCGGCCGCTGCGGCGCGCTTCGTCGAGGCGACGAAGGCCTCGCGCAGCGCATCCATGTCGGCGCGGGTCATGGCCTTGGGCGTCTGGTTCTGCTCGCCATAGGGCACGGCACTGGCCGACAGCAGCGGCCAGTTGCCGGTGACCAGCGGCTCGTCGATGGCGTCCCAGCCCAGCTGGGTCGATCCCTTGGGGCCGCTGTGGCCGAGCTGGATGCCCATCTTCGCGCCGCCTTCGCGGTGGGCGAAGTCGACGATGCGGGCCAGCGCAGCCTGCTGGGTGTCGTTCCACAAGCCGGGGCAGCCGGGGGTGATACGACCCTCAGGCGTCGGGCTGGTCATCTCGACCATCACCAGCGCCGCGCCGCCCACGGCGCGCGCGCCCAGGTGCATCAGGTGCCAGTCACCGACCACACCGTCCTGCGCCTTGTACTGCGCCATCGGCGAGACGACGATGCGGTTCTTCAGCTCACAACTGCGAACCTTCAGCGGCAGCAGCATCGGCGGCGTTGGCTTCCCACCGACGCTGCGGCCCCCTGCCTTGGCCTGCAGCCAGCCTTCATAACCTTCCAGCCACTGCGCGTCGCGCAGGCGCAGGTTTTCGTGGCTGATGCGCTGGCTGCGGGTGAGCAGCGAGTAGGCGAACTGCTCGATCTCCAGGCCGGTGTAGCGGTCCACGTGCTCGAACCATTCGGTGGAGTTGCGCGCCGCGTTCTGGATCTTCAGCACCTCGACACTGCGGCGCGCCTCGTAGCCCTGCAGCACGGTGGCCATGTCGGCGCCGGGGTTGCGCGAGAACTCGTCGGCCAGGTCGATGGCATCTTCGAGCGCCAGCTTGGTGCCGCTGCCGATGGAGAAATGCGCGGTGTGCGCCGCGTCGCCCATCAGCACGATGGGCGTGGGTTTGCCGGCAATGTTTTGATGATGGACCCAGGTGTGGCAGATCACCCGCGGGAAGCGGATCCAGTTGGCCGAGCCGCGCAGGTGTTTCGCGTTGCTGATCAGGGCGTGGCCGTCCAGGTATTTTGCGAACAGTCGCTCGCAGAACGCAACGCCGTCCTCCTGGCTCATCTGGTCGATGCCGTGGGCCTTCCACACCGGTTCGGGCGTCTCGACGATGAAGGTCGAGGTGTCGGCGTCGAACTTGTAGGCATGGGCCTGGAACCAGCCGTGTTCGGTCTGTTCGAAGGCGAAGGTGAAGGCGTCAAACGTCTTCTTCGTGCCCAGCCAGACAAAGCGGCACAGCCGGGTGTCGATGTCGGGCTGGAAGGTGCTTTCGTAGCGGGTGCGGATGCGGCTGTTCAGCCCGTCGCTGGCGATGACCAGATCGGCGTTGTATTGCTGTGCGAGTGCCTGGTCGTCGGTGACATCGGTCTCGAACACGAGCTTCACACCGAGTTCGTGGCAGCGCTCCTGCAGGATGTTGAGCAGGCGCTTGCGCCCGATGCCGATGAAGCCGTGGCCGCCCGAGCGCACGCTGCGGCCCTTGTAGAAGACCTCGATGTCGTCCCAGTGGTTGAAGGCGTCCTGCATGGCCTGTGCCGTTTCCGGGTCGGCGCGCCGCAGGTTGACCAGGGTCTGGTCGGAGAACACCACGCCCCAGCCGAAGGTGTCGTAGGGCCGGTTGCGCTCGACCACCGTCACCTCCAGCGCCGCAAAGCGCCGTTTCATGAGCAGGCCGAAATACAGGCCCGCCGGCCCGCCGCCGATGCACAGGATGCGCCGCAGCGCGGGAATCGGTGTGTTCATGTCTGATTAGTTTAGGCATGAACTAAAGGCGTCCAACCGGGAAAACCCGGATCGGTGTCAGAATGGTCACCCAACCGACGAAAGGCAGGCCGACCATGTCACTTTACCGATTCAAGTCCCGTGAAACTGGCGATCTGGTCATGCTGGGACCGGACGGCAAGCGCATCCTCGAGGTTCTGGGCAAAGACCCTTGCGGCCCCGGCATCATCCAGCCGGCCGAAATGGCGGCGGCGGTACAGGCCCTGCGCGATGCGGCCAGGGCCGAGGAAGAGGACCGCCAGCGTCAGATCGCGGAGGCCAATGCCAAAGGCGAGGTGCCGCCCGATTTCGGGATCGCCCTGCGTGTGCGCAGTACCCCTTTCATCGAAATGCTGGAGCGCTGCAGGGCGGCCGATGTCGAGGTGGTCTGGGGCATCTGAGCATCATCCTCTGCCAGCGTCCAGGGTCACCCGGGCGCATGAAAAAAAAGGCCACCCGAAGGTGGCCTGGATTCGTGCCCGGGGCACTCAGTCGGCAAACTGGCCGGCGGCCTCGATCACGCCTTTGAGCTTGGTGATCTCGGCAGCCACGAATTCCTTGTGGCCGGCCTGGGTGACGCGCTTGTCGTTCACGACGATGGCACCCAGGGCTTCCTGCTTCTTGACGAACTCAGGGTCCTTGAGCGCCGCCTGCAGCGCATCATTGAGTTTCTTCTGAACGTCGGCCGGCGTCCCCTTGGGCGCGTACATGCCATGCCAGATGGTCAGGTTGAAGTCCTTGAGGCCCATTTCCTGCAGCGATGGGTAGTCCTTGAGCAACTTGTGGCCTGCCAGCGGCTTGGCGGTGGTGACGGCGAAGGCCTTGACCCGGCCGCCCTCGATCTGCGAGGTGGTGTTGGTGGTCTGGTCACACATCACGTCGACCTGGCCGCCGATCAGGTCGTTCATGGCCGGGCCGGTACCACGGTAGGCAATGGTGGTCATGGACTTGTCGAGCTTGACGGCCGACTGCCACATCAGGCCGCACAGGTGCGAGGCCGATCCCAGACCGGCGTGGGCCAGATTGAGCTTGCCGCCGTTGGCGCGGATGTAATTCTCGAAGTCGCGGTAGGTGTTGGCCGGCAGCTTGGGCGAGCCCAGCAGGGTCATGGGCACATCGTTGATCATGCCCAGGTATTCGAAGTCTTCCAGGGCCTTGAACTGCAGCTTGCGGTACAGGCCGGCGGTGGCCGCCATGCCGATGTGCCAGACCAGCAGGGTGTGTCCATCAGGGGTGGCGCGGGCCACCTTGGTGGCGCCGATGGTGCCGCCGGCGCCGGCCGCGTTCTCGACCACCACGTTGGCACCGCCCAGGGGCTTGCGCAGGGCTTCGGCCAGTTGACGGGCCACCAGATCGGTCGGGCCACCCGCGGCAAAGGGCACCACGAGGGTGACCGGCTTGCTGGGGAAACCCTGGGCGAAGCCGGTGGACGCCACGGCGGCGGTGAGCGCAAAGGCAAAGATCTTCTTCATGGGGAATGCTCCTGGTTGGATGACCCGAAGATGGTAGCCCTCGTCAGCCAGAGGGCCATCGCGGAAAATACGTAGCACGGGGCAGGGGTTTACCCTGCCGGCCGATGCCGCAAGCGCTGCTCACTGGTAGCTGCGGGCGTCCTCGATGACCTTGCCATCGTTGGGCAGGCTGCCCGGACGCATCATCTGCACATCGCCGCGCAGTTTGGTCACCTCGCGGATGGCGCCCTCGATCTTCTCGCGCAGGCCGTCGGCCACCTCGGTGGCCTCCACCTGCAGGCACATCTGGTCATTGGCCATCTCGCCACTGACGATCAGACGGGCCCTTTTGACCTCAGGGAAGCGCCGCACGATTTCGGCCACCTGAGAGGGGTGGACGAACATGCCCTTGATCTTGGTGGTCTGGTCGGCACGCCCCATCCAGCCCTTGATGCGCGGTGCCGTGCGACCGGTGGGGCAGGTGCCCGGCAGAATGGCCGACAGGTCGCCTGTACCGAAGCGGATGAGCGGGTAGGCCGGATTGAGCGTGGTGACGACCAGTTCGCCCACTTCTCCCTCGGGTACCGGGTCGCCGGTGCCGGGGCGCACGATTTCGACGATGACGCCTTCTTCGAGCACCAGCCCCTGGCGGGCTGCCGTCTCGTAGGCCACCAGGCCCAGGTCGGCGGTGGCATAGGTCTGGTACACCGCGACACCCTGCTCGGCGAACCAGGCAGTCAGGCTGGGCGGGCAGGCCTCGCCGCCGACCGATGCCTTGGTCAGGCTGGCGATGTTCGTGCCGGTTTCCCCGGCCTTTTCCAGCAGGATGCGCAGGAAGCTGGGGGTGCCGGTATAGGCGTCGGGATGCAGCTCGGCCATCGCCTGCAGCTGCTGTTCGGTCTGGCCGGTGCCGGCCGGAAACACCGTGCAGCCCACCGCCAGGGCCCCGGCCTCCAGGATGAAGGCGCCGGGGGTCATGTGGTAGCTGAAGCTGTTGTGCACCAGGTCACCGGCACGAAAACCCGCAGCGAACAGGGCGCGGCCGGTGCGCCAGTAGTCGCGCACGGTGCCTTCTGGCTCGTAGATCGGGCCGGGCGAGGCAAACAGGCGCTGCATCTGCGGACCGCGCAGCACGGCCGAGAAGCCGCCGAAGGCATCGCCACCCGCCGCGCGGCTGGCCTTCTGGCGCTCCAGCAGCTCGTGCTTGCGCGTGACCGGCAGGCGGGCCAGGGCCTCCCGGGTATTGACGCTGGCGGGGTCAATGCCCTGCAGCAGCTCGGCAAAGGCGGTGGTGCTGGCCTTGGCATGGGCCACCTGTGCCGGCAGCGCGGCCATCTGGGCCGCTTCACGTTCGGCAGGCGATCGGGTTTCCAGGGCGTCGAAGTGTTCGGTCATGGTGAAAGCCGGAAGAGTGAGGGAACGAAGCGAATCAGGCCAGCCAACGCTTCCTGCGCTTGTAGCTCTTGACGTCCTTGAACGACTTGCGCTCGCCGCCACCCATGCCCAGGTAGAACTCCTTGACGTCTTCGTTGTTGCGCAGGTCGCTGGCAGCACCGTCCATCACGATGCGTCCGCTTTCCATGATGTAGCCGTAGTCGGCGTACTTCAGCGCCATGTTGGTGTTCTGCTCGGCGATCAGGAAGGTCACCTTTTCCTTGGTGTTGAGGTCTTTCACGATCTCGAACACCTCTTCCACGATCTGCGGGGCCAGGCCCATCGAAGGCTCGTCCAGCAGCACCACACTGGGATTGGCCATCAGCGCCCGGCCGATGGCGCACATCTGCTGCTCGCCGCCGGAGGTGTAGGCCGCCTGCGAGGTGCGGCGGGTCTTCAGGCGGGGGAAGTAGTTGTAGACCTTCTCCAGGTTGCGCGCGACCTCGGCCTTGTCCTTGCGCGTGTAGGAGCCGGTCATCAGGTTCTCCTCGATGGTCAGGTGGGCAAAGCAGTGGCGGCCTTCCATCACCTGCACCACGCCGCGGTTGACCAGATCGGCTGGCGACAGGTTCTCGATCCGTTCGCCGCGCAGCTCGATGCTGCCTTTGGTGACCTCGCCGCGCTCGCCCTTGAGCAGGTTCGAGACGGCGCGCAAGGTGGTGGTCTTGCCGGCGCCATTGCCGCCCAGGATGGCTGCAATCTGGCCCTCGGCCACCTGCAGGGACACGCCCTTGAGCACCAGGATCACATGGTTGTAGATGACCTCGATGCCATTGACGTTCAGAACGATGTTGGGATTGCTCATGTTGTGTTCCTCGGGAGCCATTCGCCAGGCGCGGCACGCCGGCCTGGCGAATGGCGGCTGCCGAAGCAGCCGCCGCAGGGATCGATCAGCTCTGGCAGTCGGCGCTGTCGCGACGGCTGAGCTTCTTGTCACCCAGGTACTTGTCGGCACCGGACTTGATCATCGGCTTGAGGATCTGCTCGTCGGCCTGGTACCAGTTGGCGCCGATGTTCCACTTCTTGCCGTCCCAGGTCTGCACGCGGGCCCAGGTCGAGCCCATGTGGTCGGCGCAGCTGGTGGACACGGGACGCATCACGTCGTTGAAGCCCAGCGCGTCCAGCTTCTTCTGGTCCAGCGCCAGGTTTTCCAGACCCCAGCGGACCTGCTCGCCGGTCATGACCTTGCCCTTGCCGAAGCGCTCCTGGGCGCGACGCACGGCCTCGATGCTGAGCATCTGGATGATCACGCCACGGGTGTACAGCACCGACCCCACTTCGTCCTTGGGACCCGTACCCTGGCCCTTGTCGTGCACGTGCTTGAGGATCTCCTGGATGACCTTGGGCTGCTGGCCCGAGCCGTTGAGCGCCAGGGCGTTGTAGCCCTTGGCGCCTTCGCCCACGTCACGCACATCGGGCTCGGCGCCGGCCCACCACACGCCATACATCTTGTCGCGCGGATAGCCGGTGGCCTGGGCTTCCTTCAGGGCGGTGGAGTTCATCACACCCCAGCCCCACAGCAGCACGAAGTCGGGACGGCTCTGGCGCACCTGCAGCCAGGTGGCCTTCTGCTCCACGCCCGGAGCGGTCACCGGCAGCATCTGCAGTTCGAAGCCGTGCATCTTGGAGCGTTCCTGCAGCAGAGGAATCGGCTCCTTGCCGAACGGGCTGTCGTGGTAGACCAGTGCGACCTTCTTGCCCTTGAGCTTGTCCATGCCGCCCAGGCTCTTGCCGATGTGCTGGATCAGGATGTCGGCGCCGGTCCAGTAGCTGCCCATCATCGGGAAGTTCCACTTGAAAGCCATGCCGTCCTGGGAGACCGACAGGCCGTAGCCCAGCGTCAGCAGGGGAATCTTGTCGGCCGGGGCCTTCTCGGTCAGGGCGAAGGTGATGCCGGTCGACTGCGGGTCGAACAGTGTCACGCCGGGACGGCTCTTCAGACGCTCGTAGCATTCCACGCCACGGTCGGTGGCGTAACCGGTTTCGCACTCTTCATAGGTGAGCTTGACGCCGTTGATGCCGCCATCACGGGCGTTGATCATCTTGAGATAGTCCTGCTTGCCGTTGGCCCAGGGAGTGCCGTTGGGGGCGTAGGGGCCAGTCCGGTAGGACAGCAGGGGGAAGAACTGCTCCTTGGCCTGGGCGTGGGCTGCCGGGGCGATCAGCGCCGAGGCCAGTGTGGCACAGACCACCGAAGCGGACAGGGCGAGTTTGCTCAGTTTCATGCGTTTGTCTCCTGTTGAAAAAGTGAGCCACCAAAAAATGCGTAGGAACGGTCAGTAAATCCCGATGCCGGGGGCAGTGCATCGGGCATTTCACCTAAGGGCTTGCCCGTGAAAACGTCGCTTTGCCAACAATCTGTCTGCCGGGAGGTCAGTGCGGGAAAGGCCACAGACGGAGCTTCTGCTTGCCGATGCTCCAGAGCTTGGCCAGGCCGTGCGGCTCGACGATCAGGAACCACACGATCAGGGCACCGAAGATCATGAACTCGGTGTGCGACACCGTCGCGGTGGAGATGCTCAGACCGACCAGAGAACCAGCCCAGGGCAGGAACTGGTTGAGGAAAATCGGTGTCACCACGATGAAGGCGGCACCGAAGAACGCCCCCATGATCGAGCCCATGCCGCCGATGATCACCATGAACAGCAACTGGAAGGAACGGTCGATGGAGAAGGTGGCCGGCTCCCAGGAACTCAGGTGGATGAAGGCCCAGAGGCCGCCGGCCACGCCGATGATGAAGGAACTGACCGCAAAGGCGCTGAGCTTGGCGTACATGGGACGGATGCCGATGACGGCGGCCGCCACATCCATGTCGCGGATGGCCATCCACTCGCGTCCGATGGCCGAACGCACCAGGTTCTTGGCCAGCAGGCCGAAGACCACCACGAAGCCCAGGCAGAACAGGTATTTCTCCACCGGGGTGTTGATGGTCCAGCCCAGCACGCTGAGGTTGGACACCGACACCGAACCTGAGGCGTTGTTGCCGGTGAACCAGCCGATGCGCAGGAACATCCAGTCGCAGAAGAACTGTGCCGCCAGCGTGGCCACGGCCAGGTACAGACCCTTGACCCGCAGGCTGGGAATGCCAAAGATCATGCCCACCACCGTGGCAAAGAAGCCACCGGAGAGCAGTGCAATGATCAGGGGCATGCCTTCGACGCGCACATAGGTGTTGTAGGCCATGTACGCGCCCACGGCCATGAAGGCGCCCGACCCCAGCGAGATCTGGCCGCAGTAGCCGACCAGGATGTTCACGCCGATGGCCGCCAGGGACAGGATCAGGAAGGGGATGAAGATGGCGCGAAACAGGTACTCGTCCGCCAGCAGCGGCACGCCGATGGCCGCGAAGGCGATGATCGCCAGGATGGCCCAGCGGTCCTGCGCGATCGGAAAGATCTGCTGGTCGGCGCGGTAGGAGGTCTTGAACTGACCGTTTTCTCTGTAGAACATGATGCGTGTCTCCGGGTGTCATCCCCGCGAAAGCGGGGATCCAGTAGGACAGTTGTGTGTCGGTTGGGTTTGGATTCCCGCCTTCGCGGGAATGACGAGGGGATGTGCCTGCATGGCCGTGATCACACCCGGTCAATGATCTTTTCGCCGAACAGGCCTTGCGGGCGGAACAGCAGGAACACGAGCGCCAGCACATAGGCAAACCAGATTTCGATGCCGCCACCGACCAAGGGGCCGATGTAGACCTCGGAGAGCTTCTCGCCCACGCCGATGATCAGGCCGCCGATGATGGCGCCGGGCACCGAGGTCAGGCCGCCCAGGATGATCACGGGCAAGGCGCGCAGGGCCACGGTGGTCAGCGAGAACTGCACGCCCAGCTTGGAGCCCCAGATGATCCCGGCCACCAGGGCGGTGATGCCGGCCACGCACCAGACGATCACCCAGATGCGGTTGAGCGGAATGCCGATGGACTGTGCCGCCTGGTGGTCGTCGGCCACGGCGCGCAGTGCCCGGCCGGTGGATGTCTTCTGGAAGAACAGCGACAGGGCAGCGACCAGGGCCGCGGCAATGACGGCGGCAATCACGTCTTCCTTGTTGATCAGGATGCCGCCCTCGAAAACCGTGTCGAGGATGAAGATCGGGTCCTTGGGCATGCCGACGTTGATCTGGTAGATGTCGCTGCCGAAGAGGGTCTGACCGAAGCCGTCGAGGAAATAGGTGATGCCCAGGGTGGCCATCAGCAGCGTGACGGCCTCCTGGTTGACCAGGTGTCGCAGCACCAGCCGTTCAATCAGCCAGGCCAGCACGAACATGCACAGCGCAGCGATGATGAAGGCCAGGATGTTGGCCAGCAGCAGGCTCTCCAGGCCCAGCCATTGCGGAATCCACTCGGAAAAGCGCGCCATGGCCAGGGCGGCGAACAGCACCATCGCACCCTGTGCGAAGTTGAAGACGCCCGAGGCCTTGAAGATGAGCACGAAGCCCAGCGCCACCAGTGAATAGAGCATGCCGGCCATCAGGCCGCCAAAGAGGGTTTCGAGAAAGAATCCCATGGTGTCGTCTCCGGGTTCAGTGGCTCGTACCGAGGTACGCGCTGATGACTTCTTCGTTGGTGCGCACTTCCTCGGGCGTGCCGTCACCGATCTTCTTGCCGTAGTCCAGCACGACCACGCGGTCGCTGATGTCCATCACCACGCCCATGTCGTGTTCGATCAGCACGATGGTGGTGCCGAATTCGTCGTTCACGTCCAGAATGAAGCGGCTCATGTCCTGCTTCTCTTCCAGGTTCATGCCGGCCATGGGCTCATCCAGCAGCAGCACCTGCGGCTCCATGGCCAGGGCGCGACCCAGGTCCACGCGCTTTTGCAGGCCGTAGGGCAACTGGCCCACGGGCGTCTTGCGAAAGGCCTGGATCTCCAGGAAGTCGATGATGTGCTCGACGAACTCGCGGTGCCGTTCTTCTTCCTTCTGGGCCGGGCCGATGCGCAGCGCCTGCAGGAGCAGGTTGCTTTTCATGCGCAGGTTGCGGCCGGTCATGATGTTGTCGATCACGCTCATGCCCTTGAACAGCGCCAGGTTCTGGAACGTCCGCGCGATGCCCATCTCGGCCACCTGGCGGCTGTTCATGCCGCGGAAGGTCTTGCCGCGGAAGGTGATCTTGCCTTCCTGCGGCTGGTAGACGCCGTTGATGCAGTTGAGCATGGAGCTTTTGCCGGCGCCGTTGGGGCCGATGATGGCCCGGATCTCGTGCTCTTTGACGTTGAAGGAGATGTCGGTCAGCGCCTTGACGCCGCCGAAGCGCAGGCTGATGTTCTGGACGTCGAGGATGACGTCGCCGATTTTCTTTTGGCTCATGGGTATGTCGTCCCGGTGGGCAGTCAGGCCGCGGCCTTGACAGGTGCGAACGTCTTGGCGTCCATGATCTTGAGCGTGGCGCTCACGCTGCCGGAGCGGCCGTCCTCGAACTTGACCTGGGTCTCGATGTACTGCTCGCTCTTGCCGCCGTACAGCGCATCGACCAGCGCCCCGTATTTGTCGCCAATGAAGCCGCGGCGGACCTTGTTGGTGCGGGTGAGCTCGCCATCGTCGGCGTCCAGTTCCTTGTGCAGCACCAGGAAGCGGCTGACCTGGCTGCCGGCCAGCAGTTCGTCGCGGGACAGGTCGGCGTTGACCTTCTCCACGCAGTCGCGAATGAGCTCGTAGACCTCGGGCTTCTGAGCCAGGTCGGTGTAGCCGGCGTAGGGCAGGTTGCGGCGTTCGGCCCAGTTGCCCACGGCCTCGAAGTCGATGTTGATCATCACGCAGACCTTCTCGCGTCCGTCACCGAAGGCCACCGCCTCCTTGATGTGCGAGAAGAACTTGAGCTTGTTTTCGACGTACTTGGGCGCGAACATGGCGCCGTCGTGATCACCGCCCCTGATGCGACCCACGTCCTTGACGCGGTCGATGATCTTGAGGTGGCCGCTGGCATCGATGAAGCCGGCGTCGCTGGTGTGGTACCAGCCATCGGCGGTCAGCACCTCTTCGGTGGCCTTGGGGTTCTTGTAGTACTCCTTGAGCAGGCCGGGCGACTTGACCAGGATCTCGCCCGTTTCGGACAGCTTGATCTCGACACCCTCGCAAGGCACGCCCACGGTGTCGGCGCGCGCCTCATGATCGGGTTGAAGGCAGACGAACACGGCGGTCTCGGTGGAGCCGTAGAGCTGCTTGAGGTTGATGCCGATGCTGCGGTAGAAGCTGAACAGGTCCGGGCCGATGGCCTCGCCCGCGGTGTAGGCCACGCGCACCCGGCTCATGCCCAGGTTGTTGCGCAGCGGGCCGTAGACGAAGAAGTTGCCCAGCGCGTACTTCAGGTTGTCGATGAAGCCCACCGGCTTGCCGTCCATTTTCGCGGGGCCGACGCGGCGTGCCACGTTCATGAAGGCGTGGAACATCCTGCGCTTGAGCGCGCCAGCGTCCTCCATGCGGATCATCACGCTGGTCAGCAGACCTTCGAACACGCGGGGCGGGGCGAAGTAGTAGGTCGGGCCCACTTCCTTGAGGTCGATCGTGACGGTCGCGCCCGATTCGGGGCAGTTGACCACGTAGCCGGCCACCAGCCACTGGGCATAGCTGAAGATGTTCTGCCCGATCCAGGCCGGCGGCAGGTAGGCCAGCACCTCGTCCTGGTCGGTCAGCTTGTCGAACCTGCTGCCCACGGCCGCGCGATCGATCAGGGTGCGGTGGGTGTGCACCACGCCCTTGGGGTTGCCTGTGGTGCCCGAGGTGAAGAACATCGCGGCCACGTCATCAGGGCTGGCTTTGCCGACTTCGTCCCGGAAAAGGTCGGGATGGGCCCTGGCGTGGGCCTGGCCGGCGCCGATGAGTTCGTCAAGGCCTGCCAGGCCGGTCTGGTCGTACTTGCGAAGGCCGCGCGGATCGTCGTAGTAGATGTGGCTCAGCTGCGGACACTGGGGCTGGATCTCCAGCATCTTGTCGACCTGCTCCTGGTCTTCCACCACCGCAAAGCGCACCTCGGCGTTGTTGATGGGGTAGACGCATTCGGCGGCCACCGCGTCCTGGTACAGCGGTACCGGGATGGCGCCCAGTGACTGGGCGGCCAGCATGGTGGCGTACAGGCGGGGCCGGTTGGCGCCGATCACCACCAGGTGCTCACCGCGCTGCAGGCCGGCCTGGTGCAGGCCGCAGGCAATCGCCTCGACCAGATCGGCCATGGCGCGCCAGCTGGTGGTCTGCCAGATACCGTATTCCTTCTCGCGCATGGCCGGCGCATGGGGCCGGCTTTGGGCGTGCTGCAACAGCAGCCGCGGGAATGTCGTTTGCATGGTCCTCGTCTCCTCAAGCCTGCCACCCGTGGAGCGGGTGTGGAGCAGGCGGTCACCGCAGGGGCTCAACTGGGGCGCATGGTAGGCGCATGTTTGACGTTATGTTGTCGGCGCGACGACAATCAAGGGATCATCCTTGCTAGTACTTTCCCTAGGAGCCTGCGCGGCAGAAGGCGTTGAAAGCGAAAACCGCCCCCAGCGAAGCCAGTTTTTGCCGGATTTGCAGCCCCATAGCCCGGCTATGGGGCAAAAAGACGGTGAAAACGAAGTTTCGATAAAAATGGACCGCTGCGGGCGGTTTGCAGCCAACGATTCTTCTGCCGCGCAGGCTCCTAGGTGGCGCTGCCAATGTCGCCCGGCGGACAGTCGACCGGGTGAATTCCCGATCCAGTAGCGAACCGCCATGGCTCATCCGACACAACCCCGTTCCGGCGCCGCCCTGCGCGCGAGTGCGCGCCCGGCCTCTGAGGCCGAACTGGCCGAAATTCCCTGGTTGAAGAACCTGCAAACGCCCGAACGCGAGCGTGCGCTCGATGGCCTGGTGGTCAGCCAGGTGCAGGTGGGGGAATCCATCTGCCGCCTCGGCCGCCCGGTGACCTACTGGTTCGGCCTGCTCGATGGCCTGCTCAAGATGAGCAACGACGACTCGCAGGGCCCCGTCATCACCTTCACCGGCATCGCGCCCGGGGGCTGGTTTGGCGAGGGCACGGCGCTCAAGCGCGAGATTTACCGCTACAACGTGCAGGCGCTGCGCAAGAGCCGGGTGGCCGGCCTGCCGGTGGAGACCTTCCACTGGCTGCTGGACCATTCCATCGGCTTCAACCGCTTCGTCATGAACCAGCTCAACGAGCGGCTGGGCCAGTTCATCGCCGCGCGCGAGATCGACCGCATCTCCAGCCCCGATCTGCGGGTGGCGCGCAACCTGGCCGCGCTGTTCCACCCGCTGCTCTCGCCCAACGTCGGCGGCATCCTGCGCATCACCCAGCAGGAACTGGCCTACCTCGTGGGGCTGTCGCGCCAGCGGGTGAACGAGGCGCTGACCACCCTGTCGGCCAAGGGCTGGATACGGGTGGAATACGGCGGGCTGCGGGTGCTGGACCTGCAGGCCTTGCGCTCCGGCGAATTGTGAGCCCCCGCGTGGGATGATCGCCTCATGACCGACCAACCGAAGAAGACCCTGCAACTGAGGCAAAAGCCCGCCGCCGACAAACCGGCGGCGCCACGCGCACCCGTGCGGCCGCGTGGACCGGCCCGCGCCCGCCCGCTGGCCGAGGTGCAGGCCGAACGCGCGGCGCGCGAGGCCGCCTGGGCGGCGCAGAACCCGGCGGGCGGTGAGCGCCGTCCTCACCCGGACGCCGATCGGGGCGCCCCGCAGGACCGGCGTGCCGGACCGGCCAACCGCGGGGCTGCTCGCCCAGGCGGGGCCGGCGGCCCGGGTGCACGCGCCGAACGGCCCGCCGCTGGCGGGCGTTCCGAGCGTTACGCCCCTGCCGGCCGCCCGGGCGCCCCCGCCCCGCGCCAGCGCACCGATGCGCCGCGCGACGCCGCCCCCCGCTTCCAGCCCGACGCACCGCGCCCGGCCCGCGCCCCGCGCGACCTGCGGCCCGATCCGGCCCGCGTGGGCAAGGCCAAGGGCCAGCACCTCGCCCCCAGCCCTGGCTCGGCCAGGCCCCCCGAGGGTGTGCCGCCGTTCCTGGGGCGGCCCGGCGAACAGCTGATCCGGCTGAACAAGCGCATGGCCGAGCTGGGCCTGTGCTCGCGCCGCGAAGCCGACGAATGGATTGCGCGCGGCTGGGTGCGGGTCAACGGGCAGCCCGCCGTCATGGGCCAGCCGGTGCCGCCCGATGCGCAGGTGGAGGTGCTGCCGCAGGCGCGCCACCAGCAGGCCGGGCAGGTCACCATCCTGCTGCACAAGCCGGTGGGTTATGTCAGCGGTCTGCCCGAGGACGGGCACGAGAGCGCGGCGGTGCTCATCAAGCCGCAGAGCCACTGGCGCGACGACCGCAGCGGCCGCCGCTTCGAGGCTTCGCACACCCGCGGCCTGGCGCCCGCCGGCCGGCTCGACATCGACTCCACCGGCCTGCTGGTGCTCACCCAGGACGGCCGCATTGCGCGGACCCTGATCGGCGAAGACGCCGGCGTGGAAAAGGAATACCTGGTGCGGGTGCACTGGGCGCCCAACGGCCCCAAGGGGGTGGGCGTGGTGACGCAGGACGTGCAGGCCGCCTTCCCGCGCGAACGCCTGGCCCTGCTGCGCCACGGCCTGAGCCTGGACGAGCAGCCCCTGCGCCCCGCGCAGGTGGACTGGCAGAACCCCGAGCAGCTGCGCTTCGTGCTCACCGAGGGCAAGAAGCGGCAGATCCGCCGCATGTGCGAGCAAGTCGGCCTGCACGTGGTGGGCCTCAAGCGCATCCGCATCGGGCGGGTGGTGCTGGGCAACCTGCCGGTGGGGCAGTGGCGCTATCTCGGCGCCGACGAGCAGTTCTGACCGGCCACCCCACACGGGCGCGCCCCTGGGTCACAATGGCCCATGACCGCTTCCACGCCGCCCGATGCACCCCGGCGCAAGGTGCTGCGCCATATTCGCCCGGCCGATCTGCAGGCTGCGGCCCGGCTGGCGGTGGCCGCGACCCACGGGGTCATCGACCTGACCGAGAGCGTGCACCAGTCGGTGCGCCGGCGCATCGGTCTGCCTGCGGGCGCTTCGCCCGAGCGGACCGGCGGCCTGACCGGCCACATTTACCGGGCCGTGCGCGGTGTGACCGGCTTCGTGGGCTGGGGCACCGACGCGGCGCTGGCCGCCCTGCTGCCCTTGCTGGACGATCCGGCCACCCACCCCGAAGCCTCGCCGCAGCGCGAAGCTGTGCTGGCTGCGCTCAACGGGGTGCTGGGCGACCGGCTGCAGGCGCTGGGCAACTCCCTGGCCCTGACCATGGCGCTGCGCACGGGCGGGGTGACGCTCAACCCTGCACCCGAGGTGTTCAAGACGCAACTGCCGCAGGCCACGCCGCACCTGCTGCTGCTCATCCATGGCCTGTGCATGCACGACGGACAGTGGCGGCGCAACGGGCACGACCACGGCGCCGCGCTGGCGCCGGCTCTGGGCGCCACACCGGTGTACCTGCGCTACAACAGCGGCCTGCACATCGCGGACAACGGCCGCCAGCTGGCCGGCCTGCTGGAGCGGCTGGTGGCGGGCTGGCCGGTACCGCTGCAGCGCATCACGGTCATCGGCCACAGCATGGGCGGGCTGCTGGCGCGTTCGGCTTTTGACATCGGGCGGCAGAACGGGCAGCGCTGGCCCGCGTTGCTGCAGGACCTGGTGTTCCTGGGCACGCCGCAGCACGGCGCGCCGCTGGAACGCGCGGGCCATGGGGCGGATGGGCTGCTCGCCTCCAACCCCTTCACCGCGCCCTTCGCGCGGCTGGGCCAGCTCCGCAGCGCGGGCATCACCGACCTGCGCCACGGCCATGTGCAGGACGCCGACCGGCAGGGGCGGGACCGCTTTTCGTCGGGCGCCGACCACCGCCTGCCCCTGCCGCTGCCGGACGGCGTGCGCTGCTTTGCGGTGGCGGCCACGCTGGCCGGGCAGCGCAGCCGGCTGGCCGAGCGCCTGACCGGCGACGGCCTGGTGCCGCTGGACAGCGCGCTCGGCCGCCACGACAACCCGGCGTTGCGGCTGGAGGTGCCGCGCGAGCGCCAGCGCATCGTCTACCGCACCGGCCACCTGGACCTGCTGTCCAGCCCGGTGGTGGCCGAACAGCTGACAACCTGGCTGACCGCGCCACCCCTACAGGCCTGAACGCCTGCCTGTGCGCTCGCCCGAGCGCCCGCCTTGAAGGCCCGCCTTGAAAGCCGGCCCGGCGCCCATAATTGCGCGCTTTCCCGCGCCGCACGCCCCGCCCGGGCCGGGCGGCAACGCCTTCTTTTCCTTCCATACACCGACACGACATGAGCAAACAGACCCTGAACTTCCAGGCCGAGGTGGCCCAGTTGCTGCACCTGGTCACCCACTCGCTGTACTCCAACAAGGAAATCTTCTTGCGCGAGCTGGTGTCCAACGCGTCGGACGCCTGCGACAAGCTGCGTTTTGAAGCGCTGGACAAAGCCGAGCTGTACGAGGACGTGCCCAACCTGGAAGTGCGGGTGGCTTTCGACAAAGAAGCCCGCACCCTGACCATCACCGACAACGGCATCGGCATGAGCCAGGCCGAGGCGGTGGAGCACCTGGGCACCATCGCCAAGAGCGGCACCAAAGACTTCATGAACCGCCTCAGCGGCGACCAGAAGAAGGACGCGCAGCTGATCGGCCAGTTCGGTGTCGGCTTTTACTCGGGCTTCATCGTGGCCGACCGCATCGTGGTCGAGAGCCGCCGTGCCGGTCTGCCGGCGGCCGAGGGCGTGCGCTGGGCCAGCGGCGGCACGGGCGACTTCGAGGTCGAGACCATCGAGCGCGCCGCGCGCGGCACCAGCGTGATCCTGCACCTGCGCGAGGACGCCACCGAATACCTGAGCCACTGGAAGCTCCAGCAGATCATCGGCAAATACTCCGACCACATCAGCCTGCCCATCCTGATGCAGAAGGAAGAATGGGACGCCGAGAAGAGCGAGTACGTGCAGAAGGACGAGTGGGAGGCGGTCAACTCTGCGTCGGCCCTCTGGACGCGGCCCAGGAAGGACATCAGCGACGAGCAGTACGCCGACTTCTACAAGGCCATCAGCTACGACCAGGAGGCCCCGCTGACCTGGAGCCACAACCGGGTGGAGGGCAGCACCGAATACACCCAGCTGCTCTACATCCCGGCCAAGGCGCCGCACGACCTGTGGAACCGCGACAAGAAGGCCGGCATCAAGCTCTACGTCAAGCGCGTGTTCATCATGGACGAGGCCGAGGCGCTGATGCCCTCGTACCTGCGCTGGGTCAAGGGAGTGGTCGATTCGGCCGACCTGCCGCTGAACGTCAGCCGCGAGCTGCTGCAGGAAAGCCGCGATGTGAAGGCCATCCGCGAGGGCAACACCCGCCGCGTGCTGGCCCTGCTGGAAGAGCTGGCGAAGAAAGACAAGGCGCCCGAGGCCGCCGTGGGTGCCGACGGTGTGACCGATGTGGTCAGCGAGGAAGACAAGGCTGAACGCGCCAAAGACGCCGGCAAGTACAGCGCCTTCTACGCCGAGTTCGGCGCGGTGCTCAAGGAAGGCCTGGGCGAGGACTTCGCCAACCGCGACAAGATCGCCAGACTGTTGCGCTTTGCCTCGACCCAAAGCGATGCGGTGTCCGTCTCGTTTGCCGACTACAAGGCGCGCATGAAAGACGGCCAGAAGGCCATCTACTACATCACCGCCGACACCCTGGCCGCGGCCAGGAACAGCCCGCAGCTCGAAGTCTTCCGCAAGAAGGGCATCGAGGTGCTGCTGATGACCGACCGGGTCGACGAGTGGGCGCTGTCCTTCCTGCACGAGTTCGACGGCACCCCGCTGCAGAGCGTGGCCAAGGGCGCGGTGGACCTGGGCGAGTTGCAGGACGAAGAAGAAAAGAAGGCTGCCGAGCAGGCGGCAGAGAGCTTCAAGCCGGTGCTGGAGAAGCTCAGGGAGACCCTCAAGGACAAGGCCAAGGACGTGCGGGTGACCACCCGCCTCGTCGATTCGCCGGCCTGCCTGGTGGTGGAAGACGGCGACTATTCCACCCAGCTGGCGCGGCTGCTCAAGTCGGCCGGCCAGCAGGCGCCCGAGGTCAGGCCCATCCTGGAGGTCAATGCCGAGCACCCGCTGGTGAAGAAGCTCGACGGCTCGGCACGCTTTGACGACCTGGCGAACATCCTGTTTGACCAGGCCCTGCTGGCCGAGGGCGGCCTGCCGGACGACCCGGCGGCGTATGTGAAGCGGGTCAACGCCCTGCTGCTGGCGTGATGCGCGTCACGCGCCCGGTGCGGCACGGGCGGGGGACGGTGTCCATAATGAAGGCTGTTGCACCGTGTTGAAAGCCGCGCCATGAAATCCGTTCCCCGCCCCGTTGTGACCGTCCGCCGCTGGCCCTGGCTGCTGGCGGCGGTGGCGCTGTCCGGCTGCGCTTCCATCGGCGTGGGGGTGGGCATTCCCATCGGGCCGCTGTCGGTCGGTGTGGGGGTGGGGTCGGGCGGCGTCAGCGTCGGGGTGGGCACCAGCGTCGGGCCGGTCGGCGTCGGGGTGGGGGTCAGCCCCGGGGGGCAGGTCGGGGTCAGTGCCGGCGTGGGCACGAGTGTGCCCCTGGGCAACAGCGGTGCGCGGGTGGGCGTCGGGGTGGGCACCAGCACCACCGTCTACGACCCGGACCGCCCGTGACCTGGGCGACAGCCGTGCGGCGGCGTCCCATGGGCCGGGTGCGATTGGCCGTTCGCGGCGCCTGCGGCACCGCCGGGTTGTGACTAAACTCACACCCAGGGATTACATCAAGGGGCCCGCAGCAAGGCCCTCCGTCATGGCAGGCCAACGTGCAGCTTCAGCGTCCTTTTGATCCCGTCGTCACCTTCCGCAACAGCCAGGGCGAGCCGGCGCGCGGCACACTGACCAGCCTGCAGCGGCGCTCGCTGGTGATGGAGGTGTACAACCCCTACTCCATCGTGCAGGTCAGCGAGGTGCTGGGCGACCTGAGCATCCGCTCGGGTGACCGCAGCATCTACAAGGGCAAGGCGGTGGTGGTCAGCCTGCTCAACACCGGCCTGATGGCGGTGGTCTCGCTGACCCTGATCGACGAGTGGAACGATCTTGGGGCCATAGACCAGCGCGCGGGCAGCGTGTCCGAGGCGGTCGGCCGTTTCGTCGAGGAATGGGAGTCGCGGCCGCGCATCCGCGAGGCCTACCAGGTGGTGGTCAACGACCTGCGCGCCTACTTTGCCGAGGTCACCCGCTGGCTCGATCAGGCCGACATCACCGCCGGCCTGCCGCGCGACGTGAGCGGTCGTGTGCGTGACGATGTGTTCTACGAGATCGCCGAGCCCCTGCTGACCAAGGGCCGGGAGTATCTGTTGCGCTTTGAAGCGGAGGCCGCCCAGGTGCCGGCAGAGCTGGAGGTGGCCCACCGCGCGTTTGCCCAGACGGCCATCCACCCGCTGGTGCTGCGCGCGCCCTTCGTGTACCGCACCTTTGCCAAACCGCTGGGCTATGCGGGCGATTACCTGATGGTCAACCAGATCCTGGGCGATCCGCGCGAGGGGCCGAGCACCTACTTCGAGCTGGTGAACTTCATGTTCCTGCAGGCGGGGGTGGCCCAGGCGCACCGCAACCGGGTGGACATCCTGCTCGAACGCCTGCAGACCCTGGCCACGCAGGCCCGTGCGCAGGGGCGGCCTTTGCGGGTGCTCAACGTGGGCTGCGGACCGGCCGGCGAGTTGCAGCGGCTGCTGCGCACCGACACGGCGCTCGATCATGTCGAGGTCACGCTGATGGACTTCAGCGACGAAACCCTGCTCTACACCAGCCAGCGCCTGCTGGAAGTGGCCGCGCAGGCCGGGCGCGCGCCGCTGGCGGTGGTGTTGCGACACGAGTCGGTGCACCAGCTGCTCAAACGCTCTTCGCGCGAGCAGGCCGTGCCGCCCGAGCAGCAATACGACTACATCTATTGCGCGGGCCTGTTCGACTACCTGGCCGACAAGGCCTGCGCGCGCCTGATCGCCTACTTCGACCGCCACCTGCGCCCCGGTGGCACCGTGCTGGTGACCAACGTGCATGTGAACAACCCGGAGCGCTTCTGGATGGAGCACTTCATGGAGTGGTACCTGATCTACCGCGACGAACCGGGCATGGCGGGCCTGTTCCCGCCCACCCTGCCGGAGGTGAAAACCTACACCGACGCCACGGGTGTCAACCTGTTTGCCGAGGCGGTCAAGCCGGCTTGATGCGATGGGCGAGCGCACCACCCCGATCACCGCCGATCGCCTGCCGGTCTCTTTTGAAGATGCGGAGCACCAGCACCTCATCTTCTACAGCCGGATCACCTGTGTCGTGGCGATGGCGCTGGTGGCGGCCGGGGTGGGGCTGGACGCGGCTTTTTATCCCGGGCAGCTGTGGTCATTTGCCGCGCTGCGTCTGCTGGTCGTCGCCCTGATCGGCGCCACGCTCTGGAGCTACCGCACCGCCTGGGGTGCCACCCATGTGCGCCAGCTCACCTACTTCTGGATCGTGCTGCCCCAGCTCATGATCGCCTGGATGATCCACACCACCGACGGGGTGGCCTCCATCTATTTCGTGGGCTACACCTTTGCGGTGGCGGGCGTTTGCATTTTTTTGCCGCTCTCGGTGCGTGAAGCCCTGGGCTTGAGCCTGTTCACCCTGCTGGCCCACGGGGCCGCCTGTGCCCTGCGGCCGGCCGGGGTGGACAACTGGGCGGCGCTGGGCGGGCAGATGCTGTTCATCGGCTTTTTCGCCGTCATCGCCCTGACCGTCTCGGTCTATGGTCGGCGCCAGCGCCGCCAGACCCACGCCTTGCAGACCGAAGTGCAGCGGCAAAAAGACGAACTGCTGGCGCAAAACCGCGCATTGGTCGACATCAAGGGCCAGCTGATCCAGCGCGAGAAGATGGCGGCCTTGGGCACCCTCTCGGCCGGCTTGCTGCACGAACTGAACAATCCCGTCAATTACAGCCTCATGGCCCTGAACATGGCCCGGCAGATGCCCGCCGCCCACAGCGATGCCCTGCTGGCCGAGAGCCTGGACGATGCCAAGGAAGGCATGTCCCGGGTGCAGGCCATCGTCACCGATCTCAAAACCTTCGCCTACCAGAAACCCGGCCAGGACAACATGCGGCCTTTTTTGCTGGAGCAGGCCATCCGCTCGGCCCAGCGCCTGGCCGGGCACGAACTCAAGGGCGTGCAGGTGACCATCGAGCAGCCGCAGGACACCCATGTGCTGGGCGACGAGCCGGCCATCATCGGCGTGCTGATCAACCTGTTCAGCAACGCGGCGCTGGCCATGGGTCGCGCGCAGCGCGAGCAGCCGCGCATCGAGGTGCGGGTGAGCGAGCAGGGCGCTCGCCTGCGGGTGAGTGTGCGCGACAACGGACAGGGCATCCTGCCCGAGCACATCGGTCGCGTGTTCGAGCCCTTTTTCACCACCCGCGACGTGGGCGCTGGCCTGGGGCTGGGGCTGAGTGTGAGCTACGGCATCGTGCAGCGCCATGGTGGCGTGCTGGCCGTTGAAAGCGAGCCTGGCGCCTGGACCGAGTTCAGCTTCGACCTGCCCAGGCCCGCGCCATGAAGCCGCTGCCACCCAGCCTGCCGGTTCGGCCCGGGCCCGGCCCCCATGCCGTGCTGCTGGTGGACGATGAGTCGCAGACACGCAAGTGGTTTGCCCGTACCTACGGGCAGGAGTTTGAGGTCTGGCTGGCCTCCAGCGCGGCCGAGGCGCTGGACCTGCTGGCGCAGCGGGCGCCCGCGGTGGCGGTGCTGCTGAGCGACCACCGCATGCCCGGGGGCGACGGCGTGGGCCTGCTCACCCAGGTGCGCCAGCGGTATCCGCACATCGCGCGCCTGCTGGTCACCGCTTATGCCGACAAGGACGTGGCCCTGGCGGCGGTCAACCAGGGGCAGGTGCAGCACATCCTGGAGAAGCCGCTGGATGAAGCCACCACCCGCGCCGCCCTGCGTGCGGCCCTGGCCCACGGCCAGCCATCGGCGCTGACGCCGGGTCTGCCAGAACGCCGCGCCACCGCCCTGCGCGAAACCCTGGGCTTTCTGGCCCACGAGGTGCACGCGCCACTGGCCACCGTGCGCGGCTATCTGCAGGCCCTGCGCGAGCGCCACGCGGCGGCACCGCCCGACGAGGCCGCCCTGGCCCACCTGGTGCAGCGCCATCCGGGCGAGCTGGAGCACCTGATCGAGGCCGCACAGCGCCGCACCGACTATGCGCAATCGCTGGTCAGCAGCTTTGTGCAGTCGGCCCGCGACGCCTGGCAACCCGAAGCCAGCGCCCCCCTGCGCGCCAGTGCGCTGGTGGCGCTGCTGCGTGACGAATACCCCTTTGAGGGCGACGAGGCCCGGTGGCTGGACTGCGACCTGCAGCAGGACTTCGACCTGCCCGCGCGCCGCGATCTGCTCTATCTGGTGTTGTGCACCCTGGTCAAGAACGCCCTGCTGGCCTTGCGCAGCGCGCCTGCGGCGCAGCCCCGGCTGCGCATCGTGCTCGGGCGGGTGGCGGCCGGGCCGGGCGCACCCGCCCAGCCGTGTATCGATGTGGTGGACAATGGCCCCGGCATCGCGCCGGACATCCTGTCGCGTTTGCTGCGCGAGCCCGTCACCACCCGTGCGGACGCGGGCGGCAGCGGCATGGGGCTGCTGTTGGGCCAGCGGGTGATGCAGTCGCTGGGCGGCACCCTGACGGTGCACTCCGCGCCGGCGCAAGGCACCACCGTGCGCCTGCTGTTTGTGCGGCCAGATGCCGCACGTGAGACGACCTGAGGAGGGGGCCATGAAGCCCGACAAAATTCTGTTTGTGGACGACGAGGCCATGGCGCTCAAGTACTTTGAGCGTCTGGTCGCGCCGCTGGCCCCGGTGCTCACGGCCGGCTCGGTCGAGGCCGGCAAGGCCCTGCTGCGCGAGCGCGGGGCCGAGGTGGCGGTGCTGGTGAGCGACCAGCGCATGCCCGGCGAGCGCGGCAACGAGCTGCTGCGCCATGCGCGTGAGTACCACCCGCACATCGTCCGCCTGCTGACCACCGCCTATTCCGACATCGGCGAGGCGGTCGAGGCCATCAACAACGGCGAGATCTTTCGCTACATCCAGAAGCCCTGGTCGCTGGAGAGTCTGCGCGCCGATCTCAAGCAGGCCCTGGAAGTGGCCGATCTGCGCAACGAGCGCGCCGAACTGCTGCGCGACAAGCTGCTGGCGCAGCAAACCCAGCTGCTGGCCAACCGCCTGGGCACTTTGCTGATGCTGGGCGCGGCGCTGAGCAGCGACGGTCAGTCGCACGAGCCGGCGATCTACCGCTTTGCGCAGGCCGCACTGCTGTGCCGCCCCACCGACCCCGCGGTGGACTGGCACCGCTGGGAGCATGCCGACCTGCTGCAGGCCGAGGCGCAGCGGGGTGCGGCCATCGCCCGCCACCTGCGCCACTGGCTGCAGGACCTGGGCCCGCGCACCGATGGCGACGCGGCCCTGGCCGTGCTGGCCAAGATCGTGGGCGGCGAATGGCGCGATGGCGCGGTGTGGGTGCGCGAGACGACGCCGTTCACCGCCTTGCTGACCGCGCCAGCCGGCGCTGCCGTGACCTACAACCAGTGCGCCTGGCTGGCCTGGCTGCTCTGGCAGGGCGGCGCGGCCGAGTTCACGCTGGCCGACGGCGTGGCCGGCATCCGCCCGGTGGCGGCGGTCATGCTCAGCGGCGACTGGCTCGCCGGGGTGATGGAGGACTTCGGTCCCGCCGTTCCCTGATCCGGCCAGGCTGCGGCCGACGTTGATGCGGCCGCACCGGCGCCCGGGGTCTGATGCCCGGTCGGTCTGACCGGGCATCAGACCTGCAGCGGCGATGCCTGCATGGCCTCGATCTGTTCGATCAGCATGTCCACCTGGCCCTGCCAGTAGTCGCGGCTGCCAAACCAGGGGAAGTTGACCGGAAAGGCCGGGTCTTCCCAGCGCCGCGCGATCCAGGCGCTGTAGTGGACCAGGCGCAGGGTGCGCAGCGGCTCGATGAGTGCGAGTTCGCGCCGGTCGAAGTCGCGCAGCTGTTCATAGCCGTCGAGCACGGCCGAGAGTTGCTGCGTCTGCTGGCGCCGCTCGCCCGAGAGCAGCATCCACAGGTCCTGCACCGCAGGGCCGCTGCGGGCGTCGTCCAGGTCGACAAAGTGCGGGCCGGCACCGGGCTGGCCTTCGGGGGTCCAGAGGATGTTGCCGGGATGGCAGTCGCCGTGCAGGCGGATGTGTGCGATGCCCTCGCCATCGGCCGGCGCTCCGGCGCACAGGGCGGCATGGCTGCCGACGATCTGCAGCGCCTCGGTCAGCGTCTGCCGCCAGGCGCTGCGCACCTCGGGCGCCACCATGTCGTGCGCCAGCAGCCAGTCCCGCGGTTCGTGGCCGAAGCTGGCCAGGTCCAGCGCCGGCCGGTGGGCAAACGGCCGTGCCGCGCCCACGGTGTGCAGCCGCGCGAGGAAGCGGCCGATCCATTCGAGCACGTCCAGCTCGTCCAGTTCGGGCCGGCGGCCACCGCGCCGCGGGCTGACGCTGAACCAGAAATCGCCGTGCCGGTGCAGGCTGCGGCCGTCGATGAGCAGTGGCGCCACCACCGGCACTTCGGCCACCACCAGCTCGGCGGCGAAGGCGTGTTCTTCGAGAATCTGGGCCTCGCTCCAGCGGTCGGGGCGGTAGAACTTGAGAATCACCTGGGTGTGGCCCTGCACCGGCTCGTCCAGCCCGGCCTGGTAGACGCGGTTCTCGTAGCTGCTGAGCGCCTGCAAGCGGCCGTCACCCCACAGGCCCAGGGCGCTCAGGGCGTCCTGCACCGCGTCGGGGGTGAGGGCTTCGTAGGGGTGCAGGTTCGGGGTGTCGCGCATCGCGCCATTGTCGCCGCCTGCGAAAATGGGGTGATGTCCAAAGCCGCTCCACGATCCCAGACTACTCCGACCTTGCAGGACCAGCTGCCCGAACTGCGCCCGGGTCAGTCGGTCGAACTGCTCAAGGAGCTGCACATCCTCACCCGCGAGGGCAAGCTCAACCAGGACACCCGGCGCAAGCTCAAGCAGGTCTACCACCTGGTGCAGTTCATCGAGCCGCTGCTGCAGGCGGTGCTGGACGCGCGCGGCGACGTGGCCCTGGCCGACCACGGGGCGGGCAAGTCCTACCTGGGGTTCATCCTCTACGACCTGTTCTTCAAGGCCCGGCCGGTGGGCTGGGTCTATGGCGTGGAGGCGCGCGCCGAGCTGGTGGAGCAGTCGCGCGCGCTGGCGCAGCGCCTGGGTTTCGAGCGCATGCGCTTCCTGGCCACCACGGTGCAGCAGGCGCTGTCGCACGAAGACCTGCCGCCCACGTTGGACGTGGTGACCGCCTTGCACGCCTGCGACACCGCCACCGACGACGCCATCGCCTTTGGCCTGGCCAAAGCGGCGCGTTTCATGGTGCTGGTGCCCTGCTGCCAGGCCGAGGTGGCCAGCGTGCTGCGCCAGCACAAGGCGCTGAACCTGGCGCGTACGCCGCTGGCCGAACTGTGGCGGCACCCGCTGCACACCCGCGAGTTCGGCAGCCAGATCACCAATGTGCTGCGCTGCCTGCACCTCGAAGCGCAGGGCTACGAGGTCACGGTGACCGAACTGGTGGGCTGGGAGCACTCGATGAAGAACGAGCTCATCATCGCCCGCCGGCGGGCGAAGCCGCAGGCCGGGCTGCAGGCCCGTGCGCGCGAACGGCTGCAGGCCATCCTGGACGATCTGGGCCTGCAGCCGCTGTCGGCGCGTTTCGGCGTCGCCGTGGACAGCGCAGACAGCGCGGGCCGCTGAAGGCCGCACGACCCGCGACCCGTGGCCCTTACTTGCCCGGGGCGGCCGCAGGCGGCTGGCCGGCGGCAGCGTTCAGGCGCTTGCCGATGCTCGCTTCCAGGGCGTTGAGCCTGGGGTCGATGGTGGGGCGTGTTTCGGTCACCAGTTTTTCCACCAGGGCCTGCTGCATGTCGCCGCTGAGCTGCATGTACTTGGCGTAGACGGGCGATTGCAGCATGGCAACGACCTGCCGGAGTTCGTCCACGCTCATGCGCTCCTCCAGCACCTTGCCGGCGGTCGTCGGCGCCAGTTGGATGGCACGGTCGCGCACCAGCGGCACGGCGTCCTTGGTGTAGGCCTGGACGTCGTTGCCGATTTCCTTGGCCACCGCCTCGCGCTTGTCGGCGGGCACGCGGGTCTGCAGGAACAGGCTGGCCTGGTCCAGCAACTGGGCCGCCGGCTGCTCGGTCAGGTTGCGCGCCAGCGCCTCGATGCCGGGCTGCTGCAGCTTGAGCAGCTTGGCCACCAGTTCCTTCTTGGCGGGGCTGGCGGCGGCCGGTGCCGGCGTGGATTGTGCGAAGGCGGTGCCGGCGGCCAGGCACAGGCTCAGGACGAGCGCGGGGGAGAGCAGGGTAGGTGTTTGCATGGCGCATGTTAACCAACCATGCAAGGGTGTTCGTGCGCAGGCCGATGCGGCATGCCCGCTGCCGCTGCCGGTGCAAGGGTTGCCCGATGGGGCGCACGGTGTTACGGTCCGGGTCCTGCCAACAGACAAGTCCCTGATGACCGTGCTGAACGATCTTCCTTTCCTGTTGCAATCCGTGGCCTGGCCCCTGGTGTTGCTGCTGGCCTGGCTCCTGGGCGAGCGCCTGCACGACGCCTGGCAGCTGCCGCGGGTGAGCAGCTACGTGGCCGTGGGCCTGGTGGCGAGCCTGTTCAACCTGCCCGGCCTCACCGATGCCGTGCCCGGCCTGCCGTTCCTGGCCAATGTGGCGCTGTCGCTGATCCTGTTCGAGCTGGGTTACCGCATCCACCTGCGCTGGTTCCGTCACAACCCCTGGATGCTGGTGCTCGGCCTGGGCGAGTCGGTGCTCACCTTCGTGGTCGTCTATTTCGCGGCGGGCGGGTTCGGCCTGGGCACCGACACCCGCCTGATCATCGCCGCGCTGTCCATCTCGGCCTCGCCGGCGGGCATCGTGCGCGTGGCCAACGAAATGCGCAGTGCCGGCCAGGTGACCGAACGGGTGCTGCACCTGTGCGCCATCAACTGCCTGATGGCGGTGCTCGCGCTCAAGCTGGTCACCGGCTACTGGACCCTGTCCACCTCGGGCGATCTGGTGCTGGCGGCCTTTGGCAGCGTGCATGTGCTGGCCACCTCGGTGGCGGTGGGCGCGCTGCTGGGCGTGGTGGTGCCCATGCTGCTGCGCGCGCAGCGCATCGACGAACGCGACGTGACCCTGGTGTTTGCGCTGGCCGTGGTGCTGCTGACCACCATGGCCTACGGCCTGAAGCTCTCGCCGCTGCTGGCGGCACTGAGCTTTGGCATCGTGGCGCGCGAGCGCCGGGTGCACCTGACCAACGCCCAGCGCGGCTTCGGCACGGCGGGCGACCTGCTCACCCTGTTCCTGTTCGTCTACATTGCCGCGCTGCTCGACTGGAGCCAGCTGGGCACCGGCGTGCTGCTCGGCCTGGTGCTGATCGCTGCGCGCACGGCCAGCAAGGTGGTGTGCAACGTCGCGGCGGCCCGCCTCTCGGGCAGCACCGAACGCAAGGGTCTGCTCACCGGCCTGGCGCTCACGCCCATGTCGGCCTTTGCCATTTTGCTGCTCGAGCAGACCCGGCTGCACGGCCTGGAGCCCGCGCGCGAGGTGCTGACCCTGCTGGCCTTCATGATGCTGCTGCAGGAACTGCTGGGTCCTCTGGTGACGCAGCGCGCCCTGCGGGCCGCGCACGAAACCCACGTCACCCAGGGAGACTGAGGCGATGCCGCTGGAAACCTTCAAAGCCTCCGACGCGCTGACCTTGGGGGTCGAACTCGAACTGCAGCTGGTCAACACCTACGACATGGACCTCTCCAGCAGTGCCAACGACCTGCTGGAACTGCTGCGGCGCAAGCCGTTCCCGGGCACGGTCACGCCCGAGATGACGCAGAGCATGATCGAAATCGCCACCGACGTGCAGCGCGAGCACGGCCCGCTGCTGGCGCAGTTGCGGTCCATCCGCGACACCCTGGTGGCCGCTGGCGACCGGCTGAACATCGCACTGGCCGGCGGCGGCACGCACCCGTTCCAGCGCTGGTTTGAGCAGCGCATTTTTGCCAAGCCGCGTTTCCAGCAGCTCTCGGGCCTGTACGGCTACCTGGCCAAGCAGTTCACCGTGTTCGGCCAGCATGTGCATGTGGGCTGCAGCTCGCCCGACGAGGCGCTGTTCCTGCTGCACTCGCTCAACCGTTATGTGCCGCACTTCATTGCGCTCTCCGCGTCTTCGCCCTTCTTTCAGGGGGTGGACACGCTGTTCGACTCCGCACGGCTGAACTCGGTGTTCGCCTTTCCGCTCAGCGGCCGGGCGCCCTTTGTGCTCCGCTGGGACGAATTCGCCAACGGCTACTTCACCAAGATGGAGAGCACGGGGGTGGTCAAGTCCATGAAGGACTTTTACTGGGACATCCGCCCCAAGCCCGAGTACGGCACCATCGAACTGCGGGTGTGCGACACGCCACTGACCGTGGAGCGTGCCGCGGCACTGGCCTGCTACCTGCAGAGCCTGTGCCGCTACCTGCTGGAGCGCAACGAACCGCCGCCGGAAGAGGACGACTACCTCGTCTACACCTACAACCGCTTCCAGGCCTGCCGCTTCGGGCTCGACGGCACCATGGTCAACCCCAAAACGCGCGAGCAGATCAGCATCCGCGAGGACGTGCTGGCCACCCTGCGCCGCATTGCCCCGCACGCCGATGCGCTGGGCGCGCAGGATGCGCTGGCCGAGATCGAACGCACCGCCGCACGCGATGGCAACCACGCCAGCTGGCTGCGCCAGCAGTATGCGCACAGCGGCAGCGTGCAGGGCGTGGTGGCGGCTGCGGTGCAGGCGCTGCGCTGACCGGCGCGGCCGGCCACCCCATCGGCGCCCCTCCGCGCGCGGTGCCCGGTCAGCGCGCGAAACGCCGGCGGGTGAGCGCCAGCGCCACCCAGAACGCCGCCACCGCGTAACACCCCAGCACCGCCAGGTGCAGCAGCGGCCGGTCGGGCCACTGGTCCAGGAACAGCGGGCGCACCAGGGCCACGGCATGGGTCAGCGGCAGCCAGTCGGCCACGGCGCGCACCATGCCCGGCAGCTGTTCCTGCGGAAAGAACACGCCCGAGAGGAACATCATGGGGGTGAGAAACAGGGTGAAGTAGTAGGTGAAGAAGTCGTAGCCCCGCGCCAGCGCATTGAACACCAGCGCGATGCACGAGAAGGTGATGCCCACCAGCAGCAGCACCGGCAGCACCCACAGCAGCCTGGGCGCCTGGCTGATGCCCAGCGCCAGCATCACCCCCAGGATGGCCGTCACCGTGAACAGGGCTTTGAACGCGGCCCACAGCATCTCGGCCAGCACCACGTCGTCCAGCCGCACCGGTGCGTTGAGGATGCCGTCCCAGGTTTTTTGCACATGCATGCGCGAGAAGGCCGAGTACAGCGCCTCGAAGCTGGCCGCGTTCATCGCGCTCATGCAAATGCTGCCACTGGCCAGGAACAGGATATAGGGCACCGCCACATCGCCCTGCGGTGTGGCCAGCGGCACCGTGCCCACCAGCGCCCCCATGCCGTAGCCAAAGGCCACCAGCCACATCAGCGGCTCGGCGATGTTGCCCACCAGGCTGGGCACGGCCAGCTTGCGCCAGACCAGCAGGTTGCGGCGGAACACCGGCCACCAGCGCATCGAGAGTCTTGGATATGACCAGTGTGATGTTGTCGTGGTCATCATCCTTCCTCCCGGATTTGTCGGCCGGTCAGTTTGAGGAACAGATCCTCCAGGTTCGCCGGCCGGTGCAGGGTGCGCAGATCGTGCATGGGTGCCAGCACCTGCAGCAGCGGCTGGGCATCCTGGGTGTAGAAAAAAACCGTTTCGCCGCTCACTTCCACACGCCCGGCCAGCGCACGCAGGGCCGCGTGTTCCGGCGCCGCGTGCAGCGCCAGCGCGCCGCTGCCGTACACCTCCACCACCTCGGGCTCCAGGTGCTGCGCGATCAGCTCGCGCGGCCGGCCTTCGGCGATCTGGCGGCCGTGGTCGAGCACCAGCAGCCGGGTGCACAGGCGCTCGGCCTCGTCCATGAAATGGGTGGTCAGCAAAATGCTCTTGCCCTGCTGCAGCAGCCGTTGCAGGCGTTCCCACATCAGGTGGCGCGCCTGTGGGTCCAGCCCGGTGGTGGGTTCGTCGAGCAGCAGCAGTTGCGGGTCGTTGACCAGCGCGCGCGCCAGCGACAGGCGCCGCTTCATGCCCCCCGAGAGCTCCCCCGGCTTCGCGTCGGCCTTGTGGGTCAGCGCTGCAAAGTCCAACAGCTGCGGGATGCGTGCGCGGATCTCGCGGTCTTTCAGCCCGAAATAGCGACCATAGACCAGCAGGTTTTCGGCGCAGCTGAAGTCCGGGTCCAGGGTGTCCATCTGGCTGACCACGCCCAGCCGCTGCTTGATGGCCAGGGCGTCGCGCGGCATCTCGTGGCCGAACGCGCTCACCCGGCCCGCATCGGGGGTGGTCAGCCCCAGGCACAGGCGGATGGTGGTCGTCTTGCCGGCCCCGTTGGGCCCGATCACCCCCAGGCATTCGCCGGGCGCGATGGCAAACGACAGGTCGTCCACCACGGTCTGCGGGCCGTAGCGCTTGATGAGGTGTTCGCAGCGGAAGAGGGCTTCGGTCATGGTCGTCGGGGGGCAGCGGCGCCAGCAGTGTGCCAGCAGACCGACGCCTACAATCGCCGATCCGCTTTTTTCTCTCCCGAGGCCCGCCCCTGTGTCCCTGTTCGTCACCCTCCAACACCTGCTGCCCCAACAGGCGCTGACGCAGCTCGCCGGGCGCCTGGCCGGCTGGCAGGGGGGCCGCTTCACCCAGGCCTTCATCCGCTGGTTCATCGGCCGCTACCGGGTGAACATGGCCGAGGCGGCCAACCCGGACCCGACGGCCTACCCGACCTTCAACGCATTTTTCACCCGCGCGCTGAAACCGGGCGCCCGCCCGCTGGCCGACGCGGCCTTCGTCTGCCCGGTGGACGGCGCCATCAGCCAGTTCGGCCGCATCGAGGGCGACCAGATTTTCCAGGCCAAGGGCCACCGCTACAGCACGCTGGCCCTGCTGGGCGGCGACCCGGCGCTGGCCGCGCAGTTCGAGGGGGGCGACTTCGCCACCATCTACCTCAGCCCCAAGGACTACCACCGCATCCACATGCCGGCAGCCGCCCGCCTGCGCCGCATGATCCACGTGCCCGGCGACCTGTTCTCGGTCAACCCCGAAACCGCGGCCGGTGTGCCCGGCCTGTTCGCGCGCAACGAGCGGGTGGTCTGCGTGTTCGACATGCCCTGCGGCCCGAACGGCGAGGTCCGTCCCTTCGTGCAGGTGCTGGTGGGCGCCACCATCGTCGGCAGCATGGCCACCACCTGGCACGGCGTGGTCAACCCACCGCGGCCGGGTACGCTTCGGTCCTGGTCGTATGACGAACCCGCCATCGGCTTTGCCCAGGGTGAGGAGATGGGCCGTTTCCTGCTCGGTTCCACCGTGGTGCTGCTCTGGCCCCGGGACACCATCGCCTTCAACCCCCAGTGGGCGCCGGCGCGGCCGGTGCGCATGGGCGAGGCCATGGGTGATGCCCGCTGATTTTTGCTGCTGACAACGGAGACCCTGCATGACCACCCTCGGAACCCCGCTCTCGCCCTCCGCCACCAAAGTCATGCTGCTGGGCAGCGGCGAACTCGGCAAGGAAGTGCTGATTGCGCTGCAGCGCCTGGGGGTGGAGACCATCGCGGTCGACCGCTACGACCACGCACCGGGCCAGCAGGTGGCGCACCATGCGCGCACCATCACCATGAGCGACCCCGAGCAGCTCAAGGCGCTGATCGAAGCCGAACGCCCGCACCTGGTGGTGCCCGAGATCGAGGCCATTGCCACGCCCATGCTGGAGCAGCTCGAAGCCGCCGGGGGGGTGACGGTGATCCCGACCGCGCGCGCCGCGCGCCTGACCATGGACCGCGAAGGCATCCGCCGCCTGGCCGCCGAGACCCTGGGCCTGCCGACCAGCCCGTACCGGTTTTGTGACTCGCTGGCCGAGCTGCAGGCCGCCATCGACGGCGCGAATGGTCAACAGGGCATCGGCTACCCCTGCATCGTCAAGCCGGTGATGAGCTCCAGCGGCAAGGGCCAGAGCAAGATCGACGGCCCGGCCGATGTGCAGAAGGCCTGGGACCACGCCATGGCCGGTGGCCGGGTGAGCCACGGCCGCGTCATCGTCGAAGGCTTCATCGACTTCGACTACGAGATCACCCAGCTGACCGTGCGTGCCCAGGGCGCCAGCGGCGAGACGGAAACCCACTTCTGCGAACCCATCGGCCATGTGCAGGTCAGCGGCGACTACGTGGAGAGCTGGCAGCCCATGGCGATGAAGCCAGCGGCCATCGAGCGGTCGCGCCAGATCGCCAAGGCCGTGACCGACAACCTCGGCGGCCTGGGCCTGTTCGGCGTGGAACTGTTCGTCAAAGGCGAGCAGGTCTGGTTCAGCGAGGTCAGCCCGCGCCCGCACGACACCGGCCTGGTGACCCTGTGCACCCAGCACCAGAGCGAATTTGAACTGCACGCCCGCGCCATCCTCGGCTTGCCGGTCGATACCTCCTTGCGCAACCCCGGCGCCAGCGCCGTCATCTACGGCGGCGTCGAGGCCCAGGGCCTCGTGTTCGACGGCGTGGACGAAGCCCTGCGCGTGCCCGGCACCGACCTGCGCCTGTTCGGCAAACCCGAGAGCTTCACCAAGCGCCGCATGGGCGTCGCGCTCGCGCGGGCCAGCGACACCGACACCGCACGCGCCAACGCCAAACTCGCCGCGAGCAAAGTGAAACCGAGAAAGGCGTGAAGCCCGATCGCTAAGGCATCGCCGGACCGCGTACCGTCAGCCAGAGGCACCGTGGAACCGGCCCCGCCGGGCCACAGGCGCCGTCCCCGGTCAAGCGCCAAAGGGGCATCAGATCAAACCCAAAAAGCCTTGAGCCTCCAGCGCCAAGGCATCGCCGGACCGCGTGCCTTCAGCCAGAGGCACCATGGAACCGGCCCCGCCGGGCCACAGGTGCCGTCCCCGGCCAAGCGCCAAAGAGGCGTCAGATCAAACCCAAAAAGGCTTGAACCTCGAGAGCCAAGGCATCGCCGGACCGCGTGCCTTCAGCCAGAGGCACCGTGGAACCGGCTTCGCCGGGCCACAGGTGCCGTCCCCCCGCCCAGCGCCGAAGGCGCGCCAGAGCGGGGGGAAGCCGCGTCAGCGGCGCAGGGGGGTGTTCCCTGTCCACCGCGCAGGGGGGTGTTCTCTTTATTCATGCCTCAACGCATCGATCGGGTTCAGTCGCGCCGCCCGCCGCGCCGGGAAATAGCCGAACAGCACCCCGATGCCGGCCGAGAACACGAAGCTCAGCAGGTTGACGCTCAGGTGGAACTGGTAGGGAATGTCCATCACCGCCGACAGTCCGATGGACGCGGCCGTGGCCAGCACGATGCCGATCAGCCCGCCCAGGGCGGCCAGCACCACCGCCTCGATCAGGAACTGCAGCAACACCTCGCGCTCCAGTGCGCCGATGGCCAGCCGCAGACCGATCTCGCGGGTGCGCTCGGTCACGCTCACCAGCATGATGTTCATGATGCCGATGCCGCCCACCAGCAGGCTCACCGCCGCCACCGCGCCCAGCAGCATGGTCATCACCCGTGTGGTGCTGGAGAGGGTTTCGCCCAGCTGCTTGGTGTCGAGGATGTTGAAGTTGTTTTCCTCGCCTTCGGGCAGGCTGCGCAGCTCGCGCATCAGCTGGGTCAGCCCGGCCTTGACGCGTTCGGGGTCGCTGCCGTCGGTCATCGACACCAGCAGGGTGTGCACGCGGGTGTGACCGACGATGCGCCGCTGCTGGGTGTGCAGCGGTACCACCACCACATCGTCCTGGTCGTTGCCGAAGGCGCCCTGGCCCTTGGAGGCCAGCACCCCCACCACCTCGCAGGACATCTGTCGCACCCGCAGCTGGTTGCCCACCGCCGGCCGGTCGCCCCACAGCTCGCGGCGCACGGTCTCGCCGATCAGGCAGACTGCGGCACCGGCGCGCAGCTCGTCGGCGGTGAACTCGCGGCCGTGCTGCAGCGTCCAGTTGCCGGTGATGAGCCACTCGTTGGTGCTGCCGATGATGCTGCTGCTCCAGTTGCGGCCATTGGCCACCACCGTGGCGCCGGTGCGGGTTTCGGGCGCCACGGCGAGGATGCCGCCCACCTGCGAAGCAATCGCCTGCGCATCGCTTTCCTTGAACGCGGGGGCGCCGCCGCCCCAGCCGCCCGGGCCCAGGCGCTGGCCGGGCCGTATCTGCAGCAGGTTGGTGCCCAGGCCCGATATCTGGCTCTGCACCGCCTGCGTGGCGCCGCTGCCCACCGTCACCATGGTGATCACCGCGCTGACGCCGATGACGATGCCCAGGATGGTCAGGAACGAGCGCAGCAGGTTGCGGCGGATGGAGCGCAGCGCCAGCACCAGGGTGTTAAGCCACATGGCCGGCTCCCTCGGGCTGCGGCTGGCGCAGCAAATGCGGCTGCGGGTTGCGCTCGTCGCGGGCCACCTGGCCATCGACAAAACGCACCATGCGGCGGGCGTAGGCGGCCATGTCGGCTTCGTGGGTGACCATCAGCACGGTGATGCCGCGGTCCACGTTCAGGCGCCAGAGCAGTTCCATGATCTCGTGGCTGCGCTGGGTGTCCAGGTTGCCGGTCGGTTCGTCGGCCAGCAGCACCTGCGGCTCGGTGACGATGGCGCGGGCAATGGCCACCCGCTGCTGCTGGCCGCCCGAGAGCTCGCCCGGCGTGTGGTGTTCCCAGCCCTTGAGGCCGACCTGCTCCAGCGCGGCACGCGCGGCGGCGTGGCGCCGGGCGGCCGGTTCGCCACGGTAGATCAGCGGCAGCTCCACGTTCTCCAGCGCCGAGGTGCGCGCCAGCAGGTGAAAGCCCTGGAACACAAACCCAAGATAGCGCCGGCGCAGGCGCGCCCGCTCGTCGCGCGAGAGCGACTCGACGTGCACGCCGCGGAACAGGTACTGGCCGGCGGTGGGCTGGTCCAGGCAGCCGAGCATGTTCATGGCGGTGGACTTGCCCGAACCGCTGGGCCCCATGATGGCCACGAAATCGCCCTGCTCGATGTCCAGGTCCACCCCCTTGAGGGCCTGAAAAGCGGTGTTGCCCTCGCCGTAGACCTTGGTGATGCCGCGCAGGCGGATCAGCGGCAGCGAAGGATCGGTCATGTGATCCGCCGCCGGGCCGCCCCAAGGCGGATCAGCCCCCTCGGGGGGCAGCGACCCGCGCAGCGGTGGAGTGTGGGGGCTCATGTGATCCGCCGCCGGGCCGCCCCAAGGCGGATCAGCCCCCTCGGGGGGCAGCGACCCGCGCAGCGGTGGAGCGTGGGGGCTCATGCGATCCGCCGCCGGGCCGCCCCAAGGCGGATCAGCCCCCTCGGGGGGCAGCGACCCGCGCAGCGGTGGAGTGTGGGGGCTCATGCGATCCGCCGCCGGGCCGCCCCAAGGCGGATCAGCCCCCTCGGGGGGCAGCGACCCGCGCAGCGGTGGAGCGTGGGGGCTCATGGTTGACTTGCCCGCTGGTCGATGATCACCTCCAGGCCCTCGCTCAGCCCTTCGCCGCTGACCTCGGTGTTGCGGCCGTCGGTGATGCCGGTTTTCACCACCATCTGCACCGGCTGCCCGTTCTGCAGCACCCAGATCTGGCGCTGGCCCGGCACCCGGTTGTTGGTGGTGGCGCGCTTGGGGGCGCCTGCGGTGGGGGGGCGCGGCATGAGCCTGGACAGCACACTGCCCTGGCCCTGTGCCGCCCCGCCGTTGGCGGCGGGCGTGAAGCGCAGCGCGGTGTTGGGCACCAGCAGCACGCCCTTGGCCTCCTTGGCCACGATGGTGGCGGCAGCGGTCATGCCGGGGCGCAGGCTCATGTCCTGGTTGTCCACGTCGAGGGTGGTGGTGTAGGTGACCACGTTGTCGGTCTTGGTCGAGCCGAAGGCCACCCGCTGGATGGTGGCCGGGTAGCGCCGCGACGGGAAGGCGCTGACGGTGAAGGTGGCCGCCTGACCGACCTGCACGTTGCCCACATCGGCCTCGTCCACCGCCACGTCCAGCTTGAGCTGGGTCAGGTCCTCGGCCACCGAGAACAGCGTCACCGCCTGCAGCGAGGCGGCCACGGCGTTGCCGGGGTCGACCGTGCGCGAGAGCACCACGCCGTTGATGGGCGAGCGGATCGAGGCTTTGGACAGGTTGGTTTCGTTGGTCGAGAGGGTGGCGCGCACCTGCTCGACCCCGGCACGGGCCGCGGTCTCGCTGGCCACGGCGCGGTCCAGCGCAGCGCGGGCGCTGTCGAGCTCGGTGGCCGAGGGCACCTTGCCGCCAGACAGGCGCGCCACCTCTTCATAGCGCGCCAGGGTGGCCTGCGCCTCTTTCACCGTGGCGCCGGCCTGGGCCAGCTGGGCCTGGGCGGAAGCAAGCGCTGCGCGGGCCTGCGTCACCTGGTCTTGCAGCTTGGCGGTGTCCAGTTCGACCAGCACCTGCCCGGCCTTGATGCGGTCGTTCACATCGACGAACACCCGCCGGACGGTGCCCGAGAGTTCGCTGCCGATGTTCACCGCCCGCGTGGGCTGCAGCGTGCCGTTGGCCGAGACGGTGAGGGTGACATCCCCCTTTTTCAGCGCCTCGGTCACGTAAGTGGGGGCGGCCTTGGCCTGCTGCTGGGTGCGCCAGTAGCTCCAGCCGCCGGCGATGAGCACCGCAGCCCCAAGGGCCATCCAGAGGGCAGGGCGCCGCCACCAGCGCGGGGGATGGTCATCGCCCAGCAGGGCTTTCACGTCGGTGGTGGTGTCGGGTTTGGCGTTCATGGTCTCGGGTGCAGGGGATCAACGGGCGGCCGTGGGGGCCGTTTCGGCCTGCCAGCCGCCGCCCAGGGCCTTGTAGAGGCGCACATGGTCGGCGCTCAGCGTGGCCTGGGTGCTGGCCACGCTGTCCTGGGCCGCCAGCAGGCTGCGCTGGGTGTCGAGCACGGTGCGGAAATCGATCAGCCCGCTCTCATAGCGCTGGCGGGCCAGCAATTCGGCATTGGCGGCGGCTTCGGCGGCGGCCTGCTGGCGGGTCAGGCGTTCACGGTTGCCCTCGATCGCCAGCAGCGCGTTTTCCACCTCTTTCAGTGCGTTCAGCACCGCGCCTTGCAGACCGGCCTGTGCCTGGTCCACCGCGGCCTGCTGGGCCTGCGCCTGGGCGCGCAGCGCCCCGCCATCGAACAGCGGCGCCGACACGCCGGCCAGCAGCGAGCGCACGACGGAAGCGCCGTTGGTGAGGCTGCCCAGGCTCAGCGCCGCCAGGCCCAGCGAGCCGCTCAGGCGCAGGCTGGGGTAACGTGCCGCCTCGGCGGCCGACAGGCGCGCCAGCGCTGCCTGCCACTGGGCTTCGGCCCGGCGCACGTCCGGCCGCTGGCGCAGGGTGTCGGCCGGAAAGGCCAGCGCCAGGTCGGCCGGCGGTGCCGGGATGGCAGCGGGCGGGGCCATCAGGGCCTGCAGCGCGCCGGGTGGCTGGCCGGTGAGCACCGCCAGCGCGTTGATCGACTGGCCGATGCCGGCCTGCAGCGCCGGCAGCTGTGCGCGGGTCTGTTCGGTGGCGGCGGTGGCCTGCTCCAGGTCAAGCGATGAGGCCAGCCCGGCCTGCACCCGCCAGCGGGTGATCTGCAGCGTCTCCTGCTGCGCGGTCAGGTTGCGGCGGGCGATCGCCAGCCGCGCCTGCAGGCTGCGCAGTTCGATGGTGGCCACAGCGGTTTCGGCCGCCAGCGACACCTGCACATCGCCCAGGCCGGCGGCGGCGGCGCGGGCGCTGGCGTCGGCCGCTTCCAGCGTGGCGCGGTTGCCGCCGAACAGGTCGGGCTCCCAGCTGGCATCAAAGCCGGCCTGGTAGCGGGTGCTGCCACCGGCATTGCCGTTCTGGCTGCGCTGCACCGAGGCCGAGACACCGACCGACGGGCCGTTGGCGGCGGCCTGCGCGTCGCGCTGGGCGCGCGCCTGCCGCAGCGCGGCCTGCGCCGCCTGCACGCTGGTGTTGGCCTGCAGCGCCTGCGTGATCAGGCCGGTGAGGGTGGGGTCGTCAAAGCGCTGCCACCACTGGGCCAGTGGGGTGGGCTGGGCACTGGCGGCGGCGGCGGCGACCCACTGGGCGGGCGCGGTCACCGGGGGCTGTGCCTCGGCCGCCGGGTCGCTGCGCACGCTGGCGCAGGCGCCCAGCAGCAAGGCCGCGGTCAGTGCGGTCAGCCGCACCGCAGGCCGCACAGGGGCTGTGGCTGGTGGTGTCATGGTCGGGCGATTGTGCAGAGCCTCTTGCCAGCGGACGCTGACAAAAGGTGAAGCCGAGGTAAAGCTGGGGACTTCAGCGCCTCTCAGGCCGCGGCTGCGTTGGCGCGAATGTGATCCAGCGTCTGGAACAGTTGTTCCACCTGGGCCGCGCTGAACAGCGCGTCGGAGCGAGGGAACTTGGCAAGCCGGCCCGCCGGTGAGGCCGCCAGCGTGGCAGCCGGTGTAGCAGGCCGTTCGGGCCGAGCCTGGGTGGAGCGGCTTACTGGAAGGCCACCTCGGCAAAGCTGCGCAGTTTGCGGCTGTGCAGTTGGTCCACCCCGCCAGCGCGCAGCAGCTCCACCGCGCGGATGCCGATGCGCAGGTGCTGGTCGACCCGCTCGCGGTAGAAGTGGTTGGCCATGCCGGGCAGCTTGATCTCGCCGTGCAGTGGCTTGTCGCTCACGCACAGCAGGGTGCCGTAGGGCACGCGGAAACGGAAGCCGTTGGCGGCGATGGTGGCGCTTTCCATGTCCAGTGCCACGGCGCGGCTTTGGCTGAAGCGGCGCTGCGGTGTGCTGGGCGCGTTGTGCGCGGGCAGCAGTTCCCAGTTGCGGTTGTCGGTGCTGGCCACGGTGCCGGTGCGCATGATGCGTTTGAGCTCCTGCGGCGGCACGCCGGTGACGTCGGCCACCGCGCGCTCCAGCGCCACCTGGATCTCGGCCAGCGCGGGAATGGGCACCCACAGCGGCAGTTCTTCGTCGAGCACATGGTCTTCGCGCACATAGGCATGGGCCAGCACATAGTCGCCCAGCTGCTGGCCGGTGCGCAGGCCGGCGCAGTGGCCCAGCATCAGCCAGGCGTGCGGGCGCAGCACGGCAATGTGGTCGGTGATGGTCTTGGCGTTGGCCGGGCCGACGCCGATGTTGACCATGGTGATGCCGCTGCGGTCCGCCCGCAGCAGGTGGTAGGCCGGCATCTGCGGCAGCCTGGGCAAAGCTTTTCCAAGGGCGTCGATGGCCTCGGCGCTGAGCCCGGCGCGGCGGGTGACGATGTTCCCCGGTTCGACGAAGGCGGTGTAGTCGCTGTGCGGGTCGGCCATTTCGGCGTGGCCGAGCCGGATGAATTCGTCGATGTAGAACTGGTAGTTGGTGAACAAAACGAAGTTCTGGAACCAGTCGGGCGAGGTGCCGCTGTAGTGGCGCAGGCGCTGCAGCGAGTAGTCCACCCGCGGCGCGGTGAACAGGGCCAGCGGCTGCGGCTCGCCGGGGCCGGGTTCGTGGGTGCCGTTGGCGATGCCGTCGTCCATCACCGTCAGGTCGGGCAGGTCGAACACATCGCGCATCAGGGCGCGGCGCTCAGGGCCCATCTCGCCTTCCACATGCTCGTGTTCGGCAAAGGAAAAGTGGATCGGGATCGGCTGGGTGCTGGTGCCCACCTCCAGCGTGCCGCCGTGGTTGGCCAGCAGCAGGCGGAACTGTTCCAGGTAGTAGTCGGCGTACAGGTCGGGGCGGGTGAGGGTGGTCTCAAAGCGGCCGGGGCCGGCGACGAAGCCGTAGCTCAGGCGGCTGTGCAACCCCGCCTCCTGCCGCGAGACGCTGCGCGAGTGCAGGCGCACAAAGGGGTAGCAGGCGCGGATGCGGACGCTGCCCGTTTCGGCGCCGGTCACAAAGTCGTGCAGGGCCTGGCGCAGGAAGCCCACGCTGTGGTCGTAGATGCGCTGCACCTGCGCCAGCGCAGCGGCCGGGTCGTCGAACAGCTGGGGGGCGATGAAGGTCGGGCTTTTGTGCATGGTCTTATTGTGGCCGTGCGCAGCCATGGGTGGCCAAGCGTGGCCCAACGCCCGGGGCCCCCCGCATGACGGGGCGGTACAGTGTGCAGCGGAGCCCTTTGCCGTGAACGAACTGCCCCTTGCCCCTCTGATGCTGTCGGCCTGGACCGATCCTGCCGCAGCCGCCACCGCCCTGGCGGTGGCGCTGGGCTGTGGCCTGCTGGTGGGGGTGGAGCGCGAGCGCCGCAAGGGCAGCGGCCCGGCGCGGGGGTTTGCCGGGCTGCGCAGCTTCGCACTGGCCTCGGTCATGGGCGCGGCTGCAGCGCTCACCGGCCTGCCGGCGCTGGTCATCACCGGGGCGGCCTTTCTGGCTGGCCTGGCGCTGCTGGCCTACCACCGCAGCCGTTCGGACGATCCGGGTGCGACCACCCAGATGGCCCTGCTGCTGACCTACTTCAATGGGGTGCTGTGTGTGGCGGTGCCCGCGCTGGCGGCGGCGCTGTCGGTGGCCCTTACCGGCTTGCTGGTGGCGCGGCCACGCCTGCACCGCTGGGCGGTGCGCTGGCTGCGCCCGGGCGAACTGCGCGATGGCATCGTGCTGGCGGCCCTGGTGCTCATGGTGCTGCCGCTGGCACCCGACCGGCCCTTGTGGGGCGAGCTGCTGAACCCGCACACCCTGCTGCGGCTGCTGGCCGTGTTGTTGCTGGTGCAGTCGTTCGCCCATGTGGCGGCGCGCCTGTTGAGTGCGCAGCATGCGGTGGCGGTGTCGGCGCTGGCCTCGGGTTTCGTGTCGAGCACGGCGACCATTGCCACGCTGGGGCTGGCGGCGCGGCAGACCCCTGCCCATGCACGGCGGCTGGCCGGTGGTGGCTTGGTCTCTTGTGTGTCCACCCAGGGGCAGCTGCTGGTGGTGGCTGTCGCCGTGCAGCCGGCCTGGTTGCCCTGGCTGTGGGGGCCAGCCCTGGCCGGGGGCGCCCTGGCCCTGGTCATGGGGCTGTGGCTGGTCTGGCGGCCCGCCGACGGTGAGGCGGCAGCGCCCGTGCTGTCCTCGTCACCGCATGTCGAAGGCTTGCGCACCGGCGGCGAGGACCGCATGTTCAACCTGCGTGGCGCGGCGGCTGTGGCGGCTTTGCTCACCGGGGTGCAGTTGCTGGTGCAGGGTTTGCAGCAGGTATGGGGCGACGCGGGCTTGTGGATCGGCACCTTGCTGGCCGCACTGGCCGACCTGCACGCTGCCCTGGGGGCGGTCTTCAGCACCAGCGCCCCCGGCGCCGACAGCAGCACCGTGGTGGCAACGGCCCTGTTGCTCCACGCCGGCAGCAAAAGCCTGACCGCCAGCCTGACCGGCGGCTGGCGCTACCTGAGCTGGCTGGCGCCGGGCCTGTGGCTGCACACCGCGCTGGCCGCGGGCTGGCTGGTCTGGGTGGCGCGCTGAATCCCCCTCCCCGCTGCGCAGCGCCCCGCGCCAGCGGCGTAGCCGCGAAACAGCGCCGGCCAGCGATGGGGCGCAAGGGGGCGACGATCCGCCGCCGGGCCGCCCCAAGGCGGATCAGCCCCCTTGGGGGGCAGCGACCCGCGCAGCGGTGGAGCGTGGGGGCACCATCTCAGTTTCGCGTCGGTTCGCGCATGGTGACGAACTCTTCGGCCGCTGTCGGGTGGATGCCGATGGTGGCGTCGAACACCGCCTTGGTGGCGCCGGCCTTGAGCGCCACGGCAAAGCCCTGCACGATCTCGCCCGCTTCGGCGCCGACCATGTGCAGGCCGACCACCCGGTCGCTGGCGCTGTCCACGATCAGCTTCATCAGCGTGCGCTCGCTGCTGCCCGAGAGGGTGTGCCTGAGCGCCTTGAACTCGCTGCGGAAGACGGTGATGGCGCCGAAGCGCTCGCGCGCCTGCGCCTCGGTGTAGCCGACAGTGCCGATGTTCGGGTGGGTGAACACGGCGGTGGGAATGAACTCGTAGCCCATGCTGCGCGATGCCTTGCCGGGCGCGGGGCCCAGCAATTGGTCCACCACCACCATGGCCTCGCCCAGCGCCACCGGGGTGAGCTGCACCCGGTTGGTCACGTCGCCCACCGCCCAGATGCTGGGCACGTTGGTGCGGTAGTGTGCGTCCACCAGCACCTCGCCCTGGGCGCCCTGGGCCACGCCCACGGTTTCGAGCCCCAGGCCCTGCACATTGGGTTGGCGGCCGGTGGCGTAGAGCACCGCATCGGCCACCACCACGTTGCCATCTTCCAGTTCGGCGCGCAGACCCTCGCCGGTCTGGCGGATGTCGACCACGCCCGCGTTCAGGCGCAGGTCGACGCCGGCTTTCTGCATTTCACCGGCGGCGAAGTGGCGGATCTCGTCGTCGAAGCCGCGCAGCACCTGCTCGCCCCGGTAGAGCTGGGTGACCCTGGAACCCAGGCCGTTGAAGATGGACGCGAACTCGCAGGCGATGTAGCCGCCGCCGACCACCAGCAGGCGCTGCGGGAAGGGGTCGAGGTCGAACACTTCGTTGGAGGTGATGACGTGCTCGCGCCCGCTGAAGTGCGGCACGAACGGGGTGCCGCCGGTGGCGATGAGGATGTTGGCCGCGGTGAACGACTGGTGGCCGGGCGAGCCGTCGGCGTGCAGCTTGGCCACCGTCACCGCGTGCGGGCCGTCGAGGCGCGCGAAGCCGTTGAACACCGTCACCCCCGAGCCGCGCAGCAGGTTGCCGTAGACGCCGTTGAGGCGGCTGATCTCCTTCGCGCGGTTGGCCTTGAGGGTGGTCCAGTTCAGCGCCGGTGCTTCGCCTTCCCAGCCGTAGCCGCGGGATTCCTCAAACGACTCGGCATAGTGCGCCGCGTAGCTGTAGAGTTTCTTGGGGATGCAGCCGACGTTGACGCAGGTGCCGCCCAGGCCGTCGGTGCCCAGGGCTTCGGCCAGGGCCACCCGGGCGCCGCGCCCGGCGGCCATGCGGGCGGCGCGCACACCGCCGCTGCCACCGCCGATGACGAAAAGATCGAAGTCGTGTGCGCTCATGGTGCCTTTCAGTGGCCCGCCGATCGGGCCGAGGCGGGCATCTTAAGGCGACCCGAAAGACCGGCCCGGCGTGTGTGCGGCAACCCCGCCGGCCCATGCCAGTGCCACCCCGGCGGGGTGAGCGGCTTCAGTAGGTGTACACACCCCGGCCGGTCTTGCGGCCCAGCCAGCCGGCGGCCACGTATTCCTTGAGCAGCGGGGCCGGGCGGTATTTGCCGTCGTTGAACTCGGCCATGTAGACATTCATCACCGCCAGGCAGACGTCCAGGCCGATCATGTCGGCCAGGGCCAGCGGGCCGATGGGCTGGTTGGTGCCCAGCTTCATGCCGGCGTCGATGTCCTGCGGGGTGGCCAGGCCTTCGGCCAGCACGAAGAAGGCCTCGTTGATCATCGGCACCAGGATGCGGTTGACCACAAAGCCGGGCGCGTTCTTCACCGTGATCGGTGTCTTGCCCAGGGCCTCGGCCAGGGCCTTGACGGCGTCGTGGGTGGCGTCGCTGGTCTGCAGGCCGCGGATGAGTTCCACCAGCGCCATCATCGGCACCGGGTTGAAGAAATGCATGCCGATGAAGCGGTCGGCGCGCTGGGTGGCCGCCGCCAGCTTGGTGATGGAAATCGAGCTGGTGTTGGTGGCCACGATCACCTCGGGCGCCAGCAGGCCGTCGAGCTGCTGCAGGATCTTGACCTTCAGACTCTCGTTTTCGGTCGCGGCCTCGATGACCAGCTGCGCGCTCTTGAGGTCGTCATAGTTCGTCGAGCCGGTGATCAGCGCCATGGCCTGGGCCTTGCCCTCGGCGGTGAGCTTTTCTTTCTTGATCAGGCGGTCGAGGCTGCCACCGATGGTGGCCAGGCCTTTGTCCACCGCGGCCTGGGCCACGTCGACCATCACCACCCGGATGCCGCTGACGGCGCAGGCCTGCGCGATGCCGTTGCCCATGGTGCCGGCGCCGATCACGCCCACGGTCTGGATGCTGCTCATAGGGGGAATCACTCCTCAAAAAAATGAAACAAGGGGAAATCCGGAGGTGTTCTAAGAGCCTGCGCGGCAGAAGATCGTTGGCTGCAAACCACCCGCAGCGGTCCATTTTTATCGAAACTTCGTTTTCACCGTCTTTTTGCCCCATGGCCGGGCTATGGGGCTGCAAATCCGGCAAAAACTGGCCTCGCTGGGGGCGGTTTTGATGAAACCTTCGGTTTTCGCTTTCAACGTCTTCTGCCGCGCAGGCTCCTAGGCGGGGCTGCCTACCGCGGCGGCAACCCCTGTGCTAACTTGACCTGCATTGTCGCGCAGTCCCATGCAAGGGCATTGGCGGTGCGCGACGCCAGGAGAGAACATGTTCGATGTCATCGTCGTCGGCGGCGGGTCGGCCGGTAGCGTGCTGGCCGGTCGCCTGAGCGAAGACCCGGCCCTGCGGGTGGCCCTGATCGAGGCCGGTCCGGCCGACCGCAGTGTGCTCATCCACTGCCCGGCGGGTCTGGCCGTGATGGCCAAGTACGAGCTCAACGGCTGGGGATACAGCACGGTGCCGCAGCCGGGCCTGCAGGGCCGGCGGGGCTACCAGCCGCGCGGCAAGGTGCTGGGCGGCTCCAGCTCCATCAACGCCATGATCTATGCCCGCGGCCATGCGCAGGACTACGACGCCTGGGCCGCCCAGGGCAACCCGGGCTGGTCGTTTGCCGAGGTGCTGCCCTACTTCAAGCGCGCCGAGCACAACGAGCGTGGTGCCGACGACTGGCACGGACAGGGCGGGCCGCTGAACGTGATGGACCTGCGCTCGCCCAACCCGGTGCTGCCCGACTTCGTCGAGGCCGGGCGGCAGGCCGGTTACCCGCTCAATGACGATTTCAACGGCGCCGAACAGGAGGGCGTGGGCGTCTACCAGGTCACGCACAAGAACGGCGAGCGCTTCAGCGCGGCCAAGGCCTACCTCGCGCCGCACCGCGGCCGGCCCAACCTGCAGGTGTTCACCGACACCCTCACCACCCGGGTGCTGACCGAAACGATCGACGGCCGTCCCCGTGCGGTGGGGGTGGAGGTGCGGCCCGACGGCGGGCGCGGACCGCTGCAGACGCTGGCGCTCAAACCCGGTGGCGAGGTGCTGCTCAGTGCCGGGGCCTTCGGTTCGCCGCAGTTGTTGATGCTCTCGGGCATCGGGCCGCTGGACCACCTGCGCGCGCACGGCATCGCGCCGGTGCTCGACCTGCCCGGCGTGGGGCAGAACCTGCACGACCATCCGGATGTGGTGCTGGTGGTCAACGCGCCGAAGCTGACCGACCTGTTCGGCGTCTCGCCCCAGGGGGTGTTCCAGCTGCTGCGCGCCGTGTTCGAGTGGCGCCGCCAGCGCAGCGGGCCGCTGACCAGCAACTTCGCCGAAGCCGGGGGCTTCATCAAGAGCCACCCGGACGAGCCGATACCCGACCTGCAACTGCATTTCGTGGTCGGCAAGCTGGTGGACCACGGCCGCAAGACGGTGCTCGGCCATGGTTACTCCTGCCACGTCTGTCTGCTGCGGCCCCGCAGCCGGGGCACGCTGCGGCTGGCCAGCGCCGATCCGCAGGTGATGCCGCTGATCGACCCCGCCTTCCTGCAGGACCCGGACGACGTGCAGCGCCTGGTGCGGGGTTTCAAGGCCATGCGCCAGTTGCTGCAGCAGCCGGCGCTGGCGCGCCACGGCGGCATCGAATCGGCCGCCTCGCGCGACGCGCAGAGCGATGCGCAGATCGAGCAGTTCATCCGCCGCCATGCAGACACCATCTACCACCCGGTGGGCACTTGCCGCATGGGGCCCGATGCGGCAGCCGGTGCCGTGGTCGACGCGCGGCTGCGGGTGCACGGGGTGGACGCCCTGCGGGTGGTCGACGCCTCGGCCATGCCCAGCGTGGTCGGCGGCAACACCAATGCCCCGGTGATCATGATGGCCGAAAAGGCGGTCGATATGATCCGGCAAGACCGAATCTCCACGAGCACTGCCCCATGATCCTCGAACACGCCGACATCCGCATCGACCCCGCCCAGGCGGCCGACTTTGAAGCCGCCATCCTGCGTGGCGCCAGCACCGTCATTGCCCATGCCCAGGGCTTTCGGGGCTTCAAGGTCAACCGCAGCCAGGAAAGCCCGGGCCGCTACATCCTGATGATCTACTGGGACACGCTGGAGGACCACACGGTGGGTTTCCGCCAGTCGCCGGCCTTTGCCCAGTGGCGCGGCATCGTCGGCCCTTTCTTCGTGCAGCCACCGGTGGTGGAGCACCTGGAGCTGGTGGGCAAGAGTTGAGCGACTGAACGGCTGAACGGCCGAGGGGGGCTGCCAGGCGCAGCGCCCCGTCTCGCCCCGCCTCGTTTCAACCCAGCCGCCGCTGGGCAATGTCGAGCAGGCCGTCGAAGATGAGGCTGTCGACCAGCTCGCACGGTACCGACATGCTGGGCGCCATTTTCCAGCCGGCGCCGCCGGTCATGTAGATCTTGGGTTCCTCGCCACAGTGGCGGCGCAGGTTGTCCACCATGCGCTGCACCGCGCCGGCAATGGCGAAGGTGCCGCCGCTGGTGAGCGCGTCGCTGGTGTTGGTGGGAAAGTCGCGCACCTCGCCGGTGGGCACGTGCAAACCGGCGGTGCCCGATTCGAGCGCGCGCAGCATGATGCCGTGGCCCGGCAGGATGATGCCGCCCAGGAAGCGGCCCTGGGTGTCCATCGCTTCCACGGTCACCGCGGTGCCGACCATGACCACCACGCAGGGGCGCGGCGGGCCCTGCGCCAGCAGGCGTTGGCGGGCGCCGATCATGGCCACCCAGCGGTCCGATCCCAGCCGGGCGGGATGGTCGTAGCCATTGATCACCCCCGCTTCCGCCGCACTGGAGACCACCCATTGCGGGGATACGTCCCACAGCTCCAGCTGTTCCTGCACCCGCCGCCGCACGGCATCGCCGGCGACGATGCAGCCCATCACCCAGCGCGGCGTGGGCAGTCCGCTCCAGTCGCCCTCGGCAAGCGTTTCAATGTTTTCCAGGAACTGTGCCCCCTGGGTCAGCGGGCGGGCACCGGGCTGCGGCGCCGCATACAGGGCCCACTTCAGGCGGGTGTTGCCAACGTCCAATGCCAGAAGACTCATGACCGCATTATGACGAGGCGGCCCGCCACGGCCGCCAGGCGCCGCCCGGGCGGCTGCCGCCGGTGGCGTGCCCCGCCCATGCGCGGCCCGTCACACCACCCCCAGCCAGCAGGCCCGTTGCACGGCGGCGAGTTTGCTGTCGGTGCGCAGCTTGGCCATGGCATTGGTCAGGTGGAAGTTGACCGTGCGCTCCGAGCAGCCCAGGCGCTGCGCGGTCTCGCGCGCCGTCAGCCCCTCGAAGGCCAGGCGCAGGCTTTCCTGCTCGCGCGCCGTCAGGTTCAGCCGCTGGGCGGCCAGGGCCCGCCGCAACCGGGGCCAGACGGTGAACACCGACCAGGCCAGTGCGGCCGCCTGCTGGGCCGGGGCGCCGCCGTCGGGGCTGAAAAGAAAGCATTCGAAAGCGCGGCTGGCCGGCAGCGCAAAGGCCACCCGCAGCAGCGCTTGCTGGCCCTGCGCCCGCCACTGCGAGCCCCAGTGACCGGGCTCGCCGTCGGCATGGGGTGCCAGCGTCTGCCACACCGCCAGCGGCGCATCGCTGTCGTGCCAGCGGCTGCCGAAATCGTCGCTGTCGGCCAGGGCTTGTGCGGCGGGCAGCAGGCGTGGCGGATGGACCGCCAGCACCTCGCGCCGCTCGCGTGCGCCCAGCAGGCAAGGCCCCAGCACCACCACCGCCTCCACGCCCTGCGTGCCCAGCTCGCGTACCCAGCCGCCCAGCAAGGCGTCGAGGTCGATGCTGTCGAAGTTGAGTGGCTCTGTCATGCACGGGGCCGGTGCGTCAGGTGGACAATGGGAGACGAGAACAGAACAGATACTGATGAGGACCGGACGCCGTCGTTGACCGCACAGGATCGGCGCAGCGCCTGTGGAGCCCCCGGGCGTTGCGCCGATCCCGCCATCCAACCGCCGTGACACAGGCCACGATCTGGACGGCGATCGCGTTGCATGATGCGATTGTGCCTTCCCCGACCGGTGGATGAACGATGTCATCCGGCCGACGGTGCAGCAGTCTGTCTGTGTACCCATCCCCGTTGCGCCACGCGCGGGCGCTTTTTCACCGATCTGCCCATGGCCCTGAATTTGCCCCTGTTTTACCGTCGCGGGCCTGTTGTGTTGCTGGACGACGACGCCGACTACCTCGCCATGCTGGCGTCGGTACTGCCCGCCCGCTGGTCCTTGGTGCCCCATACCGACCCGGCCGCGTTCTTGCAGCGCATGCAGGCTGAAGCCACGGCCTGGGCGGCTGAGCAGGCGCGCCAGCAGTCGCTGATCGATCGCTGGCGCGAGGGCCAGGGTTTGCTGGTGGCGCTGTTGCGCGAATGGGCCGGCGGCCCCGGCCACCCGCCGGTGGCGCAGACCTGCGTGGTCGACTACGCCATGGGTGAAACCAACGGGCTGGAGGTGCTCCAGGCCTTGCCCGATTGGCCGGGCGCACGCATTTTGCTCACCGGTCATGCCGATGAGCAGCTGGCGGTGCAAGCGTTCAACCAGGGACTGATCGACCAGTTCATTGGCAAGCAGGCGCCGGACGCCATGGCCCGCCTGCGGGCGGCGCTGGACGGGGCGGCAGGCCTGCCGCGCCCGCAGCGCGATGCCCGCTGGTGCGCCGTGCTGCGGCCCGAGCAGCAGGCGCTGCTGCAGGTGCCGGCGGTGGTACAAGCCTTGCAGGCGGGGGTGCTGCAGCAGTGGGACGACTATGCGGTGTTGGGCGAACCGTTTGGCCTGCTCGGTCGAGACGCTGCGGGCCGCTGCCAGTGGCTGCAGCTGGAAGCCACCGCCGCTCTGGACGAGCCAGCCGAGCTGGCCGCAGCGGCCGGGCTGGACCCGGCACTGGTGCGCGCGGTGCGTGCAGGCCAGCGCTTGCCGGCGGTGGAACTGCACCAGCAACTGGGCCTGCCCGGGGCGGTGCGTACGGCACCCGCCTTTGCGCTCGACGGCACGGGCCTGCTGACCGCCGCCCTGTTCCCGCTGGCGCCACAGGACCTGCCCCCTCTGGCTGGATGGGCGTGAGCGGTCTGTCGGCGCTGCCCACCGCGCGGGCCGATCAGTTCTGACGCCAGGGCAGGCGGTGAAAACGCCAGCCTCCCCGGTGGCCACGCTGGGCGGTGGCGTCCGGGTCACCCTCGAAGCCCTCCAGGATGTTGTACGCCTGGGCGCCCAGCTCGGTGGCGCGACGGGCCGCAGCGATGGACCGTACCCCGCTGCGGCAGAGCAACACCAGCGGGCGACCCTGGGCCGCAAGCGCGCGGATGCCAGCGTCAAAACCCGCATTCGGCACCATGCCCGGCCACTGTTTCCAGGCCAGGGCCACCGCGCCGGGCACGAAGCCCACCCATTCGCGCTCGGCGTCGCTGCGCACATCCACCAGCACCGCCTCGCCCGCCTGTACCCACTGCCAGGCCAGCAGCGGCGAGACGTCTCCCGCATAGCCGCCCTGGCCGGGACGGGGGTGCAGCACAAGCGCCCCGTCCACATCGTGGCGCAGGCCCGAGCGCCGGTTGGCCGGCAGCGCTTCGCGCAGGCGGGCGGGGGGCGGCAGCTGCAGCTGGTCCATCAAGGCCACGAATGCCGCCTCTGACTGGCCGGCGATGCGCGGGTTGTGTGCTTTCTCGTGTCCGATGCTCGAATGGGTGCGGCCGTGGTAGTCGTGCCCCGGCCAGACGACGGTGGCATCGGGCAAGGCAAACAGCACCTGGGTGATGCTGCGGTACAGGTCGACGGCATTGCCCGACTGGAAGTCGGTCCGGCCGCAGCCGCCGATCAGCAGCGCGTCGCCGGTGAACACATGATCGTGCCAGCGGTAACTCATGCTGCCGGCGGTGTGTCCGGGGGTGTGCAGGGCGGTCAGGGTTTGCTGGCCAAAACGCAGGGTGTCACCATGTTGCAGCTGTACCGCGGCGGTGCCCACGCCGCAGCCCGCCGGCGCCGCGGTGCGGGCGCCGGCCAGCTCGGCCAGCGGGCCGGCGCTGGTGATGTGGTCGGCATGCACATGGGTTTCCACCGCCCAGACCAGCTGCAGACCGTATTCGCGCAAGGTGGCCAGATCGCGTTCGATCTGTACGTCCACCGGGTCGATGATCACGGCCTCCCGTGTGTCCGGGTCGAACACCACATAGGTGTAACTGCTGGAGGCTGGATCCCAGAGTTGAATCGGTTTCATCGCGGCATCCGGTGCGGGCCGTGGATCGGTCCACGGCTGGGTTCAAGGTCTGTCGGCGCTGGCGTGCAACAGCGGCCGCGCGATTGTAGGAAGCCCGCGACCGACGGGGCTCCAGGGAATGACCGGGACCCTGAATGTGCGAAATTTCAACGTCATATTGAAAATATTTTCATGTCCTCGCTTCATGCAAGTGATTGATTTTTCAAGGCTTGGCGTCGCGCACTTGACAGGACGCTGGTGAAAACCCTGCGCCGCAGCGTCGGCGAGCGGCGCAAGATGCGAAGCTGTTCCCTTCCAACTCAGACGGAGATAAACCATGGCTGACAAAAAACCGGCGAGTTCCCGCCGCAACATGCTCAAAGGCGCTGCGGTTGCCGCCGGCGCACTCTCGGCGCCGATGATCGCCAACGCCCAGACCACCACTTTGCGCTTCCAGAGCACCTGGCCCGCCAAAGACATCTTCCACGAGTACGCCAACGACTTCGCCAAGAAGGTCAATGACATGGCCGGTGGCCGCCTGAAGATCGAGGTGCTGCCCGCCGGCGCCGTGGTGCCGGCCTTTCAGCTGCTCGAAGCCGTGGCCAAAGGCACGCTCGACGGTGGCCATGGGGTGATCGCCTACCACTATGGCAAGAACTCGGCCCTGGCGCTGTGGGGTTCGGGCCCGGCCTTCGGCATGGACCCCAACATGGTCCTGGCCTGGCACAACTACGGTGGCGGCAAGGAGCTCTGGTCGAGGAGATCTACAAGTCGCTGAACATGGACGTGCAGACTTTCCTCTACGGCCCCATGCCCACCCAGCCGCTGGGCTGGTTCAAGAAGCCGGTGGCCAAGGTGGAAGACATGAAGGGTCTGAAGTTCCGCACCGTGGGCCTGGCGGTGGACGTGTTCACCGAGCTGGGCACCGCGGTCAACCCGCTGCCCGGTGGCGAAATCGTGCCGGCCCTGGATCGCGGCCTGATCGACGCGGCCGAGTTCAACAATGCCTCGTCCGACCGCGTGCTGGGCTTCCCCGACGTGGCCAAGAACTGCATGCTGCAGTCCTTCCACCAGTCCGGCGAGCAGTTCGAGATCCTGTTCAACGGCCCGAAGTACCGCGCCCTGCCGCAGGAACTGCGCTCGATCATCGACTACGCCGTGCAGGCCGCCTCGGCCGACATGAGCTGGAAGGCCATTCAGCGCAACTCGCAGGACTACATCGAGCTCAAGAAGCAGGGTGTGAAGTTCTACAAGACGCCCGACGCGATCCTGCGCGCGCAGCTGGCTGCCTGGGACAAGACCATCGCCAAGAAGGCGGCCGAGAACCCGTTGTTCAAGAAGGTGCTGGACTCGCAGCGCGCCTTTGCCCAGCGTGCTGGCCAGTGGCAGAACGACTACATGGTCGACTTCAAGATGGCCTACAACCACTACTTCGGCCGCAACGCCAAGAAGAGCTGACCGGTCGTCGACCTTTGGGGGCGCCTGCGGGCGCCCTTTTCTGTTTCGGAAGTTGCCATGCAAAAACTATTACTGACTGTGGATCGGTTGTCGACCTGGTTCGGCAAGGCTTGCGCCTGGACGGTGGTCGGCCTCACCCTGCTGATCACCTGGGAGGTCTTTTCGCGCTACGTGCTCAACAAGCCGAACGCCTGGGTGCTGGACGCCCAGATCATGCTGTACGGCGTGCTGTTCATGACGGCCGGCGCTTACACCCTGGCCAAGAGCGGTCATGTGCGGGGTGACGTGCTGTACGGCTTTTTCCAGCCGCGCACCCAGGCCACGATCGATTTGGTGCTGTACATCCTGTTCTTCCTGCCCGGCATCGTGGCCCTGACCTACGCCGGCTGGTTCTTCTTCCAGGACTCGCTGGCCATCAAGGAACAAACCTTCAACGCCGATCCGCTGCCGGTGTACCCGTTCAAGTTCGTGGTGCCACTGGCCGGCGCGTTCCTGCTGCTGCAGGGCATCGTGGAGATCATCCGTTGCGTCATCTGCATCCGCACCGGCGAGTGGCCCTCGCGTGAGGAAGATGTGGAAGAAGTGGACGTGGACAAACTCAAGGAGATGGTGCACGTGAAAGACGCTGATATCGAGGCGTTGAGCCAGCTGGCACCGGCCCAAAAGGGAGGGCAGTCATGAAAATTCGCAAGGAACTGTGGTTCGGCTTCTCGTTGATGGGGCTGATCATCGCGGCCGCCCTGGCCATGGTCTTCAGCGTCGAGACCATGACCAACGGCCACTACGGCCTGCTCATGCTCTCGCTGGTGGTGGTGGCCATCATGCTGGGCTTCCCCACTGCCTTCACCCTCATGGGCATGGGCATGATGTTCGCGTTCTTCGCCTACCACTCGGGCGACCAGACCGCTGCCGGCGCCATGAAGCAGACCCTGGATCTGATGGTGCAGCGCGCGTTTGCGGTGATGGGCAATGACGTGCTCATCTCGATCCCGCTGTTCGTGTTCATGGGCTACCTGGTGGAGCGCGCCAACCTGATCGAAAAACTGTTCAGGAGTCTGCACCTGTCGCTGGCCCGCCTGCCCGGCTCGCTGGGGGTGGCCACACTGGTGACCTGCGCGGTGTTCGCCACCGCCACCGGCATCGTCGGTGCGGTGGTCACCCTCATGGGTCTGCTGGCCCTGCCGCAGATGCTCAAGAGCGGCTACGACGTGCGGCTGTCGGCGGGTGCCATCACGGCGGGCGGCTGCCTGGGCATTCTGATTCCGCCCTCGGTGCTGCTGATCGTGTACGGCGCCACCGCCGGTGTGTCGGTGGTGCAGCTGTACGCCGGTGCCTTCTTCCCGGGTCTGATGCTGGCGGGTCTGTACATCGCCTATTTCATCGTCATGGCCAAGATCAAGCCGGCCTGGGCGCCGCCGCTGACCGCTGAACAGCGCTTTGTGCCGCTGCCTGCGCCGCTGCAAGCCATTGGCGCCACCGGCGACGGCTGGGCGCTGGGCAGCCTGGTCAAGGCGCTCAAGGGGCGCAACAACCAGAACGTCTCGACCCGTTACCTGCTCGGGCAGCTGGCCATCGTGCTGGCGCCGGCGGTGCTGTTTGCGGCGGTGTCTTACGCCAGCTACCTCAACGCCACCACCGTGGTCGTTGAAGAGACCTACACCGAGCTGCAGGCCATGGGCTCTGGTGCCGACGTGGCCACCAGCAGCGAGGAAGAAGGCGGTCTGGCCGAGCCGCTGGCCAGTGACGACGGGGTGGCCGAGCCGCCCGCAGGCGCCTCTGACGTGGCCGAGCCCCCCGGTGCCGACCAGGCCGTGGCCGAGCCACCCGGTGCAGCGGCCAGCGTGGCCGAGCCACCGGCCGACAGCGTGGCGCTGCCCCCGGGCGCCACCGCTGGCGCGGCCACCGCTGCGGCGGGCGGTGCACCAGCGGCCACCACGAAGCCCGCTTCGCTGGGTTTCTGGATCGGGTTTGGCGTGGGCGCCTTCGCGCTGGCCTTGTTCTACGGTGTCCTGAGCTTCACCCGGCTGGAAGTGTTCAAGATGCTGCTCTCGAGCTTCTTTCCGCTGCTGGTGCTCATCCTGGCGGTGCTCGGCTCCATCGTGTTCGGTCTGGCCACGCCCACCGAAGCGGCGGCCGTGGGCGCTTTCGGCGGCTTTGTGCTGGCGGCGGCCTACCGGCAACTGACCTTCAACGTGGTCAAGGAATCGGTGTTCCTCACCGCCAAGACCAGCGCCATGGTGTGCTGGCTGTTCGTCGGCTCGGCCATCTTCTCGGCGGCGTTTGCGCTGCTGGGCGGGCAGGAGCTGGTGGAGCAGTGGGTGCTGGGCATGAACCTGAGCAAGACCGAGTTCCTGATCCTCTCGCAGGTCCTTATCTTCATCCTCGGCTGGCCGCTGGAGTGGACCGAGATCATCGTGATCTTCATGCCCATCTTCATCCCGCTGCTGGACAACTTCGGGGTCGACCCGCTGTTCTTTGGCCTGCTGGTGGCGCTGAACCTGCAGACCGCCTTCCTGAGTCCGCCGGTGGCCATGTCGGCGTTCTACCTCAAGGGGGTGAGTCCGCCGCACGTCACGCTCAACCAGATTTTTGCGGGCATGCTGCCGTTCATGGGCATCCAGATCGTTGCCATCATCCTGCTCTACCAGTTCCCGGCCATTGGCCTGTGGCTGCCGGAGGTGCTGTACAAGTAAAGGACCGGACGGCCGGCCGGGAGGCTCGGGCGTGACCTGGGGGGCGCTGCGGCGCCCCCTTTTCTTGCCGCCTTTTCTGGCGCGAATCCGGTTACCATTACGTTTACGTAAACGTCAATCAGCACGGTACCGGCTTTGTCGCCCGACCGCGCTTCGGAGACCGTCCATGCCCCGTGCGTCCGAACCGGACCTGCCCTTTCCCGCAGCCGCCTTGCAGGCCGCTGGCGACGGGCCTGCGCGCGACTGGCGCATCGATCCGGGCCATGGCACCGGCGAGACGGGCGGTCGCGTGCGACTGGCCGCGTTCGACCCGGATGCCAAGCCTTACACGCAAGGCAGCAAGGCCGAGGACCAGGCGCGCGTGCTGGCCATCGCGCGCGAGATCGACAGCTTGCAAAACCTGTTCTACGCCGACGGCCGCTACAAGCTGCTGGTGTTGCTGCAGGGCACCGACACCTCCGGCAAGGACGGTACCGTCCGCGGCGTGTTCGGCCAGACCAGTCCGCTGGGCATGCACACCGTGGGCTGGCAGGCGCCCACCGAAGCCGAGCGCTCGCGCGACTACCTCTGGCGCATCCACCAGCAGGTGCCTGCGGCGGGTCACATCACGGTGTTCAACCGCAGCCATTACGAAGATGTGCTGGTGCCGGTGGTCAATGGCTGGATCACCCCCGGACAGACCCGCCAGCGCTACCGCCAGATCAACGACTTCGAGCGCCTGCTGGCCGAAACCGGTACGGTGATGCTCAAGTTCATGCTGCACATCAGCCACGACGAGCAGCGCGAGCGCCTGCAGGAACGCATCGACGACCCGAACAAACACTGGAAATTCAGCCTCGGCGATCTGGCGGTGCGCCGGCAATGGTCGCTGTACCAGCAGGCCTATGAGGACCTGCTGGGCGCCACCAGCACCGCCTGGGCCCCCTGGACCGTGGTGCCCGCCAACAGCAAGACGCACCGCAACCTGATGGTGGCCACCTTGGTGCGCGACACCCTCAAAGCCCTGAATCTGCGTTTCCCGCCCGAAGACCCGGCCCTCAAGGGGCTGCGGGTCGAATGACCACCCGTCCACGACCACAGAGAGAGACGACCATGACCGATCTGTCCGCCGAATTCCAGGCCCTGGCCCACTACCGCCCCGCCCACAAGGTGCGTTTCGTCACCGCCGCGAGCCTGTTCGACGGTCACGACGCGGCGATCAACATCATGCGCCGCATCCTGCAGGGCATGGGGGCCGAGGTCATCCACCTGGGCCACAACCGTTCGGTGGACGAGGTGGTGACCGCCGCGCTGCAGGAGGATGCCCAGGGCATCGCCATCAGCTCCTACCAGGGCGGCCATGTCGAGTATTTCAAGTACATGGTGGACCTGCTGCGCCAGCGCGGTGGTGAGCACATCCAGGTCTTCGGCGGGGGCGGCGGCGTCATCGTGCCGGCCGAAATCCGCGAACTGCAGGCCTATGGCGTGGGGCGCATCTACAGCCCCGAGGATGGCCAGCGCATGGGTCTGCAGGGCATGATCGGCGAAATGGTCATGCGCTGTGACCGCGACCTCAGCGTGCACGCACCGACCACGCTGGACGCCATCCAGGGCCACGGCGAAATGAACTGGCGCGCGCTGGCGCAGCTGATCACCGCGCTGGAGAACCAGAAGGCCGACGCCACGCTGGTTGAAGCCCTGCGCCAGACCGCGGCCACCCGCAAAGTTCCCGTGCTGGGCATCACCGGCACCGGCGGTGCCGGCAAGTCCAGCCTGACCGACGAACTGGTGCGCCGCCTGCGCCTCGATCAGGACGACCGCCTGCGGGTGGCGGTCATCTCCATCGACCCTTCGCGCCGCAAGAGCGGTGGTGCCCTGCTGGGCGACCGCATCCGCATGAATGCGATCGGCCCCTGGCAGCAGGGGCAGCGCGTCTACATGCGCAGCCTGGCCACGCGCGAGGCCGGCAGCGAGATCAGCGCCGCCCTGCCCGATGTGGTGGCCGCCTGCAAGGTAGCGGGCTTTGACCTCGTCATTGTCGAGACCTCGGGCATTGGCCAGGGCGATGCGGCCATCGTGCCGCATGTGGACATTCCCATGTATGTGATGACGCCCGAGTTCGGCGCCGCCAGCCAGCTCGAGAAAATCGACATGCTCGACTTTGCCGAGTTCGTGGCCATCAACAAGTTCGACCGCAAGGGCGCAGCCGATGCGCTGCGCGATGTGGCCAAGCAGGTGCAGCGCAACCGCGAGGCCTTCACCGTCATGCCCGACCAGATGCCGGTGTTCGGCACCATGGCCGCGCGCTTCAATGACGACGGCGTGACCGCGCTCTACCAGGCGCTCAAGGCCCGGCTGATCGAGAAAGGTCTGTCGCTGGACGACGGCCGGCTGCCGCTGGTGGCCGTGCGCCACAGCACCAACCAGACGCCCATCGTGCCGCCGGCGCGCACCCGCTACCTGGCCGAGATCAGCGACACCGTGCGCGGGTACAAGAAAAAAGCCCGCGAACAGGCGAGGCTGGCGCGTGAAATCCAGCAACTGCGTGCCGCCGCCCGCATGCTGGCCGAAACCAAGCCCGACAAGCCGCTGGCCGCCGAAGCCGCCATCGACCTGGCGCAGACCCGCGAACTGGCGCAGGACCCGGCGGCCCGCAAGCTGCTGGCCCAGTGGCCCGACATGCAAAAGGCCTACGCGGGCGACGAGTACGTGGTGAAGATCCGCGACAAGGAGATCCGCACCCAGCTCACCCATACCACCCTCTCGGGCAGCACCATCCGCAAGGTCGCGCTGCCGCAGTACGAAGACCACGGCGAGATTCTCAAGTGGCTGATGCTGGAGAACGTGCCCGGCAGCTTCCCCTACACCGCCGGCACCTTTGCCTTCAAGCGCGAGGGCGAAGACCCGACCCGCATGTTCGCCGGCGAAGGCGACCCCTTCCGCACCAACCGCCGCTTCAAGTTGGTCAGCGAGGGCATGCCGGCCAAGCGCCTGTCCACCGCGTTTGACTCGGTCACCCTCTATGGCAACGACCCCGACCTGCGGCCCGACATCTACGGCAAGGTGGGCAACAGCGGGGTGAACGTGGCGACGCTGGACGACATGAAGGTGCTCTACAGCGGGTTTGACCTGTGCAACCCGAGCACCAGCGTCTCGATGACCATCAACGGTCCGGCGCCGTCCATCCTGGCGATGTTCATGAACACCGCCATCGACCAGCAACTGGACAAATTCAAGGCCGACAACGGCCGTGAGCCCACCGCCACCGAGGCTGAAAAAATCCGCGAGTGGGTGCTCTCCAACGTGCGCGGCACGGTGCAGGCCGACATCCTGAAAGAAGACCAGGGCCAGAACACCTGCATCTTCAGCACCGAGTTCAGCTTGAAGGTGATGGGCGACATCGCCGAGTACTTTGTGCACCACGATGTGCGCAACTTCTACTCGGTGTCGATCAGTGGCTATCACATCGCCGAAGCCGGCGCCAACCCGATCAGCCAGCTCGCCTTCACCCTGTCCAACGGTTTCACCTTCGTCGAAGCGTACCTGGCGCGCGGCATGCACATCGACGACTTCGCGCCCAACCTGAGCTTCTTCTTCAGCAACGGCATGGACCCGGAGTACACCGTGCTCGGCCGGGTGGCGCGCCGCATCTGGGCGGTGGCCATGAAAGAGAAATACGGCGCCAACGAGCGCAGCCAGAAGCTCAAGTACCACATCCAGACCAGCGGCCGCAGCCTGCATGCGCAGGAAATCGCCTTCAACGACATCCGCACCACGCTGCAGGCGCTGATCGCCATTTACGACAACTGCAACAGCCTGCACACCAACGCCTACGACGAGGCGATCACCACCCCGACCGAAGAGAGCGTGCGCCGCGCGATGGCCATCCAGCTGATCATCAACCGCGAGTGGGGGCTGGCGAAGAACGAGAACCCGAACCAGGGCGCGTTCATCATCGACGAGCTGACCGAGCTGGTCGAGGAAGCCGTGCTGGCCGAGTTCGAGAAAATCGCCGAACGCGGCGGCGTGCTGGGCGCCATGGAGACCGGCTACCAGCGCAGCAAGATCCAGGAAGAGAGCATGCACTACGAGATGCTCAAGCACACCGGGGAACTGCCCATCATCGGGGTCAATACCTTCCGCAACCCGCACGGCGACCCGGTGCCCGAGTCGATCGAGCTGGCCCGCTCGACCGAGGAAGAAAAGCAGTCGCAGCTGGCGCGCCTGGCCGACTTCCACACCCGCCACGCCACCGAGGCGCCGGCCATGCTGGCGCGGCTGCAGCAGGCGGTCATCGAGAACCGCAACGTGTTCGAGGTGCTGATGGACGCGGTCCGCGTCTGCTCGCTGGGGCAGATCACCAATGCGCTGTTCGAGGTGGGCGGGCAGTACCGGCGGAGTATGTAGGGCCCCCACGCTCCGCCGCTGCGCGGGTCGCGCCTTGCAGGCCGCGGCGTCGCCGGAGTCAACGCCTCTTCGTCCCGTCCCGGCCTGCGCAGGCAGGCCGTGAGCCGCGGTCCTCAGCCCCCCGAGAGGGCGCAATTCACCTTGGGGCGGCCCGGCGGTGAATTCAGGCCCCCTTGCGCTCCATCGCCTGTCGGCGCTGTTTCGCGGCTGCGCCGCTGCGCGGGTTGGCGGGCTTGGGCGGCACAATGCGGTGCATGCCAAACCTCATCTCCCTCATCGGCGCCCCCACCGACATCGGCGCTGGCGCGCGCGGCGCGTCCATGGGCCCTGAAGCCCTGCGGGTGGCGGGCCTCCAGGCAGTGCTGGAAAGCCATGGCTTGCAGGTGGTGGACCGCGGCAACCTGTCTGGTCCGGCGAACCCCTGGCTGCCCCCGGTCCATGGCTACCGCCATCTGCCCGAGGTCAGGGCCTGGAACAGTGCTCTGCACGACGCGGTGCATGCCGAACTGTCTCAGGGCCGCCTGCCTATCGTGCTCGGGGGTGACCACTGTCTGGGCATCGGGTCGATCAGCGCGGTCGCCCGTCATTGCCGCGAATCCGGCAAGACCCTGCGGGTGCTCTGGCTGGACGCGCACGCCGACTTCAACACCGCCGCGCTCACCCCCAGCGGCAACATCCACGGCATGCCGGTGGCCTGCCTGTGCGGCCACGGCCCGGCCGAGCTCACCGGTATCGGCGGGCACACCCCGGCCATGGACGCCAGCGTGGTGCGGCAGATCGGCATCCGCAGTGTGGACCCGGGCGAGAAGCGCTTTGTGCACGAAGCGGGTCTGGAGGTGTTTGACATGCGCTACATCGACGAGATGGGCATGCGCCACACCCTGGAGCAGGCGTTGATGGGGGTGGATGCGAACACCCACCTGCATGTGAGTTTCGATGTCGACTTCCTGGACCCCGGGATCGCGCCGGGGGTGGGCACCACGGTGCCCGGCGGCCCGACCTACCGCGAGGCGCAGCTGTGCATGGAGATGATCGCCGACACCGGGCGGCTGGCCTCGCTGGACGTGATGGAGCTCAACCCGGCGCTGGACGTGCGCAACAAGACCGCGCTGCTGGCGGTGGACCTGATCGAGAGCCTGTTCGGCAAGTCCACCCTGATGCGCAAGAAGTAGGCCCCCCTGCGCCGCTGACGCGGCTTCCCCCCTGCGGTGCGGGGGGGCGGCCCCTGTGGCCGGGCCAAGCCCGTTCCACGGGGCCCCGGGGCTCAAGCATGTGCTGCGGACATACATCCGGAGCGAGGTGGTTGAGCATCAGGCTGCGTCCCCCGAGGCGCCGTCAGGCGCGCAGGGGGGTGTGTTCCCACGGCAACATCAGGGTGAGCGCCAGCAGCTGCCGGAACTCGGGCTCGAAGGCGTCGATGATGGCTTGCGGGTCGGGGCACAGGGCCTCGTCGGCCATCAGGCCGAACTGCACGCCACCGCCGTAGCTGAGGATGGACACGCCCAGGCCCACCGTGCCGGTCTGCGGCACCCAGAACAGGGTCTGTTCCAAGGTGGCGCCACAAAAGCGCAGCTTGTGCGCCGGTCCGGGCACATTGGTCATCACCGCGGTCGTTTTGCGGCCAAACAGCGACAGCAGCGCGTCTTGCGCCGGCTTGACCAGCAGACCCGCGACCGAGAGCAGGCCGAAGGTCAGCAGGGGTTGCAGGCTGCCCTTGAGCGCGGCCATGCGCGCGCGCACTGCGTACACCCGCTCGATCGGGTTTTCCATGCCCACCGGCAGCACCAGTGGCACCAGCCCGAAGCGGTTGCCCAGTTTCCAGGCCTCCTCCATCGGGCGCAGGTTGACCGGCACCATGGCGCGGACTTCCACCCCGGCGGTGTCGCTGCCGCGCGCGCGCAGGTGGCGGCCGATGGCGCCGGCCGCGCAGCTGAGCAGCACGTCGTTGACCGAGCAGTTCAGGCCCTTGCCGATGGCCTTCACATCGTCGAGCGGGATCGGCTGGCACCAGGCCACCCGCTTGCGCCCCGAGGGTTGACCCTTGAGCGGCGTGGGCGAGTCGTCGGGCATCAGCGCCAGCGCCGCCAGGTCGCTGGCCAGCTGCCCCCCCAGCCGGGCCACTTCCAGTGCCTGTTCCAGGCTGCCGCTGAGGCTCTGCTGCGGCGAGGCCAGGGCCGACAGGGACTTCGCGGCCCCGTCACCGGCCAGGTCCAGGGCGCGCGCGGCCAGGTCGCCGAAGGGGCGGATCAGGCTGTCGGCCACCCAGTCCTCGGCCGCGTCGAGCCCGGTGGGTGCAGCGGCGGTGCGGGGCTGCCGGTGCGGCGGGGCTTGACCATCGTCGACCAGGCTCATCATCACCCCGATCAGGGCGATGCCGTCGGCGATGCAGTGGTGGATGCGGGCCACCAGTGCCGAGCCGCCGTCGTAGTCCTCGATCAATTCGAACTGCCACAGGGGGTGCCCCGGGTCCAGCGGCTGGCTGGCCAGTGTGGCCACCCGCGCCTGCAGGGCGGCCTGCTCGCTCTGGCCCCGCCGCCGCCCCAGGCGGTGGGTGATCACATGGCGATCCAGGCGGAAGTCGGGATCGTCGAGCCAGTGGGCGCCGGTCGCGTCTTCGCGCGCGATCTGCACAAAGCGGCGAAAGGGCAGCATCCGCTCGTGCACCCGTTCGCGCAGGGCTTGCAGGGTGATACCTGGGCGCAGCACCCACACCCCCAGGATCATCATCAGGTTGGAGGGCGAATCCATGCGCAGCCAGGCGGTGTCCACCCGGCTCATGCGTTCGCCCTCCAGGCCCAGGGCACTGGCGAACTGGCGTGCGGCCGAGGCGCCCGCGGCGGCGGGCGAAGAGGGCGACCGGCTGGCGGTCGAAGGGGCACGGAGGCGGCGCTGGACCATCGGGGTGTCTCCTGAAGCGGTCTGGGGTGGAGCGTCTATTTTGGGCCCGGCGTGCGGCCTAAGATACCGGACCGATCCCGGTGTGATCTGCACCGTTTTGCCTTCCCGACCCTCTGCAGGAGAACCGCATGTCCGACCTGAACGCCCGCTTCGAAGCCGCCGTGGCCCACTCCAAGAAACTCAGCGAGCGCCCCGACAACGCCACCTTGCTCAAGATCTACGGCCTCTACAAACAGGCCACCGCAGGCGACAACGGCGAGAAGAAGCCGGGCTTTGGCGACATGGTGGGCCGCGCCAAGTGGGAGGCGTGGAATGCCTGCAAGGGCACCGCGCCGGATGCGGCCAAGCAGCAGTACATCGACCTGATCGAATCGCTGAGCTGATCCGCCGATCCGGTCCACAGGCCCGGGCGCTGCCGCGCTCAGGCCTTTTTCTTTTTGGCGGCCGGCTTCTTGCCCTGGGCCAGCAGTTCGTCGAGGTTTTTCACGATCTCGGCCTCGATCCGGTCTTTGAAGGCGCCGAGCAGAAAACCCAGTTGTGCCTCCAGCTCAAAATGGTCGGCGCCCACGGTGAGCGTGCCGCTGACGCCGGTGCGGCTGAACTGCACTTCGTCACCCTCCGGGCCTTCGGCATAGGTGCAGGCCATGTCGAAGTCGGCTTCGGCCTGCTCGGCCCATTGCCAGGCCACCTGGCGCGCGCTTTTGAGGCCCAGTTGGTGCGGTCGGTGGATGTGGATGCGGGCCATGGTGTTGCCTTGTCAGGGGTGGTGTTCGGGGCGCCGGGCGATGGTCGGCGCGTCGAGCAGGGCATTGAGCGCTTCGGTGCGTGGGTCGGCAGAGAGCTCGGCCAGCGCACGCACCGCATCATAAAAGCGCGCAAAGTCGCGCCCTTCGCGTTCAAAAAGGGCCTCGAAAGCCGGTACCCAGCGGTCGTAGGCGGCCTGCACGCCCAGGCTGGCGTTGTTGGCGCGTGCCACCCAGGCGTCGTAGCCGGCAAAGCCGCCCCAGGTGGTCCGCAGCGCGGCATAGTCCTCGCGAAAGCGCTGCATCACGGCGGCCTTCTGTGCGCGCTGGGCCGCAGCGCCGAGCGTGTCGTTGTCGTACACCGCCTGCAGCCGCTCCCGGGTGGCGCGGGTGAGGGCGCGGAACGCTCGCCGCCGTGCGTCGAACGTCGCATAGGCCTGCTGCGCGGTGGCGTCGGCCTCGGTGCTCAGCCAGCGCGCCACGCCCAGGCGTTCGACTGCGGTGGCAAAGGACTCGTTGAAGGCGGTGTCGTCCCGCACGTACACCACCTGGTGCGCCAGTTCGTGGAACACCAGGCGTGCGACTTCGCCGTCCGGGTAGCCGATGAAGGTGTTGAGCAACGGATCGCCCCCGGCCCAGTTGAGCCAGCCCAGGGTCGAATACGCGGGCACCGGGTACACCGCCACCTCCAGATCGGTGGGCAGGGTGGCGGCAAAGGCCTGTGCGTGCGCCGCGCTGTAGTAACCGCGGTAGCCCACGCAGCCGACCACCGGGAAGCACCAGGTGTGCAGCTTCAGCGACAGCTCGGGGGCGGCCACCACGGTGTAGACCGCCGCCGGGCGCTGCAGATCGGCATAGCGCCGGTAGCTGGGGTTGTCGGGCAGGGCCAGCTGCGCCGAGGCGAAGGCGCGGATGCGCTGCGCCGTCTCCAGCCGGGCGCGCAAGGCTGCGGGGGTCTGCGGATCGGCGATCCACTCGTCCACCGGCCGGGCGGCCTGCATCAGCGCCAGGTGGCCGGTGACCGACTGCCAGTAGTAGCCGACGCCGGTGGTGGGGCTGGCACAGCCCGCGAGCGCCAGTGCGCAGGTGACGACCGCCAGCATGCGCCAACGAACCGGTTTCGCCGGGTCTCTGGCGCGGTCCGCCCTCCGGGGGGAAGACGCGCAGCGGCGCAGGGGGGTCATCCCGCTTCCACCTGGACGAGGCAGTCGTAAAACGTCGGGCCACGCCCCAGGTCGGTCAGGCGCTGGCTGGTGACTTCGTTGACATTGGTGCCGTCAGGCCCCAGCTTGCGCCACCAGATGCCCAGCCCGTTGACCACGCCGGGGCGGGCCCGGGTGGACACGCGGGCGGTGCAGCGGTAGCTGCCCCGGTCGTTGAACACCCGCACCGCCTGGCCGCTGGCAATGCCGCGCGGGGCGGCATCGTCGGGGTGGATTTCCAGCAGCGGCTCGCCCTCGATGTCGCGCAGGCTTTTGACGTTGACGAAGCTGGAGTTGAGGAAGTGGCGGGCGGGCGGCGAAATCATCGCCAGCGGGTGGCGCGGGTCGCTGCCCGCGCGCTCGTGGTTGGGCAGGTGGTCGGGCAGGCCGTCCAGCCCCTGCGCCGCCAGCCGCGCGCTGAAGAACTCGCACTGGCCCGACGGGGTGGGGAAGCCGCCCTCGGCAAAGGGCGCCTCGGGCAGCGTCAGCGAGGCAAAGCCCTGGTCGAGCAGCTGCTGAAAGTCCACCGCAGCGCCGAAGGCCTGGCGGCACAGGGTCTCGTCGTCGTCAGCAAAGCAGGGCTCGGTGAAGCCCATGCGCTGCGCGAGTGCCCGGAACACGTCGGTGTTCGGCCGCGCCTGGCCCAGCGGGGAGATGGCCGGGCGGTTGAGCAGCACGTCGGTGTGGCCGTAGCTGCTGTGGATGTCCCAGTGCTCCAGCTGGGTGGTGGCGGGCAGCACATAGTCCGCATAGTCCGCCGTGTCGGTGTGAAAGTGTTCCAGCACCACGGTGAACAGGTCTTCGCGCGCGAAGCCGCGCACCACCTGGGGCGACTCGGGGGCCACCGCCACCGGGTTGCTGTTGTAGACCACCAGGGCCTCGATCTTCGGCCCAAACGCGGGCGAGGCTTCGCGCAGCAGGTCGTCGCCGATGGTCACCATGTTGAGGGTGCGCGGGGTGCGGCCGGCCAGCAGGTCGGGCCGGTGCAGGGTGGCGCGGTCGACCGGAAAGTGGCCCGAGGCCGACAGCAGCAGGCCGCCGGCGCGATGGCGCCAGGCGCCGGTGAGGGCGGGCAGGCAGGCCACGGCGCGCACCGCGTTGCCACCACCGCGCACCCGCTGCATGCCGTAGTTCAGACGGATGGCGGCGGGCTTTGTGGTGCCGTAGTCGCGGGCCAGCCGTTCGATCTGCTCCACCGGCACGCCACAGACCTCAGCCGCGCGCGCGGGCGGCCATTGCAGGGCGCGTTCGCGCAGGGCGTCCCAGCCCAGGGTGTGGCGGGCGATGTAGTCGTGGTCCAGCCAGTCGTGCACGATCAGTTGGTGCATCAGCGCCAGGGCCAGCGCGGCGTCGGTGCCCGGGCGCAGGGCGATGTGTTCGTGGCATTTGTCAGCGGTTTCGGTGCGCCGCGGGTCGATGCAGACCAGCCGCGCACCGTCGCGTTTGGCCTGCTGCGCCAGGCGCCAGAAGTGCAGGTTGCTGCCAATCGAGTTGCTGCCCCAGATCAGGATCAGTTTCGCCTCGGCGAAAAACGCCACCCGCATGCCCAGTTTGCCCCCCAGGGTGTGAAGCAGGCCCTCGCCACCGGCGGTGGCGCAGATGGTGCGGTCCAGGTGCGAGGCACCCAGCCGGTGAAAGAAACGTGCCGCCATGCCCTCGCCCTGCACCAGGCCCATGGTGCCGGCGTAGCTGTAGGGCAGGATGGCCTGCGGGTCGCGCGCGGCAATGGCCTGCAGGCGGGCGGCGATGTCGTCGAGCGCCGCTTCCCAGCCCACCGGCTCGAACCGCCCGCTGCCCTTGGGGCCAACGCGCCGCAGCGGCGTGAGGATGCGTTCGGGGTGGTAGGTGCGCTCGGGGTAGCGCGAGACCTTGGTGCACAGCGTGCCGTCGGTGGGCCGGTGCCCGGGGTTGCCCTGTACCCGCACGGCCACGCCGTTTTCCACCGTGGTCAGCAGGGCGCAGGTGTCGGGGCAATCGTGCGGGCAGGCGCCGCGGACGGTGTGGGAAGCTGTGATGTCGCGCGCGTTCATCGGCAAGGAGCGGCCAAAAGGTCGGCAGTGCGGGTAGCATGGAGCGGGGCTGCAGTCGCCTGCGGGCCCGCATGGAGCGCGCGGTACCAGCCCGGGCACTCACCATCCGAAACAGCATAGCAGGACACCTTTCATGCGACGTCGACCGGCCATCTCCACCCTGGGTTCTTTCGTCGGTGCCGCCCTGCTGGGGGTGGGGGCTTGGCCGGCCCGCGCCCAGGGCGCAGGGGCCGAGGACCGCATCGTTCTGGGGCAGTCGGCGCCGTTCACCGGCCCGGCCGCCGAACTGGGCCTGCAATTCCACCTGGGCGCCCAGCTGCATTTCGAGGCGGTCAATGCCCGGGGCGGCGTCCAGGGCCGGCGCATCGATCTGCAGCGGCTGGACGACGGCTACGAGCCCGAGCGCTGCGCTGCCAACACCCGCCAGTTCATCGGCCAGAACGTGTTTGCGCTGTTCGGCTATGTGGGCACGCCCACCAGCCTGGCGGCACTGCCGCTGGCCACCGACGCCCGGATGCCCTTCTTTGCCCCGTTCACCGGCGCGCAGGCGCTGCGCGAGCCGTTCAACCGCTATGCCATCCATGTGCGGGCTTCCTACTTCGACGAGACCGCCGCCATCGTGCGCCAGGTCACCTCGGTGGGCATCCGCAAGCTGGCCGTCTTTCACCAGAACGACGCCTACGGCCGGGCGGGCCTCGAAGGGGTGCAGCGTGCGCTGGCCACCCAGAGCCTGGAGCCGGTGGCGGTGGGCACGGTCGAGCGCAACAGCACCGACGTGGCGGCGGCGCTCAAGACCGTTCTCGCCGCGCGGCCCGAGGCCATCGTGCAGATCGGCGCCTACAAGGCCTGCGCCACCTTCATCCGGCTGGCGCGCCAGCAGGGCTACATGGGCAACTTCTACAACGTGTCCTTTGTCGGCACACAGGCCCTCTCGGACGAACTGGGTGCCATGGCCAAGGGGGTGGTGGTCAGCCAGGTCATGCCTTTTCCGTATGCGCCGGTCACGCCGCTGTCGGGCGACTATCTGGCGGCGCTGAAAGACCGGCGCGGCGTCACCCCCAACTACTCGGGTATGGAGGGGTTTGTGGCGGCCCGGGTGTTCACCGAGGCGCTGGAGCGCGCGGGCCGCAACCCGACGCGAGAGGGCTTCCTGGCCGCGATCGACAGCCTGCAGAACCTCAGCCTGGGCGGCTTCCCGGTGGCCTTCGGGCCCCGGCAGCGCACCGGCTCGCGCTTTGTCGAGCTGACGCTGCTGACCGCGGACGGCCGCGTGCGCCGCTGACCGCAGCGGCATCCCCTGCCGGGGCAGGGTTGCGTGCCTGCGCGACAGCCCGCGGGCCTGCCGCTTGGGTAACATGATCTTTTGACTTGACGCCGGGCGTGGGCCCGGCGCGCAGAGACCACCATGAAACTCATCGACTCCATCCTGACCCAGGCCGCCGGCATCGCTGCGTTGAGACGCGACATCCATGCCCATCCCGAGTTGTGTTTCCAGGAGGTGCGCACCGCCGACCTGGTGGCGGCCAAGCTCGCCGAGTGGGGCATTGCGGTTCACCGCGGCCTGGGCACCACCGGCGTGGTGGGGGTGGTGCAGGGGCGTGATGGCGGTGCCTGTGGCCGGGCCATCGGTCTGCGCGCCGACATGGACGCGCTGCCCATGACCGAGCTCAACACCTTCGCCCATGCCAGCACCGCGCACGGCAAGATGCATGCCTGCGGCCACGACGGCCACACCGCCATGCTGCTGGCCGCCGCCCAGCACCTGGCGCAGCACCGCAACTTTGACGGCACGGTCTACCTGATCTTCCAGCCCGCCGAGGAGGGCGGCGGCGGTGCGCGCGAGATGATCAAGGACGGCCTGTTCGAGCGCTTCCCGATGGATGCGGTGTTTGGCATGCACAACTGGCCGGGCCTGCCGGTGGGCAGTTTTGCGGCCAGCGCCGGGCCGGTCATGGCGTCGAGCAACGAGTTTCACATCACCATCCGCGGCAAGGGTGCGCACGCCGCGCTGCCGCACAACGGCATCGACCCGGTGCCGGTGGCCTGCCAGATGGTGCAGGCCTTCCAGACCATCATCACCCGCAACAAGAAGCCGGTGGACGCAGGGGTGATCAGCGTCACCATGATCCACACCGGCGAGGCCACCAATGTGGTGCCCGACAGCTGCGAGATCCAGGGCACGGTGCGCACCTTCACCTACGAGGTGCTGGACCTGATCGAGCGCCGCATGCGCGACATTGCCGAGCACACCGCTGCGGCCTTCGGTGCCACGGTGGACTTCCAGTTCCGCCGCAACTACCCGCCCACCATCAACCACCCGGAGCAAACCGAATTTGCCCGCCGCGTGGTGGCCGACGTGGTGGGCACCGGCGCCCTGCTGGCGCAGGAGCCGACCATGGGCGCCGAAGACTTTGCCTATATGCTGCAGCACAAGCCCGGCTGCTACTTCTTCATCGGCAATGGCGACGGGGCGCACCGCGGCGCCTACGAGGGCGGCGGCCACGATGTGGGGCCCTGCATGCTGCACAACCCGCACTACGACTTCAACGACGACCTGATTCCGCTGGGCGCCACCGTGTGGGTGCGGCTGGTCGAGCAGTGGCTGGCCCGCTCACCCGGCGGGAGCGCCGCATGATCGACGCCCACCGCGCTTTTGCACCCAGCTACGCCCGTGCCCGGGTGCAGTTTCTGGAAGCTGCTGCCGCAGCGGGCATGGCCATTCGCAGCCACAACCACCCGCTGACCGGTGCCGATGGCGAGACCCTGGCCATGGATGTGGCGCTCGATGGCCCGGCGGATGCCGAACGCCTGCTGATTGTCAGCAGCGCCTGTCATGGGGTCGAGGGCTTCTGTGGTTCCGGTGTGCAGGTGTTCGCGGCGCACGACGCGGCCTGGCGCGCCCATGCGCGCGAGTGCGGCGTGGCGGTGCTCTACATCCACGCGCTCAACCCGCACGGCTTCTCGTTTCGCCGCCGGGTGACGCACGAGAACGTCGACCTCAACCGCAATTTCCAGGACTTCAGCCGCCCGCTGCCGCACAACCCGGCCTACGACGAGCTGCAGCCGCTGCTGCTGCCCGAAGCCTGGCCGCCGTCGCCCACCGTGGAGTCGCTGCTGGCGCAGTGGACCGAACAGCACGGCTGGCCGGCGTACCAGGCCGCCGTGTCGCAGGGCCAGTACCGGCATGCCGACGGGCTGTTCTACGGTGGCCAGGCGCCCACCTGGAGCCACCAGACCCTGCGCACGGTGCTGCGCCAGTACGGCCGGCAGGCGCGCCGCCTGGCCTGGATTGATGTGCACACCGGTCTGGGCCCCTACGGCGTGGGCGAGCGCATCTTTGCCTGCCGCAACGACGCGCAAGCGCTGCAACGCGCACGGGCCTGGTGGGGCGGCGAGGGGCAGACGCCGGTGACCTCGATCTACGACGGTTCGTCCACCTCGGCGCTGCTGACCGGCCTGATGTGGATCGCCGCCTACGAAGAGTGCCCGCAGGCCGAGTACACCGGCATCGCCCTCGAATACGGCACCGTGCCGTTCACCCAGGTGCTGCAGGCACTGCGCGCCGACCACTGGCTGCACCGCCACCCTGGCGCCCCCCGGGAGCAGCAGCAGGCCGTGCGGGCGCAGATGATGGAAGCCTTCTACGGCGACACCGATGCCTGGCGCACGCGGGTGATCGAGCAGGCGCGGCAGGCGCTCTTTCAGGCCGCAGACGGGCTGGCCGCGGCCTGAGCGGGTGAGCGGGTGGGACGCCATGGCCCATGCCCGCCTTGACGCCCCCTAACACCGCCTGCGGCATTGCCCATGCGCGCCGTGGCTTGGCTACGGCTGTGTTTTGCGCCTGGCCGGCGGCGCTGGGGGACGCCCTTTCGGGCGTGCCCCATTTCCTCTCACCCTGTGGTCAGCCCTTCGGCCCGTACTCGCCGGCCAGCCGCAGCAGGTGCTGGCGCTGGCCTTCCTCCAGGTAGGGGGCGAGCAGGTTGAGCACGTGTTGCGCACCGCGCAGCAGGGCCTGCTGGGCATGGGCCGGCTCCAGCGCATGGCGCGGGTTGCGCACGTACTCGTAGTTCAGCCAGTAGGTCAGCAGCACCACCATGCCCTCGGCCGTGGCGTCGACCTCGCGCGAGTCGATGTCCAGCGCGCCGCTGCGGCCCATGCCCGAGAGCAGGGCGCGGACGGCGCGGATCTTGTTCTTCAGCACCGACTGGAAGCGCGTCTCCAGCAACCGGTTCTTCGACAGCAGGTCGTTGAGGTCGCGGTAGAGGAAGCGGTATTCCCAAATGCGCTCGAACAGCGAATGCAGGAAGAACCAGGCGTCTTCCACATTGCGGATGCCATCGGCGGCGCCCAGCAGCTCGGCCAGCGCGCGTTCGTAGCGCTCGAACAGCGCGTTGATCAGCTCGTCCTTGGCCGGGTAGTGGTAGTAGAGGTTGCCGGGGCTGATGCCCAGTTCGGCCGAGATCAGGGTGGTGGAGACGTTGGGTTCACCGAAGCGGTTGAACAGGTCCAGCGTCACTTCGAGAATGCGTTCGGCGGTGCGGCGGGGTGCTTTCTTGGCCATACGTCCTGCCGGTTCAGACGGGGGGCGGCACGGCTTGCAGACGCGCTTGCAGATCGTCCAGCGCGGCATGGAGCTGGCGCACCGCCGCGTTGGGGCCGGGGCGCGGGCGCAGCAGCCGCCGCGTTTGCTGCAGGGCCGCCGTGTCCAGCCGCACGCCGTGGCGGGCCAGCCGCGGGGCCAGCGTGGCCTGCCGCTCGCGCAGCATCTGGCGGGTCTGCTGGTAAGCGTGTTCGGCCAGCTCGCGGCGCTGTCGGTAGCTGAAGGTGTTGGCAAAGAACAGCTCGGGGTCGCGGTGATCGGGCTCGATGAGCACCAGCTCGGTGTCGGGGTAGCTGCGCTCGTACTGTTTGAAGCCCAGTGCCAGCCGCGAGTGGATCATGGAGCGGAAGGTCTGGCTCATCACCGCCGGCAGGCCGCCCTCGACGAGCGAGGGGATGCGCCGCTGGCTGCGAACGGTGGGGTCGGCGTGAAACGGCACCAGCGGGTTCAGGCACAGCAGCAGGTCCACCCCCTCGTCGAGCGCGACGGTGGCGTGCACCGTCTTCTTGAGCGCGCCGTCGACATAGTGCCTGCCGTCGATGGTGACCGGCGGGAACAGGCCGGGCAGGGCGGCACTGGCCTGGATGGCGCGCGAGATGGGCACATGGTCCCAGCCGGGGCGGCCAAAGGGCGCGGCTTCGCCGGTATCGAGTTCGGTGGCCACCAGGGTCAGGCGGGCGCGCAGCTGGCGGAAGTCGTTGCTGCGGCCGGGCTGGCTGAACAGGTGGGCGATCTGGCGGTGAATGGCCTCGTTGTCGAGCACGCCCGTGGGCAGGGCGGCCCCGAGGCGTTCAAAGGCATGACCGAAGGACATCCCTCCCATGCCCCAACCCCAGAGCGCCGAGCCCAGCAGACCGGGCAGGCGCTGCAGGCGAGCCGCGTATTCCTGCCAGGCCGGGGTGACCAGCCAGGCCGGATCGAAGGCCTCGGGGCCGGGCCGGTCCTCGATGAAGACTTCGCACAGCGTGCGCGGGGTCAGGCCGTTGGCCAGCCCCGCGGCGATGAAGCCCCCCGCCGACACGCCCACGTAGTGATCGAAGCCATTGAAGTCCAGGCCCAGGAGCGCCTCGTCGAGCGCACACAGGGCGCCGATTTCGTAGATGGCCCCCAGCGGGCCGCCGCCGGCGAGGGCCAGGGCGGTGCGGGGGTGTCGGGCAGACGGAGTGCGGCGGGCTGGGCGCATGGGATCGAGTGTAGACCGGGGGCTGTGAGGGCACTGCTGCAATGCAGCACGGGGCCCTGATGGCACAACGGGGCGTCATGCGCCCCGTTGTGTGATGCTGTGCAGGCCCGTGGGCGGCCGCTCGGCCTCAATCGGCCGGCTTGGCGGTCGGGGCGGCTTTGGCGCCGGCTTTGGCAGATGCCTTGGTGGACGGTTTGGCGGTTTTGCGCACCGCAGCCTTCCGGGCCGGGGCCTCGGGCGCCGGTGCCGGGGCTGCCGCCTTGCGCACGGGCGCCTTGCGGGCGGCCGGTTTCGCGGCGGCGGGGTGGAACTGGTGCACCTGCTGGGTCAGCGCGTCGATGCGCTCCATCAGCATCTCGATGTCGCGTGCCGACGGCACGCCCAGCTTGCCCAGGGCCTTGGCCACGCGGTCTTCGAAGATGCTCTCCAGCTTGTCCCACTGGCCGGCGGCCTTGTTGCCGATGTCGTTGGCCATGCTGCTCATGCGCTGGGTGGCTTCGTTGAGGCGTTCTTCCGCCACCGACTGGGTCTTGCGCTGCAGGGACAGGCCTTCCTTGACCAGGGTCTCGAAGGCTTTGCCACCTTCGGCCTGCGCCTTGGAGAACGCGCCGAGGCCGGCCAGCCAGATCTGCTGGGCCGACTCGCGGATGGCGCCGGACAGCGGCGAGGGGCTGGCCGCAGCGGCGGCAGCGGACGGTTTCTTCTGGACTTTCTTGACCATGTGAGGCTCCTGTCAGGGGAAGGAACGGGCGGTGCCCCGGCACCGCCCTCGGTATGCCAGGAACTGTACGGCGGCACCCACGGCGCTGTGTAGGGGCGGCGAACTAAAGCGCACGGGCGCTGGCGACGCACGGGTTAACGCGAAACCGCGGCCTGCAGCGGCTGGGCAAGAATGTCCGGCTGCAAAAGCACAACCTCTCCAGGAGCAGAACATGCATTACTTCGTCACCGGTGCCACCGGCTTCATCGGCAAACGGCTCGTCAGAAAACTGCTGGAGCGCAAGGAAGCCGTGGTGCATTTCCTGATCCGCCGCGAAAGCGAGTCCAAGGTGGCGGCGCTGCGCGAGTACTGGGGCGTCGGGCCCGCGCGGGCCGTGCCGGTTTTTGGCGACCTCACCGCCCGGCGGCTGGGGGTGAGCAGCGAGCAGCAGAAGTCGCTCAAGGGGCAGATCGACCATTTCTATCACCTGGCCGCGGTCTACGACCTGGAAGCCGATGCCGAGAGCCAGATCGCGGTGAATGTGGACGGTACCCGCCACACGGTGGAGTTCGCCAAGGCGGTGGGCGCCCGGCACTTCCACCATGTGTCGTCCATCGCGGCGGCCGGCCTGTACGAAGGCGTGTTTCGCGAAGACATGTTCGACGAGGCCGAAGGCCTGGACCACCCCTACTTCATGACCAAGCACGAGAGCGAGAAGATCGTGCGCCAGGAATGCAAGGTGCCGTGGACGGTGTACCGCCCCGCCGCCGTGGTGGGCGACAGCCGCACCGGTGAAATGGACAAGATCGACGGTCCCTACTACTTCTTCAAGCTGATCCAGCGCATGCGCCAGATCCTGCCGCCCTGGATGCCCAGCGTGGGCCTGGAAGGCGGACGCATCAACATCGTGCCGGTGGACTTCGTGGTCAACGCGCTGGACCACATCAGCCACCAGAAGCGCGGCAGCGGCGGCTGTTTCCATCTGGTCGACCCGATGGGCTACCGCGTCGGCGACGTGCTCGACATATTGAGCCGCGCCGCGCACGCGCCCAAGATGAACCTGTTCGTCAACGCGGCGCTGCTGGGCTTCATTCCCAAGAGCGTGAAGAAGGGGCTGATGGCGCTGGCGCCGGTGCGCCGCGTCTACCGTGCGGTGATGCAGGACCTCGGGCTGCCCGAGGACATGATGACCTTCGTCAACTACCCGACGCGATTTGACTGCCGTGAAACCACCGCCGCGCTCAAGGGCAGCGGCATCGCCTGCCCCGACCTCAAGGACTACGCCTGGCGGCTGTGGGACTACTGGGAGCGCCACCTCGACCCCGACCTGCACATCGACCGCAGCCTGCGCGGCACGGTGGCGGGCAAGGTGGTGCTGGTCACCGGCGGCAGCTCGGGCATCGGCCTGGCAGCGGCGCACAAGTTTGCCGAAGCCGGCGCCATCACCGTCATCTGCGGCCGCGACCAGGACAAGCTCGACGAAGCCTGTGCCGAAGCCAAGGCCAAGGGCTACTCGTTCGTGGCCTACCCGGCCGACATCGCCGACATGGCCGACTGCGACCGCTTCGTGCAGCTGCTGATCCAGAACCACGGCGGGGTGGATTTCCTGATCAACAACGCCGGCCGCTCGATCCGCCGCGCCATCGAGAGCAGCTACGACCGCTTCCACGATTTCGAGCGCACCATGCAGCTGAACTACTTCGGCTGCCTGCGGGTGACCATGGGTCTGCTACCCGGCATGGTGGCCAAACGCAAGGGGCATGTGGTCAACATCAGCTCCATTGGCGTGCTGACCAATGCGCCGCGCTTCTCGGCCTATGTGGCCAGCAAGGCGGCGCTGGACGCGTGGACGCGCTGCGCGTCCTCCGAGTTTGCCGATCAGGGCATCAGTTTCACCACCATCAACATGCCGCTGGTGCGCACACCCATGATCGCGCCGACGCAGATCTACAAGAACGTGCCGACCCTCAGCCCGGACGAGGCGGCCGACATGATCGCGCAGGCCTGCATCTACAAGCCGGTGCGCATCGCCACCCGCCTGGGGGTGACGGGCCAGGTGTTGCACGCCTTTGTGCCGCGGGTGGCACAGATCATCATGAACACCAGCTTCCGCATGTTCCCGGATTCGGCAGCGGCCCAGGGGGAGAAGGGGGCCAAGCCTCAGTTGTCGCCAGAGGCGGTGGCGATGCAGCAGATGATGCGGGGGATTCACTTCTGATTTCGTCGTTTTTGTCTTTGTCTTTGTCGGTGCGTTGAGGCTTTCGTGGCGTGCCGGGTCTCGGCCCGGCGGCCGACCTACTTTCTTTTGCTTCGCCAAAAGAAAGTAGGCAAAGAAAAGGCGAGCCGAATGCGCTGTCCCGCCGCTGCGCGACGGGCACGCTGCGTTGCTCGGTCCGGGCGGGGTCTGCGCAAACTTGTCCGCTGCGCGGCCATCGGACATGCGCAGCCCTGATCCGCCCGGCCCTGCGCTACTCGCCAGCGCATGACGGCGAAAGGCGGGTGCGGACTTCCCTTCGCGCCACCATGCTTGCGATAAGGGCAGTCCGCATCCGCTTCCGCTTGTGCCGTCCGACCGGGCTGAGCAGCGCAGGGGCGCGGGGATCAGAAATTCGCATGTCCGAAGGCCGCGCAGCGGACAAGTTTGCGAATTTCCCCCGCGCACCGAGCAGCGCAAGGCAGCCCGAAGGGCCCCGGTCGTCGGCTCGCCTTTCTTTTGCTTACTTTTCTTTGGCGAAGCAAAGAAAAGTAAGGCGCCCGCCGGGGCGCGACCCGGTCAAGCCAAGCCACCGGAGACCACCCAACGCGAAGCCTAAAATTCCCGAAATCTCCACGCCGTCCCACACAGAGAAAGCGCCGACATGACCCCAACCCCCGTCGACCTCAGCGCCATCGCCCCGCGCGAAAAAGCCGAAATCCTGGCCCAGGCCCTGCCCTACATCCGCCGCTACCACGGCAAAACCATGGTCATCAAATACGGCGGCAATGCCATGACCGATCCCACCTTGCAGCAGGACTTTGCCGAAGACGTGGTGCTGCTCAAGCTGGTGGGCATCAACCCGGTGGTGGTGCACGGTGGCGGGCCGCAGATCGAGACCCTGCTGCAGCGACTGGGCAAGAAGGGCCAGTTCATCCAGGGCATGCGGGTGACCGATGCCGAGACCATGGAGGTGGTCGAATGGGTGCTGGCCGGCGAGGTGCAGCAGGACATCGTCGGCCTGATCAACGCCGCCGGCGGCAAGGCGGTGGGCCTGACGGGCCGCGACGGGGCCATGATCCGCGCTCAAAAGCTGCGCCTGGCCGACCAGCAGAACCCGCAGCAGGAACACGACGTCGGCCAGGTGGGCGACATTGTCAGCATCGACCCGGGCGTGGTCCGGGCCTTGCAGGACGACCAGTTCATCCCCGTGGTCAGCCCGATCGGATTTGGCGAGCGCAACGAGAGCTACAACATCAACGCCGATGTGGTGGCCGCCCGGCTGGCCACCACCCTGCAGGCCGAAAAGCTGCTGATGCTCACCAACATCCGCGGCGTGCTCGACAAGGACGGTCAGTTGCTCACCGAGCTGACGCCGCACCGCATCGACGAGCTGTGTGCCGACGGCACCATCAGCGGCGGCATGATCCCCAAGATCGCCGGCGCGCTGGACGCGGCCAAGAGCGGTGTGAACGCGGTGCACATCATCGACGGCCGCGTGCCGCACGCGCTGCTGCTCGAAGTGCTGGGCGACCAGCCCTTCGGCACCATGATCCGGTCCCGCTGAGATGAACGCTCACCAAGCCCTTTCCGGCGCGCAGGGGCTGGGCCGGGGCAGCCGAGGTTCCGGCTTTGCCGGTCCCAGGGTGCGTCCCCCTCCGGGGGAACGCGCGGAGCGCGGCAGGGGGAGCGTTGGATGAGGCTTCTTCTGGTCGAAGACGACGTGATGGTTGCCAGCGGCATCAAGCTGGGGCTGTGCAACGCCGGCTACACCGTCGACTGGGTGGGCAGCGCCGAGCGCGCCGAGCAGGCCCTGGAGCGCGAGAGCTTCGACCTGGCCATTGTGGACATCGGGCTGCCGGGGGTTGACGGCCTGGAGCTCACCCGCCGCCTGCGCAGCCGGGGGGTGACCCTGCCGGTGCTGATCCTCACCGCACGCGATGCGCTGCAGGACCGGGTACAGGGGCTGGACCTGGGGGCCGACGATTACATGCTCAAGCCTTTCGAGCTGCCCGAGTTGCTGGCGCGGCTGCGGGCGCTGCTGCGCCGCTCGCAGGCTGCCACCTCGGCGGTGCTGAGCTTTGGCCCGCTGGAAATGGATACCGCCCAGCGCCGCGTGCAGCTGGCCGGGGCGCTGCTCGAACTCGGTCTGCGCGAATGGACGGTGCTCGAATACCTGCTGCTGCAGGCGCCCAAGCCGGCGGCCAAGGACAAGCTGCTGGCCGCGCTGACCGGCTGGGACAAGGAGATCACGCCCAACGCGATCGAGGTGTACGTCTCCCGCCTGCGCGCCAAGCTGGAGCCTGCGGGCATCCAGCTGCGCTCCATTCGCGGCTTCGGCTACCGGCTGGAGCAGTCCGCTGCGGCCGACCATGCGGCCGAGCGCTGACCCCCCAGCGGCCCCTGCCGAGGGCATGATCGGCGGCTTGCAGCGCCGCCTGCTGGTGTGGATGCTGTTGCCGCTGGGCCTGATTGGCCTGGTCAGTTTTGTGCTGCATTACCAGAGCGCCGGCACCGCCGCCTTGCAGCAAGACCAGCAACTGCAGCGCCTGCTGCCGCTGCTGGCCGATTCGGTGGTGGTGACCGATGCGCCCACGCTGGGCGCCCTGGGCGACCTGGATCAGGAGCCGGGTCTGGCGCTGTTGCTGGCACCGCCCATCGAGGAGTTCCTCAAGGAGCGTTCGGGTTTTGCGGCATACGCCATCCGCAACGCCAGCGGGCGCCACCTGCTCGGCGCCGAATGGTTGCCCACCGAGCTGCCCACCACCAACGGGGCCGAGTTTTCCAGCGTCGTGGAGGGTGGCATCACCTACCGCCTGATCACCCAGCGGGCGTCCACCGCCGGCGGTGAACTGATCCTGATGCTGGCCGATGGCTCCGACGCCCGCCAGCGCTGGCTCGACACGGTGCTGTTGCGGGTGCTGCTGCCCAACTTGCTGCTGATGCTGACCGCTGTCGCCGCGGTGATCTGGGCGGTGACGCGGGCGCTGCGCCCGTTGATCGACCTCACCCAGGCGGTGCAACGGCGCTCGCCACGCGACCTCAGCCCCATCGACGCCAGCCGGGCGCCGGCCGAGGTGCGCCCCTTGGTCGCGTCGCTCAACCGCCTGTTTGCGCTGGTGAACACCCAGTCCGAGGCGCAACGCCGCTTTGTGGCCGACGCGGCCCACCAGTTGCGCACACCGCTGGCCGGCCTGCAGGCGCAGGTCGAGGCCTGGGCGCAAGCGACGCGCCACATGGGCACCGGCGACCTGCTCAGTTTGCGGGTGGAGCAGGTGCAGCGCCTGCGCGACGCCACCCGGCGCACCTCGCAGCTGGCCAACCAGCTGCTCGCCCTCTCGCGCGCCGATGCCATCAGCGCCGATGCGCAGCCGCTGCACCAGGTGGACCTGCAGGAGCTGTGCGAAAACATCCTGGCGCTGTTCCTCGACGCGGCCGGCGCCAAGCGGATCGACCTGGGCCTGGAGGGCGGCGCCGCACAGACCTGCGGGCATGCCTGGCTGTTGCGTGAGCTGCTGATCAACCTGGTGGACAACGCGGTGAAGTACACGCCCGACGGTGGCCGGGTGACCCTGCGCTGCGGTCAGGACGCCACGCCCAGCCCCGGGCAGGCCTGGGTCGAGGTGGAGGACAACGGGCCGGGCATCGCGCCCGAGGAGCGCCAGCGGGCCTTGCAGCGTTTCTACCGGTTGCCGGGTGTGGGCGGTGAAGGCAACGGCCTGGGCCTGGCGATTGCCGATGAAATCGCCCGCGCCCACCAGACGCAACTGCGGCTGGACACCGCTGCGCAGGGCGGCGGCTTGCGGGTGCGGGTGGTTTTTGTGGCGGCGGTGCCCGCCAGGGGCACCGCCGACGCCCTGCGAAAACCCGCTGGTGCATGAGGCGCCGCTGGCGCCTGCCGGGTGCAGGTGCTGCCGGGGGCCGTGTTTAGGCAAGCCACCCTAAACAAAAGACCCCGGAAGGCGGTTTGGCACACCACGCGCGGTTTTTGCCGTCAAAATAGCACGACCGTTCGTTTTGGTGGAGGGCGGTGCAGGCGCGACAGCGCCACTGGCACCGCCGGGTCCACCGCCCTCGTCCCCGATACCACCGTGCCACCCATGCGCCACCAGCCCTCTCCTGTGCGCCCCCGGTCAGCAACCGCCCTGGCCCGATCGCTGCAAAAAGGTCAGCAGACCAAGGCTGCCATCGTCGATGCCGCGCTCGGTCTGGCCACCCAGATCGGGCTTGAGGGCCTGTCCATTGGTGCGCTCGCCGAGGTCATGCAGATGAGCAAGTCGGGCGTGTTCGCCCACTTTGGCTCGCGCGAGGAACTGCAGATTTCGGTGGTGCGCGAGTACCACCACCGCTTCGAAGAAGAGGTGTTTTACCCCGCCCTGTCGGTTGCGCGTGGCCTGCCGCGTTTGCGCGCGCTGTTTGACAACTGGATGAAGCGCACCTCGGTGGAGATCGACTCGGGCTGCATCTACATCAGTGGCGCCGTCGAGTTCGATGACCGGCCCGGTCCGGTGCGCGATGCGCTGGCCAGCTCGGTCAGCGCCTGGCTGTCGGCCATGGGCCGGGCGATCGAGATCGCTATCGAAGAGGGGCACCTGCGCGCCGACACCGACGCCCGCCAGATGCGCTTTGAAATCCATTCGCTGATCCTCGCCTTGCACTACGAAGCCCGGTTTTTGCGCGCCCCCGACTCGCTTGAGCGCGCCGTTGTCGCGTTCGAGGGCATCGTGCAGCGCTACAGCATGGCGCCGGTGCCCGTTGTCGCCGAATCCCGCAAGCCGGCGCGAAAGCCTCGCGCCGCGCTCTGAACGTTTCCTCACAAACCCACCACAGGAGTCCACCATGCCCGTCTACAACCCGCCCCTGCGCGACATGCAGTTTGTGATGCACGAGGTGCTCAACGTCAGCGCCGACTTCCAGGCCATGCCCCAGCACGCCGAGATGGATGCCGACACCATCAACGCCGTGCTCGAAGAAGCTGGCAAGTTCGCCTCGCAGGTGATCTTCCCGCTCAACATCAGCGGCGACACCGAGGGCTGCACGCTCGACAAGACCACCCACGAGGTGAAGACGCCCGCCGGCTTCAAGGAGGCCTACAAGACCTACACCGACGGCGGCTGGTCGGCCCTGTCGTGCGACCCCGAATACGGCGGCCAGGGCCTGCCGCTGGTGGTCAACCAGTGCCTGTACGAGATGATGAACTCGGCCAACCAGGCCTGGACCATGTACCCCGGCCTGAGCCACGGCGCCTACGCCGCGCTGCACGAGCACGGCACGCCCGAGCAGAAGGCCCTGTACCTGCCCAAGCTGGTCAGCGGCGAATGGACCGGCACCATGTGCCTGACCGAACCGCACTGTGGTACCGACCTGGGCCTGATGCGCACCAAGGCCGAACCGCAGGCCGACGGCACCTACAAGATCACCGGCAACAAGATCTTCATCAGCGCCGGCGAACACGACATGGCCGCCAACATCGTGCACCTGGTGCTGGCCCGCCTGCCCGATGCGCCCCCCGGCATCAAGGGCATCAGCCTGTTCGTGGTGCCCAAGTTCCTGGCCAGTGCCGACGGCACGCTGGGTGCGCGCAACGGCATCTACTGCGGCGGCCTGGAGCACAAGATGGGCATCCACGGCAACGCCACCGCGCAGATTGTCATCGACGGTGCCATCGGCACCCTGGTCGGCCAGCCGCACAAGGGCATGCAGGCCATGTTCGTGATGATGAACGCCGCCCGCCTGGGCGTGGGCAACCAGTCGCTGGGCCTGACCGAGGTGGCCTACCAGAACGCGCTGGCCTATGCCAAGGACCGCATCCAGATGCGCAGCCTCTCCGGCGCCAAGGCCAAGGACAAGCCGGCCGACCCGATCATCGTGCACCCCGATGTGCGCAAGATGCTGCTGACCGCCAAGGCCTACGCCGAAGGCGGCCGCGCGCTCGCCATGTTCAGCTCGGTGCTGCTGGAGAAGGTGCACCACCACCCGGACGAGCAGGTGCGCAAGGACAGCGACGAGATGCTCTCGCTGCTGACCCCGATCGTGAAGGCCTTCCTGACCGACAACGGTTTGCAGGCCACCGTCATGTGCCAGCAGGTCTTCGGTGGCCATGGCTACATCAAGGAATGGGGCATGGAGCAGTTTGTGCGCGATGCCCGCATCAACATGATTTACGAGGGCACCAACACCATCCAGTCGCTGGACCTGCTGGGCCGCAAGGTGCTGGGCAACAATGGCGCCACGCTCAAGAAGTTGGGCAAGCTGGTGGCCGCTCTGGTGGAGGAGGAGGGCGTCAACGAGAAGATGGCCGAGTTCATCAACCCGCTGGCGGTGCTGGGCGAGCAGATCACCAAGTTCACCATGGAGATCGGCTTCAAGGGCTTGCGCAACCCGGACGAAGTGGGCGCCGCTGCGGTCGACTACCTGCGCGTGGTCGGCCATCTGGTGTTCGGTTACTTCTGGGCCCGCATGGCCCAGGTGGCGCTGCAAAAGATCGCCGACGGCAGCACCGACCCGTTCTATACCGCCAAGCTGCAGACCGCACGCTTCTACTTCGCCAAGCTGTTCCCCGAGACCGCGACGCTGATGCGCACCGCGCGCGCGGGCAGCCAGGTGCTGATGGACACCGACGCGGCGCTGGCTTGAACCCGCTGACTTTCACCACCCACCGGAGACAGACATGAGGAAGACCACCGTTGCCACCCTGCTGAGCCTCGCTGCTGTATCGGCCTTTGCGCAGATGACGCCCGCAGGCCTGTGGAAGACCATCGACGACGACACCAAGAAGGAGAAGTCGCTCGTGCGCATCACCGAAAGCAACGGTGTCTTCTCCGGTCGCATCGAGAAGCTGCTCGACCCGGACACCAAGCAAGACGCTGTCTGCGAAAAGTGCACCGACGACCGCAAGGACAAGCCCGTGCTGGGCATGACCATCCTGCGCAACATCAAGGCCAGCGCCGACGACAAAACCGTGTACGACAGCGGTGACATCACCGACCCGAACAACGGCAAGGTCTACCGCGCTCGCCTCAAGCCGGTGGATGGCGGCAAGCGGATGGAAATGCGCGGCTACATCGGCCCGTTCTACCGCACGCAGGTCTGGCATCGCGTGGAGTGATGGCCCACCCCCGCCGAAGGCAGCAAAACACCCCCGCCGCGCTCCGCGCGACCCCCTCAAGGAAGGGGGCGATGCCAGCGGCCCGGCGAAGCCGGTTCCGCGGCATCTCTGGATAAACCCCCTCGCTCGTTGCGCAACGCGTGGCGCGTCAAGGAAACCAACTGATGAAACGATTCCAAGTGAAAAAAGTCGCCGTGCTCGGCGCGGGCGTGATGGGTGCGCAGATCGCAGCGCACCTGGTCAACGTCCAGGTGCCGGTGGTGCTGTTCGACCTTCCGGCGAAGGAAGGCCCGAAGAACGGCATCGTCACCCGCGCCATCGACAACCTCAAGAAGCTCAAGCCCTCGCCGCTGGGCGTGGCGGCCGATGCCGACCTGATCGGCCAGGCCAACTACGAGGAGCACCTGGAGCAGCTGCGCGGGTGCGACCTCATCATCGAGGCCATCGCCGAGCGCATGGACTGGAAGCTCGATCTCTACAAAAAGATCGCGCCCTATGTCGCCGAGCACGCCATCGTCGCGTCCAACACCTCGGGCCTGTCGATCACCAAACTGTCCGAAGCGCTGCCCGAGAGCATCCAGCCGCGCTTTTGCGGCATCCACTTCTTCAACCCGCCGCGCTACATGACGCTGGTGGAGCTGATTGCCACGCCGACCACGCAGCCGGCCATCCTGGACGACCTGGAGACGTTCGTCACCAGCGGGCTGGGCAAGGGTGTGGTGCGCGCCAAGGACACGCCCAACTTCATCGCCAACCGCATCGGCATCGCGGGCATGCTGGCGACGATGAAAGAGGTGGAGAACTTCGGCCTGACGTACGACGTGGTCGACGACCTGACTGGCAAGCGCCTGGGGCGCGCCTCCAGCGGCACCTTCCGCACCGCCGATGTGGTGGGTCTGGACACCATGGCCCATGTGATCAAGACGCTGCAGGACAACCTGAACGAGCAGACCGACCCGTTCTACGGCAGCTTCGGCACGCCGCCGGTGCTGGCCAAGCTGATCGAGCGGGGCCTCCTGGGCCAGAAGGCCAAGGCGGGTTTCTTCAAGAAGATGGGGCGCGACATCCTGCGTTTCGACCTCGACAGCGAAGATTACGTGCCGGCCGGCCAGAAGGCCGACGAGGTGTACGGCCGCATGCTCAAGCGCCCGGCCGCCGAACGTCTGAAGCTGCTGCGCGACAGCGAAGGCCCGCAGGGCCAGTTCCTCTGGGCCATCCTGCGCAACGGCTTCCACTACGCTGCGGTGCACCTGGCTTCCATCGCCGAGACCGCCCGCGACGTGGACCAGGCCATGCGCTGGGGCTTCGGCATGAAGCAGGGCCCCTTCGAGCTGTGGCAGGAAGCCGGCTGGCTGGAGGTGGCGCAGATGGTCCAGGCCGACATAGCCGCCGGCAAGGCATTGAGCCGCGCACCGCTGCCCGACTGGGTGTTCAAGGGCCCGGTGGCCGAGGCCGGGGGGGTGCACACCGCCCAGGGTTCGTGGAACCCGTCGAAGGGCGTGTTCGAGCCGCGCCGCAGCCTGCCGGTCTATGAACGCCAGCCTTTCCCCGAGCTGCTGCTGGGCGAGGCCGGTCCAAAGGCCGAGACCGCCGGCACGACGATCAGCGAAGACCGGAACCTGCGCACCTGGACGCTGGACGGTGAGGTACTGATCGCCAGCATCAAGACCAAGATGCACACCCTCAGCCCCGAAGTCTGTGAGGGCCTGATGGCCGCCATCGACCTGGCCGAGACCGAGTACCAGGGCCTGGTGATCTGGTCGGGTGACGAGCCTTTCAGCGCCGGCGCCGACCTGCAAGCCCTGCTGCCCGCCTTCATGGCGGTGGGCGTGGCCGCGGTGGAGGACGCTGAGGGCTTCATGCAGCAGATGATGCTGCGCCTGCGTTACGCCAGCGTGCCGGTCATCAGCGCCATGCGTGGCCTGGCGCTGGGCGGTGGCTGCGAACTGGCGGTGCACAGCGCCCGCCGCGTGGCCCACATGGAAACCTACGTCGGTCTGGTGGAAGTGGGGGTGGGTCTGATCCCCGGCGCCGGCGGCCTGACCTACATCGCCCGCCGCGCAGCCGAGAACGCCAAAACTTCCACCGGCAAGGACCTGCTGCCGTTCCTGACCGAAGGCTTCACCGCCGCGGCCATGGCCAAGGTGGGCACCAGCGCCATCGAGTCGCGCGCCATCGGCTACCTGCTCGATTCGGACCTGATCGTCCCGCACAAGGACGAGGTGCTGCATGTGGCCGTCAACGAGGCCAAGTCCCTGTTCAAGGGCGGCTACCGCGCACCGCACAAGCGCCTGTTCCCGGTGGCGGGACGTGACGGCAAGGCCACCATCCTGGGCCAGCTGGTCAACATGCGCGACGGCGGCTTCATCAGCCAGCACGACTTCCACATCGCCAGCCTGATCGCCAACGTGGTGACTGGCGGCGATGTCGAGCCCGGCACGCTGGTGAGCGAGGAATACCTGATGACGCTGGAGCGCCAAGCCTTCTGCGCCCTGATTGAGCACCCGAAGACCCACGAGCGGATTCTGGGCATGCTCAATACCGGCAAGCCGGTGCGGAATTGACCATGAAGTCGACCGAGGCCGACGTGTCTTGCCCCCTCTCCCGCCTGCGGGAGAGGGTTGGGGTGAGGGCGACCGCCAAGGACAAGGCGCGCGAATTGCGTGGTCAGATGACCGATGCCGAAAGCATGCTGTGGCAACAGCTGCGGGGGCGCCGCTTCCAAAACTTCAAGTTCCGCCGCCAGCGCCCACTGGGCCCGTACATCCTGGACTTCGTGTGTCTGGAGGCGGGACTGGTGATCGAAGTGGATGGTGGGCAACACGCTGACCAGGAAGCCTATGACCAGCAGAGAACCGCGTGCATCGCACAAGCCGGACTGCGCGTGATCCGGTTCTGGAATCACGATGTTTTGAATGACACCCCCGCCGTGCTGGAGACGATCTGGCAGGCGCTGCAGACCCTCACCCCAGCCCTCTCCCGCCAGCGGGAGAGGGAGTAAAACCGAAAGCCCTTCGCCATGAAACAGATCCAAGACGCCTACATCGTCGCCGCCACCCGCACCCCCATCGGCCGGTCACACAAGGGCTCGTTCAGGCACCTGCGGCCGGACGATCTGCTGGCCCATGCGCTGCGCTCGGCCATGGCCCAGGTGCCCGGCCTGGACCCGAGGGCCGTGGAAGACGTGATCGCCGGCTGCGCGATTCCCGAAGCCCAGCAGGGCCTGAACGTCGCGCGCATCGGTGCCATCCTGGCCGGCCTGCCCAACACCGTGGGTGGCATCACCGTCAACCGCTTCTGCGCCTCCGGCCTGTCGGCGGTGGCCATGGCGGCCGACCGCATCCGCGTGGGTGAAGCCGATGTGATGATCGCCGCCGGCACCGAGAGCATGAGCATGGTGCCGATGATGGGCAACAGCCCCAGCCTCTCGCCCACCATCTTCCGCAACACCGACGACATCGAGAGCTACGGCATCGCCTATGGCATGGGCCTGACGGCCGAGAAGGTCGCGCAGCAGTGGAAGGTCTCGCGCGATGAGCAGGACGCTTTCGCCGTGCAGTCGCACCAGCGCGCCGTGCTCGCCATGCAGAACGGCGAGTTCACCGACGAGATCACGCCGGTGACGGTGCAGGAGCGCCGCGTCGATCTGGAATCGGCCGAGGTGTCCATCACCGAGCGCACGGTGAGCCTGGACGAGGGCGCACGCCCGGACACCAGTCTGGAGGGCCTTGCGAAACTGCGCACCGTGTTCGCCGCGCGTGGCTCCGTCACCGCGGGCAACAGCTCGCAGACCAGCGACGGCGCGGGCGCGCTGATTCTGGTGAGTGAGGCGGCTCTCAAGCGCTACAACCTCACGCCGCTGGCGCGCTTCGTCAGCTACGCCAGCCGCGGTGTGCCGCCGCACATCATGGGCATCGGTCCGGTGGAGGCCATTCCCGCCGCCCTCAAATCCGCCGGCCTGAAGCAAGACGACATCGACTGGTTTGAACTGAACGAAGCCTTTGCCGCACAGTCGCTGGCCGTCATGAACACCCTGGGCCTGGACCCGGCCAAGGTCAACCCCATGGGCGGCGCCATCGCCTTGGGCCACCCGCTGGGCGCGACCGGTGCCATCCGTTCGGCCACCGTGGTGCACGCCCTGCGGCGCCACAACAAAAAGTACGGCATGGTGACGATGTGCGTGGGCATGGGGCAGGGGGCCGCCGGGGTATTCGAAAGGGTCTGACGACCCACCTGCGGGGCGCGCCTCCGGGTTGCGACCAGGCAGGGCTGGCGGGCTGTGGCAGCGTCAAGGGCGCTGCCACTTCGGATGGTGGCAGGCCGGTGAAGCAGCAACCCTCAGCCCGCAGGCAGGCCCTCTTGAGTGGCCCTGCCGAGACGGCCCCGCCGTGCGTGGTCCGCTGGCCTGTCGTCCCGAAGACGACTCTGCCGGGTCGTTGTCTTGTGCACACTCTGGCCCATGAAACCACACCTTTTTGACCAGGCCATCGCGCTCACCGCCACTGGCGACGGCCAGTACACCGGCGCCACCTCGCCCGCCTACGCCAACATGGTGGGGCCATTTGGCGGCATCACCGCCGCCACGGCGCTGAACGCGGTGATGCAGCACCCGGCGCTGCTGGGCGAGCCGCTGTCGCTGACGGTGAACTTTTGCGCGGCGCTGGCCGACGGGCCCTTTGCCGTATCGGCCCAGCCGGTGCGCACCAACCGCTCGACCCAGCACTGGGTGGTGATGATCACCCAGGACGGTGCGGCGGGCCAGGCCGAGACGGTGGTCACCGCCTCGGTGGTCACGGCCGCGCGCCGCAACACCTGGAGCGTGGACGACGAACCCATGCCCGCCGTGCCCCGGCCCGATGACATCAAACCCTACACGCTGCCCTCGCCGATGGCCTGGATCCAGCGCTACGAGATGCGGCCGGTGGAGGGCGCGATCCCCCACACCTGGGACGGCACTGGCAGCAGCAGCCGCTCGCGCCTGTGGATGCGCGACGCCGCGCCCCGCGCCCTCGACCTGTGTGGCCTGAGCGCGCTGGCCGATGTGTTCTTTCCGCGCATCTGGCTGCGCCGCGCCACCCGGGTGCCGGCGGGCACGGTGTCAATGACGGTGTACTTCCACGCTGGCTCGGCGCAACTGGCCGAGGTCGGGCATGGCTGGGTGCTGGGCCAGGCCCGGGCCCAGGCCTTTCGCAACGGCTTTTTTGACCAGACCGCCCTGCTCTGGAGCGAGGCCGGGCACCTGCTGTGCTCCAGCCACCAGGTGGTGTACTACAAAGAATGAACCATCCGCTGCACCGGGGGCGCACCCCTTTGAGCGGGCGGCCGTCGCGGCGGGGTGGCATCGGGTCGGCGCGGCCCGACACCAGACAGCGGCGGGCGAACGTGGTAACTTGCCGCCGTGGCCCTGCAGCCAGCCGTGCCGCGAGCGGTCCGGCGGCGGTTCATCCCTGATCCCCTCTCCCTCCTTCTCTTTTCCCCATGAGCGACATCCTCATCCACACCGAAGCCGGCATCGTCACCCTGACCTTCAACCGCCTGGACAAAAAGAACTCCATCACCGCCGCCATGTATGCCGCCATGGCCGATGCGGTGGAGGCTGCAGCCACCGAACCCACGGTGCGCTGCCTGGTGTTCCAGGGGCATGAGACCGTGTTTTCCGCCGGCAACGACATCGGCGATTTTCTCCACCACCCGCCCGCTTCAGCCGACTCGCCGGTGTTCCGCTTCCTGCGCGCCATCGCTGCTTTCCCCAAACCGCTGATCGCGGCGGTTTGCGGCCCGGCGGTGGGCATCGGCACCACCCTGCTGTTCCACTGTGATCTGGTCTACGCAGGCGACAACGCCGCGTTTTCCATGCCGTTCGTCAATCTGGGCTTGTGCCCGGAGGCAGCGTCCAGCCTGCTGGCGCCCCACCTGTTTGGCTACCACCGCGCGGCCGAGGCGCTGCTGCTGGGCGAGCCCTTCATGGCCGAGGCGGCGCTCGAAGTGGGGCTGGTCAACCGCGTGCTGCCGCCCAGCGAAGTCACCGGCTATGCGCAGTCGGTGGCGCGCAAACTGGCGGCCAAGCCACTGGCCTCGCTGGTGGAGACCAAGCGCCTGATGAAGAAGGGCAACGCTGCCCAGGTGATGGCGACCATGGCCGAGGAGGGGGCGAGCTTTGGCCGCATGCTGCGCGAGCCGGCCGCACGCGAAGCGTTTGCCGCCTTCATGGAGCGGCGCAAGCCCGATTTCTCCCAGCTCTGATCCACCAGCCCTGCGCCGCTGCGGCAGCCCCCGGCGCAGGGCCAGTGCACCGGCATGAGGTGCCTCCCCGGACACCCCTGTCAAGCACCCCTGACCAGCCGCTCATAGGCGGTGCGGGTGGCCGGGGACACGGCCTCCAGCACCTGCCCATAGTGGGTGCGGTGACGCGCCAGCAGGCGCGCTGACGCCACATTTTGGGACCGACAGAACCAGTGGCAGCTGTGCTGGAACAGCAGCAGTTCGGCAGTGGCACGAAAGGCACGCTCGCGCGGTGGCAGCCCGTCTGCATTGCCCAAGGCATCGGCCACGCCTTGTGCATGCAAGGCCACCAGGGCCCGAAAGTCAAAACTCGCCTGCGGAAAAAAACGGGTGGCGTGTGGCAACCCCATGGGCCAGCGGCTGACGCGCAGACGCTCGCCCCACACCCCCTGCAGGGCCTCGGCGAGCTGTCGCAGTTCGTTCTGCAGCGCGTCTTCGGTGGCCGTGAGCTCGTGCCAAAGGACCTGCGCCCGCGTCGGGTCGCTTTCGTCCAGAGCGCGCAGGTAACCCTCGGTCAACTGCTCCATGTGCCGCTCCACCCGCAGGGGGCGCAGATGCTCGCTCAGCAGCGCCACCCGCTGCCGCACCTCGGCCTGGCGCACCGCCAACAGCACCAACGCCACGGGAAACAACACGAGAATCAGGTCCATGGTCCGATTGTCGCCGCGCCCATAAAAAAACCCCGGCCGAAGCCGGGGCAATGAGGAGCTCTACCGAGCGAGAGAAAACAGGGGCAGGCTATCAGCTGCTTTGCTGGATGCCGGCCAGCACCCAGCCACCGGTGCCGGAGATCGGCTTGGTCAGGTGCCAGATTTCACGGATGTCGTCGGGTGCGGCGCCGTCTTCCTGCACCCGGCCGGTGAACAGCACACTCACCACATAGCGGTTGGACTCTTCCACCACCTCCAGCACCTGGGCATCCAAATCCAGCACCCGCGTCTGCTGGGTGGCGCCCTGGCGCTCGTGGATGTCCATCTGCAATTCGGCGAACATTTCGGGCGTGGTGAATTCGCGGATGTCGTCCAGGTTGCCCGCGTCGTTGGACGCTTGCAGACGCAGGTACTGCACCTTCGCGTTGCGGGCAAAGCCGGCAGCGTCAAAGTCGGCCGGAATACGGGCCTGCTGGGCCGCCGCACCGCCCAGGGCGCTGCCGATCATCGAGCCGCTGCCCTGGCCATAGGTCGGCGCCTGGGGCGCTGCGCGCAGCGTGTGGTTCGGGTTGGCGCTGCCCGCGCCTGCGCCGGCGTAGGCCATGCCCCCCCGGTTTTGCATGGCTTTCTTGCGCATCACGAAGCCGATCACTGCCAGCACCGCCATCACCAGCAGCGCGATCATCAGGAAGTTGGCCAGCTCTTCACCAAAGCCCAGGTGCGAGGCCAATGCGGCCAGGCCCAGGCCGGCGGCCAGCCCTGCGATCGGACCCATCCAGCTGCGCTTGGGAGCGGCCGCTGCAGCGCCCGCAGCCCCGGCGGCCGGTGCGGCGCTGGGCGTGGCGTCGGGTGCCTTGGCGGGCGGCGTGGCCTGGCGTTGCATACCGACCGACTTGCCGCTGCCGATGCGCTTGGCTTCGGCCTCCAGATGAACAGTGCCCAGGCCGAGGGTCATGACCACGGCGAGCAACGAAAGCAGTTTTTTCATGGAAAGTCTCCTGAACGATGGGACATAACACGGTAAGGGATTTGAGATTCCTTAAAAACCAGATTTTGAGAGATTCATGTTCTGAAAATACATGCGCTTTTACCGGGATGTCCCGGATGCATCCCGGAGGCTGATCGGTGCCCTTACCCGGCCGTCCACCCCCAAGAGCCAGTATTTTGCCAAGCAAACGCTTGCCTTAATTGGTGGCCGCTGCTAGGGTTGAGCACCATGAGCGCCCTTCCCGCCAACGCATCCACCTTGCCTGAACGGCGGGCGCGCGGGCGCCCGCGCAAAACGGCGGATGAGCGCAACGACGGCAACCGGCGACAGGACCTGTTGCGCGCGGCGGCGCACCTGTTTCGCCACCAGGGTTACGCCGCCACCGCCACCCGCGACATCGCCACCGCCGCCGGCATGCGCTCGGGCTCACCCTTCTACCACTTCGAGAGCAAGCAGGCCTTGCTGGCGGCCGTCATGCTCGAAGGCATGCAGCGCGCACTGCGCCGCCAGGCGGCACACACCGCACCGGCAGACGCTCCCCTGCACGAGCAGTTGCGGGCGCTGGTGCGCAGCCATTTTGAGGTCTTGCTCGGGCCTGACAGCGATTTCGTCCCGGTCATGCTGTACGAGTGGCGATCGCTCACGCCCGCCCAGCGGGCCGATGTGCACGCCTTGCGCCAGCGCTACGAAGCCGCCTGGCTGCCGGTGCTGCAGGCTTTGCACGCCTGCGGTGCGCTGCGCGGCGAACCTTCGCTGGCGCGCTTGATGATCTTTGGCGCCCTCAACTGGTCGGTCCAGTGGTACGAAGCCCGCAGCGGCGGCGCCACACTGGACGACCTGACCGACACCGCACTCCAACTCTTCCAGCACGACAGCGCTGGCCCAACATGAGCAAACACCCACCGCAGCCTGTTCATTTCGAGCCCGAATTCATCGACGGGCTCAAAACCATCTTCGAAGAACGCATCGTGTTCAACCAGCTGCTCGGCCTGAAAATCACCGCCGTCGAGCCCGAGCGGGTGGTCGCCCGCATCGACATGCGCCCTGAGCTGGTGGGCCACTTTGCCTACAACCGCCTGCACGGCGGTGTCATCAGTGCCGGACTGGACGCCATGGGCGGCCTGGCCTGCATGGCGGCCATCGGCGCCCGCCACATGGACGAGCTGCCCGAGCAGCGCCTGCACCGCTTTGCCAAGCTCGGCACCATCGACCTGCGCATCGACTACCTGCGTCCCGGCATCGGCGCCCATTTCGAACTCAGCGCCGAGGTGCTGCGCCTGGGCTCGCGGGTGGCCTCCACCCGCATGGAATTCCGTGGGCCGGACGGCAAGCTCCTGTCCTGCGGTTCGGGGGCTTACATCGTGTCCTGAGGGTGGCGGCGGGCGTCAGCGCCGCCGGGGCGTCGCAGGCTGCGCCAGCGCACCCATGCCCAGCCGCGCCATCCGCCGATCAGCACCAGCGGCGGCGGCCCGGTCACGAACAGCACCACCCCCACGTGCCGCGCCAGCAGGGCGTCGGCCGGCCCGTGGGTGTTGGTGGGGTTCAGGGGCGCAGGTGGTGCAGAGCCATCGGGGCAGTGGTCCGTTGCGACCGCCGGGCATTGGTCCTTTGACCGGGGTGCGGGTTTTTATCATCACCGGCATGAGCCAAAACACCCCCGCTGAGCCGGCCGACGTGCTGGTGCTGCAGCACACGCTGGAAGACACCCCGGCCTATCTGGGCCACTGGCTGGACGCGCATCGCGTGCGCTGGGCGGTGCGCTGCGCCGAGGCCGGCGAGGCCTACCCCGATACGGTGGCGGGCTACCGCGCGCTGGCCGTGCTCGGTGGCGAATGGAGCGCCAACGACGACCGGCCCAGCCTGCGCCAGGCCGAAGCACTCATCCGCGAGGCGGACGCACTGGGCATTCCGGTCATCGGCCACTGTCTGGGCGGTCAGCTCATGGCGCGGGCTTTCGGTGGCCGGGTCCAGCGGCTGCCCCAGCCCGAGGTGGGCTGGCTGCCGCTGCAGATCGACCGCAGCGCGGCGGCGCAGTGCTGGCTGGGCGAGGCCGGGCACGCCGTGGTCTACCAGTGGCATTACGACAGCTTTGTGCAGCTGCCGCCAAGCGCGCAACGGATCGCTTCCTCGCCAGCCTGTGCGCACCAGGCCTTTGCCATCGGCCCGCACCTGGCCATGCAGTTCCACATTGAAATCACGCCGCAAAAAATCGAGGCCTGGCTCGATCATCCGGGCACGGTCTATCCGCAGGCCGTGCGCGGCGGGGTGCCCACGGTCCAGTCGCCTGCGGCCATGCGACAGGGCACCGCCCGGCACCAGGCGGGCAGCCAGGCGCTGGCCGATCGCATCTACAGCGTCTGGCGCCAGCGGTGGCTGCGGGCTTGAGAGGCCCGGCGATCGGCAGGAGCGGCGCCCTCGCCGCGCAGGTTCCAGCGGCGCACCGGTCAGGCAGACGGCGCCGCGCCGTCCCCGTCGTCCTTGGGAATCGGGCGCGGCCGGCCCTGCTCGTCAATCGCCACATAGGTCAGGGTCGCCTCGGTCACCTTGACGTACTGGCCCTGGGCGCCAAAGCGTTCGGCAAACACCTCCACCTGCACGGTGATGGATGTGTTGCCAATGCGGGTGACGTGGGCGAAGAAGCTCAGGATGTCGCCCACCCGCACCGGTTGCTTGAAGATGAACTGGTTGACCGCCACGGTGGCCATGCGGCCCCGGACATGGCGCGCCGGCAGCACGGCGCCGGCCAGGTCCACCTGGGCCATCACCCAGCCGCCGAAGATGTCGCCGTTGCCGTTGGTGTCGGCCGGCATCGGAATCACCTTGAGCACGAGCTCGCGGCCTTCCGGGAGGTCGCTGTGGGGGCGGGGGCTGGCTTCTTCGGTCATGGGCACAATCGGGTTGAACACCGCCCCGATTGTCCTGCATGCGCTCCTCTTCCGTTTCACCGGCCGCCCATCCGGCCTCTGCGGCCACCGGCGGCCCGGCCCGGCCCCGCTCCGACTGGGCCACCCTCAGCCGCCTGTTTCCCTACCTCTGGCAGTACAAATGGCGGGTGACCGCCGCGCTGGCCTTCATGGTCGGTGCCAAGCTGGCCAACGTGGGTGTGCCGGTGCTGCTCAAGCAACTGGTGGACGCGATGACCATCCCGCCCGGCAGCCCGCAGGCGCTGCTGGTGGTGCCGCTGGGCCTGTTGCTGGCTTACGGCCTGCTGCGCCTGTCCACCAGCCTGTTCACCGAACTGCGCGAACTGGTGTTTGCCAAGGCCACCGAAGGGGCCACCCGCGCCATCGCGCTGCAGGTGTTTGGCCACTTGCATGCGCTGTCCCTGCGTTTTCACCTGGAGCGCCAGACCGGTGGCATGACGCGCGACATCGAGCGCGGCACGCGCGGCGTGCAATCGCTCATTTCGTACTCGCTCTACAGCATCTTCCCCACCTTCATCGAGGTGGCGCTGGTGCTCACCCTGCTGGGCACCCAGTTCGACATGGGCTATGTCTGGATCACCCTGGCGGCACTGGTGCTGTACGTGAGCTTTACCGTGCTGGTGACCGAATGGCGCACCCAGTTTCGCCGCGAAATGAACGAGCTGGAATCGCGCAGCCAGACCCAGGCCATCGACTCGCTGCTCAACTACGAAACCGTCAAATACTTCAACAACGAAGCCTTCGAGGCGCGCCGTTACGACGCATCGCTGGAGCGCCTGCGCAAGGCCCGCATCCGCAGCCAGACCACGCTCTCGCTGCTCAACACCGGGCAGCAACTGATCATTGCGGTGGCGCTGGTGTGGATGCTCTGGCGCGCCACCCAGGGCGTGGCCGAGGGCCGCATGACCCTGGGCGACCTGGTGATGGTCAATGCCTTCATGATCCAGCTCTACATCCCGCTGAACTTTCTGGGCGTGCTCTACCGCGAGATCAAACAGAGCCTGACCGACCTGGACAAGATGTTCACCCTGCTGGAGAAGGAGCGCGAAATCGCCGACGCGCCGGACGCCCCGCCGCTGCAGCTGGACGGGCCGCCCACGGTGCGTTTTGAAAACGTGCACTTCGCCTACGAACCCGAGCGCGAGATCCTGCACGGCATCAGCTTCGAGATACCGGCCGGCAAGACGGTGGCGGTGGTCGGGCCTTCGGGGTCTGGCAAATCCACCCTGGCGCGGCTGCTCTACCGCTTCTACGACGTCACCAACCATGAGACCCTGCGTGCCCCCGCGTCGCGGGGCTCGCCACCCCCCGAGGGGGAGCCCACCGGCGTGCAACAGCCCGGCGCCGGTTTCGGGCGCATCACCATCAACGGTCAGGACATTCGCCACGTCACCCAGGCCAGCGTGCGCCAGGCCATTGGTATCGTGCCGCAAGACACGGTGCTGTTCAACGACAGCATCGAATACAACATCCTCTATGGCAGGCCGGACGCGGGGCACGACGCAGCGGTCGAAGCCGCCCGGGCAGCGCACATCCACGCCTTCATCGAAAAGCTGCCCAAGGGTTACCAGACCACGGTGGGCGAGCGCGGACTCAAACTCTCGGGCGGCGAGAAGCAGCGCGTGGCCATCGCCCGCACCCTGCTCAAAAACCCGCCCATCGTCATCTTCGACGAAGCCACCTCGGCCCTCGACTCGGCCAACGAGCGCGCCATCCAGGCCGAACTCAAGAGCGCGGCGCGCAACAAGACCACGCTGGTCATTGCGCACCGCCTGTCCACCGTGGTCGATGCGCACGAAATCCTGGTGCTGCGCCACGGCGAGATCGTCGAGCGCGGCACCCACGCCGAACTGGTCGTTCGCCCCGGCGGCGTCTATGCTGAAATGTGGTCCCTGCAACAGGATGGCACGTAACCCCCCGCGCCGCGCTGCGCGCGTCACCCCCCAGGGGGCGATGCTTGCGGGCCGGGAGACCCGGACCCTCGGCATCCCGGGATGGGTTACCCCCTCTTCCATGCAAAGAAGTTCAAACCAAAAGGAGAAACACCCGCGACGTGCGAGGCTGAAGCCCAGGGTGTGGTGGAACCGGCTTCGCCGGGCCACACGCGCCGCCCCCTTGAGGGGGTGACGCGCGCAGCGCGGCGCAGGGGTGGGTCAAGATGGAAACCAAGTGGCTGGAAGATTTTGTGAGCCTGGCCGAGACGCGCAGCTTCAGCCGCTCGGCCCAGTTGCGCCACGTCACGCAACCGGCTTTTTCGCGCCGCATCCAGTCGCTGGAGGCCTGGGCCGGCACCGACCTGGTGGACCGCTCGTCCTACCCCACACGCCTGACCCCGGCCGGCCAGGTGCTGTACGAGCAATCGCTGGAGATGCTGCTGGCGCTGCAGAACACCCGCGCCATGCTGCGCGCCCACACCGCCGTTGCACAAGACGTGCTCGAGTTCGCGGTGCCGCACACCCTGGCGTTCACCTTCTTTCCGCCCTGGCTGTCGGGCCTGCGCGAGAGCTGTGGACCCATCAAAAGCCGCCTCATCGCCCTGAACGTGCACGATGCGGTGCTGCGCCTGGTGGAAGGCAGCTGCGACCTGCTCATCGCCTACCACCACGCGGCGCAGCCCATCCAGCTCGACGCGGCCCGCTACGACATGCTGCCACTGGGCCACGAAACCCTGGCGCCTTATGTGAAGCCCAACGACTCGGGTGAACCCCTCTACCGCCTGCCCGGCACGGCGGCGCACCCCTTGCCCTATCTGGCCTACGCGCCCGGCGCCTACATGGGCCGCGCGGTCGAGCACATGCTCAAGGCCGCCGGCACCCCGGTGCACCTGGACCGCGTCTACGAGACCGACATGTCCGAGGGCCTCAAAGCCATGGCCCTGGAAGGCCACGGCATCGCCTTCCTGCCCGCCAGCGCGGTGCGCCGCGAGCTGCGCGGGCGGCGCCTGGTCAGCGCCGGCGAGGGGCTGGAGACCACGCTGGACATCCGCATTTACCGCGAGCGCCCCAGCTCCCGCAAAGCCAAGGGGTCGGTGGACGCCTTTTGGAACGACCTGGCGCGCCATGTGGCGCACCACCCAGAGGCCCCGGCGCCTGCATCGCCGCCCACCCCCAAGAGCAGCGGGGTGTGAAAATCGCGGCATGACCGCTCACACCCCCCCTCCCGCAGCAGCCTCCACCCTCATCATCACCCGCCCTGACGACTGGCACCTGCACGTGCGCGACGGGGCCGTGCTGAACACCGTGGTGCCGCACACCGCCGCCCAGTTCGGCCGCGCCATCATCATGCCCAACCTGAAGCCGCCGGTGACCACCGCTGCCCAGGCCACCGCCTATGCCCAGCGCATTCGCGCCGCGGTGCCAGCGGGCGTGGCCTTCGAGCCGCTGATGACGCTGTACCTGACCGACAACCTGCCGGCCGACGAAATCCTGCGCGCCCAAGCGGCCGGCGTGGTGGCCTGCAAGCTCTACCCCGCCGGCGCCACCACCAACAGCGACGCGGGCGTCACCGATATCCGCAAGACCTACAAAACCCTCGAAGCCATGCAGAAAGCGGGCGTGCTGCTGCTGGTGCATGGCGAAGTCACCAGCCCCGACATCGACCTGTTCGACCGCGAGGCGGTGTTCATCGAGCAGCAACTGGAGCCGCTGCGCCGCGACTTCCCCGGCCTGAAGATCGTGATGGAGCACATCACGACGAAGGAGGCCGCGCAGTATGTGGCCGAGGCCGACGCCCACCTGGGCGCCACCATCACCGCGCACCACCTGCTGTTCAACCGCAACGCCATCTTCACCGGCGGCATTCGCCCGCACTACTACTGCCTGCCGGTGCTCAAGCGCGAAACCCACCGCCAGGCCCTGGTGGCCGCCGCCACCAGCGGCAACCCCCGATTCTTCCTCGGCACCGACAGCGCGCCACACCCGGCCCACCTGAAAGAGCACGCCACCGGCTGCGCCGGCTGCTACACCGCCCATGCGGCCATCGAGATGTACGCCGAGGCCTTTGAAGCCGCCGGTGCGCTGGACAAGCTGGAAGCCTTCGCCAGCTTCCACGGCCCTGCCTTCTACGGCCTGCCGCGCAACACCGGCACCATCACCCTCCGGCGCGAAAGCTGGACCCCGCCCGAAACCTTCGCCCTCGGTGAAGCCCAGCTCAAACCTTTGCGCGCGGGCGAAGCGCTGCCGTGGCGCTTGGTGGCTTGATCGGGTCTTGGCGCCCCGCCTGATGGGGCGAGGGCGCGGTGGCGGACGAGGCCCGTCACCGATACCTTTTGGGTTTCACGGGGCCATCGGCCGGGGTCCGAGTCCAACTCGTCGTGGTATTTGGCGTGGCACTTGACTTGTCACTGAGTGGTGACTAACATCAAGTCACTTATCAGTGACCAGGAGTTCGCCATGGATCGTCGTGCTTTCATTCGGGTGGTTGGGGGTGGTGTGATCACCGCTGCCGGTGTGTCGGTGGCGGGCTGCTCCACCGGCGTTCCAGCGGCGGCCGTGGCGGCGTGGCAGGGGCCGGGCGATGAGCCCGACCTGCGTCGCTGGGTGCTGGGGTATGCCATCCTGGCGCCCCATTCACACAATCTGCAGTCGTGGCTGGTGGATTTGCGCACGCCGGATGTCATTGTGTTGCGTGTCGACCGCGAACGGTTGCTGCCCGAGACCGACCCCCTGTCGCGCCAGATCGTGATGAGCCAGGGCACGTTCATTGAACTGCTGGACCTTGCGGCCCGCGAGCGCGGCCACCGGGCGGAGATCACGCTGTTTCCCGAGGGTGCCTTTGGCCCTGCGCAGGTGGACGACCGGCCGGTGGCGCACATCCGCCTGGTGCCCGATGCCACCGTGGCCCGAGACCCTTTGTTTGCGCAGATTTTGCGCCGCCACACCAACCGCAATGCCTACGACCCGGCACGGCCCGTACCGGCTGCGGCATGGGCGGCCATGCAGGCAGCGGTGCAGCCGCATCCCATCGGCTGGGGTCATGCCTCAGCGCAAGACATGTCGGCTCTGGAGCGCCACCGGGCGATCGCGCAGGAGGCCTGGCGCATCGAGATGGTCACGCCGCGCACCATCCTGGAGTCGTATCACTGGTTGCGCATCGGCGGCGCCGAGATCGCGGCTCACCGCGATGGCTTGTCCATCACCAGCCCGATGCTGGTGGCCCTGGACCGCCTGGGCCTGTTCGACCGCACCCAGGCGCCGGCGCCCGATGCGATGGCGACCACCTTGCAGATCAAAGACTTCAATGCGAAACTGGCGACCACCTCGGGTTTTCTCTGGATGGTCAGCCAGGACAACGAGCGCGCGACGCAGATTGCCGCCGGACGGGCTTACGCGCGGGTGCAGTTGGCGGCCACCGCGCACGGTGTGGTCATGCAGCCGCTGCAGCAGGCGTTGCAGGAGTATGCGGAGCAGGCGGGGCCATACGCCGACATCCGCGCGCTCGTGGGGGCGACGCAGCCGGCCCAGACGGTGCAGATGTGGGCGCGGGTCGGTTTTGCCGAACCGGTGGGGCCTGCGCCACGCCGGGGGGTGCAGGCGCATGTGCTGAGCGGCTGAGCGGCTGCGCTGGCGGCGCGGGCCGCATGGGATCATTGGCGGATGAGCGATCCAAAACAGCGCCCGTCAACCACCCGCACACGGGACCGGGCTGCAACCGAAGAACGCATCCTGGCGGCCGTGGGTGAGGTGCTGGCCCGCGACGGATTCGCCGCCCTGGGTGTCAATGCCATTGCCAAGCAGGCCGGGGTGGACAAGGTCTTGATTTACCGCTATTTCGGCGGCCTGCCCGAGCTGCTGCGCACCTGGGGTGCCAGCGGCCGCTTCTGGCCGCGCGTGGCCGACTTGTTGGGCGATCAGCCGCAGGCGCTGCTGGACTTGCCGCTGGCCGAGCGTTATGCACGTTTTTTTCACCATTTCATCGACGAACTGCGGGCCCGCCCGCTGACCCTGGAAGTGCTGGCGGCCGAGGTGGTGGAGCGCAACGAATTGACCGCCATTCTGGAAGCCGAGCGCGAGGTCTGGGGCGAGGAGGCATTTCGGGTGTTGGGTGGGCCGGCGCTCGCGGCGG